>JAESGP010000012.1_pt1 | contig 402355 bp, 359 predicted proteins | sample 9269741 | NCBI WGS metagenome assembly JAESGP01 (sample SAMN15720684, study PRJNA650882) | algae metagenome | isolation source: Desmonostoc vinosum HA7617-LM4 and co-occurring heterotrophs from cave wall | place: USA: Waikapalae cave, Hawaii | collected 2011-05-27 | reverse complement strand
TGCGCTTCTTGCCCATGCGCTTGGCGAGCAGGATCTGGCCGAGACAGTTGTTGATCTTGTGCGAGCCGGTGTGGTTCAGGTCCTCGCGCTTGAAATAGATCTTGGCGCCGCCCCCGAGGCCCTTTGCCGCGGAAATGTCGCGAAGATGCCGGGTCAGGCCTTCGGCGAAATAGAGCTTGGACGGCCGCCCGGCATAGAAGGTCGACAGCGCCGAGAGCTCCGCCTTGAACGCCGGATCGTTCTTGGCGTGGTTCCAGTGCTGCTCGAGGTCGAGGATCAGCGGCATCAGCGTCTCGGCAACGAAACGGCCGCCGAAAATGCCGAACATGCCCTGCTCATCAGGGCCGGTACGGAAGGAATTTGGCATCGCCGGCTTGTTCATTGCCGCTCTCCCGGATTTGTGTCGGCGTCAGGCTGCGCGGTTCTTGCGCGCTGCCCGCACGGCCGCAAAAAATTCTGCGATCAGCCGGACATCCTTGACGCCCGGAGCACTTTCAACGCCGGATGAAATGTCCAGTCCGGGCGGGTTGGCAATCGCCATCGCCTCGCCGACATTGCCAGCGTTGAGCCCTCCCGAAAGCATGTAATCCAGATCGGCGTCAAGGCCGCTCAGGATACGCCAGTCGAAGGTCACGCCATTGCCGCCCGGCAGATCGGATCCCTTGGGCGGCTTGGCGTCGAGCAGGAAGCGGTCGGCGATGCCGCGATAGGGCGCCATTGCCGTGAGATCGTCGGCGGCGCGCAGCGACAAGGCCTTCATCACCGGCAGTTGGTAGCGTGCCTTCACCTCGGTCACGCGCTCGGGGCTTTCCGCGCCGTGCAGTTGCAGCATATCGGGCGCCATCGCCGTCACGATCTCATCGAGGAATGCGTCGTCTGCATCGACCGTCACCGCCACGGCCGCGGCGCGGCCGCGGGCCGCCGCGCGCAGGCGTCCGGCGTCATTTGGGTGTATGTAGCGCGGGCTCTTGGCAAAGAAGATGAAGCCGACATGGCTGGCGCCGTTGTCGAGCGCGGCGGCCAGCGCCTCGTCGGTCTTCAGACCGCATATCTTGATGTCGAGTGCCATGGCCGGCAAGTGACACGAAAAGCCGGCAAAGTCGAGGAAAAGCGGAGATTTGCCGTGGCGAAGAAAGGGGATACCCTAGCCGGCGGACAGAGAGGAGCTTCGTCATGGCCGAGCAAGACGTTGCGGAACTGAAGCAGAAGATTGCGCAGGCGCGTGAGGTCATAGCGCACCTGATCGAAAAGGCGGCCTTCAATGGCGCCGAGGCGCACCGCGCGCTCGATTATTTCGGCAGCAATGCTTTCGAGAGGAACTTCCTGCCCTGGCCGCGCCATGACGACGAGGGACTGCGGCCTGACCAACTGAATGCCGCCAACGACGATTGAACGCCTTTGTCCCGTTGCTGCCGCAGCTTCGCTTGATTTTGTTCCGCCTGGCGACGGTTTCGACGAGCTCCGAGGTTTTCAAGGCACCGAGGCCGGGTCACAACCCGGCCTAAGTACGTTCTGCGGGGTTCTCGCTTCAGCGGCGATACCAGCCCATCCGGGGATGATACCAACCCCAGCCCGGCCGATACCAGCCATAGGGGTAGACGATCACCGGCCGGTTGTAGACGTAAGCGGGACGGTTGGGCACGCAGCGGCCCCATGGGTTGGGATGCCATCCCATCCCGCAACCCCATGCAACACTCTGGACGAGCGGGGCGGGCGCTTGCGGCGCGATCGGCGTTGCGGAAGCCGTACCGGCAACAAACAGCGTTGCGCCGGCGAGCATTGCAGGCAGAAGTCTGGTGGACATGTCGATCTCCATCACATCCACCCCCGGAGCCTGACGATGCGCTTTGCTGCATTAACGCAGCATGAACAGCTTACGTTGGGGAAAGTGAGGCTGTTGCTGTCCGCCGGTCATCAAGCAGCTAGCGGCTGGCGTAGCGCGTGACGGTGCTCAGGAAGAACCCGATGGTGAGGAAGAGCAGCACCAGATGGATCCATGACAGCTGCCCCGAGACGATGTCGATCCCCACCGCGACCAGCAGCAGCACCAGAGCGATGCAGCTTGCGACGAGAGCGATTTCCAAGCGATTGATCTTCATGGACTTCACACCGGCAAGGGCCATATCGGCTGGATAGCACCGACGATATGAAGCTGAAGATGTGACCGCGGCGGAGCAATGGCGGACATCATCACATTTTCGGCATTGCCGCTCGGGCCGGCTGCGCCGGCCGAGCCTGTGGTTTGGCTCGTCATCGAGCCGTGACCGTACCTAGTCGAACTGGATCGCCTGCAAAGCGGCGCCGTTCTTCTTCAGCCAGGCCTTGCAGCGCTCCGTGTCCGGGCAGAGTTCCTCGCACAGCTTCCAGAATTTCGGGCCGTGGTTCATCTCCTTGAGATGCGCCACCTCGTGCGCCACCAGGTAATTGATCACCGGTGCCGGCGCCATCATGATGCGCCATGAAAAGGAAAGGCTGCCGTCGGCCGTGCATGATCCCCACCGGCTCGACGTATCCTTGAAGCGGATGTTCTTGGCCCGACGACCGATTGCGCCGGTGTGCTTGATCACCAGCGCTTCGATGTCGCGCTTGGCCTCGCGCTTCAGGAAGTCGGCGATACGCCGCGGCAGATGCAGCCGGTCGCCATGCACCACCAGCGTAGGGCCGGTCTCGTCCGCGCCCAACACCACCGTGCCGCGTTTGCCGGGCTCGTGCACGATCAGGTGCGGGACGCCGTGCAATGGAATCTTGATGCCGGGCCTGACCTGTGGCCGTTCCGGCACCTTGGACAGCCTCTGTTCCAGCCAACCCTGGTGGCGGTCGAGGAATTTCTCCACCTCGCCACGGCGCAGGCCTGGCGGCACGGTGATGCGCAGGCTCTGCCCGCCGGCATCGATCCTGAGCGTCAGGCGCCGCGCCCGCTCATTCTCGACGATGCGCAAAGGCAGCGTGCGGCCGGCCACATGATGTTCGCGCTCCTCTATCGGAGACGGCGTCGGCTTGGTCAGATTGCGGAAGAAGGCGAAAGACATGGCCGGAAGATAATTGATTCGAGCGCTCGCAGAACAAAAAAGAAACGGCGTCGCTCGGGGCGACGCCGCTTGGTTTTCCAGGCGATGGGCCGGCTCAGTCGTCGAGCAGGTTGGTACCCTTGCCCTTGGCGGGCTTCGTGGTGGTGGTCGGCGTGGTCGGCTTGTTGCGGGCGGCCATGAAGCGGTCGAACTCTTCCTGGTCCTTGGCGCGGCGAAGCTCTCGCGCATAGTCGTCGAACTCGGCCAAAGCCTCATCGAGCTTGCGGCGCTCTTCGGCCAAGCGTTCCAGTTCCTTGTCGCGCCAGTCGTCAAAGGCGACGTTGCCGGTGCGGGCGGAGCTGTGACCCCAGCGATGGGCCTTGTCGGCACCACGGCGGCAGCCGGCGAAGATGCCGTCAGTAGCCTTGTTGACATCGCGTTTGAAGCCGTCGAGCCGGTCGCCCCAGATGATGTAGGCGAGCATGGCGAGGCCCAGCGGCCAGAACACCACGAAGCCCAGAACCATCAGTGCGATGGTTGCCGGCGTCCAGGCCGGGCGGATCAGTGCAGTCGTGTTCATTTCTCCCGTTCCTTCGGTTGGAGGCAGCCGCATCCGGCTGCTGCATTTCGAAATGGGAGTGGCGGGCAGTCCGTTCAAGAATGGGTGGGTGGGAACCGGACAAGTATCTGTAAAGCCTCAAGCCTTTCTGCGTTGCGGCCAAGCCGGCAATGCCGAAACGCGGCTTTTGTTTGGCTTTTAGCCGCGTTTATTATCGAACCGTTCGTCCCGCCGCCGCACGTTTGAGATAGTCGAGCGTGACAACGACGAGCCCGGCCACCAGTCCCCAGAATGCCGCTCCTATCCCGAACAGGGTCAGCCCCGAGGCGGTAACGACGAAGGCCGTGGTGGCGGCCATGCGGTCGTGTTCGTCCTTCAGCGAAATGGTCAGCGCGTTGGTCAGCGGCCCCATCAGCGCAAGTCCGGCCACCAGCACGATTAGGCTTTGCGGCAGCACGGCGAAGATGGCGACCAGCGAAGCCCCGAAAATGGCGAAGACGACATATGCGAGCGCATAGAAAGGTCCGGTTTTCCAGCGTTCCGCCGGGTCGGGATGAACGTCCGGTCCAGTACAGATGGCCGCCGAGATCGCAGCCAGGTTGGAGGTCGAGGCGCCGAATGGCGCCAGGATCACCGAGACCAGACCGGTGAATGAGATCAGCGGGCCGGGTTCCGGATCGTAGCCGGCGGCGCGCAGCACGGCGAGGCCGGAAAGGTTCTGTGAGGCCATGGTGACAAGGTAGAGCGGCAAGGCGAGCCCGATCGCCGCCTGAGCGGTGAAGACGGGCGCAATCAACGTCAAGGTCGATAGTTCCGGCGTCGGCAGGCCGCCGACGCGACCGGTGAGGAAGGCGGCAAGTCCGCCGCCGATCAGCACGGCCAACACCGACAGAGCCGGGTTCCACAGGCGGATCAAGAAGAAAGCGGCGATTAGCGGCAACACCAGCCACGGGTCGACGGGAATGGTCTTGACCGCATTGAGCGCGAAGCTGACCAGAATGCCGGCCAGCATGCCCGAAGCCACCGAAGCGGGGATTTTCGAGATCAGCCGGGTCAGCGGCTTGAACAGGCCGGTCAGCACCAGCAACGCACCGGCGATGAGGAATGCACCGACCGCCTCGCCCATCGAGAAGCCGTTGGAGGCGGCGATCAGCGCTGCGCCCGGCGTCGACCAGGCGCTGATGATGGGCATCTTCGTGCGCCACGACAGCCACAGGCTCTCCACCGCCATGGCAATGCAAAGAGCTGTAACCCAGCTGGCTGTCTGCAATTGCGTGGCGCCAACCGCATTGGCCGCCGCGATGATGATGGCCAGCGTCCCGCCGAAACCGACAATGGCTGCGACGAAAGCCGAAATGGGGATGGAGATACGCATCAGGCGGCTCGTTCGATCAGCGCTTCGACCGCGCGCACCAAAAGGTCCAGGTCCTGCGGCCGCGACAGCCGGTGATCGCCCTCGGGCACCAGCGACAGGGTCACATCGTCGGCGGGCAGTTGGCTGACCAGCTTCAGCGCATGGGCATGGGGAACATCAGGATCGGCCAGCCCCTGGATGATATGGACCGGGCAGTGCGTGTCGATCGGGCCGGTCATGACGAGATTGTAGCGGCCGTCCTCGATCAGCGCGCGCGTGTAGATATAGGGCTGGTCGGAATAGTCCGACGGTTCGGCGAAGAAACCCTTTTCGATCAGGTCGCGGCGCTGCCCGTCGGTCAGTGCCGGTTCGATCAGTTCGGCGGTGAAGTCTGGCGCCGGCGCCAGAAGCACCAATCCGGCAATGCGATCTTCGCCGGCCTTGCGCAGTTCCTGCACCATGCGCAGCGCGATCCACGCCCCCATCGACGAACCGACCAGGATTTGCTTGCCCTCGGTGAAGCGCCTGAACACGGCCAGGCTCTGGCTAAGCCATGTCGAGATGGTGCCGTCGGCGAAATCGCCGCCGGACTCGCCATGGCCGGAATAGTCGTGGCGCAGAAAGGCGTGACCGCTGCCGGAGGCCCAATTGGCCAGCGCCTCCGCCTTCGTGCCCAGCATGTCCGACTTGTAGCCACCGAGCCAAACCACGCCCGGCGCCTTGCCCGACTGATGGCGCACGGCAATGCGTACGCCGTCGACGTCGAGGAATTCGGGAGCGGACGGCTGCATGGCTGGGTTCCTGTGGGCTGCGTTTTTTGGCATGGCTGAAGCGATGCGAAAAGGGCCCGCTTTGTTCTTCGCTTGGATCAGAAAGCAACAGCAGCGCAGAATTGCCTGAACAGGTGATTTGTTGTCGCGCCTATGCTATTGACTCGCGCCGCGCGCTCACCACATTGACGCGCCACAGCAAAACCGGACTGAATTTTTAGAACGCTAACGGCTCGAGGAGACCACGACCATTCGCAGACCTTTCAAAGCAGCGGCGCCGACGAAGGATGGCCCGCGCGCAAATCGGGACATCCGCGTCCCCCGCGTCCAGCTTATCGACGCAGAAGGCAAGAACCGCGGCGACGTTTCCATCAACGAGGCATTGCAGCTGGCTGAGGAGGCTGGGCTGGATCTGGTCGAGATCTCGCCGAACGCTATCCCGCCCGTCACCAAGATCCTCGACCTCGGCAAGTTGAAATACGCCAACCAGAAGAAGGCGGCCGAAGCTCGCAAGAACCAGCGCGTCATCGAGATCAAGGAGATCAAGATGCGCCCCAACATCGACAGCCACGACTACGACGTGAAGATGCGCGCGGTGCGCCGCTTCTTCGAGGAAGGCGACAAGGTCAAGCTGACGCTGCGCTTCCGTGGTCGCGAAATGGCCCATATGGAACTCGGCATGCAGCTTCTCAACAAGGTACGCGAGGAAGTCGCCACCATTGCCAAGGTCGAAGCCGAGCCGAAGCTCGAAGGCCGCCAGATGATGATGGTGCTGGCGCCGCGCTGATGGCGTAGCGGCCAGGTTCAAGTATATTAGCTAATCAGGGCGCTCCGGTCGGCGGAGCGCCTTTTTCCTGCCGTAACTGGGTGGTTTGTCGCCTCGGATCTCGGCACGCAGGGACGATCGGACCCTCACATGGACAATGAAATCCCGGACGCGGAAGCTAGGCGTGCGCTTGGCGTCTATCAGTCCATGCGCCGCCTCGTGCTTGCGGTCGTCATTGTCCTGATGTTCGTCACGCTTTTGTTCGGGCAGGCGACTTTCCCGCCCGCAACCTTCGTGCACGAATTTCTCGAGATGATCGGCGTGCTTCTCATCTTCCTTGGTATCGTCGGCCGGTTATGGGCGACGCTCTACATCGGCGGGCGCAAGTCGGACAGTGTCGTCACCGGCGGCCCCTATTCGATCACCCGCAACCCGCTCTATGTCTTTTCGACCATGGCTGCGGTCGGTGTCGGCGCGCAGATGGGTTCGATCGTCGTCACGGTCGCCTTCGGCGTTGTCTGTGCGGCGGCGTTTCATCTCGTCATCCTGCGTGAGGAGAAATTCCTCAAGAAAGCGCTTGGCGAGCCCTACAAGGCCTATCTGGACCGCGTGCCGCGTTTCATCCCGAACTTCTCGCTCTACCAGGAGGGGGACACCGGTTCGTTCAAGCCGCGCCTGCTGCTCAACACCCTTTTGGATGGATTGGTCTTCCTAGTTGCGTTGCCGTTCTTCGAGGTCATCGATTCCGCGCAGGCCTCGGGAACCGTGCCGGTTCTCTTCCATTTGCCTTGATGTCGCGGCTTGGCGGGGATTGCGCGACCGGCGTCTTTGCAGTATAGGGCCGCGTTCCAGAAAAACCGCCCGGCAGGGCATGCCGTGGCGGTTTCATTTGCTTTCCAGGCTTTGGTCGGCCCGGGAACAACAACAAGAGGTGCTTCAAGCCCTCGCAAAGGAGTAGCAAAATGCCCAAGATGAAGACCAAATCCGCTGCCAAGAAGCGGTTCAAGATCACGGCGACCGGCAAGGTCAAGTCGGCTGCGGCCGGCAAGCGCCATGGCATGATCAAGCGCAGCAACAAGTTCATTCGCGATGCCCGCGGCACGATGGTTCTGGCTGAACCGGATGGCAAGAAGGTCATCAAGAATTTTCTGCCGAACGGCCTCTGAGCCCGGCTGCGCCCCAATTAAGGAGATCATGACATGGCACGCGTAAAAAGAGGCGTCACCGCTCACGCCAAGCACAAGAAGGTCCTGAAAGCCGCCAAGGGTTTCTACGGCCGTCGCAAGAACACCATCCGTATCGCCAAGCAGGCGGTCGAGAAGTCGCTGCAGTACGCCTATCGCGACCGCAAGGCTCGCAAGCGCAATTTCCGCGCTCTCTGGGTGCAGCGTATCAACGCCGCTGTCCGCGAGCACGGCCTGACCTATGGCCGCTTCATCGACGGCCTCAACAAGGCTGGCATCGAGATCGACCGCAAGGTCCTGTCCGACATGGCCATCCACGAGCCGCAGGCTTTCGCCGTACTCGTCGGCAAGGCCAAGGTTGCTCTTGAGTACCTCAAGAACACCACCCCGAATGCTTTTGAAAGCGCTGTTGCTTAACCAGCGCCTTCCCAAGCATCACTGACTTGATTTGGGAAACCCGCGCTGGCACGGCTGGCGCGGGTTTTTCTTTTGTCGCGCTCAAAGCAACAACTATGGCTATCCGGTAGCATGAAATCGCTACCGCCTGGTCCCGATCGAAAGAGTCTCATTGTGAACGCCACCGCTGGAAATCTTGAAGTTCTGGAGAGCGCGCTGCTGGCCGAGATCGCCGCCGCCGACGACGAGCAGGCGATCGAGGCCGTGCGCGTCGCCGCGCTCGGCAAGAAGGGTTCCGTCTCGGAGCTTCTGAAGACGCTGGGCGCCATGACTGCCGAGGAGCGGCAGACGAAGGGTCCGGCGATCAACGGCCTGAAGAACCGGGTCTCCGAGGCGCTCGGCGAGCGCAAGGCCGAGCTGAAGAACGCGGCCGTGGCCGCCCGCCTCGTCGCCGAGACGGTCGACGTTACACTGCCCGTGCGCCAGTCGCCGGCCGAGCGCGGCCGCATCCATCCCATCAGCCAGGTTATCGACGAGATTGCCGCCATCTTCGGCGACATGGGCTTTTCCATCGCCGAAGGTCCGGACATCGAGACCGACCACTATAATTTCACCGCGCTCAATTTCCCGGCCGGCCATCCGGCGCGCGAAATGCACGACACCTTTTTCCTGCAGGCGGCCGAGGGCAACGAGGCCAAGCTCCTGCGCACGCACACTTCCCCGGTGCAGATCCACACCATGGAGGCGCAGAAGCCGCCGATCCGCATCGTCATCCCGGGCAAGACCTACCGTATGGATTCGGACGCCACCCACACGCCGATGTTCCATCAGCTCGAAGGGCTGGTCATTGATCGCACGGCCAATGTCGCCAACATGCGCTGGGTGCTGGAAGAGTTCTGCAAGGCCTTCTTCGAAGTGCCGAGCCTGAAGATGCGCTTCCGCCCATCCTTCTTCCCGTTCACCGAGCCGAGCCTCGAGGTCGACATTCAGTGCGACCGCTCCAGGCCGGGCGAAGTGCGCTTCGGCGAAGGCAACGACTGGATGGAGATCCTCGGCTGCGGCATGGTCCATCCCAATGTGTTGCGCGCCGGCGGGCTCGATCCCGACGAATATCAGGGCTTTGCCTGGGGCATGGGCATCGATCGCATCGCCATGCTGAAATATGGCATGCCGGACCTGCGCGCCTTCTTCGATGCGGATGTGCGCTGGCTGTCGCATTACGGCTTCCGCCCGCTCGACATGCCGACGCTGTTCGGTGGCCTCAGCGCATGATTGCGGTCGCCGATGCTTATGCCAATGCCGTGACCTTCGCCTTCGGCGACAGTCCGGAACTGAAGGACGAGCTGCTGGCGCTGGTGCTGGCGGGCCGCAAGACCGCGACCTGCGGCGCGCTGCGCGACTTCGGCGATCACGAACCGGTGCCTGAGGTCGGGCGCCGCGACGTCGTGCTGGACGGCCAGGGCCGCCGGGCGGCCGTCATCGAGACCGTGTCGGTGGAGTTCAGGCGCTTCGACGAAGTTGACGCCGCCTTCGCAGCGGCCGAGGGCGAAGGCGATCTGTCCTATGATTATTGGCGGCAGGCCCACGAGGCTTATTTCGCCCGCAATGGCGGCTTTTCGCCCGACATGATTTTGGTTTGCGAGCGGTTCCGGCTGGTGGAAACGCTCGACCGCAACGACACGAAACGAGTGAACTCATGAAATTCACCCTCTCCTGGCTCAAGGATCATCTCGAAACCGACGCCACGCTGGCCGACATCGTCGAGCGGCTGACCTCGATCGGCCTCGAGGTCGAGGCGGTCGACGACAAGGCGGGATTGAAGCCCTTTGTCATCGCCAAGGTGCTGACGGCCGCGAAACACCCCGATGCCGACAAGCTGCAGGTACTGACCGTCGACACCGGCGCCGGCGCCCCCGTTCAGGTCGTATGCGGTGCGCCCAATGCGCGTGCCGGCCTGATCGGTGCCTTTGCCGCGCCCGGCACCTATGTGCCCGGCATCGATGTCACCTTGTCGGTCGGCAAGATCCGCGGCGTCGAGAGCCACGGCATGATGTGTTCCGAGCGCGAGCTCGAACTGTCGGACGAGCACAACGGCATCATCGACCTGCCGGCCGATGCGCCGGTCGGCACGTCCTTCGCCGCCTACGCGCATCTCGACGATCCGGTCATCGAGATCAACCTGACGCCGAACCATCCCGAAGCGACTGGCGTCTACGGAATCGCGCGCGATCTGGCCGCCTCCGGCCTGGGCAAGTTGAAAACCGCGCCGGTCGAACCGGTTGCCGGCAAGGGCGAAACTCCCGTCACGGTCAGGATCGAAGCGCCAGAGCTTTGCCCTGGCTTCGCGCTGCGTCTGGTGCGCGGCGTCAAGAACGGCCCGTCGCCGAAATGGCTGCAGCAGCGGCTGATCGCGATCGGTCTGAGGCCGATCAACGCGCTGGTGGATGTCACCAACTACATCACTTTCGACCGCGGTCGGCCCCTGCATGTCTACGACCTCAAGAAAGTCACCGGCAATCTGGTGGTGCGAAGGGCGAAGGACGGCGAGAAAGTTTTGGCGCTCAACGAGCGCGAATACACACTGACGCCGGACATGTGCGTCATCGCCGACGACAAGGGCGCCGATTCCATTGCCGGGGTCATGGGCGGCGAGCATACAGGCAGCGACGAAAACACCACCGACGTGCTGATCGAATCGGCGCTGTGGGACCCGATCGCCACAGCTCGCACCGGCCGCGAACTCGGTATCATCACCGATGCGCGCTACCGTTTCGAGCGCGGCGTCGACCCCGAATTCATGGTGCCTGGCCTCGATCTCGCGACGAGAATGGTGCTCGATCTTTGCGACGGTGAGCCGGCAGCGACCGAGGTGGTCGGTTATGCGGGACATCAGCCGAAGGTCGTCTCCTTCCCGATCTCCGAGGTGAAGCGCCTGACCGGCATCGACGTGCCGAAGGCCGAAAGCCTCGATATCCTCACCCGTCTCGGCTTTGGCGTGAAGGGTGATGGCGATGTGGTTGACGTCACCGTGCCGTCCTGGCGTCCGGATGTCGACGGCAAGGCCGACCTGGTCGAGGAGGTCATGCGCATCCATGGTGTCGACGAGATCTTGCCGCAGCCGCTTTCCAGCCATGGTGTCGTCAACGGCAAGATATTGACCACGCTGCAGATCCGCACCCGCGCCGCCAAGCGTGCGCTGGCGGTGCGCGGCATGATGGAGGCCGTCACCTGGTCGTTCATCCCGGCCAGGCATGCCGAATTGTTCGGCGGCGGTCAGCCCAGCCTCAAACTGGCGAACCCTATCGCCGCCGACATGTCCGACATGCGGCCCTCGCTGCTGCCGGGTCTTGTAGCGGCAGCGCAGCGCAATGCCGACCGCGGCTTTGGCGACGTGGCGCTGTTCGAAGTCTCCGGCACCTATGAGGGCGACACCGCTGAAACCCAGCGCCGCGTTGCCGCCGGCGTGCGCCGCGGCACGGCGAAGCTTGATGGTTCAGGCCGCCACTGGGCCGGTAACGCTCAGGGCGTCGGCGTGTTCGACGCCAAGGCAGACGCCATCGCGGTGCTGGAAGCCTGCGGTGCACCAGTCGACCGGCTGCAGATCGAGACGGGTGCGCCGTCCTGGTATCATCCGGGTCGCTCCGGCGTCATCAAGCTCGGCCCCAAGGTGGTGCTCGGCCATTTCGGCGAGTTCCATCCAGGCACGTTGGAAGTGCTCGACGCCTCCGGCCCGCTCTGCGGCTTCGAAGTGTTCGTCGACGCCATCCCGGAGCCTAAGGCCAAGCCGACCCGCACCAAGCCGAAGCTGGAGCTTTCTGCCTTCCAGGCGGTAAAGCGCGACTTCGCCTTCGTCGTCGACAAGACGGTCGAGGCCGGCACGCTGACGCGCGCAGCACTGGCCGCCGACAAGAAGCTGATCACCGGCGTGTCCGTCTTCGACGTGTTCGAAGGGGCGGCGCTGGGCGCCGGCAAGAAGTCGATCGCCATCGAGGTCTCGATCCAGCCGGTGGAAAAGACGCTGACCGACGAGGATTTCGAAGCGCTCGCCAAGCGCGTCGTCGAAAACGTCGCCAAGCAGACCGGGGGCGTGCTGCGCACCTAAGCAAGGAGAAAAAGATGCCGGCGATCCGCACCACGCGCCTTCCCGCCGGCATCGATGTTCCAGTGCTGGGGCAAGGCACCTGGCATATGGGCGAGGATAAGCGCCGCCCTGCCGACGAAGTGGCGGCGCTACGGCTCGGCCTCGATCTCGGCCTGAGCCTGATCGACACGGCGGAAATGTATGCTTCGGGCGGTGCCGAAGAGGTGGTGCGCGAAGCGATCGCCGGCCGTCGCGATGAAGTCTTCCTGGTCTCCAAGGTGCTGCCGTCGAATGCCTCGCGCCAGCGCACCATTGCTGCCTGCGAGGCCAGCCTGAAGCGGCTCGGCACCGACCGTATCGATCTTTACCTGCTGCATTGGCGCGGCGGCGTGCCGCTGGCCGAAACGGTCGAGGCTTTCGAGACCCTCCAGGCTGCCGGCAAGATCGGCCATTGGGGCGTCAGCAATTTTGACACCGACGATATGCGCGAACTGGCCGGCGTGCCTAGCGGCGCCGGCGTGCAGACCAACCAGGTGCTCTACAATCTGGAAAGTCGCGGTATCGAGTTCGACCTTTTGTCGGCCTCGCAACGCGCGGGTATCCCAGTGATGGCCTATTCGCCGATCGGCCAGGGTGGGTTCGTGAGCGACGACAGGCTTGCCGCGATCGCAAGACGTCACGGCGTCAGCACCACGCAGGTGGCGCTGGCCTGGGTCCTGCGCCACGAGGGCGTCATCGCCATCCCGAAGGCGGTACGGCCGGAACATATCCGCGCCAATCGTGCCGCAGCCGACTTGCGATTGACCGCCGCCGACCTAGCGGAACTCGACGCCGTCTTCCCGCCGCCGCGCCGCAAGACGCCGCTGGAGATGATCTGAGGTCGAGTGCGTTTCTGGTGCTTGCCGGACAATCGCCGCTCTCGCGAATGGCTGGCTTCTGCCAAGGCGAGATTGTCGCGGCGATTTCTTCGCACGAGCTCTTGCAAACCGCATCGGCGGCTCCCACATCCCGAGCGCGGACCGGGCCCCTCTGACGTTTGCGCTATGCGCGATCGTGATGTCGGACCGCTTAACTGGGCCCGCTTAGCAAGTCACCGGAGCGGGTTGGTGGGAGAAGGACCCGATGATCTCTGGAAAGACCCGTGCCTTTGCACTCTTGGCCACGTTCGTGATGGCCTTCACCCTGGTATCCACTGATTTTGCCGATGCACGGCGCGGCGGCAGTTTTGGCAGCCGCGGCACGCGTACGTTCCAGTCGGCACCGGCCACGCGCACTGCGCCGAACCCGACCGCTCCGGTCGAGCGCAGCATGACGCCCAATACCGGGCCGACCGCGACCACCCGGCAGCCGCAGCCAGGAATGGTCCAGCAACAGCGCCCCGGCCTCTTCGGTGGTCTTGGCGGTTCGTTGATGCGCGGCATTCTGATCGGCGGCCTGTTCGGCGCGCTGCTGGGTTATGGTTTCGGCGGCATGGCCGGCGCGCTTGGCTTCATCGTGCAGCTTCTGCTGGTCGGCCTCTTGGTGATGCTGGCTCTGCGCTTCTTCCGTTCGCGTGCCGCGCCGGCAACGGCCGCGGGACCAGCCATCGGCGGCTCCGACCCGCGCGACGCGTTCGGACGCACCGCAAATCGCGACGCGCATGACGAGGCTCCGGCGGGCAACGGCCGGGCTGGCTCGTTCAGCATTCCAGGTTTTGGAACGCAGCCCGCAGCGCAGCCGCAGGACATCGAGCTGACCAAGGACGACCTCGACGTGTTCGAGCGCATGCTGGGTGAAGTCCAGACCGCCTTCGCAAAGGAGGACCATGCAGGATTGCGCCGGCTGACCACGCCGGAGATGGTCTCCTACTTCTCGGAGGAACTGGCCGAGAATGCCCAGCACGGGCAGCGCAACGATGTTACCGACGTGCATCTGGTTCAGGCCGACGTCGCCGAAGCTTGGCGCGAGGATGGTCAGGATTACGCCACGGCCGCCTTCCGTTATGAGTCCATCGACGTGATGCGTGATCGGACGACCGGCAAGGTGGTGAAGGGCGACGAGAAGCCAACCGAAACGACGGAGCTGTGGACCTTCACCCGCCCGCGCAACGGCGACTGGAAATTGTCCGCGATCCAGGAAGCATCCGCCTAGACCCCAATCCCGATAGTCCCTGCGGCCCGCGAAATCTCGCGGGCCGCAGCCTTTTCGATAGGGTAGCGCGTTGCCCGAAGCATCGAATCGCCGTCATGTCGGGCGCATGAACCATCTGCGTCATTCCGGCCTGCCCTTTGCCGAGCAGGTGGCCGCGCTGGACTTGATCTTGCGGGCCGATCCGATCGTGTGGGAAGCGCTTGAACGCGCACGCGATCTCGACCTGCCGGACGGGATGATCGTCTCCGGCGCCATCTACAATACGGTGTGGAACAGCTTGACCGGCCGGCCGGCCGGCTATGGCATCAAGGACATCGACCTCTTCTATTGCGATGGCTCCGATCTTTCCTATGACGCCGAGGATGTCATCATCCGCCGTGCGACTCGGCACTTCGCGGGCTTGCCGCTTCCGGTCGAGGTCCGCAATCAGGCCCGCGTGCATCTTTGGTATCCGGATCGTTTCGGCCGGACCTGCCCTGCTTATCGTTCGAGCGCTGAACCCCTCGACCATTTTGCGTCGCGAACACACTCGGTCGGCGTGCGGCTGACCTCGACCGCCACGCTCGCGGTAACGGCGCCCTTCGGTCTCGACGATATCTTTTCCTTCCGCATTGTGCCGAACCGCGTCACGGACAATCGCGAAACCCCGTGAGGCGAAGGGCAGGCGCGCCGTGGCATTGTGGCCCGAGCTCAGTGTCATGCCCTGGTGACGTCTTTGCACCCGGCATGAGAAAAAGGGCGCCGAAGCGCCCCTCTCATTTCCAAATTTCAGTTCTGCCTAGCCGTTGACCAGCGCGAAGCCCGCTTCCGTATAACGCTTGCCAATCACCTTGTCGGGCGACAGCGCATTGCCGATCTCGGCGACTTCGGTCTCGCTAAGCGCGATGCCCGCCGCAGCGGTATTCTGTTCCAGGTGACCGATTTTGCGCGCACCGGGGATCGGCACGATGAAGTCATCCTGGTGCAGCACCCATGCGAGTGCCAGCTGCGCGGCGGTGACGCCCTTTTCCGCCGCGAAACGCTCCAGCGTCGCCACCACCTTCGCGTTGGCATCCATGGCCTCCGGCTGGAAGCGCGGCAAGGTCAGGCGCCAGTCGTCATTGCCCAGTTCATCCGGCTTGCGGATCGCGCCGGTCAGCAGGCCGCGCCCGAGCGGGCTGTAGGGTACGAAGCCGATGCCGAGTTCGCGGCAGACATCGAGGACACCCTGCTCCGGATCGCGGCTCCACAGCGAATACTCGCTTTGCACGGCGGCGATCGGGTGCACGGCGTGCGCGCGCCGCAAGGTGGCGGCGCTCACTTCCGAAAGACCGAGCGCTCGCACCTTGCCTTCCTTCACCAGTTCCGCCATCGCGCCGACCGTGTCTTCGATCGGTACGTTGGGATCGACACGATGCTGGTAATAAAGGTCGATCACGTCGGTATCCAGCCGGCGCAGCGAAGCCTCGGCCACCGCCTTGGCATGTTCGGGACGGCTGTCAACGCCGGCGATGCGTTCGGCGCCCTTGCCGGTCTCGGAGATCTTGAAGCCGAACTTCGTGGCGATCTTCACCCTGTCGCGGACCGGCTTCAGCGCCTTGCCGAGCAGGATTTCATTTTCGTAGGGACCGTAGACCTCCGCCGTGTCGAAGAAGTCGACGCCGATGTCGACGGCACGGTGCAGTGTCGCGATGGCATCGGCTTCTTCCTGCCCGCCATAGGCAAAGCTCATGCCCATGCAGCCGAGGCCGACGGGAAAGACAGTCAATTCAGTTCCGAGTTTGCGCTTTTGCATCGCGGTTCTCCTTGTTGCGATGCGATGGAAATAGCGCCTTGCTAGGTGTTCGATAACGAGTGCATAATCGCACGATCTATTCTAAAGTTTAGAACAATGGATCGAACGCATTTCGCCCAGCTGGCCGTTCTGGCCGCCGTTGCCGACAAGGGCAGCTTTCGTGGCGCCGCCAGGGATCTGGCCATCGCGCCGTCAGCGGTGAGCCATGCGGTTTCCAGCCTGGAGGCCCGTCTCGGCGTGCGGCTGCTCGCGCGCAGCACACGCTCGGTCGCGCCTACCGAGGAAGGAGCCCGGTTGCTAGAGCGCCTGCGGCCGGCCCTTTCCGAAATCGATCTGGCGCTGGAGGCGGCCGTCGAGGTACGCGACCGGCCGGCCGGCAATTTGAGACTGACCGTGCCTCGAACCGCCTTGAAGCTGGTGCTGTCTCCCAAGCTTGCCGCCTTTACGCTGGCCTATCCCGATATCGTTCTCGACATTGCCATCGAGGACCGTTTCACCGACGTGGTCGAGGGTGGCTTCGATGCCGGCGTGCGTCTTGGCGAAAGCCTGCAGCAGGACATGGTCGCCGTGCGTATCGGTCCGCAAATCCGCAGTGCGGTCGTTGGCGCACCTTCCTATTTCGCGACGATGCCCAAACCGCGACACCCTCGCGACCTTTTGGAGCATCGTTGCATCCGCTTCCGGTTTTCCAGCGGCGTGCTCTATCGCTGGGAATTCGCCAGAGGCGGCGAGGAGATCGAACTGCCTGTGCAAGGGCCGTTGATCCTCGGTATCGACGATTCGATTGTCCAGGCGGCCGTCGACGGCGCCGGCCTTGCCTTCGTCTTCGAGGACTATGTCGAGGACACACTGGCATCCGGCGCGCTCGTGCGCGTCCTGGAAGACTGGTGCCCACCCTTCGACGGTTTCTACGTCTACTATCCAAGCCGCCGTCAGATGCGTCCGGCGCTCCGCGCTTTCGTCGACTTTTTTCGCTGGCGGGAGTAGCCTGCCTGGTGGAAGAACGGCGATGCGACGGTCGTTTGCAAGCCATGACGTCCTTAATCCGAAACACACCGACCCGTTACGGCTGGATCACGATCCTGCTGCACTGGACCGTTGGCGTGCTGTTCATCGCTCAGTTGGCGCTTGGGATCGTCATGACGAAATTGTCGAGCCAGCGTACCGCCTTCGAACTGATCCAGTTGCACAAATCGCTCGGGTTCCTGCTCCTCGGCGTTGTGGTGTTGCGGCTGGGTTGGCGGCTGACGAGTATGATGCCTGAACTGCCCGCCGGCACGGGGCGGCTCGAACGGCTAGTGGCACCGATCGCTCACTTCGCGCTTTACGCGCTGCAACTCGCCTTGCCCCTCACTGGCTGGGCGCTGGTCTCGGTCTCGGTGCTGGAAATTCCCAGCATGCCCTTCGGTCTGTTCGTCATGCCAAACCTGCCGTTCGGCTCCTCTGAGGCCGCCGAGAATTTCTGGACGGCGACGCATGCCTATCTCGCTTACGTCGGCATGGCGCTGATTGGGGTGCATGTCCTGGCCGCGCTGCATCACCATTTCTGGCGGCGGGATAGTGTTCTGGTCCGCATGATTTCGCCTTCACGCCGGTGTGATGGCCGCAAGTCGGAATAGGCGCCGGCGACGAGGCGTTGACATGTCGAATGCCGCCGGCCTGCTGGTCGGGCGGCCATGGAGGAAACTCTCATGCGAACCCGCAGTCTGGCTATCGCGGCGATCGCCACGGCTGCGGTCGCCATATCCGCCGCCCATGCTGCCATATCGCTCGGTGAAGCCGCCGGCCGCTACACCATCAGCCAGGCCGGTTCGAACATCCGCTTTTCGATCGGCAAGGCCGGCGGCGGCAGCCTCGCCGGCGCTTTCGCCCACTTTTCCGGTAACATCAGGATCGACCGTGGCGATGCCGGCCACTCGGAAGTCGATATCACCATCTTCCCGGCCAGCGTCACCACTGGCGAGCAGCGCATCGATGCTTTCCTGCGTTCTGACGCCGTCTTCGACGCGGCCAATTCACCGGAAATCCGCTTCCGTTCGGATAGCGTAAGGCGGACCGGCGACACCTCCGCATTGATCACCGGCAGCTTGACGGCGCGGGGTCGGACAATGCCGGAAAAGTTCGTTGCCGAACTCAAATCATCGGGCGCCGGCGGTATCCAGTTCCATGTCACCGGCAAAGTGCTGCGCTCGCGCTATGGTATGGATGTCGGCACGCCGCTCTATTCCAACGTCGTCGATTTCGACATGATGCTTGCCGGCCGGCGCGGTTAGATTCTGCTCCTGGCCTGTTGCGACCCACCCCAACGGCACTGGCTTTTCGCTGCGTTTCGGGCAAATCTCGCCACCGTCGAATCTTGTAAGGCGAGGCCCGATGTTCCGGTGGGGAGTGTTGTCGACGGCGAAGATCGGGCGCGAGCAGGTGCTGCCGGCCATTGCCGATTCCGAAAATGGCGTGCTGACGGCAGTTGCCAGCCGCGACGTCGCCAAGGCGAGGGCCCTGGCTGACCGGTTCGGCGCGCCGCATGCCTTCGGCTCTTATGACGAGTTGCTGGCTTCGCCGCATATCGACGGCGTCTACATTCCGTTGCCGACCTCGCAGCATGTCGAATGGACCGCCAAGACGATCAAGGCCAAGAAGCATGTCCTGGTGGAAAAGCCCTTGGCCCTCGATGCAAAAGACATCCTGCCGCTGATCCAATTGCGCAACCAGCACAATGTGCTGGTGTGCGAGGCGTTCATGGTGATCTACCACCCGCAGTGGATCAAGGTGCGCGATCTGATCGCCAACGGTGCGATCGGCCGCTTGCGCCATGTCCAGGGCGCGTTCACCTATTTCAACGTCGACCCGACCAACATGCGCAACCAGCTTGCGCTGGGTGGCGGCGGCCTGCTGGATATCGGCGTCTACCCGACGGTGGCGACACGGTTCACGACCGACAAGGAACCGCTGCGCGTCCAGGCCAGCATCGAGCGCGACAAGGCGTTCGGCACGGACGTCTATTCCTCGGTACGCGCCGATTTCGGCGACTTCGAACTGTCCTTCTACGTCTCGACGCAGATGGCCGGGCGCCAGTCGATGGTGTTCCACGGCGACGCGGGTTTCATCGAAGTGGCCGCGCCTTTCAATGCTGGCGCTTACGATCATCATCGTATCGAGCTGCACAACCACAACCATACCGAGGCCCAGATATTCCGCTTTCCGGGCACGCAGCAGTATCGGCTCGAAGCGGAGGCTTTCGCGCGCGCGGCGCGCGGCGGCAAGGATCGCGTGTTCACGCTGGAAGAATCCGTGTCGAACCAGAAGGTCATCGACGCAATCTTCCGCGCTGGCGACAAAGACGGCTGGGAGACGGTCTGACGACGACACGCGACGGCCGGCCGGGATGGAGAACGGGCTGGGCGTAGGCGCTGGATGGGAGGGGAACGATGGCCTACGACGCAGATGTCATCATCGTCGGTGCCGGCCTTGCCGGGCTGGTTGCCGCTGCCGAACTCGCTGAGGCGGGCAAGAAGGTCATCATCGTCGACCAGGAGCCGCGGCAATCGCTCGGTGGGCAGGCCTTCTGGTCGTTTGGTGGCCTGTTCCTGGTCGATTCGCCCGAACAGCGGCGCATGCGCATCCGCGATTCCCACGATCTCGCACTCGAGGACTGGCTGGGGACGGCCGCCTTCGATCGTCCCGAGGATCATTGGCCGCGCGAATGGGCCAAGGCCTATGTCGGCTTCGCCGCCGGCGAGAAACGCGCCTGGCTTTCCGAACGCGGCATCAAGTTCTTTCCCGTCGTCGGCTGGGCCGAGCGCGGCGGCGGCAATGCGGTGGGGCACGGCAATTCGGTGCCGCGCTTCCACGTCACCTGGGGCACGGGCCCGGGCGTGCTGGAACCTTTCGTCCTGAGGGTGCGCGAGGCCGAGAAGCAGGGGCTGATTACCTTCAAATTCCGTCATCGCGTCAGCGAGCTGACGAAAAGCGGCACGGCGATCGATGGCGTACGCGGCGAGGTTCTGGAGGAAAGCAGCGTCGAGCGCGGTCATAAGAGCGCGCGCACTGTCGCCGGCGATTTCGCCTTCAAGGCGCAAGCCGTCATCGTGGCTTCCGGCGGCATCGGCGGCAATCACGATCTGGTCCGTAGGAATTGGCCGGAGCGGCTCGGCAAGGCGCCGAAACGCATGATCACCGGCGTGCCCGACTATGTCGACGGGCGCATGCTGGCAATCACCGAAAGCGCCGGCGGCTCGATCATCAACCGCGACCGCATGTGGCACTATGTCGAAGGTATCAGGAACTGGGCGCCGATCTGGACCGATCACGCCATCCGCATCCTGCCCGGCCCGTCGTCGATCTGGCTGGACGCGCGCGGCAAGCGGCTGCCGGTGCCGCTCTATCCCGGTTTCGATACGCTGGGCACGCTCGCCCATATCATGAAGACCGGCTTCGACTATTCATGGTTCATCCTGACCGAGAAGATCATCCGCAAGGAGTTCGCGCTTTCAGGCTCCGAGCAGAACCCCGATCTGACCAACAAGAGCTGGCGCCAGGTGATCGGGCGCGCCACCTCCGGCATTCCGGGGCCGGTAAAAGCCTTCCTCGACAAGGGCGAGGACTTCATTGTCGAGCGCGAATTGCCGGCATTGGTTGCGCGCATGAACGGGCTGGCCGGCGGCGAACCCTTGCTTGATATCGGCCAGGTGGAGCGCGAAATCCGGGCGCGCGACATGCAGCTCGACAATCCGTTCTCCAAGGACATGCAGGTGATGGCACTGCGCGGCGCGCGCAATTATCTCGGCGACAAGCTGATCCGTACCGCCAAGCCGCACAAGATACTCGATCCCGCCAACGGACCGCTGATCGCGGTGCGGCTGAACATCCTCACCCGCAAGACATTGGGCGGCTTGCAGACCGATCTCGACAGCCGTGTGCTGGGTGCGGACGGCCAACCGGTCGAGGGCCTTTATGCCGTTGGCGAGGTGGCCGGTTTCGGCGGCGGCGGTGTGCATGGCTATGCCGCGCTCGAAGGCACCTTCCTCGGCGGCTGCATCTTCTCGGGCCGCGGCGCCGGCCGCGCTACCGCCAAGGGCGTGCGTTGACAAATCACCGTCGCGACGGGGCTGGCCAGGTGGTCAGATACGATCGATATCGCGCCTGAGCACGATCAGCGAAGTCAGGTCCTCGACGCTCTGGTGCGAGGCGATCAGATCGCGCAGCGTGTTCAGCCGGTCGATGGACGGCACTTCCACCTCGACGACGAGGTCGACCTGGCCGGAGATGGAGGATACGCGCCTGACCTCGGGATGACGCGCCAGTTGGTCGAGCATACCGATGGACGGTGTGCGCACCAGCGTCACCATCAGGAAGGCGAAAACCTGGTTTTGCTCCAGTTGCCCGATATCGGCGCGATAGCCGCGGATGACACCGCTTTTTTCAAGCAGCGCCACGCGTTCGCTGGTGGCGCTGCGCGAGAGCCCGATCCTTGCAGCCAGCGTCTTGAGCGGAATGCGCGCCTCCTTCGAGAGGATCGCGAGGATGTCCCGGTCCTTGGCGTCGAGTTCCTTCATCGCCGATTTCCATGCGCCGTTAATGTGCCGGTCGAAGCAGGCATAGTGCCGGTCCAACCGACGTTTTGCCAGATGCCCGGTTTTTCGGCGCGTGCCAAGCTCCATCAAGATCAAATCCGGACCTGCGATGACCAACATTACCCACCCGGCACCCAATTTCTCCCTGGTCGAGGCGAGGGCGCTCGCGGCGAGTCATTTCGGTGTGACCGGTTCGGTTGGTAACCTCGACAGCGAGCGCGACCAGAACTTCAGGCTGGCCTCCGAAGAGGGCGACTGGATCCTGAAGGTCGTCAACGCCAGCGAACCGCGCAGCGAAAGCGAGTTCCAGACCGCGCTGCTCGATCATCTTGCGCGTACCGGCGCCAATCTCGCTGTCCCGACGCTCAGGAAGACGCTGGACAACACCACGCTGGCTTTTGCCGCGGATAGCAATGGCGCAAAGCACGCGTTGCGGCTGGTTTCGTGGCTGCCTGGCAAGCCGCTGGCCGAAGCGGAACGCACGCCTGAAACTCTCGACAGCCTTGGCCGCGCGCTCGGCCGGCTCGATCGTGCCTTGCAGGGCTTCATTCACCCGGGCGCGTTGCGCAGCTTCGACTGGGACATCCGCCGTGCCGGTGCCTCGCGCCGTCGCCTGGAGCATGTGCTCGATGCGAATGACCGCGCGCTGCTCGAGCGTTTCCTCGACCGCTTCGACGCCGAAGTTGCACCGCGCCTGCCGGCATTGCGCGCGCAGGTCATCCACAACGACGCCAACGACTGGAACGTGCTGGTCGATGCCGACGATCAGGCCCACGTCGTCGGCCTCATCGATTTCGGCGATGCCCTGCATGCGCCGCTGATCGCGGAAGTCGCGGTTGCCTGCGCCTATGCCATTCTCGATACCGAGGACCCGATCGGCGCCGCGGCCAAACTCGCTGCCGGCTTCCACGCCGAATATCCGCTGCGCGAGGAAGAGGTGGACCTCCTCTTCGACCTGATCGCGATGCGGCTGGTTACCAGCGTCACATTGTCGGCGCTGCGCCGGCAGCAGACCGGCGACAATCCCTATCTGGCGATCAGCGAGGCGCCGGCCTGGCGCATGCTGCGCCGGCTCGATGCGATGAACCCGCGTTTCGCAACGGCGATCCTGCGCCACGCCTGCGGCTTCGATGCGGCACCCGGCGCTCGCTCGCTCGCTGCCTGGATTTCCACCAACCGCAAGCAACTTGTCCCGATCCTCGATCGCCATCCGGCGACGCTGGTCAAGGCGCTGGTTCCTTATGGCGACCCGCAGCACCCGATGACGGTCGCCTCGGCGGCCGAGCAGCCGGCGAAAGCTAGTGCCTGGTGGGATGCTTATAGCGCCGAAAACAACATCGAGCTCGGGATTGGTCCGTGGGGCGAGGCGCGCACGGTCTATGCCAGCGACATGTTCCGCTCGCGTTTCATCGAAGGCGTGCGTCGCATCCATCATCTCGGCCTCGACCTGTTCATGCCGGCCGGAACCAGGGTCCGCACGCCGCTCGCCGCCACGGTGAATAGCGTCGAGATCGAAGAAGACCGGCTGGGTTACGGCTGCCTGGTGGCGCTGGAACATCGGCCGGAAGGCTGTCCGCCCTTCGTGACGCTGTGGGGGCATCTCGCGCATGAGGCGATGTCGCGGCTGAAGCCGGGTCAGCGCCTGGAAGCCGGCGCTATCGTCGGCGAGATGGGCGTTGCCGCCGAGAACGGCGGCTGGGCGCCGCATCTGCATTTCCAGATATCGGCGGACCCGCAGCTTGCCGCGCGTGACATTCTGGGCGTCGGCGAGGCGCGCTATCTCGAGGTTTGGCGCGAGCTCTTCCCTGATGCCGCCGAACTCGCCGGTATCCCGCCGGAGACATTCGTGCAGACCGGCCGCACTCGCCCCGAGATCGTGGCTGCGCGCAAGACCGCGCTGTTGCCGAACCTGTCGATCTCCTACTCGCAACCGATCAAGTTTGTGCGCGGCGAGGGTCCTTGGCTGATCGACGACCGTGGTCGCGCCTATCTCGACTGCTTCAACAATGTCTGTCATCTCGGCCACGCCCATCCCGACGTGGTTGAGGCGATTGCCCGGCAGGCGGCGAAGCTCAACACCAACACGCGCTATCTGCACGATGCGATCGTCACCTACGCGGAACGCCTCACAGCGACGCTGCCCGAGGGGCTTTCGGTGGCGTCCTTCGCCTGCTCCGGCAGCGAGGCCAACAGCCTGATGCTGCGCATGGCGCGCACCCATACCGGCCGCTCCGACGCCATCGTGCTCGACTGGGCTTATCATGGCACGACGCAGGAGCTGATCGACCTCAGCCCGTACAAATACAAGCGCAAGGGCGGAAAGGGTCGGCCGGCGCATGTCTTCGAAGCGGTCATTCCCGACAGCTATCGCGCGCCGGGCGACTGGCCGGCCGAAGAACACGCCAGACGCTTCGCCGAAAGCATCGCCGAGCAGATCGCGGCAATGGCCAGCCAGGGTCGCGCCCCGGCACTGTTCATGGCGGAATCGATCCCCAGCGTCGCTGGTCAGGTATTCCTGCCGGAAGGTTACCTGAAGGAAGTCTACGCCTTGGTCCGCGCCGCCGGCGGCGTCTGCGTGGCCGACGAGGTGCAGGTCGGTTTCGGCCGTGTCGGCACGCATTGGTGGGCGTTCGAGACGCAAGGGGTGGTGCCCGACATCGTCACCATGGGCAAGCCGATCGGCAACGGCCATCCGATGGCGGCTCTGGTCACCACCAAGGAGATCGCCACCTCCTTCAACAACGGCATGGAGTATTTCAACACCTTCGGCGGCAACCCGGTGTCCTGCGCAGCAGGGCTGGCGGTGTTGGACGTGATCGAGCGAGACGGTCTGCGCCAGAACGCGGCCGAGGTCGGCACCTATCTCATGGACCGTTTCCGTGAATTGCAGGCGCGCTACGACATCATCGGCGACGTTCGCGGCATGGGCCTTTTCCTCGGCATCGAGCTGGTCGAGGACCGCAAGACCAAGGCTCCAGCAACCGCACTCGCCCGCCGCATCAATGACGGTGTCCGGGCGCGCGGCGTGCTGATCGGCACGGAGGGGCCGCACGACAATGTGCTCAAGATGCGTCCTCCGATGATCTTCAGCCGTGCCAATGCCGATCATCTGGTGAGCGCTCTGGACGAGACCTTCGCAGCGGTGCTGGCCGAACGTTAGCCGGTTCGCGACGACAGTTTCGCCTGGCGGCATCGGCCGGCAGGTGAATTCACAGCAGGACAATCGATCAACGCCGGCGCTGCCGTGCCGGCGTCAGGAGAGGCTTTGCCTCGAACAACCAGGGAGGAGAACATGAAGAAACATCTATTCGCAGCGACACTGCTCGCCGGCTCGGCGACAATGGCCGTCCCGGCGGTCGCCGACACGCTGGACATCGTCAAGCAGCGCGGCACTGTCACCTGTGGCGTCAGCCAGGGCGTCGCCGGCTTCTCGGCACCGGATGACGCCGGCAAATGGCACGGCTTTGATATCGATTTCTGTCGTGCCGTTGCCGCCGCTGTTCTGGGCGACCCGGACAAGGTCAGCTTCGTGCCGTTGTCGACCAAGGAGCGCTTCACGGCGCTGCAGTCGGGCACCGTCGATCTGTTGTCGCGCCAGACCACCTGGACCCTGTCGCGCGATGCCGGCATCGGCATCCACTTCGTCGGTACCATCTATTATGACGGCCAGGGTTTCATGGTGCGCAAGGATATCGGCGTGGACAGCGCGCTGAAGCTTTCCGGCGCCACCGTCTGCGCCGAGCAGGGCACCACGACCGAGCAGAACACCGCCGACTATTTCAGCGCCAACAAGCTGAAATACGAACCGGTGGTGATCGATTCCGCCGACGGCATCATCAAGGCCTTCGATACCGGCCGCTGCGACGTCTACACCACCGATGCTTCCGCGCTCTATGCGCAGCGTCTCAAGCTGACCAATCCCGAAGCCTATACCGTGCTGCCGGAGATTATCTCCAAGGAGCCGCTTGGCCCTGCCGTACGCCAGGCCGACGACAAGTGGTTCAACATCGTGCGTTGGACCCTCTTCGCTCTGCTTGAGGCCGAGGAACTCGGCGTGACGCAGAAGAACGCAGAAGCCGGACTGACATCCCAGAATCCGGCCATCAAACGCTTCCTCGGCGTCGAGGGCGACAACGGCCAGCAACTCGGGCTCGATCCGCGTTTCGCTTACAACATCGTCTCCAAGGTCGGCAATTACGGCGAGATGTTCGAGCGCAATCTCGGCCAGTCGAGCGCGTTGAAGATCGATCGCGGCATCAACAAGCTCTGGAACGCGGGCGGGTTGATGTACGCGCCGCCGCTGCGCTGATCGCGGTTTCTGCCGATATCAATTCCTAAGACCCGCGCAGGATGCCACCTGCGCGGGTTTCTTTTTGGAAGCGCGGTCTTGAACGGTCGCTCTGGATCAATTTTTCGTAGCCACGGGCCCTTGCCAAGGTTCCGGCATTCAACGAAAACCGCAATTCAGCCGGCAACCATCCCGTTTCCGGCCAGACGCGGTTTCCGGCTGATGCCGACGCACCGCAATGGGACGTAGAGACAATGTCCGCGATCGAAGCCGGCGTGAGAGCGCCGGGAAGCCTCTGGCGCTCCGAAATCAAGGCCACGCTGTCGCTGGCCTGGCCGATGGTGCTGACCAATCTCGGCCAGACGGCGATGACGGCCACCGACGTGATGATGATGGGCAGGCTTGGCTCTGAAACCCTTGCCGCCGGCGCACTCGGTTCCAACCTCTATTTCATGCCGTTGGTCTTTGGTCTCGGGCTGATGCTGGCCACCTCGCCGATGATGGCGACGGAACTTGGCCGCTTCCGCCATTCGGTGCGCGATGTGCGCCGCACCGTCCGCCAAGGCCTGTGGCTGGCCGTGCTTATTGCCATCCCGGTCTGGATATTCCTTTGGAACGGCGAGAAGATCCTGCTCGCCATGGGGCAGGAGCCGGCGCTCGCCCACCAGGCAGGCATCTATCTGCGCTGGCTCCAGTGGGCTGTGTTGCCCTTCTATGGCTACATCGTGCTGCGCTCCTTCATCTCGGCCCTCGAGCGCCCTGGCTGGGCGCTAGTCATCGTCTTCGTCGCCGTGGCAACCAACGTGCTGCTGAACTGGATGTTCATGTTCGGCAATCTCGGCGCGCCCCGTCTTGGCATTGCCGGTTCCGGACTGGCCACGACCATTTCATCGGTGTTGATGTTCGTCGGCATGGTGCTGGTGGTGACGCTGGAGAAGAAATTCCGTCGCTATCACCTATTCGGCCGTTTCTGGCGACCCGACTGGCCGCGTTTCAAGGCGCTGCTCAAGCTTGGCTTGCCGATTGCCGGCATTCTGGCCTTCGAGGTGACGATCTTCAATGCCGCCGCCTTCCTGATGGGCTTGATCAACGCGCCGTCGCTGGCGGCGCATGCCATCGCCCTGCAGATCGCCTCGATCAGCTTCATGGTGCCGCTCGGTCTCAATCAGGCCGTCACCGTGCGCGTCGGCCTGGCCCATGGCGCCGGTGACCAGGAGGGTATCACCCGCGCCGGCTGGACCTCTTATGCGATGGGTGTCGGCTTCATGTCGCTGACAGCGCTCACCATGCTGCTTTGGCCGCGCGTATTGATCAGCGGTTTCATCGACGTGGCCGACCCGGTGAACGGTCATGTGGTCGACCTCGCCGTCTCGTTCCTGGCGTTTGCCGCGCTTTTCCAGATCGTCGACGGTGCGCAGGCCGTGGGTGCCGGCATGTTGCGCGGCCTGCACGACACCACCGTGCCGATGATCTATGCGGCATTCGGTTATTGGGGCGTCGGTCTGCCGCTCGGCGCGCTGCTCGCGTTCCATTTCGGCTTTGCCGGGGTCGGCATCTGGATGGGCCTGTCGACGGGGTTGGCTGTGGTGGCCGTTTTGCTGCTGACCCGCTGGTTGCGTCGCGACCGGCTGCCGGCAAGAACCGGCCCGATCGCCATGCACTGATCCCGGCGTCGCTGGGATCAGCTATCCGACGACATCGCTCCGAGCAGCCGGCGGATGTCGCCGAAATAGGCGACCGAGCCGAACACGAGCGCCGCGACCGTGACGAAGAAGATCGACACCGCAGCCATTGTCGGCGTGTAGCCATAGCGCAGCGCGTTGAAGATCTTGATCGGCAATGTCTCGGTGGTGAAGCCGATCGTCATGTAGGCAACGATGTATTCGTTGAGCGACAGGACGAAGGCAAAAGCGAAGCCCGAGACCAGATAGGGCAGGATCAGCGGCAGCACCACGGTCTTCAGCACGGTACGGTCGTCGGCGCCCATGGTGGAGGCCGCCTCAACCAGCGACCGGTCGATGGACGCGAAGCCGAGCGAAAGCGTCACCAGTGGTAGCGTCACGAAGAAGATCGCGTGGCTGATGATGGCGGTATAGAACTGGCCGAACAGGCCGACGGTTGCCCAGAAGCTGAGGAAGCCGAGCGCGGTGATGACCGGCGGCAGGATGAATGGTGCGAGGCCAAGCACCTGGAAGATGTTCGCCCAGGGCGCGATGCGCCGCCATAGGAACCAGGCCAGCGGCAGCGCGATGGCAACGGCGATCGCGGCCGAGCAGATGGCCAGCGTGACCGAATGGATCAGCGCCAGCCGCCATTCCGGATCGTTGAAGATTTGTCCGTACCAGGAGAGCGAAAAGCCTTTCGGCGGGAAGGTCAGTTCCTGCTTCTGGTTGACCGAGACGCCAGCGACGACGATCAGCGGCGCGGCCAGGAACAGCGCGACAAGCACGAAATAGAGCCGGCGAAGCACGGTCATAGCGCGTTCTCCTTGCGGCCGACGAGCAGCGTGAGGCCGACCAGCGCCAGCGAGATCAGAACCAGGAACACGGCCATGGCGGCGGCGAACGGCATGTTGGACTGGTAGATCGCCTGGTCGGTGATCAGCACCGACAGCGTCCAGTTCGACGGCCTGCCGAGGATCTGCGGCAACAGGTAGGAGCCGAGCGCAAAGACGAAGACCATGATCAGTGTCGCCACGATGGTGTTGCGCAGCGCCGGCGTCACCACGTTGAAGAAGGCACGCACCGGCGAGGCGCCGAGCGTGCGTGCGGCCTCCAGCAAGGTCGGGTCCAACCGCACCAGAGCCGGATAGAGCACCAGGATCGTGTAGGGCAGCGCCTGATAGACCATGCCGGTCAGCACGGCCCAGAAGCTCGGCAGCAGCGCCACCGGCTCTTTCATCAGGCCGATGGCGACAAAAAGATTGGTGATGCCGGCCGTGCGGGAAAACAGCGTCGACCAGGCGAAACCGATGATGACTTCCGACAGCGACAGCACCGAAAGCAGTGCGACCAGCCACACTGTCTGCACGGCGCGCGGGCGCTTGGTTAGGAGGTAAGTGAAGGGAAAGGCGATGACCACGCAGCAAACCGCGACCAGGATCGCCAGCATCAGCGAGAAGCCGAGCACCGAACCGAAGAAGGTGGTGAGGAAGCGCGCGTAATTGTCGAACACAAAATCCGGCGTGTAGAAGCCGGACGGATTGCGCTTGAAGAAGCTCACCGCGATCATGATCGAGAACGGCACGACGAAGAAGACGACAAGCATCAGTGCCGGGAAGAACAGCGGTGCGTAGTCGGCGAGCGTTTTCGGGCGTTCGCGCCTCATGGCTGCAGCACCACGCAGCTTTCCGGAGGCAGCACCACGCCGATGGCCTGGCCGACGCTGACATTGGGCCGCTCGCGTGGCGTCGCCACCGCCACGATGGTGGTTCCGCTGGCTTCCACGAAGGTTTCGATGGTGCCGCCGAGATCGCGCACGAAGCTCACCGTTCCGGCAATCGAACCGGCGCCGGGTGCCGAGAAATGAATGTCTTCGGGGCGGATGGAGATGGTGGCTTTGGCCGAGCCGGAGGGCAGGGCGATGCCGGGCACTGCGGAACCCAACACCGTGGTGCGGCCGGCGCTGTCGGTCTCGGCCGGCAACAGATTGGTGATGCCGATAAAATCGGCGACAAACGCATCGGCCGGCTTGCGGTAGATCTCGATGGGCGATGCAGCCTGCAGGATCTTGCCCTTGCCCATGACAACGACGAGGTCGGCCATGGTCATCGCCTCGCGCTGGTCGTGGGTTACGACGACGGTGGTGATGCCAAGGCGTTGCTGCAATTGCCGCAATTCCACCTGCATGGCCTCGCGCAGCTTGGCGTCCAAAGCGGAGAGCGGTTCGTCGAGCAGGAACAGCTTGGGCGACAGCGCCAACGCACGGGCGATCGCCACGCGCTGGCGCTGGCCGCCTGAAAGTTTCGCCACCGGCCGGTCGGCGAAGCCGTTCAGGTGGATCATGGCGAGAAGGTCGTTGACCCGCTTGCGCTGGTCTTCCTTGGAGGCGCCACGGATACGCAAGGCATAGGCGATGTTTTCGCCGACCGTCAGGTGTGGAAACAGCGCCAGCGACTGGAACACCATGCCGAGATTGCGCTTGTGCGTCGGTATGCTGGTAATCTCCTCGCCATCGAGCACGATGGCGCCGCTGGTCGGCTCCTCCAGCCCGGCAATCATCCTGAGCAACGTGGTCTTGCCGCAGCCGGACGGGCCGAGCAGGCAGACGAATTTTCCGTGCGGCACGGACAGGCTGACGTCGTCGACGGCGGCAAAATCGCCGAACTGCTTGGTGATTGCGTTTATGGACAATCCGGACATGGCGTTATCCTGCTTGGCTGGTCGTGCATGCGGATGTTTCGGTTATCTGGCGTCGGCCGCCTCGTCTGGAGACCGACCGGGCGCCGATAGCAGTCGGGGAGCGAACCCGCCTTGCAGCATAGTATTCGCTCCCCGCCCGAAGGCTATATCCCTTGTTCCCTGCGCTCAGGGAGAGGATGGGAAAATCAGCCGACGATCAGCTCGGTCCACTTCTGGTTGATCGCGTCGGCCTTCGACACATAAAGGTCATAGCGCGGAATGATCGGCTCGATGTCGGAAGAGACCGCGGCAAATTCCGCTGCCGTGAGGTCGAGCACCTCGCGCTTCAGCGTCGGCGCAGTGCCGACGTTGCGCGACATCAGCCCCTGGACTTTGGGCTGGCTCATATAGTCGATGAAGAGATGGGCTTCGTCGACCTTCTTCGAGACACGCGACAGAACCCAGTTGCCGGAATCCTGGATGCCGCCTTCCTTCGGGAAGGTCGAGCGCACCGGCTGGCCGTCCTTGGCCGCCAGGCCGGTCACGTCGTGATAATACTGGCCCATCGGGATTTCGCCCGACTTCAGCGCCTGTTCGAACTGCGCTTCGTCGCGATACCACAGGCGCACATTCGGCTTCACTTCAGCGAGCTTCGCGAATGCCTTGTCGAGGCCCTCGTCGGTGTCGAGCGCATTGGTGCCGCCCATGAAGGTCTTGGCCGTCACTTCAAGCAGGAAGGAGTTGGAAGCCAGCGCCAGAAGGCCGAGCTTGTCGGCATTGGCCTTGTCCCACAGCGCGTCCCAGGACTTGGGAGCCTCCTTGTAGACATTGGTGTTGGTGACCAGCGTGATGTACCAGGCCACCGCGCCGATGCCGGCGACACGGCCGTCCGGATATTTGTTGATGAAGCGCGGCAGAAGATCGCCGTAGTGCTTGAACTTAGAGGTATCGAGCGGCTGCCAGAGTTCGGTCGACTGACCTTTCAGCGTCGAGGTCTGCGACATCATTGACAGGTCAGCCGGGGCCTGGCCAGCCTTGGCCGCCTGCTCGAGCTGCACCAGCCACGCCTCGCCGGTCGGTTCGGCCACCGATTCCACGGTGATGCCGGTTGCCTTGGTGAACTCGGGGAAGATGTGCTGGTCGAAAGACTTCTTGAAGTAGCCGCCATAGACGCCGACCTTCAGCGATTTTTCCTGGGCACGCAGGACTGCCGGCATGGCCAGCACGCTCGCAGCAGCAACGCCGGCGCCGAGGACGGTGCGTCGGCTGAGCTTGGTCTTCATGATCTCGGTCATCGATGTTCTCCGTTGTTCCGGTCTTTGCCGGGTTCCCTTATCGTTTTCTTATGCGATAGCGCCATCGTCTGGCGCCATTATCCTTTCAGTGCCGGGCTGAACACCATCAACGACAGGATTTCGAATAGCACCTGTGCGCCGGCGTGCGCCGTATTGGTGGTGGAATCATATTGCGGCGCGACCTCGACGACGTCGCCACCGACGATGTTGAGGCCCTTCAATCCACGCAGGATTTCCAACACTTCGCGCGTGGTCAGTCCGCCAACTTCCGGCGTGCCGGTACCCGGGGCGAAGGCCGGGTCGAGGCTGTCGACATCGAAGGAGACGTAGGTCGGGCCGTCGCCGACGATCTTCCTTGCCTTCTCGATGATGGCCGGGATGCCGAGGCCGGTCACCTCTTCGGCGTGCACGACGGTCATGCCGGATTCGTAGGTGAATTCCCAAAGATATTCGGCCGAGCCGCGAATACCGATCTGGATGGTGCGCGACGGGTCGAGCACCCCGTCCAGCACGGCGTTGCGGAACGGTCCACCGTGATGGAATTTGGTCAGGTCATAGGCGCCGCCCGTGTCGCAATGGGCGTCGATATGGATCATGCCGACCGGGCGGTCCTTGCCGACAGCCTTGAGGATCGGATGGCTGATCGAGTGATCGCCGCCGACGGAAAGCGGGATGACGCCGGCGTCGACGATCTGGCCGACGCGTTTTTCGATGTCGTCATGGCTGAGCTCCAGCCGGTAGCGGCTGCGAAACGGCACGTCGCCGATATCGGCCACCCTGATCTCATGCGTCGGCGCGCATTCGAGCACGTGGTTGTAGGGGCCGATGCGCTCGATCGCGCGCAGGGCGCGCGGGCCGAAACGGGAACCTGGACGATTGGTGACGCCGAGATCCATCGGCACGCCAATCATCGCCACCTGAAGGTCGCCGAAGTCCGGGCTGTCGACGGAAATCTCGCGATAGGGCGCGGAGAGGAACGTAGGTATGCCCGAATAGGGGGCAAGCCGCGTGCCGCTCTTGGAGAATATCTTGTCGGCGACGCGGCGGAATTTCGGATCGAACAACTCGCCGCCATGACTCTCGCCATATTTGCGGCGCAACGCGTCGAGCTTGCCTCGGTCGAAACCCATTCCTGCAACTCCTCCTGGCAGGATGCCGATGTGCCCCAAAGCGGTGCACGAAAGCGTTTCGGCTGCCTGCAATACCGTCTTTTTATGCGTGATTGGCGCGGATTGTCGGAGCGTGTGGATGGAAAATCAATTGATATTGTTATAGCGCTCGCTGTGAGGAAAGCTCACATAAAGCGTATGAACAGCTCTCGACGCCTGCCACCGCTCAATCCCCTGCGCGCTTTCGAGGCGACGGCCAGGCACGCCTCGCTCAGCAAGGCGGCTGCCGAGCTCCATGTCACCCATGGCGCGGTCAGCCACCAGATCAAGGCGCTCGAGCAATCGCTCGGCGTCAAGTTGTTCGAGCGTGTGGGTTCCCGCCTCAAGCTCACCCCGCATGGTGCTGAACTGCTGCCTGCGGTATCCGGCGCCTTCGAGGGTATTGCGGCGGCGGCGGCCCGGTTGACGCGTCCGGCGAGCAGCGGTGCGCTGGTTGTCTCCTGCGTGCCGGCGCTGCTGTCTTTGTGGATGATCCCGCGTCTCGGCGCCTTCACATCGCGTTACCCCGACATCAGGCTGAAGCTCGTGGCCTCCAACGACCCGCGTGACATCCGCTCGTCGGACATCGATGTCTGCGTTCATTATGGCGACGGTAGCTGGACCGATTGCTGGATTCGCAAGTGGTCGGGCCTCGAGCTCTTTCCGGTGGTCAGTCCGACGCTGGCCAACAACAGGCCGATCCGGTCGATCCGGGACCTCGCCGACCATGTGCTGCTGCATGGTGACGACGGCCGCGAATGGCACACCTGGCTCGCCGCCGCCGACGCGCTCGACCTCGAGCGCAATTGCCGGCGCCACCATTTCAACGATGCCCGGCTGTCCATCGAAGCGGCTCTGCATGGCCATGGCGTGGCGCTGGGCGACACGATGACGGCCAGCGGCTTGCTGGCCAGGGGTCAACTCATCGTGCCGTTCGGCCTCTCGGTGCCAGCGGTGGACGATTTTTACGTGGTGTGCCGCAACGAGATGCGGTCCGCGCCCATCGTGCAGGTGTTCGTGGATTGGCTGTTTGCCGAAAAGGCCGAGGCCGACAGCCGCCCTGACACGGCCGCGGCGGCTCAGATTGTCACCCGTCGCAAACGCCCGGTGCTCAAGGTCGTCGCGCGGTCGGACGATTGAGGTGACGGCTTGTGAGGTCTTGATGCCTGTTACTGCCGCGCCCGTTTTCCTCTGTGCCAGGCATATTGCGGGGCAGCGCGTTCATGATTTCAATGCTATGAGGCCGGTCTGGTAGTCGTAAGGGCGGAAGCGGAAGCAGGTTTCGGACATGGCCAGGACTGATATCGCACGGCGCGTCTACAATCACACCTGGAAGCTCGACCCCATCGTGCGGTCGCTGCTCGACACCGATTTCTACAAGCTGCTGATGCTGCAGATGATCTGGGGCATGTATCCCAAGGTCGACGCCACGTTCTCGCTGATCAACCGCACGACGTCCGTGCGCCTTGCCGACGAGATCGACGAAGGCGAGCTGCGCGAGCAGCTCGATCATGCCAGGACATTGCGTTTCAGCAAGAAGGAAATGATCTGGCTGGGCGGTAACAATTTTTATGGCCGCAAGCAGATATTCGAGCCGGAGTTCCTGGCCTGGCTGGAGAATTTCCGCCTGCCGGAATACGAGCTTTCAAGGCGCGACGGTCAGTACGAACTCTCCTTCTCCGGCCCATGGATGTACACGACGCTTTGGGAAATCCCGGCGCTTGCTATCATCAACGAGCTGCGTTCGCGTGCTGCGCTGAAGGCATTCGGCCCCTTCGCGCTGGACGTGCTTTATGCACGCGCCAAGGCCAAGATGTGGGCCAAGACCGAGCGACTGAAACAGCTCCCTGAAATCCGCATTTCCGACTTCGGCACGCGGCGCCGTCACTCGTTCCTGTGGCAGCGCTGGTGCGTGGAGGCCTTGAAGGAAGGCATCGGCGGTGCCTTCACCGGCACGTCGAACGTGCTGCTCGCCATGGATACCGATCTTGAGGCGCTCGGCACCAACGCGCACGAACTGCCGATGGTGCTCGCCGCTTTGGCGAATTCCGAGGCGGAGCTTCGCCAGGCGCCGTACAAGGTCCTGCAGGATTGGCAGCGTTATTATGGCGGCAACCTGCTGATCGTGCTTCCCGATGCTTTCGGCACCGCTGCCTTCTTGCGAGACGCGCCCGATTGGGTGGCCGATTGGACCGGTTTCCGCCCGGACAGCGCTCCGCCGGTCGAAGGCGGTGAGCGCATCATCTCCTGGTGGCGCGATAAGGGCAGGGACCCGAGGCAGAAACTCCTGATCTTCTCCGATGGCCTCGACGTCGATACCATCATCGAGACCTATCGTCATTTCGAGGGCAAGGTTCGCATGTCCTTCGGCTGGGGCACCAACCTGACCAATGATTTCGAGGATTGCGCGCCGATCTCCACCGACAGGCTCAACGCCATCTCGCTGGTCTGCAAGGTGACGGACGCCAATGGTCGCCCGGCGGTGAAGCTCTCCGACAATCCGGCCAAGGCGACAGGCGACACGAAGGAAATCGCCCGCTATCTGCGCATCTTCGGCGAGGAAGCGCGCGTCAGGCAGTTGGTGAAAGTCTAAAATCAGGATGACTTCCGGCGGAAGGCAGCTGTGAGGTTCCTGCGGTTTCTCAGCCTCACACTTGCCGGTGCGTTGTGGCCGTGCCTTGCCCTTGCCCACGCTTCGGACCGCGGCCATGTCCTGTTGTTGTCGACAGGGTATTACATTGCCGGCGGTGCCTTTGCGGTTGGTGCATCCTTTCTCGTGCTGGCATTGCTGCCATCGGGTTTCCTCGAACGGGCCTGGCAGTGGCGCTTGCCGCTCTTCACCTTTGGCGATCGGGCAAAAACGGTAGTCGGGCTCTTGTCTTTCGCTGGCTTTGCACTGCTGCTGGCTGCCGGTTCCTGGGGCAGTCGCGATCCTCTTTCCAATCCGCTTCCGCTGACGGTCTGGACGCTTCTGTGGGCCGGGTTTGTGTTGCTGCAGGGAATGGTGGGTGACCTTTGGTCCTGGCTCAATCCATGGCAGGGGCCATACCGTCTGGTGATGCGGCTGGGGTTTGTCCGCAACGAACCGTCGAAAGGGGGCGCTGGTTGTTGGCCCGCCTTCGCGTTGTTCCTCGCCTTTGCCTGGTTCGAACTTGTCGATCCGGCGCCGGACGATCCCGCGCGGCTTGCCGTTGCGGCCGGCCTCTACTGGCTGGTCGGCTTCATCGCCATGCTGGCGTTCGGTTATGAGAACTGGGCCCGCCGCGGCGAGTTCCTGTCGGTCTTTTTCTCGATGCTGGCGCGCTTTTCCATGGTCGGCCGTGGCGCGGACGGCAGGTTCTATCTCAACCTGCCTGGTGCAAGACTGCTCGACACGCCATCACTGCCGTTGAGTGGCGTCGCCTTCCTGCTGCTCGCACTGTCGTCGGTTTCCTTCGACGGGCTTGGCAAGACGTTCTTGTGGCTCGGCTCGATCGGCGTCAATCCTCTCGAATACCCCGGGCGCACGGCGCTGATCGGTTCGGCTACGCTGGGTCTCGTGCTGACCTTTCTGCTCCTGGCGTTGCTGTTTGCCGTAGCCGTCTTCTTCGGCCTGCGCCTGGCCGGCAGGGCACATGGTTTCGCCAATGCCGCCGGCTTGCTCGTCTGGTCGATCGTGCCGATCGCTCTCGCCTATCATGTCGCGCACTATCTGACGGCGCTGCTTGTCGACGGTCAGTATGCGCTCGTGGCGCTGTCCGATCCCTTCGCGCGAGGGTGGGATATTTTCGGCACGGCGAACATGCAGGTCGAGGCGGGAATCGTTGCCGGCGCGACTGCTGCCTGGTGGATATGGAACATCCAGGCCGCCACCATCGTCTGCGGGCATGTGCTCGCCGTCCTTGTCGCGCATGTGTTCGCCGCGAGGCTGGATCCGTCCCCGGTTCGTGCCGTTCTCACGCAGATACCGCTCACGATCCTGATGATCGCCTATACCGTCTTCGGGCTCTGGCTTCTAGCCACGCCGGCCGTTGGCTGAGCCGACCATGGCGTGTCGGTTGACGCCACGGAATGCTCGCTTGCCATGACCGAGGTTTGGTGATTGGTTTGCGCCGCGATTTTCACCCAGCCTTTCGCCGGCTGCAGGTCAATGCCCATGAGGGGATCTCGATGACTGAGAAAAGCCGCTTCTTCGATCTTGCAAACACCGCAGTGTCCCGTCGTGGCGTGCTGAAAGGCCTGGCTGCCGGTACTGGTCTCGCCGTTGCCCCCGGCTTCGTGCGTTATGCCCAGGCGCAGAGCTCGGCGCCGATCAAGATCGGCTTCCAGGCACATCGCACCGGCATCGGCGCCGCCTATGGCCGCTGGTATGAAAGAACGACGGCGGCCGCCGTGAAAGCAATCAATGCCGCCGGCGGCATCAATGGCCGTCAGGTCGAAATCGTCATCGAAGACGACGGCACCGACGCCGCCCGTGGCGCCGAAGTGGTGGCGAAGCTCGCCAACCAGCACAAGGTCGATATCGTCTACGGCACGCTGTTCTCGAATGTGGTGGTGGGTTCGGCGCCGACCGCCGGCGAATTGAAAATTCCATATTATGTCGTGTCGGAGGGCTATCACGTCGCGTCCGGCAAGCTGAACCGCTACGTGTTCCAGCCGGGCATTACGGACGTTCGCGCCCAGGTCACTTCGGTGGCGCCATGGATCGCCGCCAATGCCGGCAAGAAGATCACCATGATCTTCCCCGATTACGCCTTCGGCTACGACCATCGCGACTACCTGCCGCCGGCCCTGCAGAAGGCGGGCGCGGAGGTGATCGCCAAGATCGCCATTCCGCCGACGGAATCCTCCTTCACCAAGTATTTTCCGCAGATCCCCTCCGACACCGATGCGATCTATCACGTCATGGTCGGTCCGGCGGTGCTGACCTTCGTCAAGGAATTGGGCGATTTCTACGGTTCGAGCGGGCCGAAACTGTTCGGCTTCATCGATTCGCTGGAGGCGGTCGACATCAACAGCCCGGGCCTCGAATATCTGAACGGCAGCCACTTCTGGGAGGGTTCGCCACGCTACGCCCAGGCCGACGACACGGAAGCGCAGAAAGCCTACCGTGCCGCCGTCGGCATAGACGACAATGGTGCCGCCGTCGGCGATCCGAAGGACGTCTCGACCGCCGCCCATATGTTCGGCTGCTGGGAGACGCTCTACGTCATCAAGAAGGCGATGGAGGATGCCGGCTACAAGGGACCGGAAGATCGTGCCAAGCTGGTTGAAGCTACTGAGGCGCTGACCGAGTTCAAGGAAGGACCGGAGCATCCGCAGGGCCGCAAGCTGTTCAACGGCAAGATCCACCAGTGTTTCGGCAGTCAGAACATTTCCAAGCTGGAAGGCGGCAAGCTGATGGTCGTGCACAAGACCGCCATCGAAGACGGCATGTACGAGCCGCAGGCCGATTATACCAAGCAGCCTTTGTGAACCAGCTTGTGAAATCCGCATCGGAGAAAGAGGGCCGCGGCTGAATGGCTTTCGGCCCTCATCTCCTTCTCGCAACGCTCGAAGGCCTGGTTACCGCGGCGGTGCTGGCGCTTACCGCACTCGGCCTGTCGCTCGTCTTCGGCGTCATGCGCATAGTCAACGTCGCCCATGGCGAGTTCTTCATGCTGGGGGCGGTGCTTGCCTGGGCGGTTTCGACGGCATTCGACGGACACCCGGCCGTTGGCTTCGTCGCAGCGCTCATCGCGGCGCCGCTCGTGGTCGGGGCGGTCGCCTGTCTTTCGGAGCGGCTGGTGTTGCGCCGGTTGAATTATGACCCCGAAGCCACCATCGTTGCCACTATCGGTCTGCTCTACATCATCCAGCAACTTGCGCTGAGCTTCTACGGACCGGAGGCGCGCCCGGTGGCGCCGCCCTTCAGCTATCGTGTGCTTCTGCCCTGGTTCGGCTATTCCGGCTATAAGCTCTTTGTCATCGTCGCCTCAGCGTTGCTGCTGGTTTCGACCTGGCTTGTGCTCACCCGAACCAGGATCGGCCTCGTCATGCGCGCCACGCAGTATGACCGCGAGATGGCGCAGGCTTTCGCCATTCCCGTCGACCGCGTCTATGCCGGCGTCTTCGCGCTCGGCGCCATGTTGGCCGCGACGGCGGCCGTGCTGATCGTGCCGATCAGTCAGGCACATTACCTGATGGGGCAGGACCCGCTGCTCCTGTCCTTCATCGTCATCATCATCGGCGGGCTCGGCTCTCTGCGCGGCACGATCATCGCAGCCCTTTTGATCGGTCTGTCGGATGGCATCGTCTCGATGTTCTTCTCGCCGACGCTTGCCAAGATGATCGCAACCCTGGCGGTGGCGATGGTGCTGGTGTTTCGCCCGCAAGGCCTGTTCGGAACGACCGCCCGATGACGGAAGCGCCGGCCGCCAGGGTTTATGCGTTGCATGTCGCCGTGGTGGTCGTGCTGTTCGCGCTGAACTTTCTGCTGCCCGATTATCACCAGGGCTTGTTCGCCCGCATCATGGTGCTGGCGGTTTTCGCCATGGGCTACAATCTGCTGTTTGGTTATGGCGGTTTGCTCAGCCTTGGCCATGCCATGTTCTTTGCCGCCGGCCTCTATGGCAGCGGCCTCGCGATCTATCATTTCGGCTGGAATGTGCCGGCGGCCTTCCTCGCCGGTCTCGGCTGCGGTGCGTTGCTCTCCCTGGTGGTCGGTGCACTTGCGCTTCGCACTTCCGGCGTTGCCTTCATGATCGTCACCATGATGTTCGCGCAGGTGTTCCTGCTCGCCATCGTCTATTTTTCGGCATGGACCGGCGGTGATCAGGGTCTGGTTGTCCAGCAGGCCGACCGCATCGTCCACATCGGCGGCACGGCCCTCGATCTGACCGACCCGACCGTGCGCTATATGACGGCGCTGGCCCTGTTCTCGATCGTGCTTTTCACCACGGTTGCGGTCGTGCGCTCGCGCTTCGGTCGTGTCCTGGTGGCGATCCGCGAAAATGAGGAGCGCACGCGGCTCCTGGGTTACAACACCTTCGCCAACAAGCTCTCGGCAATGGTGCTTTCAGGCGTCATCTGCGCCGCGGCGGGTGGCGCCTATGCGCTGTTGTTCGGCTATGTCGGCGCCAATTTCGCCTCGGTGCAGTATTCCATCCTGCCGCTTCTATGGGCTTTGGCTGGCGGCGTCGCGACCACGCTCGGCCCGTTGGTCGGCACGCTGTTCATCTACTATGTCACCGACATCGCCAGCAGCCACACCACGGCCTGGCTGCTGATTGTCGGACTGGCGCTCATCCTGCTCGTGCTGTTCGCGCCCAAGGGCATTCTCGGCGCGGTGCGTCGCCGCTGGATCGGGTGGCTGCCATGACGCCGTTGCTGACGACGACCGGTCTGTCGCGTGACTTCGGTGGCTTGCGTGCCGTCGACGGTGCCAATTTCAGCCTGATGCCGGGAGAGATCCGGGCGGTGATCGGCCCGAACGGCGCCGGTAAGACCACCTTCGTCAGCCTTGTCTGCGGCCGCATTCAGCCTTCGGCGGGCACCATCATGTTTGCCGGCGCGGATATCACCGACCTGCCGGCATACAAGCGGGTCAGGCTTGGCATCGCCTATACATTCCAAGTCACCAGCGTGTTTGCCAACCTCTCCGCCTACGACAACGTTACCTTGTCGGTGCAGCGTACGTTGACGGACGGGCGTTCCAGGGGCGCTGTCCATGCCGGGGTCATGGAGGCACTGTCGCGGACCGGTCTCGCCGACCGCGCCGGGATGCTGGCTGGGCAATTGTCTTATGGCCATCAGCGGTTGCTGGAAATTGCCATGGGCCTGGCGCTCGCGCCGCGCCTGCTGATCCTCGACGAACCGACGCAAGGTCTGTCGGACGGCGAGATAGAGGGGTTCGTCGCCTTGGTACGCGAAATCGCCCGCGATGCCACGGTGCTGATCATCGAACACAACATGCCGGTGGTCATGCAACTTGCCCATCGCATCACCGTCTTCGACGCCGGCAAGATCATTGCCGAAGGCAGCCCGGCCGAAATCCGCGCCAATGAACAGGTGCAGGAAGCCTATCTGGGAGCCGCGCATGTCTGAGCTGCTCGCGATCGCCGGGCTCGACTGTTCTTACGGTGAAGTGCAAGTGCTTCACGGCATTGGCCTGGCCCTCGCCAAGGGCGAAGTTTTGTGCCTGCTCGGCCGCAACGGTGCCGGCAAGACCACCACGCTGAAGGCGATCATGGGGTTGATCCCGGCGACGGCTGGCTCGATCAGGCTGAACGGGCGGGAATTGACCGGACTGCCGGCACACGAGGTGCCAAAGGCCGGTGTCGCTTATGTCCCGCAGGGTCGACGCCTGTTCGCCGAAATGACGGTGGCGGAGAACATCGAAATCGGGCTGATGGCGCGCGGCAAGGGCAAGGCGACCCGCGATATGGTGCTCGGCCTGTTCCCTCGCCTGGCGGAGCGCTTGAACCAGCGTTCGGGCACATTGTCTGGCGGAGAGCAGCAGATGCTCGCGATGGCGCGCGCGCTCTGCCTGGAGCCTGAGGTGCTGCTGCTGGACGAACCCACCGAAGGGCTGATGCCGTCGATGATCGAGAAGATTCGCGAGACGGTTTCCAAATTGCGCGGCCTCGGCGTTTCCACCATTCTGGTCGAGCAGCGTGTCGAGGCAGTTCTGGCCGTCGCCGACCGCGTCGCCTTCATCGAGAACGGCCGCAACCGCGAGACCATGACGGCGGCGGCGCTGCGTGCCGATCCCGCCGCGGTCAAACGTTATGTCGGCGTAGGTTGATGCAGACAGGTTTCACTGGCGCCGGCCGACAGGATCCGTACCGTCGGTGATGCCGAGGTCCCGGCGCAGATGCGGCGAGAGTTCGCGGATGTCGAGATAGGTGCGGGCGTGCCGCTTCCAGCCAAAACCATCAGCCAGCCACGACAACCAGCTCCGACTGGAATGCGACAGGAGAAAGTCGTGCAACGTGGTCATGGCGAACAATCTCCGATATGCCTAAATGCATCTGATGTGTTGGAAGGAAATATCGGGCTGTTTCGGCTTTGATTCCAATTGAACGTCGAGAGGAGCCTATAAAGAGGGCTTATGGCAAATGTTGCAGCAGCTTCCCCCGCTCACCGCCGTGCGCGCCTTTGAGGCGGTTGCCCGTCACCTGAGTTTCACCAAGGCGGCAGGTGAACTCGGCATGACCCAGGCGGCCGTCAGCTATCAGATCAAGCTGCTTGAAGAGCGGGTCGGCGCGGCCCTGTTCCTGCGTCACCCACGTCACATCGAATTGACCGAGGTCGGTCAGCGGCTGGCGCCAGCAATCAGCGACGCGTTCGAGACGATCAGCGATGCCTATTCGGCAGCGCGTTCTGGCGCGGAGGGGGTGCTGTGTGTGAGCACCATCCTGACTTTCGCATCCAACTGGCTGGCGCGGCGGCTTGGCGCGTTCCAGATGACACATCCTTCGCTCGCAGTCCGTCTGAATACGTCGTCGAGGCTCGTCGACTTTGCGCGCGAGGATGTCGACGTCGCCATTCGCTCCGGCGGAGGCAAATGGCCTGGCACGGATACGCACAAATTGTTCGCGGCCGATTTTACACCGATGCTCAGTCCGGCTCTCGCCGCGAGCATCGGCCTGAGGGAGCCGGCGGATCTCCTGCGCCTGCCGATCCTCGACCCGAGTGACATCTGGTGGAAGGAATGGTTCCAGTTGGCTGGCGTCGACGCGACGGGGCTTGCTTCACGGCCTGCCAGCAGCATGGGCGCGCAGATGTATGAGGCAAGTGCCGCTGTCGCTGGCCACGGTGTCGCTATTTTGACTCGTGAACTCTTCGAGGCAGAGCTTGCCGACGGACGTTTGATCCAGCCTTTCGATCTGGTCGGCAACGACGGCCATGCCTTCTGGCTCGCCTATCCGACCTCGCGCCGCAACGTGCCCAAGATCAAGGCTTTTCGCGAATGGCTGTTGGCGGAAGTCGCGGCAACCCGGAGCAGTTGCAGGCACGAGACGGATTGACTTCGTGTTGAACCGCGATAGGGGCGCGTCGCAGGCTCAGGCGTCCTCCCCGACAAAACGATAACCGACGCCTGGCTCTGTCCGGATGATCGCGGGAGAAGACGGGTCACGTTCTATCTTGCCGCGCACCTGGCCGACGAAGACCCGCAGATAATGCAGGTCGTCGGCATGGGCAGGCCCCCAGACGGATGTCAGCAAAGCCTTGTGGGTAACGACACGCCCGGCATGGCGCGCCAGCATCAGTACCAGGTCGTATTCCTTCGGGGTCAGGTGGATCGGCGTGTCGTCACGTGTGATGAGCCGCCGCACGGTATCGATATGCAGCCCGTCCACTGAAATCTCGGTCACGCCACCGTCTTCGCGGGTACGGTGGCGCAGCGCCGTGCGGATGCGCGCCGTAAGCTCGCCGATGCCGAACGGTTTTTCGATATAGTCGTCGGCGCCGAGATCGAGCGCGGCTATCTTTTCGCTCTCGCGGTCTCGTGCCGACAGGATGATGATCGGCAATTCGGACCAGCCGCGCACATTCTGCACCACCTCCTTGCCGTCCATGTCGGGCAGGCCGAGGTCGAGAATGATGAGATCCGGCGCCATGGTGGCGATCGCTTTCAGCGCCTGCGCTCCGGTTCCGGCCTCGATGACCTCGTAGCCGGCTGCGGTCAGCGCGGGGCGCAGGAAACGCTGGATCTGCGGTTCGTCGTCGACGACCAGCACCCGGAAACCGCTCACGAGGCGACCTCGGTTTCGGCGGGTACGGCCTCGACGGGGAAGCGCAGGATCATGCGCGTACCCTTCCGTTTCTGCGCCGGGCTTTCGGCCTTGATCGTGCCGCCCATGGCCTCGACAAAACCACGCGCGATCGGCAGGCCGAGGCCGGTGCCGGGGGCACGGCCGTCCGGTTTGCCGCGCCGGAAGAATTTTTCGAAGATTTGATCAAGGTCGTTTTCTGGAATGCCCTTACCCATGTCCACCACCGAGAGCGTGACCTCGTCCTTTTCCTGCCGCGCATAGATACGAATCGGATCGGCGCCGCCATATTTGTCGGCATTGTCGATCAGGTTGAACAGCACCTGGCCAAGCAGCACGCTGTCGCCGCGGATCAGCGGCAGTTCGGGCGCCAGCTGCACCTCGATCGCCCGACCGGGGAATGCTTTTTGCGACCGTTCGACTGCGGAACGGACGACGTCCACCACATCGACCCAGTCGCGCTTGGCTTCGACCGAACCGGATTCGATGCGCGTCATGTCGAGCAGGTTGGCAAGGAAGCGCGCCAATCTTGCGCTTTCCTCGTCGATCGAAACCAGAAGGTCGTCGCGGCTTCCCTTGTCCATCTTGTCGCCGAATTCGCGCAGGCTGGTGATCGCGCCGGTTATGGTCGCCAGTGGCGTCTTCAGATCGTGCGAGACTGAGGCGAGCAGGGCCGAGCGGAAGCGTTCGCCTTCGAGGGCTGCTGCCTGCTGCAGCCTTTCCTTGGACAACCGCGCACGGTCGATGGCAACCGCCGACTGATCGAGAATGGCGATCAGCATCCTTTCTTCGCTGCCGTCGAGAATTTCTCCATTCTGCTGGATGCCGCAGACGCCGACGACGCCGTGGGGGCTGGTCAGCGGGATGAAGCGGAAGACGCTGTTCGGCAAGGTGCCGGTGCCGCTACCGGCTTCCTCGCGCTTCTCGAAGGCCCAACGCGCGGCGGCCATGTCGGAAACGCCGAGTTCGGTGTCGGGTGGCCAGGATGCCTGTAGGCGCAACTCACCCTGATCCGGCAGAAGCAGGGCTACGGTGCGCGACAGCGCGCCTTGCAACTGCGTCACCGTTGCCCAGACGACGTCGTCCTGCTTGGAGGTGCCGGAAAGCTTGCGCGAATAGTCGTAGAGCGCTTGCGTGGTGATGGCCCTTTCGCCGGACACTTTCGCCTGCTCGCGCAGGCGCGAGGTCAGCCCGCCGGTCAGCATGGCCGCGGCTAGGAACACGAACAGCGCGAAGACCTCGTGCGGTTCGGCGATCGTCAGTGTGTAGATCGGCGGAATGAAAAAGAAATTATAGGCGAGCGCCGAAAACAGCGCGGCGGCGATCGCCGCTGCGTAGCCGGCGCTGATTGCGGAGGCGAGCACCGCCAGGAGGTAGATGATGGAGATGTTTGGCAGGCGCACGACTTCGTCGAGCGCCAGCCCGAGGATCGTGACCGCCGCGGTCATCGCTGCCGCGAGCCCAACATCCTTCAGGATGCGGAAGATCAGCGCGCGCGGCTTGGCGGGAGCAGCCGGCGGCGGCATCTCCTCTTCGCCGGTGACGACATAGACGCCGAGGCCCGAGGCCCGCTCCATCAGCGCGTCGGGTAGCGAACGGCGGAACAGCCTGAACGGGAACGATTGCTTGCGTCCGCCGATGACGATCTGCGTTGCGTGTTCGCGGCGGGCCAGCCGCAGGATCTCGTCGACGAAGTCGGCGCCCTTGACCCGGCGCGTCTCCGCACCCAGCCTTTCGGCGAGGCGGAAAGTCTCGTCTAGCCGGCGTTCCCCGGCCTGGTCGGAAACGGCGCGGTCGACGGGTTCGATCGAGGCCACCAGCCAGTGCGCGTTGAGGCCGGATGCTAGCCGGCTGGCGGTGCGCACCACCTTTTCGGAGAGCGCGTCGGGGCCGATACAGACCAGAAGACGCTCCGCCGAGGGCCACGGCCCTTCGATGGCGTTTTGCTTGAGATAGTCGACCATCTGGTCGTCGACGCGGTCGGCGGTGCGCCTGAGCGCCAGGTCGCGCAATGCAGTCAGGTTGCCAAGGCGGAAGAAGGAGTCGGCGGCGCGCACCGCATTGGCCGGCAGGTAGACTTTGCCTTCCTTCAATCTCTCGAGCAGTTCGGCCGGCGGCAGGTCCACCAGCAGCACTTCGTCGGCTTTTTTCAGGACCGTGTCGGGTATCTGTTCGCGCACCGGCACGCCGGTGATCTGCGCAACGACGTCGGACAGGCTTTCGAGGTGCTGGATGTTCAGAGCCGTCCAGACATTGATGCCGGCGGCGAGCAGTTCGTCGATGTCCTGGTAGCGCTTGGGATGGCGGCTGTCCGGCGCGTTGGTATGCGCCAGTTCGTCGACGACGATGGTTTGCGGATGACGGGCGAGTGCAGCGTCGAGGTCGAATTCCTCGATCGTGTGGCCGCGATAGGCGATCTTGCGCCGCGGCAGGATCTCAACCCCTTCCAGGAGCGCGGCGGTCTCGCCGCGCCCATGCGTCTCCACCAGGCCGATCAGGATGTCGCCACCATCCTCCTTCACGCGGCGTGCGCGTGACAACATGGCATAGGTCTTGCCGACGCCTGGCGCGGCGCCGAGGAACACGGTCAGCCGGCCACGTTCCTGCTTGTCCGCCAGCGCCAGCAGTGCGTCGGGGTCAGCTCTATTCTCTCTGTGTCGGTCGCTATCGGCCATTCAGTAGATTTAAGACTTTAGCCGATCCAGCGCGAGATTTAGTTTCAGCACGTTGACGCGAGGCTCACCGATCAGGCCGAGCAGCCGGCCCTCGGCGGTGTCGTCGACGAGCTTGGCCACTTCGGTTTCCGGCAGTCCGCGCGCCTTGGCAACGCGTGCGATCTGGTCGCGTGCGAAGTCGGGCGAAATGTGCGGATCGAGGCCGGACCCCGAGGTGGTTGCGGCATCGGTCGGCACTGGCCCGGCGATGCCGGCAGCATGCAGGCGCTGGATGTCGCCCGTAACGCGGTCCTTCAGCTTCTGCGAAGTGGTGCCGAGATTGGAACCGCTGGAGTTGCCGGCGTCGTAGGGCGTGCTGCCGATCGCCGAAGGGCGTGGCCAGAAATAGCGATCGTTGGCGAAGTTCTGGCCGATCAGTTCGGAGCCGATGACGGTTCCGTTCTGCTTGATGAGGCTGCCATTGGCCTGGGCAGGCAGGGCTATCTGTCCGATGCCGGTGATGGCGAGCGGATAGCCGATGCCGAGCAGGGCCGTGAACAGCACGATGAGGACAAAGGCGGGGCGCAAATAAGTTGTCATGATTACACCAGATGAAGAGCCGACACGGCGATATCGACCAGCTTGATGCCCGCGAAGGGCAGGATCAGGCCGCCGACGCCGTAGACGATGAGGTTGCGGCGCAGCAGTGCGGCGGCACCGACCGGACGGTAGGCGACGCCTTTGAGCGCCAGCGGGATCAGCGCCACGATGATGAGGGCGTTGAAGATCACCGCCGACAGGATCGCCGATTCCGGCGACGACAGCCGCATGATGTTGAGATAGTCCAGCGCCGGATAGGTCGCCACGAACAGCGCCGGGATGATGGCGAAGTATTTGGCGACGTCATTGGCGATCGAGAAAGTGGTCAGTGAACCACGCGTCATCAGCAATTGCTTGCCGATCTCGACGATCTCGATGAGCTTGGTCGGGCTGGAATCGAGGTCGACCATGTTGGCGGCCTCGCGCGCCGCCTGCGTGCCGGTCTGCATGGCCACGCCGACGTCTGCCTGGGCAAGTGCCGGGGCGTCGTTCGTGCCGTCGCCGCACATGGCGATCAACCTGCCACCTTCCTGTTCCTTGCGGATATAGCCAAGCTTCTGCTCAGGCGTTGCTTCGGCGAGATAATCGTCGACGCCGGCCTCGGAAGCGATTGCCGCCGCCGTAACCGGGTTGTCGCCGGTGACCATGACCGTGCGGATGCCCATGGCGCGCAGCGCCGCGAAACGCTCCTTGATGCCGGGCTTCACTACGTCCTTCAGGTGGATGACGCCAAGCAGCTTGTTGCCTTCGGCGACCGCCAGCGGCGTACCGCCGGTGCGTGCGACAACCTCCACCGCCTGCCGGAAGGCTGAAGGCACGTGTGCTTCGTCGAGGCCGGTGAATTTCAGCACCGAATCGACGGCGCCCTTGCGCAGATGGCGGTTGCCGAGATCGACGCCCGACAGCCGGGTCTCGGCCGCGAACGGCACGATGTTGTCGGGTTGCTTCGTCGGCGCAGTCGAACCGTATTCGCCAGTGGCCAGCGCCACGATCGAACGGCCTTCCGGCGTCTCGTCGCCGAGACTGGCCAGCATGGCGGCTTCCGCCAGTTCTTCGGCGCGAACGCCAGGTACCGGCAGGAACTCGGTCGCCATGCGGTTGCCGAAGGTGATGGTGCCGGTCTTGTCGAGCAGCAGCGTGTCGACGTCGCCCGCCGCCTCGACAGCGCGGCCGGAGGTGGCGATGACGTTGAAGCGCACCAGGCGGTCCATGCCGGCGATGCCGATGGCCGAAAGCAGGCCGCCGATCGTGGTCGGGATCAGCGTCACCAGCAGTGCGGCAAGCACAGTGATCGAGAGCACCGTACCGGAATAACCGGCCAGGCCCCAAAGCGTCGTCACGGCAATGAGGAACACCAAAGTGAGGCCGGAAAGCAGGATCGACAGCGCGATCTCGTTCGGCGTCTTCTGGCGTTCGGCGCCTTCGATCAGCGCGATCATGCGGTCGACGAAGGAGGAGCCGGGTGCGGCGGTGATGCGCACTTTGATCCAGTCGGACAGCACCTGCGTGCCGCCGGTGACGGCCGAGCGGTCGCCGCCGGATTCGCGGATGACAGGCGCGGACTCGCCGGTGATGGCGCTTTCGTTGACCGAGGCGATGCCCTCGACCACTTCGCCGTCGCCGGGGATCAGTTCGCCGGCTTCGACCAGAACCAGGTCGCCGACCTTGAGGTCGGTTGCCGGGATGCTGGCAACGTCAAAGCCACCGTCGGAGAGGAGCTTGCGGGCGGTCAGTTGCGACTTGGTGCGGCGCAGGCTGTCGGCCTGTGCCTTGCCGCGGCCTTCGGCCACGGCTTCGGCGAAGTTGGCGAACAACACGGTGAACCAGAGCCAGATCGCGATCTGGCCGGAGAAGAGCGGCTTGCCGCCTGCGGCGACGAGATCGCGCAGGAACATCAGCGTCACCAGCGCCGCCACGACTTCGGTGACGAAGATGACGGGATTGCGCATCAGCTTGTGCGGCGCTAGCTTGACAAAGGCCTGCCCGAGGGCCGGCCACAGAATGGCCGGTTCGAAGAGCTTGTGGTGTACTGCGGTCGACATGAATGATGTCCTTTAGAAAGTCTGGCCGGCCAGCATTGCGAAATGCTCGACGATGGGGCCGAGGGCGAGAGCGGGGAAATACTGCAGACCACCCATGATGAGGATGATGCCGACGAGCAGGCCAACGAAGAGCGGCGTGTGGGTCGGGAAGGTGCCGGCGGAGGCCGTCGTCCTGGTCTTGCCGACCAGCGAGCCGGCGATGGCAAGGACAGGGATCGCGTAGCCGAAGCGGCCGAGCAGCATCGCGATGCCGAGCGTGGTGTTGTACCAGGGCGAGTTCGCCGAGAGGCCGCCGAAGGCTGAACCGTTGTTCCCGGTCGCCGACGTATAGGCATAGAGGATCTCGGACAGGCCGTGCGGTCCGTTGGTGCCGATGGCGGAGACCGCGAAAGGCAACATGGCGGAAAACGCGGTGAAGACCAGGATCGACAGCGGCAGGATGAGCACGGCCAGCATGGCGTATTTCATCTCGCGGCTTTCAATCTTCTTACCGAGCAGTTCCGGCGTGCGGCCGACCATCAGTCCGGCGACGAACACGGCGAGAATGGCGAAGACCAGCATGCCGTAGAGGCCCGAGCCGACACCGCCCGGCAGCACTTCTCCGAGTTGCATCAGGAACATCGGTATCATGCCGCCCAGACCGGTGAACGAGCCGTGCATGGCATTGACACCGCCGTCGGAAAGACCGGTGGTAACGGCGGCATAGGCAGCGGTCATCGCTTGGCCGAAGCGGACTTCCTTGCCCTCCATATTGCCGAGCGCATTGTCGAGGCCAAGCGCGGTCAGGATCGGATTGCCTTGCGCTTCTGCCCAGTAGATAACGCCGACGCCGGCGATCAGCAGGATCGCCATCGCGGCTATGAAGGCCCAGCCTTGGCGGCGGTCACCGACCATCTGGCCGAAGGTGTAGACCAGTGCCGCCGAGATCGTGAGCATCGAGACGATGTTGAGATAGTTGGACAGCGCCGTCGGGTTTTCGAACGGATGCGCGGCATTGACGTTGAAGAAGCCGCCACCATTGGTGCCGAGCTGCTTGATCGCTTCCTGGCTGGCGACTGGTCCGAGCGCGATGGTCTGCTTGGCGCCTTCGAGCGTCGTCGCGGTCACCGAGGCGTCAAGCGTCTGCGGCAGGCCCATGGCCACGAAGGCGATGGCGACGATGATGGCAAGCGGCAAAAGCACATAGAGCGTCGAGCGGGTGAGGTCGACCCAGAAATTGCCGACCGTCGTTGCGTGCGAGCGCATGAAGGCGCGGGTAAGCGCAAGCGCCATGGCAATGCCCGTCGCGGCCGAGACGAAGTTGTGCACGGTGAGGCCAGCCATCTGGCTGAAATGGCTCATCGTGGTTTCGCCGCCATAGGACTGCCAGTTGGTGTTGGTCACGAAGCTGACGGCGGTGTTGAAGGCAAGGTCGGGCGCAACGCCGGGAAAACCTTGCGGATTGTAGGGCAGATATGCCTGCAGGCGCAGGATCGCGTAGAGCGAGACAAGGCCCATCACGCTGAAGGCGATGACGGAGAAGGCATAGGCAAGCCAGCCCTGCTCCTTCTTGGGGTCCACGCCCGCCAAGGAATAGAAGCCGCGTTCGACGGGGCCGAGCACGGGCGAAAGAAAGGTTCGTTCACCGGAAAAGACCTTTGCCATGAACAGGCCAAGCGGCTTGATCAGCAATAGGACGATGAGAAAGAGTAGGCCGATCTGCAGCCATCCGATTAAAGACATGGCGGAACTCTCAAGGATTGATTTTTAGAATTTTTCGGGCCGCAGCAGCGTCACGACGAGATAAACGCCGAGCGCGATGGCGACGACGAGGCCGAGTAAGGCTTCCATCATGATTGCCTCCCTCAGAGCCTGGTCAGCGCGCGTGCGTAAAGCGCGAAAATCACGAAGGATCCTATGCCGAGGGCTAGGTAGGCGAGGTCGAGCACGATGCTTCTCCGAATTTCAGGAGTGCGCACAATGCTCCCGCTTCCGGTCAAATATCGATTGGGATTTGGCCGGGCGGACATCAAGAAAAGATAAGGGCCGTTCAGGCCGGGTTTTGCCCGCCATTGGCTGCTACGCGCAACCGCGTGCCCGCGGCCTCCAATGCGGCGGCGATATCGGCGGGCGGTGCCTGATTGGTCGCCAGTTCGGAGAAACCAGAAAAGCCGCATACCCTGACAAGGCCCTGGCGGCCGAACTTGGTATGGTCGGTGATGACCACGGAGCGCTGGCCGCGCGACAGCACCATGGCCGCGAATTCGGCTTCCTCCAGGTCGTGGTCCATGACCCCGCCCGTGGCATCCACGGCGCCTGCCGAGATCACCGCGTGATCGACGCCGAAGCGTCGGACGAAGTCGATGGCCGAGACGCCGAATGCGGCGCCGGAATCGGGTCGCAGTTCGCCGCCGGCCATGTAGACTTTGTTGCCATTGGTGGTGGCCAGCGTTCGGGCAATGTCGGACGAGTTGGTGACAACCGTCAGCCGCCGGTGCCCGGCCAGTTCGCGGGCCAGGAAGCTGGTGGTGGTGCCGCAGTCCAGCATGATCGATTCGCCGTCGCGGATGGTTGCCGCAACCATGCGGGCGATGGCCCGCTTGGCCTCGGCGTTCTCGCGCATGCGCCGTTCGAACGGCGCTTCGCCGACAATGCCTGGAAGGCTGATGGCGCCATGCATTTTGAACACCGACCCATCGTCGGTCAGTGGCTTGACGTCGCGCCGCACCGTTTCGAGCGAAACGCCGAGCCTCTCGGCGAGATCGGCAATGGTTACAGTGCCTTCCTCCTTGAGGAGGCGCAGGATTTCGCCATGCCGCTTCGAATGGTTCACCGGTCGAACTCATCTGCCATGGTTGATGTGACCGATTTGTACGGCTTCGCGCGGCAGAAAACAACAAGAACGGTCATAAAAACAGAAAAAGCCACAGATTTGCGTTGACAACCTGGCCTATGTCATCCGAATTTGACGACGAAGAAGGATGGCTCCGCCCTGGGAACGGCGGCGTCAGGGTGTCGAGAAGTCTCCGGCAAGGAGACCGTTGGCCGAATGGAGAGGACGTGACGACGAGCGAGGATCGCATTCGCGGGTTGCCATGCTGGAAGGGCGGCATTCAGGTCGCGCCGCTGTCGGGCGGGCTCAGCAACGAGAATTTGCTGGTCACCGACGCCGCCGGCAAGCATGTCGTCCGTTTGGGGCGCGACTATCCGTTCCATCATGTCTTGCGCGAGCGCGAGCTGATGACAGCGCGGGCGGCGGAGGCCGCCGGTTTCGGGCCGGCCGTCGAATATGCCGAGCCTGGTGTGATGGTCACGGAGTTTCTCGGTGCCAAAACCTATGGTGCTGAGGACGTGCGCGCCAATGGCGAGCGCATTGCCAGGCTGATGCGCGACTTTCACCGGCAAATGCCCAACCACGTCTCCGGCGCCGGCTTCATCTTCTGGGTGTTTCACGTCATTCGCGATTATGCGCGCACGCTGCGTGCCGGAAACAGCCGCATGACGCCGGCCTTGCCGCGCTATCTCGCCTTGGCGGACCAGCTGGAGAGCGTGCAGGCGCCGCTGCCGATCGTCTTCGGTCACAACGATCTGCTGCCGGCCAATTTTCTCGACGATGGCGAAAAGCTCTGGCTGATCGACTTTGAGTATGCCGGTTTTGGCACCGCCATGTTCGACCTCGCCGGGATCGCATCGAACGCCGGCATGCCCCAGGCCGAGGCAGACGCGCTGCTGGGCGCCTATCTCGGCCACAGACCAGACGAGGCCGTGCGCCGGTCCTTCGCCGCCATGCAATGCGCCTCGCTTCTGCGCGAAGCGATGTGGAGCATGGTTTCGGAACTTTATCTCGACGCACCGGGCGCCGACTACGTCGCCTACACCGGCGAAAACCTCGCCCGCCTTGATGCGGCGCTCGAAAGCTACAGCTCTAAATACGGAAAAGTCCTGCCATGACCCTGCCAAGCCATGCCCAGATCGTCGTCATTGGCGGCGGCATTATCGGCTGTTCGACGGCCTATCATCTGGCCCGCGACCACAAGGCCGATGTGGTGCTACTCGAACAGGGTTCCATCACCTCGGGCTCCACCTGGCACGCTGCCGGACTGGTCGGGCAATTGCGCTCCTCGGCCTCGATCACCCGCGTGCTCAAATATTCGGTCGATCTCTACAAGGGCCTCGAGGCCGAAACCGGCCTCGCCACCGGCTGGAAGATGACCGGTTGCCTGCGTCTCGCCACCAACCAGGACCGCTGGACCGAATTCAAACGGCTGGCCACCACCGCGCGCAGCTTCGGCATGGACATGCATCTTCTGTCGCCGGCCGAGGTCAAGGCGATGTGGCCTTTGATGGAAACCGGCGACCTTGTCGGCGCCAGCTGGCTGCCGACCGATGGTCAGGCGAGCCCGTCGGACATCACGCAGTCGCTGGCCAAGGGCGCGCGCATGCACGGCGCCCGGCTGATCGAGAAGATCAAGGTGACCGGCTTCGACATGAATGACGGCCGCATCGTTGCGGTCAAAACCGACCAGGGCGATATCGCCTGCGAAAAGGTGGTCAACTGCGCCGGCCAGTGGGCCAGGCAGGTTGGCGCCATGGTCGGCATCAACGTGCCGCTGCAGCCGGTCAAGCACCAGTACATCATCACCGAGAAGATTCCAGGTCTGGCGACAGACGCGCCCACCATTCGCGATCCCGACCGCCGCACCTACTTCAAGGAAGAGGTAGGCGGCCTCGTCATGGGCGGCTATGAGCCGAACCCCCAGGCCTGGGAGACCGGCCTGCCGGGTGGCGACGTGCCGGATGAATGGGCCTTCCGCCTGTTCGACGACGACTACGATCATTTCGAACAGCATATGACGCAGGCCATCGCGCGCGTGCCGGCGCTGGAGACCGTTGGCGTCAAGCAGATGATTAATGGCCCGGAGAGTTTTACGCCGGACGGCAACTTCATTCTCGGCGTCGCGCCGGAATGCGCCAACATGTTCGTTGGTGCCGGCTTCAACGCCTTCGGCATCGCATCGGGCGGCGGTGCTGGCTGGGTGCTGGCGAAATGGGTGGTGGATGGCGAGGCGCCGCTCGATCTGTGGGTGGTCGATATCCGCCGCTTCTCCGACCTGCACCGCGACCGCCAATGGGTTTGCGACCGCACGCTCGAAGCCTATGGCAAGCATTATACGATCGGCTTCCCGCACGAGGAGTATGACAGCGGCCGGCCGCGTATCGTCTCTCCGCTCTACCAGCGCCTGCAGAAGCACGGTGCAGTCTTCGGCTCCAAGCTCGGTTGGGAACGGCCGAACTGGTTCGCCCCTGAGGGTACCGAGGCGAAGGATGTCTACTCCACGGGTCGCCAAAATTGGTTCGGCCCGGTTGGCGACGAGCATCGCCATGTCCGCGACAAGGTGGGCATCTTCGACCAGTCGTCTTTCGCCAAATATGAGCTGACGGGGACCGATGCCGGTCGGGCGCTCGATTGGGTCTGCGCCAACGATGTCGCCAAGCCGGTCGGCAGGCTCACCTATACGCAGCTTCTCAACACGCGCGGCGGTATCGAGGCGGACCTCACGGTGGCACGCCTGGCCGACGACCGGTTTTACATCGTCACCGGCACTGGCTTCCGCACCCATGATCTGGCCTGGATCCGCGACCATATCGGCGCGGACTTCGACGTTAGTCTGGTCGATGTCACCGAAGCCTTCGGCACGTTGTCCCTGATGGGGCCGGATGCGCGCAAGGTGCTGGAGAAGGTGACGGAGGCGGATGTCTCCAACATAGCTTTCCCCTTCGGCCACGTGCGCGAGATCGCCATCGCCGGGCACACGGTGCGGGCGCTGCGCGTCACCTATGTCGGCGAGCTCGGCTGGGAACTGCATGTGCCCATCGCGGCTACCGGCGAGGTGTTCGATGCGCTGATGCAGGCCGGCAAGGAGCACGACATTCGCCCGGTCGGCTATCGCGCTTTGGAATCGCTGCGGCTCGAAAAGGGCTATCGCGCCTGGGGCTCCGACATTACGCCGAACGACACACCGTTCGAGGCGGGTCTCGGTTGGGCGGTGAAGCTGAAGACCGACATGGATTTCCTCGGTCGTATGGCACTTGAAAAGGTCGCCAGGCAGCCTTTGGTCAAACGCTTTGCCGGCTTTACGGTGGATGATCAGGATATTGTCTTGCTTGGCCGCGAGACGATCCTGCGCAATGGCGAGCCGGTCGGCTATCTGACCTCCGGCGGCTACGGCTACACGGTGGCTAAGAACATCGGCTACGGTTATGTCCGCAACGCGGCCGGCGTGGACGACAAATTCCTGCGCGAGGGCAGCTACGAACTGGTCGTCGCCACGCAAAAAGTGCCGGCACATCTGCATCTTGAGCCGCTCTATGATCCGGGCATGAGCCGCATCAAGGCATAGCCGGCACGGGCAGGCGAAAGGCCTGCCCTGATGGCCAGTTCGGCACCAAATCGGGTCGCCTGCCGCAGTCCGCGCTTGCCGCCGCCATTCGCCTTGCATTAGGTTTCTCGCAGGCAAGCCGAGGAGCTACCCAATGGTGCGGAAATTCGTCGAAGGCGAGAACATCGACATCGGTTTCGACAGCAAACTGTGCATCCATTCGCGCAATTGTGTGCTCGGCCATCCCGAGGTTTTCGTTCCCAATGCGCCGGGTCAGTGGATCCATCCCGAGGCCGGCTCGGTCGAGGCGGTCGTCGGCGTCGCCCATTCCTGCCCGTCCGGCGCGATCACCTACCGCCGCAAGGATGGTGGACCGGACGAGCCGGCACCGGTGGTCAATCTGGTCCGGGTGCGCGAGAACGGACCGCTCGCCTTCAATGCCGAGATGGACATCAATGGCGAACTCATGCTGCGCGCGACGTTGTGCCGTTGCGGCGCCTCGGAGAACAAGCCGTTTTGCGATGGCAGCCATACCAAGGCCGGTTTCGCCGCCACCGGCGAGCCGGCGTCGAAAGACTCGGTTGCGCTGGAAGCGCGCAATGGCCCCATCAAGGTCACGCCCCAGCCCAACGGTTCTCTCAAGGTGGAAGGCAATCTCGAGATCGTCAGCGGCACCGGCCGCACGGTCGACCGCGTCACCAAGGTCTTCCTGTGCCGCTGCGGCCATTCGCGGAACAAACCCTTCTGCGACGGCAGCCACAAGACGGCCGGGTTCGTCGGCTGATCCGATTGGAGTCTAGTTGACGCCTTTCGGCACGTTCTCCGGCGGCACCGTGTCCACCACCTTCTGACGATGGAAAATGAACAGTCCGGCCAGGACGACGATGGCTGCGCCAACGAGCACGCGTGGCCCGGGCACATCGCCGAAGAACACCATGCCGAACACGGCGGCCCACAACAGCAGGCTGTAGTGCAGCGGCGCCAGCGTCGAGGCCGGCGCCAGCTTCAGCGCCCGTGTGATCATCAGATGCGCCGCGCAGGAGACGACACCGAGCAACAGCATGGCGCCGATGTCGAAGACGCCGGGGGCGCGCCAGTCGCCGACGGCGAAGACGAGACCTGCCACCAGGGCGGCAATTGTTTGCCAGGTCACCAATGTGGTGTCGGGAGTTCCCCGTAACTGTCGGCTGTAGACGATCGACAGCGCGAAGGCTACCGAGCCGATGAAGGCGAAAATGGCCGAGAGCGAAAAGGCGGCGGTCGATGGGTTCAGGATGACGAGCACGCCGCAGAAGCCGACCAGGATGGCGGCCCATCGGCGCCAGCCGATCCGCTCGCCAAGCATGAAATGCGACAGCGCCGCCACATAGATGGGCCCGGCCATGTAGAAGCTCATCACATCGGCCAGCGGCAAATGCACCACAGCGGCATAGAACAATCCGGTATCGACCGTCGTCATGATGGCGCGTAGCAACTGGATGCCGGGTCGCTCCACGCGGACGAGTTTCTCCGCGCCCTGTCTGGCGATCATCGGCCCCAGGATGATGAAGGCGCCGATCGAGCGAACAGCCACGACGAGACCGACCGAGAAGTTGGTGACCAGCCATTTGCCCATGGCGTCGTTGAGGGCGAACATGAAGTCGCCGGCCAGCATGAGCAGGATGCCGGCTACCACGACGTTCTTGGGGGCGAGGGCCCGAAGGAGGGACGGCGCCATGGGTTCGACAATCCTTCACGCCAATCGTTCGGCCGACGGCCAACTACCTGTTGGCCGGGCTTTTGGCGAGAGGAAAAGGAAACTTTTGGTTGCGCCAACGACGCTCAATCGGGCCGATCGGGGATTGGTTTCCGGCGCGATGCCTCAATAGAGGATGAACAGTACCGGCAGGTAGCCTTCGTCCTGCAGATATTCGACCAGCAGCATTGCCGGCGCCGCGACAAGGAAGACGAGGCTGTCGGCCAGCGTGCCATAAAGGCGTCGTGGCGCGATCTCGACAACATCAAGGTCGACGAACAGCCGCCTGTCGGCGAGAAACGCCGGCACGCGCAACCGGTAGTCGTCATAGGATTTTCCGAAATTCGCCCGCAGCAGATTTTCCTCGCGCATCGCGGTCCTGAACAGGATGGCTTGAACCACGATGGCGCAGAGCAATGCCGGGGCGAGACTGCCGGTCTGCGCGCCCACGCCAGCTGCCCCGATGATCGAAAACACGTAGAGCGGGTTGCGGCACATCGAATAGGGGCCGACATCGACCAGCTCCATCGACTTGCGCCCGCCGATATAGAGCGTGCACCACAGCCGACCCAGGATCGCCGTACCGATCAAACATATGCCGGCGATCCTGATGGTCAGCTGAAGGTCGACGCCCCCTGGCGGGTACAGTTTCCAGGCGGACTGGAACAACAGCGCAAAGGCGATGAGGATCAGGGTTACGATCCACAAGGCGGTGATGCGCGGCCGCTGGGTTTGTCCGAAGGCCTTGGATGGAGTTTGCATGGCTTCCCCGTCAATGTGATGTCGGCGCGCCGCGCATTCCCGCCCATGCAGCAACGGCGCGTTGACGGATTGACCCTCGTTGAGAATTATCAAGAAACGGCGGAGAGCGTGCCAACGCTTGTCGGGGAAGCCCGCAAGGCACGCGCTTTGCGGTTGCCTGCCGTGATGCGTTGCTGAATAACGCCCTTCTGAAACCACCACGGGGCTGGGGCATGGACAAGGGGCTCATCCTTATCGTCGAGGACGAACCGCGCATCGCCGAAATTCTCGAAGCCTATCTGGCACGGGAAGGTTTTCGCACGGTGACAGCCGCCAATGGTGATATCGCGCTTTCCCATCACGCAATGCTGTCGCCCGATCTGGTACTGCTCGACGTTCGCATCCCACGCGTCGATGGCTTCGAGGTTCTGGCGCGCATCCGCCAGGATGCGGCCACGCCAGTGATCATGGTGACGGCGCTGGCGGAAGATATCGACCGCCTTTCCGGCTTGCGGCTTGGCGCCGACGACTACGTCGTCAAACCATTCAACCCGCATGAGGTCGTCGCGCGCGTCAATGCCGTTCTGCGCCGCTCGCGGGCCGCCGGTGCTTCGAGGATGTTGCGGTTTGCTCCGGTTGAGGTCGATGTCGACGCGCATGCCGCCTTTGTCGCGGTGGAGGCGGGTCGGCAATCTCTCCCTTTGACGCTGAGCGAATTCCGCATCGTTGCCTACATGATCCGCCGGCCGACCCACGCCTTCGGCCGCGCCGATATCCTGGATGCCTGCCTGCCTGAAAACGATGCCCTGGCCAAGACCGTCGACACCCACATCGCCAATCTGCGCCGCAAGTTCGAGAATGCCGGAGCATGGGGCTTTTTCCAGGCTGTGCGCGGCATTGGCTATCGCTTTGCGGCGCCGAAATGAGGATACGCCGGCTCTCCCTGTCCACGGTCACGGCGATAACCATCGCGGCGATGCTGATGCTCAGCATGATCATCGCCTATTCCACCTTCTTCTGGATCATGAAGCAGTTGACCGAGGTGAAGTTGCGGGAGTTGCCCGCCGACATCGCCCAGGCCTACCGCGATATCCAGGACGGGGTGATGCCGTCGGTCGACGGCTTCCGGAAACTCATGGCCGTCGTGCCGGAATTCGAGAAAACGCTCGACTACCAGATGAACCTGGCATTCATGGGGCATATTCTCTTGGCGGCGCTCATCTGCGGCGCGATCGGTTATTGGCTTGCCCGGCGCATCGCGCGCCCGTTGGAGCGGCTGGCATCGGCGGCTGAAACGCTGCGCGAAGGCGATTTCGCGGTCGGTCTCGGCAATTTTCGAGGCGGCACCTCCGAAGTGCAGCGTCTCGGCAAGACCATCGATGCGCTGGCGACCGATCTCGACCATATGGAAAAGCGCCTGCGCTTCAACACAATGGCGGTTGCGCACGAATTGCGTACGCCGCTCACTATTTTGCAGGGCAACCTGCAAGGCATGATCGACGGCGTATTTTCGGTTCGTCAGCAGGGGCTGCAGGATCTGCTGACGCAGGTGCAGGGCTTGTCGCGTCTGGTCGAGGACCTGCGCACGCTGTCACTGGCGGCCGGCCACAAGCTGATCGGCGATCGGGCTGTCACCGACCTCGCCGACGAGGCGGCTACCGTTCTCGCCGCGGCCCGTCCGATGCTTGACGAAGCCGGCATGCGTATCGAGACGGACTTCGCGCCCGCCCGCACCAGCGTCGATCCGGAACGGCTGCGCCAGGCGATGCTGGCAATCGTCGACAATGCCAGTCGCTACGCCGCCGCCGGTGGCGTGCTGCGTTGCGAGACCGGCATCGATGGCGACCGCATGGCCTTTGTCCGGTTCCTGGATCGAGGTCCGGGCTTGCCCGAGGAAATCCGCTCGATTTCATTCGACATTTTCTGGCGCGGCGAAATCTCGCGGTCGCGTGAGACCGGTGGGACCGGGCTGGGGCTCTCCATTGTCGAGGCGATAGCCAGGGCGCATCAGGGCCGGCTGGAGGCACGCGCGAGGAACGGCGGCGGTTCGGTCATTGCGATAACGGTGCCGGCTGATGCGGGTTGAGCGCCAGCGCGCCTTCTTGACCTGAACCAGCGCCTCCTTTGGGCAGTTTATTGGGGTTTCGGTGCGACGACGATCGGGCGGTAGATGACCATCGGTCTGTTGGCAAAGCGGTTGAATTCCGCATCCTGCGCACGCATTGCGGCGGCTCTGTCGAGGTCGATGCGCTGCAGGCATTCGGCGAAAGCGTCGGTGTTCTTCTTGAAACCGTAGGTCTGGCATTTCGCTTCGTCGGCCGCGCGCCTTTCCTGGGGCGTCATCGTGGTACAGCCGGCCAGCGCCGCCATGCCAAATATTGCCGCTACGATCCTGGGCGACATAGCCCTCTCCCGATTCAAAGATGAGGCATATTGTAGACTTTATAAACGGCGAAGGAAATGTACGAACGGCGGCCCGTTCAACGCGCATTGATCAGTGCGTCCGCGTCGGCTTTTCGTGCCAGGGATCGGCGGTATCGGGCCTTCCGGACAAGGCCAGCTTCGTTCGGCTGCGCTCTCTTTGCGCGACGATCTTGCCACGCGCTATCACGCAGAGCCGGTCCGCTCTCAGCCTTATCGCCTCGATCGGGTCGGCGGCGTCGAGCACGACGAGGCTCGCTCGCTTGCCGACCGCCAATCCGAGATGGTCGAGGCCCATGATGGCGGCGTTTACATGGGTCACCATGTCGAAGCAGCGCGCCATGTCGGCGGGGCTCGACATCTGCGCCACATGAAGCCCCATGAAGGCGACGTCCAGCATGTCCGCCATGCCCAGCGAATACCAGGGGTCGAGCACGCAATCCTGGCCCCAGCCGACGCGAATGCCAGCCTTCAGCATCTCCGGCACGCGGGTCAGGCCACGCCGCTTCGGATAGCTGTCGTGGCGACCTTGCAGCATGATGTTGATGAGCGGATTGGGGATGGCCGAAACGCCGGCTTCCGCGATCAGCGGCAGCAGTTTGGACACGTAGTAGTTGTCCATCGAATGCATGGAGGTGAGATGCGAGCCCGTCACGCGCCCCTGTAGGCCGAGCCGCTGCGTCTCACAGGCCAGTTGCTCGATGTGGCGCGACAGCGGGTCGTCCGTCTCGTCGCAATGCATGTCGACCATCAATCCGCGTTCGGCGGCGATCTCGCACAGTTCCGTCACCGAGCGCGTGCCGTCGGCCATGGTGCGCTCGAAATGCGGAATGCCGCCGACGATATCGACGCCGAGGTCGAGCGCGCGGATCGTGTTCGTGCGCGCATTGGGCGAACGGTAAAAACCGTCCTGCGGGAAGGCGACAAGTTGCAGATCGATATAGGGCGCGACGGTCTTCTTCACGTCGAGCAGCGCCTCGACCGCCAGAAGCCGGTCGTCGCAGGTGTCGACATGGGTGCGGATGGCAAGCAGGCCCTTGGCCACCGCCCAATCGCAATAGGCGAGTGCCCGCTCCCTGACCGCTTCGTGAGTGAGAAGCGGCTTCAGTTCACCCCACAGCGCAATGCCTTCCAGCAGCGTGCCCGAGGCATTGATGCGCGGAATGCCGAGGCTCAGCGTCGCGTCCATATGGAAATGCGGATCGATGAAGGGTGGCGAGACGAGATCGCCAGCCGCGTCGATGACCGTTGGTGCCTCGGCCTCAAGCTTGGGTTCGATCGCAGCGATGGTTTCGCCGCGAACGCCGATATCGGCCACCCTGCCGTCGGTCAGGGTGCCACCCCGAACAATGAGGTCGAACGCCATTGGCGGCGTTTATTCCGGAACCTTGCGCACCGCACCCTTGTCGGCGCTGGTCGCGAAGGCGGCATAGGCGCGAAGCGCCGTAGTCACGTTGCGCTTGCGCGTTTCCACCGGCTGCCAGCCCTTGGCGTCCTGCTCCTTGCGGCGGGCCGCAAGTTCCTCGTCGCTGACCAGGAGATTGACGGTGCGGCCGGGAATGTCGATGGCGATCCGATCGCCGTCGCGTACCAGGCCGATCGCACCGCCGGTCGCGGCCTCGGGCGAGGCATGGCCGATCGACAGGCCGGAAGTGCCGCCGGAGAAGCGGCCGTCGGTCAACAGCGCGCAGGCCTTGCCCAGTCCTTTCGACTTCAGATAGCTGGTCGGGTAGAGCATTTCCTGCATGCCCGGGCCGCCCTTCGGACCCTCGTAGCGGATGACGACGACATCGCCGGCGACGACCTCGTTGCTGAGAATGGCCTTCACCGCCGCATCCTGGCTCTCATAGACCTTGGCCGGGCCGGTGAAGGTCAGGATCGACTCGTCCACGCCGGCGGTCTTCACCACGCAACCATCGAGCGCGATGTTGCCCTTGAGCACGGCCAGGCCGCCATCTTTCGAGAACGGATGCTCGGCCGAGCGGATGACGCCCTTTTCACGATCGAGGTCGAGATCGTCCCAGCGACGGTCCTGACTGAAGGCAACTTGTGTCGGCACGCCGCCCGGCGCGGCCATATAGAATTTGCGGACATTCTCCGCCGTGGAGCGCGAGACGTCCCAGCGGTCCAGTGCTTCGCCCATCGTCGCGCTGTGCACGGTCGGCAACTCGTTGTGGATCAGCCCGGCTTTATCGAGCTGGCCGAGGATCGCCATGATGCCACCGGCGCGATGCACGTCTTCCATGTGCACGTCGGCCTTGGCGGGCGCGACCTTGCTCAGCACCGGCACCTTGCGCGACAGGCGGTCGATATCGTCCATGGTGAAGTCGATACCGCCTTCCTGAGCGGCGGCGAGGATGTGCAGCACTGTGTTGGTCGAACCGCCCATGGCGATATCCAGTGCCATTGCGTTCTCGAAGGCCTGCTTGGAGGCGATGTTGCGCGGCAACACGCTTTCATCTTCCTGTTCGTAATAGCGCTGGGCGAGGTCGACGACGAGATGGCCGGCTTCGACGAACAGCCGCTTGCGGTCGGCATGGGTGGCAAGTGTCGAGCCGTTGCCGGGCAGTGACAGCCCGAGCGCCTCGGTCAGGCAGTTCATCGAATTGGCGGTGAACATGCCCGAGCACGAGCCGCAGGTCGGGCAGGCCGAACGCTCGATGACCTTTACCTCTTCGTCGGAAACCTTGTCGTCGGCAGCGGCGACCATCGCGTCGATCAGGTCGATCGCGGTCACCTTGTCCTTCCAGACGACCTTGCCAGCTTCCATCGGGCCGCCGGAAACGAAGACGGCCGGAATGTTGAGCCGCATCGCAGCCATCAGCATGCCGGGGGTGATCTTGTCGCAGTTGGAAATGCAAACCATGGCGTCGGCACAGTGCGCGTTGACCATGTATTCGACGCTGTCGGCGATGATCTCGCGGCTCGGCAGCGAATAAAGCATGCCGTCATGGCCCATGGCGATGCCATCGTCGACGGCGATGGTGTTGAACTCCTTGGCGACGCCGCCGGCGGCTTCGATCTCGCGCGCGACAAGCTGGCCGAGATCCTTAAGATGGACGTGGCCCGGTACGAATTGCGTGAAGGAATTGACCACCGCGATAATCGGCTTGCCGAAATCCGAGTCCTTCATGCCGGTGGCGCGCCATAGGCCGCGGGCGCCAGCCATGTTGCGGCCATGAGTGGTGGTTCGGGAGCGATAGGGAGGCATGGGTACTGTCCTTGACGCCTGTGCGGCACGTTCCTGTGCGATAAAGGTAGATAGGAAGCTGGCGTTATATACGCCATGGTCCAGTCTGGCCACGGTTTTGCAATGCGCCAGTTTTATGCTCTCTCAAGGGCACGGCCGATTTATTTCACGGCCGTTGTCGGATTGCCGCGTCAAGGGCCGTCCTTTGAGCAACGGCAAGGCAAAGGAAGCCGTTCTGCCGACGGGAGAGGCCGCGGCCAACGCCAATCGCATCAAGGAGAAGGTCATGCAGAAAATCAGCCCATGCCTGTGGTTCCGCAACGAGGCCGAAGAGGCCGTCGACTTCTACGTCTCGATCTTTCCGAACGCGAAGAAGGGAGAAGTGCTGCGGAGTGGCGAAAGCGGCCCCGGACCGGCTGGCAGCGTCGTGCTGGTGAACTTCGAGCTGTTTGGCCAGTCGTTTCAGGCCCTGAACGGCAACTCGGATGAGACCTTCAACAATTCAGTATCGCTCTCCGTTGACTGCAAGGACCAGGCTGAGGTCGACCACTACTGGGAAAAGCTGATTGATGGTCGCGGCAAGGGGCTCGCCTGCAGCTGGCTCAAGGACCGCTATGGCGTCGCCTGGCAAATCGTGCCGGAACTGCTGCCGAGACTGCTCATTGATCCCGACAAGGCCAAGGCCGCGCGCGTCATGGCTGCAATGATGAAGATGGTCAAGATCGATGTTGCCACGATCGAGGAAGCTGCGCGGGGTTAATTTTCAACTCCAGCTTGCTCAAACAAACAGGGCGCCGGATTGCTCCGGCGCCCTGTTTTCATTCGCATCGTCCGGCGGATTATTCAGCCGCGACCGGCGCCGGAGTCGCCTGCTGCTCTTGAGCGTGGCCCCGGTGCGCCAGGAAGGTATAGAACATCGGCACCACGAACAGCGTGAAGCAAGTGCCCACCAGGATGCCGGTGAAGATCACCAGGCCCATCGAGTAACGCGCGGCGGCGCCGGCGCCCTGGGCGATGATCAGCGGCACGACGCCCAGCGCCATGGCTGCGGTGGTCATCAGGATCGGGCGCAGGCGAACCTTGGCCGAAGCGATGATCGCCTGGGGGATCGACAGGCCATGCTCCTCGCGCTGCTGGTTGGCGAATTCGACCAGCAGAATGCCGTGCTTGGTGATCAGGCCGATCAGCGTGATCAGACCGACCTGCGTGTAGATGTTCAGCGTACCGAGCCCGAGGTTGAGCGGCACAATCGCGCCGAAGATCGACAGCGGCACCGACATCATGATGATGAGCGGATCGCGGAAGCTTTCGAACTGCGCCGCCAGCACCAGATAAATCACGATGATGGCCGCGATGAAGGCGATGATGATCGTGTTGCCCTGTTCCTTCTCCTGCCGCGATTGGCCAGAGTAGTCGAGGAAGAAGCTGTCAGGCATGGTCTGCTTGGCGATGGTTTCGATCGTCTGCAAGCCGTCGCCGGTGGTTACGCCGGGCATCGGCAGAGCGGTGATCGTCGCCGAGTTCAACTGGTTGAACTGCTCGATCGCCGCCGGCGCCGCATTGGTCGTGATTTTGACCACCGAAGTCAGCGGCACCATGTCGCCCGTCACGCTGCGCACGAAATAGTCGCCGAGCTTTTCGGGGTTGTCGCGATAGATCTGCGGCACCTGCGGGATGATCTTGTAGGCGTTGGAGTCACGGTCGAACTTCGCCACTTCGTTGCCGCCCACCAGCAGCGTCAGCGTCCGGCCGATGTCGCTGATCGGAATGTTGAGTGCTGCCGCGCGGTCGCGATCGATGGTGATCGAGGTCTGCGGCGAGTTGTACGACATCGAATTCTGCACGACGATGAAGCGACCGGAGGCCTGGGCCTTCTGCTTGATCTCCTCGGCAACCTCGAACACCTTCGCGGATTCTCCGGTCGAGCGAACCACGACGGCGATCGGCAGGCCGCCGCCGGAGCCCGGCAATGTCGGCGGGGCGAAAACGAAGGCTTCCACACCGGCGACCTTCTTCAGGCGCTCGGTGATGTCGGCCTGGATCTGCTTGGACGAGCGTGCCCGTTCGGCCCAGTCCTTGAAGGCGAAGCCGACGAAGGCGCTGTTGGTTGCGCTGCCGAAGGCAACGGCGGAGAACAAGGCGCGCGTTTCGGGAATGTCCTTCACCAGGCCGAGCATCTGGTTGACATACGCTTCGGTGTAATCCGAGGTGGCGTATTGCGGCCCCGTCACGATCGAAAGCAGGAAGCCCTGATCTTCTTCGGGTGCCAACTCGGTCGAGGTCTTGGTGAACATGAAGCCGGTCACCCCGACCAGGGCGATGACGATGAGCAACGTCACCCACCGGGCCTGCAGTGATCTGGTGACCAGACGCTCATAGACGTTCTCGATCCGCGTGAACGTGCCGTCGACGATCTTCTGGAAACGGCTGTGCGAGCCTGCCTTGAGAAGGCGCGCCGACATCATCGGGGTGATGGTCACGGCGATGATGCCGGAAATGACCACAGCGCCTGCCAGCGTCACCGCGAATTCACGGAACAGCGAGCCGGTCAGGCCGCCGGTGAAGGCGAGTGGCGCGAACACCGCGGCCAGCGTGATCGTCATGGCCACGACCGGCGAGAAGATTTCGCGCATGCCGGCGAAGGCGGCCTGCATGGGCGTCATGCCTTCTTCGATGTGGCGGTGGACGTTCTCCACCACAACGATCGCGTCGTCGACGACCAGACCGATGGCCAGAACCATGGCCAGCAGCGAAAGCAGGTTGATCGAGTAGCCCATGAAATAGAGGATGAAGCAGACGCCGATCAACGACAGCGGGATCGTGATGATCGGCATCAGCACCGAACGGAACGAGCCGAGGAACAAGAGGATGACGACCACGACGATGGCGACGGCCTCGGCGATGGTCTTGTAAACCTCGTCGATGGAGGCGCTGATCTGTTCCGTCGAATCGTAGACGACCTGGATCGTCATGCCCTTCGGCAGCGTTTCCTGAATGACCGGTACCAGCTTTTGGACCGCGCTCGCCGTCGTCAGCGGGTTGGCTGCCGGCGTCGGGAAGATGGCCAGGAAGGTACCCGGCTTGGCGTTGAAGGTCACGCGTGTGTCGGTGTTCTCGGCACCGAGCTCGACACGGGCCACGTCGCGCAGGCGCACGACATTGCCGCCGACCGAGCGAATGGGCAGCGCCGAAAAAGCTTCCGGCGTCTGCAGCGTCGAACGCACGGTGATCGACGAGATCACATACTCGTTCTCGGTTTTTCCGGGGGCGGAGAGGAAGTTCGAGTTGTTGATGGCACTGACTACTTCCGCGGCGGTGACGCCGCGGGAAGCCAGCTTGACCGGATCGATCCATACCCGCATCGAATATTGCTGGGCACCGAAGATCTTGACGTCGGCGACGCCTTCGACCGTGGTGATGCGCGGGCGCACGACACGTTCGATGTACTCGGTCAGCTGCTCCTTGGTCATGTTCGGATTCTGCATCGAGATGTACATCATCGCGAAGGAATCGCCCGTGCCCTTGACGATGACCGGGTCCTTGGCTTCCGAAGGCAGGTCGCCGCGCACGCCCTGTACCTTCGACAGCACTTCGGCCAGTGCGACATCCGGGTTGGCGCCGAGCTTCATCTTAACCGTCACCGTGCTGGCCGAAGGCGCGCTCGATGAGGTGACGTAGTCGATGTTTTCCGTCGAGGCGACGGCGCGCGCGATCGGGGCCGAGATGAAGCCCTGGATCAGGTCGGCGCTGGCGCCCGGATAGGCGGTCGTCACCGTGATCGCGGTTTCTTCGACCTTCGGATACTGCCGGATCGCGAGGTTGAAGATGCCCTGAAGCCCGACGAGCAGGATCATGGCACCCAGCACCGTCGACAGGACGGGCCGTTTGATGAACAGATCGGAGAAACTCATTGGGCGGAAGCCTTCTTCTCGACCGGCTTGCTGGGGTCGATCGTGTTGTCGACCTTGACGTGGGTGCCGTTGCTCAACCGGTTCTGACCGGCGGTGACGACATCGTCGCCCGCCTTGACGCCCTCGACGATTTCGGCGACGCCGCCGAAGCGACGGCCAACCTTGACGAAGACCTGATTGGCGACGAGGGCAGGGCCTTCAGCGGCCGGCTTCTGCTCGGATGCCGCCGCAGCGCCCGTGGCGGGCTTGGCTTCAGCGGCCTTGTCGGCGGGCTGTGCCGCTGCGTCTTTGGGCTTGGCCGGAACGACGACATAGATGTAGTCGCCATAGAGGCTGGTGGTCAGCGCCGTCTGCGGAACGGTCAGGACATTGTCCTCCTTCGGCAGTTCGACGCGCACCTGCACGAACTGGCCGGGGCTCAGCCGTCCTTCCGGATTGTCGATGCGCGCGCGCACCGAAACCAGTCGGCTCGCCGGGTCGATCTTGGGATCGATACCGGTGACCACGCCCTTGAACGACAAGGCGTCCGACGTCGGGCCAAAGCTGACCGGCTGGCCGACCTTCAGCTTCTCACGCTGCTGTTCGGGAACAGTGAAGTCGACGCGCATCGTATCCATATCCTGCAGGGTGACGATGGCGTTGCCGGGCTGCACGAACTGGCCGAGGTCGATCTTCGGGATACCGGCAATGCCGGCGAACGGTGCCTTCAGCAGCTTGAGGTCGGCCGTTGCCTGCGCCTTCGCAACCTGCGCGATCGAGGTCTCGGCATTGGCATTAGCGGTGTCGAGCGCGGATTCGGTACCGACGCCGGTCTTGCGCAGTGCTTGGGCACGAACCAGCGCCTGCTGGTCGAGCGTTGCCTTGGTCTTGGCTGCGGCAAGGTCCGCCTGTTCGACGGCGTCGTCGAGCCGAACCAGAAGCTGGCCGCTCTCGATGCGGTCATTGGCCTTGAACATGATTTCCTTGACCACGCCCGACGTTTCCATCGTCAGGTCGACGCCCATCGAGGCGCCAACCGTGCCGATCGCCTCGACGCCGGGCGTCCAGGTGGTCGGCTCGACTTTGTTGGCCGAAACCGTCAGCACATTGACCGGCATGTTGGCGAAGAACTGGGCGATCATCTTGTCGCGGAAGAAATTGAACCAAACAATGCCGCCGGCCACCAAGGCCACCAGGACAAGCAGGATGAAACGGAGGATGTAGCGCTTGATCATGGGATCCCTCGAGCGGCGCGTGGCAATTACAATCGAATCAAAAATAGCCAGGCGCGCATCGTGCGAAAACCCGGCCGACATTTTTCGACGCCTTACTGTACCGTCTGGACGGTCTTGTCAATTGCGCCTAGCATGCCTTATAGGCGGGATAGATGAAGAAACAGCGAGCAAATTCACGCGAAAAGATACTCGCGGCGGCAGCCGACGTGGCTCGGGAATCGGGGCCAGGCAATTTGTCGCTGGACGCCGTGGCCCAACGCGCCGGCGTCTCCAAAGGCGGTCTTCTCTATAATTTCCCGACCAAGGCCAAGCTGATGCAGGCGTTGGTCGAGCACTATCTCCAGGAGTTCCAGGAAGCGCTGGAAACGACCCGGAAAGCCTGTGGCCAGGGCAATCTTCTGGCCGCTTACGTGAAGCTCTCGGCAAAGAAGTTCGAAGAAGATCAGCCGCCATCCTCATGGATATTCTCGGCGATTGCCGAGGATCCCGATTTTCTGGCGCCCATGCGCATCTTCCAGCGCCAGCTCTTCGACCGGCTGAAAGCGGAAACGCCCGATTTCGAAGCACTGCTGCTCACCTACTTTGCCGTCGAGGGGATGCGCAGCGCTAACCTCTTCGACTTCCAGGTCCTGTCCGAACAGGAGCGCCGCTCCTTGGTCACGTCGTTGTTGTCGGTCGCCAAGGGCAACCTCGCCCCTGTCCCCGCGCAAGCGCTCAACTGATCGGCGATTGGCCAGCGGCGTCAGTGCGTCGGGGCGTCCTTCGGTGGCAGCGGAAAACTCATCCTGAACAACGCGCCGGGACGGCCGTCGAGCACTTCGATGCGGCCGCCATGCAACTGCATGATCTCCTGCACGAGATTGAGGCCAAGCCCGGCGCCATGGTCATGCGGGCGTAGGCGGTAGAAGGGCTGGAAGATCTTCTCGCGCTCGCCTACCGGCACGCCTTCGCCTTCGTCGAGAATCTCGATGACCGCCGGCCGGGTGACGCCGATGGTGATCCTGCCCCGATTGCCGCCATGCTCGATGGCGTTCTGCACCAGGCTGGTGACGGCGCGTTCGATCGAGGCGCGGTCGCCTGTCGCAGGCAGTGTTTCGACCATCGGTTCGAACGCCATTTCATAGCCCGACGAAAAGGCCATTGGCGCAAGGTCGACGACGACGCTGCGGGCAATCTCGACCAGGTCGAGCGGGCCGAAGCGTTCGACCTGCCGGCCGAGCCGCTGCAGGTCGAGGAGCTGGTCGGTCAGCGTCGACAGCCGGGCGGCATCGCGCAGCACCCTGGCCCGTTCCGGTGTCGGCGGCAGCGAAGCGACGCGCGTGTTGAGGATGGCAACCGGCGTGCGCAGTTCATGTGCCGCGTCGGTCAGGAAGCGGCGGTGGCGTTCGTAACCGGTGTCGAGGCGCACCAGAGCGTCGTTCACCGCATTCACCAGCGGCGTGACCTCGGTCGGAACATCCTTCAGCGGCAGCTGCACGCCGCGCTTGTCGATGTCGATCTGTCCGGCTTCGCTGGCCGCAGCGCCAAGACCCCTCAGCGCACCGCGCACCACCCACGGCGTCACGAAAAGAGTGGCAAGAGCCATCACGCCAACCACCGGTAGGATCACGACCAGGAAAAAGTCCCATCCGGCCAGCGCCATCCGGGTCCAGGAAAGCTTGCCATCCGTGCCGGCCAGGATCTGCACCGTGCCGGCCCCGGTGTCGTCTTCCCAAGCGACGATGCCGGCTGGTCGGTCGGCCTTGCCCATCGTCCAGGAAAAGCGTGCGTCGCTGATGTTGTCGAGCTGGTTGGCGAACGGTGCCATTGCCGGCGGGATCGTGCCTTCCCTCAGCATGTTGCCCTGTTTGTCGCGCACCACGTACCAGAGGTTCTTCTCGGTCTTGCGCAGCTCGGCAAGCTCGCGGGTCGGTTTCAGTATCAGCTTGCCGCCGGCGTCTCTGCTCAGCGCATCCTTGATCACGTCGGCCGTGCCGCCCTCATAGTCATTCATGTTGGCGGCGCCGAACATGACCAGCGCCACCAGAAGCAGCGGAATGAGCAGCGTGATCAGGATGCCCTGCAGCACGGCGATGCGCAGGACAAGGCTCCATTTCAGCGAGCGCGGACGGCGGGGCTTGCGCAAGATCATGACGTTTCGCGCAACAGGTAGCCGACGCCGCGCACACCGTTGATGGTGACGCCGACGCCGGCCTCGGCCAGCTTGCGGCGCAGGCGCGAGACATGGGTGTCGAGCGCGTTGGACTGGATTTCGTCATCCAGACCGAACACGGCCTCCATGAGCGTCTCCCGCTGCACCATGCGGCCCATGCGCCGCATCAGTGCCTCCAGAACCAGGAGTTCGCGGCGCGGCAGGGCCAGCGGTTCGCCGCGGATGGTGGCCTCGCGGTGGCCGACGTCGAAGGCAAGATCGCCGGCGCGGATCACTTGCGAATGCACGGCGGCCGGCCGGCGCAACAGTGCGCGCAGCCTGGCCATCAGTTCCTCGAAGGCGAACGGCTTGGCCAGATAATCGTCGGCGCCGACATTCAACCCGTCGACCTTGTCGGCGGTGTCGCCACGCGCCGTCAAAACCAGAACCGGCGTGGCACTGCCGCCAACACGCAGTTTGGTCACCAGCGAAAGCCCATCGCCGTCCGGCAACTGGCGGTCGAGCAAGACCGCGTCGTAGTTGTCGAGCGCGATGAAATCCTCGGCCTCGATCAGCGAAGCGGCATGATCCACGACCATGTCATGCCGCTTCAGCGCCACGCGCAGTGCTGCTGCCATTTCCGGTTCGTCTTCGACCAAAAGGATACGCATCGCCGTCTCTTTTACTGAAGTCAGATGCGGCCCGCTACGATCTCTACATTGCGTCAGCATGGCAAAAAATTTCGGGTTCGAAGCATCGAAATTCGTTGCGACCCGCAGATTTTCGCAATGTTTGCGCAATCCAGCGGCCGCAAACAGCGCCCCATCGGCTGGCGTTCGATTCGCCGGCAGTTCGATTTCGGATCGAGGATGGATATGCAAACCAACGATGCTTTCTCTTTTCTGATGGCCTGGGCGGCGGCGCCATTCAGAATTGGATCGGTAACCCCTTCCAGTGCCACTTTGTCGGCGCTGATGACCAAGGAAGTCGGTCCGGACACCGGTCCGGTCCTGGAACTTGGACCCGGCACAGGGCCTTTCACGCGTGCCTTGATCGAAAAAGGCGTCAGGGAAAACGACCTGACCCTGATCGAGGCCGACAGCGACTTCGCCGCCATGCTCACCAAGCGTTTTCCGGCGGCGCGCATTTTCGAAATGGATGCGACGGGGCTGCGCCATATGGCGCTGTACAACGGCCCAGTGCTGGGCGCCGCGATCAGCGGCTTGCCGTTCCGGTTGATTTCGCCGCGCCGTACGCGGCTGATCCTGGAAGGCGTCTTCGCCAACCTGCGCCCCGGTGCCTCGCTTTACCAGTTCACGCTCGGTCTGCGTTGTCCGATCGACCAGACATTGCTCGACCAGCTCGACCTTCGTGCTACGCGGATTGGCCATACCTTGCTCAATTTCCCACCGGCCACCGTCTATCGCATCAGCCGCATTCCGGTCACCAAGTCCTACGATTGGCGCTACGCGTGACCGGGCCGGTTCCAGCCATCCTGAGCTTTGGTCTTCTGGGCGTGTTCTGTATCGCGTCCGTCGAGAAGATCTTCCCGGCGCCGCCGTCCCATATCGTCCTGCTGTTTCTCGGCATGACGGCGGCGCCGGATATGGGCTGGCTGGCGCTGTTGCTCGCCGTCACCGTTACCGGTTCCATCCTCGGGTCGCTGTTCTGGTACCTGATGGGGCGTCGGCTCGGTGAAGCGCGCGCCGAAGCGCTGGTCGGGCGTTTTGGCAAATATGTCTTCCTGCCGCCGACGGCCTACCGCAAGCTGGCGGAGGCCTATCGCCGCAATGCCTTTCGGGCCTCGCTGGTGGCGCAGCTGGTGCCGACCGTGCGCAACTATCTCGGCATTGGCGCCGGCGCGCTGCGTCTGGCGGTGCTCCCTTTCGCTGCCGCAACTTTACTCGGCGCTGTGCTCTGGAATTCCGCGTTCCTCAGTCTCGGCTATCTGATGCGCGGGGGCGACCACAATCTGGTCTCCGTCGGGTTCCGCATCATCGTCATGGTCGTTGTCGTCGAAGTGCTTTTCTTCCTAGGATTGCGTTACCGGGCGGTGCGTCGGCGCAGCGAGGAAGCAGTCCACGGTTGAGCGCTGACGATCGCGCTTGACCGCTTTCCTTCGCGCTCCCGCCAGTGTTTATTCGGCGGCATGGCATTCACTCTCCGGCAGCTTCAGTTCTTTGTCGCCGTTGCGGATCAGGGTTCGGTTTCCCGCGCGGCGCAGAAACTCTCCATATCGCAATCCTCCGTCACCGAAGCGGTCAAGGAACTGGAGACCGATCTTGGCGTCGAGCTTTTCGAGCGCCATTCGCGTGGCCTCAACATCACGCATAAGGGACACCAGTTCCTGCGCCACGCCACCAAGATCCTGTCCGACGTGTCGGATGCACGGCGCACCTTCCTGGGTGAACAGGCTGCAACCAAAGGCCGGCTCCAGCTCGGCGTCACCTCGATGGTCGCCGGCTATGTGCTGTCCGATATCCTGGCGCGATACCGCCGTGCCTACCCCGGCGTCGAGATTTCGGCGATCGAGGACAATGGCGACTATCTCGAACACCTCCTGGTCGGCGGCAAGCTGGACGTCGCGGTCATGGTGATCTCGAACCTGCGCGATCGCACCGCGCTTCAGTCGGAAATCCTCGAAGTTTCGGCCTATCGCTTGTGGATGCCGCTTGGCCACAAGCTGAACGGCGCCGACATCATCGGCGTCGACGACATTGTCAGCGAACCGCTGATCATGCTGACCATCGACGAGATCGAGGAGAATACAGGCAAGCTGCTGGCCGCCATCGGCGCCAAGCCGCATGTCGCCTTCCGCACGCGATCGGTGGAGGCGGTCCGCAGCCTCGTCGCGACCGGAGCCGGCGTCGCGCTGCTGCCGGACCTGATCTACAGGCCGTGGTCCTTGGAAGGCGACCGCATTGAATCGCGGGATGTCTCGGGTTCGCTGCCGGTGGTGCAGGTAGGCATGGTCTGGCGGCGCGGATCCGGCCTGCCGCAGCCGGCGCGCGACTTCATCGGCATCGCGCAGTCACAGCGCACCATACGCCAGCGAACATAGTCGCGCGGGCTGCTTGCAGACCATCGCCTCAGGCAAGCAGTGCCCGCCTCAAAGCCGATTTCCCCGGTCGGCGACGCCGATGGCTTCCGCCCTGAACGGGCCGCTCGGCGCGGCCTCGAAGCGACCTGCTCCAGCAAGCCTGACGGCACGCCGGAAGGTGGGGCACTCCATGGGGTGAGGGGCGGGGCACCGTGCCGCGTGGCGCAGCCCGTCGCGCATCGCGATCAGACGCTGGATGGTGCGGTCCAGTTCGTCCGCCTTGGCGACAAGCCTCGCGCGGTCGAACGCTGGCAGGCCATTGGGCTTCAGCATCTTGCCGATTTCGTCGAGCGCGAAACCGCCGGCGCGACCAAGCGCGATCAGGGCGAGCCGCTCCAGCACGGACGGGTCGAACAGGCGGCGCAGGCCCTTGCGGCCGATCGAGGCGATGAGGCCTCTTTCCTCGTAGTAGCGGAGTGTCGAGGCCGGCAGACCGGCACGGCGCGAGACCTCGACGATATCCATGTCTTTCATGCTTGACCTCAAGTCGACTTGAATTCGTAAAGTGCCCCCGACGACAAATTTGCGCAACGCGAAGCGAGATACCGATGTCCGAATCCAAGCAGTCGAACGCGCAGCAGGCCGATCTCTGGAATGACGCCAGCGGCAAGGCCTGGGTCGAACTGCAGCCGGTGCTCGACCAGGTGCTGGAGCCGTTCGAGCGTTTGCTGGCGGACATCGCCGATCCTGGCGTGGGAGACACTGTTCTCGACGTCGGCTGCGGCGCCGGCGCCACCACCATGGCGATGGCCCGCAGGATCGGCGTCTCCGGGCACTGCACTGGTCTCGACATCTCGCAGCCGCTGGTCGCCCTGGCGACTGCGCGCGCGAAGGCGCAAGGTCTGGCGAATGCCTCGTTCGTCCGGGGTGATGCACAGATCTACGCGCTCGACGCCGCCCGCTTCGACGCGGTCATCTCGCGGTTCGGCGTCATGTTCTTCGATGACCCGATTGCCGCCTTCGCAAACGTCAGGAAAGCAACGCGATCCGGCGGAAAACTGGCGTTCGTTGCGTGGCGCAGCCCCGCGGACAACGATTTTATGACGGCCGCCGCGCGGGCGGCGATGCCGCTCCTGCCGCCCAGGCCGGCATTCGATCCGGATGCTCCCGGACAGTTCGCCTTTGCGGACGCTGGCAGGGTCGAGAGCATCCTGCGGGCGAGTGGCTGGTCGGCGATTGGAATCGAGCGGGTGGACATGGCCTGCCAGATGGCCGAAGGCGACCTTTTGACCTACGTAACACGGATGGGGCCGGTCGGCGCTGCCCTGCGCGAGGTGGACGAGGCAACCGCCGCAAGGGTCAAGGCTGTCCTGATCCCGGCATTCGCTCCCTATCTGAAGGACGGCACCGCGCGCTTCACCGCCGCCAGCTGGCTGGTCACCGCACAGTCCTGAAACGGGTATCGTGGCGGCGAGGCGGTATCGGAAAAACCGATATCGCCTTTCTGATAAATGAATTTGCGAAAGCTTCGATTTCACGACACCTTCCTCATCAGGGAGCAAAGCCGCCGTCAGAGCGCGGCCCCTGCAGATGGGAGACGACGATGAATTCATTCCTGAAATCATGCACTGCCCTGACGATTGCGCTGACCTTCGCTGGCCAGGCCGTCGCGCAGGAAGCCCTCAAGGAAGTGGGCAAGGGGGAAGGCAAGCTCAACATCGTTGCCTGGCCCGGCTATATCGAGCGCGGCGAGACCGACAAGGGCTATGACTGGGTCACGGATTTCGAGAAGAAGACGGGCTGCAAGGTCAACGTCAAGACCGCCAACACCTCCGACGAGATGGTGTCGCTGATGAATGAAGGCGGCTTCGACCTCGTCACCGCCTCGGGCGACGCGTCGTTGCGCCTGGTTGCCGGCAAGCGCGTGCAGCCCATCAACACCGATCTGATCCCGAGCTGGAAGACCGTCGACGACCGCATCAAGGATGCGCCATGGTTCACGGTCGACAGCAAGCACTATGGCGTGCCCTATCAATGGGGTCCCAACGTGCTGATGTACAACACCAAGGTTTTCAAGGACGCACCGAAGAGCTGGAACATCGTCTTCGAGGAGCAGACCCTGCCGGACGGCAAGTCCAACAAGGGGCGTGTCCAGGCCTATGACGGCCCGATCCACATCGCCGATGCTGCCAACTATCTGATGTTCCACAAGCCGAACCTTGGCATCAAGAGCCCCTACGAGCTCAACGAGGACCAGTACAAGGCTGCGCTCGACCTGCTGCGCGTGCAGCGCACTTTGGTCGGCCGCTATTGGCACGATGCCGCCATCCAGGTCGATGACTTCCGCAACGAAGGCGTCGTCGCCTCGGGCTCCTGGCCGTTCCAGGTGAACACGCTGGTTGCCGCCAAGCAGCCGGTCGCCTCGACCATTCCGGAAGAAGGCGCCACCGGCTGGGCCGACACCACCATGATGGAGGCTGACGCTGCCAACCCGAACTGCGCCTATATGTGGCTCGAGCATTCGCTGTCGCCGAAGGTGCAGGGTGATGTCTCCGCCTGGTTCGGCTCGCTTCCCGTCGTGCCGGCCGCCTGCAAGGGCAACGAGCTCCTGACCGACGAAGGCTGCAAGACCAACGGCTTCGACCAGTTCGACAAGATCAAGTTCTGGCGCACCCCGGTCTCGAAATGTGCGAGCCAGAACGACCAGTGCGTGCCCTATTATCGCTGGGTCTCGGACTATATCGGCGTCATCGGCGGGCGCTAACCTCCCAACCCTCCCCTGCCGGGGAGGGTCGCCCCGCAGGGGCGGGTCGGGAGCCTCGGCGGACCTGAGCTTTCACCCGCCCTTCGGCGCAGCCTCTCTGGATAGAGAGGCAGTCGCGTCGGCCCTCAGCCTTTGAACAGGCGGGCAGGCATGATCTTATTACTCAATGATCGAAACCACGATGACCCCAGCAGTTTCCTTTCAGAAAGTGGCTCGTCATTTCGGCGCGGTGAAGGCTGTCGACGCGCTTGATCTCGACATCGTGGCAGGCGAATTCTTCGCCATGCTCGGTCCGTCCGGCTCGGGCAAGACCACCTGCCTGCGCCTGATCGCCGGGTTCGAACAGCCGACCGCCGGCACCATCTCCATCTTCGGAGAGCGGGCCGAGGGTGTTCCGCCCTATCGACGCAATGTGAACACCGTCTTCCAGGATTACGCTCTGTTCCCGCACCTCAACGTGCTCGACAACGTCGCCTACGGGCTGATGGTCAAGGGCATCGGCAAGACCGAGCGGCACAAGGCGGCGGAAGAGGCGCTGGCGCTCGTGCAATTGCCGGGCTACGGCGCCAGGCGCCCCGGCCAGCTTTCCGGCGGTCAACGCCAGCGCGTTGCGCTCGCTCGTGCCCTCGTCAACCAACCCAAGGTGCTGCTGCTTGACGAACCGCTCGGCGCGCTCGACCTCAAGCTGCGCGAGAACATGCAGGAAGAGCTGAAATCGCTGCAGAAAGCGCTCGGCATCACCTTCGTCTTCGTCACCCATGACCAGGGCGAGGCGCTGTCGATGGCCGACCGAGTCGCCGTCTTCAACGACGGCAAGATCATGCAGGTCGGCTCACCGCAGGAAATCTATCAGCGGCCGAAGACCCGTTTCGTCGCCGATTTCGTCGGCTCCTCCAACATGTTGCCGCCCGATTTCGTGCAGCGCTATTGCGGCCAGCGGCGCTGGGGCAGCCTGCGCCCGGAGGCGATCCGTGTCGCCCGCGCGGCCACCGGCGAAGCGGTTCAAGCGCGGGTTTCCGGCGTCAGCTATCTGGGTGCCGCAACCCGGCTGGCGCTCGACACCGAAGGCCTGCGCCTGCATGCCAGCGTGCCGTCCGGCACGACGGTCCCGGAGCAGGGCGATGCAGTGGTGCTCACCTTCAACCGCGACGCCATCCATCTGATGGACGAAGCGACATGAGTATCGCCGCCGTCACCGCCACCCGCGATGCGCCGGCCTCGGCCATCCTGCCCGCCCGCGGCGGCATATTGGGGGCGCTGTCCGATCTGTTCTGGCGCCGGCCGCGCTTCCTTTTGGTGCTGATGCTGATGCCGCCGCTGCTTTGGCTCGGCGTCGTCTATATCGGTTCGCTGTTCGCGCTGCTGTTGCAGAGCTTCTTTTCGATCGATGAGTTCTCCGGTCTGGTCAATCGTCAGTTCACGTTGAAGACCTATGCCGACCTGTTCCAGGCGGCCAATTTCGACATCATCGTCCGCACGGTCACGATGGCGACGCTGGTGACGCTGGCCTCCATCGCCGTTGCTTTCCCGATTGCCTACTACGCCGCCCGCTACGCCCAGGGCCGCTGGAAGGCGCTGTTCTATCTCGCGGTGATGCTGCCGCTGTGGTCCAGCTATCTCGTCAAGATCTATGCCTGGAAGCTGATCCTCGCCAAGGAAGGCATTCTCACCTGGTTCCTGGCCAAGCTGCACTTGATGTGGGTTCTCGACGGTTGGCTGGCGCTGCCCTATGTCGGCGGCAACTCGCTGTCGGTGTCGGCCACCGGCACCTTCATCGCCTTTGTCTATGTTTGGCTGCCGTTCATGATCCTGCCGATGCAGGCCGCACTTGAGCGCGTGCCCGGCAATCTGGTCGAGGCTTCGTCCGATCTCGGCGCCTCGCCCGGCCAGACCTTCCGCAACGTGCTGTTCCCGCTGGCGCTGCCGGGCATCGTCGCCGGTTCGATCTTCACTTTCTCCTTGACGCTCGGCGACTACATCATCCCGCAGATCATCGGCACCTCGCGCCTGTTCATCGGCCAGGCCGTCTATTCGCAGCAAGGCACCGCTGGCAACATTCCGCTGGCCGCCGCCTTTGCCGTCGTGCCCATCGTCATCATGGGTGTCTATCTATGGGGTGCCAAGCGAATGGGGGCCTTCGATGCGCTCTGATCGTGGCCAGTCGGCACCCCTTGGCCTGAAGATAGCCGCCGCCTGCGGCCTGCTCTTCCTGCACGTGCCCATCCTGCTCATCTTCGTCTATGCCTTCACGACGGAGGAAAAGAGCTATCAGTGGCCACCGCCCGGCCTGACCACCGAGTGGTTCGCCGTCACCTGGAACCGGCCGGATGTGTGGGCGGCGCTGTCGCTGTCCGTCAGGGTCGCGGCGATCTCGACATTGGTCGCGCTGATCCTCGGCACGCTGTGCGCGGCGGCCGTCTCACGCTCCCGCTTCTTCGGCCGCGAGGCGGTGTCGTTGCTCGTCATCCTGCCGATTGCCTTGCCCGGCATCATCACCGGCATCGCACTGCGCTCGGCCTTCGCGCTCACCGACATCCCGTTCTCGTTCTGGACGATCGTGCTTGGCCACGCCACTTTCTGCGTGGTCGTAGTCTATAACAACGCCGTCGCCCGCTTCCGCCGCACCTCCGGCTCGCTCATCGAGGCCTCCTACGATCTTGGCGCCGACGGGTTCCAGACCTTCCGGCACGTCGTGTTGCCCAACATCGCAACGGCGCTGCTTGCCGGCGGCATGCTGGCCTTTGCCCTGTCCTTCGACGAGGTCATCGTCACCACCTTCACCGCCGGCCAGCAGCAGACGCTACCGATCTGGATGCTGGAGGAACTGATCCGGCCGCGCCAGCGCCCGGTCACCAATGTCGTGGCCATGGTGGTCGTGCTGGTGACGCTGCTGCCCATCCTCTTTGCCTATTACCTCACCCGCGACGGCGACCAGGTCGCCGGGTCGGGCAAATAACGACCTTCGAAAGGGAGACTGTCATGGACACTGAGATGCTGATCGGCGCCACCTTCGAAAAAGGCGCGGAGGCGGAGGAAGCCGTGTTGAACCCGCGCACCGGCGCCACCATCCTCAGCCTGCCGGAGGCAAGCGAAGCGCAGATCGAGCGCGCCGTGGCGGCCGCCGAAAAGGCCTTCGCAACCTGGTCGCGCACCACGCCCGCACAGCGCTCCGCCTATCTTCTCAGGATCGCCGACCGCATCGAGGCCGAGGCCAAGGAATTCGCGGCGCTCGAAGCCCTGAATTGCGGCAAGCCGATCAACGCCGTGCTCAATGACGAGATCCCGGCGATCGTCGACTGCTATCGTTTCTTCGCCGGCGCGGTGCGTTCCATGCCCGGTCAGGTCGCCGGCGAATATCTGCCTGGCCACACCTCGATGGTCCGCCGCGATCCGATCGGCATCGTTGCGTCCATCGCACCGTGGAACTACCCGCTGATGATGGCCGCTTGGAAATTGGCGCCGGCCATTGCTGGCGGTAACACCGTGGTGTTCAAGCCATCGGAGCAGACGCCGCTCACTGCGCTCAAGCTTGCGCGCATTCTGGCTGACATTCTGCCCGAAGGCGTGGTCAACGTCGTGCTCGGTCGCGGCGAAAGCGTCGGCAGCCCGCTGATCAACCACCCCAAGGTCAACATGATCTCGATCACCGGCGACATCGCCACAGGCAAGAAGGTGCTGCAGGCGGCCGCGAAATCGGTCAAGCGCACGCATCTCGAGCTCGGCGGCAAGGCGCCGGTCATCGTCTTCGACGATGCCGACCTCGATGCCGTCGTCACCGGCCTGCGCGCCTTCGGCTACTACAATGCCGGCCAGGATTGCACGGCTGCCTGCCGCGTCTATGCCGGCAAGAAGATCTACGACAAGCTGGTTTCCAAATTGTCGTCGGCGGTCTCGACCATCCGGTACGATCGCCCGGACGATACCGAAAACGAGATCGGCCCGCTGATCTCCAGGCGCCAGCGCGACCGCGTCGCATCCTTCGTCGAACGCGCTTCCGAACTGAAACATATCGAGATCACCACGGGTGGCAAACCCGGAGACAGTTCGGGCTTCTACTTCCAGCCGACCGTCATTGCCGGTGCCTTGCAGGACGATGAGATCGTGCGCCGCGAGGTGTTCGGCCCGGTCGTTTCCGTCACCCGCTTCTCCGATGTCGACGAAGCGGTCGGCTGGGCCAATGACAGCGACTACGGCCTTGCCTCGTCGGTCTGGACCAAGGACGTCTCGCGTGCCATGGCCACCGCCGCCCGCCTGCAATATGGCTGCACCTGGATCAACACCCACTTCATGCTGACCAACGAGATGCCGCATGGCGGCCTGAAGCAGTCCGGCTACGGCAAGGACATGTCACTCTACGCGCTGGAAGACTATACGGCCGTGCGCCACGTCATGGTGGCGCATGGATAAGGTTCTTCTCCCCGTCTACGGGGAGAAGGACGAGGGAGCGCTACTCCACCACGCGGAAGATTTGCCAGAGACTGGAGCCTGACACGACATAGGGCTCCATCTCCTTGCCCCATTTGGTATGCGCGTCGATTTTGCCGATCTTGGCGAAAAACTCCTCCAGCCGGGCGAGACTCTCGACCTGGTGATGGGTCTCGATCGTCGCTTCTCGTGCGCCGATCGATCCGGTCATGATCTGGAATTTGAGATCGGCGATGTTGACCTGTGAGCCGATCTCGCGCTCCCATTTCCGCATCAGCTCGAGCACGGTCTGCTTTTGTCCGAACTTGGCGTCGATCTGCCATCTGGCGCTGAACATGCTGGGGCTCCTCCCGTGATTTGCGGCTCGAAGATCATCCCCGGCCGCTGAAACAGAGCCCATCCCGTTTCGATCGGGATGGGCAGGCTCGTTGTCGATCTATTCGTCCCAGGCTTGCACGACTGTCTGCCGGGCGATGAGACCGTTCTTCAGCTCAAGCATCGCCGCGCAAAAAACCTTGGTGCCGTCCGGGTAGGCGCAGGCTTGCGTGAAGGCGAGGCTGTCGCCCTCGGCGATGGTGGTGTCGACCTTGTGCGTCATCGCACGGCTGCAGATGTCGTCCCAGAAAGTGCTGATTGCCGCGCGGCCGCGGACTTCGCGCGGCTTGCTCGGCGGATTGTTGCGGTCGATCACCCGCACCAGCGCATCGTCGGCGTAGAAGCTCGACAGCAGCTTGCCGTCGCGGCCCTCGATCGCCTTCTTGATCGCTGCGCCATCCACTGCTTTTGTCTTGGTCAGCATTTTGATCTCCATGGCCCGTTTGATCCGGGCGTTCGTGTTGATCGGATGCTGCCCGGCGCGCCTCGCCGGGCAGCTTTTCGTCACTGCGACTTCGCCTTGACGGCGGCGAACAGGTCATCCGTCTGCTTCTTGAAGGTGGCCAGGTCGACCTGGCTGCCGTTGAGCATCGTCGACCAGTGGCGCACGATCGCTGCCATGGCCACGGCCTCCTTGATCTCCTCGTCGCTCGCGCCATTGGCCTTGGCCGCCAACGTGTGGAAGTAGATGCAGTACTGGCAGGGGATCTGCGAAGCCACGGCCAGCCCCATCAGTTCCTTGGTCTTGCCGTCGAGCGCGGTCTTGGGATTGAGCTGAACCCCTTTGATTTCGGCCCAGGCGCCGGCAACGGCAACGTCCGGCAATGTCTTGAACATGTCGGGCACCGAGCCGAACGTGGCCTGGATGTCCTTGTAGGCGGCGGTTGCCGAAGCATCTTCGGCCCGCGCCGGCGTGACGACCAGCAATGCGCCTGCCGCCAATGCAAGCAATCCGGTCTTGCTAATCGATTTCAGCATTTCATCCTCCATTCGCAGCGCCGCAACGGCGACATCGCCTGGCCTGCATGGAGCAAACCGTAGTCCTCAAGGAGCCTGGCCGCTTCGCTCGAAAGCGCCATGGCTGTCATGGCCCGTCCGGGCCAGTGTGCCTGGCCGAAAAAGCCGCCGCAGCCGCCCGCGATGGCAGGTCGAGCTTGAGCAATATGTTGGCGACATGCCGCTTCACGGTATGCTCGCTGAGCTTCAGTTCGGCGGCGATCGCCGCGTTGCTCTTGCCGTCGGCGATAAGGCTCACCACCTCGCTTTCCCGCGCCGTCAGGGTTGCCGGCTCCAAGGGGTGGGTTTTGGGACGGCAGGCCGGTTCCAGATGCTGTTCGGAGGTTGCCTGGACCACCGGCAACGGCTCGCCCAATTCGTCGAGGCTGACGCGGCCCGCGTCGACGAAGTGGAGGCCGGAGCCCACCGCAAGTTCGGCGACCAGCCGCGAAGCGATTATGTCGCCGCGCCCGGCATGGCTGGCGAGTTGCATCGTTACCCTTGCTGTCAGGCCGGTCGGCTGGCCGCGCAATTCGATCTCTCCGACATGCGCGCCCTGCGCGCTCGCCACCCCGATCTGCTGCGCCGCTTCGCGCAACGCCGCCGCGCAGCGTATGGCGCGTGCCGGTCCGTCGAAGCGCGCCATCATCATCTCGCCATGCGTGCCTGCGACGCGCCCGCCATAGCGACCGACCAGCAACCGCCACGTCACGTGGAAGCGCTGGCTCCGCTCACTCCACATGCGGTCGCCAAGCCCGGCCGTGTCGTAGATCCGCGTCGCCAGCAGCGCGGAGAGCACGCGCTCGGTGTCGGCTACCGCCGGTTGGCCGGTTAGGAATTCCTCGACGAGGTCGGCCACCCGGTCGACGTCCCCGGTCCACACCGGATGATCGCGCCCGGGTATCTCGACGAGCCTGGCGCCCGGAATCTTCCTGGCGAGGAAGCGGCTGGCCTCCAGGTCGACGCGCACGTCGTTGCGGCGATGGATCAGCAGCGTCGATGCGCGGATCATCGGGAGGATGCCACGCACGTCGATCCCTGCATTCATGCGGGCGAGTGTAGCTGCGGCAGTCGGGCTGGCCGACAGCCGCTCGAACCGTGCCCACCATTGGATAAAATGCGCATCGTCCACGCGCCCTGGCGCGAAATTCGGCAAGGTTGCGCCAGTACCCCACGAGGTCTCGGCCGTTTCGATGAAGGCTTCCAGATGCTCTGGCGGCATCACCCATTTGTGGAAATGCGCGTAGCCGCCATAGAGAACCAGCGCCCGCGTTCGCTCCGGATAGGTGGCGGCGAACAGCATCGCCATCGGCGCGCCTTCCGAGGCGCCGAGCAGCGCCGCTCTGCCGCTGCCGGCGGCGTCCATCACCGCGCGTACATCGTCCATGCGGGTTTCGAGGCTGGGCAGGTGACGGCTGTCAACGCGGTCGGAAAGCCCGGTGCCGCGTTTGTCGAACAAGATCAGTCGCGAGAAGGCGGAGAGCCGTTTCAACAGGCGGCTGTAGCCCTCGTCTTCCCAATGCAGGTCGAGATTGGAGATGTAGCCCGGCACGAAGACGAGATCGAACGAACCCTGACCGACCACCTGATAGGCGATCCGCACATCCCCGCTGCGCGCGTATCTGGTCTCGATCGGCCTCACGCGACTGCCTCGCCCGGCCAGACAACATTTTTGGTCCCAGCAGACCCTGCCTGCTGGGGTAGACACATTTTAGAGACCGAAAATACACCCATTCCGCCATCGGTGCATCGTAGCTTTTGTTGGTAGGGGATGGGTCGTTGGTTTCCTTCCGCCTGATGTCGCCATCCGGCATTTGGAACAGTTGCCCGTACGCAGGTAAGTGCTGACGGAACCACCCTACTCGCAGCGGAGTGTGACCGTTCCTTGATAGCTGCCGGCGGCGTAGATGCCCGAGCTCTTGGTGGCGATCAGGTCGATTTGAACGCTGTGTGGGCCGTTCAGAATCTTGACCGGAGTGTTTTGCGGCTGGTCGGTGCTGCTGCCGTCGATGCGGAACACCGTACTGAAGCTGACATTGGTGCCGCCACCGGAGGGCGCGCTGGAAAAGCTGGCCGGCGGCACCACGGACAGGGCGAAGCAGTTGAGCAGCTGGACGAGGCTGCACAACACGCCGAGCAGACCTGGCTGGATGGTGATCGACGCCGCGGCATAGCCGTTGCTGGCCGTCTTGGAACTCAACACGGACGCGTTGGCATTGGTCGTCATGGTTCCGGTCTTCGTCACCATGATGGTGCACGTGCCGTCCACGGCGGCTGACGCGGAGTTGCTGACCAGTGCCGATATGACGAGCAGCGCCATCAGGCGCAGCAAGGCGATGCGGAGGAAGTCGCAAGCCATCATTGGCACTCCGTCCGGCTATTTGCCGCCGTCACCACGGGCGCTCCAGCCCTCCGATACCCAGTTCTTGCGCTGTGCCTTGACCTGATGTTTCACGGCGGCGGTGGCGGGGGCTGCCTGCTTCGTCGAGCCGGTGGACATGCCGGCGTCGGGGCCGACGCCCATTTTCATCAGATCGAGCTCTATCTGCAGGCGCTCGACCTCAAGATTGTAGAGCCTGGAGCAATCCAGCCGTTTCGGCCTGCTGCCCAGCGGTATCACCACCCTGCCGTATGCGGCCATGTCCTGCGTTGTGACCGCCGCGCTGTTCCTGATGACGCCCATGTCGAGATAGGCGCCGGAGCCGGAAATCGACGAACTGCAGGTCGTGCCGTCCGCAGCGCGTACCTCATCCTGCCCTTGCGGGAGCGTAACCCCGGGCAGGTCGAAGCCGTTCTGGTTCTGGACGAGCTTGTAAACGTCTTCCGCATGGGCCTGCCATCCGCTGGTCCCCGTCACCAGAAGCGTGGTCAGGAGCGCCTTTGTCCAAGAAATTTTCCGCATATCTGTGCCCTTATCTGGGTTTGATCATTTGGAAACGGGATGCTTTCAGTGCAGATCCGAACCTTGCGTTCGCTCGTGCCGTTGAAGGGAACGACGACGAGAACCGGACGCGAGGCATCGCCTCCAAGCATGAACTCGGAAGGGCTGACGCGGGCGTCCTTGACCGGATAAAAATCCTGGTCATAGACGCGCACCGAGATTTTGATGCGTTGCTTGTAGGGGTTGGCCGGGTAGACGCGCACCGCGAAGACATTGGAGAAGCTCATGATTTCGCCGCGCATCGGCGACATCGACTGGGCTGAAACCGCTCCCGGAAGCGCGCACAACAGGGCCAAGGGCCCGTACAGGCACTTGCTGATCATCAATTGTCCCTTTCGAACTGGATTAGGGTTCGCAGCGAACCGTAACCGTCGCCTGGTAGTTGCCTGCCACGAATGTGTCCGTGCCGGTCTTGGCTCCGGCCAGATTGACGGTCACCAATGATGTCCCCGGTGCCGTCAACGCGTGGGAAGCGGTGCCCTCGGGGAAGTTATGCGCGCCGGAAACCGCGTAGGTCGGTGTCCAGGCGATGGTGCCGCTGTCGGCGGCCGGCGTGGTTACGCCCGTCGGGGCTGCGTCGACGCTGACCGTGACGCCGCCCGTGGTCGCGAGATTTGCCGTGCCTGCCGTGCCGCCGCTGTTGTGCGAACTGAGGGACTGAAGATTTGGGCTGACGGTCATCGTGCCGTTGGCGCCGACAGTCAGCACGCAAACAGAAGTCACTGATCCATTGAAGATCACACCTTGCGTAGCGGCAAAGGAAGTAAAGGAAGATGCCGCAAGCCCAAGAAGCGCAAATCCAGGTAAAAAACCTTTCATGCGGAGAGCCCTCTCCTTACTGGATATTTGAAACGCTTAAACACAAGCAATCTCAAGTCAAGGCGTAAATGTCCACCTTCGCCTAGATGTACAATGTACGCCTATTTTATACTTTTTATTGAAAGGAGTTATTGTTTCGATTGTCTGTTTGTGGAATATATGTCTAATAGTTGTTATGCTAATTTAGGCATTGGAAAATAAAGCGTAGGAAGCCGTGCGGTTTATGCATGTGCCGCTACTGCGCAGGCCCCATGGCCGGGTGCCTAAAATTTTGACAGGTGGATTGTTTTCTGATCGCGGCGTGGGTGTCGATACTCGGCGACTCGCAAAGGACTCCGGCGTTTTTACTGTGTCAGACGGAGTAATGGCGGGCTGGTGAACAGCAATTCGCCGTCAAAATCAGGCCGCGGGCTTCTCTTCTGGCGCCGGGCGGCGAATCAGTGGTGACGCGGCAAGAACCAGTTCGTCGAAACCCTTGCCGCCAGCGTCGATCATCTCGAACATCTGCCGGCGCATGCGCGGTTCCCAGAACTTGTTGATGTGTTCAGCGACGCCGGCCACACCCTCCTCGCGGGGCTTGGAATGAAAGAAGGTCGCGATCTGGTTGGCCATGCGCACCAGCTTCTCCTTGGTGTTGGCGACATGGCTCTCATCATGCGACATGTTTGGAAACTCCACTGCTGACCCGCTCCGGGCGGGTGAAGATGTCGAACTCGTCGCCACGCACCAATGCAACCAGCGTCATGCCGGCTGCCTCGGCGGTGCGGATGGCGAGCGCGGTCGGCGCCGAAACGGCGATGATGAAGGGCGCGCCGATGGCCGCCGTCTTCTGCACCATCTCCACCGAAACGCGTGAGGTGACCACGACTGCGCCGACATTGCCTTCGATCCCGGCTTTCGCCAGCGCGCCGGCCAGCTTGTCCAGCGCGTTGTGGCGGCCGACATCCTCGCGTGCCGCCACGACGCCCTTGCCCGGCATGTAAAATCCGGCCGCGTGCACGGCGCCGGTCTCGGCGTGCAGGGGTTGCTGCTTCGACAATGCCTTGACCGCGCCGGTGATCTCGTCGGCCGTCAGCGTCAGCCTGGAGGCGTCGACCGCGTCAACGGAGCGCATCGCCTCCTCGATCGATTCAATGCCGCACAGACCGCAGCCGACCGGACCTGCCAGCCGGCGCCGCCGCGCTTCGAACCGCGTATTGGCTCTGTCTTTCAGCCGGATCTGGATGTCGATGCCGGCCTCGACGTCCTGCACTTCAATGGACTCGATTTCTTCAGGCGAGGCGATGATGCCTTCGGTCAGCGAAAAGCCCAGCGCGAAATCCTCGAAATCCGCCGGCGAGGCCATCATCACCGCGTGTGTCGTGCCGGCATAGGAAAGTGCGATCGGCGTTTCCTCGGGCACCATGCGGGCGGCAGCAGCGGTGCCGCCGGCGCGGCGGGCGATGCGGATGGTCGAACTGGTGGCCGGGCGGATGGTCATCGAGTCGATACAATCCAAGTTGGCTTCAACTCTGGAAGCTCCTGCGAAATGGCTACGAACGTATCGTAGTGACCATTTCCCATCAGATTGGCGACCATCTCACGCAACTTAGCAAAGTCGTCGTCCGCAATTCTGCCTTCGACCTCGCTCAGAAACCGATTCAGCTCTGCTCCTTGCCGTTCGCAAATAGCGAGGAGTTGCGAGTAGGCCTCTTTTTTCGAAATCTCCGCCAACGACGTCATTTCGCCTTCTATTCCGCGGCCTCGAGATGCCCCTTGATGCGCCGGCTCTGGCGCGCCTGCTCGTTGTAATCCTTCTGCCACTCGGTCGGACCGTTGGAAGGCGCCACCTGCACGGCGGTGACCTTGTATTCGGGGCAGTTGGTCGCCCAGTCCGAGTAGTCGGTGGTGATCACATTGGCCTGCGTGTCGGGGTGGTGGAAGGTCGTGTAGACGACACCCGGCGAGACCCGGTCGGTGATCTGCGCGCGCAGCGTCGTTTCGCCGGCGCGGCTTTGCAGCCGTACCCAGTCGCCATCACGAATGCCGCGGTTTTCGGCATCGTGCGGGTGGATTTCCAGCCGGTCCTCCGAATGCCACATGACGTTGTCGGTGCGCCGCGTCTGCGCGCCAACATTGTATTGCGACAGGATGCGGCCGGTGGTGAGCAGCAGCGGGAAACGCGGCCCGGTCCTTTCGTCAGTGGCTACATATTCGGTGCGGATGAATTTGCCCTTGCCGCGCACGAAGCTGTCGACATGCATGATCGGGGTGCCGAGCGGTGCCTTTTCGTTGCAGGGCCACTGCACCGAGCCGACCCGGTCGAGCAGTTCGAAGGTGACACCGGCAAAGCTCGGCGTCGTCTGGGCGATCTCGTCCATGATCTGCGACGGATGCGTATAGTTCCAGTCGAGCCCGATCGCGCGGGCAAGCTCCTGCGTGGCCTCCCAGTCGGCGTAGCGCGCCTTCGGCTCCAGCACCCTGCGCACCATGTTGATGCGGCGCTCGGCATTGGTGAAAGTGCCGTCCTTTTCCAGGAAGGTCGAGCCCGGCAGGAAGACATGCGCGTAGTTGGCGGTCTCGTTGAGGAAGAGGTCGTGCACGACCACGCATTCCATGGCGGCGAGGCCGGCGGCGACATGCCTGGTGTCGGGGTCGGACTGCAAAATGTCCTCGCCCTGGATGTAGATGCCCTTGAACGACCCGTCGACGGCGGCGTCCAGCATGTTGGGAATGCGCAGGCCGGGTTCCTCGTCCAGCTTCACGCCCCACAGGCTCTCATAGATGTCGCGCACGGCTTCGCCGGAGATATGGCGATAGCCCGGCAGTTCGTGCGGGAACGAGCCCATGTCGCACGAGCCCTGCACGTTGTTCTGGCCGCGCAGCGGGTTCACGCCGACGCCCCGCCGGCCGATATTGCCGGTGGCCATGGCGAGGTTGGCGATCGCCATCACGGTCGTCGAGCCCTGGCTGTGTTCGGTGACGCCGAGGCCATAATAGATCGCGCCATTGCCGCCGGTGGCATAGAGCCTGGCCGCGCCACGGATCAGTTCCGGATCGACGCCGGACAGCTTGCCGACCGTTTCGGGGCTGTTTTCCGGCAAGGCGACGAAGGAAGCCCAATCCTGGAATTCCGCCCAGTCGCAGCGCTCGCGGATGAACGCTTCGTCGAACAGACCTTCGGTGACGATGACATGCGCCAGAGCTGTCAGCACCGCGACATTGGTGCCGGGCTTCAATGGCAGATGATAGGCGGCTTCAATATGCGCCGACTTGACCATCTCCGTGCGGCGTGGATCCAGCACGATCAGCTTCGCGCCCTCGCGTAGCCGCTTCTTCAACCGCGAGGCGAAGACCGGATGGGCGGAAGCGGGATTGGCGCCGATGACGACGGCGACGTCGGTCTCCTCGACCGAATCGAAGTCCTGCGTACCGGCCGACGTGCCAAAAGTCTGGCCGAGCCCGTAACCGGTCGGCGAGTGGCAGACGCGGGCGCAGGTGTCGACATTGTTGTTGCGGAAGCCCTGTCGCACCAGCTTCTGGACGAGATAGGTTTCCTCATTCGTGCAGCGTGAAGAGGTAATGCCGCCAACGGCGCCGCGTCCATACTGGTATTGGATGCGGCGGAATTCCTTGGCGGTGTGGGCGATCGCCTCTTCCCAACTCACCTCCCGCCAGGGATCGCTGATCTTCTCGCGGATCATTGGCGAGAGAATGCGGTCCTTGTGCGTGGCATAGCCATAGGCGAAGCGGCCCTTCACGCAGGAATGGCCATGGTTCGCCTTGCCGTCCTTGTAAGGCATCATGCGGATGACTTCGTCACCCTTCACCTCGGCCTTGAACGAACAGCCGACGCCGCAATAGGCGCAGGTGGTGACCGCCGAGCGCTCCGGCATGCCTTTTTCCAGCACCGTTTTCTCGCGCAACGCGTCCGTCGGGCAGGCCTGCACGCAGGCGCCGCAGGAAACGCATTCGGAGGCGATGAAATCCTCGTGCATGCCGGCGACCATGCGCGATTCAAAGCCGCGGCCTTCGATGGTCAGCGCGAACGTGCCTTGCACTTCCTCGCAGGCCCGCACGCAGCGCGAGCAGACGATGCATTGCGCGGGATCGTAGGTGAAATAGGGATTGGTTTCATCGCGGGCGATGTAGTCGACCGCCAGCGAACCATGGCCGGGCGCCACGCCGTTTTCCTTGACGTGGTTCCGTCCCTCGACGCCATAGCGGTTTTCGCTAAGGCCGACCGATTTCGCCACCGCGTCGAACTCGCTGGCGCCAGTTCCGGCCTCCTCGTTCCAGCCGGTCGGGTGGTCGGACACGTAGAGTTCCATCACGCCGCGGCGAATGGCATCCAGCCGGTCGGACTGGGTGCGTACGATCATGCCATCGCCAACCGGCGTCGTGCAGGAAGCTGGTGTGCCGCCGCGGCCCTCGATCTCGACGAGACAGACGCGGCAGGAACCGAAGGAGTCCAGCATGTCGGTGGCGCAGAGCTTCGGGATCTCGACGCCGCCTTCCATTGCGGCCCGCATGATCGAGGTGCCTTCCGGTACGGTGATGCTGCGGCCGTCGACGGTCAGCGTAACCTGCTTTTCCGCCCTCGATTCCGGGGTTCCGTAGTCGGTTTCTTCGATGAGCGTCGGGAAGTCGGCTTTGATGTTCATCTGCCAGTTCCTATTCCGCTGCCACGCGCGCCGGCGCCGGCTTGAAATCTTCGCCAAAATGCTTGATCGCGCTCATCACCGGGTAAGGCGTGAAGCCGCCCAGCGCGCATAGCGATCCGAACTTCATCGTGTTGCAGAGGTCGGCGACCAGTTCGAGGTTCTTCTCCGGCTCGATGCCGGCCGAAATCTTGTCGATGGTCTCGACACCGCGCGTCGAGCCGATGCGGCAGGGCGTGCACTTGCCACAGCTTTCGATGGCGCAGAATTCCATCGCGAAACGCGCCATTTTCAGCATGTCGGCGCTGTCGTCGAACACGGTGATGCCGGCATGGCCGATCAGGCCGTCGCGCTTGGCGAATTCCTCATAGTCGAACGGCGTGTCAAACAGCTCCCGCGGGAAATAAGCGCCGAGCGGTCCGCCCACCTGCACCGCCTTCACCGGCCGTCCGGACCGGGTGCCGCCGCCGATACCGTCGACGATCTCGCCGAGCGACAGGCCGAACGCCGCCTCGAACAGGCCGCCATGCTTGACGTTGCCGGCGATCTGGATAGGGATGGTGCCACGCGAACGGCCCATGCCGAAATTCTTGTAGTGCTCGGCACCCTTGTCCATGATTACCGGCACCGAGGCCAGGCTGATCACGTTGTTGATGACGGTGGGCTTGCCGAACAGGCCCTGGATGGCCGGCAGCGGCGGCTTGGCGCGCACCACGCCGCGTTTGCCTTCGAGCGAGTTCAGCAGCGAGGTTTCCTCGCCGCAGACATAAGCGCCGGCGCCAACGCGAATTTCCATATCGAAGGCGTTCGGCGAACCGAGCACCGTGGCTCCAAGCACGCCGGCCTTGCGGGCGATCGAGACGGCCCTGTTCATGGCCGCCACCGCATGCGGGTATTCCGAGCGGATATAGACGAAACCCTTGGTCGCGCCGGTTGCGATGCCGGCAATCGCCATGCCTTCGATCAGCACGAAGGGGTCGCCTTCCATGATCATGCGGTCGGCGAAAGTGGCGCTGTCGCCTTCGTCGGCATTGCAGACGATGTATTTGCGCTCGGCCGTCGTATCCAGCACCGTCTTCCATTTGATGCCGGTGGGGAAGCCGGCGCCGCCACGGCCGCGCAGGCCGGACTCCGTCACCTGCTTGACGATGTCGGCGGGCGTCATCGCCACGGCCTTGCGCAGGCCGACGAGACCGCCAAGCTTTTCATAGTCTTCCAGCGACAGCGGGTCGGTGATGCCGCAGCGCGCAAAAGTCAGTCGTGTCTGCTTGGCGAAGAACGGGATCTCTTCCGGGTTGCCCAGCGCCAGCCTGTGCTGGCCGCCGGTCAGCAAGCCGGCATCGAACAGGCCCTTCACGTCGGCTGCCTTCACCGGCCCATAGGCCTGGCGACCGCCAGCGGTTTCGACCTCGACCATCGGTTCGAGGAAATAGGCGCCGCGCGAGCCGTTGCGCACGATCCTGGCGTCGAGACCGCGCTCGGCCAGTTCCTTAGCGATTGCCTTGGCAACTTTTTCGGCGCCAAGCGCCAGCGCGCCCGAGTCGCCGGGGATGTAGATAGTCGCGCTCATCGACGCACCTCCGCGACGATGTCGTCGATCGCCTCGTCGTCCAGCCTGCCGATGACTTGGCCATCCAGCATCGCCGACGGCGCGCAGGCGCACAGCCCGAGGCAATAGACTGGTTCCAGTGTAACAGAATTGTCCTTCGCCGTCTCGTGAAAGCCGATGCCAAGCGCCTGTTTGAGCTTCGCGGCCACCGCGTCCGAACCCATCGACTGGCAGGCTTCCGCCTGGCACAGCTTCAGCACGTGGCGACCGGCCGGATGCTTGCGGTAGTCATGATAGAAGCTGGCCACGCCATGCACCTCGGCACGGGAAATGTTCAGCGCTTCGGCGATCACCGGCAGCGCTTCCTGCGGCACATAGCCGAATTCTTCCTGGACGCTGTGCAGGATCGGCAGCAGCGGGCCCTCAAGGCCTTGCAGCTCGCGCACGACGGCCGCGGTCCGCGAAACGATCTCGGTACTTGCAGGCTGCACGGACATGCAGCGCCCTCCCTGACACTGCGCCATTGGGCGCTATTGGTCTATTAAATGCGATCCAAGCCCTTGGAATCAATAAAGCTGTTTCGTCGTATGATAAAAATTTTCTATCGATTGGAGCTTTGACGAAGCTTAGCTTCGGCCTCGAGGCGCAGATTGCCTGCCAGCGCCACTGCCTCGTCCAGCAGCGCCTGCACCAGCGGGGTATGCGGGTCGCGCGGCGCCGTCACCAGCCCGACGGCGTGCCGGGCGTCCGGCTCGACGATCGGGATGGCCCGGATCGGTTCGGAAAAACCGAATGTTTCCGCGAGGTTGAGCGGCATGATCGACGACCATTTGCCGGTGCGGATATGCGAGAAAAGCACGATCATGGAGTTCGATTCCAGCGTCGGGCGCACCTGCACGCCGGCATCCGCCAGGTGCTGGTCGATGATGCGGCGGTTCTGCATGTCGGGTGTGAGCAGACAGAGCGGCAGGCTCGACACCTCCTCCCATGTCACGTGTTCCCGATCGGAATATTCGTTTCCGGCGGCGGTGATCAGTTGATAGCGCTCGTCGTAGAGCGGCACGCTGGTCACTCGTCCCAGCGGTTCGTTGTCGAGATAGGTGATGCCGGCATCGATATCGAGATTGCCGAGCAGCGACAAAACCTCGATCGAGGTTCGCGACAGCACGGAAAAGGTGACGCCGGGGTGCTTTTCGCGAAATGGCGTCGTCAGCCTGGCAACCATGGCCAATGCGGTCGGGATCGCCGCGATGCGGATGCGGCCGGAAAGCCCGTGCTTGGCCGCCCGCATTTCTTCCCGCATCGACCGCGTGTCGCCGACGATGCGCCGTGCCCAGGTCAACACCTGCACGCCTTCCGGCGTAAGCCCTTGAAAACGCGAGCCGCGCTTGACCAGCATGACGCCGAGCTGGTCTTCCAGCTGCTTGATGCCGGCCGACAGCGTCGGCTGCGTCACCCCGCACATTTCGGCGGCGCGCCCGAAATGCTCTTCGCGGGCCAGGGCTATGAAGAATTCCAGCTTGTCGATCATGGTTTTGACCCTGCCATAGCGGCTGGCACCTGTCAGCCCATCCGGTGGCCCGCTTGGTCTTGGTCACAAACTGCATTATCTGGTCGGCAGAGGCCCAGTCTAGGAAAGCACCCATGACCGTCACCAAGGAAACCGTGATCGATCGCCTGAAGACGGTCAGTGGCCCGGATTTTTCCGGCAACATCGTCGATCTGGGCATGGTGTCGGAGATATTCATCGCTGATTCCAAAGTGTTTTTCTCCATCACGGTGCCAGCTGCTCGCGCGCAGGAGATGGAACCGCTGCGCGCCGCAGCCGAGCGCGTCGTCAAGGCCATTCCCGGTGTCGCCGGCGCTGTCGTGGCGCTGACCGCCGAGAAGAAGGGCGGCGGCATGGAAGCGCCGGTGCCGCAGCGTCCGGCCACGCCCGCCGCCATTCCGCAGCCTTCCGCGCCGCGTCCGGCGCCGGCGCCGCGCCAGGCGCCGCCGTCGCAAAGCTCGGGCAAGCGCGGCGTTCCGGGCATCGAGGCGATCATCGCGGTCGCCTCCGGCAAGGGCGGCGTCGGCAAGTCGACCACCGCCGCCAACCTCGCGCTCGGCCTCGCCGCCAACGGTTTGAAGGTCGGCGTGCTCGATGCCGACATCTACGGACCGTCGATGCCGAAGCTGCTCGGCATCCATGGAAAGCCCGAGACGGTGGACGGCAAGATATTGAAACCGAAGGAGAATTACGGCCTCAAGGTGATGTCGATGGGCTTCCTCGTCGACGAGGAAACGCCGATGATCTGGCGTGGTCCGATGGTGATGTCGGCACTCACCCAGATGTTGCGTGAAGTCGAATGGGGGCCGCTAGATGTATTGGTGGTCGACATGCCTCCGGGCACCGGCGATGCCCAATTGACCATGGCCCAGCAGGTGCCGCTGGCGGGCGCGGTGATCGTGTCGACACCACAGGACCTCGCCCTGATCGATGCGCGTAAAGGCTTGAACATGTTCAGGAAAGTCGACGTGCCGCTGCTCGGCATCGTCGAAAACATGAGCTATTTCATCGCCCCCGACACCGGCAAGCGCTACGATATTTTCGGCCATGGCGGCGCGCAGAAGGAAGCCGAGCGGCTGGGCGTGCCTTTCCTCGGCGCGGTGCCGCTGGAAATGGGCATCCGCGAAAGCTCGGATGCCGGCACGCCGGTGGTCGCCACCCGGCCGGACAGCGAAGAGGCAAGGATTTACAAGGAGATAGCCGCCAAGGTCTGGCAGCAGATCGAGACCGGCAAGGGCGCCGCCGAGGCCGCTCCGGCAATTATCTTCGAGTAAAGGGGCAGCCGGCGGCGGCCGTCCGATGTGGACAGAGACGGCCCGTCCGCCCGAGAGTCAAAAAATTTTGGCAAGCACCATCAAGGGCTTATCCGGAAAGCCATGCTGGCACGGCGCGAATTGATACACAGGCGCTGTTTTGGCGCCAAAATCGGCCGTTCTCTTCGCAAACGGTCGCTTTTTCTTTCAAAAATCTCGAAGACCGGCACGCGCGGCGTCGGCCGGACGGAGTTGCTGCCGCCCCGAGGCGAAAATCGCCCGCCAACCCCTCACGGATCGATCGGCCAGGCACCCGACTCCGGGTCGCGACACTGCCGGCAGAAGGTCGCGACGTCGCGCAGATAGGTTTCAGCGACGTACCGGTTCGGCGGGTCGGCAACGAAGGCCGCGATTGCATCCGGCGATGACTTCATCAGTGGGAAACGCAGGAACAGTTCGGCGTTGAAATTGCCGGACACCGTCGACAGCACGGTGCGCAGCGTCGCCAGCATGTCGTCGCCGCGATGGGAAGCGTGGGCGAGCGCGATCGGCTTGCCGACGATGGCATCGCCCGAGACCAGCCAGTCGATGGCATTCTTCAGCCCGCCGGGCAGGGTGCGCACATATTCCGGACTGGAGACGATCAACCCGTCGCTGGTCGCGATCAGGTCCATGAAGGCCCGCACGGAGGGCGGCGTGCGTTCGCCCTCGAGGTCCGGCGAGAACACCGGCAGGTCGCCGATGCGGTCAAAGACGGTGACGGCGATGCCGTCCGGCGCCACCGCTGCCAGCGCGCGCAGCAGCGCCGTGTTGGTGGATTGAAGCCGCGCGCTGCCGGAAATCGCCAGGAGATTCATGGCGCGATGGTGTTGGCGGGAAGAGGGCAAGTCAACGGCACAAGGTGAAGCGATGGGGCTGACGTTGTGCTACGCCAATCCGTCCGCTCCCAAATCCCTGGAACGGCGATGGGGCCGGTCGGCTTCACTTGTCCGAGGGCGGCGTTGCCACACCCGGATTCGCTCCTGCTGGTTTCGCCTGCCACTTTGAGCGGCGCAGATGCTCCTCCTCACCGGGCGTTATCAGTGAGCGAATTCCGCGAAACACCAGGCCAACAGCCTCGTCGCGTCCGATATCGTCCGTCACCGCCTTGCGCAGCCACAATCCGTCTACCAGGGCAGCGATGATCGCACTCGCCTCACGCAATTGAGCCATGTCGAACGTCGCCCCGAATACCGAGGCCAGATTTGAGCGCAGTCGCTGATGGAACAGTTTCTGAAGCCGCGCATATTGCGGGTTCGTGCCCGCTTCCGAACAGACCGACAGCCAGGCGTTGGCGATGGTGCGGGTGAAAGCCGCGGCGGGAAAGTTTCCCTCCACGATCGCCTCCAACCTCGCCCAGCTCGTCTGGGCGGCACGCATCCGCGCTATGATGTCTTCCATCAGCAGGCGGTTGTTATAGCGCACCATGCCGAACAGGACCTCGTCCTTGCCTTTGAAGTAGTAGGCAAGGATGCCGGGCGACATGCCGGCTTCACGGCATATCCGCGCCGATGTCATGCCTTGCAGGCCATGTTCGAGGAACACCCGGTGCGCGGCGGCTATCAACTCCACGCGCCTGATGTCTTCAATTTTTGTGCGCTTGCCTTGATTGGTCATTCCCTGCCTTAGCAGCAAATTCTTTGTACGATCATACAATTTTTTATATTGACATAAAATAAGCGCCCCCTAGGGTCTGGCGGACGGTCACAAGAACAACAATGGGAACACATAAAATGCGCACAACAATCGTTTTCGCCCTGCTTTCGGGGCTGTTGACCTCGTCTGCTATGGCCGCCGATGCGGCTCGATGCCAAAAAGTCCGGATCGCGGATCTCGGATGGACCGACATCGCGCTCACCAACACGACCGCCCAATTGATCCTCAACGGTCTGGGCTACGATGCCTCGCAGACCCTGCTCGGCCTCGGCGTGACCTATTCCGCCCTGAAAGAGGGTGACATGGATGTCTTCCTCGGCAATTGGCGGCCTGTCCAGGACGAGGAATACAAGTCCTTTTTCGACGAGGGCTCCGTCGAGGTGCTGGGCGTGAATTTGGAGGGCGCGAAATACACGCTGGCCGTTCCGAAAAATGTTTCGGACCAGGGGATAAAAAGCTTCGATGATCTTGCCGCCCACGCCGACAAATTCGGGCGCAAGATCTACGGGATCGAAGCTGGCTCGAACAAGCCGCTGCTCGACATGGTGGCAGCCAACCGACACGGGCTCGGCGACTGGGAGATTGTGGAGTCCAGCGAAGCCGCGATGCTGACCCAGGTCTCGAACGCCGTGGCGGACAAGAATTGGGTTGTGTTCCTCGGCTGGGAGCCACATCCGATGAACCTCGATTACAACATGACCTACCTGTCTGGTGGCGATGTCGAGTTCGGACCGAACTTTGGCGGTGCAACTGTCCGCACAATCGCTCGTCATGGCTTTTCGGCAGACTGCCCGAACGCGGCCAAGTTGTTTGCCAATCTCGCTTTCGACCTCGACTATGAAAACTATGGCATGCAGATGATCCTGCGCCAGGGAAAGTCCGCCGATGTCGCCGCTCGCGAGATGATCAAGCGCAACCCCGACAAGCTCGCCAAATGGCTGGACGGTGTCTCGACCTATGACGGTCAGCCAGGCTTGCAGGCCGTGAAGAGCGCCTTGGGCCAATAGACGATGGGCAACACGATGCTTGCAGCCTTATTCGAGCACGCGGGCCAACCGCTGCGTGTCATGAACGTAGCTCGGCCTGTACCGGGGCCGGGAGAAATCCTTGTTCGCCTGGAGGCGAGCGGCATTTGCCATACGGATGTGCATATCTGGCAGGGACATTTGCGGCCCGCATCGGGACAACCGACCCGGATTCTTGGCCACGAGGGTGTCGGCAGGGTGGAAGAAGTGGGGGCCGGCGTTGCAGACTGGCACCCTGGCGATCGTGCCGGCGTCGCGTGGCTTCACGATACATGCGGCCACTGCGATGAATGCCACTCCGACATGGAATCGTTCTGCCAGCACCAGCGGGCTCACGGTTTCGATGTCGCGGGCACTTTTGCCGAATATGTCGTCGCCGATGCCCGTTTCGCCGTGCCCATGCCGGATGAGGGCGATGCCGCACTGCTTGCGCCTTTGATGTGCGCGGGCCTGACCGCCTTTGGCGCCGTGAAACGGGCGGGACTGGGCGCCGGGGAAATCTGCGCCGTCTTCGGCTGCGGCGGCCTGGGTCTCTATGCTGTCCAGATCGCCCAGCGGCTCGGGGCGACAGTCGTTGCCGTCGACACGGACGAGGCCAAGCTGCAGATCGCTGCTTCGCTTGGTGCGCGGCACACGCTCCTTGCGTCGCCGGGCCTGGCCGCTGGCTGGCCCGCCGGCCTGCGAGCGCATGTCTGTATCAACTTCGCGCCAACGCCAGCCATCTGGGATGCCATGGTTGCAGCCATCCGGCCGCGCGGCAGGATCATTGCAGCCGCGATGGTTTCGCAACCGGTGCCGCTTAACCAGGAGTGGCTTACGGCCAGCGGTGTGTGGATAACAGGGACCAGCGTCGGCACACGGGCACAGATACGCGAACTGATCCAGCTGCATGAAGCACAGCCGTTCGAGGCACAGGTGCAGCGCGTTACGCTCGCCGAGGCGACCAGTGCATTGGAGCGCCTGAAGGCAGGGACTGCCAAAGGACGGCAGGCAATTGTCTTTGGGTCGTAGCTGCTACCAGGCAAAACGTGCGCCTGCTTCTCGCGCGCTGGAGTGATGCGGCGCGCGATCCGCGCGGATTGCTTTTGCGGAAAGCGAGACCACTCGACCGTCGCCTAGCGCGATAATCGGTCGCAAATCCGGTCACGGCCCTTGCGCCGGGCCGGAGGGGATGATTAACGACCCACTCCTTCGCGGCCGTCTTCGATGGCGCGGCAGCCCGCACCTTTCCCCAGGCCCGAAATCATGATCCGTCTCGAAAACATCGGCAAGCAGAACGGCAAGCAGATCGTCTTCATCGAAGCCTCCGCCACCATCCAGCGCGGCGAGAAGGTCGGGCTGGTCGGCCCGAACGGCGCCGGCAAGACCACGCTGTTCCGCATGATCACCGGCGAGGAGCTGCCCGACGAAGGCCAGGTCTCCACCGATCGTGGCGTCAGGATCGGCTATTTCAGCCAGGATGTCGGCGACATGTCCGGCCGCAGCGCCGTGGCCGAAGTGATGGACGGCGTCGGCCCGGTCAGCACGCTGGCGGCCGAGATGGCCGAGCTGGAAGCCGCCATGGGCGATCCCGATCGCGCCGACGATATGGACGATATCATCGCCCGTTATGGCGAGGTGCAGCACAAATTCGACGAACTGGACGGCTATGCGCTGGACGGCCGCGCCCGCGAGGTGCTCGACGGTCTCGGCTTCAGCCAGGAGATGATGAACGGCGATGTCGGCAAGCTGTCGGGCGGCTGGAAGATGCGCGTGGCGCTGGCCAAGATCCTGTTGATGCGGCCCGACGTGATGCTGCTCGACGAACCGAGCAACCATCTCGACCTCGAAAGCCTGATCTGGCTGGAGAACTTCCTGAAGGGGTTCGACGGCGCCATCCTGATGACCTCGCACGACCGCGAGTTCATGAACCGCATCGTCGGCAAGATCGTCGAGATCGACGGCGGCGCGCTGACGTCCTATTCCGGCGACTATGAATTCTACCGCCAGCAGCGCGCCATCGCCGAGGTGCAGCAGCAGGCGCAGTTCGAGCGCCAGCAGGCGATGCTGGCCAAGGAAATCGCCTTCATCGAGCGGTTCAAGGCACGCGCCAGCCACGCCGCGCAGGTGCAGAGCCGGGTCAAGAAGCTGGAGAAGATCGACAAGGTCGAGCCGCCCAAGCGCCAGCAGACGGTGCGTTTCGAATTCCAGCCGGCGCCGCGTTCGGGCGAGGATGTCGCGACGTTGAAGAATGTCTCCAAGAGCTATGGCAGCCGCACCATCTATGACGGGCTGGATTTCCAGGTGCGCCGGCGCGAGCGCTGGTGCGTCATGGGCGTCAACGGCGCCGGCAAGTCGACGCTGCTGAAGCTGGTGGCCGGCGCTTCCGAGCCCGACGACGGCAGCGTCTCGCGCGGCCCCTCGGTCAAGATGGGCTATTTCGCCCAGCACGCGATGGAGCTGCTCGACGGCGAGCGCACCGTGCTGGAAACGCTTGAGGATTCGTTCCCGCAGGCAGGCCAGGCGCCGCTGCGCGCGCTGGCTGGCTGTTTCGGTTTCACCGGCGACGAGGTCGAGAAGAAGTGCCGCGTGCTTTCCGGCGGCGAGAAGGCACGGCTGGTGATGGCCAAGATGCTGTTCGATCCGCCGAATTTCCTGGTGCTCGACGAGCCGACCAACCACCTCGACATCGCCACCAAGCAGATGCTGATCGAGGCACTGTCGCGTTATGAAGGCGCGATGCTGTTCGTCAGCCACGACCGCCATTTCCTGGCGGCTCTGTCCAACCGCGTGCTGGAGCTGACGACCGACGGCATGCACGCCTATGGCGGCGGCTACACCGAATATGTCGAGCGCACCGGACAGGAAGCCCCCGGCCTGCGCGGGTAAAGGCGGCGCGGTTGGCTGGCCGCATGAGGTTGGCCGGGCCTGAAACCGGCCGGCTTCCGCTCACACCAGCGCCGGCCACAACACCATGCCGATGCCGGCGATGCTCACGGCGAACAAAAGCGTGCGCCACACGGTGATGCCGATGGCGTAGACCGGCAGATAGGCGGCGCGCGCGGCGAGCCAGACGATTGCACCTAGCTCGGTCCAGCGGCTGCCCAGTCCGGCGAACTCGACGATCAGGATCGCGGCCGCGGCGATCGGGAAGGTTTCGAGAAAATTCGCCTGCGCGCGCATCACCCTGCCGACGAATGGCGCCGGTCGCGGCATTGCCGCCTCCCGCGACGACAGCCCCCATTTCACGCCGTAGTGCCTGGTCGCCAATTGCGAGGCGACGAAGATCTGGACGATGCCGAACAAGGAGGCCCAGGCCAGTACGGTCAGTTCGATGCTCATTCATTTCCTCCGGGCCGGCGCCTTGGACAGGCTGTTCATGCGTCGCCAGACCGGTGTATTTGCCGTAGTACGTTTCTGTAAATACGGACAAAAAGGGTAGCATGGAGAAAAACATTGGCGAGCCGGCGACAGCGACGGGGCCGGCCTTTTCGACCCTGACCGGGCTGGACATGAGCCATATCAGGCTGTGCCCGGCCATCGCCTTCAACCAGATCCTCGGCGGCCGCTACAAGCTGCACATATTGTGCGTTCTCTTTGACGGGCCGCATCGCTACGGGCAGATCGGCCGCTCCTTGCTGCATGGCGGCCTTGGCGGGCCGATCACGCCGCGCATCCTGAGCCGCGAACTGAGGCAGCTGGAGGAGCGCAGGCTGGTCGACCGCAAGGCCTATCCGGTGGTGCCGCGCAAGGTCGAGTACAGCCTGACCGGGCGTGGTCGGGCGCTGGTGCCGATCCTGGCCGAGATCATTCGCTGGGGCGCCAGCGGGGCGCATGAGGAAATTCTCGGCATCGCCTAGGCTCTGCCGCGCCCCGGCGCCCTCATTGCGGCAGCTTCTTCGGCAGCCAGAGCCAGGCGACAATGCCGAGCGCGAGCATGAGCAAGCCGCCGACGCCGACCGCCACATGCAGGCCGGTGAGGAAGGCCGTCTTGGCGTGAAAGACTGTGTCGGCGGTCAGTTCCGGCTGCGCGAGCGTCTCATCCAGCGTACCCGCCACGTCGGGGCCAAGCAGGCGGAAGGAGAGCGCCGCCAGCGAACCCAGCAGCGAAATGCCGAGCGCGTTGCCGAGCTCATTGCTGGTTTCGGCGATCGAGCCGGCCGCTCCCGCGCGCTCGGCCGGAACCGCCGAGATGGCGATCTCCGCCACGAGGCTGAAGGAGAGGCCATAGCCGATGCCGGCGATCACCGTCGAGGCGATGAAGACGGCGACGCCCGCGTCCACGGTGGTGAACATGAGGATGAGCACACCGGCGCCGATCAGCAGGTGTGTCGCCACCAGCGCGGGCTTGCGGCCGATGCGTTCGACAATGCCGGCCGTGCCGACGCAGGTCGCCGTCAAGACGATGGCGCCCGGCAAGGTCAGCAGCGCGGCGGAAAAAACGTCGAAGCCAAGCACCGATTGCAGATAGATGCCCGACAGATACGCCGCCGCCGACCAGACGACCAGCGAGAGCAGCCCGGTCAGGATGGCGATGGAGAAGATGCGGTCGCTGAACAGGCTAAGATCAAGAAGCGGATAATCGATCCTCATCTGCCTGCGCAGGAACATCGCCAGCGCCAGGATGCCGGTGATGCCGGCGGCGGCCGGGACCGCGCCGAGGCCATGGGTGGCGGCTGCCTTGACCGCATAGGTGAACAACAAGATGCCGGCGAAGGAGAACAGCAGGCTCAAGCCGTCGATGCGGCCATGGCTGGTCGCCCGCACCTCGCGCAGAAGCAGCGGCGCCGCGATCAGGAAGGCGAGAACGACCGGAACATTGATCAGGAAGACTGAGCCCCACTCGAAATCGCGCAACAGCATGCCGCCGAGAATGGGGCCGACGGCGAAGCCGGCCGCGAAGGTGGCGGCGAAGATGCCGATGGCGCGGGCGCGCTGCCTGGCATCGGGAAACAGCGCGCTGACGATGGCAAGGCCCGAGGGCAAGAGCGTCGTGCCGCCGAGACCCATGAGCGCGCGGAAGGCGATCAGGCTTTCGGCGCTCTGCGCATAGGCGGCGCCAAGCGACCCGGCTCCGAACACCGTTGCGCCGACCATGATCAGCTTCAGCCGGCCGTAGCGGTCGCCGATATTGCCGAAGGTGATGAGCAGCGAGCCGACGATGAAGCCATAGATGTCGAGGATCCACAGCGCCTGGTCGGCGCTGGGCAGCAGCGCCGCGGTGACGCGCGGCATGGCGAGATAAAGGATCGAGCCGTCCATGGCCACGATCAGCACCAATGGCAGCACCGCCATCAGGCCGAGCCATGCGCTGCGGTCGGGTGCATCGGCAATGGCGGTGTCGGTCATCGGGCAAAGTCCTCTCTGCGCGACACGCATGGCATGCCGCTGCGATCGCCGGCGGGGCGTGGCCGACGGTGGTTGCGATGGAAGGGTGCGTTCTATATACTTCAGGTAACTTACTTTTGGTATATAGTGATGTCAAGCATGCCGGAAAGCCGCAATGAAAGCCCGAAGCGCCTTCGCCTCAGCCGCGAGGCGCGGCTCAGCCAGCTTCTGGAGGTGTCGTGGCGGCTGGCGCGGGAAGAGGGCACGGACGCGCTGACGCTGCCGAGGCTGTCGGAGGCGGCCGAGGTCGCCAAGCCGGTCGTCTACGACCATTTCGGCACCCGCAACGGCCTGCTGATCGCGCTCTACAAGGATTTCGACGCCCGCCAGACGGCGATCATCGACGCCGCGCTCGCCGCCTGCGAGCCGACGCTGGAAGCGACGGCCGGCGTGATCGCGACGAGCTATGTCGACTGCGTGCTGGCGCAGGGGCGCGAGATGCCCGGCGTGCTGGCCGCGCTCGCCGGTTCGCCCGAGCTGGAAACCGTCAAGCGCGACTACCAGCTCGCCTTCATCGCCAAGTGCCGCAAGGCGCTGGCGACTTTCACCGGGCCGCGCGGCATCGAACAGGCCGCCTTCTGGGCCATGCTCGGCGCCGCCAACGCGCTTTCGGGCGCTGCCGCGACCGGCGAGATCACCGCGCGGCAGGCCAAGGACGAGCTGTTCGAGACGATCCTCGCCATGGTCGCCAGAAGCGGTCGCTGAGCTTCCGCAGGCTTGGGGGGACCGCTCCACCGGCCGCGACCAGCCACGGAATAGCGCCACACTTGTTACTCCCACCTTCCGGCAGCCGGTGACAGACTGGCTCCATCGACAACGAGCGATGAGCAGCGAATGCAGTGTCCCGGCAACGGGGCGCGCCTTCGCCAAACCGGAGGTATCGAAGTCATGGTTACATCAACTGGAAAACAGGCGGAAAACGGCCAAGCCGCCATGCACAGGCCGGCGGTGGTGACGGCCGAGGCCTGGGAAGCGGCCCGCCGGGAGTTGCTGGTGAAGGAAAAGGTGCAGAGCCGCGCCCGCGACGCGCTGGCGGCCGAACGCCGGCGCATGCCGTGGATGCCGGTCTATAAAAGCTATGCCTTCGAAGGGCCGAACGGCAAGGTCTCGCTGCTCGACCTGTTCGAGGGCCGTCACCAGCTGATCGTCTACCGCGCCTTCTACGAGCCGGGTGTCTATGGCTGGCCCGAACATGCCTGCCGGGGTTGCTCGATGGTGGCCGACCAGGTCGCGCATGTTTCCCATCTCAACGCCCGCGACACCACGCTGGTCTTCGCCTCGCGCGCGCCGCAGGGCCATATCGAGACGCTGAAGCAACGCATGGGCTGGAACATACCGTGGGTTACCATCACCGACGGCTTCGACTTCGATTTCGGGGTCGACGAATGGCACGGCACCAATGTGTTCTTCCGCGACGGCGACCAGGTCTTCCGCACCTATTTCCTCAACAATCGCGGCGACGAGCAGATGGGCGGCACCTGGAACTATCTCGACATCACGCCGCTCGGCCGGCAGGAGGCGTGGGAGGATTCGCCCGCCGGCTATCCGCAGACCCCGACCTATAAATGGTGGAACTGGAACGACAGCTACGTCGCCGGCGCCGAGCCCGACCTGAAATGGGTCGAGGTGTCGGATGCGGGCGAGGCGGCGTTCCGCGAACAGAGCGCCAGGGGCGGCTGAGGGCGCCGCATCCTCCCGGGACCGGCCGCCGGCGCACCGGGCCCGGACATCGGTTTCGATGTTCGGGCCGACGCGCCGCTTCAGGATGCTGGAGTATCTTGCGCGCGTCTGTTCGGACGCGCGGCGCTTTAGGTCGCCCGGTTCTGGTCGCGCCAGGTCGCCGGGCTCAACGTCGTCACCCGCCGGAACTCGCGGTTGAAGTTCGACTTGGTCTGGAAGCCGGATTCCAGCATGGCGGCGGTGACCGACCCGTCGGTCTGCCGCAGCAGCCGGCAGGCCTCGGCGATCCGGAATTCGTTGATGTATTGCGAGACGTTCTTGCCGGCCAGCCGGTTGATGGCGCCCGATATCTGCCTGGCCGGCACGCCCGCGCGCCGGGCCAGCCGCGACAGCGTCAGGTTCTCGTCGAGGAACAGCCTGTGCTCGTTGAGCAGGCGGTCGACCCGGTCGATGACGTCGCGGTCCTGCGCCGCCGTCGATGTCGCTTGTTCGGCCTGCGCGAGCGGTTCGGGCAGCGCCCGCGCGCGGGCGGCGACAAGCGCCGTCAGGCCGATCAAAAGCAGGCCGAGCAGGTTGGCGTTGCCGACGAGGAAGGCGATGCCCGCGCCGTTGCGCCATTCGACATCCAGCACCACCAGCAGGTCGAACGAGGCCGACAGGCACAGCGAGAACGCTGCGATGATCATCGCCCGGTGCGCGGCGACGGCGCCGTCGAAACGCGCCCCGTCCAGCGCGTCGGGTCCGGTCCGGCCGAGCCGCAACAGGGCCACGGCATAGCCGACGAACAGGCTCATCAGCGCGACGTCGATCAGCCCGGGCGCCACGAACAGCAGCACGGTCATGATGACGGGCGGCAGTGCCTGCAACCAGACGGCATCGTCCCTGGCTTCGTCGCGGTCGATCAGGCTGCGGAAGCTCGCCAGCACCAGCGGCGGCACGCAGGCCGCGATAATGGGCAGCACGAAGCGCAGTTCCGCCATCCCATAACCCCAGCGCAGCCCGAGGATGATCGACTGCATGACGCAGAGCGCGATCAGCGCCAGGAAGGGCCGATTGCCTTTTGTCTGCTCCGCATTGCGCAGCAACACGACAAGCAGGATCAGCAGCAGCAGGGCGACGACGAAGGGGAGCGGAACGAAGATCACGGGGTCTGCGGAGCGTTGGTGGGTTAAGCCGATGATGGCCCAGATTGCGATCAAGGACGACCTGAATCGCGATCGAGGAAGCGTGAAAGGCAAGGGATCGGCGATGACTACCCCGTCCTTTCCATCCTCGTCCAATCTCAGGAGATCATCATGCCCGGTTTCAGAACTCTTTGCGCCGTCGTTTTCGGCCTTGCCTTGGCCACGCCTTGCCTGGCGGCCGATGTCGGCGTGCGCAGGCTCACCATTCCCGCCACCGAACACGGCCGCGACCTCCAGGTGACGGTGTGGTACCCCGCCGGCCCCGGCGGCGAGCCGGTGATGGTCGGCGACAGCAAGGTGTTCAAGGGCGAGCCGGCCTCGCTCGACGCACCGCCGGCGAAGGGGCGCTTTCCGCTGGTGCTGTTGTCGCACGGCTCCGGCAGCCGCGCCGACGGCATGGCCTGGCTGGCGACGGAACTGGCCAAGGCGGGTTTCGTCGTCGCCGGGCCGAACCATCCGGGCACCACCAGCGGTTTTTCCACCCCGGCCGACACGCCGAAACTGTGGCAGCGCACCCGCGATCTCTCTGCCGTGATCGACAAGCTGACAGCGGACTCGCAGTGGCGCGACCTCGTCGACGCCGACAAGGTCGGTGTCGTCGGCTTTTCGCTGGGCGGCGCCGCCGCCATGGAGATTGCCGGAGCCCGGGCCAGACTGGAGGCCTATGCCAGCTATTGCGACAGCTACAGGAAATGGGACTGCGCCTGGTATGCCGGCGGCGTCGGCTATGTGAACGACGAACAGGTCAAGGTCGACAAGGTCAACCTGCGCTCGGTCGACAAGGCGCTGTTCGAACAGTCGAATCTCGATCGCCGCGTCAAGTCGGCGGTTCTGGTCGATCCGGGGCTGGCGCAGGCCTATGACGCGCAGAGCCTGAAGGACATTACGATCCCGATGAACTTCATCAATCTCGGTGACCCGGCCACCATTCCGCTCGCGGTCGCGGCCGAAAAACTGGCTTCGCTCACTCCGCAAGGCACCTATGCGACGGTTGCCGACGCCAACCATTTCGCCTTCTTGCCCGAATGCAAGGAAGGCGGGGCGCAGCTGCTGAAATCGCTCGGCGAGATCGATCCCATCTGCGCGGATGCCGGCATACGGCCGCGCGCAGACATTCATGCCGAGCTGACGCGGCTCATCTCGGCGGCATTGCAGCGAACGCTGAAGAACTGACCGGCTTGATGGCGGCGATCCGGTCCGGTGTGCGGGCTCGGGTCGTCGTCCGCGAATCTTTGCCGGCCACGGCGAACCGGCGGGCTATGGCCACGGCGGAAGTGAAAACGACTGGCAAATCGGGGGCCTTGCCCTCTTGTCCGACGGCGCGACGGGTTTCGCGCTGGCCGCGCCGGGGCGGACCGCGGCCAGCGCGAGGAGCAGCTGGCGCATGATCCGGCTCATGGCGCCTTGCCGCTCTTTGGTTTGCGGCCTTTCGGCGGCAATTCTTCCGCTTCCGCCACCTCGGCGATGCCGTGGCGCCGGTAGAACTCCTGATTGTCCTTTTCCACCTGAGCCTGCATCCGCTTTTCGGCCCGCACCATCATGGCATTGCGCGCCGCCATTCCCACGCCGCTGGCGACGAGGCTGCCGATGCCGGTGCGGTCGAAGGAGGCGGCGATGCCGGCCGCGCCCTGCGCCACGCCGAGTGCGGTGGCCTCGGCGGCAAGCTCCTTCTCCATCTGCCGTGTCTCGTCGGAATATTGCGGCCCCTCGAAGGTCGAGGGGGTGGAGGTGCAGGCAGCCACCACGCCGCCTGCCAGCAGGACCGGGACGAAAGCGGCGGCCGGCCACCTTCGTCCATAACCTGCTGGCCGGGTGGCCACCCGCACCGGGACGCGTGCGCCCTGGACAGTTTTGTGTTTCAAAGTCCGTCCCCCAAAAGACAACACGCGCCATTTGTGGCGGCGCACCCTCGAGGCCAAGCCTCTGCACCGCCGGCCGATGCTCTACGCCGGGCGGGCGGGCATCGTCTTGGGCGACAGCGAACGATCCATGCTGGAAACGAACAAGGTTGGCCGTACAGGCGGGACAGATGCACATCGGCGCGGTTTCGCCGGCGCGTTTCAGGATGGTGGAGGATGCCCGCGCCGGCCTACCGGAGCGGGCTTCTCGTCTGTTCGCCGTTAGAACTTCACGTTCAAATCGGCCCTGACGCCATGGTCGCGGGCGTTGGAGGCGAGCTGGCCCTGGTAGGAGATGCCGAGCGTGGCGGTGGGCGCAACGGCGAAATCGAGCCCGGCTTCGAGTGCGGCGCTGTCGCGTGCGATCGGCGCACCGGCGACGGTGAAGGCATTGCTGCCAGTAAAGGCCTGGGTGACGGTCGGCGCGACATCGCCGAAGGCATGGCGCCAGCCGATCATGCCGCGCGCGGTGGCCTTGATCGTACCGAGATCGAAATCGGTCGAGGCGCGCAGGCCAAGCGTCGTGAAGGTGATGTCGTTGGAGCCGCCGTAAACGGTCAGCGCCGTGACGCCGCCTTTCTCGGTGAAACCGTTGGTGCGGGTGTTCACATAAGCCAGATTGGCGAAAGGCTCGAAGGCAACAGCGCCTGCCTTCATGCCGTAGCCGAATTCGCCGAACACCTGCGTGGTGCCGGCGCGATAGCTGGAGGAAAGGCCGTCGGCAACGTTCTGGAAAGCGAACCGGCGGTTGCTGTCGATCTTGCTCCAAGTGTAGGCGAGGCCGGAGCGGAACGCCAGGGCGCCCCACTCAGTGCCGCCATAGAGGCCGAGGTGATAATTGTCGCTGGCGGCGGAAGACTTGCTCTCATCCACCTTGAACGAAGAATGGCTGTAGCCGGCAAGGAAACCCAGCCGCCAGTCGTCGGTGACAAGGCCGTCGATGCCGGTGACGAAGCCGCCGGTCGAGCGCGACAGCTTTGCGGCATTGCCGTCGCTGTCGGTCGAGCCCCACGAGCCGAAAGCAGAACCCCAGGCGCCGTAACGCTCAGTGGTGCGGATCGAGGCGGTCGTGATGTCCCTCGCGTCGTCGCCATAGGCCATGACGGGCAGCGGCGCGGCGCCCACCGTCTCGAAGGCCGAACGCAGGCGGTCGTTCATCTGGCTGCCGACCAGCTGGCTGTTCTCGATCAGCCCGCTGACGGTCGAGCCATAAACCTCGCCGGGCAGTTGGGCGAACAGGTCGGCCGCGTCGGTGCCGTTCAGCGTGACGGCGAGATCGTAGAACGGCTTGCCGATGCCGAGGCCTTCGATCGCCGCGGCTGCCGCCGCGCCGTTACGCGTAGCGGCAATATCGGCGAAGGCGACCGTGTTACGGGTCACGTCGAGATAGACGGTGTTCGGGTCGTAGGAGAGAGCGAGGTCGAGGAAGGCGTAGCAGCCGCAATCGCTATCGAAACGGCCGGTGATGCCGCCGGCGGCCGTCAGCACGGTGTAGCGTGCGTCGCCGCGCCAGGCGCCGACCGGCACCAGCGCGTCGACCCAGCCGCTGACGGTCGCGCTGCCGGTCACGTCGACGCGGCTGGTGCCCTTCGGCGCGCCGACTATGACCATCAGGCCCGCGTCGGCGGACTGGGTGTAGTTGCCGTCGATGGTGAGCGTGCCGCCCTGGCTGCCGAAACCGCCATAGACGGCGCCGTCGTTTCGCACATCGCCATGGACGGTGCCGCCGCCGGAGAGCATGCCTCCGGCTTCGACGAAGGTGTTCGACCGGATGCTGCCGTCGACGGCGAGAACGCCCTGGGCGATGCGGGTGTCGCCGAGATAGGTGCTGTTGCCGGTCAAAATGAGCGCGCCGTCACCGGCTTTGACAAGCCCGCCATTGCCGGTGATGTCGTTTTCCCAGGTGCTCCGGCCCAAGGGCACATTGGCGACGAAATCGCCCCAGTCGAACTTGCCGGGCCCGCGCACCGCCATGCCGACATCGAGCAGGCCATAGCCGAAGACGGGGTCGACGCCGGGGGCGCCGATATCCCATGCGGTGCCGAGCAGAACCTGCCGCACCTGATCCATGGTCATATAGGGAAACGCCTGTGCCACCAGGGCTGCGGCACCCGCGACATGCGGGGCGGCAAGTGAAGTGCCGTAAACCCAGGAATAGCCTCCGCCGGGGATTGCGACGTTGATATCCCGGCTGTCGGGCCATTCCCATGCGCCGGTCTGTGGATTCCAGCGCCAGTCGCTGCCGCCCGGCGCCGCCAGGCACCAGTTCATGGCCACGCCGCACTGGTTCGCCCAGGTGGCCCGGTAGCCGGGGCCGATGGCGGTGACGGCGAGCCAGCCGGACTCCAGCTCAGGATAGAGATAAGGAAGGCCGGATTGACCTGCCGGCTGGTGCGAGGAGTCGTTGCCCGTTGCCCAGACCATCAGGGCGCCGGCCTTGATCGCCTCGCGATAGACATCGAGAGACGAAGCCCCGCCCAATACAGGGAACTCCCAGGAATCGCCCCACTGGCCGTCATTGATCGGGTAGGGCAAGCCGTAGCTGTTGTTGATGATCCGCACGCCTTGATTGACGAAGGCACGGATCCCGTAGAGCGAAGCCACGCTACTGATACCATAGCCGCCCGAGAAGGCATTGGCCATGACGATCGTCGCGCCGGGCGCCACGCCGTGCATGCCGACGCCGTCGCGATTGGCGGCGATGATCGACGACACCATGGTTCCATGTCCAATCGTGTCGACATTCCAGGGCCTGTCCGGGTTGTAGGTAAAGCCCGGAACATAGCGTCCGGCAAATTCCGGGTGATGGATGTCGAGGCCGCTATCGACGACGCCGACCTTGACGCCGCTGCCGTCAAAGCCACGGGCATAGGCGAATTCGGCGTTGATCCAGTAAAGCCCCCACTGCGCCATGAATTCCGGCGTGCGCCAGCTCGCCGGATCGCCGATGCTCTGCGCGAAGGCCATGGTCGGCAGGGCCGTCGAGACCAAGAGGGCGGCAAGGCGGGTGACGGTGCGGCGCATCTTCCAGAATTCCCCCGTGCCCGACGCGGCGGCGCTTCCGAGGCGCAGGACATTGAAAGAAAGCGGAAATTCACGGCGCGGGCGCGCGAAACCTATCGCTGCGCCGCTTCCGGAAAAATACGGCAAATGCCGTATTTCGACCCTGCCGTTCCAAATAAATTCGATCATCGCCGCCGGTCAGTCGGGGAGCGATGAGCATCCGGGATTTGTCGTGACCGGGCCTGTAGCTGCGCGCAAAAACGCCGCCGCTTGGGGTGCGGCGGCGCTGAAAAGCGGCGTGGGCGTCAGCCCTGCAGGCGGCCGGCCTTGATGTATTCCACCATCTGGCCCACCACCGTGCCCCAGCCGTCGTGGAAGCCCATCTCCTCGTGTTTCTGGCGGCTCGCCTCCTCGCCATGGATCGCGATGGCCCGGTATTGCGTGCCGCTTCCCTTCGGCGCGAAGTCGAGGACGGCGGTGAAGAAGGGATTGGGCGACGGCCGGTAGCCGCCGAGCAGCGTGTCGGTGGTGACCAGGCGCTCGAACGGCTTCACTTCGAGATAACAGCCGGTGTTGGGATATTCCTGGCCTTCCGGCGAGCGCATGGTGAAGTTCATGGCGCCGCCCGGGCGCACGTCGAGGTCGCAGGCGGTGATCGTCCACGGTTTCGGCACGAACCAGTGGCGCAGGTGCTCGGCGGTGGTCCAGGCGCGCCAGACGAGTTCGACCGGCACGTCGAGTTCGCGTTCGAGCACGAGGTCGAGCTTGGGATTGGTGGTGATTTTGGGCAAGGTCATTTGGCTTCCTCTTCCTTGAGTTTGAGCAGATAGCTGTCGAGCTGGTCGAGGCGGCGTTCCCAGATGTTGCGCTGACGTCCGAGCCAGTCCTCGGCAAGCTTGAGTTGTTCCGCGGCCAGTTCGTAGGTCCTGACGCGGCCGGCCTTGTGCGAGCGCACCAGGCCGCTTCCCTCCAGCACCTTCAGGTGTTCGACGAAGGAGGGCAGCGCCATGTCGTAGGGGGCGGCGAGCTCGCTGGCCGAGGCGGGGCGCAGCGACAGCCGTTCCAGCACATTGCGCCGTGTCGGGTCGGACAGGGCGCGAAAGACGCGGTCGACGACCGCGGCGTTCGTCGGCGGAGGGGAGTGCTGCAGGCCTGCCCGTGGTGTCACGATGGCTCCTTGTCGATAGAGCACAGCCATTCTGTGCACGGGCGCTGTCATAGATCGAAAAGATACTTAGGTCAAATCCTAAGTGTTTCGAGATGCCGCTTTAACTGAGGGGGCAGGCCTCAGTTCGGGAGACGATGGGGCGGAAGCTGCTTGCTCAGCCGGCGCCGAGATGATCGATGAGGATCTTGCCGCCAAGGCCGATCAGCGCGATGCCGCCGACGATCTCGGCATAGCGGCCAAAACGCGCGCCGAGATATTTGCCGGCCAGAACGCCGGTGATGGTCATGACCATGGTGGCAAAGCCGATCGCCGCCGCCACGACAAAAATGTTCACATCGAGAAAGGCCAGCGAAACGCCGACGGCCATGGCGTCGATGCTGGTGCCGACCGCCGTGGCCAGAAGGCCGAGCGTCGGACGTGCGGTCGGCACGTCGGAAGGCTCTGCCTGAGGCCACAACGCCTGCAGGATCATCCTGCCGCCGACGCCGGCCAGCAGCGCGAAGGCGACCCAGTGGTCGACGCTCTGGATCCACTGGCTGGCGGCGATTCCGAGTGCCCAGCCGATCAAAGGCGTCAGCATTTCGATGACGCCGAAGACGAGGCCGGTCTTGACGGCTTCCGACAGCGAAGGGTGCCTGGTGGTGGCGCCGCGGCCGATGGCCGCAATCAAGGCATCGAGCGACATGCTGACGGCCAGCACGCCAATGGCGATGGGCGACATTGGAAAATTCCGGAACAGGGACGTTGCCAGACGAATGGTGCCGTCATGTCCTGATGACGGTTTTCGCCACGGTCTTGCCAAACGGTCATGCCCGCCGGACGCACCACGCATTGACGCGAGTATGTTGATGCGCCCCCGTTTCCGGTGGCTACTCCCCGATGACTTTGAAATAAGGCGGCCTGCCCGACATGTCAATCGCGTGATCTTGAAAAAATCAATTATTACAGTGAGTTAGCCTATGCTAAGTTTGCGCGAAGACGGTAAGGAACCTCGCCTTGGCAACAGGCTGAACGGCATCGTGGCCGGGCGGGCGGCGATGGCGGCGGCGTCATCGCTGCGGCGGGCGCTCGGGCCCGGTTCCGTCACGGCTATGGCCACGATGGCGGTCGTGGCGGCTAAAAAGCCGGTCCGGCAAGCGGTTTGCCCGGCCCGTATGGCTTGCCGTGCTGCCTTGTCGGCAGTAGGAAGCCGCAACCCAAGGCAGTCTCCTGCGAGGAATGCGATGCAGTCGCCGACTGCCAACGTTGACAGTTTGCCGCCCGAACCGATCAAGATCCCGAAACCGCGTCCGCCGCGCTCCGCGCTGCGGCGCAAGCTGGATCATTGGTGGGCTACGACGAAATGGGCGGCGCTCAGGTGGATATACCGCCGCGAGATCGCCAAGCTGAGCGATGTCTTCGGTGCAGAACCGTTCGCCGCGATCCTCGACCGCTATCCGGGTATCCTGGACAAGCCCGTCCGGCCTTATCTGCTGTACGGCCTGAAGTGGCAGAACCGGGCGCCGGCGGTGATCGATCACTATCAGGCGGCGGCGCGCCTTTTGACCAACGAGGCCTTCGTCGAAAGCCACATCGATGGCGTGCGGCTTCTGACGCTGCCGACCGACGCTGGCGAAGTCTCGGTGGACCTCGCCGGCCAGGGCGGATTGTATCGCGAGGCGGAATGGCGCCTTGTCCTTTGCGTCGACGCGCGCCCGGTGATGGAGATGGGCCTTGCCATCGTCAATGAGCGCAACCTTAAGCTCGACGGCAGCGCGGACGTTCTGTGGATCGGCGTGCTCAAGACCGCTCTTGCCGGCACGCATGGCCTGGACGATGCGCGCGCCCTGACCAAGGCGATGGAGGGGCTGAGGCCGAAATCGCTGCTGCTTCTGGTGGCGCAGGCGTTGGCCAAGGCCCTCAATCTCGGCGGCCTGTTCGGCGTATCCAACAAGGGCCATGTCTTTGCCGGCGACTACAGCCTGCGTCGCCGCATCAAGGCCGACTATGACAGCTTCTGGCTCGAATGCAGCGGCGAGAATGTCAGGCCGACCTTGTTCGCCCTGCCGCTGGTCAAGGCGCAGCGCGACCCCAGCGAATACAAGCCGAACAAGCGGGCGCAGGTCCGCCGGCGTCAGCAGCTGGAACTCGATATCGAGAAGCTGGTTCGCGAAGCCATCGAGCCGCTGCTGCGCCGGTAAGAGGGCGGCGGTGGAAACGCCCAAGACCCCGTGAGCCAGCGGGCATGCGCGGCGGTCGCTTATTGACCGGCAGGACGTTTTGAAGAGGCGGGTCCGTGACGGGTGTTGTTGGTTGGCGATGAACGAACAGGCCGAGATTCCCGATCAGGAACGATGGGTGGCGTGGCAGCCCGCTGAGTTGGCGCAGCGCCTGCGCGATGTCGCACGGCCGTGGTGCATCGTCGGTGGCTGGGCTCTCGATCTGTGGCATGGAGCCGAGACCCGCGACCACGGCGATCTGGAATTCACGATCCTGCGCGAGGATCTCGGCGCCTTTCGGCGGGCATTGGGCGATCTGGAATTCTACACCGTGCATGACGGCGTTCTCGAACGTCTCGCGGTGGACCGGGAACCGGCGGCCGAGATCTTTCAAATCTGGGGCTTCGACCGCGCCGCCGGGCGCTGGCGGGTGGACATGATGATCGAGCCTGGAACGGATGACGGCTGGGTCTACAAGCGGGCAACGGAAATCCGGCGGCCGCGCTCCGAAATGGTGATGCGGACGGCTGGCGGTATTCCTTACCTCAACCCGTCCGCCGTGCTGTTGTTCAAGGCAAAATACCAACGCCCCAAGGACGAGGCGGATTTCGCGGCGGCACTGCCGAAACTAGCCGCGCCCGAGCGTACCTGGCTGAGGGATTGCCTCGAACTGCTGCACCCCGGCCATGGCTGGACAAAGGCACTGTGAAATCAGCCGGCGTCGCCCACCTTCTTGCCGAAGGTTGAGAAAAACTCGCCGGCCAGCTTCTTGGACGTCGACATGATCAGGCGGCTGCCGAGCTGGGCGATCTTGCCGCCGACATCGGCCTTGGCGGCGTATTTCAACACGGTGGCGTCGCCGCCGTCGGCGGTCAGCGTCACGTCGGCGCCACCCTTGGCGAAGCCGGCGATGCCGCCCTTGCCTTCGCCCTGGATGGTATAGGAATGCGGCGGGTTGAGGTTCTTCAGCGTCACCTCGCCGTTGAAGGTCGCCTTGATCGGCCCGATCTTCAGCACCACGGTGGCGGCCATGTCGGTGGGCGATTTCATCTCCAGGCTCTGGCAGCCGGGAATGCTTTCCTTGAGCACCGCCGGATCATTCAGCGCCGCCCAGACCTTGTCGACGGGGGCCGCGATGCGTTCTTCGCCTTCGATCACCAGAGCCATCAAAACCTCCCGGGAAAACGGTCCGGCCCGCGCCGTTGCGTGCAAAGTCCATAACAGGCCTAGCCAAAGCCGTAGCGGAGTGCATCAATGCTGTCCATCGCACCAAAGTCCGGGGTGTGGCCTTGCCCGGACGCGCGCGATGACATATCCAATTGTCGGACAAATGCGGAGACAGCCATGGCAGGCGCGCCTAGCGATAAGAAAAGATTCCGGTCGCAGGAGTGGTTCGACAATCCCGGCAATCCGGGCATGACCGCTCTCTATCTGGAGCGCTATCTGAACTATGGCCTGACCCGCGAAGAGCTGCAGTCCGGCAAGCCGCTGATCGGCATCGCCCAGACCGGGTCGGACCTTTCGCCCTGCAACCGCCACCATATCGAGCTGGCCAAGCGCGTGCGCGAGGGCATCGTGGCGGCCGGCGGCATTCCCTTCGAGTTCCCCTGCCACCCGATCCAGGAGACCGGCAAGCGCCCGACCGCTTCGCTCGACCGCAACCTTGCCTATCTGTCGCTGGTCGAGGTGCTCTACGGCTATCCGCTCGACGGCGTCGTGCTGACCATCGGTTGCGACAAGACCACGCCGGCCATGCTGATGGCGGCGGCCACCGTCAACATCCCGGCGATCGCGCTCTCCGTCGGGCCGATGCTGAATGGCTGGCACAAGGGCAAGCGCACCGGCTCCGGCACCATCGTGTGGGAATCGCGCCAGCGCCTCTCGGCGGGCGAGATCGACTATGACGAGTTCATGGAGATCGTGGCATCCTCGGCGCCGTCGGTCGGCTATTGCAACACCATGGGCACGGCGACGACCATGAACTCGCTGGCCGAGGCACTCGGCATGCAATTGCCGGGCTCCGCCGCGATTCCAGCGCCCTATCGCGAGCGCGGCCAGATTTCCTACGAGACCGGCAAACGCATCGTCGGCATGGTGCATGAGGATTTGAAGCCGTCCGACATCATGACGCGCGAAGCCTTCGAGAACGCCATCGTCATCAACTCGGCCATCGGCGGCTCGACCAACGCGCCGATCCATCTGAACGCGATTGCCCGCCATCTCGGCGTGCGCCTCGACAACAATGACTGGCAGACGATCGGCCACAAGATCCCGCTGCTGGTGAACCTGCAGCCGGCCGGCGAATATCTCGGCGAGGATTATCACCATGCCGGCGGCGTGCCGGCGGTGGTCGCCGAACTGATGAAGGCCAGCCTGCTGCCGCATCCCGGCGCCTTGACCGTCAACGGCAAGACCATGGGCGACAATTGCGGCAAGGCCGAAAACCTCGACACGAAGGTGATCTTGCCGGTGTCGGACCCGCTGAAGAAGGAAGCCGGCTTCATCAACCTGAGCGGCAATCTTTTCGACAGCGCCATCATGAAGACCAGCGTGATCTCCAAGGAGTTCCGCGACCGCTATCTGTCGAACCCGGCCGACCCCGAGGCTTTCGAGGGCAAGGCGGCGGTGTTCGACGGGCCGGAGGATTATCACGCCCGCATCGACGATCCGGCCGAGGCGATAGACGAGCACACCATCCTGTTCATGCGCGGCGCCGGCCCGGTCGGCTATCCGGGTGGCGCGGAGGTGGTGAACATGCAGCCGCCGGCCTATCTGATCAAACGCGGCATCCATTCGCTGCCTTGCGTCGGCGACGGCCGCCAGTCCGGCACGTCCGGCACGCCGTCCATCCTCAACGCCTCGCCCGAGGCAGCCGCCGGCGGCGGCCTGGCGCTGCTGCGGAAGGGTGACCGCGTGCGCATCGATCTCAGGAAAGGCACCGCCGATATGCTGGTGCCGGAGGACGAGCTGGCCCGCCGCCGCGCCGCGCTTTCCGGCAATGGCGGCTACCACTATCCGAAACACCAGACGCCCTGGCAGGAAATCCAGCGGGGCATGGTCGACCAGTTCTCGGAAGGCATGGTGCTGAAGCCCGCGGTCAAATACCAGGATGTCGCCCACACCGCCGGCCTGCCGCGCGACAATCACTGAAGCAGTCGCGATAAAGTTTTACGGGCGTGGCGCCGGCCGCGCCCGTTTTGTTTGAGATGCTGGCTATGATTGCGGCTTCCCGTCCGTCGCTCAGCGCCTGCGCTTGGTCGGCAGCTGGATGACGTGGGGGATGTCGATCACCTTGTGCAGATTGCTCGCCGCGACCATGTTCCGGCCTTGCCGCTTGGCCTGGTAAAGCGCGGCGTCGGCTGCCTCGAACAGCGAGCCGTCGTCATCGGTGAAGATCGGCCTGAGCGTCGCGCAGCCGATGCTGACGGTGACCACGCCATGGTCGCTGGCCTCGTGGCGCAGGCCAAGTTCGCGCACGGCCGCGCAGATCGTCTCGCCCAGCATCAGCGCGTCCTCCGGTTCGGTGTCGGGCAGAAGCACCGTGAATTCCTCGCCGCCATAGCGGGCGCAGAAATCCTCCGGCCGCTTCAACGCGTTGCGGATGGCTGTCGCCACCTTGCGCAGGCAATCGTCGCCCTTGGCATGGCCATAGACATCGTTGAAGTCCTTGAAGCGGTCGACGTCGATGACGTGCAGTGAAAGATAGGACCCCAGCCGCGAGGCCTGCCGCCATTTCAACCGGCTCTGCTCGTTGAACTCGCGCCGGTTGGGCAGGCCGGTCAGCGCATCGATGGCCGCCATCGTCTCCAATTGCTGTTCGCGTAGGATGCGCGCCGTCACCTCGCGCGTCGAACCGACGATGAAACGCGGCGCGTCCTTGTTGGACGTCGACAACCGCACCCGGTTTTCGAACCACAGCAGATTGCGGTTCACGTCGTAGGCGCGGAAAACATAGGCGACGTCGGCGTCGCCGGCGCGCACCCTCTGCATGCCGTCGGTGATGATGCCCATGTCGTCCGGGTGGACATGGGCGCGCCAGTCGAAGTCGCCAAGCGCGCCTTCGGCGAGGCCGAGCACCTGGGTGGCCACCGGCGAAATGAAGATGATGCGCCCATCGAGGTCGCTGACGAAGGCCATGTCGCCGGACTGGCGCGCCACCATTTCGTAGATGTCGCGGTCGGCCTGCCTGAGATGCAGGAGCCGCTCGCGTTCGTGCAGCAGCGCCGCCACCAGCACCACGATGCCGAAGGTCAGGATCAGGAAGACCCTGCACAACAAAAGCGCATTGTGCACGTCCTCCAAGGCCATGGTGTGGAACGGCCCATAGTCGGCGCCGGTGAACAGGATGGCGATGGGCACCAGCAGCCCGATGGAGGCGACGATGCCGACAAAACCGTAGCGGAACAGGATGCCGATGAGCGGCGGCAACAGGAGAAACAGCGGCAGCACGGTGGGCTGTTCGAAGATCAGCGCCGCGAACAGGCCGAACCCGGCCAGCGAGACGATCGCTTCCAGGGAGCGGCCGCTGCGATGAAGCTCGATGAGCTGGCGCGGCTGCAGGCGCAGGATCAGCGGGGTGAGCACCACATAGGTCAGGGCCGTGTTGGTGAACACGTAGAACCCGTAATGCACGGCGCTGTGTCCATGCGGCGGCGTGCGCACTGCGGCATGGACGAAAGCGGAGACCAGCGGAATGAGAATGATGACGACCACACCGAAGCGCGCCCAGGCCCTCAGCGTGTCGGAGCGGCCTTCGATCCAGTCGCGGTCGCGACCCAGAACCACCGCGGCGGCATAGGTGAGCAGGATCGACGACCCTGTGAAGATCAGTGTCGTCGGTGAGACGATCTCGGCGACCGGGCCGATCGCCAGTCCCCGGGTGAGCGCCAGCAGCGGAAAGGCGGTCACCGCGTAGCGCGGCCACCGCTGGCGTGGCGTCAAAAGCAGGACCCCCAGCAGCAGGCCGCCAGCGAGCGGGAAGGAAATCAGCCCCTCGACGCGCAGCAGCGAGTTGGACAGATAGTTGGCGAGCGTGAGCAGCGCCATCCACAACAGGAACGGAGCGGCGGTCCGCACTGCCTGCCTGGACGGAACCATCTGGTGTCGCCACATCGCCCGAGCACCCCGGACACTGTCTTCCGCCCAAATCTTATTTAGCTTTGCCTCCTTTAGGAAGCGTATTCCGGCGGTGACCATAACGCGACGGGTAACGGTTCGTCGCGTAGCCGATATTCGGCCGCGTTCCGATCGAAAAGGGGTTGGAACAGGATTTGAATGGATTCAATTGGTGTCGTCCTGTTGCGGCGAAGTCACAGGTCGAATCGCGGTTCCGTGCTATTCAACAAGCAGCAGTCCATGGGGCGATGCCGGATCGACCAAAGATCGGCATCGGGACGGTTGCCGGGTTCGCGTGGCGTTGGTTTCAGTCGCCTTGCCGATGTCCAGATCGGCCACGGAAACGAGAATTCGATCGGACCTTGAAAGCTTTTCCAGGTGTCGGTCGCTGGTCCTGCGGGGGACGGGCCCCGGCAAGGTCGGTCACTCCCACCGGCCTTGCCGGCGCGCCAAACACCGGTGCGCCCACCCTGATTTAGCCTCTACAGATATCTGGTGATCGCCGGCGCCTGCATCTGCTGGTCGCGCTTGCCGTCTTCATAGACGATCGGCGCGGCGGCCAGTTCTTCCTCTGTGGCATCGTCCAGGCAGGCGACGTTCACCGCCCAGAAATTGCCGCCCATGAAATCGAGATAGCCGCGCGAGAAGGTGTGCACGCCGCAGGCCGGGCACATGTAGTGGTTGATGTCGCCTTCCGGCCAGTTGGAAGGCCGCGCCTTGTAATCGAGCATGCGCTCCTTGCCGCCGGTGATCTCGACCGCCTCGTAGGCGGCGAAGGACTTTTTGTAGCCGACCTTGAGGCAAAAGCTGCAATTGCAGCGCCGGATGCCGTCGTCGAAATCGAGCTCGGCTAAGAAGCGGATGAGACCGCAATGGCAACTGCCGTGATAGGTTTTTTTCATGCTCCCTCCTCCTTGCCCTGCCGGTGCGGCCTATATGGCTGCCGACGCACGGGACAGCATGCACATTGCGCGCTGTCCCGACACTGCTTGCGGCGCAACGCATGTCGGTAGTCGCCACTTCTTGCCACCAACCTGGCCAGGCGTTCCGCGGTCGAAGTTGAATATTTTTACCCGGGTAATATTGACGGGAATTCGGAAAAGGCGCATAGGCGGCGGCCTCGCCGGTGTGAATCGGCGAAAGCCTTCGATAAGACAGCGATACGCCGCGACCATGGATGACATGCAATGACCGACAAGCCAGCCGCCCGCCCGTCGCGCGACCTCACCAGCGGGCCGATCGCCAGCACGCTGCTGGTCTTCGCGCTGCCGGTGCTCGGCTCCAACGTGCTGCAATCGCTGAACGGTTCCATCAACGCGGTCTGGGTCGGCCGTTATCTCGGCGAGACCGCGCTGGCGGCGACATCCAATGCCAATCTGGTGCTGTTCCTGCTGCTCGGCACCATGTTCGGCATCGGCATGGCGGCCACCATCCTGGTGGCGCAGTCGGTCGGTGCGCGCAACCTGGACGAAGCCAAGCGCATCGTCGGCACCAGCGCCACCTTCTATTTCATCGTCTCGCTTGTTTTCGCGCTGGGTGGCTGGCTGTGGGTGGACAAGATCCTGTCCCTGTTGGCGACGCCGCCCGACGCCATGCCGCTGGCGCGTGCCTATCTGCTCGTCATCTTCGCGGCGGTGCCGGCCGCCAATCTGCTCGGCTTCGTCATGACCATCCTGCGCGGCGCCGGCGATTCGCGCACGCCGTTCTTCTTCATGGCTTTCGCCGTGCTGCTCGACATCGTGTTGAACCCGCTGCTCATCGCCGGCATCGGCCCGTTTCCCAAAATGGGCATCGCCGGTTCGGCAATGGCGACGCTGATCGGCCAGACGGTGAGCGTCATCGCCATCCTTGTGCTGCTCTACCGGCGCAAGCACCCGCTGCGGCTGGCAGGCCCCGACCTTGCTTTGCTCAAGCCCGACCCGAGGCTGCTGCGCATCATCGTCGCCAAGGGCGTGCCGATGGGCCTGCAGATGATCGTCATCTCGATGGCAGCCCTGGTGGTGATGGGGCTGGTCAACGGCTACGGTTCGCGGGTCACCGCCGCCTACGGCATCACCGCGCAATTGTGGACCTACATCCAGATGCCGGCATTGGCGATCGGCGCCGCCGTCTCGTCCATGGCGGCGCAGAATGTCGGCGCCCGCCGCTGGGACCGCATCGGCCGCATCGCCGCCGCCGGCGTCGGCTTCAACCTGTTGCTGACCGGCTCGCTGGTGGTGTTGCTCCATCTGTTCGACCGCCCGATCCTCGGCCTGTTCCTGGCCAATGACAGCACCGCGGTCGACATCGCGGAGCACATCAACAACGCCGCCTCGTGGTCGTTCATCCTGTTCGGCGTCACCATCGTGCTGTTTGCCACGGTGCGCGCCACAGGCGCGGTGCTGCCGCCGCTGATCATCCTGATCGTCTCGGTGCTCCTCATCCGCACCGGCTTTGCCTATTCGCTGCGCGATTGGCTTGGCCAGGAGGCGCTGTGGTGGAGTTTTCCCGCCGGTTCGATCGCCTCGCTGGCGCTGGCCGCCGCCTACTACCGCTTCGGCGGATGGCGCACCATGCACATGATCGAGGAGGAACGGCCCGCCGCCGGCGAACCCCCGGACACCGGCCTCGGCGTGCCGCGTGGGCGCGCACGGCTGGGGGAACAGGCGGAGGGGTGAGAGCCCGGTTCGCCGCAGGCGAATTGAAAGGTCCGGTGGACCTTTCAAAGGGCTCGAACGCCCGAGGCCGTAGCCGAGGGCCGGGAAGCGGTTCGTCTCAAAGATCGGTTCCGACCCCCTCTCCGTCGCCACTGCGCGGCGCCACCTCTCCCCCATTTCATGGGGGCGAGGAACCCAAGCTGGAAAGGCGCTCGCATCGCTGCATTGGTTCCTCGCCCCTGCCGAAGGCGGGGGCAGAGGTGGCGAGCCCGAAGGGTGAACCGGAGAGCGAGAATTCCATGTCGAGACGCTTGCCCGTTTGAGACGAGCAGCTAGGATCGCCGCGCAAACGGGGCGACGGGCAAGGTGACGGAAAAGATCGATACGGAAACCGCCGCCGGATCGCGCCTTGCCGAGGTGTTCGGCGCGTTCCTGCGCCTCGGCCTCACCTCCTTCGGCGGCCCGATCGCCCATCTCGGTTATTTTCGCGACGCCTTCGTGGTGCGGCGCAAGTGGATCGACGAGGCGAGCTACGCCGATCTGGTGGCGCTCTGCCAGTTCCTGCCGGGGCCGGCCTCCAGCCAGGTCGGCTTTTCGCTCGGCGTGCTGCGCGGCGGGCTGGCCGGCGGCATCGTCGCCTGGGCGGGTTTTACGCTCCCGTCGGCGCTGCTGCTCACGGCTTTCGCGCTGGGCGCCGGCGTGCTCGACAATCCGGTGGGAGAGGGCGTGCTGCACGGCCTCAAGCTGGTCGCCGCCGCCGTGGTGGCGCAGGCGTTGTGGGGCATGGTGAGAGCGTTGACCCCGGACCGCCAGCGCATCGCCATCGCGCTTATGGCACTTGCTCTGGCAAGCCTCGTCGCCGGCTGGCTGGGCCAGGTCGCCGCCATCGCCGTCGGCGCGGTCGCCGGGCTGCTGTTCTGCGGCGGCGAGGCCGGTGCCACGCCACGGCATCCGGCTTTTCCGGTCGGGCGCCGCGCGGCCATTGCCGCCCTTGTCCTGTCCGTCGTCCTGCTTGTACTGCCGCCGCTACTCGGCGCCTGGACCGGCAGCCATCTGCTCGCCTTCTTCGACGCCTTCTACCGCTCCGGCGCGCTGGTGTTCGGCGGCGGCCATGTCGTGCTGCCATTGCTGCAGAACGCGGTGGCCGAACCCGGCTGGGTGCCGGTGCAGCAGTTCCTCGCCGGCTATGGCGCCGCCCAGGCCGTGCCCGGCCCGCTTTTCACCTTCGCGGCCTATTTAGGCGCCGTCTCCGGCGTCGTGCCCAACGGGCCGCTGGGTGCAATGCTGGCGCTGGTGGCGATCTTCCTGCCCGGCCTGCTGCTCGTCTATGGCGCCCTGCCGTTCTGGGACGGCTTGCGGGCCTTGCCGAGGGCGCAGGCGGCGATGCGCGGCGCCAATGCCGCGGTGGTCGGCATCCTCGCCGCCGCCTTCTACGACCCGGTCCTGATCAGCGCCATCGCCGGGCCGCTCGACATTGTTTTCGCCGTCGGCGGCTTCCTGCTGCTGGTCTTCGCCAAGGCGCCGCCGTGGCTGGTGGTGGTGCTGCTGGGGGCAGCGGGCGCGGTGGGGTGAGGCTGATTTGTTTTTCCCTTCTCCCCTTGTGGGAGAAGGTGCCTGAGCTCGGCGGCGAAGCCGCCGGAAGCGAGGGCGGATGAGGGGTGTTGGACGGAGCGCTGCGTCGCAAACTGCGTTGGTGTTGATGCGGGGATTGGTTCTGAAACGCCTCGTTTCTTCCAACACCCCTCATCCGTCTCGTCGCTGCGCGCCGATCCACCTTCTCCCGCAAGGGGAGAAGGGAAGTCAGTACTTCGCCGGCTAAGGAAGCGGCAGGCACCAGATGGCCAGGAAGGCTTTGTCGCCCGAGCGCATCGCATGCACGATATGGGCGGGATTGTAGATGAGGCCGCCGATGCCGGGTTCGTTCCAGGGACCGTCATTCTGCCGCCATGCGCCGGCCGACAGCGCGATATAGACCTCTTCCGGCGGATGCCGGTGATCGGGATAGATCGTGTCGGGCGCCATTACCGAGACGCCGATCTCGACATGCGTGCTTGGCACCGGGCCGTCGCGGCCGACGATCATCGCGTCGGCGTAGCGGTCGGCCAGCCCGTCGGCTGCGCGCCGTTCGGCCCGGTTGCTCCACGCCAGAACGGGTTCGATCGCCTGGAACGCCTTGCCGAGCCCGCGCATGGGCAGTTCGGCGTCCCGCAAGCCATCGTAGCAGGCCTCAAGATGGGCGCATGCCGGCGGGAGCGTTGGCCGCCGCACGTCCCGGGTTTCGCCAGGGCCGTGGGAAAGACCGTCCACCACGCGGCGCCATGCGCGCGAAAGCGGCGTCTCGCACGTCGCCTTCAGCCCGACCGCCTCCTTGAGATTGTCGAGGAAGGTGGTCAGGTTTTCCTGGGGGGATGCTGCCATGGTGCTGCTCCGGCGTTGCGACCGCACTGTTCCACGAGGAACAAGGCGGGGGCAATGGTGGGATATCTTCCTTCTCCCCCTGTGGGAGAAGGTGGATCGGCGCGCAGCGCCGAGACGGATGAGGGGGTGAGAACCCGGTTCGCCGGAGGCGAATTGAAAGGTCCAGTGGACCTTTCAAAGGGTTCGAACGCCCGAGGCTATGCCGAGGGCTGGGACAAAACTGCGACCTGACCCTCGCAAACTCGCTGCCCTTCGGGCGTTCAAACCCTTCAAAACGTCCACCGGGCGTTTTGATCTGCCCGAAGGCGAACCGCCTCCCGGCCCCTCGCAGGCTCGGGGCGTTCGAAGCTCGAAAAGCCAAGCAGTTGGCTTTTCGTCCGCTGCGCGGACCGCTTCTCACCCACCCATATTCGCACGGGTCAGGTGGATGAGGCCGTCGAAGCGCTGGCGCAGGCGGTCGTCGATGGCGCGCGGCACGTGGTGCGGGAAACGTTCGGCCAGGATGCGCTTCTTTTCGGCAATCGCACGCTGCAGGATGTCGGGCTTGCCCCTCTCGTTCCATTCCTTCGGCGAGAAACGGTCGCCGATGGCCGGATAGAAATACTCCGTCTGCATCAGCTTCAGCGTCTGGTCGTTGCCGAGATAGTGGCCCGGGCCATTGAGGCAGACCTCGGTGATCGTATCGATGGACAGCGCCTCGTCGGTCACCTCGATGCCGCGCACGCAGCGCAGGCACTGGCCGATCATGTCGTTGTCGATGATCAGGCTTTCCAGGCAGAAGCCGAGCAGCGAGGCGTGCATGCCGGCCGATTCATAAATCAGGTTCAGCCCCGACAGGCCGGCCATCACGTCGGTAATGCCCTTTTCGAAACCGGACTGGATGTCCGGCAGCTTGGAATCGGCCATGCCCGCCGCCGAACCACCCGGCAAATCGTAGAATTGCGCCATCTGCGCGCAGGCCGCCGTCAACAGTGCCTGCTCGGCCGAACCGCCCGACATGGCGCCGGTGCGCAGGTCGGAAACGAAGGGCCAGGTGCCGAAGATGGCGGGATGGCCGGGCTTCAGCGCGTTGACATAGACGAGACCCGCCAGCACTTCGGCCACCGCCTGCACCACGGCCCCGGCAATCGCCGCCGGCGCGGTGGCGCCGGCCTGGCCGGCCGAAAGCAGCAGGATCGGAATGCCGCCTTCCACGCAGGCCTCCAGCACGCCGCAGGCATCCTCGGCGAACTTCATCGGCGGCACGACGAAGCAGTTGGAGTTGGAAACGAAGGGCCGGGCACGGAAATTCTCCTCGCCGCCGGCGATCGCGTAAAGCATCTCCAGCGCCGGCTTCACATTCTCGCGCACCGTGAACGAGGTGCCGACATGTTTGGAGGTTCCCATCACGCAGGCATAAAGCGTGTTGAAATCCATCTCGAGCGGGTCGGGAATGTCGCGCGGCACCATCGGCCGCTGGAAGAAATGGATGTTGTCCAGCCCGTCGACGATGCGGGCGGCGTCATAGATGTCCTGCAGCAGGCTCTCGCGATATTCCCGCTTCTCGACATCGACCAGATGCACGGCGGCGCCCGCCGTGCCGTAATGCACGCGTTTGCCCTGGATCAGCATGTCATGCTTGGGATCCTGGCCGTGCAGGGTGAAATTGCGCGCCGCCTTCTTGATCGTGTCGAGCACTAGCGCGCGCGGAAAACGGATGCGGCCATCGTCGCTGTAGCTGGCGCCGACGCCGATCAAGGCCTCGATGCAGGAGGGAATGGCGTTGGCGAAACCGACGGTCTCGAGCAGCGTCAACACCGCTTCGTGGATGCGTTCTCGGTCGTTCTGGCTCAGCGGGCCGTAGCGTCCGCCTTCGAGCCCGGCGCGCACTGGCCTAATATCATCGGCCAGAGGTGCTGCGCGCATGGCGCGTCGCGCCTCGCGTCCGCCGGACCGGCGTGACCGGCTGTCGCCTTGCAAATCCTGCTTTTCCGCGGCCATCGACATGGAAAACCTCCACTGCTTCTTGCTGAAGCCGGACACGTGGCGGTTGGTCCACCATCGCGCGGCTCTTTCCCCTTGTTTTGCGAACTATGCCAAGCCCATTGGTGCAGCCTATGGGCCAGCCCATTCCGGCAGATGGACCAGAGAGGGCTCGGCCGACGGAAAAATCGCTTGCTGCGGCGTTGCCAAAAAAAGTGCCCAAAAAACAGCTTGAGCCGAACCTATGGTCATACCTTACAGCGGTCTTCAGGAGGGTTCATGGACGACCGGACAACAGACAATCACATCGCCGTGACCGAATGGCTGAGTGCCGCCGAATGCGCCGATCGCATCGGGCTGACGGTGCGGGCGTTGCGACTCTACGAACGCTACGGGCTGATCAGGCCGCGCCGCACCCAAAAGGACTGGCGGCTCTACGGCACCGCCGACATCGCCCGCCTGACCGAGGTGCTGGCGCTGAAGCGGCTCGGCCTCTCGCTTTCCACCATCGCCGGCCTGCTGGCCGGCCGTGAAACCGACCTCGAGCGCATGCTGGCCATGCAGCATTCCGTGCTGCGCGAAACGCGCGAACGGGCCGAGCACGGCCTGTCCATCGTCGAGGCGATGCGCGCAAAACTCGCCGGCGGCGGCCATGTCTCGATCGACGATCTCGTCAACCTGACCAAGGAGACCAAGATGACCGACACCTCATCGGACGCCATCGCCTGGCGTCGCTACGAACAGGCAAGACCGCGCACCGAGGTCGAGATCGACCGGGCCGTCTACGCCGATTATGCCGGCCATTATCGGCTGGAAGACGGGCCGGGCCTCGCCGTCATCCATCGTGGCGACCATCTCTTCATCCAGGTGACCGGCCAGCCGGAGGTGGAAGCCTTTCCCGAAAGCGATCGCTCCTTCTTCCTCAAGCTGGTGCCGGCGCAGATCACTTTTCAACGCTCGGCCGATGGCGCCGTCGACAGGCTGGTGCTGCACCAGGGCGGTCTGGATATGACCGCGCAGCGCATCGACGAGACCGCCAGCCGCGAGATGGATGCGGCCCTGGCCAAGCGTATCCGCGACAGGACGCCGGTACCGGGCAGCGAAGCGTTGTTGCGCGCGACCATCAGCGACCATATGCGCGGCGAGCCCGACTACGAGCGGATGAGCCCGGCATTGGCGGCGGCGGCGCGCGCGCAGAAGGACGTTATCGCCAACGACCTGGCGCGTCTGGGTGCGCTGGTCGATGTGACATTCCGGGGTGTCAGCCAGGAAGGTTGGGACGTCTACGACGTGCGGTTCGAGCATGGCGAAGTGGAATGGAGTTTCGACCTGACGCCCGAGGGCAAATTCGGCGGCATGTTCCTGCGCCCAAGGCCCTAGAACCCGCGGAAGGGCATTTCGTCCCCGGTCGCGTCACAGCGACAACCAGCACCGTCGAATGCATCGTTAGGGAGCCCGCCCGAAGGTGTTTGGCTGGACTATACGCGCGTGCGCGCATTCGCGCCGTTGGGTGATGGCTTGGCCTATCGTCACCGGATTTGGTGCGTCTCTGGCCCAATGGGTTCCAGCGCGGGATTTTGGCCGCCGGTCCAAGGAGGGGCATTTGGCAAACCTACTGGTATGGACCGGCGTGCTTGCCGCGCTCAGTCTGCTGACCGCAGGCGTTTGGTGGCTGCTGCCAATGTGCCTGCCCGTCTCTTTCGCCTTGCGGCTGCAGTGACGCGAGGCGGCGCTGCCCGACCACTGTCGACTGGACGATTGGATTGACCATCGACAACGCCCTTGCAGGGCACGATCGGCACAAAAGTTGCGCCGGCTAACATGTTTGCCGGCTCCGACCGTCCTGTCCCCGAAAAGAAAATCGCCCGGCGCGAGGCCGGGCGAAGATGAGCCGTTTGGGAGGATGCGGCTAAGCGGCTGCCGGGCGGCGGCCGGCCGCAGTGGCCAGCTCGCGGATGCCGGGTTCGATATGTTGCAGCGAAATGGACGAGATGCCCAAGCGCATGAAACGCGACGGCTTGTCGGTACGGTCGAAGAAGCGGTCGCCCGGCTCGATGATGACGCTGCGGCTGGCCGCTGCGCCGGCGAGGTCACGCGAATCCGTTCCGCGCGGGCCCTCCAGCCAGAGCGACGTGCCGCCGGCCGAATCGGTGGCGCGCCATTCCGGCAGGAAGGCCGAGATCGCGTGCACCAGCCGCTTGCGCCGCTCGTCGAAGGCCGACGACAGACGCCGCACGAGCGCCTCGTGATGGCCGAGCGAGAGGAACAGCGCCACCGCGCGCTGGTTGTTGGCCGGCGGATGGCGCAGCATGAAGCGGCGCAGCGCGCGCAGTTCCGCGATCAGTCCGGCCGAGGCCACGATGTAGCCAAGCCGCAGGCCCGGAGCCAGCGTCTTCGACATCGAACCGACATAGACGACGCGGCCGGAGCGATCGATGCTCTTCAGCGCCTGCTGCGGCGCCTCGTCCAGCAACTGGCTGTCATAGCCGTCCTCGATGATGATCTGGTTGTGGCGGTTGGCCCGCGCCAGAAGGTCCTGCCGGCGCTCCTGCGACAGCGGCACCATGGTCGGGCACTGGTGGCTCGGCGTGACAAAGACAAAACCGGAATCCGACGGGATCGCCGAGGTGACGATGCCGGACTGGTCGACAGGCACTGGCTGGATATCGGCGCCGGCCAGCCGGAAGATCGAGCGGGCGTCGGGATAGCCCGGGTCTTCCATCGCCACCTTCGAACCCTTGGTCATCAGCAGCGTGGCCAGCATGTAAAGTGCGTTCTGGGCGCCCAGCGTGACGATGATCTCGTCCGGATTGGCGAAGATGCCGCGCCGCGGCAACAGCCGCGCCTGGATCTGTTCGATCAGCAGCGGGTCGTCGCGGTCGACCATGTCGGAGGCCCAGTTGCGGATCTCCAGCACGGCCAGCGCCATGCGGTTGCACTCGCGCCACTCGGCGGTGGGGAACAGCGCCGGGTCGAACTGGCCGTATACGAACGGATATGACGACTTGATCCAGTTGTCGTGCTTGGCCGGCGGCGGCATGTCGCTGGCGGCGATCTGGCGGCGTGCTTTCCAGTCGATCTCGTTGGACTGTTCCGGCGTCTTCTGCGGCTTGGCCGGCGTCGCCAGCACTTCCGGATTGACGAAGTGGCCGCGCCGCTCGCGCGCCACCAGGAAGCCCTGGTCGACGAGCTGCTGGAAGGCCAGCACCACCGTGCCGCGCGCGACGCCGAGTTTTTCGGCCAGGATGCGGCACGAAGGAAGCGGCATGGAAGCGGCGATCTGACGGTCGAGGATGGCTGCCACGATCGCCTGGCGGATCTGTGCCTGCAGGGTTTGGCCGGACTCGGCGGAAATCCTGAACAGGCCCGACCATATCGCGGTGTCGTTTCTCTGTGGCATATCCTAGCGCTCCTCGGTGGACAGTCTTTTTTGTTTTGTGGACCAGTGAACTGTATGATTGGTACAAGGGGTTGCGCCAATCAATTTTTCTGATCGCTGGGATTTATGCCAGTGATCCTTCATTCCCCGCCGTGAACAACGGAGGGTAGAAATTTCTCGCTTTGGTTGATGTTGGTCACCGCTAGTGTCGTGACACGGGCATCGCGCGACAATTTCCCGTTCCGGCATGGATTCCCGACACTCTCCGCTCCCTACGGTCGCTCACGAGGTCGGGAATGACGAGCTTTCCTTGCCTCGTGCAAATCGAGAACGCTGGCCTATCCCCAGCGCTGGAGATCGGCCGAGACGTCCCTTGCCTTCCGTTATTCCCGACCTCGTGAGGGAGCGAAGCGACCGGAGAGTGTCGGGAATCCATGCCGGAACGGTGGTATTTGGCACAGGGGCGTGGAACCAGACCGACAGTGGCGACGAATTTCGATCGTCATATGTCGTGCAAGGATGAGCAAAGCCCCGTGGTGCTCCGACGAGGCGCTTGAACCGATTGAAACTCCGCGAGATAAGTTCGTCACCAGCCTCTCGCTTGCCGCATTCGCTCTGCTAGACTGCGGCCGAACCACCCCCGCTACCTCCGGAGATCGCCGTGGACCGCACCGCTTTCGACAAACAGCTCGCCGCCCTTCGCGCCCATCGCGCCGCCACATCGATGAACATGCGCGCGGTCTTCGCCGCCGATCCGGACCGCTTCAAGCGCTTCTCGGCGCTGGACGGCGACCTTCTGCTCGACTGGTCGAAATGCGCGGTCGACGCCCGGACCATGGAGTTGCTCGAGGGCCTAGCCAAGGCCGCCGATGTCGAAGGCAGGCGCGCTGCGATGTTTGCCGGCAAACATATCAACATTACCGAGGACCGCGCCGTATTGCACACGGCGCTGCGCAATCTCTCCGGCAAGGGGCTTACCGTCGACGGCCAGGACGTGCAGAAGGACGTCCGCTCGGTGCTCGACGCGATGAGCGTCTTCGCCGACGCGATCCGCTCGGGCAAGGCGGCCGGCCATACCGGCAAGAAGATCACCGACATCGTCAACATCGGCATCGGCGGCTCCGACCTTGGCCCTGTCATGGCGACGCTGGCGCTCGCTCCCTATCACGACGGGCCGCGCGCGCACTACGTCTCCAACATCGACGGCGCCCATATGCATGACACGCTGAAGGGCCTGTCGGCGGAGACGACCTTGTTCATCGTCGCCTCCAAGACCTTCACCACCGTCGAGACCATGACCAACGCCGAAACGGCGCGCAAATGGGTGGAGGCCAAGCTCGGCAAGGAAGCGGTCGGCAAGCATTTCGCCGCCGTCTCCACCGCGCTCGACCTCGTCGCCAAGTTCGGCATCGAGAAGGACCGTGTGTTCGGCTTCTGGGACTGGGTTGGCGGGCGTTATTCGGTGTGGGGCGCCATCGGCCTGCCGGTGATGATCGCCGTCGGGCCGGAAAACTTCCGCGCCATGCTTTCCGGCGCGCATGAGATGGACGAGCATTTCGTCGCCGCGCCGCTGACCAGGAACCTGCCGGTGCTGCTCGGCCTGGTCGGGTTCTGGCATCGCGTCGTCTGCGGCTACCCGGCCCGCGCGGTCATTCCCTACGACCAGCGCCTGTCGCGCCTGCCGGCCTATCTCCAGCAGCTCGATATGGAATCGAACGGCAAGAGCGTCATGCTGGACAGCGCCGGCGCGGTGACGCCGACCGGCCCGCTGGTGTGGGGCGAGCCCGGCACCAATGGCCAGCACGCCTTCTTCCAGTTGCTGCACCAGGGCACCGACATCATCCCGGTCGAGTTCATCGCCGCCGCTGTCGGCCACGAGCCGGACCTGAAGCACCATCACGATCTCCTGCTCGCCAATGTCGTGGCGCAGTCGGAAGCGTTGATGAAAGGCCGCACGCTGGAAGAGGCGCGCGCCCAGATGCTGGCCAAGGGCATGAAGCCCGAGCAGGTCGACAAGATCGCCCCGCACCGGGTCTTCTCGGGCAATCGGCCGTCGCTCACCATTCTCTACCGCAAGCTCGACCCGCGCACTTTCGGCCGGCTGATCGCGCTTTACGAACACCGCGTCTTCGTCGAGGGCACGCTCTATGACATCAATTCCTTCGACCAGTGGGGCGTCGAACTCGGCAAGGAACTGGCGACAAGCCTGCTTCCTGTCGTTGAGGGCAAGGAGAATGCCGCCAGGAGGGATGCCTCGACCGCCGGGCTGGTGGGACATATTCACCGGCTAAGCGGACGGGAGTAAGAAATTTTGGCGGGCATCAAGGGCATCCTTTTCGACAAGGACGGGACACTGATCGATTTTCACGCCACCTGGTCGGGGGTGGCGGACCGCATGGCGCTGGAGGCGGCGGCTGGCGACCGCGCCAAGGCCGACGAATTGCTGGCCAAGGCCGGTTATGATTTCGAGACCAAGGGTTTCAAGGCCGATTCCATCTTCGCAGCCGGCACCAATGCCGACATCATCGCGCTGTGGTTCCCGGAATTGTCGGCGGCCGAACAGCGCGAGGCGCTGGACCATTTCAACGAAATCAGCACCGAACAGGGCTCGGCAATGGCCGTGCCGCTGCCGGGCATCGCCGGAGCGCTGGCGGCGTTGCATGCGAAATCCTACCGGCTGGGGGTCGCCACCAACGATTCGACCGCCGGCTGCGAGCGCACACTTTCCGCGATCGGCATGGCGCAGCTGTTCGACGCCGCCTATGGCTATGACGCGGTCGCCAACCCGAAGCCGGCGCCGGACGCGGTGCTGGCCTTCTGCGACCTCACCGGTCTGAAGCCGTCCGAGGTTGCCATGGTCGGCGACAATCGTCACGACCTCGACATGGCCCGCGCCGGCGGCTGCGGCCTGGCGGTCGGTGTCCTGTCCGGCACCGGCACGCGCGAATCGCTGGCCCCGCTCGCCGACGTCGTGCTGGCCTCGGTCGCCGACCTGCCGGCGTTTCTGGCCGGGCGGGGGTGAGGAGGCGATAGCGATACAAGGCAAAGGACCTGGTACTCAGCTCTCTGAATTTAGACGACCCAAGCTACCTCGGGAGTTGGTCTATGTTGGAGCGATGATCGCGTCAGCGATATCGACTGTTAATCGTCGATTTACCAAAAAACCTTCTACTATCTACGACTTTCCTTCGCCAAATCTTCATAATATTGGGCGCGCCTGAAATCCTCGATTTTGGCCGTGATGCCAGAGCTGCACTCAGGACAACAAGTTGCCGGCAAATCATAACGCTCAATCAGTGTCATTCGACCTTCATCATAATCCCACTCAAGGAAGCTGTCCGTTTCTATCACATCACAAGCAAACACCATTTGCCCGCACGATTCACAGTCTGATACAAGTTCTCTCCGCTGGCAGAAGCAACATTGCTCCTCGGCAACGATAAACGTGTCTTCATTGCATTCTGGGCAAAGCCAGACTTCCCCTTCATTGCTCTTTGCGTAGATGCGCGCCTTTTGGAGCATTTCGGCGCGAGCCTTAACACGTTGTAGAATTTTCTGGAGGTCATCCTCGTCTATGAAATCTGGAGGGGTGAGATCCAAATGCTCGCGATAAAAGAAAATCACGAAAGCGAATATCTCCGAGAACTTCGCCTCAGTTGCCTCTATTCCATGATCGAATTCATAATGGACCAGTTCATTTCGTAAATTTATCGCAGATCGAATCTTTAAATGATCGACATCGCTGATCGAAATGTTTCCTATTGTTGGATCTTTTATTCGAGAAAGCGCTAAATTTATCCCAACGGTCTTGCCGGGTTTGTCTATGGATTCTAAAACGAATGCTGGATGGATAAGCCTCAAATATTCCTTGAAGGCTAACTCCATTGCCTGAACAACATTAACAATCGCAAATTTCCATTTATCAGCGCTGTGCTCTTCTCGGTGAGCATAGCGTACGGCCTCTCTAAAATAAGAGATGCTGTTCTCTAGAAGTGCAAGTTTGTGATCGTTGGCCATCTATCTGAGATAATGCGCTTAGTTAATAACTAACAGTCATTGCTAACATAATCTCATAATAAATCGTGGAGGACGCGAGATATCGGGCCCGCGATCCGGAAGGCCATCTGTGGACCTTCGCCGAGACGGTGAGGCACGTTCCCGTCAACGTCGCCGAACAGCTGAGCGGCTGCACCATCGAAGGCTGGCATCGGGGTAGAGAGTGACGCCCACAAACCCGACGCTATGAGCGTTGAGGGGTAGCGCTGTCGTCATTCCGGAAGCCGAAGCGCAGCGAAGGCTATCCGGAACCCATTGGTCGCAACATCGTAAGGCACGGCCCGGTCCTCGTTCTGAACCGTTCATGCAGCCGAACCGGCGCTGCGTGCTTCATTCCCATCGGCACGATCTTCGTTCCCGGCCGCGCTTCTCAATGGGTTCCGGGTCGGCACTCGGCTTCGCCTCGCTTGCCCGGAATGACGGGCGCAGAGTGGTTCGCCGCTTCTTCAGCCTGCCGTGCTGGTCGACCAGGGCGCCGGCAAGGGAGGCCACCCGGTTCGAAATCCCCTCCACATTCTTCTGGCTTGATGACGGCAGGCCGATCGCCAATGGCTCGCCCGCCACAGCTCCTTATCTTTTCTTGATCTTTTGCGCCTCGATCCCGTCTCGAATTCTTATCCGCGCACGCGGTAATCCAATGGGGTTCCCATGCAGACGGTCCGGCCATTGGCGGCTGTGGCCGGCTGGAAGTGCCGCGATCCCCGTTCCATGCAAAGACCCGTCTCCCAGTTCCGCTTCCTGACCAGGACCAACTCCATACCGACGGAGTATTTTGTCCTGGCCAATTTGAAGGCGGTCGGCCCCGTGGTCGGGCACCTCGCCGGCGAGCCGATCCGCGACGCGGTCCTCGACGAGGGCGGCCGCCGTTACCGTTTCGCCGGCGTCATGCCGCGCACCGCGACCGGACGCTTCGCCGTCGAAGCGCTTCGTCCCGGCGAATGGATCGTGCAACCGGGCCTGATCTACCGGCTCGAGGAACCGGCGCCGATGTGCGCCTGAGGCAAATGGCGCGGCGCCGTGTGTGCCATTCCCGATCGCGAAGAACGGGCCCGGCGCCGTTCCTTTGAAATCCCCTTCACATTCTTCTGGCTTGATGGCGACGGATCGGAGATTGTCGGCGTCTCGGTTGCGTCGGCCCGAAGCCGGCGGGCAGGGCGATCGGGCAGGCCAATTTCAGCGAGCAGGAAGCGAACATGCAGATCGGAATGATGGGACTGGGCAGGATGGGCGCCAACATGGTCAGGCGCCTGCAGCGCGACGGCCATGAATGCGTCGTCTACGATATCAACCCGGCCAGCGTCGAAGCCCTGGTCAAGGAAGGTGCCACTGGCGCCGGCTCGCTGGAGGAGTTCGTCGGCAAGCTGGCCAAGCCGCGCGCGGTCTGGCTGATGCTGCCGGCCGCCATCACCGGCAAGGTCGCCGACCAGGTGGCGGCGTTCATGGACAAGGGCGACATCATCATCGATGGCGGCAATTCCAACTATCGCGACGCGGTCGACCAGGCGGCGAAGTTCGCGACCAAGGGCCTGGCTTTCGTCGATGTCGGCACCAGCGGCGGCGTCTGGGGGCTGGAACGCGGCTACTGCCTGATGATCGGCGGTCCCGACGATGCGGTGAAACATCTCGACCCGATCCTCGCTTCGCTGGCGCCCGGCGCCGACCATGGCGCCAATCCCGACAAGGCGGCGGGCACCGCGCCTTTCGGCTACCTGCACTGCGGCCCGAGCGGCGCCGGCCACTTCGTCAAGATGGTGCATAACGGCATCGAATATGGCGTCATGGCCGCCTATGCCGAGGGCGTGAATATCCTGAAGGCCGCCAATTCCGGCAAGGCCGACCGCAGCGCCGACGCCGAGACCTCGCCGCTCAGCGAGCCGCAATATTACCAGTTCGACATCGACCTGCCCGCGGTCACCGAAGTGTGGCGCCACGGTTCGGTGATCGGCTCATGGCTGCTCGATCTCACCGCCAGCGCGCTCAAGGCCGACCCTGCGCTGGCGCAGTTCGGCGGCCGCGTCTCCGATTCCGGCGAAGGCCGCTGGACGCTCAAGGCCGCCATCGACACCGGCGTGCCGGCGCCGGTGTTGTCGTCGGCTCTGTTCGACCGCTTCTCCTCGCAGGGCGAGTCCGCCTTCGCCGACAAGCTCCTGTCTGCGATGCGTTATGCCTTCGGCGGCCATCTCGAAAAGCCGAAAAACGGCGCGTGAGGGGATAACGACCATGGCTGTTGCGGCTGAACCCCGATCCGACGTGCTTGTGCTGTTCGGCGCCACCGGCGACCTGGCGCACAAGAAGATCTTTCCCGCGCTCTATTCCATGGTGGCGCGCGGCCACCTGACCGAGCCGATCATCGGCATCGCCTTCGACAGTTGGACGGTCGAGCAACTGGCGGCGCGCGCCCGCGACGGCATCCAGGCCGCGATCGGCACGGTGGACGAGGCGGTGTTCGCCAAGCTCGCCGGCCTGCTGCGTTATGTCAGCGGCGATTATCGCAGCCAGGAAACCTTCGACAAATTGAAGGACGCGCTGACCGGCTTCCGCCACCCGCTCTATTATCTGGCCGTGCCGCCGTCGATGTTCGAGCCGGTGGTGCAGGGGCTGGAGCAGTCGGGCGGCGCCGCCGGCGCCAGGCTGATGGTGGAAAAGCCGTTCGGCCGCGACCTGCAGTCGGCGCGCTGGTTGAACCGGGTGCTGCACATCGTCTTCGACGAGAACTCGATCTTCCGCATCGACCATTATCTCGGCAAGGAGGCGATCCAGAACCTGCTCTATTTCCGCTTCGCCAACTCCTTCCTCGAACCGATCTGGAACCGCAACTATGTCGAGAGCGTGCAGATCACCATGGCCGAGGATTTCGGCGTGCAGGGGCGCGGCAAGTTCTACGACGAGGTCGGCTGTATCCGCGACGTCATCGAGAACCATCTGCTCAACATCCTGCTCTTGCTGGCCATGGAGCCGCCATCGGGCCGCTCGGCCGAAGACCTGATCGACGAGAAGGTGCAGGTCCTGAAGGCCGTTCGCACGCTGGCCAAGGACGATGTGGTGCGCGGACAGTTTGCCGGCTATCTGCAGGAGCCGGGCGTGGCGCCGGGCTCCACGGTGGAGACTTTCGCCGCGGTGCGCTTCCTCGTCGACACCTGGCGCTGGCAGGACGTTCCGTTCTTCATTCGCGCCGGCAAGAACCTGCCGGTGCGCGCCACCGAAGTGGTGGTCAAGCTGAAGCGGCCGCCGCTCGACGTGTTCGACGCCATCGCGCCGGACGAGGCCAACTATCTGCGCTTCCGCATCAACCCGGAAATCTCCATCAGCATCGGCGCCCGCCGCAAGCTGGCCGGCGACGAGATGGTGGGCGAGCAGGTGGAGCTTTCGGCCGTGGACGATTCGGCCGGCGACATGGAGCCGTATGAGCGCCTGATCGGCGACGCCATGAACGGCGACATACGCCTGTTCACCCGCCAGGACGCCTCCGAGGCTGCCTGGCGCATCGTCGGGCCCGTGCTGGACGACAAGAGCCAGCCGGCGATCTACGAGCCGGGCACCTGGGGTCCGGCCGAGGCGATGGCGAAGTTCGGGCCGCCGAACGGCTGGGTCGATCCGGCGAAGTGAGCGCCTACTGCATCGGCCAGAAAATCGGAATCGATTTTCGGTAGGCACGATGCAGCAGATTCAAAATGTTAGAGCGTCCTTTGCGCGTCCAATCGGACGCGCGGCGCTCTAGCGACTGCATAGAAAAAGACCGGGACGCTTCGAGCGTCCCGGCCGAAGCTGAGGCGCCAGCGCCTCTCGGGAGGGAAGAACACAACCGGTGGAACGGGAGGAATCACCGGAAGCTTTTTTCAGCTTGCGCCCGGAAACGCCCATTGGCGAAGCATGGAATTCTGTTTTTTCCGCCATTCGCGCAAAATCCGGGGTTATCCACCGGGCAATCACAGGCTGCGTGGAAAGGCGTTCTGTAGCGAGGGTTGATGCTGTGGGGTGGAGTCTCCTTCTCCCCTTGCGGGAGAAGGTGGCCGAGCCGAAGGCGAGGTCGGATGAGGGGTGCTGGAAGAAACGAGGCGCTTCAGAATGAGCGTTCGGTAAACTCACCGCACAACTTGCACGGTAGCACTCCGTCCAACACCCCTCATCCGCCCTCGCCTTCGGCTAGGGCACCTTCTCCCGCAAGGGGAGAAGGGAAGGCGCTGTGCTCAGCGCTAAACGCAAACACGGTCGCCGGCGTCCCGGCACCCGCTTCACCGAAATCCGATACCTGATATTCGGCGATCGCCGCCAGCCTCTGACGGGGCAGATGGGCACGGCCCGGATCGCCGACCAGAACGGTGATGCCCATGGCGAGGCAACGATCAAGGAAGGCGGTGACGCGCCGCGCAAGGCTTCGGTCATAAAACAGGTCGCCGACCGTTATCAGGTCGACGGATGGCGGTTCTCCGGCGGTCAGGTCGGCCTGCAGGGTTTCAAACGTCACATCGTTCAACGCTGCATTGAGGCGTGCTGCAATGATCGCATGCGCGTCGATGTCCACGCCCGTCACACTGCTGGCGCCGGCCCTGGCGGCGGCGATGGCGACAAGGCCGGAGCCGGTGCCAAGGTCCAGCACAGCCCGCCCGCGAACTGTTTCAGGATGGTCGAGCAGATAACGCGCCAGCACGGTGCCGCCGGCCCAATGATAGGCCCAGTAAGGCGAGCGCCCTGCACCGGTCGACCCGCCGGCCATTTCCGCGAGACGCCGCAACCCGCTCGACGGCTGTGCGCCATGCAGCCGGATTTCGGCAATGCCGGGAACCGGCGCCAGCGGCAGATTGGCCAGGATGAAGGCTGTTGCATCGGCTTCGGGCGTTTCGGCCGGCTTGGCTGGCAAGGGCAGGGTCATGGCTCTCAGCCTAGCGCGGCCGCGTCACTTCATGAAGATCAGCGCCATGCCGGCCACCACCAGTGCCGCACCCGCCCACGCGCCTGCTGCCGGCCGTTCGCCGGTGCGCAGCCACAGCAGCGGCAGGATGATGACGGGCGAGGTCGCCGACAGCGTCGAGACGATGCCGACCTTGCCGCCGGACAGCGCGAACAACAGCAAGGTCATGCCGATGGCCAGCGCCAGAATGCCGGTCAGCGCCGTCAGGGCCGCCACTTTCCACGTCAGCGGGCCTTTCGGCTTCAGCGCCGGGATGGGCAATTGAATGAGAATGCTGAGGAACGCGGCCGCGATGCCGACCCTGAGCATGGAGGCGAGGAACGGATCGATGCCCGTCGCCATGACAGGCCGGGCGATGATGGAGCCGATGGCCTGGCCGGTTGCGGCGCCGAGGCCGAGCGCGACGCCGATCCAGAGCGGGCCCTTGACCGTTTCCCATTGATGCAATTGCGAGCGGCGCTTGCCGAACAGGATGGCGAGCAGCACGCCGCCAACGATCAAGGCGATGCCGAACACCGCCTTCGTGCTCAGCGTTTCGCCAAGCAGCAGCCAGCCGAGCATCGCCGCGATGGGCGCGTTGAGCGCGAACAATATGCCCGAGCGCCGCGGGCCGACCCGGTTCAGCGTGGCGAACAGCAGCGTGTCGCCGATGAAGATGCCGATCAGGCCCGACGCCAAAAGCGGCCACACATTGGCTGCGTCGAGTTCGCGCCAGGCGCCGGTGGCAAGCACGTAAAGCGCCAGCATGGCGGTGACGAAGATCTGCCGGACGCGGTTGAAGGCGGGCGCGCCGAGATGACCGGCCGGCCCCGCCGAGATGATGCCGGTGAGCGCCCAGCAGACGGCGGCGCCGAGCGCCGCGAGTTCGTGGATGGGCATTTCGCCTCGCCGGGTTCTGCGACGGCCGCCGTACCGTCATGGTGGTTGCGGCGTTCGGCCGTTTGCCTATCGATACTCCGCTTCGCGGCGCCGCGGCGCGCCGATTGTGTGGAATTCCGGTTCGTCCACAGGCGCGTGGGCGCAACGAAGCGACATTCGAAGCCGCAACGGCCGGCATTGTCGCGGATTTGAAACAAGATGGAGACATCATCTTAACAGGCGGGCAAGCCGCGGTCCTTAGGAGGAGGGTCGAGGGGCCGCTCTTATGAAACTCGACTTTCTGACACTCTACATCGTCATCCTGCTCAACTCGCTGACGGTTGCGATCATCTGGGGCGCGATTGCCTATCGCTATCGCAATTTCGCGGCAGCGCGCGTCTGGCTGGGCGCCTGCGTTCTTTCCACAATCGGCGGCTCCGTGCTCGCCCTCCAGGGCAATGAGGGCAGCTATGTGCCGGCCGTGGTCGGCAACGGCTTCGTCATCTACGGCTTCTGCCTGTTCTGGGTCGGCGTGCGTGTGTTCTACGGCCTCTCGGGTGGTTGGAAGGCAAGTGCCGCCATCACCGCCGGCAGCCTGTTCCTGCTCGTGCTTTTGTTTGGAAGCCTGCAGGGCCGCAACCTCGTCTATGCAGGCGGCCAGTCGGTTCCGCTGGTCATCGCCGCCTATTATCTGATCAGCCAGCAGCGCCGCGATCTCGGTGCCATGATCGCCGCCACCGCCATGATCGTCGGCGTGCTCGGCCATGTCATCGAGAGTGGCCTGAACATCGGCCTGATGCTGGGCAACGTCGACCAGGATTTCTATTCCACGATCGAATCCTACGCGCTGTTGTGCGTCATCTTCTCGGGCGTGGTCTGGAATTTCGGCTTCACCGTCATGTCGATCGGCCGCCTGCGCGAGGAACTGGCCGAGATGGCGATGACCGACGACCTCACCGGCGTGCCCAACCGCCGGCAATTCCTCGCCACCTTGCAGGGCGAGGATCAGCGCTCGCGCCGCACTGGCCGCCATTTCTCGCTGATGCTGATCGACATCGATCATTTCAAGCGTTTCAACGACACCCACGGCCATGCTTTCGGCGACCGCATCCTGCGCCAGTTCGGCGCCATCGCCACCGCCACCGTGCGCTCGAGCGACACGGTTTTCCGGCTTGGCGGCGACGAGTTCGCCATCCTGTTGCCGGAGACGACCGCCCGCCAGGCGGAAAAGGTGGCCGCGGCACTCGTCGCCACCGTGCGCGAAGGCAGCGGCAAGGCCGAGGACGACGAGCGTTTCACCATCAGCGTCGGTGTCGCCGAATGGTCGCCCGACATCTATGTCGCCGCCGTCGACCTCACCGCCAAGGCGGACGAGGCGCTCTACCGCGCCAAGGCCGCTGGGCGCGACGACTACGCAATTTCGGGGCTGAAGAACCGCAAGGCGGCGATGCAAAGCCACCTCAAGCTGGTGGCGTCGAACGCTTCGTGAAGGCTACCTGTCTCGGCGGTTGCGGTTCGCCTAGCCGGCAGCCTGCTTCAACGCAGGCAGGAAATGACTGAGCCAAAGCGCCGGCGCCAGTCGCAGAGCGTGCCCCCAGCGCCCTCCGGAAGGTATGGCGTAGAGTCTGCTGGTCGTCTGGCTCGCCAGGTGCCGCCGCTCTTCATCAGCACACTGCTATCTCTCAGCATGCGCTTCACTACCATTCCATTTCTGCGTTGAAGCTTCGGGCGGCTTCCGCTAAGAAGCCGTTGCTGGCGGCATTCGCCGGCCGGTTTTCCAGGCCATCCTTCGGCTTCGAAAGCACCCGTAGCTCAGCTGGATAGAGCGCTGCCCTCCGAAGGCAGAGGTCACAGGTTCGAATCCTGTCGGGTGCGCCAATGATTTCAATAAGTTAGATGGCACATGCCCTTTCTAGAAAGAGTTGGGTCGCACTAAACTGCATATTTCCAGAGCCGATCTTCATTCTCCACCAGTCGCGCTCTAACCTCCCCCGCTTTCAGACGGCAGCGGCCGCGCGCCTAGTTGGCCGGGCTTTTTCCTTTCCTCGGTAGCGCAGCCGTTTCGTAGCGGCGGCGCCTCGCGCAGCGGTGGCACGCCGTGGCCGGCGTTGAACAGGAAGAGCAGCAGTGAGGATCGGCGGATGAGCTGGAGGCCGATGACGGCCGAGACCATCGCCAGCGCGGGCAGCGTGAAGAAGGTGATCGGGAAGAGGTCCGAGCCGTAATTGCCGAAGAAGCGCCTGAAGACGATACCGGCGAAGTTGAAGAGGATGGCGTGGCTGCAGAACAGGAGGAAGGCACAGGGTTCGAGCCGGCTGAAGGCTGGCGCCAGCCCCGCGTGCCGGATCAGGCCGGTGAGCGCCCAGAAGCCGCCGGCCATGGTGATGCGCAGCGAGGTGTCGAGGGTCAGCCTGAGCACGGCGTCCATTTCGGCAAGCAGGATGCGTTCGACCCGGATGGTGATGAAGACAGCGACCATCACCACGAGCCCGGCGGTCAGCGCCAGCGCCAGCCGGTCGAGGAACTGAGCGCTCGTCCCGGCGATGCGCAGCCACATGCCGAGGCCGAAAAACAGCATCAGCTGCGGGCGCTGCAGCAGATAAAGATCCTCGCCGAACAGCGTGTAGACGACCAAAAGCGCGATGGTGGGCAGCGCGAAGCGCCGCAGCCCGAACAGCAGAAGCGGCGACAACAGGCTGCAGATGAAGAGGTCGCGCAGGAACCACAGCGGCACGTCCAGCGGCCATCCGGTGACGGCGAAAAAGGCGTTTGACCAGCCGAGCAACGTGTTGTCGGGCATGTCCTGCCATTTGCCCGATATCAGCCCATAGGCGGTCAGCAGCACCAGCATCGCCATGTTCCAGGCGACGAGCGGGACGATGAGCGTCTTGAATTTGGACTTCGCCAGCGACAGCGTGCCGGCCTTCATCAGGCTGGCGACGATGAAATAGCCCGAGACGATGCTGAGCAGCGAAACCGAGCTCAGCCCGACAAGGCGCGACAGGGTGAAATAGACGAGGTCGAAGAAGCCGGGGTCGCGATCATGCACATTCTCGGCGATGCCGGGCTGCACGTGAACGAACATCATGAAGAAGATGCACAGCACGCGCGCAATTCTGACACGGTCGGACACTAACGGCGGAATGGGTGGAACGGCCGGGGCGTGGGAAACAGCGGTTTTCAGGATTCGTCTCCTCGAATCTGGCCGCCCCGGCATGCGGAGCGGCTCGTGACGCGGTCTCTCAGGAGGCGGAGCACGGAGACGCGAAGTGGTGTCTAGGGCGACGGACGAGGTCCGGCGACAAACCTAGGGGATTCGATGCACCCGGCGGGTTCACAAAATGCTACCCGGCATAACAGGACGACGGCTGATGGCGCCGGGCATCCGGTCGCCGCATGCGTTCGGGTTCGTTTGAAACACGGTGCGCGATGAAGGCCGTCGCGCGGTTTCTCGGCCTGAAGGCCGGTTTTGCGCGGCCAAGGCTGCCGCGCCTGCGCCTCGACATGGCCGACACCGCCGTCTACGCGGTCGGCGATATCCATGGCTGCCTCGACGAATTGCTGGCGCTGGAAGATGTGATCGCGGCGGACGCCGCGACGCTGCCGGGCCGCAAGGTCGTCGTCATGCTGGGCGACTATGTCGATCGCGGGCCGGCATCGGCACAGGTCATCGATCACCTGGTCGCGCCGCCGCCGGCGGGGTTGGAGCGGATCTGCCTGGCCGGCAACCACGAACTCGCCATGCTGGATTATCTCGAAGGGCGGCGCGGGCGCTTCCCCTGGCTGCGTATCGGCGGCGAAAGCACGCTTCTGTCCTATGGCATCGACCATCGGCGGCTGGTCGAGATCTGCCGCGACGACCGCCAGGTCGACGACACCATCCGCAAGTCGATCCCGGCGACGCACCTGGCGTTCCTGCGCACGCTGCCGGTGCTGGTGGAAACGGCGCGTTATCTGTTCGTGCATGCCGGCCTGCGGCCGGGCGTGCCGCTGGACAAACAGACCGACGAGGATCTCGTCTCCATCCGCAAGGCCTTTTACGAGCGGGCCGACCTGATGACGCGCTATGTCGTGCACGGCCATACGCCGGTCGAGGAAGCCCGGCGCGACGGCATGCATGTCAATCTCGACACCGGCGCCTTCTTCAGCGGCCGGCTGACGGCGCTGCGCATCTGGCAGGACAAGGGCCGCTATTTCAGCAATCTGCCGCAGGACGCCTGAGAGCGGCGAGGCTCCCGGTCTTCCCGGCTCAGGCCGTCTCCATGCGTTTCGGGTCCGGTTCGGCAACCGTCTGCTCGACATAATAGGAGGCGTAGCGGTCGAGATAGTGCTCGGCGCCGCCGAACAGGCCGTAGTGGGCGAGCTTCTTCATATCGGTCCGGTTCAGCACCACGCCGAGTGTCTTGGCCGCGATCTGGCGGTCGGCCTGCAGGGCGGAACGCACCAAAACGCGCGGCGTCGCCCCCCATTCGGCAACCAGCACGAAACCGTCGGCCAGCGGCGCGAAGGCCTTGGCGTCGACGACAGGTCCAAGCGGCGGCAGGTCGACCACCACATAATCGAAGGATTTGCGCGCTTCCTCGATGAGGCTGGCCATGGCCGGGCCGGAAATCAGCTCGCTGGTGTGCGACATGCGCCGGCGCACCACCGCCGGGAGAATGACCAGCTTGGTCTTGCGGTCGACCAGGCAGGCGCTTTGCCAGCGCTGTTCGCCGACCAGCGCCTCGACCAGGCCCTTGTCGGGCGTCAGCGACAGGCCGCGGCTCAGCCCCGGATTGCGCAGATCGGCATCGATCAGCAAGGTACGCGAACCATTGGCGGCGAGCAGGCCGGCGAAATTGGCGGCAACCGTGGTCTTGCCCTCGCGCGGCAGCACGGAGACGAAGCCGATCACCTTGCCGGCGGTGCGGTGCAGCACCACGTCGGACGCCAGTTTGACGCTGCGCAGCGTCTCGGCGAAAGACGAGGCCGGCTGGTTGATGGCGACCCGCAGGATGCGCGGGGTGACGGTCTCGGCGCTGGCCGGCCGGGCCGTGTCATCCTCCGCCGGCTGGGCTCTCGGGCGCGCGTCGGCATATTGCCCGCCGATCGCCGGCAAATAGCCGAGGAAATTGAGATCGAGCACATCGCGCACGTCCTCGCCGGTGCGGAAAAAGCGTTCGCGGAATTCCTGCACGGCACCGGCCAGCGCGCCGGCGAACAGGCCGAGCACCACCGACAGGCCGAGCACCATCGCCTTGCGCGGGCTGGAGGCCGAGACAGGATTGCCGGCCTGCGAGATGACGCGCGCCTCGGCGATCGGGAAGGAACGCTGCTGCGAGGCTTCCTGGTAACGCGACAGGAAGGATTGGTAGAGGGTGTTCAGCGCCTGCGATTTCTGTTCGAGGTCGCGCAATTCGACCTGCGCTTCGCTCGTCTGCGAATTCTGTCCGGCGAGGTCGCCGACATTGCTGCGCAGCGAATCCTCGCGCGACTTGGCGACCTGATATTCGTTGCGGTAGCTCTCGGTCAGGCGCTGCAGCTCGGCGAAGATCTGGTTGGTCAGGTCGGCCTGTTCGCGGCGCAGCGCCACCGCCTGCGGATGGTCCTGGCCGAAGCGGCTGGAGATGTCCTGCTCGCGCTTGCTGATGTTGAGATAGCGCGACTTCATGTCGTTGATGACGCTGCTGTTGTTGCCGCCGGCGCCTTTCTCCTGCGGGATCGTGGCGTTCTTGACGGCGTTGTCGGACCCGCTGTCGACGATCGACTTGAACTGGTTGTAGCGGGCGAAGGCGTTGGCGGTGTCGGCCTGCGCCAGGATGAGCTGCTTGTTCAGGTCGGAGAGCTGCTGGTCCGACATCAGCTGGCCGCTGGCGGCGGTCAGCCCATGGGCGGTGCGGAACTGTTCCACCTCCAGCGCCGCCTTCTGGGAATTCTGGCGCAGCTCGTCGAGGCGGCCCTGCAGCCAGACCGTGGCGCGCTGGGTGGCATCGAAATTGGCGTCGAGATGGTCCGACAGATAGGCGTTGGCATAGGCGCGCGCGATCGAGCCGGCGAGCTTGGGGTCGCTGGCGGTAAACGACAGGTCGATAACGAGGCTGCGCCCGACGCGTTCGGCGTTGAGCCCGTCCTGCAACAGGCCGATGGCACGGCCGATCTTGGCGTTCTCGACGGAACCGGGCTCGTCCTCCGAGCCCGAGGAGAAGAAGCCGGCAAGGCTCTTTGCAGTCGACTTCAGCCAGCCGAGCGGCGAGCGCGGTGGGTTGAGGAAGGCTTCATTGGCTTGCAGCTTCTCCGCGACCACGACAGCACGGGCGAGGCGACTGGATTTCAGGATTTCCACCTCCGACAGCACCATGGAATCGGCCTGGGTACCGGCCTGCGTCGGCTGCTTGTCCTGCGCGAAACGGGTCAGGCTGTCGTCCAGCAAAATGCGTGTCGAGGCCGTGTATTGCGGCGGCGTCACCACCAGATAGGCGACGCCGAGTATCAGGCCGGCCAGCGCGAACAGTCCGGCCAGCCGTGCCTGACGGCGCGCCGCCGCCAGCAAGGCGTCGAGGTCGATGAAATCGGACCTAGCTTCCGGGGGCATGGGAACCCTGTTGTTCAACGGAAAACTTCCCTGGTTCATGTCTGTTCCGGTGTTCTGTCTCGATGAAGAAAAAGCCGGCCACGGCGCGTGGCCGTGGCGCGATGATTATGTGTCGGGCGGTTTCGGGTCAGGCCGCCCGGCGGCTGCGTGCCTGCAAGGCGATCATCTCCTCGATCGGCTCGAAGACCAGGTCGCGCATGTCCTCGCGGGCCAGCGCGAAGGCGACGTTGGCCTGGATGAAGCCGTCCTTCGAGCCGCAATCGAACATGCGGCCCTCGAATGGGGATGCGTAGAATTTCTGGCTGGCCGACAGCCGCACCATGGCGTCGGTAAGCTGGATCTCGTTGCCCTTGCCGCGTTCCTGCGTGGCCAGAATGTCGAACACTTCCGGCTGCAGCACGTAGCGGCCGTTGATGTAATGGTTGGAAGGGGCGACCTCGGGTGCCGGCTTCTCGACCATCTCCGTGATGACGAAGCCGTCGCCGACGTTGGCGCCCTTGCCGACGATGCCGTAGCTGCCGGTCTCCAGCGGGTCGCATTGCTCGACGGCGACGACATTGCCGCCGGTCTCGTTGTAGAGGTCGATGACGCCGGCAAGACAGCCGCGTTCGCCGAAGGAGACCATGTCGGGCAACAACAGGGCAAAAGGCTCGTCGCCGACGATGTCGCGCGCGCACCAGACGGCGTGGCCGAGGCCGTGCGGCGCCTGTTGGCGGGTGAACGAGACGGTTCCCGGCTGCGGCTGCATACGGGTCAGCGAGGCGAGCTGCTCGTTCTTGCCCGAACGGGCCAGCGTCTCCACCAGCTCCGGCTGGATGTCGAAATAGTCCTCGATCACATGCTTGTTGCGACCGGTGACGAAGACGATGTGCTCGATGCCAGCCTCCAGTGCCTCGTCGACGGCATATTGCACGACGGGGCGATCCACCACCGTCAACATTTCCTTCGGCATCGCCTTCGTGGCTGGCAGAAACCGTGTGCCGAGACCGGCAACCGGTATCACCGCTTTTCTCACCTTTTTCATCGCGTTATCCCTGTTTGAGATCGAGCCCCCGCCGATTTCAAAAAACTCCTTGTCAGCCCGGTCCGATTGCTGCCTTGCCGAGCGGCAAGGATGACACCAGCCGGCGCAGCCGGGCTTCGATCGGCATGCGCAGATGGCGCAGCGCCGCCGGATCGCGCAGCGCCGTACGGACGGCACGCATCGGCGCGCGATCCTTGAGATGGCCGACCAGTTGCAGAAAGGAAGCCGCCCGCCGCAGGCTGCGGGTGCGTCGCGCCTGTGCGTCGAGCGCCTCGGCATCGAGCGCATGGTTCTCAAGGAAAGCCGCGTCCGCCTTCAGCATCGCCTCGACATGGGCGGGCTCGAGCACGCGCGAGATCGACCCTTCGCGAATGTGATAGGCATAGCCGACGCTGGGTTCCACCGCGCAGCGGCCGCCACGGGCCAGCGCCGAGGCAAACAGGATGTAGTCTTCGCCGATGCGCAGCGCCTCGTCGTAGCGGATGCGGTGTCTTTCCAGGAAGGCACGTTCGAAGACGGGTTTCAAATAGCCGTACGAGAACGTTCCTTCGAACATGATGTTGGCGGCGATGAAATCGGCCAGCGTGATTTCGGGGCGGGCTTCGAGGATCTGCGGCGCGAACATCGGCTCGCGGGCCGCGCTGCCGTCGCGCACCACTTCGAGATTGTCGACGACGATCCGGGCGCCCCGCGCCTCGGCGCGGCCGATCATGCGGCGCAGGCGCTCGGGATGCACGCTGTCGTCGGAATCGAGCACGGCGACCCAGCGGCCGGTGGCGGCATCGAGGCCGGCATTGCGGGCACCGCCCGGGCCGCGATTGCAGTCAAGCGCGATCACCCGCACCTGTTCGGGCGGATAGGCGCGCGCCAGTTCCACTGTGCCGTCGCTGGAGCGGTCGTCCACGACGACGACTTCGGTCGAGACGCCGCGCTGTGCCAGTGCGCTGTCGATGGCGCGCGCGATCGAAGCTTCCGCATTGTAGGCGGCGATGACGAAGGAGACGTCAGGCTGCATGGGGCCGCCCTCCCGCCTGGCTGTCGCCATAAAGGCGGATTTCGCGGACGCCGAGCAGGCCGCTGATGGCACCGACATGCATCAGGCCACGTAGGGCCTCGCGGTTGCGGCGATGCGGCACGGCAAGCAAAGCGGCGGCGCTGGCGAAACAGTAGGCGGCTTTGGCGGCCGCCATGCCGACCTGCTTCAGCGCCCGGCCCCGATGTTGCGCCGCCAGCAGCCGGCCGTGGGTCTGGCCCGAGCGGAAACGCCGCTTGGCCAGCCATTGCAGCCGCGCCCGTTCTGGCATCACCGGCTCCAGCACAACCGCCTCGGCCGCGTAGGCGATGCGGCCGCCGGCCTCGTGCAGCTGCGAGAAATATTCGGTGTCCTCGCCGCCGGTCTTGCCCAGCGCCAGATTGAAGCGCCGGCCGGCAACATGGGCGGATGCGCGGCGCAGCAGCACATTGCCGCTGTAGCCGGTGCGGATCTGCCCATCGACCCAGACGGGGCGGGTGGAGTGGAAATCGCCGCGCCGCATCCAGCCGGGGGCGGCATCGGCATAGACGGCCTCGACCGGCCCCAGCACCGCATCGGCGCCGGTGGCCTCGGCGGTCGCGACCAGCGCTGTCAGCCAGGGCGGCGTCACGGTCGAATCGTCGTCGACGAAGGCGAGGAAATCGCCGCGCGCGGCATCGAGGCAGGTATTGCGCGCCAGCGAGATGTTGGCGGCGGGGCAGTGGATGTACTGGACTTCGAACGGCAGCGACGGCGCCAGCAACTGCACCAGCTGCCGCGCGCTGTCGGTGATGTCGTTGTCGGCGACGACGATGCGGGCAGCAACGCCGGCCGGCATGTCGAGCATCGCCAGCGAGCGCAGCGTCTCTTCGAGGTAGGGCCGGCGATAGGTGCACACGCACAGATCGACCAGGGTTTTCGCGGAGGCGGCAGTGGGGACGGACAGGCTCATGACGCGGCCGCCCTCCGTTTCCACGATCCGAAGAGCTGCAGCCAGAATCCCATCGACCAGCCGAGGTGCATGATCATCGCTGAGACGGCGGCGAGCGGTCCGTATGGATTGCGCTGGCCGACCGCCATCCAGATGCCGTAGCCGAGACATGCAGCGATCCACAGGCCGGCCGGAACCAGCGCCGACAGGCTGAGGAAGGCGAGCGACGTGCCCACCACCACCGGGAAGACCAGCAGCGGGATGGCTTGTCTCAGCCGCGGCCAGGTGCCGTGCTTGAGGATGTTGCGGGCCCGGCCGCGCCCGTAGCCAAGATATTGGCGAAACAGCGCGGTCGCCGTCGCGCGCGGATAATAGGTCATGAAGGTCTTGTCGGTCATCCAGATGCGATGGCCGGCAGCGCGAAGCCGGAAGTCGAGTTCGGCGTCCTCATTGTGGCTGAAGCTCTCGTCATAGCCGCCGACGGCGCGGAAGGCGTCGATGCGCATGAAGGCGTGATGGCCATGGTCGGTCCAATGGCCCGGCGCGCCTTCGCGATGCGGCGAACCGCCATTGCCGAGCTTGGAATTCTGCGCCGCCGCTGTCGCCTTCTGGAACAGGCCGAAACCTTTCGTCGCCATCGAGACGACGACGGAATCGGCGCCAGTGACCGAGGCCTCCTCGATCAGCCGTTCGCAATAGTCGGCCGGATAGCCGCCATGGGCGTCGATGCGAATGAAGCCGTCGACGTTGTCGCCGAAAACGGCCACGGCCAGGTTGACGGCCGCGCTTTGCAGGCGGCGCGGATTGTCGAGCAAAACGACGCACGGATTTCGGGCGGCGATATCGCGCACGATATCGCGCGTGCCGTCGGTGCTGCCGCCGTCGGCGACGACGATGCGAAGGCCAAGCCGCTCGGCCGGATCCGCGAGTTCGCCGAGCAGTGCGCCGATATGCTTGGCCTCGTTGAGGCAGGGGATCACCACCATGCAGCGTTCGACCGGCCGCGATGTCGTCTGCGGAAGCTCCACCGCGTCAACAGTTGGTATCTCGATTGCCAGTGCCGTCATGCCGCCACCTCCAGCGGCACGTCCTGGCGCGCGATGCCGGCAAGGCGGCCAAGCCGCTCGACCAGCGCGCGGCAGTCGGCCGCGTCGCAAATCCAGGTGCCGAGATCCTGAACGGTGATCTTGCGGCGGCGCACGATATAGCCGTCGGTGTCGATGCCGCCCACAAGCGCGACAAGATTGTCGACCGACGCTTCCGAGAGCAGCAGGCCGATATGGCGGTCGGCGAGGAAGCGGGCGGTCTCCGTTCCTTTCATCGCAATCGGCACGGCGCCGAAGCGGCAGCCTTCGTAGAGCCGGTTGGGCAGGAGCCAGCTCGAATTCAGGCCTTCCTCGAAGAAATCGATCGCCCAGGAAAAATGCACCTCGCCATAGATGGCGGCGAGCTCGTCCGGATTGCGATAGGCGCCGTGGAAGGAGAGGTAAGGTTCGGCGCGGACGAAACCGTCGAAATCCTCGAATTCGACATGCGCCGGGCGACCGCGCAACACGACCTCGAACCGTCCCTGCATCTGGCGGGTGAAGGCGGCGAGCAGCTCCAGCGATTTGCGGCAGCGCAGCGCCCCGAACCAGCCGATTTTCCAGGGCTCGTTGGCCGTTGGGGGCCGCGGCAGTTTCGCCTGGCCGGGTGGTTTGCCGCTGAGGTCGAGGATCTTGTTCTGTAAGAGCACGGCCGGAGCCCTGATCTGGCCATACGCCTCGAAATAGTCGCGAACGAAGGCCGGCGAGCTGGTCAGGAGCAGCGCGGTCTCGCGTCCGAACAGGCGCTCGGCGCCGCGCATGGCGCGGCCGACGGCGCCGTCGCTCAAAAGCAGGCGGTGGATGTCCAGGCACTCATAGACGACAGGGGCGGAGCCGCCGAACAGCGCCTTGGCCCGGTTGGCCAGCGCCAGCATCTCGAGATTGCGGCCGATGATGATGTCCGGCTTTTCGATGGTCGCAAGCTTGGCGCCGAGCGAAAGGGCTGCCCTGGCGATCGCCGCCAGGCGCTGCGCGAAGGCACGGTCACTGGTCGGGCCAAGGTCGATCGGCGACAGGCCGTCGAAATCCGGCACGGTCTCGGTGCGCCGGAAACCGGCCAGCGTCACCGAGGCGCCGCCGGCCCGCAGCATCGTCACGCGGCGGCGCACCGCCGGGTCGCAAAGATCATGGACCAGGTAGAGGATGTTCAGCATGCTCATGCCGTCAGCGCGATTGTCGGTGCGCTTTGGGGCGCGTGTAAGCGGCAATGCTCATTGCGTGCCCTTGTTCAGCTTGCAGACGATGGAATCGGGGAACTGGCAGGCATCGCCCGGCGCGGTGAAGGCGACGCGGTCGACCTCGGCGGCGATCGGCTTGCCCGGATCGACGAACGGACCCATCCAGGATTTCAGCGTGTCCGAACCCCAGATACTCAGATAGATCTTGGCCGGGTGGCTGGGCAGCTTGGCGGGATCGGTCGCTTCGTCGACAAGTTTGCCGTCTACATACCAGCGAATGCGGTCCTTCTCCCAGACGAAGGCATAGTTGTGGAAGCCCTTGTCGGCGCCGCCGGGCACCTCGACCAGCTTGGCCGAGCCGACGCTCTTGGCGTTGACATACTGGTTGACCTGCACCTTGGAGGGGTCCTTGCCGAGCACCTCGAAATCGATCTCGTCATGCGGCTGTTTGTGGACTGGGCCGATATAGCTGAAGAACCCGGTGTTGAGGCCAGAGCCCGCCACCGCCTTCATGCGCACTTCGAAGGCGCCGTAGCCGAAGCGCTGGTTTGTCTGCACTTCGCCGCAGACATATTTGCGGCCCTTGCTCTCGCCGGCCGCGAAGCCGAGCTTCAGCGTGCCGCCGGAGACGCTGACCTGCTTGGCCGACCAGGTGCAGTTCTGATGGTCGCCATTCGACCAGCCGTCGGAAACGTACCAGAGTTTCTTGTCGAGCGTGTCGAAGGTCTCGACGAAGGATTTGCCCGGCTTCTGCTGTTCGGGCTTCTGCTGTTCCTGGGCCTGCGCCGAAACGATGCCCGCAGCCATTGCCGTCAGCGCGGTTCCCGCAGTCAAAAACCACACCAGACCGGCTCGCGCCGGTGTCCTCAAAATCACAGCCATACCGCTTGCTACTTTCGTTTTGGACCGCCCCTTCCGGTGGCGGACCCGCGTCAATTTCGGGCGAATGTTGCAATGCACATATGATGGATTAGCGGATCAGAATGTGACGCGTGGGCACATTCCCGGTGGGCGTCCGGTAACTTTTTATGATCGCCGGTTAAGCCAGCCGTCGGCTTGGGACGACGTCGTTTGGCGCGACCTGTTCATTTTCATGGGGAAACGCCGTGGCCCGGTCGCGCAGTCCGGTAACGAAATCGATCTGCTGCTCGAGTGTGGCGATGCGCGCCGTGTAGCGCATCATCGCCGTGGTCAGATCATCGATCACCGGCGACATGCCAGCGGCCTGATCGTCCTCCAGCGCCTGCTGCGAGAAGGCCGCCCGCGCCGCCACGCTTTCGTGGCGATCGCGCAAGCCGTTGCGTTCGCGCGCGATCTCGCGACCCAGGTCGTCGAGCAGGGCAAGCAGGCGCGCCAGCCGCGCGGCGTCGGTCTCGCCGTCGCGGTGAACGCTTCTTACGCGGAACGGGTTACGGGCACGGAATCTGAACAAAGCCATGGCGGATCCCTTCTCCTGCCTTATAGCGATATCTATTCGGCCGCCGCTCGGTCGGCGCCGGCATGCCAGTTCCAGGCACTTGCCACGATTGATTCGAGATCGTGCCTGGGGCTCCATCCTAGCACATCCCTGGCTTGCGCATTATCGGCAACCAGAACGGGCGCATCGCCGGCGCGGCGGCCTTCGTAGCGAACCGGGAACGGCTTTCCTGACTGATGCGCCACCGCTGCGAGCAGTTCACGAACGGTGGTTCCGGTGCCGGTGCCGAGATTGAGGGCGACGCTGTCGCCACCCTTCAGCAAATGCTCGACGGCGCGGCCATGGGCATCGGCAAGGTCGCAGACATGAATGAAATCGCGCACGCAGGTGCCGTCGCGCGTGTCGTAGTCGGTGCCGAACACGCTGAAGCCGGCGCGACGGCCGAGTGCGGCCTCGATGGCAAGCGGCACGGCATGGGTTTCGGGCGAGTGGCGCTCGCCGATGCGCCCTTCGGGATCGGCCCCGGCGGCGTTGAAATAGCGCAGCACCACGGAACGGAAGCCCTGATGACGGTCGAGATCGGCCAGCATCTGCTCGACGATCAGCTTGGAGCGGCCATAGGGGTTGATCGGGTTTTGCGGATGCGTCTCGCGCATCGGCACGTCGACCGGCAGGCCATAGGTGGCGCAGGTCGAGGAGAAGACCAGCTTGTCGATGCCGGCCTGCTGCGCGGCGAGCAGCAGCGAGAGTGTGCCGGCCACGTTGTTGTCGAAAAACGCCGCCGGCGCCTTCACCGATTCGCCGACCTCGATCAGCGCCGCGAAATGCACGATGGCTTGCGGCCGGTAGGTCTCGATGACCGCGGCCAGGCGTTGCCGGTCGCGGATATCGCCGTGCTCCAGCGGTCCCCATTTGACGAATTCGGCGTGGCCGTTGCTCAGATTGTCGTAGACAACCGGGGTGAACCCGCGTTCGGCCAGATTGAGGCAGGTGTGGGAACCGATATATCCGGCGCCGCCGACGACAAGAACATTGGTCACTGGGATCAATCCTTTCGGTGATGACGAAGGGTGGGTATCGGTTTGAGCTAGCTTCCGGCGCCCGCGGGTTGCGCCTTGCGCTGGCGGATCAGCTCGACCAGCTTCCTCAGCAGGTCGCGTTCGGTGAGCAGCAGGAGCACGCCATAGATGGCCGCACCGGCCGCAGCTCCGACCAGGACTTGCCAGATGGCATTCGCCGAGGCACCGCCTGGCAGGCCGGTCTTGATGTGGTCGATGAGGAAGCGCACGGCCACCGCCATGATGATCGCGGCGATCATCGGCCGTGTCGTGACATAGAGCCCCGACAGGAAGGCGGTGCCGTTGGTGCGGAACACAGCCCAGGAATAGAACACCAGCGTGATGGCGTTGGCGACGCAGAGCCAGACCATGGCCGCGACCAGACCGCCGGTCATGACGCCATAGCTGACCAGGCCGTAGACGAGGCCGGCGCGCAGCACCGCCACCCACCACAGCACGCCGGAACGGCCGGCTCCCTTGAGGAAGGGAATGTAGGTGCTGCAGGGCGACATGATGCCCTTGGAGACGGCGAGAAGGCCGAGGACCGGCCAGGCATAGGCCCATTGCTGGCCGAAGATCAGCAGCATGCCGGGCTCCGCGATCGCCCATATGCCGAACATCATCGGCGCCAGCACCACGGTCGAGACCTGCGTGCTCAGCATCAGCGCGTCGGAGCGGCGGCGCGTGTCGTTGCTCATATGGCTGAAGACGGGAAACAGCACGCCCATCAGGCCGGCCAAAAGCACCTGGTTGGGAATGCTGGAGAAGCGGTTCGCGGCCGAATAGGCGCCGGCGTCGGCGAGGCCGAGATGGCGCGAGACCACCACCAGCGGCGACTGGAAGGTGATGAAGTTGAAGATTTCCGAGCCCATGATGCCGAGGCTGTATTTGGTCAGCGCACCCACCTTCGCCATCGACAAGACAAAACGCGGCCGGTAGCCGCTAGCGTAGAAGAGCCCGCCAAGCCGCACGATGGCCGAGACGAACAATTGGCCGATCAGAGACCAGACGCCGAAGCCGGCCAGCGCCATGCCGACGGCGGTCAGCGCGCCGATTGATTCGGAAACCACGCTCCATGCGGCATCCTTCTGGAAGGCCAGCCGGCGCGCCAAGAGCGAATAGGCGACATCGCCGGCGAGCTGCAGCGGAATGAGGAAGGCCATGATCTTGAGCAGGTAACCGGCATCCGCCGCACCAAGGAAGCCGGCAAAGGAATCGGCCCATAGATAGATGCAGGCCGCCATGGCGATAGCGACGGCCAGATTGACCCAGAACACCGAATGCACCGTTTCGTCGTCTTCCTCCGCCTCCAGGATGAGCGAAGCCGACAGTCCGGCCGAGCCGATCATGGTCAGGAACATGACCACGGTCTGCGCCACCGCCACCACACCGAACTCCTGCGGCGACAGGATGCGCGCCAGGATCGGGACGGTGACAAATTTCAGCCCGAATGTGCTGGTTTTGGAAAGCACGCTCCAGCCGACATTGTTTGTCACGCTTTTCAGGTTAACTGCAGTTGGCATGGGCAGGCACCGTTTGTTGGGACGAGCGGGCCATGTCGTCAGCGAGCCCTTGGACGGGGGGCACCGACCGGAATTCATCGGGACCCTGCGAAGTGGTCCCCCTAAACTCCCGAAGGCGCAAAAAAATGACGAAGTGCACGGTTATCATTCCCTACTACCAGCGAGAGCCCGGAATTCTCGCTCGCGCGCTCACATCCGTGTTCGCGCAAACGCATTCCGATTTCGACGTGATCGTCGTCGACGACGCGTCTCCGTCGCCGGCGGAAGACGATCTGCAAATGTTCTCGCTCGCCGAACGGGCGCGGATTGCCGTTATAAAACAACCGAATGCCGGGCCGGGCGGCGCGCGCAACATGGGGCTCGACCATATCGGGGCCGACAGCGCCTATGCGGCCTTCCTCGATTCCGACGATGAGTGGGCACCCAACCATCTGAAGAATGCTGTGGGCGCGCTCTCACTTTTTGATGCAGATTGTTACTGGGCCTCGATCAAGGGCGGCGCGGAATTCTACTATCATTTCGGCGTGGCCGATCTCGCCGACGTCACCGAAGTGGTGCGGCTGGGGGATAATCCGCCGATCGTCGAGATCCCGGAACTCGCCGCTACCATGTTGAAAAACTGGAGCTTTCTGCATCTGTCCTGCATGGTGATCGGACCGGCGCTGTTTCGCCAAATGCGGTTCGACGCGTCGCTGCGGCTGGCGGCGGAGGATGTGCTGTTCTTCTACGATTGCGTGCGCAACGCCCGCCGCGTCGTCCTCTCCGAGGGCATCGGCGCGGTGCGCGGCGAGGGCATCAACATCTTCCACGGCATGGGCAGCGATTCGCCGCTGTTCCTGAAGCAGCAGTTCAACACCTGGGTGGCGCTGGACCGGCTGCAGAGCCGGTTCCCGCATCGTCCCGACGAAAAGGCCTCCATCGAGGCCTACAAGCAGACGGCGCGAAATCAGGCGCTGTGGGGGCAGGCGAGGCTGGTGCGGGCGCGCAAGGCGCCGCAGCTCCGGCAATTGGCGCAATGGGCCTGGCGCGATCCGAAGCTGCTGCGCAGCGCCGTCGGTCTCGCCGTTTCCAAGATGTCGAAATAAGGACGCGCCACATGCAGCCTTTCTATTGGGAATCCGCGCACGGCAATTTCGGCGACGACCTCAACCTGTGGCTCTGGGATTTCCTGCTGCCGGGGTTCCGCGAGGTTCACCCGGAGGTACTCCTGGTCGGTGTCGGCACCGTGCTCAACCAGGCGCTGTTGCCGGCGGGGATCAAGAAACTCGTTGTCGGCAGCGGCTTCGGCTATGGCAAGCAGCCCGATCTCTCCGACGCCAAGGAGTGGGACGTGCGTGCGGTGCGCGGGCCGCTGACGGCCGACAAGCTTGGGCTCGACGCCGCGCTCGGCATCATCGACCCCGCGGTGATGGTGGCCGAGATGCCGGAATTCCGGAACCTGCCGAGAACCGGCGGCGCGATCTTCGTGCCGCATTGGGAATCGACCATCGGCGGCATCTGGCCGATGGTCTGCCAGGCCGCCGGGCTGGGCTATGTAGATCCCTGCGGCGAGGCCAAGGCGGTCATCAAGGCGATTGCCCAGGCCGAGCTGGTGGTGGCCGAATCCATGCATGCCGCGATCCTGGCCGATGCCTTCCGGGTGCCCTGGGTGGCCGTCACCACTTCGCGCTCCATCAACTCCTTCAAATGGCGCGACTGGGCGAATTCGCTTGGGGTCGAGTACAAGCCGCGGCATGTGCCGATCTCCTCGCGCGCCGAGGCGGTGACCAAGGGCGCGCGCTTCTGGGGCGTCAATTTCGAGGCGCCCGCGACGAAGGCGGACGAGACAGGCCGCCACGACGCGCATGAAACGCTGGTGCTGACGCGCGACGACCCCGCCCCGTCATCGCTACGCGCCATGGCCAAGCAGGTGCTGGCCGCCCCCTCGACACTGGCATTATGGCAAGCGCGCCGGGCAAAACCGCAGCTCAGCGATGCGGCAATGCTGGCGGAGAAAAAGGACCGTTTTCGCGAGGTTCTGGCCGGGGTGCGGCGCGACTATCTCTGAACGTCGGCGCGTGCGGGAAGCAGATAGCGCGGTGCCGCCGGTTCGTTGCCGGCGGCTTTCCCGCGCGCGCCGAACGCCTCGAGCTTGTCGCCGAGCACGCCCCTGACGATTGCCGGTAGCGCGCCCGGATGGCCGAGCGCATGGGCGCCGGCCGCCGCCAGTCCGCGCGCGGCCTTGATGTCGAGGAAATGCCGCAGCTCGTAGCGGGCGCGAATGTGCCGCTCGTGGTTCTGCAGCGCCGTCCGGGTATCCTGCAACAATGCGCCCGAGAGCATGGCGCGGTCGGCCTCGTAGAGACGTTTCAGATCCTCGGTGCGGTGCTTGCCGCTGAGCGAATCGGGGCGCACGACCGCGCCGTAGCCGCAGCCATGGACGACCTTGTAGCGGGCACCCTTGAGCAGAGCGCGCGCATAGAGTTCGTAGTCTTCGCCGAGGCGCAGCTTCTCGTCGTAGCGCAGGCCGTGCGCGTCGAGAAAGGCGCGCCGCATCACCGGTTTCAGGAAGCCGATCTCGCCGCGCGAGGCGCCGCGCCGGGAGATGTTGCCGTCGATGAAACCCTTGATGTTGAGGAAGCGTGGCGCCGGCTCGAAATGCGGCACCTGCGGTGCAGTTCCTGGCACGTTGCGGCTGTCGATGAAGACGATGTTGTCGGCGATGAAATCCCAGTCGTCGGCGCCGGCAAGCAGGCTGTCGAATCGGCCAGGGAGAAAGAAATCGTCCGCATCCAGAATGGCGATCAGCGGCGCGCTGGACTGCGCGATCGCCCGGTTGCGGGCGAAGGCCGGCCCGTGATTGCGATCGAGCTTCAGGATCTGGAGGCGGCCGCTGGCGTCATCGGCCTCGATGCTCGCCTGCGGTGTAGAATCGTCGGAACCGTCATCGACCACGACGACTTCGGAAACCGCCGTTTCGCGCAGCGCCGAGGCGATCGCGCGGCCGATGGTTCTCTCGGCATTCTTGGCCGCGATGATAACGCAGACGGTGGTCGTGGAAGCCATCGCCACACTCCAGCTGGGCCGCTCGCTTTCGGCCTGTTTATCCCCATGCCCTGTTCGGCGACGCGGCACCGCCACGGCTCAGCGTCGCGGCGCCAGTTGCCACAGGCGCAAGGCGATTTGATGACAGCTGACGATGTGTGGAAAAGTCAGGGCAGGGGCGAACGCCGCACGCCCGGCAGCGGCGCGACTTCGCTTTCCGGCTGATTCTCCTTGGCGGCGGCGGGCACGATCTCGTTGCGCGCAACGGCTTCGGCGCTTTTGGCGGCCGGCTTTGTGTGCCCGATCATAAACAGGATGGCGATGAAATAGCCGACCTGGATGATGACGGCGCAGATCAGCGTGTTGATGAAGGTTGTCCAGGCCGACTGGGTAATCGCGTAGGTGGCGATGGCGAATACGACCAGCACCCCGATAAGACCGCGAAGGAAAAGCAGAAAGGACATTCTATCCCTTCTTGCCGGTCATACTTGATCTGGTTCTAAAATACCCACGCAAGACCTGTCTCCCGCCGCGACGAGCGTTGGTCTTACACCACCACCAACGAGATCAAGACTCGACTTCTTCGAGGCCTGAAGCCCTGATCCGACATTTACCCGCGCACCGACAAATATAAGAATTTCGGCAACACTGCGCAATACGAGACGCGGCTCCCGGCACGTCCGGGAATTACCTTACGTCCGCTCGAAATATTGTAGCGGAGGGCCGGGGAGAACGGTTCCGATTGGGCTAGCCCAAATGAGCACTGTGCCTTTGTTTAAGGTTTACTGGTAATGATCGCGACATTTTCATGGAGAAACGCAATACAACTCGATTATGGGATGATACGTACCGTGATTAATATAGTTCATTATTGAAAACACAAAGGAAATCAAACGCAAAAGTTGCCCTCCATGAAGGGCATGAACATTGCTGGACCCGCAATGTTTCGATTCGTTACAAAATATGACTGTCGGTCGGTTTTCGTGACCGATTTTCATCACAGAGGTGACATATCCAACGCTCTATTGTTCGTATGTTGCGGTGCAGCAACGTTGACCTGACCATTTTTCGCGGAGCAACAAAATGAGATATGCCGCCCGATTGGCCAACAGGTTGTCGTCACGGTCGGACGGCGAAGCGCCGCCGGCGATCGGCGGTGTCATCAAGCGCGGTTTCGACATTGTCGGCGTATTGGCGGGAATTGCCCTGCTGAGCCCGCTGCTGCTCATGCTGGCGGCTTTGGTGAAGGCCACCGACGGCGGCAGCATCCTTTACGGCCACCCGCGAATCGGCCGCAACGGCGCCGTCTTCCGATGTTGGAAATTTCGGACGATGGTCGAGAATGGCGAGGAGGTTCTCGCCGCCCATTTCGCCAGCAATCCGCAAGATCGCGACGAATGGAATGCCACCCGCAAATTGCAGAACGATCCGCGCGTCACCCGCGTCGGCGTCGTGCTGCGCAAGCTCAGCCTCGACGAGCTGCCGCAGATCGTCAACATTTTGCGCGGCGAGATGAGCCTGGTCGGCCCGCGTCCGGTGGTGCGGGATGAACTCGAACTCTATGGCAACGCCGCCGCCTTTTATCTGCAGTCGCGCCCGGGTCTGACCGGCCTGTGGCAAGTCAGCGGCCGCAATGACGTTTCCTACGGTGCTCGCGTCGCCTTCGACCAGCACTATGTCGAGAACTGGTCCTTCATCTTCGACCTGAAGATCCTCGTGCGCACGGTTCCGGCGGTGTTCTCCTCGCGCGGCAGCTACTGACGCCGGCAATTGGCGGCCCGACACTTCAAGCAAACCGCCACAGCAAAGGACGGCTCCTGGTGAAAGATATCCGCTTTATGTCGCGTCGCGCGCGCCTTCTGCGCGCCATCGCATGTCTGGCTCTCCTGACGATGGCGGGCATCACCGCTGCTGCCGCTTCGGATTCCTACCGGCTGGACGCGATGGACAAGCTGCGCATCCGTGTCGCCGAGTGGCAGAGCGCGGAAGGCGCTGTCCGCGACTGGGCGACGATTAGCGGCGACTATGGCGTAAGTCCGTCGGGCGACGTCTCGTTGCCGTTCATTGGCGAGCTCGCGGTGAAGGGCAAGACGACCGTCGAGGTGGCTGCCGCGATCGCCGCCGGCCTGCAGCAGAAGCTCGGCCTGCCCGACAAGCCCGAAGCTTCGGTAGAGATCTCGGAGTTCCGCCCACTGTTCCTTGCCGGCGACGTGCAGACGCCCGGCAAATATGCCTATGCGCCCGGCCTGACCGTCCTGAAGGCCTTGAGCCTCGGCGGCGGCCTGCGCCGCTCCGACAATGGCGGCCAGGGCGGGCCGCGCGACTTCATCATGGCGCAAGGCAATTACGACGTGCTGGTTGCGCAGCGAAACGGGTTGCTGGCGCGGCGCGCCAGGCTGGCTGCCGAAACCGAAGGCAAGGACCAGATCGACTTCCCCGAGGAATTGAACAAGACCGAACAGGGCCGCAAGCTGGTCAGCGACGAGAGCGCATTGATGGCGGCGCGCCAGAAGCGCCTGCGCCTGCAGCTGGGCGCGCTCGACGACCTCAAGAAGCTGCTCCAGTCCGAGATCGAAACGCTCGACCAGAAGATGGTCACGCAGAACCGGCAGCTCGAACTTTCGCGCACGGAACTGAAGAGCCTCGGCGAGCTCGCCGAAAAGGGTCTTGTCGTCAACCAGCGCATCCTGACGCTGGAACAGACGAATGCCGAGCAGGAAGGCAAGGCGCTCGACATGGAGACCGCCAGCCTGCGCGCCAAGCAGGACATCGCCAAGGCAACGCAGGACGCCATCAGCCTGCAGAACGACCGAGATACCGAGATCGCGCAGGATCGTCAGCAGACCGAGGCCGATCTCAGGGAAATGGACCTGAAGATGGGCATGTATTCCGGCCTGATGACCGAGGCTGTCGCGCGGGCACCCGATGCCGCCCGCAATCCGGCCAACGGCACCGCGCCGACCATTCGCTACGCCATCGTCCGCACCGACGCGGACGGCAAGACCGGCCAGGTCAGCGCCGACGAAAACACGCCGGTGCTGCCGGGCGACGTGGTCAAGATCGAGATCGCTGGCCCGAGCGTGACGTCCAACTGAGGGCCGTCATGTCGCCAATGACAGGCGCGGGCCGGCGCCGTGATGCGCTGTCGACGGCGGCGCTTCCGCACACCGCCGGTCGCGCCATGGAAACCACGCCATGAAGATAGCCAAGGCCGCCCTCATCAGCCCCGACCGCAATTTCTGGTACGGCGCGCTGGCGGTTGCGCTGTCGATCTTCGTCTTTGCCTATTCGAGCCGCTTCGGCCAGGCCTCGATCATGGCCTTTTACGCCTGCTGGCTGCCGCTCATCCTTGTCGACTATCGGCGCGTGCTCGGCGACTACCGCCGCTTCTTGTGGATCATCGCTTTCGCGGTTCTTGCCTGCCTGTCGGTGTTCTGGTCGGCGGCGCCCGGCGTCACCGCGCGTGCCGCCCTGCAATTATTGTCGCATATCGTCTGCGCGCTGATCGCGGCCCGCACGGTTTCGGTGCGCACGCTGAACCTCGGCGCACTGGTCGGCATCCTGGCCGTGGTGCTGTTTTCGGTGGCCTTCGGCCAGTACAATTACGACCCGCTCGACGGCACTTACAGTTTTGTCGGGGCCTTCGGCTCGAAGAACCAGCTCGGCCTGTTTTCCTCGCTTGGCATCTATTTCGCCTTTACCGCCATCCTCGTCCTGCACGAGCGCGGCCCGTGGCGGCTTCTGGCGCTGGCTTGCGGCGTGCTCTGCGTCTACACGCTGCACGCCGCGCAATCGGCCACCTCGGTTCTGGCGATCGCGGCGACCCTTGCGCTGATGGTCTGCCTGAAGCTCGCCATGCTGTTTTCGCCGAAGACCCGCAAGGCGGCGCTGGTCGTCGGCGTCACGCTGGCGCTGGTCGCGGTTTTCGCCGCACTCAATCTCGGCGCCGCCGATCTTGTGCTGGGCGCTTTCGGCAAGGATTCGACGCTGACCGGCCGCACCTATCTGTGGTCGCAGGGCTGGGCGGCCGCTGCTGAAACTCCCTATTTCGGCGTCGGCTACCAGGCCTATTGGGTTCAGGGCTTCTCCGAGGCCGAGCGGCTGTGGGACGAGTTCTACATCGGCACCAGAAGCGGCTTCCATTTCCACAACACCTATATCGAGGTGCTGGTGGAGATGGGGGCGTTCGGCCTGGCCGCGCTGGCGCTGCTGATGCTGCGCGTGCCGTTCGGCCTGCTCTTGCGGCTCGTCGATGCCCGGCGCGATCCCGCCACTTTCACGCTTTTCGGCATCGCGGTGATGTTCCTCATCCGCTCCTTCGTCGAGGTCGATGTCATCAATCCTTATGTGGTCGGCTCCTTCCTCATTTATTACGCCGCCGGCCAACTCGCTTTGCCGCAGCGCGCTGGGCAGTCCGAGCCGGCGCCGCGCCTCGTGTTGCGGAACGCGACATGACCAGGCTCTACGGCGTACAATATCTGCGGGCGATTGCCGCCCTCGGCGTGGTCGTCTTCCACGCCGCCGAGCGCAACGGCAGCCATTTCACCATCGGCGCGGCCGGCGTCGACGTTTTCTTCGTCGTCAGCGGCTTCATCATGTGGGTGCTGGCCGAGACGCGGCAGCCGTCGCCGCTGACATTCCTGCGCGAACGCGCCGAACGCGTGGTGCCGCTCTATTGGGCGGCGACCGCGGTGATGGTCGCCGGCGGCCTGGTTGGGCTTTTCCCCAACATGCACCTCACCGCCTTCCATGTCGCGGCCTCGTTCGCCTTTGTCCCGCATGTCTCGCCGAGCGATGGCGGCACCTGGCCGGTGCTGGTGCAGGGCTGGACGCTGAACTACGAAATGTTCTTCTACCTGGTGTTCGCGGCGGTCCTGTTCCTGCCGCCGGCGCGACGTCTGCCGGCACTGGTGGCGATATTCGGCGCGCTCGTGTGCCTGGGTCTTTTGCTGCAGCCGGAAGGCGCAGCGCTGCGCACCTATACCAGCCCGCTGCTCGCCGAATTCCTGATCGGCATCGGCATTGGCAAATTATGGCTGGCGGGCGCCATGCCTCGGCCAGCGTTTGGTGCACTGCTTGTCGTCGCCGCGATCGCTGGCTTCGTGCTGGTCGCGGCCGGTCTTGCCGGTTTCAATCCGCTCGTGCTGGGCCCGCTGTCGGCGATGCTGCTTGTCGGCGTGCTGGCGCTGGAGCAGGGCAAGTGGCTCTTCCGCTTCATCCCGCTCGCTTATCTCGGCGACGCCTCTTATTCGATCTATCTGTGGCACACGCTGGCGATCTCGGTGGTCATGAAGGCGAGCGGGCTTCTGTCTCTGCCTGCCGCGACCGCCATTGCCCTGTCGATCGCCGCCGGCGTCGCCATCGGCATTGCCTGCCATGAATTCCTGGAAAAGCCGATCGCCGGCTATCTCAAAGCCCGCCGGCTTCGGCAGAAGGTCGGCTACGCCGTGTGAGTTGGCGGCCGGCTCCATCACACCGCCGTGGAATGGCGGGCGGGGCCGGCTGAGAGATAGGTATCGAAATGGGCGGCGATCGAGCGTACGAACGGTTTGGCCACTTCCGCGATATGAAAACGATCGCCGTCGAGGACAAAACCGCTCGATGGGTCGGCGGCGAGAAGCAGGGCATCTTCGAGAGCGCTTTTGGCGTCCGGCCCGAACCGGGCGCGCAGTTCAGTCCGCGAAAACGCGCAATCGCACATCAGCCGCTCGATGATCCAGGCGCGAACCCGGTCTTGTGGGGTGAAGGCGATGCCGCGCACCACGGCCAGCTCGTCTTTCCCCGCCATTTTTTGATATTCGCCGGTTGCCGGCATGTTCTGCACATAGCCTTGCGGCAGTCGGCCGATCGACGATGCGCCCAGCCCGATCAGGGCATCGGCCTCGTCGACCGTGTAACCCTGGAAGTTCCGCTTCAGCGAACCGTCGGCCAGCGCCAGCGCCATGCCATCTTCGGGCCGGGCGAAATGATCGAGCCCGATCGCCGCATAGCCGGCACCCGCGATCATTTCCGCCGACAATTGCAGTTGTGCCAACCGTTCGGTGGCGTCGGGGAGCGCCGTCTCGTCGATCAGCCGCTGATGTTTCTTGAACCAGGGCACATGTGCGTAGCCGAACAGCGCGATGCGGTCCGGCTGCAACGAAAGCGCCTTCTTCACGGTCTCAGTGAGCGAATGCCGGGTCTGATGCGGCAGGCCATAGAGCATGTCGAGATTGATCGAGCCGATGCCGCGGGCCCTGAGGTTCTCGACCACCCAGCGGGTTTTCTCGAAACTCTGCTCGCGATTGATCGCCTCTTGTACCTTCGGGTTGAAATCCTGCACGCCGAGGCTGGCGCGCGTCATCGCCATGCGTGCCAGCGCGTCGAAGCGCGCTTCGTCCATGTCGTTGGGGTCGATCTCGACGCTGACCTCGGCGTCGGCCCGGAAATGGAATGCGCCGCGCAGCGCCGCATTGAGCGTGATCATGTCGCGCGGGCTGAGCAAGGTGGGCGAGCCGCCGCCAAAGTGCAGGGCACTGATCGTGATGCCGCTGTCGAGCAGGGCGGCAACCGTTTCGATTTCCCTGAGCAGCGCGCCGACGTAGCGGCTGACGGGCGCATAGGACAGGGTCTGCTTGGTATGACAGGCGCAGAACCAGCAAAGCCGGTCGCAATAGGGAACATGCACGTAAAGCGACACGGCGCTTTTGACCGGAAGCGCCTGCAACCAGGCCTTGTAGGTGGCCGCCGACACGCTTGGGTGAAAATGCGGGGCGGTGGGATAGCTCGTATAGCGCGGCACGGGTGCGCGGTATCGACGCAGAAGCGCTTCTTGCACGGTGCCTCCGAAATCATGAGTTCGACACGCTGGCAACAATGGCGCATTGGCCGGCATTGGCCTTTGACCCAGATCAACTTGCGGTGGAGACAAACTGACGCGGGATTTCTCGAGCCGGAGGGGATAGAACAAGGGCATAGGCAAGGCGGGGTGCGAGTGGCATGAACCTGCGAGAAGATGTTCATACGGCGGGAATTCCGGTCCTGTGCCAGGCATGCGAGGCCCGGCATCGCGGTGTCTGCGGCGCGCTCGATCCGAACCAACTGGTGACGCTGGCGAAAGCCTCCTCGAAACAGACGATCGAAGCCGGAGCCGAACTGGTCGGCGATATGGAAACGGTCGATCACTATTCCAATGTGCTCGCCGGCGTGGTGAAGCTGACCAAGACCTTGTCCGACGGCCGCCAGCAGATTGTCGGCCTGCAATTCGCGCCGGACTTCCTCGGCCGCCCGTTCAAGTCGGAAAGTGCGGTCAATGCCGAAGCGGCGACGAATGTGTCGCTGTGCTCGTTTCCCAAAGGCGCCATCGAGCGGATGATGCGGGAGAGCCCGGGACTGGAGAACCGGCTGCTGCGGCAGACACTGAAAGAACTGGACGAGGCCCGGGACTGGATGGTGACGCTTGGCCGCAAGACCGCGGCGGAGAAAGTGGCCAGTTTCCTCCTGCTCATCGCAAATCATATTGATCCGAGCTCGGGCGACGAGGGGCGCGCGACAACGTTCGACCTGCCGCTGACCCGCGCGGCTATCGCCGACTTCCTCGGCCTGACCATCGAGACCGTCTCGCGGCAATTGTCCAAGCTGCGCGCCGAAGGTGTCATCTCGATCGAAAACAACCGCCATGTCAGCGTGGCGCGGCGCGATCGGCTGGAGGCAAGGGCCGGGCATTAAGGGGCGGGATAAAGTGGTCGGGGTAGATCGATAAACCGCAGCCTTCCCTAAGCGGCGTCCGCGTTTTGGAGCCTTTCCGCTCAACCCAGATCGCTTTCCAGCGAACAGCGACGATGCCAGAACCGGCCCAAGAACGCACTAGTCCCCCACAATCACCGGCAGTACATGCTCGCGTTCGAAGGCGATGTGGCGCCGCAGCGTTTCGAACAGGCCGCGCAACATGAAGCCGAACGCTTCGGGGTTCTCGATCGGCTTGCCGTGGCCGACCGCCAGCAGCACCTCCGTCACTTCGTCGGCAAAACTTTCGTCCTCGACATGTTCGACGCGTAGCCGGTGAAGGGTGGGGTCGGTGTCGCTCCGCCCGGTCGCACTGGCAAAGGCGGGGAAGATGACGTCGCCCTCGTAGTTGTGCGCGTCGCGCAGCATCGGCACCAGGATACTGGCGATACGCAGGCATTCGAGCCGGCACACAGCATCCGGCAAGGTGTCGGCGATCGTTTCCAGCGCCGCGCACAGCGTGAGCTTGTCTTCATGGATGCGCTGCATCTCCAAAGCGGGATGTCTCGACCGGTCTTGCCCCGGTATGGCCGCGAGCGGGCCAGGCGACGGGCCGACCGCGATGGATTTCAGGAATTGCTCGCACCGCACAGGTCAGCCTCTCCGCCTCTCGCCAGTCACGAAGGCTGACAAATCGAACCTCGGAAGGCTTTGACCTGGATCAAGGCAAAGCGTCGCGCGCTGGTGGAGATGAAGGCGTCAAGGAACGCATGGGGATGCGGGATCCGAAGCAACCAATCCATGGGGTCGCCCAATGAGATACGGCGCTGAAATTGTCTGGATGAGCCTGGCGACGTTCCTGGCGTTGCTGGGTGCCGGCTTTGCCGCCGACGATCTGTTCAGAGCGCATATGTGGGTGCTGTTCGCCGTATTGGCGATCGGCACGATCGTTCTGTTGCGCAATGTCAGTTTCGAGCCGGAGCAGCCGGTCGATCCGTCCACCTACATGGACGGGCCGATACGCTACGGCTCGGTCGCGACGGTGTTGTGGGCGGTCGTCGGCCTTCTGGCCGGCCTGGTCATTGCCATGCAGCTCGCCTATCCCGACCTCAATCTCGAGCCCTGGTTCAATTTCGGCCGCATGCGGCCGCTGCACACTTCGGCGGTCGTCTTCGCCTTCGGCGGCAACGCGCTGATGGCGACATCCTTCTATGTCGTGCAGCGTACCTGCCGCGCGCGCCTCTTCGGCGGCAATCTCGCCTGGTATGTGTTCTGGGGCTACCAGCTGTTCATCGTGATGGCGGCCACTGGTTACCTGCTCGGCATCACCCAGAGCCGCGAATATGCCGAGCCCGAATGGTATGTCGACGTGTTCCTCACCGTCGTCTGGGTCGCCTATCTCGTTGTGTTCCTGGGCACGATCCTGAAGCGCAAGGAACCGCATATCTACGTCGCCAACTGGTTCTATCTGTCCTTCATCGTCACCATCGCGATGCTGCATGTGGTCAACAATCTGGCGGTGCCGGTCTCCTTCGTCGGATCGAAAAGCTATTCGCTGTTTTCGGGTGTGCAGGACGCGCTGACCCAATGGTGGTACGGCCACAACGCGGTGGGCTTCTTCCTGACCGCCGGCTTCCTAGGGATGATGTATTATTTCATCCCCAAGCAGGTGAACCGGCCGGTCTATTCCTACCGGCTGTCGATCATCCACTTCTGGGCGCTGATCTTCCTCTATATCTGGGCGGGTCCGCACCATCTCCATTACACCGCGCTGCCTGACTGGGCGCAGACGCTGGGCATGGTCTTTTCGATCATGCTGTGGATGCCGTCCTGGGGCGGCATGATCAACGGCCTGATGACGCTGTCGGGCGCCTGGGACAAGCTGCGCACCGACCCGATCGTGCGCATGATGGTGACGGCGGTCGCCTTCTACGGCATGTCGACCTTCGAGGGGCCGATGATGTCGATCAAGGCGGTCAACTCGCTGTCCCACTACACCGACTGGACCATCGGCCACGTGCATTCCGCCGCCCTTGGCTGGGTCGGGCTGATCTCCTTCGGGGCGGTCTATTTCATGGTGCCGCGCCTGTGGAACCGCGAGCGGCTCTATTCGGTGCGCATGGTCAACTGGCACTTCTGGCTGGCGACGCTGGGCATCGTTGTCTACGCGGCCGTCATGTGGGTGTCGGGCATCATGCAGGGCCTGATGTGGCGCGAATACGACGAGCAGGGCTTCCTGGTCTATTCCTTCGCCGAGTCCGTCGCAGCCATGCACCCCTATTACGTGATGCGCGCACTCGGCGGCGGGCTCTATCTGGCCGGCGCGCTGGTGATGGCCTGGAACATCTTCATGACCATACGCGGCCATCTGCGCGAGGAAGCCCCGACGACGGGCGTCGCTCCCGCTTTGCAGCCGGCCGAATAGGAGTTCCCAAAAATGTCTCTCCTGGACAAACACGCCCTCATCGAGCGCAACGCCACGCTCCTGCTCGTCGGCTCCTTCCTGGTCGTCACCATCGGCGGCATCGTCGAGATCGCCCCGCTGTTCTATCTCCAGAACACCATCGAGAAGGTCGAGGGCATGCGCCCCTACTCGCCGCTGGAGCTGGCGGGGCGCAACATCTACGTCCGCGAAGGCTGCTATCTGTGCCACAGTCAGATGATCCGCCCCTTCCGCGACGAGGTCGAGCGCTACGGGCATTACAGCCTGGCCGCGGAGTCCATGTACGACCATCCCTTCCAATGGGGATCGAAGCGAACCGGTCCGGATCTCGCCCGCGTCGGCGACCGCTATTCCAACGAATGGCATGTCCAGCATCTGAGCGACCCGCGCTCGGTGGTGCCGGAATCGATCATGCCCCGCTACGCCTTCCTGAAGGACGTGCCGCTGTCGCCGAAGGGCTTCTCCACGCAACTGGTTGCCAATGTCGATGTCGGCGTTCCCTACACCAAGGACATGATTGCCAATGCCGAGGCCGACCTGATCGCGCAGGCCGATCCGAACGCCGATACGTCGGGCCTCACCAAGCGCTATCCGAAGGTGAAGGTTGGCGATTTCGACGGCAATCGAAGCCAGGTGACCGAGATGGACGCGCTGGTTGCCTATCTGCAGATGCTCGGCACGCTGGTCGATTTCTCGACCTATGACGATGCCGCCGGTTACCGCTGACGGAGTCGCACCATGGAAACCTACACCGCCATGCGTCATTTCGCCGACAGCTGGGGCCTGCTGGCCATGGCCGTATTCTTCGTCGGCGCCGTGCTCTTCACCCTTCGTCCGGGCAGCCGAAAGCAGGCTGATGCCGCCGCCAGGATCCCACTCGAGGACGACACGCCATGACCGACAAGCACATAGATGATGTCTCCGGCGTCGCCACCACCGGCCACGAATGGGACGGCATTCGCGAACTCGACAATCCGATGCCGCGCTGGTGGCTGTGGACCTTCTACGCCACCATTGTCTGGGCGATCGCCTACACGGTCGCTTATCCGGCATGGCCGCTGCTGACCTCCGCAACCAAGGGCGTGCTCAACTATTCGAGCCGCGGCGAGATCAAACAGGAAATGGCCGCGGCCGGCGCCGCCCAGGAAAAATACCTGGCCGCGATCCAGTCGAAGACGGTCGCCGAGATCGATGCCGACGAGAAGCTGCGGGAATTCGCTTCGGCGGCGGGCGCCGCTACATTTCGCGTCAACTGCGTCCAGTGCCACGGCTCGGGCGCGCAAGGCTCACCGGGCTTCCCCAACCTCAATGACGACGAGTGGCTATGGGGCGGTTCCGCCGAACAGATCTACAAGACGATCACCCACGGCATCCGCTTTGCCGACGATTCCGACACCCACACCTCCGAGATGCCGCCATTCGGCGACGTGCTCAATGCCGGGCAGATCACTGATGTCAGCATCTATGTCGCGAGCCTGTCCGGGCCGGTCAGCGATGCGTCCCGGGTGGCCGACGGTGCCAAGGTCTACACCGACAATTGCGCGGCCTGCCATGGCGGCGATGCCAGGGGCAACCGCGATCTCGGCGCGCCGAACCTGACCGACGCGATCTGGCTCTACGGCTCCGGCGAGCGGGCGATCGCCGCGCAGGTGCGGGCGCCGAAGAATGGCGTCATGCCGGCCTGGGGCGCTCGCCTCGGCGACGTCAAGGTCAAGGAATTGTCGGTCTACGTGCATTCGCTGGGCGGCGGAGAATAGAGACTTGCAAAGGGGGACATTCTCCCCGCCCGGCGACGGGGCCCGTCTCATGGCGGCGGGCCCCGACATGCATCGAGCGGGCCCGGTCTTGACCTGGGTCAAGGCGGGTCGCGCCTCGAAGATGCAAGTACGATTGCTGGAACAGCAAACGAGCGCATGTCATGCTTGATATCGGGCAGGTTGAAACGCTGGAGGCGGAGGCGGTCAATTCCGCCAAGGTCCGCCAGCCCCTCTATGCGTCGCGCAGGAAGATATTTCCCAAGCGCGCTGCCGGGCGTTTCCGCTCCTTCAAATGGATCGTCATGGCGGTCACGCTGGGCATCTATTATCTGACGCCGTGGCTGCGCTGGGACCGTGGTCCCTACGCGCCCGACCAGGCCGTTCTGATCGACCTCGCCAACCGTCGCTTCTATTTCTTCTTTATCGAAATCTGGCCGCAGGAATTCTTCTTCGTAGCCGGCCTTTTGGTGATGGCGGGCATCGGCCTGTTTCTCATCACCTCCACCGTCGGCCGCGCCTGGTGTGGCTACGCCTGCCCGCAGACCGTCTGGGTCGACCTCTTCCTCGTGGTCGAGCGCGCCGTCGAGGGCGACCGCAATGCGCGCATCAAACTCGACGAGAGCCCGTGGACGGCCCGCAAATCGGTGCTGCGGCTGACCAAGCACGCCATCTGGCTGTTGATCGCGGTCGCCACCGGCGGCGCCTGGATCTTCTATTTCGCCGATGCGCCGACGCTGTTGGCCGACGTCGTGACCGGTCAGGCCGCGGCCGTTGCCTACATCACCGTCGCCGTTCTCACCGCCACGACTTATGTCTTCGGCGGGCTGATGCGTGAGCAGGTCTGCACCTATATGTGCCCGTGGCCGCGCATCCAGGCGGCGATGCTCGACGAGAATTCGCTGACAGTCACCTATAATGACTGGCGCGGCGAGCCGCGTTCGCGCCATGCCAAGAAGGCGGCCGCCGCCGGCCACAGCATCGGCGACTGCGTCGACTGCAACGCCTGCGTCGCCGTCTGCCCGATGGGCATCGATATTCGCGACGGCCAGCAGCTCGAATGCATCACCTGCGCGTTGTGCATCGACGCTTGCGACGGCGTCATGGACAAGATCGGCAAGGAACGCGGCCTGATCTCCTATGCGACGCTGAACGACTACAACGCCAATATGGCGCTCGCCACCGGCAACGGCGCGCATGTGCCCGATCCGGCTTCGATACGGCAGGCTGACGGGCGCCTGTCTGAAAAGGTCGCGCAGTTCCATCCCGGCAAGATCTTCAGGCCGCGCACCTTCATCTACACCGCCGTCTGGGCGCTGATCGGCCTTGCCATGCTCTACGCGCTCATGACCCGCGAGCGGTTGCAGCTCAATGTCCTGCACGACCGCAACCCGCAATTCGTCGTTTTGTCGGATGGGGCGATCCGCAACGGCTACACGGTGAAACTGCTCAACATGATCCCCGAGCCGCGCACCATCCAGCTCTCGGTCGACGGCTTGCCGGATGCTGCCATCACCGCGGTCGGTGTCGAGCAGATCGAGGCGGAACCGCTGGCGATCGAGGTCGAACCGGACAGGTTGAGATCGGTCAAGGTCTATGTGCGGCTGCCGCGCGATCGCGTCGCCGGCACGAACACCGTCTTCCGGTTCGTCGCCAAGGATGCCGCCGGCGCCGAAACAGCCAGCTACGCCGCCACTTTCATCGCTCCGGAGGCATCAAGATGACGACGCGCCGCCATTCGCCTCGCGAGTTCACCGGCTACCACATGCTGGCACTCATCCTCGCCTTCTTCGGCGTCATCATCGCCGTCAATCTGACGATGGCGACGCTGGCGCGGACGAGCTGGACGGGACTGGTCGTGCAAAACACCTATGTCGCCAGCCAGGAGTTCAACCGCAAGGCCGAGGAGGGACGCGCGCAGGCGGCGCTGCATTGGCAGGGCAAGCTGACGCTGGCGGACGGCACCCTTCGCTACGAACTTGCCGACGCCGCGGGCAAGGCGATCTTGCCCACGGGCGTGAAAGTGGCATTCCGCCATCCCGCCTATGACGCGGAAGACCGGGTGATCGACCTCGTTCGCCAGGCGGATGGAGGCTTCAGTTCGCAACAGACCATAAGCGACGGCGTCTGGATCGTTGAGGTCGACGCCCAAACCGGGCGCGAGCGTCCCTATCGGCAGGTGCGGCGTGTGATCGTGCGCAACGGAGCGATCGAATGAGCTGCTGTGCGCCGGGCGCCGAATCCGCGCTCGATCTGGATCGCGACGCCAGTGCCGACCCGTCGGACGATGAGATCAGGCTGGCCAGCCGCTCACTTGGCGGCGGGCTGTCGCAGGTCGATCTCGCCGTTCCCGGCGTGCATTGCGCCGCCTGCATCCGTTCGGTCGAAGGCGGCCTGCGGAAACTGCCGGGAGTGGTTGGCGCGCGCGTCAATTTGTCGACCCGGCGTGTATCGGTTCGCTTTCGCGAGGGTGAGGTGCCGCCTCTAGTGGCGTCGCTCGCCGGGCTGGGCTACGAAGCGCATCTGTTCGATGCCGAAGGCGGCGACGGCAAGGACCCTATCCTTGCCGAACTCATCCGCGCCGTCGCCGTGGCCGGTTTCGCCGCCGGCAACATCATGCTTTTGTCGGTTTCGGTGTGGTCCGGAGCGACGGACGCCACGCGCGACCTGTTCCACTGGATCTCGGCGTTGATCGCCATTCCCGTTCTGGTCTTTGCCGGCCGCATCTATTTCCGCTCGGCCTGGAACGCGCTTCGCCATGGCCGCATGAACATGGATGTGCCGATCGCCGTCGGCGTCGGCCTCGCCTATGGCATGAGCCTTTACGAAACGATCAATCACGGCCCGCACGCCTATTTCGACGCCTCGGTATCGTTGCTGTTCTTCCTGCTAATCGGCCGCACGCTCGACCATGTCATGCGCGAAAAGGCACGCACCGCCGTTTCCGGCCTGAGGCGGCTGGCCGCGCGCGGCGCCATGGTGATCGCCAAGGACGGCAGCCACATTTATGTGCCGGTCGAGGAGATCGCCGAGGGTGACATGCTTCTTTTGGCAGCGGGCGAACGCGTGCCGGTCGACGCGCGTGTCGTGAAAGGTGCCTCCGAGGTCGATCGCTCGCTGGTCAGTGGCGAAAGCGAGCCGGAAGCGGTGCGCGAGGGTTCGCTGCTGCAGGCGGGCGCGCTCAATCTTACCGGCGCTTTGACCGTGGAAGCGATCGCCGCCGCAAAGGATTCCTTCCTGGCCGAGATGGTGCGCCTGATGGAGGTCGCCGAAGGTGGCCGCGCGCGCTACCGCCGCATCGCCGACCGCGCGTCGGCGCTCTATTCGCCCGTGGTCCATTTGACGGCGCTGTTGACCTTCGCCGGCTGGATGCTGGCCTCCGGCGACTGGCACCGCTCGATCACCATCGCCATTGCCGTCCTCATCATCACCTGCCCCTGCGCGCTTGGCCTCGCCGTGCCGATCGTGCAGGTGGTGGCGGCGCGCCGGCTGTTCGAGAACGGCATCATGGTCAAGGACGGTTCGGCGATGGAACGGCTCGCCGTCATCGACACGGTCGTCTTCGACAAGACCGGGACGCTGACCCTAGGCGCGCTGCGGCTGACCAATGGCGGCGAGATCGCGCCGGTCGACATGACTGTCGCGGCGCAGCTGGTGGCGCATTCCCGCCATCCCGTCGCGCGCGCCATCGTGCAGGCCAATCAAGACGGCTCCCCGCGGTCCGGTCCATTCGATACGGTCACCGAAGTTCCCGGCTACGGGCTGGAGGCGCAAATCGACGGTTCGGTCTGGCGGTTGGGCCGCGCGCAATGGGCGCTTGGCGATGCGGCAGGCGCGGCGGACGATGGCACCGTGCTTGCCCGCGACGGTGTCCTGCGGGCGCGCTTTGTCTGCGAGGACCAGCTGCGCGCCGGCGCCACAGGCACGGTGAGTGACCTGTTGGGCCAAGGCCTCGCGGTCGAGATGCTGACCGGCGACCATCGGCGTAACGCCGAAGCGACTGCAGCACAGGCCGGCATCGCCAACTATCGTTTCGGCATGCTGCCCGGCGAGAAAGTGGCGCGGATCGCCGAACTCGCGAAGGATGGCCACGAGGTGCTGATGGTGGGTGACGGCTTGAACGATGCCCCCGCGCTCGCTGCTGCCCGCGTCTCGATGGCGCCGGCCACCGCCGCCGATGTCGGTCGCAACGCTGCTGATTTCGTTTTCCTGCGCGAAAGCCTGTCGGCGATCCCCTTCGCGCTGGACATCTCTCGTAAGGCCGGCCGGTTGATCCGCCTGAATCTCGCTTTCGCCATCGCCTATAATTTCGTTGCCGTGCCCATCGCCGTGCTCGGCTATGTCACGCCGCTGATCGCGGCGATCGCCATGTCGTTGTCGTCGATCATCGTCGTCGCCAACGCCATGCGGTTGCATGGCGGGCGTTCGGTTGTCGCGGGCGAGGGGCGGACCGCTGCTCCGGCGATGGTCGGATTGGCCGAAAGGTCCGCCTCATGAGCAACCTTGTCGTGCTGATCCCGGTTGCGCTCTTTCTCGGCGGGCTCGGCCTTGCCGCCTTCCTGTGGGCGCTGCGCAGCGGTCAGTACGACGATATCGAGGGCAGCGCCGAACGCATCCTCATCGATGAGGATGGTGCCGATCGGAGCTAACGACAGGTGCCGGACGCGCCCGTTTGGCCCGTCACAGGCGAAGATACGGAGGCTCAGATGTTGCGTCAGGCGCTATTGCGCGCCGTTGAACACCAGCTTCGCCTTGTCGGACGAAGGGGAAAGGGCCCGTTGCAACAGGGTTTCGACATGGGCGTTGCGCTGGCGTGCGGTATCGGCCCCCATCACCACGATGACGAAGCGTTTGCCGTCGGCGTCGTAGGAGGTGACGATGTTGAAGCCGGAGGCGCGGATATAGCCGGTCTTGATGCCGTCGACGCCGCGCACACGCCCCAGCATGTCGTTGTGGCCGCGCACCAGCTTGCCACGGAACATGAAGTCGGAGGCGGAGAAGTAGTGATAGTGCTGCGGGAAACGCGCCCTGAGCGCCAGTCCCAGCACCGCCATGTCGCGCGCCGTGGTCTGCTGGCCATCGTCAGGCAGGCCCGATGCATTGCGGAATGTGGTCGCACGCATGCCGATCTGGCGCGCCTTGGCGGTCATGGTGCCGGCGAAAGCTTCTTCGCTGCCGCCCAGATATTCCGCCACCGAGACGGCGACGTCATTGGCGGATTTCACCACCAGCGCCCGGATGGCGGAATCGACGTCGATCGTCTCGCCCGGCCGGAAGCGCAGCTTGGTCGGCGGCTGCGAGGCGGCATTGGCCGAGACCGGTATCTGCGTCTGCTTGGTGACGCGGCCGCTCTCCAAGGCTTCGAACAGCAAATAGAGCGTCATCATCTTGGTCAGCGAGGCCGGAAAACGCGGCGTCGTCGAATTGGCCTCGAACAGCGTGCCGCCGGTTTTGGCGTCGACCACGATGGCGGCATATTTTTGCGCGGGAGCCGGCACGGCCAGCAGCTGTTCGGGCGGCGTCGCCGTCGTACAGCCGGCCACGAACGTCACGATGGCGAGCGCGTAGATGCATTTCTGGGCGAGGGCGAACAGGCGCGAAACGGGCTGGGAGGGCATTTCCAAGGGCGGGAAGACGTTGCTGAGATCGCCGGACCCTATCCTAGCCCGTTGTCCACGTCCATTTGGTTTGCTGGGTTATCACCGGCCGTTGTATGGTGAGGGCGGTATCTTTCCGGCCGCGACAGGCAGTGGAAAAGCCACAACGCAGAATGCTTGCGTGCCGGGCGACCTGTTCTTATATACGCCGCAACCGTGCGGCCCGCCCCTGAAGGCGGTCTGGCGCGGAATTTCTGTGAACAGGGGCTTTCGCCGGAACGCCTGACAGGGTCCTTGAAAGCCTGCTTAGTGGAGAGACTAGACAAGATGGCAAAAGTAATCGGCATCGACCTGGGAACAACCAATTCCTGCGTCGCCGTCATGGACGGCAAGGACGCCAAGGTCATTGAAAACGCGGAAGGCGCGCGCACCACGCCTTCGATCGTCGCCTTCAGCGGCGACGGCGAACGCCTCGTCGGCCAGCCGGCCAAGCGCCAGGCGGTCACCAACCCTGAAAACACCGTCTTCGCGGTCAAGCGCCTGATCGGCCGTCGCTACGACGATCCGGTCACCGCCAAGGACAAGAAGCTCGTCCCCTACGAGATCGTCAATGGCGACAACGGCGACGCCTGGGTCCATGCCGGCGGCAAGAACCAGTCGCCCAGCCAGATCTCGGCAATGATCCTGCAGAAGATGAAGGAAACGGCGGAAGCCTATCTCGGCGAGAAGGTCGAGAAGGCGGTCATCACCGTTCCGGCCTATTTCAACGACGCCCAGCGCCAGGCCACCAAGGATGCCGGCAAGATCGCCGGCCTGGAAGTGCTGCGCATCATCAACGAGCCGACCGCGGCAGCCCTTGCCTACGGCCTCGACAAGAAGGACGGCAAGACCATCGCCGTCTACGACCTTGGCGGCGGCACCTTCGATATCTCCGTGCTCGAAATCGGCGATGGCGTCTTCGAGGTGAAGTCGACCAATGGTGACACCTTCCTCGGCGGCGAAGACTTCGACATGCGCCTGGTCGAATACCTGGCGGCCGAGTTCAAGAAGGAACAGGGCATCGACCTGAAGAACGACAAGCTTGCCCTGCAGCGCCTCAAGGAAGCCGCTGAAAAGGCCAAGATCGAGCTGTCGTCCTCGGCCCAGACCGAAATCAACCTGCCCTTCATCACCGCCGATGCTTCCGGTCCGAAGCACCTGACCTTGAAGCTGACCCGCGCCAAGTTCGAATCGCTCGTGGATGATCTCATCCAGCGCACCGTCGAGCCGCTCAAGGCGGCGCTGAAGGATGCGGGCCTCAAGGCCGGCGAGATTGACGAGGTCGTTCTGGTCGGCGGCATGACCCGCATGCCGAAGGTCCAGGAAGTTGTGAAGCAGTTCTTCGGCAAGGAGCCGCACAAGGGCGTCAACCCGGATGAAGTCGTCGCTCTCGGCGCCGCCATCCAGGCCGGCGTTCTGCAGGGCGACGTCAAGGACGTGCTGTTGCTCGACGTGACCCCGCTGTCGCTGGGCATCGAGACGCTGGGTGGCGTGTTCACCCGCCTGATCGAGCGCAACACCACGATCCCAACCAAGAAGAGCCAGGTGTTCTCGACCGCCGAGGATTCGCAGAGCGCGGTGACCATCCGCGTCTTCCAGGGCGAGCGTGAAATGGCGGCCGACAACAAGATGCTCGGCCAGTTCGACCTGGTCGGCATTCCGCCGGCGCCGCGTGGCGTGCCGCAGATCGAGGTGACCTTCGACATCGACGCCAACGGCATCGTCAACGTCTCGGCCAAGGACAAGGGCACCGGCAAGGAGCACCAGATCCGCATCCAGGCATCTGGCGGTCTCTCCGACGCCGACATCGAGAAGATGGTCAAGGACGCCGAGGCCAATGCCGAGAGCGACAAGAAGCGCAAGGCGCTGGTGGAAGCCCGCAACCAGGCCGAAGCCCTGGTCCATTCGGCTGAGAAGTCGCTGAAGGATTATGGCGATAAGGTTTCGGAGGCAGACCGCACCGCGATCGCCGACGCCATCGCCGCGCTGAAGACCGCCGCCGAAGGCGACGACGCCGCCGAGATCGAAGCCAAGAGCCAGACGCTCACCGAAGCCTCGATGAAGCTCGGCCAGGCCATGTACGAGGCTTCGCAGAAGGAAGCCGCCGAGGCCGACGCCAAGGCGGACGCTGCCAAGGACTCGGATGTAGTCGACGCCGATTTCGAGGAAATCGACGAGAACGACGACAAGAACAAGAAGAAGTCGGCCTAAGTGGCCTGACGGCCCAAAATTCAGAAAAGCCCGGCGCCAAGCCGGGCTTTTTTGCAACCATGCACTGGAAAATTGCGGCGTCTCCTTGCCGGTACTGGCATTGCCACCGCATCGTTACTAAATCGGAGATCAGTCTTCTTTAGTTGACTGGTCAAAACAATGCGCAAGGACGTTGGCTGTTGCTTGAGCCATTAGTCAGCGGGATTGGAACAGGCTCTCGATGAAAGCTGATTTCTACGAAACGCTCGGCGTGCAAAAAAGCGCCGACGAGAAGGAACTCAAGAGCGCCTTCCGCAAGCTCGCTATGCAGTTCCATCCCGATCGCAACCCGGGCGATGCGGCTTGCGAGCACAAGTTCAAGGAAATCAACGAAGCCTACGAGACGCTGAAGGACCCGCAGAAGCGCGCGGCCTATGACCGTTTCGGCCACGCCGCCTTCGAAAATGGCGGCATGAATGGCGCCGGTGCCGGCTTTGGAGCCGGCGGCTTCGCCGACATCTTCGAGGATATCTTCGGCGAGATGATGGGCGGCGGCCGCCGTCGCTCGTCCGGCGGGCGCGAGCGTGGCGCCGACCTGCGCTACAATATGGAAATCAGCCTGGAAGAGGCCTTTGCCGGCAAGACCGCGCAGATCCGCGTGCCGACATCGCTGTCCTGCACCGATTGTTCGGGTACGGGCGCCAAGCCCGGCACGCAGCCGGTCACCTGTTCGATGTGCCACGGCCACGGCAAGGTGCGGGCGAGCCAGGGCTTCTTCTCGATCGAACGCACCTGCCCGCAGTGCCAGGGCCGCGGCCAGACTATCAAGGACCCGTGCCCGAAATGCGCCGGCCAGGGCCGTGTCACCGAGGAGCGCTCGCTGTCGGTCAACATCCCGGCCGGTATCGAGGACGGCACCCGCATCCGGTTGGCCGGCGAAGGCGAGGCCGGGCTGCGCGGCGGTCCGACGGGCGATCTCTACATTTTCCTCGCCATCAAGCCGCATGAATTCTTCCAGCGCGACGGCGCCGACCTCTATTGCAAGGTGCCGATCTCGATGACGACGGCCGCCCTCGGCGGCTCCTTCGAGGTGGCGACGCTTGACGGTTCGCAGACCCGCGTGAAAGTGCCGGAAGGCACCCAGAACGGCCGCCAGTTCCGGCTCAAGGGCAAGGGCATGCCAGTGCTGCGCCAGACGCAGATCGGCGACCTCTATATCCAGACAGCGGTCGAGACGCCGCAGAGCCTGACCCGGCGCCAGCGAGAACTGCTCGAGGAGTTCGAACAGCTTTCGTCCAAGGAGAACAGCCCGCAGTCGAGCGGCTTCTTCACGCGGATGAAGGATTTCTTCGAATCCTTCAGCGAGCGTTGAGGGCGACAAATTCTGTCTTGTCCACGACATTGGTGGGCGGATACCTTGTCTACCCCGGCGTAACTGGTAAGTAGCGTCTGAACAGTGGGTTCCGGGGGGAGCCGGTCGGGAGAGCTTGATGGGAAGAGGTCCGGGACTGAGGAAGTCGCTCGCTGAAAAGTTCGACGACGAGCTGAAATTCTTCAAAGGGTGGATCGACAAGCCGAAAACCGTCGGTTCCATCGTGCCGACCAGTTCGGTCACCGCGCGCAAGATGGCCTCGATCGTCAATCCGGACTCCGGGCTGCCGGTGCTCGAGGTCGGGCCTGGCACCGGTGTCATCACCCGCGCCATCCTGGCGCGCGGGATCAAGCCGCAGAACCTCTACGCCGTTGAATATTCGACCGATTTCGTGCGCCATCTGCGCACGCTCTATCCCGGCGTGAACGTCATCGAGGGCGATGCCTTCAATCTCGACGCGACGCTGGGCGAGCACAAGGACGTTGTCTTCGATTCGGTGGTGACGGGCGTGCCGCTGCTCAATTTCCCGGTCGACCAGCGCATCCGCTACATCGAGAGCCTGCTCGACCGCATCCCGGCCGGCCGGCCGATCGTGCAACTGTGCTATGGCCCGCTGTCGCCGATCCCGCCCGGTCGCGGCAACTACACGGTGGAGCACTTCCATTTCGTGCTGCGCAACATTCCGCCGACCCGGCTCTGGATCTACCGCCGTCCGGCCAGGAACTGAGATCGGTCTTGGCGTTGATTTGTGCCTCGCTTCGCCATAGGAAGGCGAAGGAGGCAGTCGCCTGATGATCCCCAAAATTCTCGTCTTCGCGGGTTCGGTCCGTAGCGGCGCGTTCAGCGGCAGGACCGCCGACGCAGCGCAGAAGGCGCTGGCCTTGCAGGGCGCCGACGTGACCCGCATTTCGCTGGCTGATTATCCGATGCCGATCTTCGACGAGGATCTGGAGCGGGAAGAGGGCATCCCCGAAAACGTCATGAAGCTGGCGCGCATGATTGGCGCGCATGACGGGCTGCTCATCGCCACGCCGGAATATAACGGGTCGCTGCCGCCGCTGCTCAAGAATGCCATCGACTGGGTAAGCGTGGTCAGGCATGACGGCGGCCGGCAGTTGAAGCCGCTGGCCGGCAAGGCGGTGGCGCTGTGCTCGTCGTCAAAGGGCCAACATGCCGGCGTGCGCGCCATCAACCATCTGCGCGCGGTGCTGGTACGCTGCCATATGGAGATCGTGACGCCGGAATGCTCGGTGCCGAACGGGGGCAGCGCTTTCGATGCAGAAGGCGGTTTCGCCGACGAGCGGTTGCGCCATGCCATGGATATCGTTGCGCAGGTTCTGATCGAACGCGCCCGAATGCTGTCAGCCAGGGGAGACATATGAGCGATATGCGCGACAAGCTGATCGTCGGCCTCGACCTTCCGACCCTGACCGAGGCCGAGAAGGCGGTGCGCGAACTGGGCGACACCGTCTCCTTCTACAAGATCGGCTACCAGCTCGCCTTTGCCGGCGGGCTCGACTTCGCCCGCGAGCTTGCCGAGGACGGCAAGAAGATCTTCCTCGACATGAAGCTGCTCGACATCGACAACACCGTGGCCAAGGGCGTCGAGAACATCGTCAAGATGGGCATGACCATGCTGACGCTTCACGCCTACCCCAAGGCCATGCGCGCGGCGGTGGAGGCGGCCAAGGGCAGCAATCTGTGCCTGCTGGCGGTGACGGTGCTGACCTCGATGAACGAGCAGGACGTCATCGACGCCGGTTATGAATATGACCCGCATACGCTTGTGCTGCGCCGCGCCGAACAGGCGCTGACCGCCGGCATGGGTGGCATTGTCTGCTCGGCCGAGGAAGCATCGGCGGTGCGCAAGATCGTCGGTCCGGCGATGGCGGTGGTGACGCCGGGCATCCGCCCCGTGGGCTCCGACCGTGGCGACCAGAAGCGCGTGGTGACGCCGGCGGATGCGATCCGCAACGGCTCCAGCCATCTCGTCGTGGCACGCCCGATCGTCGCGGCATCGAACCGCAAGGCCGCGGCCGAGGCGATCCTGGCGGAGATGCGCTCGGCCTGAGCCTTTGGCCCACAAACTTGGCGACGAAGTGGATCACCGCTTTGACGCAAGGGCTTGCGCAACGGCGGTAACTCGGCTCTGACTTGGATGAAACCGCATCTGGACGGCGCGGCGGAGAGCGAGGAGAAGCAGATGCCCAAGGGATATTGGATCGCCCGCGTCGATGTGCGCGATGCGGAGGGTTACAAGGCCTATGTCGAGGCCTCGAAGCTTGCCTTCGACCGGTTTGGCGCGAAGTTCCTGGCGCGCGGCGGCCAGCACGAAAAGGCCGAAGGGCAGGGCCGCGGCCGCAATGTCATCATCGAATTCGAATCGCTGCAGGTAGCGCATGACTGCTACCATTCGCCCGAATATCAGCGTGCCGTGGCCATCCGCCAAAAGGTGGCGGACGGCGAGATCGTTCTGGTCGAAGGGGTCTGACGCCGTCGCCGGTCAGGCGACAAGGTCCGGCACAGGCCCGATATAACGCGATTGCGGGCGCATCAGACGGCCCGTCGCCAGCTGTTCGCGCGCATGCGCGATCCAGCCGGCCGTGCGTCCGGCCGCGAAGACGCAGGTAAAAGCCTCTTCCGGGAACCCCGCCGCCTCGAGCAGCAGCGCGGTGTAGAACTCGACATTGGTCTGCAGGACACGATCGGGCTTGGCGCGCTTCAGCGCGGCAAGCGCTGCCTGCTCGACCGTTTCGGCGAAAGCCAGGCGGCGTCCGGCCTCGCCATCGGGACCGAGCCGGCGCACCACGCTCTTCAGCACGTCGGCGCGCGGGTCGCGTACACGGTAGATGCGGTGGCCAAAGCCCATGATGCGGCGGCCTGCGGCCAGTTCCTTTGAGATCCAGCCGGCGGCGTCGCCGGAGGCGGCGATGGCATCCAGCATGGCGATGACCGGGCCGGGCGCGCCGCCATGCAGAGGGCCTTTCAAGGCGCCAAGCCCCGCGAGTGTCGCGGAGGTCAGGCCGGCCTGGGTCGAGGCCACCACGCGCGCGGCAAAGGTCGAGGCGTTGAGGCCATGATCGCAGACCGTGACGAGATAGGCGTCGAGCGCAGCCGCCAGTTCCGGTTTCGCCGGTTTGCCGGCCAGCATGCGCAGCATGTCGGCGGCATGGGAGGCCTTGGCATCGGGCGCGACCGTCGTTTTGCCCTGGCGCAGCCGCAGCAATGCGGGGGTCAACACCGCAGGCGCCGCGACCAGCCTCAGTGCATCGTCCAATGTGGCGCCGTCCGGCATCAGCGCTGTGCCGGCGCGCATGCCGTCATAGACATCCAATTTGGCAAGGGTCGGCAGCAGCGGGGCGATCCGCTCGAACACCTCGACGCGTGCCTGGCCAAGCCGCGCCGCCAGTTCCTTCGCATCCGGCAGGTCAGCGAAGAAGCCGTCGAACAGAAGGTGCACCGCACCGGCGAAGTCGCGGTGGCCGGCAAGGTCGCGTAGGGCATAGCCCCTTATGGTGAGATGGCCGCCGAGGCCGTCGACCTCGGATAGCACGGTTTCGGCTGCAATCACGTCGTCGAGCCCGCTTGTCATCGTCCGTCTCCTTGATCGTTGTTCGAGACGAGATAATGCTGCTATTGATTGTCATCAATCTTGATCAAGAGAATCAATATGAATGCCTGGCTGACCCGGGACGAAGCGCTGGACAGGCTGGGCGTGCGGCCGCAGACCCTTTACGCCTATGTCAGTCGCGGCCAGATCGGCATGCGGCCCGATCCGGCAGATCCGCGCCGCAGCCTCTATCGTTCCGAGGACATCGCTGCTCTGACCACGCGCCGCGCCCGCGGTCGGCGGGTTTCGGCGATCGCCGAAAGCGCGGTGGCCTGGGGCGAACCGGTTTTCGCCACCGCCATTTCCACGGTGATCGGCGGTCGGCTGATCTATCGCGGCAAGGATGCGGTGGAGTTTTCCCGTACAGCGACACTGGAGGAAGCGGCGCGCCTTTTGTGGGCGGCCGATGGTCCGGCGCGTTTCGCGACATCGGGCGCTCCGACCGAGACGGGCCTCGCCCAGGCTTTCGCCGTGCTCGCGGCCTTGGCCGCGAAGGGACAGCCTTCGCTTGGGCGCACGGCAACGGCATTGCAGGCCGACGCGATGCCGGCGATCGCGGCCCTTGCCGGCGCGCTCGGCGCGACGCCGGGAACCGAGCCGGTGCATGCCAGGCTTGCCAGGGGCTGGCGTGTCGAACCGGCGACCGAGGTGATCCGCCGGGTGTTGGTGCTTGTGGCTGACCATGAGCTCAACGCCTCGGCTTTCGCGGCACGGGTGGCCGCCTCGACCGGCGCGCCGCTGGCCGCCTGTCTTCTGGCCGGTCTTTCGACGCTTTATGGCCCACGCCACGGCACCGCCGCCGAAGCCGTCGCCATGCTGGTGGACGATGCGGCGCGGCTTGGCGCGAAAGCCGCCATTGCGCGCTGGATCGACCATGACCGGCCATTGCCGGGCTTCGGCCACATGCTCTACCCGAATGGCGACCCGCGCGCCGCCGGCCTGCTGGCCGACATGGTGCTGGAAGACAATGTCGAGGAATTGCGTCATGCAGCGCACGCCGCGACCGGCAGCGAGCCGACGATCGATTTCGCGCTGGTGGCGTTGACCCGGTCCTATCGCCTGCCCGCCGACGCGCCGATCAGGCTGTTCGCGCTTGGCCGCAGCGTCGGCTGGACTGCGCATGCCATCGAACAGATCGCTTCGGGCAAGCCGATCCGCCCGCGCGCCCGCTATGAAGGGCAGTTGCCGGCAGAGGGATGAATCTAGAGCAGGCGGAACGGAATGCCGGTCAGCAGCGCCTTCACATAGCGCCGCTTCTGGTAGTGGCCGTTGAGCGAGACCCGCGACAGCGCCGTCGGTCGCTCCAGGCTGGTCGCGTCGAGCACGCCGGGCCGCGTCGTCACCGCCAGCTGGATGCCCGCCTTGGCCACCGCGTCGAATTCGCGTGGCGTCACCGCGACCTTGGTTCCATAGGGATAGGCGAAGGTCGTCGGCCGGCGCCCGATATAGGTTTCCACCGCCGCGATCGACCCGGAAATCTCGTCGGCGAGGCGGTCGGCGCCGACACGCGCCATGTTGATATGGGTCTGCGTATGGGCCCCGAAACGGGCGAGCGGGTCGGCGGCAAGCGCGCGCAGTTCGTCGGCGTTCATGATCAACTGGTCGACGATGGAGAGCGGTTCGATCATGCGCGAGCGCGCGGCCCGGTCGATCTGCGCCACCGCAACGTCTTCGTCGTTTGAGTGGACGTAGTGTACGATGCGCTCATAGGCGTCCTGCTTGCGGCTTGGCGTGTCGGTCAGCACCGTCTCGCCGCCACCGCCGAAGTCGAATTCGAACTTGTCCTTCGAGCGGGTCAGCACCTTGGCGGTCTCCCACCATATGGAGCGGGTGCGCTCGACGAAGCCCTTGGCGATGAAGATGGTGTAGGGCACGTGGTGCCGGCGGAACACCGGCGCGGCATGCTCGGCATTGTCGCGGAAGCCGTCGTCCAGCGTGAACACGACGAAGCGGCGCTTGTCCTGCCTGTCGGCGAGCAGTGCCGGCAGATCGTCCAGCGCCACCGGCGTCAGGCCGGTTCCGACGCAGACCCGGATCGCCTCGTCCAGGAATTCAGGCGTCACCGACAGCGTCGCGTTCGGGTCGAAGCCGCCGCGCCGGGCTGGGCGCACATGATGCAGGGTGAGAATGACGCCGCGACCCGCCGCCGCCGGCCACAGCGCACCTGCCCTGGTCAGGGCTACCCCTTCGAGGCCAGCGCGGATGGCGCCATGTTTCAGAAACCGCTTGGCCGAATTTTTCAGCGACATGCCGGCGCCCCGTCCGCGAAGCTGGCGGCATTGGCAAGGCGGCCTTCCGATCCAGGATGGCGTTGCACGGACATTCCTCGGCTCTGCTACGCGCCCGCGGAATGCAGGACGCGTCGATGGCCGATGGCACGGCCGCTGAAAGCCTATTCCAGCGCCAGTTAATAAACTGCCCGTGCAGCGCTACGTTTTGGGTGTCATCGCCTTGCCGGGCAAGGCGATGCCCGCAACCGCCTCAGCGGTATTTCATGTAGCCGACAAAGCCGGCGATGCGCCAACGGTCGCCATCGTTGCGGCAGAAATAGAGCGTCTGCCAGTTCAGCCGGTCGCTGCCGCCATCGGCCAGCGGCACGGTGCCGTCGAACTTCTTGTGCGCCACCGCGACATTGCCGTTGATCTCGATGCGGTTGAGCGTCACCGCCTTGAGCAGGGCCGATGGCAACGGCTCGGCATAGGCGACGGCGGCGGATTCGGCCGCCTGGCGCAGCCATTCGTCGCGATAGGCCTGCAGCGTCGGGAAGGCGGCGTTCCAATCGTCCTGGTTGGGAGAATTGTGGGCATGGATGCCGAGGAAGCGCACCTCGTCGAAATCATTGGCCACCATCGACCAATCCTGCGCGGCAAAGGCCTCGAAGTCGCGCGGCATCAGCATCTCCCAGATGAAGGCGCGGTCGGCGTCGCCGGCAAAGGGGTTCTTGGTCTCGGTCATGTCGGCTCCGGTAAGGTTCGTCTGCAGAAATGGTTCAGGAGAGTTTGCCGCGCGCGGCGACGGGCAGGATGTCGACGACGCGGTCGCCGGAAATCAGATAGACCTCGTCGAACAGATTGGTGACGACGCAGGCATGGTCGGGCAACACGCGCACGCGGTCGCCGACGGCAAGCCTGGCGCCGCCGCTGAGTTCGACCTTGCCATGCTCTTCGCTCAAGGCCGTGACGCGCGCGCCGGGGATGCCGACCAGTTCGCCATGGTCCGGCAGGCCGAGCAGGTCGCTCGACAGTGCCTTCGAGCCGCTGTCGAGGATGGCGCGGGTCGGCGTTGGTGCGGAGACGACGGTGGCGAGCACGGTCAGCGCGCAATCGTCCGCGCTGGCCGCACCCTTCTCGACCTGGTAGCGGTCCATATAGATGTAGGTGCCGGGCCGGTATTCGGTAACGATGGCTGCGTCCTGCCTGCGCCACATGTCGGGCGTGCCGCCGCTGGTCACGGTCTCGCAGGCGAAGCCTTCCTTTGCCAGCAGGTCGCGGGCGTCGGCGAGCCAGGTTTCCGCGGCTTCCGGCGCGCCGGCGGCGGGATAGGTCATCAGGCCGCCGAAGGTCAGGCCGGGCGCCGAAGCGATCTGCTTTGCCAGCGTCAGCGCTTGCTCAGCCGTCTGCACGCCGCAGCGGGCGGCACCCGTGTCGCATTCGATCAGCACTTTCAGCGGGCGGCTAGCGTCCGTGAACATTTCAGCGAGCCCGGCGACGGTGGTCGCGCTGTCGGCGGTCACCGAAAGCGTCACGCGCCGATGCAGGGCCAGCAGCCGCTCCAGCTTCGCCTTGCCGATGATGTTGTAGGGCAGGAAGATGTCGGTCAGCCCGGCATCCGCCATCACCTCGGCCTCGCCGATCTTCTGGCAGGTGATGCCGGCGGCGCCGGCTTCGACCTGCTTTTTCGCGAAATAGGGCAATTTGTGCGTCTTGATATGCGGCCTGAGCTTCACGCCCGCCGCATCGGCAGCAGCCTGGGCGCGGGCGATGTTGCGCTCGGCGCGGTCGAGATCGATCAGCACGGCAGGCGTGTCGATTTCGGCGATGGTTTTCGGGCGTGGGCTCATCTTTTTGTCTCTTGTCGGCAGAAACGGTTGTCGATCTTTCAAACCTGGCCGGTGGCGGAGCGCCAGCTCTCGATCAGCTCCCGGTACCAGCGGGCACTCGATTTCAGCGTTCGCTGCTGGGTGGCGAAATCGACATACACGATGCCCCACCGCTTGGTGTAGCCAAGTTCCCATTCGAAATGGTCCAGGAACGACCAGACGAAGTAGCCATCGACACGAATGCCGGACCGCATCGCTTCAGTCAGCACCTGCAGGTGGCCCGACAGGAAGCGAATTCGCCCCGGATCGTCGACACGGCCGTCTTCGGAGAGCTGGTCTGGCATCGAACAGCCATTTTCGGTGATGACGACAGGCGGCAGCTTATCGCCGTAACGGTCGCGGAGGGCGGTCAGGACCTCGCCGAGGCCACTGGGCACGATCGGCCATCCCATCGTTGTTTCCGCGGCGCCGCCCGTCACCTCAACCTCGAAAGGCTCAAGGGCGGGCGTGGCAGCGGGTTTCAGCGCGGTGACCGTGAGCGGGTGGAAATAGGTCAGACCGAGCCAGTCGATCGGCGCCTTGATGATGTCCAAATCGCCTTCCCGCACCGCGGACCAGTTGGCGTCGGGCAGGGCCTCCAGTTCCTTCGGATAGCGGCCGAGCAGAACGGCATCGGTGACGAGGTTGTTGCGCAGCGCATCGAACAGGACGGTCGCGGCTCTGTCTTCGGGAGCATTCGAGGCGGGCCGGCAGGGTGAGGAATGATTGGTCAGGCCGATTCTGGCATTCGAATGCGCGCGGATCGCCCTTGTCGCCAGGCCATGGCCGAGAAGCAGGTGATGCATCACCGGCAGCGCCGCGCCGGTCGACAGTCGAAAGCCCGGCGCATGCTCGCCAAGCACATAGCTGTGGCGCATCAGCGTATAAGGCTCGGCAATGGTGAACCAGCTGCGGACCCGGTCGCCGAGCCTCCGTGCCACATGTTCTGCGAAGTCGGCGAAGCGTGTGCTGGTTTCACGCGCACACCAGCCTCCGTTCTCCATCAGCGCGGCGGGCATGTCGGAATGGAAAAGCGTGGCGATGGGTTCGATGCCCCGTTCCAGAAGACCGTCGACGAGCCGATCGTAAAAACCGAGGCCCGCTTCATTGACCGCGCCGCTGCCGGTCGGCTGGACCCGGGACCAGCAGACGGAGAAGCGATAGGCGCTGAGGCCCAGTTCGGTCATGATGCCGAGATCCTCGCGCCAGCGATGATAGTGGTTGGCCGAGACGGAACCGTCGCTGCCGTCGACGACGCGGCCGGGCTCTCGCAGGAATCGATCCCAGACCGATTCACCACGCCCATCCTCGGCGAGCGCGCCTTCGACCTGATAGGCGGCGGTCGCGACACCAAACAGAAAGTCGCGCGGGAATGTGGCACCGAGTGCTGCTGGTGTTTCAGCAATCACGCGAGACTGGCCGGAAAGGGTGGAGGGAAGTGCCACGGTCAATCTCCGAGCGGCAGGCGCGGATCGGCCACCTTCAGCGTGTTCACGCTTTGCTTGATCCGGCGCAGATTTTCCAATGCCTTCGATCCCCGCGCTTCGGCGGTTGCCGTGGCGATGATGTCGAGGATGGCCAGCAGCGCGTAGCGCGACGAGGTCGGCTTGTAGATGTTGCCGTCCTCGACCGCCTGGAACGGGATCACCGTTTCGGCCGCCTTGGCGAGCGCGGACTCCGGCGGCGTGACGGCCACGGTGACGGCGCCGTACTGGCGGGCCACCTGCACGGCCTCGACCGTCGAGCGCGCATAGCCCGACACCGAGAAGGCGACCACCGTGGTTTCGGGCGTCGCCACAGACGCATACATGCGCTGCAACTGTCCGTCGACCTGGGCGAGCGCCGACAGGCCGAGCCGGAACAGCCTGTTCTGCATTTCCGTCGCCATCATCGAGGAGATACCGCCGGAGCCGACGCACAGAATATTGCCGGAAACGGCTATGCGCTCGGCGATCTCGATCAGCTTTGGCATGGCGAGGCTGCCGGTGGCGCGCTGGATGGCGGCGATGGCGGATTCGGTGATGGCGGCCGCGATGCGCTGCTCGCGCACGTCGCTGCCGGGCGGCTCGGCCGACAGATACTGGCCGCCGATGGCGATGGCCTGGGCAAGGTAGAACTTGAAATCGCGCAGGCCTTCGCAGCCGAGGCTGCGGCAGAAGCGCGTCACCGTCGGTTCGCTGATGGCGGCCCGCGCGGCGATCTCGGAGATTGCCGCCTTGGAGACGAAATCGGGTTCGGACAGCACCATGCTGGCCAGCCGGCGATCCGACTTGGTGCCGTCCTGCGCCATCATTTGCAGGCGGGTGATGATGTCCGCCGGGCTTTTCACAGCGGCAGGCCCGTTGCCGTGTCGAAAAGATGGATGTTTCGGGGGGCGACGCTGACCGGAAGCTGGTCGCCGGGCTTCACTGCGATGCGGTCGCGGAACACCGCGCGCACCGGGTCGCTGCCGATGGCGCCATAGACATGGGTCTCGGAGCCGGTCGGTTCGACGACGTCGACACGAATGGTGATGGCGCCATCGCCGCCGGCGATAAAATGCTCGGGCCGAATGCCGGCCTCTATGGTGCCGCCAGCGGCTGCGCTGCCGGCAAGCTTCAGCCGGCCGCCGCCCGCAGGCTCGAACCAACCGCCGTCCGATGCCGCTTTCAGCGCCCCGGAAACGAAGCTCATCGATGGCGAGCCGATGAAGGAGGCGACGAACTTGTTTGCCGGCTTGTCATAGAGGTCGAGCGGCCTGCCTACCTGTTGGATACGGCCCTTGTCCATTACCACGATGCGGTCGGCCATGGTCATCGCCTCGATCTGGTCGTGCGTGACATAGACGATGGTGGATTTGAGCCGCTGGTGCAGCGCCTTGATCTCGGTGCGCATCTGCACGCGCAGTTGCGCGTCGAGATTGGAGAGCGGCTCGTCGAACAGGAAGACTGAAGGTTCGCGCACGATGGCGCGACCCATGGCGACACGCTGGCGCTGGCCACCTGAAAGCTGGCGTGGATAGCGGTCGAGATAGGAGAACAGGTTGAGGATGCCGGACGCTTTCTTGACCTTCTCCTCGACCACCGGCCCGCTCTCGCCGCGGATCTTGGGGCCGAAGCCGATGTTCTCCGCCGCTTTCAGATGCGGGAACAGCGCATAGGACTGGAACACCATGGCGATGTTGCGCTTCTGCGGCGGCAGGTTGTTGGACCGCACGCCGCCGACCAGCAGGTCGCCGGCATTGATCGTCTCCAGTCCGGCCAGCATGCGCAAAAGCGTTGACTTGCCGCAGCCCGATGGGCCGACCAGCACGACGAACTCGCCACTGGCGATCTCGAGATTGATGTCCTCCAGAATTTTGTGATGCCCGAAGGACTTTGACAGGTTGCGGAACGAGACGTCGGTCATGTCTGGCTAACCTCCCAGAATGTCGTCGATGAATGGCAGATAGCCCGCCGTCAAACCGGCATCGACAGGCATGACGACGCCGGTGATGCCCGAGGCGCGCTCTGAAGCGAGGAAGGCGACGGCTTCCGCCACTTCCTTCGCATTGACGATGCGCCCGAGCGGATAGAGCCGCTTCAGTTTGCCGAGAATGTCGGGGTTTTTCTCCAGCCGGTGATCCCAGGCGGCGGTGCGGATCGAGCCGGGGCACACGACATTGGCGCGCACGCCGCTGCGACCAAGCTCGACGGCAAGTGCCTTGGCATAGGCGTTGATGCCGGCCTTGGCGGCGGCATATGCCGGATTGCCGAAATGCGCGATGGCGTTGACCGAGGACACGAAGACGACGCTGCCGCCGCCGCGTTTCGCCATTGCCTTGGTCAGCGGGTCGGCGAAGGTCATCACGCCGGTCAGGTTGAGGTCGAGTTCGCGCTCGATGCTTGCCGCGTTGAGCGCGACAAGCGTCTCGGCGCGGGTCCAGCCGGCGTTGTTGACGAGGATGTCGGGCACGCCATCGCGTTCGACAAGGTTAGCCGCGGCCGTCTCCAGCGCGGCGCGATCCGTCAGGTCGAAGACATGGCGCGAGGCGATCGCCGGATTGCTCAGCGCCTCCATGGACTGGTCGCAGCCGACCACACGTGCGCCGCGCTCAGCAAGCAACGCGACCAGCGCCGAGCCCAGGCCGCCGCCCGCGCCGGTGATCACCACGGTCTTGCCCTGGAACTCTTTGTCGGACATCGCCCGTGCTCTCTCCCCCTGGCTGGACCTTTTCACGGCTAGGCGCAAAAATGTAATTAAGCAACAGAAAAATCTGCTTGAAAGGTGGATTTTGCACGATAATGTAGGAAAGTAACATGAAGGCAAAACCGCATGTTGCGACTCGGGCCGCCGGCCCGCAAAGACAATGGGAGAGATTTTATGAAACTGGCACGATGGACTGCCGGCCTCCTGGCCGGGTTGAGCATGCTGGCGGTGGCCGCACAGGCGGAAGCGGGCGAAGTGCGGGTGACCGTCGCCGAATACAGCTCCAAGACCGGCCCTTATTTCGAAGAGGTCAAGAAGGAATTCGAGGCGGCCAATCCCGGCACGACACTGAAGTTCGAAATAGTTCCGTGGGACGTGTTGCTGCAGAAGCTGACCACCGACATTGCCGCCGGCACCAATGCGGATCTCTCGATCATCGGCACGCGCTGGCTGATCGACTTCGTCCAGCAGGGCGTCGCCGAACCGCTCGACAGCTATGTGACGCCGGATTTCAAGGGCCGCTTCATCGAGACCTTCCTGTCGCCCTCGATCATGGAAGGCAAGACCTACGGTCTGCCGATCGCCGCTTCGGCGCGCGCGCTCTATTACAACAAGGACCTGTTCGACAAAGCCGGCATCAAGAACCCGCCAGCGACCTGGACCGAGCTTCAGGAGGACGCCCGCAAGATCAAGGCCAACGGCGCCTTCGGTTACGGCATCCAGGGCAAAGAGATCGAGACCGACGTCTATTATTATTACGCGATGTGGTCGTTCGGCACCGAAATCCTCAACAAGGATGGCACTTCCGGCCTGAGCACGCCCGGAGCGCTTGAGGCGGCCAAACTCTACAAGTCGATGATCGACGAAGGACTGACCCAGCCCGGTGTCACCTCGATGAACCGCGAGGACGTCATGGCCCTGTTCAAGCAGGGCAAGGTCGGCATGATGGTCACCGCGCCCTTCATGATGAACCAGCTCAAGGACGAGGCGCCGAACCTGAAATACGGCGTTGCCGCCATCCCGGCCGGTCCGACAGGCGCGCGCGGCACCTACGGCGTCACCGACTCCATCATCATGTTCAAGAATTCCAAGAACAAGGATGAGGCCTGGAAACTGCTCGACTTCCTGTTCACCACAAAGCAGCGCGCCAAGTTCACTCAGAACGAAGGCTTCCTGCCGGTGAACAAGGAAGAGGCCAAGATGCCGTATTATGTCGACAATGCCGGTCTTGCCGCCTTTACAGCACTGCTGCCCGAAGCCCGCTTCGCTCCGGTCATCCCGGGTTGGGAGGAGATCGCGCAGATCACCAGCGACGCTGTGCAGAAGATCTATCTCGGCCAGGGTGAGCCGGAGGCGACGCTGAAGGACGCCGCCGCCAAGGCAAACGGCGTGCTGAAGAAGTAGCAGCCGACGGCGCGCCCGGTTTCGCCGGGCGTGCCACGGCACGGCGAAGAATGCGGCACCAACCAGGCCGCCGCGCCTTCTCTCGCCCGATCTCCGCTTCGTCCGGCATCCTTCCGCATCAGAAGAGGGAACCGGTCAGGTCCACCGCGGCGCCGGTCTCGTTGCCTCCCTTCGAGGTCGTCGCCCAGGTGGACCTGATCGTTGGGCGGTCGCTTCCGCAGGACGGAAGCGGCTTCGTGAAGCGGGATCGGGCGAGGCCCCAACCGGATTAGACAGATTTTCGCATGCACAATCGCGCGCTGCCCTATCTGCTCACCTTGCCCAGCCTGTTTCTGGCTGCGGTGGTCATCTTCTGGCCGGTCTACGACCTGATCCAGATATCGACCCACGATGTCAGTCGTTTTGGCCAGCTGCGTGACTTCATCGGCTTTGCCAATTTCGCAGCCCTTGCGGGCGATCCCGACTTCATGGCCGCACTGTGGCGCACCGGCCTGTGGACGCTTTCGGTCGTCGCCGGCGCGCTGATCCTGTCGGTCCCCGTAGCGATGATCCTGAATTCCGACTTCTACGGCCGCGGTCTCGCCCGCATCATCATCATGCTGCCCTGGGCGGTCTCGCTGACCATGACCGCCGTGGTCTGGCGCTGGGCGCTGAACGGCGAAAGCGGCATGTTGAATTCGGCCCTGATCGGGCTCGGCATCATCGACCAGAACATCCAGTGGCTGGCCAGCGCCGGCACCGCCTTCCCGATGCAGGTGCTGATCGGTATCCTGGTGACGGTGCCGTTCACGGTCACCATCTTCCTCGGCGGTCTGTCCTCGATCCCCGACGATCTCTATGAGGCGGCCGCGCTCGAAGGGGCGTCCCCCTGGCAGCAATTCCGCACCATCACGCTGCCGCTGCTGAAGCCGTTCATCAACATCGCCATCGTGCTGAACATGATCTACGTCTTCAATTCCTTCCCGATCATCTGGGTGATGACGCAGGGCGGGCCCGCCAATTCCACCGACATCCTGGTCACCTATCTCTACAAGCTGGCCTTCCGCGTCGGCAAACTCGGCGAGGCCTCCGCCGTCTCGCTGGTGATGTTCGCCATATTGCTCATCTTCACCATGATCTATGTGCGGCTGGCCATGCGGGAGCGGCAGGCATGAAAAAGAGCAAACTCGTCCGTTCCATAATCGCCTGGCTTTTGCTGGCGCCGTTGATCGTCGTCACGCTGTTTCCCTTCGCGGTGATGTTCCTGACGGCGGTGAAGCCGCGCACCGAGGTTTTGTCTCCGACCTGGTGGCCGAGCGAATTCCGCTGGTCGAACTTCGCCGACATGTGGGTGGCGACCGGTTTCGGCCGGGCGCTCATCAATTCGCTCTACGTTTCGATCCTGGCCACCGTCGGCGCCATCCTGATTTCCATTCCCGCTGCCTATGCCATGTCGCGCTTCCGTTTCGCCGGCTACGGGCTGATGCGGCAGTTCCTGCTGGTCTCGCAGATGATCTCGTCCATCGTGCTGGTGCTCGGCCTGTTCCGGCTGATCGCCGCCTGGGGGCTGATCGAGAGCACGACGGCCGTTGGCGTCGTCTACATGGCCTTCAACGTCGCCTTCACCGTGTGGATGTTGCAGAGCTATTTCGACACCATCCCGCGCGATCTAGAGGAAGCGGCCTGGATGGAAGGGGCCAGCCGCTGGCTCACCCTGCGCAAGGTGTTCCTGCCGCTTTGCCTGCCGGCCATCGCCGTCACCGCCATCTTTACCTTCATCAACGCCTGGAATGAGTTCATCGTGGCATTGACGATCCTGCGCAGTCAGGAGAACTACACGCTGCCCATTCAGGTGTTCGCGCTGGTTGCCGGCCGCTACACCATCGAATGGCATCATGTGATGGCCGCGGCCTTGCTTGCCACGCTGCCGGTGGCGGTGATGTTTGCCTGGCTGCAGCGCTATCTCGTTCGCGGCCTCGCCATCGGCGCGGTCAAATAACAGGAGAAATTTGAGACATGTCACGCAAGCAGGTTTTCGGGTCCTCGCATGTGCCGCTTTCGCCGGCGGTCAGGGCCGGCGACTTCGTTTTCGTCTCGGGTCAGGTGCCGGTGCGCGCCGATGGCACGGTGGTCGATGGCGGTATCGAGCCGCAGACCCGGCAGGTGCTGGAAAACGTCAAGGCGGCGCTGGCGCTGGCCGGCGCCACCATGGACGATGTGGTGAAAACCACCGTTTGGATCGAGGACGCCCGCGACTTCGGCGGCATGAACAAGGTTTATGGCTCCGTCTTCGCCAAGGAGCCACCGGCCCGCACCACGGTGGAATCGCGGTTGATGATCGACATCAAGGTCGAGATCGAGGCCGTTGCCTACGCGCCGGTGAAATAAAGACCGGCACTTGCGCTAGCTTCTCCGCCCAAGCGGCGGAGGGGCACAACTCCCAAGCTGATAGAGTACCCCATGCGTATCTTCACCGCCTCGCTGGCGACCGAAACCAACACCTTCTCCCCCGTGCCGACCGACCGGGCATCCTTCGAGATGGCCTTTTATGCCGGGCCGGGCGAGCATCCGGAAACGCCGACTTTGTGCTCTTCGCCGATCGTCGCGTTGCGCCGTCGCGCCGCTGCCGAAGGGTTGACCGTGATCGAAGGTACGGCGACTTGGGCCGAGCCCGGCGGGCTGGTGCAGCGCCAGACGTTCGAAGCGCTGCGCGACGAAATTCTCGACCAGCTGCGCGCAGCGCTTCCCGTCGACGCCGTCATCCTCGGCCTGCATGGCGCGATGGTGGCGCAAGGCTATGACGATTGCGAGGGCGACCTCTTGGCGCGCGTGCGCGAGATCGTCGGGCCGGATGTCGTGGTCGCTTCCGAGCTCGACCCGCACAGCCATCTGACGCCGAAGCGGGTGGCGGCGGCCAACATCCTGGCCGCCTTCCTCGAATTCCCGCACACCGATTTCTATGAACGCGGCGAACATGTCGTCGAACTCGGCCTCGCCGCCGCGCGTGGCGAGATCAAGCCCGTCATCTCCACCTTCGATTGCCGCATGATCGAGGTGATGCCGACCAGCCGCCAGCCGATGCGCGGTTTCGTCGATCGCATCAAGGCGCTGCACGGCAAGGACGGCATCCTGTCGGTCTCCGTCATCCACGGCTTCATGGCCGCCGACGTGCCGGAGATGGGCGCGCGCGTCATGGTCGTCACCGACAATGACAAGAAGAAGGGCGACGCGCTGGCCGAGCGGCTGGGACGCGAGCTTTACGCGTTGCGCGGGCAGCTCGCCATGCCGATGCTGACGGCGGATCCGGGCATCGACCGCGCGCTTGTCGTGCGCGCTTCCGAGAGAGCAAAGCCGATGGTCATCGCCGATGTCTGGGACAATCCCGGCGGCGGCGTCGCCGGCGACGGCACGTCGCTGCTGCGCGCGATGCTGGCGCGCGGGCTCAAGAATGTCGGCGTCGCCACCATCTGGGACCCGCTCGCCGTCACCTTTTGCCACGCTGCGGGCGAGGGTGCCGTCATCGACCTGCGCTTCGGCGGCAAGGCCGGCCCGCTCGCCGGCGAGCCGATCGACGCCAAGGTGCGCGTGGTCAAGGCCGTCGACGAAGGGTGGCAGAGCTTCGGCCCGAGCCGTGTGACGCTGGGCGCCGCAGCGCTGGTGCGGCTGGAAGGCACCGAGATCGACGTCATCCTCAACACCAACCGCACGCAGACTTTCGAGCCGGATATCTTTTCCAACTTGGGCCTCGATCCGCTGACGAAGGACGTGCTGCTGATCAAGTCGACCAACCATTTCTACGCCGGCTTCGAACCGATCGCCGCCGAGATCATCTATGTGTCGGCGCCGAGCTCCTATCCGAGCGACCCCAGGGCGACCGACTACGCCAAACTGGTGCGGCCGATCTGGCCGCGCGTCAGCGATCCTTGGAAAGACGCGCAGAACTAGGCTGGCCTGGACGGTCGACGTCGCGACGGCCAAACACCCCGCGACGCTGCCCGGCAAAGAGCCGAGGTCGACGGATTGCAACAATGGTCAGGCCGCGCACGCCGGTCGAGATACGATACGGCGTGCGCGACCGAACCCATTCCACCCGAACCCCAGGCGCGGGAAGTCTAGCCAAATTTACCGCGCCAGCGAACTTCCCGCTGAAATACACCCAAAAATAGTTGGAAGTACTGCCGCGCTTGCCCGGGTAGAGCATACGTGTTTGCGTCCGGTTACACTTTGCTGGCGGTCCCGGCTGGTGTAGAGAACGCGCTCGAAACTTCCAGGGACGGGTTGATGACAATGTCGAAAAATATTCGCGGTTTTCTGTCCGGCGGGCGCCGGAGCGTTGCCGCGGCCCTCGTCCTGCTCGGCATGGCGATGCCGGCAATGGGCCAGGAGGCCAAGCTCGATGCGGCAAAGCCGGCCGACGGTGCGCCCTGGTTGATCAATTGCGCCAGCGGGGTTTCGAGCACTGATCTCGAGTGCCAGGCTTCGCAGAACTTGACCGAAACCAAGACCGGCCAGCGCGTGCTGACGCTGACGGTGCGGCGGCAGGGGGAAAAGGGCGAACTGACCTTGCTGCTGGCCTTGCCGCATGGGCTGTTCTTGCCGTCAGGGGTCTCCTACCAGGTCGACGAAGGCGAAAAGGCGACCGCCGCCATCCAGACCAGCGACCAGAACGGCGCCTATGCGGCCGTGCCGCTGGCGCCGGCCCTGCTGAAGACGCTGAAATCCGGCACGACGCTGAGCATCGGCATGGAAGCGGTGACGCGCAAACCTGTCACCATCCCCGTCCCGTTGAAGGGCTTCACCGCCGCCGTCGACAAGATGGTAGCAACGAAGTAGCGGCTTGAACGCCGCGCTTCCTGTCGGGCGCGAAAAGGACACTCCAGCAGTTTGGCACAGCGGCTGGTTCGTTCCGAAAAGCGAACCCGATTTTCGAGGTTGTGGGCCAGGTCAATGTCCGGGCGCCTCGTCTTCCTCAGCCTCAGGTTCCAGTTGATCGAACGCGATTTGCCAGTCGGCGACGATATCGGCGCGCGCCTTGTCACCGCCCTGGGCCGCAAGCCGCGCCTCCTGTCTCAGCGCGATGCGTGCGGCAGCCCGCGCAACGCGGCCTGACGGCGGCACCCACCCTCGAGGTTCGACGCCTGTCGCCAGCGCTTCGCCGACCGCGGCCTTTGCCTCCAATGCTTCGCCGGTGCCATACCGGGTGAGCAGCGCCTGAAACGCCACGTGCAGGTCCGGATCGAAGGCCTGTTCCTCGCCGAGCGCGCCGATCACCGGATTGCCGGGATGCAGGAAGGCCAGCGGCAAGAGGCCGGCCGGGATCGGGGTGTTGGCCGAATGGGTGCGGCCGCTGGCCAGCAGCTTCGGCAGGAGATGTGTGTGCGGGCCGGGCGGCGAAACACCGCCAGTGTCCGGTCCGCCGATCTTCTGATAGACCTCGACGCGGCCGAGCGCGGTCAGCGCCACACGATGCGGATGCGTCGACAGGATGGCGGCGGTCGCATTGTTGCCTGCCTCGAACAAGGAGCGGCCGAGATTGGCGCGCAGCTCGCCAAGCAGCTTCGGGTCGCTGGTGCGGATGCAGAAATCGCACTGCGCCAGGCCGAGCCCCATGTCGAACAGGATGCCGGTGCGGTCGATACCGCGGATCGCGTGGTCGTCCGGTCCGATCTCGGTCAGCACCTTGCGTTCCGCGCGCCGCGCATTGGCCTCCGGCAGGCAGAGTGCCACGGCATGGCTCCAGCGATGTCGTTTCGGGCTCAGCGTCTCATAGGCGATCGCGGTCACGTCGGCGAGGCGCCGCCGCTCCAGCCGGATGCCACCGCGCCGCGTCGCGCGCGCCAGTTCCAGCCCGTCGTCGATCACCGGCTGTTCGCCCTTGTCCTGGTGGAATTCGGCAATGGCGCCGAAGGAACCCATGCTCCAGCCGGACCGCCAGTCGCCGAGATGGGTTTGCAGCAGCGGCTCAAGGTCGGTCATGGTCTTCTTCCTGTTGTTGGGCTGGTTCGGCGAGGTCGAGCGGTTGGACGACGGCTCGCCCGTGCGCCGTGCCGAAATAGGCCTCGACGCCATAGACATCGCGCAGCGCCTGCGGTGTCAGCACCTGGTCCGGCGCGCCGTCGGCCACCAGACGGCCGCCGTCGAGGATGAGCAGCCGGCTGCACCAGCGCGCCGCGAGACCGAGATCGTGCAGCGAGGCGACGACGCTGCGGCCTTGCCCCGCCAGTTCGGCAAACAGCCGCATCAGCGTGATCTGGTGCGACGGGTCGAGGCCGGCGGTCGGTTCGTCCGCGAGCAGCAGCGGTGTTTCCTGCGCCAGCGCGCGTGCGATCAGCACCCGCGCCTTTTCGCCGCCGGACAGTTCGGTCGCTGCGCGGTCGCGGAAGCCGTCCACTTCCATGCGCCGCATCGCCCGCTCCACGGCGGCGCGGTCGTCAGGCGACGGGGCGGCAAATCCCGCGCGGTGCGGAGTCCGCCCCAGCGCCACCACCATCTCGACCGGGATTGCCCAGGCAAGTTCGCGCTCCTGCGCCAGATAGGCCACCGCTGCAGCCCGTTCTCGGGCGTTCATCCCGGCGGCATCGCGTCCGTTGATGACGATGCTGCCTCGTGCCGCGACGAGGCCGAGCACCGAGCGCAGCAATGTCGACTTGCCGGCGCCGTTGGGGCCGATCAATCCGACGAATTCGCCCGGCCGGACGGTGAAGGAAATGTCTTCCAGCACGCGCCGGGCGCCGAGCGAGGCGGAAAGGCTGGTGAGGGTCAGCAGGCTCATGCCAGCCTCCGCCGTTCGCGATAGACGAGCCACAGGAAGAACGGCGCGCCGACGATCGCGGTGAGCACGCCGAGTTTGAGGTCCTTGCCCGGTGCGATGACGCGCACGAGGATGTCGGCGGCGAGAACCACCGCCGCGCCGCCAAGGGCGGAAGCCGGCAGCAGCCGCGAGGGCCGTGCTCCCACCAGCGGTCGCAGCAGATGCGGCACCACCAGCCCGACGAAGCCGATGGCGCCGGCCACGGCGGTGGCGGCGCCCACGGAAGCGGCGGTGCCGAGCACCGCCAGGCGCTGCACGCGGCGTATGTCGATGCCCAGCGAGGCCGCGGTGTCGCTGCCGAGCGTCAAGGCGTCGAGCGCGCGGCCGAGTGTCAGCAGCACCGCCCAGCCGGCAAGCATGAACGGCGCCGCCAGCCAGACATGGGTCATCGAACGGTCGGTGAGCGAGCCGAGCATCCAGAACATGATCTCCAACGCCGCGAAGGGATTGGGCGACAGGTTGAGCGCCAGCGAGGTCATGGCCCCGGCGAGGCTGGAGACGGCGACGCCGGCCAGGATGATGGTAAGCGTGCTGCCGCGCCCTCCGGCGAGCGCCTGCACGACGATGACGGCGACCATCGCCCCCGCGAGCGCTGCCAGTGGCAAGGCGAAGGGAAACAGCATCGTCAGGCCGGAATAGATGGCGAGCACGGCGCCGAGCGAGGCCGAGGCGCTGACGCCGATCAGGCCGGGTTCAGCCAACGGGTTGCGCAGATAGCCTTGCAGGGCCGCGCCCGAAAGGCCGAGCGTGGCGCCGACCATCAAGCCGAGGAGCGCGCGCGGCAGCCGGATCTCGCGCATGATGAGTACGATTTCGTCCGCCTTGTCGGAGAACAGCGCGCGCATGCTGTCGCCGAAGGCGATGGCTGCCGGACCGACCGTCAGCGACAGCATGAACAGCAGCACGACCAGGACTGTCAGCGCCGCGAGCAGGGCGCGGTAGCGGGTCGTTTCACTCATGGCTTTTCGGCTCCCGAATGATCGCTGGCCGCCTCGACAAGCAATTGCACTGCCTCCGCCGTGAACGGGGTGCCGCAGATCGTGTATCTGGCCGGCACGGAAATGCTGCCGGTTTCCGCCGCCAGCGTTCTGTAGGCGGGGTGGACAAAGGTCTGCTGGGCAAGGGCCGGCGCGGCGTAGCGCGCCTCGCTGTCGACCAGCATGTCCGGCCTGGCCATGACCAGCAACTCCAGCGGCAATTGCTGGGTTCCGGACATGCCAAGCCTGGTGGCGAGATTGGTCAGGCCCGACGCGGTTACCACCGCGTCGACCAGGGTGCCGGCGCCGGAGGTGTAGGCATTGGCGTAATAGGTAGCGACGGTGATGTCGGGATGCGCCTTGGCCCTGGCCTCGGCCAGCTTGCGGTCGAGCTCGGCCACCAGCGCCTCGGCGCGGTTGCGGCGGCCGAGCATGTCGCCCATCCGCCTGAGGCCCGCCTTGACGTCGTCGAAGGAGGTTTCGGGCGCGAATTCCTCAACGCGGATACCGAGCCTCCTGAGCAGGCCGACCGTCGCTCGCGTCGTATAGCTGCCGGCAAGAACGAGGTCCGGCTGCATCAGGAACACTTCCTCGGCCAATCCGTGATTGATCGCGAAGCGCTGTGCTTCGTCCACCAGCACCGAGGTGTTGGGATCGGCGGCAAGATAGGAAACGGAATGAAGCTGGCCGTCGGCGGCCAACAGCATTGCCATCTGGTCGGTGCAGACATTCGTCGAGACGACGCGTCGCGGCGCCTCGCCGGCGCGCGCCGCGCCGGCAAACGCGACGAGGGCAAGGCCCGCTGTCAGTGCAAAGGCGGCGGCACGGTCGATCCAGCCGGTGTGGCTTGTGCTGTCTGGTGCCATCGCCTTGTCCTCGTTCACCGTCAGAATGTCCGGGTGAAGCTCAGATTGAAAGTCCGGCCGGGCGCGCGATAATCCGTCACCGTCGAATATTCGGCGTCGAACAGGTTCTCGACCGCGAACTTCACCTGCGAACGGGCGTCGAGCGCATAGAGCGCGGTGAAGTCCATCGTCACATAGTCCGGCAGTTTCACCGTGTTGGCCGCGTTGGCATAGCGCGCCGCGCCGTAGAGCAGACGGGCGGTCAGATCGAGCTGTTCGGTCGGGCTATAGGTGATCTCGGCCGTCGCCTTGAACCGGTCGCGATAGGGGATGTATTTGCCGTTGTCTTGGTTGAGCGGTTCGCGCACATCGACAGTCACCTTTCCGGCCCATTCAGTGTTGAAGCGGTGGTCGAGCGCCGCCTCGAAACCGGTGATGCGGGCCTTGGCCACGTTGAAGGGCCGATAAGTCGGCGGATTGGACGCGATCGCGTCGGCCAGCCAGGTCTGGTAGAAGGCGAGGTCGAGACTGGTGTCGGCGCCCGCCCGCCAGTTTAGCCCGACTTCGTAGGATTTGGATTTTTCCGGCTTGAGGTCCGGGTTGGAATAGCCCGGATAATAAAGCTCGTTGAAGCTCGGTGCCCTGAAGCCGGTGGCATAGGATGAGCGCAACGTGACGTCGGGCAGGATTTCATAGCTCGCGCCGACATTGTAGGTGGTGGCGCCGCCAAATTGGCCGTTGTGGTCATAGCGGATGCCGCTGTCGATCGTCAGCGCGTCGTATGATAGCGAGTATTGGCTGAACACCGCCGCCAGCGTACGCGCGGTCACGTCGAATTTGACGGTGGAATCCACCTGTTCGCGATAGGCCTCTACGCCGCTGGTCAGCACATGCGACATGGCGCCGGTGTCGAAACCCTTCTGGGTCGAGGCGAAGATGCCGTAGCGGCTGGAGTTGAAGCGGCTGTCGCCGGCGACGCCGTCGCGGAAATTGCGGGAGCGGTCGACGGAGCTCGACAGTTCGACGGTCGAGGACCAGTCCGCGCCATGCTTGATCTCGGTACCAAGTTTGCCGACGAAGCTTGTCGTGTCGACCTCGTTGGCGCCGGGATAGGAGGCGTCGTACTGGCCGCGACTGCGGGCAACCAGCGCATCGCCATAGATTCGGCCCCAGTCGAACTGCTTCGACAGCGAGGCGTTTACCGACCCCAACAGGAAGCCGTCATCGTCCGGCTCGTGGCCCCAGGCAGTCGGCATGGTGAAATCATAGCCGCGCGTGCCGATCACGCTGCCACCGAATGAATAGTCGACGCCGCTCGCGTTGTGACCGCGTACGTTGCCGGACAGGGTTCCGCCCCAGGGATGGCTGACGCCGGTGGTGATGGAGGCGCAACTGTCGCGGCCGTCGGCGCAGGGGCCGCCCTGCTTGGTGATGATGTTGACGACACCGCCCATGGCGTCGGAGCCGTATTGCGCCGAATGCGCGCCCTTGGCGATTTCGATGCGTTCGATCGAGTCGAGCGGAATGTTGCCGAGCGAGGCGGTGCCGGTGGTGACGGAACTGGCGCGGACGCCATTGACCAGCACCAGCGTCTGGCTGGCCGACATGCCACGCAGATAAAGATTGGCGCCGGCACCCTGACCTCCATAGGTGATGATGGAAACGCCTGTATAGGCTTTCAGCAGCGAGGGCAGATCGGGCGCGGCCGAGCGTTCGATGCTCTTGGCGTCGATCACCGTCACCGAGGAGGTCGAGCGCTCCAGCGTGGTTTCGCGTCTCAGCGGTGTGGTGACCACGATGCGGTCGAGCATCGTGACGTCGCCGCGGTCATTATTGTCCTGCGCGCCGGCATGGTTCGTCGAAGCCAGCGCCGCGGCACCAACCAGGAAAACAGTCTTTGTCACTTCCGCCCCCAAAAGGATCGACGGCGCAACGGCGCCGCAAGGTTCATCGCGAACCGCAGACGGATGTGGCGATGCGAGGATTTGCGACGGGTCGCATTTCACCTCTCGGCCGTTCCGGCACGCGGCAACACTTTGTCGTGTCACCGCCACGGAAGACCGCGCCTGATCACACCCCGTGATCAAGCATGGGTGACCGGAACAGGCAGGTCTCCTGACTTCCGTGTCATCGCTCTCTTCCGCCTTCCCGGTCGCGTCAGCGCCAGTGGCATCGTGGAAGAAGGCTCAACGGTTACAGTTGCGGGGGCAGTCGCGGCTTCGTCCGATTGCTCGGCCTCACCGTGTTCCCTTTTCATCCGCCTCGCGGCGGAACCAATTCCGATTCGGAAGCTAGCCATGGCTGCCCGACGCGTCAACCGGGCCGGCGAACGAATGCCGCGATGGCAGCGATGCCGCGACCTCAGCCGTAGTGGAGGCGCGGTTTCGGACCCTGGCCGACGAATTGCACGCCGACGCGGTCGTTGCGGCGCCAGCGCAGCACCGCTTCATAGGCGATGCCATCCACAGGCACGTAGAGGCTGAAGCGTTCGGGCACGACGACGTCGGCGGCCACCTTCAGTTCGGCACCGTTGGCATGCTGGTTGCGGATGACGCAGGGGATTTCCGATGTGTGGATACTGGTGATGATTGTGGCGCCCTTGAGCACGCGTTGCCGGTGCTCGCGCTCGCGATGTTCCGTTTCCTGTTCGGACATGACCGTCTCATCACCCGGCGCCATCGGGCTGCGGCGCGTCTCAATTAGAACCCGTGCAGGTAACCATGAACACCGACAATAGACAATTGCCGCGGTGTCGCGGCCAACAGCAATCTCCGATCGGGGTATCGAATTGATGAATCGGGACCGTGTCGTTTTCAGGACTTTCGCACCGGTCTGTGCGGCAGGCGGCGGGTGGCGTAGCGACAACATCGACCCGTAACATTGTTGCAATGTGACGACGCGAAGCAGGGCGACGGCATCTGGTGCCGCAATGATTTCGAGATGAGGCCTGCAATGCGCTTGTTATCTGTGGTGTGTATCGCTGTTGTTCTGTCCGGCTGTCAGAACACACGCGATCGGGAACGCTGTCTGTCCTACGGGTTTATCGACGGAACCCCAAGCTTCTCAAGATGTCTGCAGCAATTTGACCTGGACAGGGATCGCCGGGGCGACCGCCCGTTCGACGACGAGCGCTACGAATACTGACGGCATGGACCGCGACGTGATCTCCGGCTAAAGCACACCCCTCTCAAGCAACAGTGACCAATGCACGTATTGATCGTTGAGGATGATCGCGAGCTCGCATCCTCGTTGAAGCACATCATGGAAAGCGCGATCGGGGTGACCGACGCTTTTGCGACAATCGCGGAAGCCGAGGCGGCCTTGATCGCCCATCCGTTCGATCTGGTGATCATCGACCGCCGGCTTCCCGATGGCGACGGCCTTTCGCTGCTTCCGGTGCTGCGCCGGCTGCGGCCGCGGCCCGCCACCTTGGTCCTGACCGCGCTGGACGACCCTTTCGACATCGCATCGGCCCTGGACAAAGGGGCGGACGAATATGTCGGCAAACCCTTCGAGCCGACCGAGCTCGTCGCCCGCGCCCGCGCGGTCCTGCGCCGCTACAGCCTGGACGCGCTGGGCACCACGCAGATCGGCAATCTGGTGTTCGATCTCAACCACAGGTCGGCGAATGTGGGGCAGAAGGTGCTGGAGATTCCGCGCCGCGAACTGGCCATACTGGAAACCCTGGTGCGGCGCGCCGGGCGCGTCGTCCAGCGCGAGACGCTGGAAGCGTCCGTCTACAACATCAATGAGGACATCGAATCCAACGCCCTGGACTCGCATGTGAGCCGCCTGCGGCGGCGTCTGCGTGAAGCCGATTGCGACGCCGTGATCAAAAGCGTGCGCGGCATCGGCTACATGCTGGTGTCGGAATGACGCGGTTGCGCCGATCCATCGCCTTTCCGGTTGCCACCCTTTTGGTCGCCGGCATGCCGATCGTCATGATTTTGAGCACCGTGCTGACGCTCGCTGTTCTCGTCAGCACCAGCCTCGAGGAGCGGCTGCGCATCAACACGACTGAGCTTTCCAAGGTTCTGTCCGCGGCCATCACCTATGACGCGAGCGGACATCTCGTGCTCGACGGCAAGCGGCTTGCCACGAACATCGTCGACTTCGCCGAGGCGCAACCCACCTTCTGGTATGTCATCGGAGACGGGGTCCAGACCATAACACGCGGCACCCAACCGTCCTCGGCCCGGCGCGTCTTCGATCAGGTCCCTCCGGAGATCGGCTATTCGGAGTTCAGCTATCGGCAGGACGGTCGGGACATGCTCGGCATCAGGACCGTCACGCAAGGCGGCGGGCGCAAGACCGTTGCGGTCGGTGGCATCTGGCTCTCCACCTGGGAGACGATCCTCGTAGCCCTTATAGCGGTGCGTTCGCAGGGTCTGGTCCAGCTCCTCTGTCTCGTCTTGGTTGCCACCACCTCGATCGCCGTCGTCGTGGTCAAGCGCTCGATCGCGAGGCCAGTGCGCCGTGTCGTGGAATCGGCCGAGCAGATCGACGGCCTGCCCAATGGCCGCAGGATTTCCGACAGCCATACGCCGATCGAGCTGAAGCCCATGGTCGCGGCCTTCAACACCGCTCTGACGCGCATCGATACTGCCTTCGAGGCGCAGCGCAATTTCCTGGCGAACGCGGCGCACGAACTGCGCACGCCGTTGACCAAGATGCGCCTCAAGTTGGAGCAGGTGAACGATGCCGAACTGCGTGGCGTGCTGGTCCGCGACACGACGCGACTGGCCTCGATCGTGACCACGCTTCTGCAGCTTGCCCGCCTGTCCGGCCAGTCGCTGACCTTCGCGGAAATGGACCTGGCCACCATCGCCAAGGCCGTGGTGTCCGACCAGGTGCCGACGGCGCTGAAGCAGGGCATCGAGATCGAATTGCGGGCGCCGGGCCGGCTGGTGCCGGTTTCCGGGTCGGAAACGGCGATCCGGGTCGCTCTGGAAAACCTGATCCTGAATGCCGTGCGCCACGCCGCCGGCACCCGGCTGGTGATTGTCGAGGTGCTCGTGCCATCCGAAATCCGCGTGATCGATCATGGGCCAGGCATCCCGGCCGACGAACGCCTCGCGGTCCTCCAACCTTTCGTCCGCGGCAAGCGCTGCGACAGCGAAGGCACCGGTCTGGGGCTCGCCATCGTCGAACAGATCATGAGCGCCCATGGCGGCTCCATTGCCCTCGAGGAGACCAAGGGTGGCGGAACGACGGTGTGTTTGAGGTTTGCGCTAGCTGGGGTGTCGGCGAGGGGAGGTCGATCCGGCGTTCCGGCAACGAGCAGCGCGTCGGGATAAGGTCGCCCCGGGAGAGCGTCCACGGCGATAGGCCAACACGTCCAAGTCTTGATTGTGGTCGAGATTAAGAAGTGGTGCCGCTTAGGTGACTCGAACACCTGACCCCATCATTACGAATGATGTGCTCTACCGACTGAGCTAAAGCGGCCCGGCGAGCTTGGCGCCCGCGAAGATGGCTGGGTGATAGCCGCAAGCCCGCGCAAATTCAAGATGCGTCGTTGCCGATTCTCGCCAAAAGCTGGACGAAAGCGGCGTCAGGCAGCGAGCCTGTCCTTCGCCGCCCGGTATTCGCGCACCAGCCGCTCGACCAGTTCGGCCGCCGGCACCACCTTGTCGACGGCGCCGATGCCCTGGCCGCAGCCCCAGATCTGCTTCCAGGCCTTGGCGGCGCTGAAATCCATCGTCGAGGGGTCGGAGACCGGCAGATTGTCGGGATCGAGCCCCTGGGCGCGGATCGAGCCTTTCAGGTAATTGCCGTGCACGCCGGTGAAGAGGTTGGAATAGACGATGTCGGCGGCCTTCGATGCGACGATCATCTGCTTGTACTCATCCACCGCCCGCGCCTCGGCCGTGGCGATGAAGGGCGAACCGATATAGGCCATGTCGGCGCCCATCGCCTCCGCGGCAAGCACGGCGCCGCCATGGGCAATGGCGCCCGACAGGAGCAGCGGCCCGTCGAACCATTGCCGGATTTCCTGCACCAGCGCGAAGGGCGACAGCGTGCCGGCATGGCCGCCGGCGCCGGCCGCCACCGCGATCAGCCCGTCGGCGCCCTTTTCGATGGCCTTGCGGGCATGGCGGTCGTGGATGATGTCGTGCAGCACGATGCCGCCATAGGAATGCACCGCCTGGTTCACTTCCTCGACGGCACCGAGTGAGGTGATGACGACCGGAACCTTGTATTGCACGCAAAGCCGCAGATCGTGCTCCAGCCGGCCGTTGGTCTTGTGCACGATCTGGTTGACCGCGAAAGGGGCCGAAGGCTGGTGCGGATGGGCGGCGTCGTGGCGGGCGAGTTCCTCGGTGATCTCGGCCAGCCATTCGTCGAGCTGGGCTTCCGGCCGCGCATTGAGCGCGGGAAACGAACCGACGATGCCGGCCTTGCATTGCGCCAGCACCAGCGGCGGATGCGAGATGATGAAGAGCGGCGAACCGACCACCGGGATCCTGAGGTTTTTGCTGAGAATCTCCGGCAATGCCATGGTCGCGGGCCTCCCGTTCGTATTGACGTTTCCGTAAACGTCAATTTCATAGCGCAACCTCGCAGTGTCGGCAATCGCCGAAAATCGGGTCCGGAAAGTCACGGTTGGTGGCGAAAATGCCTGTTGTAGGCACCGGTTAGCGCGAAATGGCGGCATCCGCCCGTTGATTGATCGCCCTCCGACGGCTAACCATCAGCAACTTGTGACCGCCTGGCGGAAGGAAAGCGATTTGGACGCGATCGAAAAGGCGATCCGCAACGCCTTCGAAAAAGGCGACCCCGACGACCGCGCGTTCCGCGAGCGGGTCTATCGCTCGGCTTTCGCCGCACTCGACCGCGCGCTGCTGGCCAATCCGGGCGTCACCGTCGAGGTGGCGATCAAGCGCCGCAAGGCCATGCAGGCCAAGATCGCCGAGATCGAATCGGAATTCCTGCCGGCCGTGCCGGGCGCGGCACCCGAGGTTCACATCGGCGAACATGCGCCGGCCACGGAGGCGCCACTGGGTGCGCCGGCGACGCCGGAACTGCGCATTGAACCTTCCGTCGGAGCCGCTCACCGCCCGGAACCGGGCATCGACGCGCCGCGTTCGCGCGTGTTGCCATCGGTCCCCGACATCATGCCGGACCGCACCTTGCCGGGCGGGCCGTCGCCCGAGGACATCAGGCTGGCCGGCGGCCCGGAAGTGCGGCCAGACCGCGATGCGCGCCGGGTCGGGCGTCGCCTGCCGCTGACGGCGATCTTCTTCGGGATCACGCTGCTCGCCGCCGTCGGTATCGGCCTTTGGTGGGCGGTCCAGACCGGCGCTTTCAAGACGCTGGAGGAACTCGGCCAGCCGCCATCGCCCACGCCGACCGTGTCGGGCGAGGATTATACGCCTGACGCCGGTGCCAAGACGCCGAAACTGTCCAGCGACGGCGCCCAGAACCGCCACTGGATCAACGTCTTCTCCCCTGCCAATCCGGCGCAGGTCGCCACCCCTTCGGATGCCAAGGCAGCGGTGATGAAGGACGATTCCGGCTCTTTCCTGCGCATCACCTCCGGCCCTGCCGGGTCCGCCATCAGCTTCGATGTCGGCCAGGGCATATTGGAGCAGATCGCCGGCAAGCATGCCGTCTTCGATATCATCGCCCGCGCTGAGGACGGCAAGGAAACGCAGATGTCGGTCGACTGCAATTTCGGCGAGCTGGGCGACTGCGGACGCAAGCGCTACGCCGTCGGCAATCAGCGCAACGAATATCTGTTCGACGTGCAGATGCCGGCCAAGCGGCCGGGCGCTGCCGGATCCATCGCCATCAATTCCGACTTCGACAAGCAGGGCAAGTCGGTCGATATCTATGAGATCAGGGTGTCGGTGACCGAGTAAGGCACCTCAATCGAGCAGAGCCTGCAGCGTCTCGATGCGGTCGGCCTCGGCCGTCGGCTTGTCCCAGCGCAGCCGCGAAATGCGCGGGAAGCGCATGGCGACGCCCGATTTGTGGCGGGTCGAGCGGTTCAGCCCCTCGAAGGCGACTTCCAGCACCAGCCCGGCGGTGCGGTCGGCGCGCACCGAACGGACCGGTCCGAAACGCTCGATCGTGTTGTCGCGGACATATTTGTCGATCTGCTTCAGTTCCTCGTCGGTGAAGCCGAAATAGGCCTTGCCGACCGGCACCAGTTCCTCCGCGCCTTCCGGCCCGGCCCAGACGCCGAACGTGTAGTCGGAGTAGAAGGAGGAGCGCTTGCCGTGTCCGCGCTGGGCATACATCAAAACGGCGTCCACCGTGTGCGGATCACGCTTCCACTTGAACCAGAGCCCCTTCGGACGGCCGGCGAGATAGGGCGAATCCCAGCGTTTCAGCATCACCCCCTCGATGATCGGGTGTGGCGGGGTGCTGCGGCTGGTTTCGAGTTCGCCCCAACTGTTGAACGCGACGAAGGGCGACAGGTCGAAACGGGCGGGATCGAGCGTTTTGATAAACGCCTCGAGCCGGGCGCGCCGTTCGCGGAAGGGCAGGGTGCGCAAATCCTCCTCTCCCAGCTGCAAAAGATCGTAGCAGCGCATGAAGGCGGGATATTGCGCCTGGATCTTGGGCGACACGCTTTTGCGGTTCAGCCGCTGCTGCAAATCGGAGAAGCTGCCGGTGGCGTTGGGCGAGCCGACCAATAGCTCGCCGTCCAGCACCGCGTCAAAACTGATCGCTTCCATAAGGTCGGGAAAGGCCTGCGCCACATCCTCTCCGGTGCGCGAATAAAGCCGCCGCACACCGCCTTCCGCAGTGGCCTGCACGCGAATACCATCCCATTTCCATTCGGCGGCATAATCGGCCGGATCGAGCTTTTCGAAATCCTTGTCTTCGACCGGATGCGCCAGCATGACGGGGCGGAACAACGCCTTGGCGGCGCGCTCTGGCTTCTCTGCCTTGCCCTCCAGCCAGGCGAACAGCTCGGCATAGGGCGGCGTCAGCCCATGCCAAAGCTCCTCGATCTCGGCCACGTCGACCCTGCCGAGGTCCGCCACCGCCTGTTTGGCCAGCCGCGCCGAGACGCCGATGCGCAACCCGCCGGTGACCAGCTTGATGATGGCGAAGCGTGCCGAAATGCCGGCGCTGTCAAGCAGCCGGGTGAGCACTTTCGGCCCGTCGGAGCGGCTGGCGGCCTGCAGCTTGCCCACCACCTCGCCCAGCGTCGGCACATGGTTCACCCGCGCGGCGGGATCGGTGGGCCAGACCAGCGAAACGGTCTCGGCGAGATCGCCGACATAATCGTATGAATAGCCAAACAGTACGGGGTCCATGCGCTCGGTCACCAATGCGCGCAGCATGGCGGGCTTCACCGCTGCGATGGAAAGATCGCCGGTGATCGCCGCCAGTGCATAACCGCGATCGGGGTCCTCGACACTGCGGAAATAGTCGGTGAGCAGCCTCAGCTTGCCGTTGCGCGACGGCATCAGCACCAGCCGGTCGAGGAGTTCGGCGAAGCGGTTCATTGCCCCTCGTCCTCATAGCCGATGAGATGCAACGGTTTCCCGGTAAGACCTTCCAGCTCGCACCAGCGCACCAGCGCCTCTTCGCGGCCATGCGTGACCCAGATTTCCCGCGCACCGGTTTCCCTGATCGTGGTGGCCAGCTCGTCCCAGTCGCCATGGTCGGAAATGATCAAGGGCAGTTCGACGCCGCCCTGCTTGGCACGCTGGCGAATGCGCATCCAGCCAGAGGCGAAGGACGAGACCGGGTCGGGGAAGCGCCTTGCCCAGCGGTCGGAGAAGGTGGAGGGCGGGCCGATGACGATGGCGCCGGCGAAGTCGGGCTTCGTCCCGGTCTCCACGGTCGCCGGCTCCAGCACGCCGAGATCGATGCCCTGGCTCTGGTAGTAATCGGAGATCTTGGCCATGGCGCCGTGGATGTAGATGGGCCGATCGTAGCCGGCGTCGCGCAACAGCCGCATCACGCGCTGCGCCTTGCCGAGCGCATAGGCGCCGACCAGATGCGAACGCTCCGGAAACTGCGCCACAGAGCGCAGCAGCTTGGCGATCTCGTCTTCCGCCGGCGGGTGGCGGAACACCGGCAGCGCGAAGGTCGCCTCGGTGATGAAGACGTCGCAGGGCACCACCTCGAAGCCGGCGCAGGTCGGGTCAGCCTGGCGCTTGTAGTCGCCGGAGGCGACGATGGTGAGGCCGTTGTGCCGAACCGCGATCTGCGCCGAGCCCAGCACATGGCCGGCCGGATGGAAGCTGACGGAAACGCCGTTCAGCGTGATCGTTTCGCCGAGCCTTGCCGCCTGCGTCGTGCCGGCGAAATCCTCGCCGTAACGCAGGGCCATGATGTCCAGCGTCTCGCGTGTTGCCAAAACGGCGCGATGGCCGGAGCGGGCATGGTCGGAATGGCCATGCGTGATCAGCGCGCGGTCGACCTGGCGGACAGGGTCGATGAAGAAATCGCCGGGCGGGCAGTAGAGCCCTTCGGGACGGGAGCAGAGCAATTCGCTTGGGCGCATGGTGTCAGGATAGGTCATCGGCGGCGAGATGAAAGGTGGCCGGCCAAAGGCTGCTGCCAGATTTGGCAGGTGCCTATGCTGAAGCCAGGGTGTCAGGAGGGGGGTGGCCGCTGCCGTTCCCTTCTCCCGCAAGGGGAGAAGGGAAAAGGGGGGCTTGCGCGGAACGCCCCGCTACCGCTATGCGACGCGCCGGAGATCTCCTCATGAAACCGCTACCCGCCTCGTCGGGCGACCTGCTTGCCGACCGCCGCGCCGATTACGCCGAGGCGCTGTTCGCCTCGCAGGACTATGCCGACGCCGCCGAATTGATACTGGGTGCGCTGGAGCTGGCGCCCGACTGGGCGCTCGGCTGGTTTCGGCTGGGCGAAATGCAGGAAGCGGCCGGCAATCTCGACGCCGCCGCCGAGGCCTGGGCAATGGCGCTCAAGCTCGACCCGATCGACCGGCCGGGCTCGGCACTCAAGCTCACGCTCATCGGCCGCGCCCCGCAGGCAGACGCCCCGCCAAGCGCCTTTGTCGAAGCGCTGTTCGACCACTATGCGCCGAGCTTCGACACCTCGCTGGTCGAAAAGCTCGAATACCGTGTTCCCGAATTCCTGACCGAGGCGATCCGCGCGCAGGGCGAGCGCCGCTTCCGCCTCGCGCTCGACCTCGGCTGCGGCACCGGCCTGATGGGCGAGCGGCTGCGCCCCTTCGTCGACAGGCTCGAAGGCTACGACATTTCCGCCTCCATGCTACGCAAGGCCCGCGACAAGGGCGTCTACGATCATCTCGGCAAGGCCGATCTGCAGCAGTTTTCTTATGCCGGCGAAGCACCGGACCTGGTCACCGCCGCCGATGTCTTCATGTATGTCGGCGCCCTGGACGGCATTGTGAGAACCGTTGCCGGCCTGCTTTCGCCCGACGGCCTGTTTGCCTTTTCGGTCGAGAAGCTTTCCGCGGCGGGCGATTTTGCCCTTCAGCCCTCGCGTCGCTACGCGCATGCCGAAGCCTATGTCCGCGCCGTGCTGGCGGCGAATGGTTTTTCGGTCCTGTCGCTCGAGGAGCGCGTCATCCGCCAGGACCGCCGCGAGCCCGTCGCCGGGCTGATCGTTGTGGCGGCGCGGTAGCGGAGGCCTTTCGGGCGGGGCCGTCGCCGCCTTCACCCTGTTTCGGGCCGTCAGGGGGATGTGACGGAGCGGCACCCCAAGCACTCGTCATTCCGGGCAAGCGAGGCGAAGCCGAGCGCCGACCCGGAACCCATTGAGCAGCGCGGCCGGGAACGAAGGTCGCACGGACGACATGAAGCATGCGACGCCGGTCCGGTTGCGTGAACGGTCCAGGACGAGGACCGGGCCGGGCTCGACGATGGTGCGGCCAATGGGTTCCGGCTCTCGCTGCGCTCGGCCGGAATGACGGCGGTGGAGTTGTCGCGTCGACGCATAGTAGCGTTGATACACTTCTTCATCGCCACGCCCGCTTTCGCGTCTGGCCATTGTCAAAGAACACTCCCTCATTGGAGGGTGGGAAGCGGGGCGCCGGGTCGGTGCCTCTTAGCAAATAATACGTGGCGCCTTCCGGGCGCCCCGCCAGTGTTCTTGCCCCGGACCGACCTCGCCGTCCTTCGCGACGGCAGACTTCGGGCCTCGAAGCCGCCATTTTCGGCGGCCGGGTTTTTCCAGGGCCCGGACTTAGGGCTCGTCACCAGACAGCGCCACCGTTAGCGCTGCCAGTCCGGCACCGGCGCCCTCCCTGATACCCGGTGCGCACCAGGTTCCCGTGAGGGCGATGGGCTGATTGTCGTGCAAGCCCCGAACGTGTGGGCAAATCCGGGCGTGGTTTTCGTGCGGTTTTCGGCAAGGGATTGAAGGGACAGCGTACTTTCTTTGAGCTTGCGTCTTCCTCCACGCATCCAATCCACATCCTGCACCGCGCCGGTGAAATCGCCGACGACACGGCGCCGCATGCCAGCCAGGGCGCGGAAACGGATGCTACCCGCAAACCGGACCGTCGGCGGCGATTCAGGATCATGGGGCATGCGCCAGGTGCCCGCTCGGGCCGTGGTGCGAAAGCGATCCCCTTTTGTTCCATATTTTGCTTGGCTGGCGCCCACGCTCGCGCTAGGTCTGGGGCGTGAAAGCCGAACCGCGCCTTGTTGCCGAAGACAGCCTGCTCCCCGAACCCTTCATTCGGTGGTTCGGGGCCAAGGGCTGGTCGCCGCGCGCGCATCAGTTGGAGCTCTTGGCCAATGCGCGGTCGGGCCGCTCGATGCTGCTGATCGCGCCGACCGGCGCCGGCAAGACGCTGGCCGGTTTCCTGCCTTCGCTCACGGAACTGGCCGAGCGGCCAAGGCATAAACCCGGCATGCGCCCTCGCGGCGTGCACACGCTTTACATCTCGCCGTTGAAGGCATTGGCCGTCGACATCGAGCGCAACCTCGGCAAGCCGGTGGAGGAGATCGGCTTGGCTGTCACGATCGAGACGCGCACCGGCGACACGCCCGCTCACAAGCGCCAGCGTCAGAAGCTGGCGCCGCCGGATATACTGCTCACCACGCCCGAGCAGCTGGCGCTGCTGATCGCGTCGAACGGCGCCGACCGTTTCTTCGAGGATTTGCGCTACATCGTGCTGGACGAGCTGCACTCGCTGGTGACCTCCAAGCGCGGCCATCTTTTGGCGCTGGGGCTGGCGAGACTGCGCAGCTTCGTGCCGGAGCTGACCGCCATCGGCCTTTCCGCCACCGTGGCCGAGCCGGACGAATTGCGCCGCTGGCTGGTGCCGCAGGTTGCTTTGGAGAATAGCGTCGAGCGCGTTCCCCCTCTCCGGTCTGCTCCGCAGACCACCTCTCCCCCACATTCGTGGGGGCGAGGAACCCAGGCTGGAGAAGCGCAGGCGTCGCGGCAGCGATTCCTCGCCCCTGCCGGAGGCGGGGGAGAGGTGGCTCGCCCGCAAGGCGAGACGGAGAGGGGGTATGGCGCCAACTCTCCTTCAACGACCACCGCCCCCATGGCCGGCCTCATCACCGTCGCCGGCGGCGCCAAGCCAAACATCTCGATCCTCGATTCGCGCGAGCGCGTGCCATGGTCGGGCCATTCGGCGCGCTACGCCATTCCCGAGGTCTACGAGGCGATCCGCCGCCACAAGATGACGCTGCTGTTCGTCAACACGCGCAGCCAGGCCGAACTCCTGTTCCAGGAACTGTGGCGGGCCAACGAGGACGCGCTGCCGATCGCGCTGCATCACGGCTCGCTGGAAGTGGGCCAGCGGCGGCGCGTCGAGAAGGCAATGGCCGACAACGCCTTGCGCGCCATCGTCGCCACCTCCACCCTGGATCTTGGCATCGACTGGGGCGATGTCGACCTTGTCGTGCATGTCGGCGCGCCGAAAGGCGCGAGCCGGCTTGCCCAGCGCATCGGCCGCGCCAACCACCGCATGGACGAGCCGTCGAAGGCCATCCTCATTCCGGCCAACCGCTTCGAGGTGCTGGAATGCCGGGCAGCCCTCGACGCCAATTATCTCGGTGCGCAGGACACGCCGCCGCTGCTGGCCGGCACGCTGGACGTGTTGGCGCAGCATGTTTTGGGTTCCGCCTGCGCGGCGCCCTTCGATGCCGACCAGCTCTATGCCGAGGTGTGCTCGGCCGCGCCCTACGCCGCGCTCGCGCGCGAGACCTTCGACCGTGTCGTCGATTTCGTCGCCACCGGCGGTTATGCGCTGAAGAGTTACGAGCGTTACGCCCGCATCCGTCGCACCAAGGAGGGACTGTGGCGGGTAACGCATCCGCGCATCGCTCAGCAATACCGCCTCAATGTCGGCACCATCGTCGAGATGCCGGAGCTCAACGTGCGCTATGTGCGCCAGGGTCGCGGCATGGCCGGGCGCGGCGGGCCGGTGCTTGGCAAGATCGAGGAATATTTCGCCGAGACGCTGCGGCCGGGCGACAATTTTCTGTTTGCCGGCAAAATATTGCGCTTCGAAGGCATCCGCGAAAGTGAGTGCATCGTCTCCAACGGCACCGGCGCCAACATCATCGTGCCGTCTTATGCCGGCGGCAAGTTCCCGCTTTCGACCTATCTGGCCGAGCAGGTGCGCGCCATGCTGGCCGACCCCGGGCGCTGGCAAAAACTGCCCGAGCAGGTGTCGGAGTGGCTGGGCATGCAGAAGCTGCGCTCGGTGCTGCCGAAACAGGGCGATCTTTTGGTCGAGACCTTTCCGAAGGGCAACCGCCACTACATGGTGTGTTACCCCTTCGAGGGCAGGCTGGCGCACCAGACGCTGGGCATGCTTTTGACGCGCCGGCTGGAACGCGCCAATGCGCGCCCGCTCGGCTTCGTCGCCACCGACTATTCGCTGGCCGTGTGGGCGCTGGACGACATGGGCGCGCTGTTCAAGGCAAGGCAGCCGTCGCTGGCCGAACTGTTCGACGAGGACATGCTGGGCGACGATCTCGACGCCTGGCTGAACGACAGCTGGATGCTGAAGCGCACCTTCCGCAACTGCGCCGTCATTGCCGGGCTGATCGAGAAGCGGTTTCCCGGCCAGGAGAAGAGCGGCCGCCAGGTGACGGTGTCGGCCGACCTGATCTATGATGTGCTGCGCAGCCACGAGCCGGACCACATCCTTTTGCAGGCGACCCGAACGGACGCCGCCGCCGGCCTGCTCGATGTCGCGAGGCTGGCCGACATGCTCTCGCGCATCCGCGGTCGAATCGTGCATAAGACGCTCGACCGCATCTCGCCTCTGGCCGTGCCGGTGATGCTGGAGATCGGCAAGGAGCCGGTCAATGGCGGCGCCAATGAATCGCTCTTGATGGAGGTGGCCGATCTGGTCGAGGAAGCGATGGGACCACGATGAATTTTTCCGCCGTGCGCGCATCGACAGCACCCGCCGCCGAGATGGTCGCCATCTCGGGCGAGCGTGCGCTGTGCGATCCGCGCGGTACCTTGTTCTTCCCCGACCTTGCCCTGCTCGCCGTCTCCGACCTGCATCTGGAAAAGGGCTCGTCCTTCGCCCGGCGCGGCAAGCTGATCCCGCCCTACGACACCGTCGCCACGCTGTCGCGCCTCGAGGCGGTGATCGAGGATTACCGGCCGAAGATCGTCGTCAGCCTGGGCGATTCCTTTCATGACGGTGAAGGCGCCGAACGCCTGCATCCCGATTTTCGCGCCCGGCTGGAAGGGCTGATGACCGGGCGCGACTGGTTCTGGATCGCCGGCAACCATGACCCGGAAGCGCCGGCCGACCTGCCCGGCGAGACTATACTGGAGCTGGCGGTCGGCGCCGTGCTGTTCCGCCACGAGCCGTCGAGGCAGCGCGTCGAAGGCGAGATCGCCGGCCATCTGCATCCCTGCGCGCGCATCGTGCAGCGCGGCCGCTCGGTGCGCCGCCGCTGCTTTGCCGGCGACGGCGGACGCATGATCATGCCTGCCTTCGGCGCCTATACCGGCTCGCTCAACGTACTCGACCCGGCCTATCGCGGCCTGTTCAACCGCGACGCGCTGATGGTCTATATGCTGGGCACTGACCGCATCTTCGCCATTTCCAGCGCCATGTTGCGGCCAGGGTAAGGTAGAGCGCTGGTTGGACGTGCCGCAGCCACGCCGGCTGCTATCGCCCAGCGGTTCATACGCCGCCCGCCTATGCCGGCCGCCGTTTCGCGTCCATCATGGTGATGACCCAGAGCACGAGCCCGGCCAGCGACAGGCCGCAGCCGACATAACCCGCCGAAGGGAAACCGTAGCCGGCGGAAATGGCGAGGCCGGCGAGCCAGGGGCCGAGGGCGTTGGCGACGTTGAAGGCGCTGTGGTTGGCGGCGGCAGCAAGCGTCTGCGCGTCGCGCGCGACATCCATCAGATAGGTCTGCAGCACGATAGCGAGGCCCGTTGTGCAGCCGACGAGAAAGACGACGAGCGAGATCGACCACAGCGCGCCGACCGAATAAGGGAAAGCGAAGAGGGCGGCAGCACTGGCGATCAAAAGCACCGTCGCCGTCGGCTTCAGCGCCTTGTCCGCGGCCCAGGCCGAAACCAGATTGCCCAGCGTCATGCCGACGCCGAACAGGCCGATCACCAGCGGAACCAGGCGCGGATCGACCTTGGTGACTGCGAGCAAGGTCGAAGCGGTGTAGGAGTAGACGGCGAAAAGCCCGCCGAAGCCGACGATGGCGGTTGCCAGCGTCAACAGCACCTGCCGGTTGCGGAAGGCGCCGAGTTCGCGCAGCGGGCTGGCGTCTTCGTCGGGCCTGTCGCGTGGTGCGAACAGGGCAACCATGATGAAGGTCGCCAGCGCCAGAAAGCCGGTCAGGGCAAAGCCCGCTTGCCAGCCGAATACCTGGCCGAGATAGGTCGCCGCCGGGACGCCGATGATCGTCGCCACTGTCAGGCCAAGCATGACGCGTGCGATGGCGGTGGTCCGTTCCTTCGGGCCAACCAGCGATGCCGCGACGAGTGCCGCGACGCCGAAATAGGCGCCGTGCGGCATGCCGCTGAGGAAACGCAGGACAAGCAGCCATTCATAGTTGGGCGCGAGCGCGGTCAGGCAGTTGGTTATGCCATAGGCGGCCATCAGGGCCATCAAGAGGGTGCGGCGCGGAACGCGGGCCGACAACACGGCAATGATCGGCGCGCCGACGACCACCCCCAGCGCATAGGCACTGATCGCGTGCGCCGCCTTCGGCTCATCGATGCCGAGCCCGGCCGCGATATAGGGCAGCAGGCTCATGGCCGCGAATTCGGTCGAGCCGATGGCGAAGCCGCCGATGGCGAGCGCCAGCATCACCAGCCAGGGCTGCACCGCCGGTTCGCCTTTGAGGATTGCTGCGTCGGACATCGGGCCGCTCCTGCGCTGCGTTGCGCAACGTTATGCTGCGCCGCAATATCGCCTTGCGCGTGGGAGGGCAATGCTGCCAGTGCCTTGGAGCGCATGGTGCAGAACCGCTGCTCTCGCCAGGCTGCTGCCGCTGCGTCGCCGGCGACGGCGGCGGCCGCGGCCGTGGCCGCACGATCATGTCAGCCTTCGACGCCTATACCGGCTCGCTCAACGTGTTCGACCCGGCCTAAGCGTCAGAATCTCATCGACAGGTGCGAGGCCTATGCCGACGCCATGGCCGATACGTTTTGCGCCTATCTGCACAAGTTGCAGCAAGGCTGAGTGAAAAGGCTGGCCCTTTGACAGCCCAGCCAGGCGATTGGGCAGCAACTCGCGTCGTTGCGACCGTGGCAAAAGGCCATGTGCCCGCGGCCTGGGGTCTCCAAGGCTTCGTTTGATCAATCCTTGCGGAAGATGAGCCTTCCGAGCCAGCCGGTGATCATGGCGAGGCTGATGGCGAACAGGCCGTAGAGGAAGGAATAGTCGTGCGCGGCGCGGAAGATCGATTGTTCGAAACCGGATTTGCGGATTTCCAGCTGCGCCGAACTTTCCTTCACGAAGACGCCGTTCTTGAACAGGAAGGCGCGCGCCTTGTGCGTGCCCACCGGCACGTTGGGGGCCAGTCGCACGGAGGCGCGGAACAGGTTCTGCGACAGGAACTGCACGCCGCCGACATTTTCGCTGTAGAGGCCGGTCGCGGTCTTGCGCTCGCGCAGCGCGGCGGTGAATTCCTCGATGGTGGCGGGGCTCTGGCCGGTATCGGCCGGCTGCATGAAGATGTTGTTGGCGCCGAGCGACAGCTGCTTGTAGCTGGCCGGTTCGGTGACGTCCTGGAACGGCCGCGTCGTGGCGATCGAATAGGAAACCGGCACGTTCTCGAAGGTTTCGGATTCGAGATTGATCCAGACGCCGAGCACACGATCCTTGCGCCGCACCACCACGGGGCGCGCCGGCCCTTCCAGCACCACGATGACGTCGTAGCGGCCCTGGCGCGCCACTTGCGCATCGGCGTCTTCCAGCGCGCCGAAAATGGTGAGGTCGGCGCCGCTGAAGCCGGCGGTGATCATCACCTTGTCGGTGGAAAGGCCGATCTGGATGCCTTCCTGATGCGGCGATTGCGCGGCCGTCGGCATTGCGGTGGCGAGCACCAGCGCCAGAGCAATTCCAGGAAAAGTGTGTAGCGCTTTTCCGCGTTTCCGTGAAAAACGGAAACGCTCCAGCAGCGCGGCCGGCGGGGCGAACCGCGCCATCAGATCAATCCCGCCCCGGTCAGCGAGTAGAGGTTTGGTGGCGTCACGAACAGGTCTATGGCCAGTCGGATCGCAACCGCCAGCACCAGCAGCGCGAGCAGGGCGCGCAGCTGTTCGCCGCGCAGCCGCTGGCCGGCCTTGGCGCCATATTGCGCGCCGGCGACGCCGCCCACCATCAACAGGAAAGCCAGCATCACATCCACCGTCTGGTTGGTGGTGGCGTGCACCAGCGTCGTGTAGGCCGATGTGAAGATGATCTGGAACAGCGAGGTGCCGATGACGACGTTGGTCGGCACCTTCAGGAGATAGATCAGCGCCGGCACCATGATGAAGCCGCCGCCGACACCCATGATGGACGACAGGAAGCCGATCGCCGCACCCAGCCCCAGCACCGGGATGATGCTGACGAACAGCTTCGAGGCGCGGAAGCGCACCTTCAGCGGCAGGCGGTGGATCCAGTTGTGCTGGCCGGATTTCTTCAACGTCGGCGCCGCACCGTTGTTGGTGGCCCGCAAGGCGTTGACGCTTTCGACCAGCATCAGCCCGCCGACGGTGCCAAGCAGGATCACGTAGAGCAGCGAGATGAACAGGTCGAGCTGGCCGATCGCCCGCAGCAGGCCGAACACATAGATACCGGCCGTCGAGCCGACGATACCGCCGGCCAACAGCACTCCGCCAAGCTTGAAGTCGAGCGTGCCGCGCTTCATGTGCGACAGCGCGCCGGAGAAGGAGGAGGCGATGACCTGGTTGGCGCCGGTGGCGACCGCGATCGCCGGCGGAATGTTGTAGAAGATCAAAAGCGGCGTGATCAGAAAACCGCCGCCGACCCCGAACATGCCCGACAGAAAGCCCACCGCTGCGCCCATGGCGAGCAGCACCACGATATTGACGGATATTTCCGCGATCGGGAGATAGATACCCACCCGTCAGTCTCGATCAATCCAGCGTTGCGGCGACAGAGCCTCTGCCCGTATAGCACCGAAAAGCTAATTCGTTCTTGCGTCGGCGCCGCGGCCGGGAAAACCCGCGCCACGGTGCCGAAACAAAAACCACTTCAATCAGTTGGCAGGCAATTTGATGGCAAGGGCGTCGCGCCGGCGACACCCGCCGTGCTATTTGCGCGCCAGCAGCGCCTTGACCAGCTTCTCGTCGACCGATCCCGTCGCCGGCAGGCCGTTGTCGGTCTGGAAAGCCATGATCGCCTTCTTGGTCCTGTCGCCCATGACACCGTCGGTACCGCCGGAATCATAGCCGTTCTTCGACAGGATGCGCTGGATGTTCTGCACCGCCTTCTTCATGTCGAGGCTTGCCATGGTCGTTGGCGCGTCCTGCCATGCGCTCGGCATGTCGGTGTTGTTGGCCTCGGCATCCAGCGCCTTCGGCTTCCACAGTTCGACGGTCTGACGGGCGCGTTCGAGCTGTTCGGGGCGCAGCGCCTTGGCGATCTCGTCGCGCTTGGCGGTGGCGTCCTTGTCGCCGGTCTTGGCCACCAGCCCGAACCATTTGTAGGACTCTTCCAGATTCTGCGGCATGCCGACGCCCTTGGCGGCGAGGATGCCGAGATTGAACTGGCTGTCCTTGACGCCGAGATCCGCAGCCTGTTGGAACCAGCGGGTCGCCGCCTCGTTGTCGGCGGCGCCGTCGGCGCCCATCGCGAACAGAACCGCCAGATTGTGCATGGCGCTGGCATTGCCCTTCTCGGCGGCGCGCCGGTACCATTCCTTCGACTTGGCGATGTCGCGGGTTACACCGATGCCCTTTTCGTAGAAATTGCCGATGCGGTATTCGGCGGGCGCGAAGCCGCGCTCGGCCGCCTCGCCATACCATTTGGCGGCGGCCACCATGTCTTCCTTGACGCCGCGCGCTTCCGCGTAACGCGAGCCGACTTCGAACAGGGCCTTGGCATCGCCGCCGACCGCTGCGTCACGCAAGGCGGTCGGGCCGATATTCTGCGGAACGTCGATCGCCGCAGTGACCGGAGCGGTTGTGTCGCCCACCGGAGGCAGGGCGCCGGTCTTGTCCGTGTCGGAGACGCCTGGACTGGACATGCCGGGCACATCGACCGTCGGCAAGGTGACCGGGGCCGCGATCAGCGCCGGCGTCGCGGGCTGCGCTTCGACGGATCTGGCGGCCGGCTCGGGCGTCGCGGGGTTTGATGCCGCTCCCTGCAGCATCGCGACATCGTCGGCCGCCTTCGGTTGCCCGAATTCCTGCTTGGCGATGACGCGAACCGATGCATCGTCCGGCATTGGCTTGGCGGCGATTTCGTTCGTCGGCGTCGCAAGGGTCGGAACCGCCGATGCGGTTTCGACCTGGCGTTCGATGGCGGGCAGTGGCGTGTCGTTGACCGCGACTTCCTTGGGATCGGACAGGAAGGCCTTGCCGAGCTGCAGCCCGGCCAGGGCCAGCATGATCGCGGCGGCGGCCATCAGGATCGGCTTGCGCCGCGCCTTGAGCAGATTGCCGAGGCGGAACGATTTGCCCGAGCCGGTCGCCGACGATTGATGCTTGAGTGTCTCGGCCTCGGCGGCCGCTGCCTGTGCTGCACGGCGCGCGGCGGCAATGAAATCGGCCTTCGAGGCGTCGGCGGGGGCTTGTCTGGCCGGCTGGCCGCGTTCGTCGCGCACCCGCTTCATGATCGCGCTGAGGTCGGGCGCACCCGAACCCGGTTCGAGCGGCCGGTTGACCAGCTTCGGCTCGAGCGGCTCGTCGAGATCGACGCTCGGCACCTCGACCGTCGGCGCGGCCGCCATCGGCTGCTGCTCGTCGTTCTCGCGGCGCATCTTGAAGGCGCGGGCGAGGCCGCCGAACATCGACCTGCCCTGGCCGGCGATTTCGGAATCGGGGGCGATGGCTTCGGAGCCCAAAGCGGCCCGAGCGGCTTCGACGGCCGCCTGTGCCGGGGTGCGCGTGGTGTCGCGCATCGTCGGTTCGACCGACAAGGGCAGCGGCTCGTCCATGTCGAGGGCCGGCGCATCCTGCACCGCGATCTTGGCGACCGGGGCCGGCAGGACGGCATCGCCGGTCTCCAGCGAGCCCAGGCGGTCGACGATCTTCAGCAGCGTGTCGTGGATCGCCTCGAAGGTCTTGATGTTGCGCTCGTCGGAGCGGCGGGTGAGCCCCTCCAGCGTCTTCAGGTCCTGCGCCAGGCCGGAGACGGCTACCGTGTCGCCATTGGTGGGCCCAAGCGCCCGCACCGCGTTTTCGGCCGCCTGTCTGGCGGTTTCGAGAATGGTGTCGCGGTTGGCGGTCAGCGATTCCTCGATCTTTTCGAGGCGCGGTCCGAGGTCGTCGAATTCGGGCAGCGGAGCGCCCGGGCGCGACAGATGCGTGGACAGGCCGGAGACCTGCGCCTCCAGGCTGCGGATCAGGTCGGGGTCGATGCCGGAAACCTGCGAAGACGACAATTCCAGCCGGCTCGAAATATCGTCGAGCCGATCTTCGAGGCTGCGGATCGCCTCCTTGCCGGCGCTCTCGGTGGCGCGGCTTTCAAGCCGCTGCGCCAGCGCGTTGAAGCGGGCGTCGATCGCTTCCATGATGCCGGAATTGTCCGGAGCGGCTTGCTGCGGCCGGCGCTCCAGCCGGTCGGCGACGTCGTCCAGTCGCCGCTCCATGTCGCGGAACAGCATGTTGCCCTGCTGCATCGCGTCGTCCTGCCGGCGCTCGATGATGCCGGAAAGCGTCTCGAAGCGCTGTTCGAGACCCTGGAAGAGGTGATCGAGCACTTCGCCGCGCGGGCGTTCGTCGGCGACCTCGTCGATCTGCCGCGCGAGCGCGGCGATGCGCTGCTCGATGCGTTCGAACGGCGCCGGGTCGAAGGCATTGGACTGCGCGGCCACCGTGGAGGCGACGATCGCCCGCGAGATTTCGTCCAGGCGTTCGTCGATCATGCCATAGATGTCGCCGCCACGGCGGCCTTGCTGGCTGGCGAAATGGTCGACGGCGCCGGCCAGAGCACGCACCTTCTCTTCGAGCGAGCGCAACGACAGCGATTCCGGCAGCTTGTTGACGGCGGCGTTGATCTGCTCGAGGCGTTCGGCCAGCGCGTCGGCGCCGTCGCCGCGCTTGCGGTCGTTGTCGTCATACCGGTTTTCGAAGGCCGACCAGCGACGGTCGAATTCCTGCCAGCGCCGGTCGACCGCCTGCACGCTGTCCTCGCGCGCCAGCGTGTCCAGCGCGCCCCTGACCTGCTCGAGTTCGAGCCGCAGCATGTTGACGCTCTTGTCGTCGCTCTTTTCGGCCAGCGTGCGGATGGCTCCCGACAGGCGTTCGAATTCGAAGCCGAGCTCGGCGTTGTCGCCGCCGCGCGGGGCCTGTTGGTAGACGCGTTCGATATCCTTGCGCAACGACTGGAATTCGCGCTGCAGCCCGGCGGTCATCTGCTGGCGCAATTCCTCGCGCAGGCCGCGCAGTTCTCCGGCGATCTTGCCGACCTGGGCGATACCGTCTTCCTGGCCGCGCATGCGTTCGAGGTCGCGCGCGATCGACTGGTAAGGCTGGTCGAAGCTCTGCGCGGGGCGCTGCCGGTAGGGACGGGGCTCTTCATAGGGGCGCTGATAACCGCGCGATCCTTCATACGGCCGCTGCGCATAGGCGGGCTCGCTGTAAGGGCGCTGGCTGGCGCGGGGCGATTCGTAAGGCTGGCCGTAGGGCTGGTTGCGGCCGTAGCGCGGCTCGTCATAGCGGGAGGCGGCGGGCTCTTCGCGATTGTGGTCGAGCCGCTGCTCCAACGCTTCCATCGAGCGGTTGAGTTCTTCCAACGTCGCATGGCGCCGGCGTTGCCGGCCGGCGTTCAACGTGTCGAGATAGGACCGCTTGCTGTTCATCGAACGCCCGTTCCGAATTTGGCTGGCCTTGGCCAACTGCTCCCTAACCCAGTCGGGACCCGAAGCCGCGGGGCGGCGGAAGGCGAACTTCCGGATTTTTGCCCGTGCTTCGGAGACCGTGAGCAAAGCGAGACTGGATAAACACGGATGACCGACAGCCGCACCTTTCCCCCAACGTGGTAAACAAGCCGTTAACCAAGCTTAAGAAGCTTCAGGATTCGTTGAGAAAAGCTTGCGCCCGTCGCCGTGCCGGCGCCGTTCTGGCGGGCCTACTTGCATTTCCAAAGCGATATCGCTATATCCTTTACGTAAACGTAAGGGGCGCGCGGATGCGTCTCTTGCGAATTTTTTTCGCAACCGCGTTCTGGAAGCAAAGCCCCCCGGCGCTTCCGCCACAGGCGACACCGGGCTTTAGGGCCGCGCGTCCCATCGGGGAATATCGATGACTGTTCAACTCACCACCGTCGGCGGGATCGCCGGCAACACCCAGGCCGCACCGAGCGAGGCGGACGACGAGCTGGTTCGCATCGGCGAGATGGCCAAGCAGTATGGCGTCACCTTGCGCACGCTGCGCTTCTATGAAGACAAGGGGCTCTTGAACCCGCATCGCGACGGCGCGACGCGTCTTTATACGCATCGCGACCGTGTGCGCCTGAAACTGATCCTGCTCGGACGCAAGGTCGGTTTCTCGCTGCGCGAGGTCAAGCAGATGATGGATCTGTACGATCCGACCGGCTCGAACACCAAGCAGCTTCGCCTGGCGCTCGACAAGTCGGAGAAGCAGATCCTGCGCCTGCAAAAGCAGCGCGCGCTGATCGATGACGCGATCAACGAGCTGAGCGGCGCCATGGGTTCCGTGCGCCAGATGATCGCCGAGCGCGCCGCGGCGACATCGACCGCGGCCAACTGAAACCGCACAATGCGGACGCCATGTCGTCTGCGATTGGCAAGACAAGATCAGGCGCGTCGCCAGTGGCGGCGCGCCTTTTTGTTGCCGAAAGCGGGTCGGCGGATCGTCAAAGTCGTTGCGCGCTTCCTTTACGGCAGCGAAAAATCATCCAAAAAAGCGGCCGGGCGCAAATATTGACGTTTACGCAAACGTCAATATTTGCTATCCGATCCTTACTATCGGCCCGGACGCCGCTCGGCGCGGGCCTGTCCCGTTGTTGCTTCAGTGGAGGAAGACGCAATGCCGATCTACCAGGCGCCCGTCCGTGACACCCTTTTCGTGCTGAACGAGGTGCTGGGCTACGAGCGGTACACCAATCTTCCCGGCTTTTCCGATGCATCCGGCGACGTGCTGGAAGCGATCCTCGCCGAAGGTGCAAGGCTCGCCGAAAACGTCATCCTGCCGACCAATCGCGTCGGCGACATGGAAGGCTGCGTCCGTCACGACGACGGCTCGGTGACGACGCCCAAGGGCTTCAAGGAAGCCTATCGCCAATATTGCGAAGGCGGCTGGATGGGGCTTGCCGCGCCGGTCGAGCATGGCGGCCAGGGCCTGCCCTATGCCGTGCACACCGCCGTCGCCGAATATATGGTCTCGGCCAATCTGGCGCTGCTGATGTATCCGGGGCTTACCCAGGGCGCGATCGCCGCCATTCTCACTCACGGCACCGACGAGCAGAAGACTGCCTTCGTGCCGAAGATGGTCGAGGGTGTGTGGACCGGTACGATGAACCTGACCGAGCCGCATTGCGGCACCGATCTCGGCCTGCTGCGCACCAAGGCCGTGCCGAACGGCGACGGCACCTACAAGATTTCCGGCCAGAAGATCTTCATCTCGGCCGGCGAGCACGACATGGCGGACAACATCGTCCATCTGGTGCTGGCCCGCATCGAGGGCGCGCCGGAAGGGGTGAAGGGCATTTCGCTGTTCATCGTGCCCAAGCTCAAGCTCGACGCCGCCGGCAATCCGGGCGAGCGCAACACGCTCTCCTGCGGCTCGATCGAGGAGAAGATGGGCATCCACGGCAATTCCACCTGCGTCATGAACTATGACGAGGCGGAAGGCGCCCTGCTGGGCGAGCCGAATGGCGGCCTCAGGGCAATGTTCACGATGATGAACGAAGCGCGCCTCGGCGTCGGCCTGCAGGGCCTGTCGCAGTCGGAGGTCGCCTATCAGAACGCGGTGGCCTATGCCAAGGACCGCCTGCAGGGCCGGTCGCTCACCGGCGTCAAGGCGCCGGAGAAGAAGGCCGACCCGATCATCGTCCATCCCGACATCCGCCGTTCTTTGATGACCATGCGTGCCTTCAACGAGGCCGGCCGCGCCTTCACGCTGTGGACGGCGCTGAAGTCCGACGTCGCGCACCGCTCGGGCGACGACAGCGACCGCCAGGCGGCCGACGACCACATGAGCCTGATGACGCCGATCGTGAAGGGCGTGCTCACCGACAAGGGCTTCGAACACGCCGTGATGGCGCAGCAGGTGTTCGGCGGCCATGGCTACATCGAAGAACACGGCATGAGCCAGTTCGTGCGCGATGCCCGCATCGCCATGATCTATGAAGGCGCCAACGGAATCCAGGCGCTCGACCTCGTCGGCCGCAAGCTCGGCGCCAATGGCGGCCGTGCCGTGCAGGCCTTCTTCAAGGAAGTCGGCGAGTTCTGCGAGGAGAACCGCGCCGACGAGAAGATGGCGCCGTACACCAAGGCGCTGAAGAAGGGTTTGAACGACCTGCAAGCGGCGACGATGTGGCTGATGCAGAACGGCATGAAGAACCCCGACAATGCCGGTGCCGCCTCGACCGACTTCCTGCATCTCTTCGGCCTGGTCGCGCTCGGCTATATGTGGGCCCAGATGGCCAAGACCGCGCAGGGCAAGCTTGCCGACGGCGCCAACGGATCGACATCTTTCTATGACAACAAGCTGGTGACGGGCCGCTACTTCATGGAGCGCGTCATGCCGGAGACCGCGGCGCATCTGGCGCGCCTTTCCTCTGGTGCGGAGACGATGATGGCCCTGCCGGCGGAGGCGTTCTGAGCAATGACATCCGGTCATCTGTTCACGATTGAACAAATGACCTATATCTCTATGGTGCGGTAAACAGGGAGCATTCCATGGCAACCAATCCCGCCGACGTCCTGTCGCTGCCGAAGCCCGCCTGGGCCGGCGAGGATGTCACCATGCTCTACGACATGGCGCGCCGCTTCATGGCGGACGAGATCGCGCCGCATTACGACGACTACGAGAAGAACGAGATCGTCGATCGTTCGGCCTGGGAAAAGGCCGGCGCCAACGGCCTGCTCTGCGCCTCCATGCCGGAGGAATATGGCGGTTCGGGCGGCACGTTCGCCCATGAGAGCGCCATCATCGAGGCGATGGGCCATGTCGGCGTCGACGGTTTCGGCATCGCCCTGCACAATTCGATCGTCGCTCCCTACATCCTCCACTACGGCTCGGAAGAGCAGAAGAAAAAGTGGCTGCCGAAGATGGCGAGCGGCGAACTGATCGGCGCCATCGCCATGACCGAGCCCGGCGCCGGCTCGGACCTGCAGGGTGTGAAAACCCGCGCCGAGAAGGACGGCAACCACTACCGCATCAACGGCTCCAAGACCTTCATCACCAACGGCCAGCATGCCAACCTCATCATCGTCGTCGCCAAGACCGATCCCGCCAAGGGAGCCAAGGGCACGTCGCTCATCGTGGTCGAAACCGACGAGGTCGAAGGGTTCAAGCGCGGCCGCAACCTCGACAAGATCGGCCTGAAGGCCAACGACACCTCGGAACTGTTCTTCGAGGACGTGCGTGTGCCGACGTCCAACCTGCTTGGTTCCGAGGAGGGGCAGGGCTTTATCCAGCTCATGCAGCAATTGCCGCAGGAGCGCCTGCAGATCGGCACCGGCGCGATTGCCATGGCCGAACGCGCGCTGGCGCTGACCATCGACTACGTCAAGGAACGCAAGGCCTTCGGCAAGGCGATCCTCGATTTCCAGAACACCCAGTTCAAGCTGGCCGAGCTGAAGACCGAGATCACCATCGGCCGTGTCTTCTACAATGATTGCGTTACCCGCCACGTTGCCGGCGGCCTCGATCCCGTCACCGCGTCGATGGCCAAGTACTGGTTGTCCGATCTGCAGGGCAAGGTCGTCGACGAATGCCTGCAATTGCACGGCGGCTATGGCTACATGAACGAATATCCCATCGCGCGCATGTGGCGCGACGCCCGAGTGCAACGCATCTATGGCGGCACCAACGAGATCATGAAGATGCTGATCTCCAGGAGTCTGTGAGGCATGGCCGAGTTCACCCTCCATTGTTTTGCGGAGAGCGGCAATTCCTACAAGGTCGCCTTGCTGCTTACGCTCTGCGGTGGTGACTGGAAGCCGGAACGCGTCGCCTTTTTCGGCGGCCAGACCCGCACGGCCGACTATCGCAAAGTCAATGTCATGGGCGAGGCGCCGGTGCTCAGGCATCATCGGCCCGACGGCGATTTCATCCTCAGCCAGTCCGGCGCCATCCTCATCTATCTGTCGCGCCGCTTTGGTAGGTATGGCCATGAGACCGAGGCCGAGGAATTCGAGATCCTGCGCTGGATTCTGTTCGACAACCACAAGCTGACCGGCAACACTGCCTCCGAGCGCTTCATGCGGTTCTTCCGCAAGAAGGTGGGCGATCCAGCCGCCGAATTCATTTATGCGCGCGCCAAGGATTCCTGGAAGATCCTCGACGCGCATCTGTCCGATCGCGACTGGGTCGCGGCACCGCGGCCGACCATCGCCGACATTTCGCTTTGCGGCTACCTGTTCTGGCCAGACCAGATCGATGTGAATTGGAACGATTATCCGGCCATCGCGCGCTGGCTCGACCGCATCCGCAACCTTCCCGGCTGGGCGCCTCCCGAGGCGCTTATGCCGTCGGGGTTGTGACGAGGTCGAGCTTGCGCGGAAAGCCGAGAACCAAAGGAGACTGAAATGGCCGACGCTTATGTCTTTGACGCCGTGCGCACGCCGCGCGGCAAGGGTAAGAAGGACGGATCGCTGCACGAAGTGCCGGCGGTGCGTCTCGGCGCGAAGGTGCTGGAAGCGCTGCGCGACCGCAACGGGCTCGACACCGGTTCGGTCGACGACATCATCTTCGGCTGCGTCGATCCTGTCGGCGAAGCCGGCTCGGTGATCCCGCGCGCCGCCGCCTTCGAGGCGGGCTACGACACCAAGGCGCCGGGCATGCAGCTGTCGCGTTTCTGCGCGTCCGGTCTCGATGCCATCAACCTGGGCGCGGCCAAGATCGCGCAGGGCGCCGACGACATCGTGATTGCCGGCGGCGTGGAATCGATGAGCCGCGTTGGCATGGGTGCCTCGGGCGGCGCCTGGTTCATGGACCCTTCGGTCGGCTTCCCTGGCTGGTTCGTGCCGCAAGGCATCTCGGCCGACCTGATCGCCACCAAGCATGGCTTCTCGCGCGACGACGTCGACGCCTATGCGGTGGAAAGCCAGAAGCGCGCGGCGAATGCCTGGCAGAAGGGCTACTTCAAGAACTCCGTCGTGCCGATCAAGGACCAGAACGGCCTGACCATCCTCGACCATGACGAGCATATGCGGCCCTCGACCGACATGCAGTCGCTGGCTTCGCTCAACCCGTCCTTCGTGATGCCCGGCGAAATGGGCGGTTTCGACGCGGTCGCCGTGCAGCGTTATCCGGAGCTGGAAGAGGTCAACCACGTCCACCACGCCGGCAATTCTTCCGGCATCGTCGACGGCGCCGCAGCCGTGCTGCTCGGTTCCAAGAAGGGCGGCAAGGCGATGGGCCTGAAGCCGCGCGCCCGCATCCGCGCCTTCGCCAATATCGGCTCGGAACCGGCGATCATGCTGACCGGCCCGGTCGACGTGACCGAGAAGCTGCTGGCGCGCGCCAAGATGAAGCTTTCGGACATCGACCTGTTCGAGCTCAACGAGGCCTTCGCCAGCGTCGTGCTGCGCTACATGCAGGCTTTCGACATTCCGCATGACAAGATCAACGTCAATGGCGGCGCCATCGCCATGGGCCATCCGCTCGGCGCCACCGGCGCCATGGTGTTCGGTACGGTGCTCGACGAACTGGAGCGCCGCAACCTCAACACCGCGCTGGTGACGTTGTGCATCGGCGCCGGCATGGGCACCGCGACGATCATCGAGCGCGTCTGATTTCGACCGGAAGGAGAAGACAATGACCTACAAGAACTTTTCGGTCGAGACCGACGCCGACGGCATCGCGCTCGTTACCTGGGATATGCCGGGCCGCTCCATGAACGTCTTCACCGAAGAGGTGATGCGTGAACTCAACGCCATCATCGACCAGGTGGTGGCGGACGCCGCGGTCAAGGGCGCGGTCATCACGTCCGGCAAGGACAGCTTCTCGGGCGGCGCTGACCTCACCATGCTGCAGCAGATGCTGGGCACCTTCGCCAAGGACAAGGTGACGGACAAGGAAAAGGCCACCAAGACGCTGTTCGAGAATGTCGGCTTCATGACCGGCCTGTTCCGCAAGCTGGAAACCTGCGGCAAGCCGTGGGTGTCGGCCATCAACGGCACCTGCATGGGCGGCGCCTTCGAAATGTCGCTGGCCTGCCATGGCCGCGTCGCCGCCGACACCGACAAGGTTAAGATGGCGCTTCCCGAAGTGAAGGTCGGCATCTTCCCGGGCGCCGGCGGCACGCAGCGCGTGCCGAGGCTCACCGACACGCAAGGCGCGCTGGAGATGCTGACCACCGGCAAGAACCTGACCGCTCAGAAGGCCAAGGCGATGGGCCTGATCCACGAAGTCGCCGAGCCGGCCAAGCTGGTCGAGACCGCCAAGGCGATGATCAGGAACGGCCTGAAGCCGGTGGCGCCATGGGACGAGAAGGGCTTCAAGCTGCCCGGCGGCCCGATCTATTCGGTCGCAGGCGCCAATCTGTGGCCGCCGGCCATCGCCATTCTGCGTCGCGAGACCTATGGCAATTACCCGGCCGCGATGGCGATCCTGAAATGCGTCTACGAAGGCCTGCTGGTGCCGTTCGACACCGCGCTGCGGATCGAGACGCGCTACTTCACCGAAATCCTGCAGAGCAAGGAAGCGGCGGCAATGATCCGCTCGCTGTTCGTGTCGCTGCAGGAGCTGAACAAGGGCGCGCGGCGGCCGGAAGGCGTGCCGGAGACGAAGTTCAAGAAGATCGGCGTCCTCGGCGCCGGCTTCATGGGCGCCGGCATCGCTTATGTCACCGCCAAGGCCGGTATCCCGGTCGTTCTGCTCGACCGCGACCTGCCGTCGGCCGAGAAGGGCAAGGCGCATTCGGACGCGCTGATTTCCGAGCAGGTCAAGAAAGGCCGCGCCAAGCCGGAAGAGAAGGACAAGCTGCTGTCGCTGATCACGCCGACCGCCGATTATGCCGACCTTGCCGGCTGCGATCTCGTCGTCGAGGCGGTGTTCGAGGATTCGGAAGTCAAGAAGGGCGCGACCGAGAAGGCCGAGGCCGCGCTGAAGTCGTCCGCGATCTTCGCTTCCAACACCTCGACCATTCCGATCTCGTCGCTGGCCAAGAACTCGGTGCGGCCGAAGAACTTCGTCGGCATCCACTTCTTCTCGCCCGTCGACAAGATGATGCTGGTCGAGATCATCCTCGGCAAGAAGACCGGCGACAAGGCCGTCGCCACGGCGATCGACTATGTGCGGGCGATCAAGAAGACGCCGATCGTCGTCAATGACACGCGCGGCTTCTACGTCAACCGTTGCGTGCTGCGTTACATGGCTGAAGCCTTCCAGATGCTGATCGAAGGCGTGCCGGGGGCGATGATCGAGAACGCCGCCAAGGCGGCCGGCATGCCGGTCGGCCCGCTGGCGCTGACCGACGAGACGGCGATCGACCTCGCCCAGAAGATCATGAAGCAGACCATTCGCGACCTCGGCGAAAAGGCCGTCGACAAGGAGCAGTTCGCGCTGATCAACACGCTGGTCGACAAGCATGAACGCCTCGGCCGCAAGAATGCCAAGGGCTTCTACGACTACCCGCCGAAGCCGGCTAAGAAAAAGCTGTGGCCGGGCCTCAAAGGTCTCTATCCGCAGCTCGATCCCGACAAGGTCGACTATGAGGAGCTCAAGCAGCGCCTTCTGGTGACGATCGCGCTGGAGGCCGCGCGCGTGATGGAGGAGGGCATCGTCACCGACCCGCGCGAAGCGGATGTCGGTTCGATCCTCGCCTTCGGCTTCGCGCCCTATACTGGCGGTGCGCTGTCCTACATCGACGGCATCGGCGCCAAGGCGTTCGTCAAGATCGCCAAGGGCCTGCAGAAGAAGTATGGCGCGCAGTTCAAGGCGCCGAAGCTGCTTCTCGACATGGCCGACAAGGGCGAAACCTTCTACCAGCGCTTCGACCCCTACGCGAAGGGCGAGGTCAAGAAGGCGGCATAAGTCGAAACATCGTTCCTCTCCCCGTTCACGGGGGGTGAAGAGCGCTCCACGAAGCGGACGAAAAGCCAAATGCTTGGCTTTTCGAGTGAAGAACGCCCGAAGCGATAGCGGAGGGCCCACTTGACAGGCAGGTGAGGGGCGACACCTGCCTTGCGATATTCCGGAGCCCCTCATCCGGCCCTTCGGGCCACCTTCTCCCCGTGAACGGGGAGAAGGAAGGGAAGTTTCATCATGTATGTATGGCCGCGTCTCGCACGCATGGCGCTGACGGCGAAATCGCGCGGTCCCTACAAGATGGGCGACGAAAGCCGACTGGGTTTCCGCTGCCTGCCGACCGATATCGACTTCAACGTGCATCTCAACAATGCCCGCTACATGATGCTGGCCGACCTCGGCCGCATCGACATCTTCATCCGCGCCGGCCTGATCGCGCTGGCGCGCAAGAAGGGCTGGGCGCCGATGCTGGGCGGCCTGCAGACCGTCTACGTGCGCGAGATCAGGCTATGGCGCCGCTTCGAAGTGGTGTCCTCGATCGAGACCTGGGAAGGCACGCAGGTACTCGGCTCGCATCGCTTCGTGCTCGACAATGGCGAGACCGCAGCGCTGATGAAGACGACCGCCGGCGTCTATGACCGCGCCGGCCGCCGCTTTATCGACATCCAGGAACTCACCGCCGCCCTCGGCTACGACATCAAGCCGCGCGCGCCGACGGCGGCCGAACAGGCTTTCATGGCCTCGCACCAGGGGCTGCGCGCCGCGGTGAAGAGCGGCGGGTGATCCAGCTGACCCCGTCCTTGGGATAAAAGGGGGATGGCAAGCCATCTCTTGCCATCTTGATGGCTGGGCGCGTTGCTCTATATTGAGACGATAGAGGAGGCGCCCATGGCCGAACCCCAACTTTCCGTGCGCAGCGCAAAGGCGCGCGATCTTGCCCACCGGCTGGCTCGCCGCGAACAGCGATCGATCGCGGATATCGTCGAACGCGCCTTGGAAGCTTACGAAGTGCGGGAGACGGGCCGCGAGCCGGCTGCCGCATTCTATACGCGACTTTCTTCCGATCATGGCACCGACATTGATCTGGACGCTGTGATCCGGAGCGGGCGCAAGCCTCATACAGGGCCCGACCTTTGATCTTTCTGGATACCAACGTGGTTTCGGAAACGTTGCGAAAGGCTCCGGACCCGGCCGTTGTCGCTTGGTTGACGCGCTTCGATGCCGAGATCGCCCTGCCAACGATTGTCATCGGTGAGATTGCTTTCGGCATCCGCAAGATTCGGCCCGATCAACGTGCGGATCGGCTGGAACAAGGTTTGTTGGAATGGCGCCGCCGTTTCGCCGGACGTATTTTCGGGCTGACCGAGGAAGCCGCCCTTGCCTATGGTGAAATCATGGGCGACGCCGTTTTGCGCGGGCGCGCAATGGCGGCGCCGGATGGCATGATTGCCGCGATTGCGCGCGTCAATGGCGGGCGCCTTGCGACACGCAATCTCAAGGATTTCGCGGATACCGGCCTCGATCTCGTCTCGCCCTGGGTATTTTGATACGCCTCTCACACTTGTTGTTGCATGATCGCGGCTTTCATCTGGACAGGGCGTCAAGCAGGAGCTAGAAGTCGAAAAGAGGTATTTTTTCCTGTTTGAACGGAGCCGGCCGTGCTCTCGCATGATCGTGTATGGGCCGCGATAGACGCCCTTGCGGAGCGTTATTCGCTGTCGGCCTCGGGTCTCGCCAAGCGCGCGGGCCTCGATTCCACGGCTTTCAACAAGTCGAAGCGGCAGTCGTCGGACGGGCGCCCGCGCTGGCCTTCCACCGAATCGCTGGCCAAGATCATCGAGGCCACCGGCGCCACGCTGAATGAGTTCATGGCGCTGGTCGAGAACAGGACGCCGGCCATGACCGGCTCCGGGCGTTCCTCGCAAAAAGCGGTGCCGCTGGTCGGTTTCGCGCAGGCCGGCGCGGGCGGCTATTTCGACGATGCCGGTTTCCCGGTCGGCCAGGGCTGGGACCTTGTCGAATTGCCGGCGCAATCGACCGATACGGCATACGCCCTGAAGGTCCAGGGCGATTCGATGCTGCCGCTTTACCGCAATGGCGACGTGCTGATCGTGGAACCGGGCGCCGTCGTGCGCCGGGGCGACCGCGTCGTTGTCAAGACCGGCTCCGGCGAGGTCATGGCCAAGGTTCTGGAGCGCCAGACGGCGGCGTTGATTTCGCTGCTCTCGCTCAATCCGGATCATCCCAACCGCGACATTGCCATGGTCGAGGTCGAGTGGGTGGCGCGGATCGTCTGGGCAAGCCAGTAGGCGCCGGCGTGAGGCTGATCCACGCCACCGCCGCCGTGCTTTTTCTGGGCGCAGCCGCGGCAGCTATCGTCGCAGGCGGGCGTATCGCCGACCATGGCACGAAGATCGCGATTTCATCGGAAGACATTCCGTCGCTCGATGCGTTGGGCGACGCGCCGACGGGCGATGGTAGTGCAGAAACCGGCGAACCCGTTGCCGAGACAAATCAGCAGCCCGCGGCCGCCGTCAAGGAAGGGAGTGGGCAGCAACCCGGCGAAGCCGCGGCTACACCACCTTCGCAACAGTCGGGACAGCCGGAAACATCGCCTCCGTCGCGTTCCATCGATCCGATGACGGCGCCGCCGCCGAGCGATACCGGGGCGCTGCAGCGGATCGAGCCGCGCGCGCCGCTGAGCAAGCTCTCGCTCGCGCTGCCACCCAAGCCCAAAATGCCGGACGAATGGAAAGGCACGCCGCTCTATCAGCCGGTTGCGCCGGCGGCCGGGCGCATCGACGCGAAAGGCTATTCGGTGGCGGTGTCGGGCATCGACATCGTCGCCGAGGACGAGACCTGCACCGACGAGGCCGGAAAGTCCTGGCCGTGCGGCTTGCGCGCGCGCTCGGCCTTCCGGGCGTTCCTCGGGCATCGCGCGGTGACCTGCACCGTACCGCCGGAAGGCGGGCGCGACCTGATCTCGGCCGATTGCCGCGTCGGCAAGGTTGATATCGGCCGGTGGCTGGTTTCGAACGGCTGGGCACGCGCCAGCGCCAGTGGTCGCTATGCGGAAGCCGGCAACAAGGCGCGAACCGAGAAGAAGGGCATTTTCGGCAAGGCACCGGATCTCGGCGGGTTGCCGCCGTCGCCGGCGCCGGTTTCAGCGCCGGCGACGGTACCGGACACGATCCTGGACGAAACCGGTGTCGCCGATCCGACGGCACCGGATGTTCGTCCTCCTGCCGGGCAGGTGCCCGGCGGCGATCCTACGCTGCGAGCTTTCCCGCCAGCGCCCGCGCAATGAGGTCGCGCGTCTCGGCGATGCCGTAGAGTTCGGCGAAGGAACCGAAGCGTGGGCCGCGCTCCTGGCCGATCAGCACCTGGTAGATCATCTGGAAGAAGGCGACCGACACGCCCGGCCCGCCTTCCGGGCTCTGCTTGGCATGATCCTGGTAGCGCTCGATGTGGCGCGCCACATTGAGGGTCGCGTTCTGGATCGCCTCGCCATTGGCGCCAGCCGGCAAGGCGCCGAGCGTATCCGACAGCTTGGCCAGCGCATCCTGTTCCACCTCGTCCGGCGCGCGGTAGACCTTGGTCGGTTTGACGAAGTCGTCGAAATAGCGGATCGCGTAGCCGGTCAGCCGGTCGAGCTCGGGATGGGTGGCGGCCGTCACACCCGGCGCATGGCGCGAGATGAAACCCCACAGCACATCCTTGTTCTGCGCGTTCGAGGCGCTGACCAGGTTGAGCAGCAGTGCGAAGGAGACCGGCATGTCGACGACAGGCGGGTTGCCGTCATGCATATGCCAGACCGGGTTGCCCAGCCGCTCCTTCCACTCCTGGCGCGGATAGGCGGCGAGGAAGGAATAGTACTCGTCCACCGCCTTCGGGATGACGTCGAAATAGAGCTTCTTGGCCTGGCGCGGGCGCTGGTACATATAGAGCCCGAGGCTCTCGGTCGGCGCATAGGTCAGCCATTCGTCGATGGTCAGCCCGTTGCCCTTCGACTTCGAGATCTTCTGGCCGTTCTCGTCCAGGAAGAGCTCGTACACGAAGTGCTCGGGCGCGCGGCCGCCGAGGATGTTGCAGATCTTGTCGTAGATGACGGCGTTGGTCTGGTGGTCCTTGCCGAACATCTCGAAATCGACGCCGAGTGCCGCCCAGCGCATGCCGAAATCCGGCTTCCACTGCAGCTTCACCTTGCCGCCGGTGATCGGCAGCGTCGTTTCCGTACCGTCCTCGTCGTTGAAGGTGATGGTGCCGGCCTTGGCGTCGACATGCTTCATCGGCACGTAGAGCACGCGGCCGCTGGTGGGCGAGATCGGCAGGAACGGGCTGTAGGTCGCCTGGCGTTCTTCGCCGAGCGTCGGCAGCATCACCTTCATGATGGCGTCGTATTTCTCCGCCGCGCGCAGCAGCACTTCGTCGAAGCGGCCGGACTTGTAGTAGTCCGTCGCGCTGGCGAACTCGTAGTCGAAGCCGAACGTGTCGAGGAAGCGGCGCAGCATCGCGTTGTTGTGATGGCCGAAGCTTTCGTAATCGCCGCCGAAGGGGTTCGGCACGACCGTCAACGGCATGTGCAGGTAGGGCTCGAGGGCTGCGCGGTCCGGCACGTTGTCCGGGATCTTGCGCATGCCGTCCATGTCGTCGGAGAAGCACAGCAGCTTGGTCTTGACCTTGCCTTGCGTCAGCACGTGGAAGGCGTGCCGCACCATGGTGGTGCGGGCCACCTCGCCGAACGTGCCGATATGCGGCAGGCCCGACGGGCCGTAGCCCGTCTCGAACAGCACTGTCTCGGGGAAGTCGCGGCCTTTATAACGCTCGACGATCTTTTTCGCTTCCTCGAACGGCCAGGCTTTGCTTTCGGCGGCCGCCGCGAGGAGTTCGGGATTGAGATCGATCGAGTTGGATATGGCCATTTCGTCTGCCTTGAAACAAGCCCGGCCACGCTGCCGGACGGCATGCTCTAGGCGCGCTGCACCGGAGCGTCAACGATTTCGGGCATTTTTCCTTGTTGCGGGCGGGTGGCGTTCCTAGCTTGGGAGGACCGACCCACCAACCCGAACGGAGAAACCATGCCCGGCCTGACCCCGCACGAAGCGCTGATCCATCTGATGGTGATCACCTCGGCTTCCGACCGCGACATGACCGACGTCGAGCTGGCACGGATTGGCGACGTCACCGGATCGTGGCCGGTGTTCGAGGACTTCAACCAGAGCCGCCTGATCTCGATCGCCCAACATTGCCAGCGCCTGTTGCACGAAAAGGACGGCTTGGACGGTGTTCTGGCCAAGGCCGCGGTGGCGCTGCCGGAAAGGCTGCACGACACCGCCTATGCCGCCGCCTTCGAGGTTGCGGCGGTCGATCTGGAAATGCGGCTGGAAGAGGTCCGTGTGTTGCAATTGATCCGCCGCGCGCTCGACCTCGACACGCTGACGGTTGCCGCCATCGAGCGTTCCGCCAAGGCGCGGCATCGGATGCTGACCTGATCGTCTAGTAGAAGCTGACCGGGAAATAGCGCAGGTAGAGTTCTGCGAAGGTGCCTTTGAGCGCGATCTGCTGCAGGGCGTAGTCGAGCGCTGTGGCAAGCGCCTGGTCTTCCGGCTTGACCGCGATGGCCAGCCCCGTGCCCAGATATTCAGGCGCCAGATAAGGCCCGCCGGCGAAGCGGCAGCAATCGGCAGCCTCCGATCCTGCCAGCCAGAAGCCGAGGCGCATGCCGTCGCCGAAGGCGGCATCGACCTTGCCGGCCTTGAGATCGGTGAGCAACGCTTCCTGGGTCGGGAAGGGGGCGATCGTCACCATGCCGAAATCTTCGCGCAGCATGCGTTCATGCGCCGAGCCCGTCACCACCCCGACACGCTTGCCCTTCAGTTTTTCATAGAGCGGCTCGGTGACGGTCTGCGCCTTGGGCATGATGAAGCGCGCCGGAAACTGCAGGTAGGAACGCGAGAACGCATATTGGCTGCGCGTCTCCTTGGTCACCGCGATACCGGCCATGATCGCTTCGCCATCGCCCTTGCGAAGGGCCGCGTCCAGTTCCGCCCAGGGCAGGGCCTGGATCTGGCATTTGTCGGCGACCGCAAGCTCGGCGCAGATGGCACGGGCGAGATCGACATGGAAACCGGAAAGCCGGCCGGCGGTGTCGAGGAAGTTGAACGGCGGAAAATCCGTGGTCGTCAGGAAGCGCAGGCGCGGCAACTGCGACAGATCCGGTTTCGGCAGGCGTTCATTGCCATCCCACAACATCGGCGGCTGCGGTTCGGCGGCGCGAACGGTGCCGGCGACGGGCAGCGTTGCCGTTACTAGCGCCAGTGCTGCGATCAGCCAGCGAAACGTCACGTCGGAACTCCCGGCAACAATGCTTGTCCGCTTTTCATATGAAACCGAGGCAACGACAATCCTTTTCCGCGAGGAATACGCTCATTTGAGTGCGCGCCGGCACGTCATTGGGCCGCCAGGCGGAAAAGATCGCGCTCGTCAGCTCCGCTCATCAAGACTCGAATACCGTCCGCAAGCACACAATTGCAACCATCAGTATAGTCTAATATGATCGGGTTGTGCCTCGGTTCGGTGCGTCTTGTGGTGTGCCCCATGTATCGTAGTCGGCTTTTCTTCCAGGAAGGAAGAAACCAGCGTCCTTTGGTCGACGCGATGGCGCGCCCGTCAGGCACTTTCGATTTTATTTCACGACAGCGATGCAGTCGCGCACAGCAAAGCGCGCGGCTGCCATCGGCACAATCTGCATAGGGGTGAACAAAGCAAATAATTCTGTTCGCGTTGATCGAACAGCAAGCTGGGGAGCTTGGGGGGAACATGCGGTCGATCGATTTCGAGGGCGGCGCTGCGGCGCCGTTCCCTGACGGGATGTTTGGGCAAACGGATGTCGCGATGGATCGCGATATTCATCTCGCCGAGGCCTTCTTTCCCGAACTCGCCGAATGGGGCGGCGTGTTGTCCAGATTGCGGATGCCGACCGATCTCGCCATCAGGATCGCCATCCGCGCCCGCCAAGAGGAAGGCGGCGATTTCGCCTCCGCGCTACTTGCTGCCGGCTTCTTTGAAGCGGGCATCATCGTGCAGGCGATCGCCGCGGAACTCGGCATCAAGGTGGCGACCGACATTGCCACGCAGCGGCTCGTCCTCAACGACGAACAGGCCCTGGCGCTGTTGCGACGCGACGATGCCCGCGCGGCGATCAGGCTGATCGAGCCCGACGGTGCCGTCTCCCTCCTGATCACGCCCCGGCACCTACGGCTCGAAGCCATGCGCAACTGGCTTTCCTTGCGGCCCACCTCCGCTGCCCGCCTGAAACTCGCCGATCCCCGGCTTTTGCGGGCTGCTGTTCTAGAAAGGGTCCGGCCCATCCTGACCAGGACCGCGGTCGCTGGCCTGTCCGACCGTTTCCCGGACATGTCCGCCCGCACGGTTTTGACCGGCTGGCAGGGCGTGGTTTTCGGTGGCGTCTCGATCGCGGTGCCGGTTGCTCTCATCCTGGCTTACGAACTTCTCCTGCTTGTCCTGCATATCCTGGCGACGATCTTCTTCTTCGGCTGCGTTTTGCTGCGGGTGACTGCGATGGCCGCCTTCAGGAAACCGGCCCCGGGCCGTTCGGATATCCCACGTCCCGGCGAGGACGCCCCAATCTTTTCGGTCCTTGTGGCGCTTTATGACGAGGCGGAAATGGTGCCCGATCTGCTGGCTGCCATGGATCGCCTCGAATGGCCGCGATCGCGCCTCGAAATCAAGCTGGTCTGCGAAGCCGACGATGTCGCGACACTGGCCGCGATCCGCCGGCATGGCCTGCCTGCCCATGTCGAAGTGGTCGAGGTGCCGCCGGTCGAGCCGCGCACGAAACCCAAGGCTCTGGCCTATGCTCTGCCGTTGTGCGCGGGTGAGTATGTCGCGCTCTACGATGCCGAGGACCAGCCACACCCAATGCAGCTCGCCGAAGCCTGGCAGCGGTTCCGCGCGGGCGGGCTGGATCTCGCCGTCGTCCAGGCTCCGCTGGAAATCTCGAACAAGGGTTCCGGCCCGATCGCCCTGATGTTCGGCTTCGAATATGCGGGCCTGTTTCGCGGCCTTCTGCCCTGGCTTGCAGGTTTGCGGGTGATGCTGCCGCTCGGCGGCACATCCAACCATTTCCGGCGGTCCGCGCTGGACGAAGTGGGCGGCTGGGACCCGTTCAACGTCACCGAGGATGCCGATCTCGGCTTGCGGCTGGCGCGCTTCGGTTATCGCGCGGAGACGATTTCCAGCCCGACCTACGAGGCGGCACCGCAATTATTCAGCGTCTGGCTGCCGCAGCGCAGCCGCTGGCTCAAGGGATGGGCGCATACCTGGCTGGTGCATATGCGCGAACCGATGGGACTGCTGCGTCAGGCAGGCCCTGCCTCCTTCCTGGTGGCGCAGGTGCTGTTTGCCGGCATGCTGATATCGGTGGTGATGCACCCCATACTTCTGGTCACGCTTCTCTGGAGCATGTTCCACATCCTGCAGGACAGTCCTGACAGTCCGTTGCGTTCGTTTCTGCTGACTGTCGACATCATCAACATCGTCGGCGGTTACCTGTCCTTCCTCCTGCTCGGCTGGCAGGCGTCGTCGCCACGCGAACGGAGCGATTTCTGGAAGGTGGTCCTGCTCACGCCGGTCTATTGGGTGATGATGTCGTGGGCCGGCTGGCGCGCGATTTGGAAGTTGTGGCGGCTGCCGCATCAATGGGAAAAGACCCATCACGAGCGGGCGGCCGCGCGGCAGTTCGCCGACGGCCAGCCCGCGCAAGCGTCTATTTGAGGCCGACGAAGGACGGACCTTCGCCAATGATCTTGCCGTCTTCCTTGCCGATCACGTCGAGGTCGCGGCCTTCATAGGGCAGTGCGCGCAGGATGCGGCGGATGACGGCCAGCCTGGCGCGGCGCTTGTCGTTGGCGCGCACGATGATCCAGGGTGCGTGGTTGGTGTGGGTGCGCCTGAACATTTCGTCACGCGCCTTGGTGTAGTCGTCCCACTTGTTCACGCCGGCGATGTCGATGGGCGAGAACTTCCAGTTCTTCAGCGGGCTGTGGCGGCGGTCGTAGAACCGGGCGAGCTGTGTCTCGCGTCCGATGTCGAGCCAGATCTTGAAGAAGTGGATGCCTTCATTGTGGATCATCTTCTCGAAATGCGGCACCTCGTCGAGGAAGTTCTCATGCTGCTCGGGCGTGCAGAACCCCATCACCGGCTCGACGCCGGCGCGGTTGTACCAGGAGCGGTCGAAGGAGGTGAGCGAACCGGCGGAGGGGAAATGGACGACATAGCGTTGGAAATACCATTGCCCCCTTTCGGTTTCGGTCGGTTTGGTCAAGGCCACGTTGTGGGCGCTGCGGGGATTGAGGAACTGGTGCAGCGCGAAGATCGTGCCGCCCTTGCCGGCGGCGTCGCGGCCCTCGAAAAGCGCCATCACGCGTTCGCCGCTCGCCTGCAGCCAGGCCTGCGCCTTCACCAGTTCGATCTGCAGGCTGACGAGCGTCTCGTCATACTCCTCGCTTTTGAGCTTCTTGTCATAAGGATAGCCGCCGGCGGTCAGCTTGTTGTCTTCGATCCAGGCGGGCAGCTGCGGGGCGTCGATGTCGAACACCCGTTCCTTGCCGCCCATCTTGACCTCCAGCGGTTCGGCGATCGGAATGCCGGCGGGCGGCGCAACCTTGTCTTTTTTCATCGATACGAACCTCTCCAACTTTCAAACTCATGCTATGGGGACGCATTAAAGGGGTCCAGCGGGAAGTTGGCATCGTGCCGCCCGGATGGATGGAGTGCATATGGCTGACGTGACGGGTGAGGATCGCCGTTCCGCGAATGGCGTTGTCGCAAGGTTCTGGGAGGGGCGCTGGCATCTTCTGGCCGGCCTGGCCGCGGTGCTGGTGGTTTATGATTTCGGCGGAGCCGCCTGGGCATTGCCGCTGGCCCTGGTGCTTGTGCTTGCCGCTGCCTTCGTGCCGACAATGCGCCCGCAGCGCGTGGCCGAAAAGGCGCGGGTGGTGGAGGCTGAGGGCTTGCAGCGGCTTTCAGGCGAATATCTGGCCGCGGCTGTCGCCGACCCGCTCATCATCTTCGACGGCGCCACCACCGTCGTGCATGCCAATGCGGCCGCCTTTGCAGCCTTTGGCGGCATGGCGCCCGGCCTGTCGCTGCCGCTGAAATTCCGCGCGCCGGAAATGCAGGCACTGCTCGACAGCGTCGTTTCCGGCAAGGTCGCCTCGGACGCCGTGGATTATGTCGAGAAGTTGCCGGTCGAACGCGTCTACCGGGTCAGCGCGTCCTCGGTCGGGCACGGCACCGAGCTTTACGTGCTGGTGTTCAAGGACCAGAGCGAGACGCGCCGCATCGACCGCATGCGCGCCGATTTCATCGCCAATGCCAGCCACGAGCTGCGCACCCCGCTGGCCTCGATCGCCGGCTTCATCGAGACGCTGCGCGGGCCTGCCCGCAATGACCCGGCGGCGCGCGAACAGTTTCTGCAGATCATGCAGAACCAGACCAGCCGCATGGCGCGCCTGATCGACGATCTCTTGTCCCTGTCGCGGCTGGAGATGAAGGCCTATCTGAAGCCGGGCGCGCGCGTCGATCTGCGCCAGACGCTGGAAAGCGTCATCGATTCCCTGGCGCCGCTGGCCAGGGACGGCGGGCTGGTCGTCGAACGCGACTTCGTCGAGGGCGCCCTCGATGTGCCGGGCGATCGCGACGAACTGTTCCAGGTGTTCGAGAACCTCCTGGAGAACGCCTGCAAATATGGCCAGTCGGGCGGACGGGTGCTGGTCACGGTAGCGCGCAGCACGGCGGGACCCGAGCCGACCGTCGACGTGACCATCCGGGATTTCGGGCCTGGCATCGCCGAGGAACACATTCCCCGCATCACCGAGCGCTTCTATCGTGTCGATGTCGAAACCAGTCGCGCCCAGAAGGGAACCGGCCTTGGTCTTTCCATCGTCAAGCACATCCTGACCCGCCATCACGCGCGCATCTCGATCCGCTCCGAGATCGGCAAAGGAGCGGCCTTCACGGTCCATTTGCCAGCAAACTAGATTTCGGCGGAAACGCATATTATGTCTGGGAAAAGCGTTTCGTCTTCCTGTCACATGGCTGGCGTATCAGCAGTCACTTGACGAGCGAATCGTCGCGTCGTTCCAGAAGGCCACGCCCATGCAGTCCGTGCACATTGTCAGCGCTTATGACGAGGAACTGAAGTTCCTGGCCAAGCGCATTGCCGCCATGGGCGGCCACGCGGAACGCATGGTGGAACAAGCCGTCGCCGCCCTGGTGAATGCCGATCCGGAACTCGCCCAGAAGGTGATCCGTGACGACATGGTGCTCGACGAAGGCCAGCGCGAGATCGACGACAAGGCCATCGTCATAATCGCCCGTCGCCAGCCGATGGCGACGGATTTGCGCGAGATCGTCGGCGCGATCCGCATCTCCGCCGATCTGGAGCGCGTGGGCGACCTCGGCAAGAACGTCGCCAAGCGGGTGATGGCGGTGACCGACGGGCGCGAGGCCACCAGCCTCTATCGCGGCCTGGAAGCGCTGGCCAATCTGGCGCTGACCCAGCTCAAGGAAGTGCTGGACGTCTATGCTTCGCGCGCCGTCGACAAAATCGGCTTCGTGCGCGACCGCGACGAGCAGATCGACGCCATGTACACCTCGCTGTTCCGCGAGCTTCTGACCTACATGATGGAAGATCCGCGCAACATCACGTCCTGCACGCATCTGTTGTTCTGCGCCAAGAATATCGAGCGCATCGGCGACCACGCCACCAACATCGCCGAGACCATCTATTATATCGTCACCGGCGAGCAGATGCCGGCAGAGCGGCCGAAGGAAGACAAGACCGATCGCGTCGTTATGCAGGCCGAACTCGCGCCGAAATGACGAATTCGCTCCGCGCGCGACACGCTTGCGTTGTGGCGGTCACGGGTTCACTCTGCTTCCAAGAATGAGGACTGGTCCCTTGGGAGGTGACGGTGGACCAAGTTCGCGCCTCCGCTGTTCAATCCCCCGCCGCCGGCATCGTCGCCTCGAGCGTCTACGTGGCCGGCAAGCGTGTGGCCGACATCCCGATCGAGGAAGCGGGCGAGTGGGCCCGCAAGGACGGCCATGTCGTCTGGATCGGCTTGCTCGAACCCGACCGTGAACTGCTCCGGCGCGTCCAGGCGCAGTTCAGCCTGCATGAATTGGCGATCGAGGACGCCGAGCACGCGCACCAGCGGCCGAAGCTGGAGCAATATGGCGACGCGCTGTTCATCGTCGCCCGCACGGCGCAACTGCTGGAGGGCCGCGTCACCTTCGGCGAGACGCATCTGTTCCTCGGCCAGGGTTATCTGGTCAGCGTGCGCCACGGCCCGTCAACCTCCTACGCCACCGTGCGCCAGCACTGGGAGAGTTGCCCGACCTCACTCGCCAAGGGTGAGGACTTCGTCCTCTACGCCATCCTCGACTTCATCGTGGACAATTATTTCCCCGTGCTGGAGCAGATCGAGGACGAGGTCGAGGCGATCGAGGATGGCGTGCTGGTCAAGCCGATGGACGCCAAGGCGATCGAGCGGCTCTATATGCTGCGGCGCGACCTGCTGCGCCTGCGCAACGCGGCGCTGCCGCTGGTGGAGGTCTGCCGCAGGCTGACCAGTTCCGAACTGCCGCAGATCCACACCTTCATGTATCCGCTGTTCCGCGACGTGACGGACCACATCCGCACCGTGCAGGAAAAGATCGACAGCCTGCGCGAAGTGCTGGCTTTCGCCTTCGAGGCCAGCCTGCTGGTCGGCCAGAGCCAGGAAACGGCGATCTCGAAGAAACTCGCCTCATGGGCCGCCATTCTGGCGGTGCCGACGGCATTTGCCGGCATTTACGGCATGAACTTCAACGACATGCCGGAACTGAAGATGCAATACGGCTATCCGGCCGTACTGGCAGCCATCGCCTCGATCTGCGCCTTTCTCTATTGGCGCTTCCGCAAGAATGGGTGGCTGTAAAAGAGGGCAGTAGGGAATAAGGGAATAAGGCAGTAGGGCAACAAATGAATGCCCTACTGCCTTATTCCCTTATTCCCTAGATTTACCGCGGCCGCCGGCGTTCCGAAGCGGGCTGGAAGGCAACGCGGGAATGATAGGAGCAATAAGGACCGCTTTCGCCGGCGTCGTTGCCGCAGAAGTGGAACTCCTCGGTCAGCGGGTCACCGTTCGGCCATTTGCAGGTGCGCTCGGTCAATTCGACGAGCTGCAGGCGACGGGAGATCGGCACCACCACGTTTTCGACCGGGCGCAGATACTGCCGTGCCACCGGCTCGGCGTCGAACTGCACCTGCAGGGCGGTAGCGCCGATCGAGGCGGTCACATGACGATGCGTGCTGGCGGCCCGCACCGTCGACTTGGTGGCTGTCGCGCCGCTGGAGGCGGCCTTCTTCTGGCGAGCCGGCGCAGCCGTTGTGCGACCGCGACCCGACAGCTTCAGGCGATGCACCTTGCCGATGACCGCATTGCGGCTCACTCCGCCGAGTTGGGCCGCGATCTGGCTCGCGCTCAGACCTTCCGACCACAGTTTTCTCAAGAGTTCGACTCGCTCGTCAGTCCAGTTCATAAGACTGCGCTCCTCTAAACCGCCCGGCACTTTCGGAATCCAAAACCAGTCCGGCTCTCGCCGGGCAGGCACCACATATACTGGGGTGATTAGATCCGCCGCACGAAATCTAGTTATTTCTCATTCACAATTACCGATGCGCTGACTCGGTGACAAGAGTCCCGGCGGCAACACGAATCGGATTTCGCAGTTTTCCCCAACTTGGCTGCATGCGACGCAACAGGTTGGGCCACGAGGGTTTGACAGGGTATCCTGAAAGACCTTTTCGTTGACTTCATGACCGAAAAACAGGATAAGCCGCACAGGGCCGCCGCTTGGGCGGCTTTTATTTTTCCGGTTCCGGAGCAGCATATAATGAGCGGTTCGGCGCTTTACGAGACCTTTGCTCGTGCACCCTTGGCTTTCGAGCGTGGGGAGGGTTCTTGGCTGGTGACGGACAAGGGCGAGCGATATCTCGATTTTGCCGCCGGCATCGCCGTCAACTCGCTCGGTCATGGCCATCCGCATCTGGTTTCGGCGCTGAAGGACCAGGCCGACAAGCTGTGGCACGTTTCCAATCTTTATGAGATTCCGGGACAGCGCCGGCTGGGCGAACGCCTGGTCGACGCGACCTTCGCCGACAAGGTGTTCTTCACCAATTCCGGTGCCGAGGCGCTGGAATGCGCGATCAAGACCGTACGTCGCTATCATTTCGTGACCGGCCATCCCGAGCGTTACCGTGTCATCACCTTCGAGGGCGCGTTCCACGGGCGTACGCTGGCGACCATCGCCGCCGGCGGTCAGTATAAATATCTTGAGGGCTTCGGCCCCAAGGTCGACGGTTTCGACCAGGTTCCCTTCGACGACATCGACGCCGCCGAGAAGCTGATCGGGCCGGAGACGGCGGCGATCTTGCTGGAGCCGCTGCAGGGCGAAGGCGGCATCCGTTCCTTCCCCGTTCAGTCGCTGAAGCGGCTGCGCCAGCTGTGCGACAAGCACGGCCTGCTTTTGATCTTCGACGAGGTCCAGTGCGGCATCGGCCGGACTGGCCGGCTGTTCGCCCATGAATGGGCCGGCGTCACGCCGGACCTGATGGCGATCGCCAAGGGCATTGGCGGCGGCTTCCCGATGGGCGCCTGTCTCGCCACCGACGAGGCCGCGCGCGGCATGACCGCCGGTGTCCACGGCACCACCTTCGGCGGCAATCCGCTGGCCATGGCGGTCGGCAATGCCGTTCTCGATGTCGTGCTGGCCGAAGGCTTCCTGGAGGAAGTCGGCCGTAAGGCGCTCTTGTTCAAGCAGGGCCTGGCTGCGATCGCCGACGAATATCCGGAAGTCATCGAAGGCATTCGCGGCGACGGGCTGATGCTCGGCATCAAGTGCTCGATGCCCAATGGCACGGTCAATGGCGCGCTGCGTGACCAGCATCTTCTCGCGGTGCCGGCAGGCGACAACGTCATCCGTCTGCTGCCGCCGCTGACCGTCACCGAGCCCGACATCCAGGAAGGGCTGAAGCGTATTCGCGGCGCTGCCAAGGGCCTGTCGGAAGCCGTCGCCGCGGCGGCCAAGTGATGCGGGCGATGTGATGAGCGTCCGGCATTTCACCGACCTTTCCACCGTTTCCGAAACCGATCTGCGCGCCATGCTGGATGACGCGGCGGTCCGCAAGGCCCGCCTGAAGGCCGGCGAGCGCTCCAAGCCGCTCGACGGCAAGGTGCTGGCGATGATCTTCGACAAGCCGTCGACGCGCACGCGCATCTCCTTCGATGTCGGCATGCGTCAGCTGGGCGGCGAGACCATCATGCTGACCGGCACCGAGATGCAGCTCGGCCGCTCGGAATCCATCGCCGACACCGCCAAGGTTTTGTCGCGTTATGTCGACGCAATCATGATCCGCACCACCGCGCATGAGCGGCTGATCGAGCTGACCGAGAACGCCACCGTTCCCGTCATCAATGGGCTGACCGACGAAACCCATCCCTGCCAGCTGATGGCCGACATCATGACGTTCGAGGAACATCGCGGGCCGGTCGCCGGCAAGACCTTCGCGTGGACCGGCGACGGCAACAATGTGCTGCATTCGCTGATCGAGGCCTCCGCCCGTTTCTCGTTCGACCTGAACGTCGCCGTGCCGGAGGGCAGCGAGCCGGAACCGAAGTTCGTCGACTGGGCCAAGGGCAATGGCGGCAAGATCCGTTTCACCCGTTCGGCCGAGGAAGCCGTCAACCTGGCCGACTGCATCGTCACCGACACCTGGGTGTCGATGGGGCAGGAACACAGGGCGCGCGGCCACAACGTCTTCGTGCCCTATCAGGTCAACGCCGCGCTGATGGCCAAGGCCAAGCCGGATGCCTTGTTCATGCATTGCCTGCCGGCCCATCGCGGCGACGAAGTCACCGACGAGGTCATCGACGGCCCGCACTCGGTGGTCTTCGACGAGGCCGAGAATCGGCTGCACGCTCAGAAGGCGGTGCTCGCCTGGTGCCTGGGCGCTTGATACTGGACTGCGTGATGCCTATCTCCCCGGCATCACGCAAATCGTTGGCGTTGGAAGGCATGTTCCCGGCCGGGAAGCAGTGCCGCGCCGGGGAGTTTTATTATGTTGGAAACCACGCAGTTGACTGAACGCGAACCCAAACTTGGCGAATTCGGCCACGCCGGCGACGACCATGTCGTGCCGTTCGAGGTCGGCGCGCTCGATGTGCGCGGCCGCGCCGTGCAACTTGGCCCGATGCTGGACGCCATCCTGTCGCGCCACGATTATCCGGAACCCGTCGCACGATTGCTGGCCGAGGCCTGCCTCGTGACGGTTCTGCTCGGCACGTCGCTGAAGTTCGAGGGCAAGTTCATCCTGCAGACCCGCACCGACGGGCCGGTGGACATGCTGGTCGCCGATTTCTCGACGCCGCATGCATTGCGCGCCTATGCCCGTTATGACGCCGACAGGCTGGCCGCGCTGACGGCGGCCGGCGACGTGGCGCCCGAAACCCTGCTGGGTTCCGGCGTGCTGGCACTGACCATCGACCAGGGTGAGTATACGCAGCGCTACCAGGGCATCGTCCAGCTCGACAACATCTCGCTGGAGGAAGCCGCGCGCACCTATTTCCGGCAGTCGGAACAGATCCCGACCGACCTCAGGCTCGCGGTGGCCAAGCAGATCCTGCCCGGCGGTCGTCAGCAGTGGCGCGCCGGCGGCGTGCTGGCGCAGTTCCTGCCCGAGGCACCGGAGCGCATGCGCGTGCCGGACCTTCCGGGCGGTGACGGCGATGTTGCCGAAGCCGTTCTGCAGCCGGTCGACAATTCGTGGCAGGAACTTCTGGCGCTTCTGGCGACGGTCGAGCCTGCCGAACTGATCGACCCGATGGTTGGAACCGAGCGGCTGCTCTACCGGCTGTTCCACGAGCATGGCGTGCGTGTGTTCGATGAGATCCACGTTGCCGACGATTGCTCGTGCTCGCCGGATAAGATCCGCGGCATTCTTGGCGGTTTTTCCGCCGAGGAGATCAAGGACAGCACCGAGGACGGCAGAATCCGCGTCGATTGCGAGTTCTGCTCGAAGCGCTACGACTTCGACCCGGCTGAGTTTGTCGCCGGGCAATAACACGAAGGACGGGGCGGGATTTCCCGCCCCGTTCCAGTTCGTCCTTCCGCTGGCTCGCTGACCGCCAAGCAGGAGACGTCCGGTTCCAGCCGCGAGCAGAAGCTGCGCGTCGTCGCGCGCAAATCCGGTAAGGGCGACCGCATCGATCTGGTGTTCATGGTGGGCCGGCCAGAAGGCGCCACGCGCAACGCCATCTGCCGCGTCATCGAAGATGCCGCGAGCTAGGCGCAAGCCAAAAAACAGTTCTCTTTGTTTTTCCAACACCCCGGAGACCGCCAGGTTTCCGGTTTTTTCGCAACGCGCCGAGGCTTGGAGCATCATTTCTCGTCGGTGTGGGTCTGCTTCAGCATATCCGCGAACAGGGCGTCCCATTCGGCCTCGTTCAGGCCGATCAGGCCGAGCGACCTGAGCAGGAACGCACCTTCGCCGGCCAGGAAGGCCAGGGCGATCTTCCTGTCCGCCGGTTTTGCCAGATCGAGGCCGGCGAGAAGGCTGTTGTACCAGTCACGGGTCTCGGCCACGCGCTCGGGCGCCTCCAAAAGGGCCGTCATCATGACGGCGGATCGCGAGTGCTCCGCCTCGTCCTCGTGTCTGGTGACCGAAAGATGAGCACGAATCCGCGAAGTCGGTGACGGTTCAGGCCCTGCTTCCTGCGTGACCTTGCTTTCGAACGCGTCAGCCCAGCGGGCGATCATCGCGCGGATCAGATTGTCCTTGGTGCCGAAGCAATATTGCACGCCGCTCTTGGTGATGCCCGCGGCTTTCGCCACGGCATCGAAGCTCAGCCCCGACGCTCCCATCTCGGTCACAATCGCTTCGGCGGCGTCAAGGACCTTGTCGCGGTCGATGCTGCGTGGTCGTCCGGACATCTTACCTCTTCCATTTCAATACGAACGTATTTATATAGCGGCACGCGGCGGGGCAAGCCCGCCAAGGTGAGTAGATTGAAGGAAGGTATCATGTCCCCGAGCAACCGCTGGCTGGTTCTCGCCATCGTGTCGAGCGCGCTGTTCCTGATCGTCATCGACATGACGGTGCTTTACACCGCGCTCCCCACGCTGACGCATGAGCTGAGGGCGACGGCGACCGAGAAACTCTGGATCATCAACGCTTATCCCCTTGTCGTCGCCGGTCTCCTGCCGGGCGTCGGTACTTTGGGCGATCGGCTCGGCCACAAGCGCATGTTCATGGCGGGACTTGTCGTGTTCGGCCTGGCTTCGCTGGGCGCCGCGTTCTCCCCGACGCCAGCCTGGCTGATCGCGGCGCGGGCGCTGCTCGCGGTCGGCGCTGCCATGATGATGCCCGCCACCCTGTCGCTGATCCGGCTGACTTTCATCGACGAGAAGGAACGGGCTTTCGCGATCGGCGTCTGGGCGGCCGTGGCCTCCGGCGGAGCCGCGTTCGGCCCGGTGGTCGGCGGCGCGCTGCTGGAGCATTTCTGGTGGGGATCGGTCTTCCTGATCAATGTGCCGGTGGTGATCGTCGCTCTGCTCGCCGGCGCGACCTTGCTGCCCAGCCGGCCGGGCAACAGCGATCACCCCTGGGATCTCGTCGGCTCCATTCAGGTGATGGTCGGGCTGGTGGGCCTGACCTACGCCATCAAGGAACTCGCCAAGCGCGATCCGTCATGGCTTGCCGCCGGCCTGGCTTTCGCCGTCGGTCTCCTCGCCATGGTCGTCTTCGTTCGCCGCCAACTCGCCAGCCGCTCGCCGCTGATCGACTTTTCGCTCTTCGCCAATCCGCGCTTTTCCGCCGGTGTCGCGACAGCCATGGTGGCGTCGGCGGCATTGATCGGCGTCGAGCTGGTGTTCAGCCAGCGCCTTCAGCTCGTGCTCGGCCTCTCGCCGCTGCAAGCCGGCCTCGTCATCCTGCCTATCCCTCTCGCGGCCTTCATCGCCGGTCCTGTCACCGGTCTGGCGCTACCCCGGATTGGCGCGGTGCGCGTGCTTTGGTCCTCGCTGCTTTTGGCCGGCGCAACACTCGCCGCCTATCTCATGGTGTATCGAGGTGAAACCTGGCTGTGGCTCACGGCGCTGTCGGCGATGGGCTTTGGCTTCGGCGCGGCAATGACGGCCGCATCCAGCGTCATCATGCTGTCGGCCCCCGAGGAGAGGGCCGGCATGGCGGCCTCCATCGAGGAAGTGTCCTTTGAACTTGGCGGCGCGCTCGGCATCGCCTTTCTCGGCAGCCTGATGTCGGCGCTCTACACATACGCGCTGGTGTTGCCCAACGGGATCGCCGCGCAGGCAGCCGACAGTCTGGACGAGGCACTGCTGATCGCCGAGAGGCTGGGGCCGACCGAAGCGACCGAACTCACACGGCTCGCGGGTGCCGCATTCGACCAGGCTTTTGTCGGCGTGATCGCCGCGGCAGCGGCGCTGCTGATCCTTGTCAGCCTGGTTATCTGGCGTCGGACCGCCACGGCGTGATGAGCGCTGCATCGAAGCTGCCTTTCTCTCCCCGTTTACGGGGAGAGATGCCCGGCAGGGCAGTGAGGGGCAGAGCCGGCTCCTGCCCGCTTGGTGCCGCCCCTCATCCGGCCCTTCGGGCCACCTTCTCCCCATGAACGGGGAGAAGGGGAAGCCGCTCTCCTAATTCACGACGCGCCTGGCATTCGGCAGGTCCAGCGAAAAGGCTGGGATGGCGATGTCGAACCGCTCGCCGCGCGCATTGCGCATGGTATAGTGCCCGACCATGATGCCGGACGGCGTCGAAAGCGGGCAACCGGACGTGTATTGATAGCTGTCGCCGGGGTTCAGCTCTGGCTGTTCGCCGACAACGCCGGCGCCGCGCACCTCTTCCACATGCCCGGTGCCGTCGGTGATATGCCAGTAGCGCGACAGCAATTGCACGAACTCGTCCGAACGGTTGTCGATCGTCACGCGGTAGCCCCAGAAATAGCGGCCCTCGGCCGGATCCGACCGGTCTTCAAGGTAGAACGGTTCCACCTCGACTCTGATATCTCGGGTAACGGCACTGTACATGGGCGACTCGCAGGACAACCAAGGCAAGTTTCCGTCCTCGATCCATCATGGTCAACCTTCTGTCATGTGCGCGACATGAAACGGTGATGGTGTGCCCCCGATGGCGGCCGGCCCGAGGATGATTCACGGACGCCTGACAAAGGGCTTCAGGCCGCGTTTCCGGGAGTGACCTGACTTCATGGACCTGACAACCGCAGCCGCCTCGCTCTCCGCCTTTCTGCTTCTCGTCAACTTGGTTTCCATTGCGCTCGCCTGGTCGCAACTGGAGCGTCGCCGCACGTTGCGACCGCCCGGTGAACAGGCGCCGCCGGTTTCGATCGTGGTGCCGGCGCGCGGCGTCGAGCCGTTCACCGCCGAGACGCTCGAACGCGCCTTCCGGCTCGACTGGCCCAGCTATGAATTGATTTTCTGCGTTGCCCATTCGGACGACGCCGTCGTGCCGGCGATCCGCGCCGCCATGGCGCGATTTCCGCATATACCGACGCGGCTACTCACCGGCGACGACCGCATCAGCGGCAATCCCAAACTCAACAATTGCGTCAAGGGCTGGGAGGCTGCGCATCACGACTGGGTGATCCTGGCGGATTCCAACGTGCTGATGCCGCGCGACTATATCCAGCAGATGATGGGTGCATGGCGCGCCGACAGCGGCCTCGTCTGCTCGACGCCGGTCGGCTCGCGCCCCGACGGTTTCTGGGCCGAGGTCGAATGCGCCTTCCTGAACACCTTGCAGGCGCGCTGGCAATACACCGGTGCCGCCGCCGGCCTTGGCTTCGCGCAGGGCAAGAGCATGCTGTGGTCGAAGCCGTTGCTTGATGCCAATGGCGGCATTTACGCGCTGGCCGCCGAGATCGCCGAGGACGCCGCCGCGACCAAGCTGGTCAACGGGCTCGGCCTCAAGGTCCATCTGGTCGCCTCGCCCTTCGAACAGCCGCTTGGCTATCGCACCCGTGAAGCCGTGTGGTCGCGCCAGGCCCGTTGGGCGCGGCTGCGGCGGGTCACCTTCCCGTTCTTTTTCGCGCCGGAAATCTGCGTCGGCGCGGCCATTCCGCTGCTGCTGGCACTGATCGCGGCGGCAAGCGCCGAGGTCAGCCTGTTCTGGACGACGCTCGCGGTGCTCGCGGCGGTCTATTTGCCCGAATATGCGCTGGCCGTGGCCAAGGGCTGGTATGCCTCGCCGCGGCTGATCCCCGCGATGATGGTTCGCGATGTCATGCTGCCGGCGGTGTGGCTGCGCGGCTGGGTCGGTGGCGCCATCGACTGGCGCGGCAACACCATGAACATCAGCACCAAATCCGACGAGCCCGAAGAGGTGCTCTCGGGCGCCTGATCTTCGCCGCCGTATCGTTCGCGTCCGCTTTGCGGCATGATCGGCTGCGAGGGAGGTGGGCGATGCTGACTGAGGAACGGTTCTGCAAGCTTGCGCTCGGCTTTCCCGAAGCCGTCCAAAGTGGTCATTTCGACGTGACGGATTTCCGCGTGCGCGGCAAGATATTCGCCACGCTGCGGCCGAAGGACGGCCGCGCCGTCGTCAAGCTCTCGCCCGACGAGCAACGCCTCCTGATGGAAACGGCCGCCGGCCAGTTCGAGCCGATCCCAGGCTCCTGGGGCCAGAGGGGCTGGACGCGCGTCGTTCTCGACATGGCGGACGAGGCAAGCGTCCGCCATGCCATGGCGATGGGCTGGCGCTCGGTCGCGCCGAAAACGTTGCTCCAGGCCGCCCCTTAACGAGGCGGCCCGAGCCAGCGCGGATCACGCCTTCGCCAGCGCCTGTTCGATGTCTTCCAGCAGGTCGTCGGTATCTTCCAGGCCGAGCGACAGCCGCAGCGTACCTTCGCCGATGCCGAGTTCGGCGCGCGCCTCGTCGGTGAGGTTCTTGTGCGTGGTTGTCGCCGGGTGCGTGATCAGGCTCTTGGCGTCGCCGAGATTGTTCGAGATCAGTACCACGTCAAGCGCGTTCTCGAAGGCGAAGGCCGACTTCTTGCCGCCCTTGAGGTCGAAGCAGATCAGCGTCGAGCCGCCCGTCATCTGCTTCTTGATGATATCGGCCTGCGGGTGGTCGGCGCGGCCGGGATAGATCAGCCGTCCGATCTTGGGGTGGCCGGCGAGGAAATCGGCGATCTTGCCGGCGGCCTCCGTCTGCTGGCGCACGCGCAGCGGCAGCGTCTCCAGGCCCTTCAGCAGCACCCAGGCATTGAAGGGCGAGAGGCTGGGGCCGGTGTGGCGGAAATAGTCGTGCAGGTTCTCGTCGATCCACTTCTTGTCGGACAGCACGATGCCGCCCAGGCAGCGGCCCTGGCCGTCGATGTGCTTGGTGGCCGAATAGACGACGATGTGCGCGCCGAGCTCCAGCGGCTTCTGCTGCAGCGGCGTGGCGAAGACGTTGTCGACCACCAGCCTGGCGCCGATCGAATTGGCGAGTTTTGCGACGGCGGCGATATCGACGACTTCCAGCGTCGGGTTGGTCGGGCTTTCCAGGAAGAACAGCTTGGTGTTCGGACGGACCGCCGCTTCCCAATTCTTGATGTCGGTGCCGTCGACCAGCGTCGCCTCGATGCCGTATTTCGGCGCCAGCGTCTCGACCACCCAGCGACAAGAGCCGAACAGCGCGCGCGCCGCCACGATGTGGTCGCCGGCCTTAAGACCGCAGAGTACCGCCGCCGTCACCGCCGCCATGCCGGATGCGGTGGCACGGGCATCTTCCGCGCCTTCCAGCGCACACATGCGCTTTTCGAACATGTCGACGGTGGGATTGGCATAGCGCGAATAGATGAAACCCGGCTCCTCGCCCTTGAAGCGGGCTTCGGCGCGCTCGGCGCTGTCATAGTGATAGCCCTGGGTGAGGAACATCGCCTCCGACATCTCGCCGAAGCCGGATCGCAGGGTACCAGCGTGGACGAGCTGGGTGGCGGGTTTCCAGTTGCGCTTCTTTTCGGTCATGGCTCCGTTCCGACACAAAAAAACCGGCCGCGAAGTCGCAACCGGTCCATATGGCCTTTCATGGCCCACGGTCCTTTAGCGACTTGTTTTACGTGGCTGCAAGCCGACCGGCAAATCACCACGGGATAAAGCCCCTTTAGACCCGGGCGCGGCTTGCGTCAATTGCCGGCTTCATTAAGAGCTTGGGTTGCCGGCATCACAGCCGCACCCGGGCATGGGCCAGCCGCCGCGGAGTTGAGATTGCGCAAGACAGGCATTCTTCCCGATCAGGACATTGCCGCGCTGTTCCAGGCAGGCGCGCTGAAGTCGCCGCGTCCGCTCGATGGCGACCAAATCCAGCCGGCGAGCCTCGACCTTCGCCTCGGCGAAAAGGCCTATCGCGTCCGCGCCTCGTTCCTGCCCGGCCCCAACAGCACCGTGGCTGCCAAGCTGGAGCGGCTGAAGCTGCATGAGATCGACCTCGCCGATGGTGCGGTGCTGGAGACTGGTTGCGTCTACATCGTGCCATTGCTCGAAAGCCTGGCATTGCCGGCCGACATCTCCGCCTCGACGAACCCGAAGAGCTCGACCGGCCGCCTCGACATCTTCACCCGCGTCATGACCGATCACGGCCAGGAATTCGACAAGGTCGCCGCCGGCTATCGCGGTCAGCTCTATCTCGAAGTCAGTCCGCGTACCTTCCCGATCGTTGTGCGCACCGGTTCGCGCCTGTCGCAAATCCGCTTCCGCACCGGCAAAGCCTTGTTATCGGAAGACGAACTGCACGCGCTGCACTGCGCCGAGACGCTGGTGGCAATCGACCCGCCCAATATTTCCGGCGGCGGCATCGCGCTGTCGATCGACCTCGCCGGCGACAAGGACGGCCTGGTCGGCTATCGCGGCAAGCATCACACCGGGCTGGTCGACGTCGACAAGCGCGCCGCACAGAATGTCGTCGACTTCTGGGAGCCGCTCTATCGCAGCGGCGCCGGCGAACTGGTGCTCGATCCCGACGAGTTCTACATCCTGGTCAGCCAGGAGGCGGTGCATGTGCCGCCGCTCTTTGCCGCCGAGATGACGCCGTTCGATCCGCTGGTGGGTGAGTTCCGCGTCCACTATGCCGGTTTCTTCGATCCCGGCTTCGGCCATTCCGGTGCCGGCGGCACCGGCAGCCGCGCGGTGCTTGAGGTGCGCAGCCACGAGGTGCCGTTCATCCTCGATCACGGCCAGATCGTCGGCCGGCTGGTTTACGAGCACATGCTGAAGCGGCCGAACGCGCTCTACGGCACCGATCTCGGCTCCAATTATCAGGCGCAGGGCCTGAAGCTTTCCAAGCATTTCCGCGCTGCACGCTGAATGGCCCAGCCGCGCTGAATGGCAAGTGCAGGTCGCATGGCGCGCTTGCCTGGGTCTCTTGGCCGTGCTTGGCTGTCAGACAAGGCCGTTGGGGCCGCAAACCCGAGGGGGAAAACAATGAAGATGTCCAGGTGGATCGTTTCGGCTGCGGCCGTGGCGATGTTGGCGGCCGGCGCAAGCACTGCCTTTGCGGCCGAAAAGATCAAGATCGGCACCGAAGGCGCCTATCCGCCCTTCAACACCATCACCTCCGACGGTAAGCTCGAAGGTTTCGACATCGATATCGCCAATGCACTCTGTGCCCAGATGAAGGCCGAGTGCGAGATCGTCACTCAGGATTGGGACGGCATGATCCCGGCGCTGCAGGCCAAGAAGTTCGACGCCATCATCGCCTCGATGAGCATCACCGAGGAACGCAAGCAGAAGGTCGCCTTCACCAACAAATATTACACCACGCCGCTGGCGGTGGTGGCGCTGAAGGATAGTTCGCTGGGCGGTACCGATGGCGCCGCCGTCGCCGGCAAGACGGTGGGTGCGCAGGCCTCCACCACCCAGGCCAACTATGCCCAGGACGTCTACGCCAAGGCCGGTGCCGACGTGAAACTCTATCCGACGCAGGAAGAGGCCGTGACCGATCTCGTCAACGGTCGCCTCGACGCTGTCCTCTCCGACAAGTTCGTGCTGGTCGACTGGATGAAGCACGGCTCGGCCAAGGACTGCTGCAAGATGATCGGCGACGTCAAGGGAACCGAAACCCAGGCCGGCATTGCCGTGCGCAAGGAAGACAATGAGCTGCGCGAGAAGCTCAATGCGGCGATCGACGCGATCGTCGCCGACGGCACCTACAAGAAGATCCAGGCGAAATATTTCGATTTCGACATCTATTGATCGGTTGAACGGGGCGGTGGCCCCGACCGGCTGTGTTTATGAAACGGGCGCCATCCGGCGCCCGTTTTTCATTTGGACGCTCCGAGTGCCAATCCGAAGCCCCCGGCTGGCGCTTCCTCGTTCCGGCTCGTCATGTTTGGCAGGGTGACGGCCGTTTTGGCCGGAGTTGGAGGAATTCAGGAATGCATATTTCGAAATGGCTGGTTTCGGCCGCTGCAGCGGCGATGCTCGTGATAGGCGGCGGCGCGGCATTTGCCGCCGAAAAGCTGAAGATCGCGACCGAGGGTGCCGCGCCGCCGTTCAGCACCGTGCTGGCCGACGGCACGCTGGCGGGCTTCGACGTCGACATTGCCAAGGCGCTGTGCGCCCAGATGAAGATCGAATGCGAGATCGTCGCGCAGGATTGGGACGGCATGATCCCGGCGCTGCAGGCCAAGAAGTTCGACGCCATCATTGCCTCGATGACCATCACCGAAGAGCGCAAGAAGCAAGTCGCCTTCACCAACAAATATTATGCGACGCCGCTGGCGCTCGCCGCCCTGAAGGATACGACATTGACCGGCACCGAGCCTTCGGCCCTGGCCGGAAAGACGCTGGGTGCGCAGGCCTCGACCACCCAGGCGACCTATGCCCAGGACGTCTACGCCAAGGCCGGTGCCGAGGTGAAACTCTACCCGACGCATGAGGATGCGGTGGCCGATCTGGTCAACGGCCGGCTCGACGCCATCATCACCGACAAGTTCGTTCTGGTCGACTGGGTCAAGAATGGCGGCGGCAAGGATTGCTGCAAGCTGGTGGGAGACGTGAAGGGCACCGAAGCGCAAATCGGCATCGCGATCCGCCAGGGCGAGGACGCGCTGCGTGAGCGGTTCAATGCGGCCATCGACGCGATCGTTGCCGATGGCGCCTACAAGAAGGTGCAGGCGAAGTATTTCGACTTCGACATCTATTGATGGTCACGGCGGCTGCTGTTAGTCGGCCTCGACCACGGGGAACGGGCGCCGCTGGCGCCCGTTTTCGTTTTCGCCCTAGAGCGCTTTCACCGTCACGTTCACCGGTTGCTCGATCTCCAGCGGATTGCGCAGTGGCAGGCCGAATTCCGGTGCCTCGATTTCGAAGACGTCGCCGTCCCGCGTCCTGATGCCATCCGCGAAGGACAGCGTGGCGGTGCCGAACATGTGCACATGCACGTCGCCCGGGCGCCGGAACAGTGCGTATTTGAAGTGATGGTGTTCGAGATTGGCGATTGCGTGGGACATGTTCGCCTCGCCGGACAGGAACGGCTTTTCCCATAGAGGCTTGCCGTCGCGCAGGATGCGCGAGGCGCCGCGGATGTCGACCGGCAGGTCGCCGATCAGGATTTCCGGGCCGAAAGACGCGTTCCTGAGTTTCGAATGGGCAAGATAGAGATAGTTGACCCGTTCCGTGACATGGTCGGAAAACTCGTTCGACAGGGCGAACCCGACGCGGAACGGCATGCCGTCGTCGCCGATGATGTAGATGCCGGCAACTTCCGGTTCCTCGCCGGCGTCCTCGGCGAAGGCTGGCGACAACAGTGCGGTGCCGGGCGCCACGGCCATGGTGCCGTTGCCCTTGTAGAACCATTCCGGCTGCACGCCCGCCTGTCCGGCGCCCGGTTTGCCGCCGTCGAGCCCCATGCGGAACATCTTCATGGAATCGGTCAGCTGTTCCTCGCCCTCGGCGTTGAGCTTCTTGTGCATGGCGTCGCGCGCCGCCGCTGAACCGAGATGCGTCAGGCCCGTGCCGGTGAGATGCAGATGCGCCGGGTCGGGATGGTTGATCGGCGATAGCAGCCGTCCCTTGCGGTAGAGCGCTTCAAGGTCGACCACATCGGCAAAGCCTTTCCGCTCGATCAGCGCTTCCAGGCCGGAGCCGGTGCGCGCCGCTTCCGTCGCCAGCGAGTAGACGCTGCGCGCGCCATTGACCACGCGGGCCTTGCCGCCGTCGCGGGCGACGACGCGGATGGTATCGCCTTCATCGAGGAACTGGGAGATCAACATGACGATCCTCTTTGCCTTGCCTGTCGCGGGGCATCGCGCCCGCAAATCTTTCCCCTCGCGGCTCCCGCATGGGCGCCGCGTTGAACCTTCTCATCCGGGTTTGGCCCGCGGTCAGCCTTGCTTGCCGAACTGTCCGGCAGGGGCTTCCGGCTTTCGGCCCGCGAGCGACATACCTGTCTTTCGCCTTGCCGCGGCGGTTTCAGGCCTTGTTCTTGTTGTAGACGTCGAAGACGACGGCGCCGAGCAGCACCAGCCCCTTCACCACCTGCTGCCAGTCGACATTGACGCCCATGATCGACATGCCGTTGTTCATCACACCCATGATGAAGCCGCCGACCACCGAACCCATGACCTGGCCGACGCCGCCCATCGCCGAGGCACCGCCGATGAACACCGCCGCGATTACGTCGAGCTCGCTGCCGAGGCCCGCCGCCGGCACAGCCTGGCCGAGGCGCGCGGCGATGATCAGTCCGCCCAGCGCCGACAGCACGCCCATGTTGATGAACACCATCAGGGTGAGCCGGTCGGTCTTGATGCCGGAGAGCTGTGCCGCCTTGGCGTTGCCGCCCATCGCATAGATGCGGCGGCCGATCGTCATCTTCTTGGTGACGAAGATGAACAGCGCGATCAGCACGGCCATCACCATCAGCACGATGGGCAGGCCCCTGTAGGTGGCGAACTGGAAGACGAGGAAGAGCACCAGCGCGCTCACCACCAGGGTCTTGATCGCGAACAGCGCGAAGGGTTCCGCCTCGTAGCCGTGCCGCTCGCGCGTGCGCCGCGCCGCCAGGCCGAAATAGGCGTAGGCCACGACGGCGATGATGCCAATCACCATGGTCGTCATGTGCAGGCTCAGGCCGCTGCCAACCACGGTCTTGCCGGCCGCGTTCACGATCGGCTCGACCAGGGTCAGCGGGCCGATAATGTCGGGAATGAAGCCGGAGGACAGCGCCTTGAAGCTGTCGGGCAACGGCCCCACCGACGAGCCGCCGCCAAGCAGCGCCTGGCACATGCCGCGAAACATCAGCATGCCGGCCAGCGTGACGATGAAGGACGGTATTCGGTGATAGGCGATCCAATAGCCTTGCGCCGCGCCGATGGCGCCGCCGATCAGCAGGCAGACCAGTGAGACTGCCAGCGGATTGCTGAGCAGGCCGAGCTGCCAGGTCACCATCATATTGGCGGCCAGCGCCCCGATGAAGCCGGCGACGGAACCGACGCTGAGGTCGATATGGCCGGCGACGATGACGAGCAGCATGCCCAGCGCCATCACGATGATGAAGGAGTTCTGCTGCACCAGATTGCTGAGATTGACCGGCTTGAACAGCGTGCCGGAGGTGGTGAACTGGAAGAAGATCATGATGGCGATCAACGCCAGCACCAGCCCGTAGTCGCGCAGGTTGTTGACAAGCGCGGAGACAGCGACGCGCTGGCCCGGCTGTACGTCTTCGGCGACGGTGCTCTTCGGTGCGGGGGCGCTGTCGGTGCTCATGATGCTTTTCCTTCTCCCCGTACGATCGCGCGCATGATCTTTTCCTGGCTGGCGTCGCTCGCCGCCATTTCGCCGACCATGCGCCCTTCGTTCATGACGTAGATGCGGTCGGTGATGCCGAGCAGTTCGGGCATCTCCGACGAGATAACGATGATCGCCTTACCCTCGGCGGCCAGCCGCGCGATGATCGTGTAGATTTCGTATTTGGCGCCGACATCGATGCCGCGCGTCGGCTCGTCCAGGATCAGCACTTCGGGGTTGGCGAACAGCCATTTCGACAACACAACCTTCTGCTGGTTGCCGCCCGAAAGGTTGCCCGTCATCTGATAGACGCTCGATGCCCGGATGTTGGTCTTGCCGCGATAGTCGTTGGCGACCGAAAGCTCGCGCAGGTCGTTGATGACGCCCTTTCTCGACACGCCGTCGAGATGGGCGAGAGTGATGTTGTGCTTGATGTGGTCGATGAGGTTGAGCCCGTAGGTCTTGCGGTCCTCGGTGACATAGGCAATGCCCTGTTCCACGGCGCGTCCCACCGAGGAAAGATCGACCGGCTTGCCGCGCAGCGACACCTCGCCGGTGATGCGCCGCCCATAGGAGCGGCCGAACAGGCTCATGGCGAATTCCGTGCGCCCGGCGCCCATCAGTCCGGCAATGCCCACCACCTCGCCCTTGCGGACATTGAGGTCGATGCCCTTGATCACCTGCCGCTCGGCATGGAGCGGATGGTAGACCGACCAGTTCTTGACCTCGAAGATCACCTCGCCGACCTGCGGTTCGCGCGGCGGATAGCGATCGTCGAGCGAGCGGCCCACCATCGAGGTGATGATGCGGTCTTCGCTGATGTCCTGCCGCGACAGCGTCTCGATGGTGCGCCCGTCGCGGATGATGGTGACATGGTCGGCGACCCGGTTCACCTCGTTGAGCTTGTGCGAGATGAGGATCGAGGTGATGCCTTGTCGCTTGAACTCGAGCAGCAGGTCGAGCAGCGCCTGGCTGTCCTTCTCCGACAGGCTGGCCGTCGGCTCGTCGAGGATCAGCAGTCGCACTTCCTTGCTGAGCGCCTTGGCGATTTCCACCAATTGCTGCTTGCCGACGCCGATATTGGTGATGAGGGTCTTGGGGTCCTCGGTGAGACCGACCTTCTTCAGCAAGGCGCGGGTGCGCGCTTCGTTGGCATTCCAGTCGATGATGCCGTAGCGGGCGTGTTCGTTGCCGAGAAAGATGTTTTCGGCGATCGACAGCATCGGCACCAGCGCAAGCTCCTGGTGGATGATGACGATGCCGAGGTTTTCGCTGTCGTGGATGCCTTTGAAATGGCACTCCTGGCCGCGATAGATGATCTTGCCGTCATAGGAGCCGGTTGGATAGACGCCGGACAGAACCTTCATCAGCGTCGACTTGCCGGCGCCGTTCTCGCCGACCACCGCGTGGATCTCGCCTTCCTCGACGCGCAGGTTGACGTTCGACAGCGCCTTGACGCCCGGGAACGTTTTGGTGATGTCGCGCATCTCCAGAATGGTCTGTGCCATCACGAAAACCTGGTTTGCCAGCGGGCGAAGCCGGGCGTGCCGCCTCTGCCGCATGATACCGAAGGGTGGAGTGTCTAAAAAGGGGGCTCCGCGCCTGGCGCGGAGCCCGAGGCAAGGACGAATTACTTCAGTTCTTCGGCCTTGATGTAGCCGGACTCGACGACCAGCTTCTCGTAGTTCGCCTTGTCGACCTCATGCGGCGTCAACAGGATCGAGGGAACGACCTTGACGTCGTTGTTGTAGGTCTTGGTGTCGAGGCCGTCCGGCTTGCCGCCCGACAGCACCTTGTCGACGAGCTGCACCGTCGACTTGGCCAATTCGCGCGTGTCCTTGAACACGGTCGAATACTGTTCGCCCGAGATGATCAGCTTGACCGAGGCGGTCTCGGCGTCCTGGCCGCTGACGATCGGCCAGGGCTGAGCGGCAGTGCCGTAGCCGACGGCGCGGAGCGAGGCGGTGATGCCGCGCGACAGGCCGTCATAGGGAGACAATACGCCGTCGACGCGGCTGCCGTCCGAGTAGTTGGCGGAGAGCAGGTTGTCCATGCGGGCCTGCGCGGTGGCGGCCAGCCAGCGCAGCGTGCCGACCTTGTCCATGCCCATCTGGCCCGACTTGACCTTGACAGTGCCGTTGTCGATCAGCGGCTGCAGCACCGACATGGCGCCGTTGTAGAAGAAGAAGGCATTGTTGTCGTCCGGCGAGCCGCCGAACAGCTCGACATTCCAGGGCTTGGTGTTGGGGAAACGCTCCTTGAGGCCCTTCACCAGCGAGTCGGCCTGGATCACGCCGACGCCGAAATTGTCGAAGGTGGTGTAGTAGTCGACATTCGGCGTCTTCTTGATCAGGCGGTCATAAGCGATGACGACAACGCCGGCGTCGTTGGCCTTCTGCAGTGCGTCACCCATGGTGGTGCCGTCGATCGAGGCGATGATCAGCGCTTTCGGACCCTTGGTGATTTCGTTTTCCAGCTGGCTCAGCTGGTTTGGAATGTCGTCCTGCGCATATTGCAGGTCGACGGTGTAGCCGAGCGCCTCGAGCTGCGACTTGACGGCATCGCCATCGTTGATCCAGCGCTGCGAGGTCTTGGTCGGCATCAGCACGCCGACAAGGCCCTTTTCCGCGGCCTGCGCCGAATAGCTCATGGCCGCGATGCCGACCGCGAGCGCGGCGACGAACGTCTTGATGATCTTCACGGTACTCTCTCCCTAGTTGATGAAAGCGGCGCCCGGCCTGTTTCGCCCGGCCACTCTCGCCGGGCGCATCGCGCCGACGAGCATATCGATCCTGCTAACCTCCCAATCGATCCTCGCCGTCCGGTTCCAACCGGCCCCGGTGGGTCGGTGAAGGTCGCGGCAGGCGTGGCGCGCGAAGGTTGTGTCTCTTTGCCATAACTGTCAAATTCGATCTTCGATGTTTGGTATATCGAATCTGATATGCGTACGGCCTTCGGGCCGTGCAGATGGGGTAGGACATGGTCGAGATCGGCAAGGCGTCAGTGGACACCCAGCGCAACAATGGCGAGCGCGGCGACGGTACCGCGCTTCTGCACAGTGGGCTCAGCTTGCGTCACATGCGCATGATCGTGGCGCTCGACGATCACGGCCGGGTCAGCGCGGCGGCGCAGGTCATGAACATTTCCCAGCCGGCCGCCTCGCGCATGATCGCCGAGATGGAGGCCATTCTCAACGTTCCCTTGTGCGAGCGCCTGCCGCGTGGCGTGGCGTTGACGCCTTATGGCAAGGCGCTGGTGCGGCGCGCGCGCATCATCCTGATCGAGATGCGCGAGACGGACCGGGAGATCGCCGAGCTCAAGGCCGGCAAGGGCGGCTCGGTGTTCCTCGGAGCAGTGACGGCGCCGGCGATCGAACTGGCCGTTCCGGCGATCCGCGAAATTCGCAAACTCTATCCGCGCATCGAGATCACCATGCAGGTCGAGACCAGCAACGTGCTGGCGCGGGAACTGATCGCCATGCGGCACGATTTCATCATCGCCCGCATCCCCGACGACCTCAATCCGCGCCTGTTCGAAAGTCGCGTCATCGGCATCGAAAAGGCTTGCCTGATCGTCCGGCGCGGTCATCCGCTGATGGGCAGGAAAGCGGTTCGCCTGGAAGAGACCGCCGGCTATGATTGGGTGTTCCAGTCCGGCAGCTCGCCGTTGCGGCAGGTGATGGAGGCGAATTTCCTCAACCGCAACATCCCGCTGCCCGAGCATATCTTCAACACCAGCTCGCTGCTTTTGACGCTGGTGATGGTTTCGCAGTCGGAGGCCATCGCACCGGTATCGGTCCAGGTGGCGAAGTTCATCCAGGGGGCGGACGGTCTCGCCGGCGCCATCGATGTCGTGCCGACCGATTTCGACATCGAGGTTAGGCCCTATTCGCTGATCACCATGAAGCAGCGCGTGCTCTCTCCCGCCGCCAAGATGCTCTACGATTTCATCCTCAAGGAAGTGAGCTGAAAGGTCTCGGCCCAAAGGGGCGCGAGCAGCCTGCCGCGACAAGCCGGTCGCCTTGTTGCATCGGGCGAGCATAGCTGGCATGAAAACGGGATGCGCGCTCATGCCCTTTGGATCATTGCCGTGATGTCGCTGGCCGCCTGTGCCGGCGGCCCGAAGCCGTCGGCGCCGGCAGGTGCCGATATCGCGATCATGGATGATCTGCCGATCAACGGCATCATCATGAGCCGGGTTTCCGCCGTCGTTTGCGCCAAGGGTCCCTTCGATACCGCGCCGCCGTCAACCGATGCGCTGAATGCCTTGAAGCAGCAGGCTGCGGCAATTAACGCCAATGGCATCTATCGCGTGAAATACGTCACGACAGGCTTGGTGGATCGCTGCATGGTACTGCCAGGGACCGGCGCGACTGGCATCGCCTATCGAAACGGACCCGCCGCCCAATAGGCCTGCAAGCCTGAAATCGCTCAGAATTTGTAAGCGAAGCCGATGGCAAGCGTGTTGGTGTTGACCTCGACCGAGCCATCGCCCGCGGGAGCGGAATAACCGACCTTGCCGAAGTCGGTGTATTTATATTCCGCGCGACCGACCCAATTGTTCGAGAACGCATATTCAGCGCCGGCGCCAAGCGTCCAGCCCGCACGGGTTTCGCTGGCGCTGGCAAAGGTGCCGCCGGCGTTGGAGACATTCACCTTGATGCCGCCAAGCGCCAGGCCGCCGGCACCGTAGATGAGCAGATTGTCCATTGCGTAGCCGACGCGCCCGCGTATGTCGCCGGTCCAGGTCACCTTGGTGTTGAGCGATTCCCCGGTTGCCGCATTGGTGGACGTGCCCTTGATCCCTGAATAGTTGATGTCGGCATCGATGCCGCCGACGAAATTGCCGTTCTGGATGTTCCAGCCGCCATAAAGGCCGCCAAATCCGCCATCGACGCTGCCGCTGATTTCGGCTGCGGGATTGGAAGGAAACGAATTGTCGGCGCGGCCCCAGCCATATCCGGCCTGGCCGCCGAGATAGGCGCCATTCCAGTCGAAAGTCGAGGCGACAGGAAGGTCCACAACCGCGTCAGCAGCAAACGCTCCGCTGATCGGCGTGGCGAGCAAGGCGAAAGCAATGAAGTAGCGCTTCATCGGATGCCCCTGTGCAGACGAGCGCATCCTACGTGCAACCATGCCGATTGGAAATAGCGGCGGCTTGCCGGATCACGCGGATTTCAACGCGGTGTTGCGCGGATACGACGGGAAGCACGGCGGAGACGTTCACCCTTCCCGGCGCCGAAACCACGAAATGAGCTGGAGCGGGGTAGCGGGCGCAGAGCCGAAATTCTTGTACCGTAAAATCAATGGCTAAGCACCGTTGGCCATGAGTTTGATGTCATGGATTGTGGCGCAAATCGTGTCACGAAATGACGTGGTCAACATAGCAAGCCTGCCCTCTCCGGAGTGCTTCAATGAAGGCTCTAGACATTAAGTTTATTTATGTTATTACATTACATAATTTTAACGCGGATAGCGTCTAGGGAAAGGGGCTACATCTCCATGAGGGTATTTCTGCTCACCGTATTTTCTTTAACCGCACCTATGGTGCCCGCCGCAGCCGCGGATATTTCTGCTTCCAGCGCCGGAGCTGCACCCAATACGGAGATCACCATAGGCCGCGATTGGAGCGGTTTTTATGCCGGCATCAACGGCGGGTGGGGCCAAAGTCACGATAATCGATCTGTGATCGGAGTGGGAACTGCCGCTGATTATGATGGAAATGGCGGGACCGTCGGCGGCCAGGTTGGCTACCGCTGGCAGATGGATGGCTGGGTGTCTGGGCTGGAAGGACAAGGCAACTGGGCTGACCTGTCGGGTAGTAGCGACAACCTCCTTGTTCCCGGCGGTATCGTTCGTTCCAAGACAAAGGCTTTTGGCTTGTTTACCGGACAGGTCGGTTACGCATGGAATGATTTCCTAGTCTATGTGAAAGGCGGTGCAGCTATCACGCGTCGCAACTATCAGTTTTTGGCTCCAGGCGGTGTTTTAGCCTCCGAAACAGGGGTCAAAACCCGTTTTGGCGGAACTGTGGGCGTTGGCACAGAATACGCGCTTAGCCAAAACTGGTCGCTTGGCGTCGAATACAATCGGATCTTTGAAACAGAGCGTGATGTGTCCTTCACGGTTCCCAAGGGTCCCAGCGTGCAAGGCTTCAAAACAGGCGGAGATACAGACCTTGTTCTGGCGCGGTTGAATTATAAATTCTGAAGTAAGCGGACATCGAAACAGTGCTGTTGCCTCCCTATTTACGTCTAAGCGTCGTAAATCGGGATTCGATTTGGCAAGGGTAGATGGTCGCAATATTGGGTCACATGTTGTGGCACAAATCGCGTCACAGGATGAGTTTTCATAAACCGCGCCTGGCCGTTGTATATGCGTTCGGCCTTGCCGCAGGCTCTGCCGGATCAATTATTTAGCTTTGATGATTTGGAGCGGGTAGCGGGAATCGAACCCGCGCGTTCAGCTTGGGAAGCTGACAGGCTACCATTACATCATACCCGCGCGCCGCCCAGTTAGCATGGCCGCCTCGGCTCGGGCAATCAGAAAGCGGCGGCTTGAAGCAAGTGCCGCGAGCGCGTATCTCACGCTCAGGGACTGCAACGGAGAAGAGCCTTGTCTGCACTGACCCGCTTTCTCGGCGACACGCCGCTCAAGATCCTGCTCAAGCTTGTCGTGGTGTCGTTCCTGGTCGGCATTGTCATGAGCGCCTTCGGCTGGTCGCCGTTCGACGTGCTCTATGGCATCCAAAATTTCTTCCTCGACCTGTGGCACATGGGCTTCCGCGCCATCGACCGTTTCGTCGGCTATATCCTTTTGGGTGCCGCGATCGTCGTGCCGGCCTTCATCATCCTGCGGCTGGCGAGCTATCGCAAATAACGCTCAGGCTACGGCCGCCGCTTCCTCGAACAGGATGGCGTGGCGGCCGGCCAACGCCGGCACGTCGGTGGAATAGCCGCCGCCGATGACACCGCACAGCGGTATGCCGCGCCGGCGGAAATGGCCGATCACTGCCCGTTCGCGCGCACGAATGCCGTCATCGCTGAGCGAGAGCCGGCCGAGCCGATCCTCGGCGTGCACGTCGACGCCGGCATTGTAGAAGACAAGGTCCCAGGGTCGCTGGCCGGAGATGACCGGCAGCAGGCCGTCCAGCCGGTCCAGATAGTCGCGGTCGCCGGTTCCGTCGGGCAAGGCGATGTCGAGGTCGGAAGCGATCTTGCGAACCGGGTAGTTGCGCTCGCCATGCACGGACAGGGTGAACACGCGCGGCTCGTCGCGCAGGATGTCGGCGGTGCCATCGCCCTGATGCACGTCGAGGTCGACCACTAGAACGTTGCCGACCCGGCCTTCGTCCAGCAATGTCAGCGCCGCCACCGCGACGTCGTTGAAGGTGCAGAAACCGGCGCCTTGCGCGCGGCGCGCATGATGGCTGCCGCCGGCGGCATTGCAGGCTATGCCATGTTCGAGCGCCAGCCGTGCGGCCAGAACGGTGCCAGCGGCCGCAAGCTGGGCACGCAACGACACCCGCGGGCCGACAGGAAAGCCGATCTCGCGTTCGATTTTCGCCGGCACCGCGCAGTCGATGACCTGATCGACATAGGTTGCGTCATGCGCGCATTTCAACCAGTTGGCTGACGCGGGCCGGGGCTGATGCAAGGCGCCCGGTAGAGCCAATCCACGCGCCGACAACGTCTCCATCAAAAGCGGATATTTGCTCATCGGGAAGCGGTGATTGACGGCGAAGCCGGCATCGTAGTCCGGATGGTGGACGATCTGCAGTGGCAAGCGGCGTATCCATAAACATGCGCCAGAGCGGGAATTTCGGTTGCCCGGTCCGGAATGTCAGTTGCGCGGTACAGCGAAATTGGGCCACATCGGCGACCCGTTCAAGAGGCCGCTGGGAGGCACCACTGGACCAGGCATCGTCAGCGACCGCGAGCCGGTCGTTCGTCGTCACCAACCGCTCGGTGCTCGCCATCGCGGTGCCGATGACGCTCGCCTATCTGACAACGCCTCTGCTCGGCTTGGTCGACACGGCGGTGGTCGGTCAGTTCGGCGATGCCGCCTTGCTTGGCGGCCTCGCCGCCGGCGCGCTGGTGTTCGACGTCGTCTTCACCACCTTCAATTTCCTGCGTTCCGGCACCACCGGTCTGGTCGCGCAGGCTTTCGGTCGCGGCGACACTGCCGAGGAGCAGGCGGTTTTCTGGCGTTCGGTGCTGATCGCCATCGTCGCCGGCGTCGTGCTGGCGGCACTTGCCCCGGTCGCCTCCGTTCTCGGCCAGAAATTCATGGGGGCTGAGCAGCGGGTCAACGAGGCGATGGATCTCTACATCCGCATCCGCCTGCTTGCCGCGCCCTTCTCGCTCGTCAACTACGCCATCCTCGGCTACGTGCTGGGCCGTGGCGAAGGCAATCTCGGCCTGTTCCTGCAGATCGTTCTCAACGGCATCAACATCGCGCTTTGCATCGTGCTCGGCCTGGAGCTCGGCTGGGGCGTGGCCGGCGTTGCCTGGGCGACGCTGACCGGCGAGTTTTGCGCGATGTTGCTGGGATTGGCGATTGTGCTGAGGCGCTTTTCCCGTGCGCCCCGCTTGCCGATGAGCCGCATCCTCGACTGGTCGGCCTTCAAGCACATGATGTCGCTGAACCGCGACATCATGATCCGCTCCTTCTCGCTTCTGGCCGCATTCGCTCTGTTCACGCGCCAGGGCGCGCAGTTCGGCACGGTCACGCTCGCCGCCAATGCCGTGCTGATGAACTTCTTTCTCATCGCAGGCTATTTCCTCGACGGTTTCGCCACAGCTGCCGAGCAGCTGGCGGGACGCGCCATCGGCGCCCGCGCCGAACGTTCGTTCCGGCGCGCGGTGCGGCTGACGCTTCTGTGGGGTTATGGCCTCGCCGGTGTCGCGACGCTGGTGCTGCTCTTTGGCGGTGCCGCCCTGGTCGGTGTCGTCACCACCTCCGATGCCGTGCGCACGGTGGCCGACACCTATCTGCCCTGGGCCGCGTTCACAGCGCTGAGCGGCGTGCTCGCCTTCCAGATGGATGGCGTGTTCATCGGCGCCACCTGGTCGCGCGACATGCGCAACATGATGCTGTTGTCGTTCTGCGTGTTCCTGGCAGCGTTGCTGACACTGACACCAGCCTTCGGCAATCACGGCCTGTGGGCGGCGCTGCACGTCTTCCTGCTGGTGCGCGGCATCAGCCTGTTCTCGATCATGCAGCGGCGGGTGCGCGAAGCCTTTTAGATCGGTTTCGCCAGCCAGTCGGCGAGCTTGCTGTCGCGAAGCTCGCGGATGGACTTCAGTCCCTCGCGGTCGGCGAGACTGGACATGCCGGCGACGATGCGTCCCGGCAAGGATGGTCCGGCATAGATCATGCCGGTATAAAGCTGCACGAGATCGGCGCCGGCGCGGATTTTCTCCAATGCGGTCTCTGCCGAATCGACGCCACCGACCCCGATGATCGCGCGATCCGCACCAAGCAGCTTGCGCATCCTGGCCAGCACGGCGGTCGAGCGCTCGAACAGCGGCTTGCCCGAAAGGCCGCCGGTTTCGCCGGCATGGCTGGTGCTCTTGAGCGCCGGCCGGGCGATCGTCGTGTTGGAAACGATGACACCGTCCACCGCGTTTTCGGTGACTTCCGCGGCGATGTCCTCGAGTTCGGCCTCGATGAGGTCCGGTGCGATCTTCAGAAACACTGGTGGCCTGGCGGCGGCGGCTTCACGCGCGGCCATGACGCGCGAAAGAAGCTCGGCCAGTTGCTCGCGCGCCTGCATGGTGCGCAGGCCAGGCGTATTGGGCGACGAGATGTTGACCGTGAGGTAAGAGGCAAGCGGTGCGAAACGCGCGATACCCTTCTCATAGTCGTCGATGCGGTCGGCGCTGTCCTTGTTGGCGCCGATGTTGACGCCGATGATGCCGCCACGCTGCCTGCGGGCAGCAAGCCGTCTTTCGGCGGCGTCGTGGCCTTCATTGTTGAAGCCCAGCCGATTGATGACGGCGTCGTCGCGCGTCAGCCTGAAGATGCGCGGCTTCGGATTGCCCGTCTGCGGCAGCGGCGTCACCGTGCCGACCTCGGCGAAACCGAAGCCGAGCGAGAGCAGCGCGTCCGGCACTTCCGCATTCTTGTCGTAGCCGGCCGCCATGCCGAGCGGGTTCGGGAAATCGAGCCCGCACAGGCTTACTTTCAACCGCTCGTCGCGTGGCGGGCGTGTCGCCACGGGCAAGCCGCAGCGCAAGGCGGCGATCGTGAGCCCATGCGCGGTTTCGGGATCGAAGCTGAACAGAACCTGCTGGCCGATGCGGTCGATCAGGCTCATTCGGCCTCCAGTTCCGGAAAGACATGGCTGCTGTCGGGGCCGAGCGGCAGAGATCTCACCCAGGCAACGGCGTCGAATTCGAGGGGGGCGTAGAGGTGGGGGAACAGCGCGCCGCCGCGCGAAACTTCATATTTCAGCGCTTCGCCGAGCTTGGTCCCGTCGATCGCGGCCAGCAAAAGGTCGTTCTGGCCGGCGAAGTAGCGAGCCGCGGTTTCCTGGACCTGTGTGGCGGTCGAGAAATGGATGTAGCCGTCGGCGAAATCGATCGGAGCGCCGTCGAAGCGGCCTGCAAGTTCAGCTTCGCGCCACAGGGCCTGCGGCACGATCTTGTAGATAAATCGTGACATGGTTGCGCTATAGTCTGATTGTGACGGCCGGAAAAGAGCGCAGAAGCGGCTCTCCCCATTTCCGGCGCAAAGCGCAGACAGATTGCGCGCAACGGCTGAAGGAGGAAACCATGCGTTTCGAACACCTCATCGTTCCCGCTACGCTGGCCGCGCTGTTTGCCGCGCCCGCATTGGCCGAGGATGCCGGCCGCTACCGGCTGGAAAAGACTGACCAGGGCTATGTCCGCATGGACACCCAGACTGGGGCCATGTCGGTCTGCAACGAACGCGACGGGCAATTAGTGTGCCGCGTCGCCGCCGACGAACGCGCTGCCTTCCAGGACGAGATCGACCGTCTGCAAGGCACGGTCAAGGCCCTGGACGGTCGTGTCACCAAGCTCGAGAATTCGTTGTCGGCCAAGCTGGAATCCAAGCTGCCCAGCGAGGAGGATTTCAACAAGACGATGAGCTACATGGAGCGCTTCGTGCGCGGCTTCATGGGCATCGTGAAGGACATGGACAAGGAAAACGGCGACCCGACCAAGCCAAGTCTGCAGAAGACCTGAGCTTTCTGGGCGCCACCCGGATCGGATCGAAGTGATCCTGATCCAGGCTAGCTTGTTGGGAACCTTCCGACTGTCGTCTTTGCTGCTTGAAAACGACGTCCGCCACCGCATAATCCAATCGCTTGATCCTGCGGGAAGAGAACAGGGATCGGGGAGGGACATCTTGCCGGCAGGCTACAGCTTCGTCATCGCCGACGATCACCCCCTTTTTCGCGGGGCGCTCAAGGCGGCGCTTACCGGCGTCGGCGATGTGGCCGTCATTCATGAGGCCGGTGACTTCGACAGCGTCAAGGCGCTGGTCACCGCCAATGAGGACATCGATCTCCTGCTGCTCGACCTGTCCATGCCCGGCGCCAGCGGGCTGTCGGGCCTGATCTCGCTGCGCGGCATCCATCCGTCGGTGCCGATGGTGGTGGTCTCGGCGCATGACGACCCGGTCACCATCCGCCGCGCGCTCGAACTGGGCGCTTCCGGCTTCATCTCCAAGTCGGCCAGCATGGAAGACATCCGCGAGGCGGTGAAGGCCGTGCTCGCCGGCGATATCGCCGTCCCCGCCGGCATCGATCTCGGCATCGAGCGCGATCAGGAAATCTCCGATCTCATCAAGCGCCTGCAGACCCTGACGCCGCAGCAGACGCGGGTGCTTGGCATGTTGGGCGAAGGATTGCTCAACAAGCAGATCGCCTATGAACTCGGCGTCTCGGAAGCAACCATCAAGGCGCATGTCTCGGCGATCCTGCAGAAGCTCGATGTCGACAGCCGCACCCAGGCGGTGATCCAACTCGCCAAGATCGGCGGCGACCCGCTGCAGAACGGCTGATCTATTCCGCCGCAGGTGCCAGCGGCTTCACCCTTGCCATCATCGTGCGCAGCGCCGCCGGCTTCACCGGCTTGTTGATCACTGGCACGTCGAGTTCGGCGGCCGCCATGCGCACCTCGCTGGTGCGGTCGGCCGTCACCAGAACCGCCGGTATCGCCTCGCGATAGTGCCGGCGCAGATGGGCGACGACATCCAGGCCCGTTTCCCCATCAAGGTGATAGTCGGCGAGGATCAGGTCGGGTTGCGCCAGCGCGCTGGCCCTTGCCTTGAAATCGGCGGAGCCCTGCAAGGTCGTTGCCGTGCATCCCCAACCCTCGATCAGCAGCCGCATGCCTTCCAGGATGCGGGTGTCGTTGTCGATGCAGACGACTGAGAGGCCGGCAAGTGTCGAACCGAGACGCGCCGCCATGCGGGGCCTGGCTTCGGGTGCCGCTTCCGCGGCTGCCGCCACCGGCATGACGACGGAGAATCGGGTACCTCTGCCCTGGTTGGAAAAAAGCCTGATCTCCAGCCTGAGCACGCGGGCGATGCGGTCGACGATGGACAGCCCGAGGCCGAGCCCCTCTGCCTCGCGCGCGCCTTCGTCGAGCCGCGTGAATTCGTGGAAGACAGTGTTCAATTTGTCGCCGGCAATGCCGATGCCGGTATCGATCACTTGCAGCTCCACCAGTTCGCCGCGCCGCCGCACGCCGACCAGTATGTGGCCCTTGCGCGTGTATTTGATGGCATTTGACACCAGGTTCTGGATGAGCCGCCTGAGCAGGTTGCGGTCGGTTGTCACCGACAGCGACGAGGGCACGATGGTCAGTTTCAGGCGTTTTTCAGCGGCGAGCGGTTTGAAATCCGTGCCGACCTGTCGAAGCAGGCCGTCGAGGCGGAAGGTCGTCTCTTCTGGTTTCATCGCGCCCGCATCCAGCCGCGAGATGTCGAGCACGGCACCCAGAATGGTCTCCACCGATTCCAGCGAGGATTCGATGTTGATCGCCGCTTGTCCGCTTGCGCCCTTGCCGGCCTTCTCGATCAGCGAGGCGCAATAGAGGCGGGCGGCATTCAGCGGCTGCAGGATGTCGTGGCCGGCGGCGGCCAGGAACCGCGTCTTGCCGAGATTTGCCTCCTCGGCCAGCATCTGCGCCTGCGCCAGTTCTTCGTTGACCCGGGTGAGTTCGGCGGTGCGGCTCTTAACGCGCTGTTCCAGCGATTCATTGGCGCGCTTGAGCGCCAGATCCGCCTCGACGCGCGCGGAGATGTCGGCATAGGTGGCGACCAGGCCACCATCCGGCATCGGGTTCGATCGCAGCTCCAGAATGCGGCCGCTGGTTTTGAGCTCGAGTTGCCAGGGGCCGACGAAACTGGCCAGCCGGTCGAGCACGGCAAGCCCGGTTTCGGGTGAAATGTCGCCCCGCTCGGCCAGATGACCGAGGATACGGTCGAGCGACACGCCGACCTGGCCCATGTCGTCGGGCAAATCGAACAGGGACCGATACTGACGGTTCCAGCAGATCAGCCGGAAGTCACGGTCGAAGACGGTGATGCCCTGTTCCATCTGGTCCAGCGCGATCTGCAGAAGGTCGCGGTTGTGTTGCAGAGCCTCGGTGGCATCGTCGAGCAGCCGGAAGGCATCGCGGGACTCTCGGTCGTTGCGGCGAAACAGCAGCGACAGCACAAGCCTTGCCGAGGACGAGCCGACGGCGCTGGCCAGGAGCTGCTCGGAAAACCGGATCGTCTCCATGCTGGCCTGTTCGTTGCCATGCAGGGAAATGCCCTGGTCCCGTTCGAAGGTCTGGAACGAACGTTCGGTGCGTTCGACCCCGAGGTAACGGCCGATCGTGTCCTTCAGGTCGTTGACGGTGGTGGCGGTGCGAAAGCGACGCAGGCTGGGCTTCGGGCTCGTGTCGCGCGGCACGAAGATCGCGGCCTGGATGCGCTCAAGCGGAACCGAGGCGCGCGACAGCGAGCCGAACACGAAGAACAGCGCGTTGATGGCCAGGCTCCACATGACGCCGTGGTTGAGCGGTTCGGCAATCGTGCCGAATAGCGCCTGCGGTCGCAGCGCCTGGATGCCGAACAGGCCCTGCGCGACGATGGTGTTGTCGGGTGACGCGATCGAGGGAAACAAGAGCGTGAAGGCCCATATGGCAATGCCCGCCACCATGCCGAGCGCAGCACCCCGTCCGTTGGCGCGGCGCCATATCAGGCCCCCGATCAATGCCGGCGCGAATTGCGCGATCGCCGCGAAGGACATCAGGCCGATGGAGGAGAGCCGCGCGCTGTCGGTGGAGGCGCGATAGTAGAGAAAGGCGATGAACAGCACGATGAAGATCGAGGCGCGGCGCACATTGAGGATCAGCGTCGACCAATCCTCGTTTTCCGAAGCGCTGTTCTTCAACACACGGCGCACGAACAGCGGAATGACGAGATCGTTGGAAATCATGATCGCCAGCGCGACGCACTCCACGATGACCATGGCGGTGGCGGCCGAGAGCCCGCCGATGAACGCGGCCATCGCCAGCCCGTCATGGCCGCTGAGCAGCGGCAGCGACAAAACGTAGAGGTCGCTCGAGGTGCGGCCGCCGACAAAGCTCAGCCCGGCAAAGGCGATCGGCAGCACGAACAGGTTGATGGCGATCAGGTAGAGCGGGAAGACCCATGTCGCCGTGCGCAGCTCGCGCTCGCTGCGGTTCTCCACGATCATCACATAGAACTGGCGCGGCAGCATGACGATGGCGAAGGCGCTGAGCCCGGTCAGCACCAGCCATGTGGCCAGCGACGTGCCATAGCCCATGGCATCCTTGACCTTCGGCGTCGCCGCGAACTGCTCGAACATGTCTCCCGGTCCACCGAAGATCAGGAAGGTGACCATCAGGCCGATCGCCAGGAAAGCGGCGAGCTTGACCACCGATTCCACCGCCACGGCCAGAACCAGCCCGTCCTGATGTTCGGTGGCGTCGGCGTGGCGGGTGCCGAACAGCACGGCGAACACCGCCAGAAGCATCGCCACGATCAGCGAGATGTCTGAAACGAAGGGGTCGAAGGAGAGCGGCGAGCCGGAATAATGTTCGACCATCAGGTTGACCGAACCGGAGATCGCCTTCAACTGCAGGGCGATATAGGGCACGGCGCCGACGGCCGCGATCAGCGTGGCGATCGCCGCGACGGTGAAACTCTTGCCATAGCGCGCGCCGAGGAAGTCGGCCACCGAGGTGATCTTCTCCGCCTTGGCCAGCCGCACGATGCGCGACAGGAGCGGAAACCCGAAGACGAACAAAAGGATCGGGCCGATATAGATGCCGAGGAATTCCAGCCCGCGCTCCGACGACAGGCCGACCGAGCCGAAGAAGGTCCAGGACGTGCAGTAGATGGCGAGGCTGAGCGCATAGATGAACGGCCGTGGCCGCCCCGGGCCAGCGGCGATCGAGCGCCGGTCGCCGAGGCTGGCGATCCCGAACAGAAGCGTCACATAGGCAAGCGCTATGATGACGATGAACCAGCCCTGCACGCCGGGTCCTCCTCCCATATTGCGTTGCTCTTCCCGATCGAGGCAATCACAGCTTCCAGGCCAAGTCCATCACGACATTGGGCGCAGCCGGGAAGCCATGGAGATGCTGACGGCCGCGCAGTGCGGCGCGCGTCACTTCGCGTTTTTCGCCTGTGCAACCTGAGTTTTTTGCTGTTGTATGCTCGAATCGGGACAGGGGACCGATAGTCCGCTGTGGAAGCAGCCTGCGCGACCAAGAGGGAAAAGATGCTGAAAGAGTTTCAGGAATTTATCTCCAAAGGCAATGTCATGGATCTGGCGGTCGGCGTCATCATCGGCGCTGCCTTCAGCAAGATCGTCGATTCGCTGGTCAACGACATCATCATGCCCTGGATCGGGGCGCTCGGTGGTGTCGATTTCTCGAACTATTTCTGGGCGCTTTCGTCGACGGTGACCGCCACCAATCTCGCGGATGCGCGCAAACAGGGTGCTGTGTTCGCTTATGGTAATTTCATCACGGTGCTTCTGAACTTCCTAATTCTTGCTTTCATAATCTTCATCATGGTCAAGGCCGTGAACAACATGCGCAAGCGCCTGGAAAAGGAAAAGCCGGCCCCGGCTCCGGCTGCACCGCCCGCCGATGTGGCATTGCTCACCGAAATTCGCGACCTGCTCGCCAAGAAGTAGCTTTTCGCCCGTCTGGACCAAGAACCCGGTCGCTTGCGGCCGGGTTTTTCTGTTTTCGGCCTTTGGGAAACGCGATAGCACTCGCCGGCAGGAAAACACGGAACCTGCCATGGACATGGTCGAGAATTTGCGCGCCGAGGCGCGCGCTGCTCCCGAAAGCGGCATCGTCGCGGTGATGAACCACGGGCGTGGTCGCGACGGGATGATCCCTCTCTGGGCCGGCGAGGGCGACCAGCCGACACCGGCCTTCATCTCTGAGGCCGCTAGCCGCGCGCTTGTCGGCGGCGAGACCTTCTACACCTGGCAGAAGGGCATCCCGGAAGTTCGGCAGGCTCTGTCCCGCTATTACGGGCGCCATTTCGGCAAGAGCTTCGCGCCGGAGGAGTTCATCCTGACCGGATCCGGCATGCACGCCATCCAGCTCGCTCTCGACGCGGTGGCCGGTGCCGGCGACGAGGTGATCTATCTGTCGCCCGCCTGGCCGAACTTTGCCGCCGCCGCGGGTATCGGCGGCGCCGTGCCGGTGCCGGTCGTGCTCGACCTCACCGACAATGGCTGGGTCTGCGATGTCGACAAGATCGCGGCGGCGATCACGCCGCGCACCAGGGCGCTGTTCGTCAACACGCCGTCCAACCCGACCGGCTGGACCGCCGACCGCGAGACCTTGCAGGCGATCCTCGACCTGGCCCGTGCCAGGAACCTGTGGATCGTCGCCGACGAGATCTATTCGCAGTTCCATTATGACGGCGGCCGGGCCGCCTCCTTCATCGACATCATGGCCGATGAGGACCGCATCCTGTTCGTCAACAGCTTCTCCAAGAACTGGTCGATGACCGGCTGGCGCGTCGGCTGGATCAAGACGCATCCGTCGTTGCAGCAGGTGTTCGAGAACCTGATCCAGTATTCGACCTCGGGCGTCGCGCAATTCATGCAGCGCGGAGCCGTCGCCGCCCTCGACGAGGGCGACGCCTTTGTCGCCGGCCAGGTCGCGCATGCCCGCCAGGCGCGCGATCTCGTCTGCGGCATCCTCGGCCGGTCGGGCCGGGCGCGTTTCGCCGTGCCGCCAGGCGCCTTCTATCTGCTCTTTTCCATCGACGGCCTTGTCGATTCGCGCGCCGCCGCCTTCGACATCGTCGACCATGCCAATGTCGGTCTGGCGCCGGGCACCGCCTTCGGTCCGGGCGGCGAACAGTTCCTCAGATTGTGCTTCCTGCGCCGTCTCGATCAGCTCGAGGAGGCAGCGACGCGTGTCGCGGACTGGATGCAGCGCTTGTAATTTCGCGCAAGATTGTTACGAGCCTGTGAGAAGGTGATATTTGCCGCTCCTGACCGGACGGCTTGAGGAAAGTACGCCAGATGACAGTAAAGCCGCGCATTGCTTTGATCCCGCATGCATCGCCGACATCGCCGGCCGCCCGTGCTGCGCTGATGGAGAATCCAGGTTTCGGCAAGGTGTTCTCCGACCACATGGTCACCATCACCTGGAGCGTCGAGCGCGGCTGGCACGATGGCGCGGTCAAGGCGCGCGCACCTTTCGCCATCGATCCGGCGGCGGCCGTGCTGCACTACGCCCAGGAAATCTTCGAGGGCATGAAGGCCTACCGCACCAAGGACGGGTTGGCACTTTTCCGCCCCGAGGAGAATGCACGCCGCCTGAACCTGTCGGCCGAGCGCATGGCGATGCCGCCTATCCCGGAAGACCTGTTCATCGAAGCCGTCGAGAAGCTGGTGCGCATCGACGCCGACTGGGTGCCGGAGGGCGACGGCAGCCTCTATCTGCGGCCCTTCATGTTCGCCAGCGAGGCGTTCCTCGGCGTTCGCCCGGCCACCGAATACATCTTCTGCGTCATCGCCTCGCCGGTCGGCGCCTATTTCAAGGGCGGCTATAAGGCGGTGACGGTTTGGGTGTCGGACGACTACACCCGCGCCGCGCCGGGCGGCACGGGTGCCGCCAAATGCGGCGGCAACTATGCCGCCAGCCTGATCGCCCAGGCCGAAGCCACCCGCAATGGCTGCGATCAGGTCGTCTTCCTCGACGCGGCCGAGCGCCGCTGGATCGAAGAACTCGGCGGCATGAACGTCTTCTTCGTCATGGACGACAAGCGCATCGTCACGCCGCCATTGGGCACGATCCTGCCCGGCATCACGCGCGCTTCCATCATGAAGCTCGCCGCCGAAGCCGGCTATACGGTCGAGGAACGCCTCTACGGCTTCGACGAATGGCAGGCCGACGCCAAGAGCGGCAAGCTGCGCGAAGCGTTTGCTTGCGGCACCGCCGCCGTCATCGCCGGCATCGGCACCGTGAAGTTCAGGGACGGCTCGTTTGCCATCGGCAACAGCGGCGACGGCGAGGTCACCTCGCAGTTGCGCGCCAAGCTGGTCGGCGTGCAGCGCGGCACCGTCAAGGACGACCACGGCTGGGTGCGCAAGATCTAGGGTTCCCGCGCCGGCGGCTCGTTGCCGTTGCCTTTCCCTTGAGGCTCCGTAATATCCAGGTGGATATGACGGAGCCTTTTGCATGAGATCTGCCCGCGCTTTTCTGGCCTTCCTCCTCGTGCTGGCCGTGCCATCCTGGGCACGTGCGGGAGATGGTGGCATCGCCATTTCGGGCGTCGGTATCACCTCCGCCACACTGACCCCGGCCGATCTCGCGAAATTTCCGGCGACGGAAATGGACGTCTCGTTCATGACCAAGAACGGGGTGGAGAAAGGGCACTACAAGGGCGTGCTTTTGTGGTCGCTGCTGCAGGAAAAGGGCCTGTCCAAGCTCAGCCAGAACCACCACGAAGACCTGCAGCATACGTTCCTGGTGACCGCCGAAGACGGCTACCGCATCGCCTTCTCGATCGGCGAGATCGCGCCGGATTTCGGCAACCGGGCGATCCTGATCGCCACGGAGCGCGACGGCAAGCCGCTGGCGCCGGACGAAGGGCTCCGGCTGGTGGTGCCGGGCGATGCCCGCGGCGCCAGAAGCGTCAAGGGCGTGGTCTCGATCGAGGTGAAGTAGGCGGGCGCAGGGCCTCGTCAGGGCGCCAGGCGCACGGTGATCGTAGCGCCGGGGGCTGACAGCTGTCGCGCCAGCGACTGCGCCTCGGTTGCAGTGTCGACGCTGATCATGACACTGCCGCCCGTGATCGGTTCTCTTATGATCGGCTCCGAGATCACCTTGCCGTCGACGACGAGCTGCGTTTGCCGTCCGACCGAGGCGGTCGTGAAATCCCGGAAAGCGCCGGCGCTGTCCGGTGTCATATCGATTTTGACTGCGGCTCCGTAGCTGACTGAGTCCGTCACCACTTCGGCTTTCGCGATCTTGAGCGAGACCGGAGCAACCGTTTTGGCCGGCTCGGCTGCAGCTTGTTGCTCGATTGGTATGCCAGGCTTTGCCTCACTGCCGGTTTTTTCCAGATCAGAAGGCCGGGACGCGGGTTGTTCCAGCGGACTGATCGCTTGGGCCGACACGCTCTTGGCATTCCATGTGGGTGGCTCGGGCAGGACCGGCGATTGGTCGTCGCGCCAGATATGCGTGACGATGGTGAGCTTCGTGCCGCCCGTGTCCACCGTCACGCTATCTAGCGCCTCCACGGTCGAACCGTCTTGCAGCGACATGACGAGCGTCAGGTCGCGCGATTTTTGGGAGCTTTGCACCCGCGCCATCTGTTCGTCCGTCAGCTGCTTTGAGCGTTCGGCGAAGGCGGCGATCATCTTTTCGATCCGCGCTTTCATGGCCGAATGCAGAGCCATCGCATCGAAACTCTGTTTCATGCTGAAGGTGGCCGTGCGCCTTGCGCTGTCGGTCGTTTCGAACTTCCACGCCGATGTCGCGGGAACGAGCGTGTCCCCCATGCTTTCGTCGCTTTTTGCGGTCCAGGTACTGCCGACCTCGGTGGTGCCCTCCTGCGTGGCCTGTCCTAGGCTGAGAACGATGACCTCGGGGAGAAGGACGTCGACGACCTTCAGCGGGTTGTCCTTGACCGCCTGAAGCATCTGGCTGGCAACGCTATCGGCCGGCAGTGTCGTGCCGGCAGCTCCCTGTGTGGCGATGAGGTTTTCCATATGGGCGATGATCTGGTCGGCTCCCGTCAGCGCGGTCGGATAGCCGGTCAGATCCGTGTCGAGATCCAGCTGCTGCACGCCATAGGCAGCCAGCGAATTCCGAAGCTGGGCATTCATCGCATAGGAATCCGCCGCGCCCGTCGTTCCCGGCGGCAGATCGGCGGAAAGGTTCCACCGGACGCGCATCGCCTTGTCGTCGCGCGAGAGAACGACCAGCTGATGGCGGAAGTCTCCGCGCATCACCACCGAAGACGCTTCCGGTTTGTCGAACCAGAGCGACATGTCGGTCTCGGTCGTCTTCTGGATACGGTAGCCATGCTCGGCGCCGACTGCCGGCTGATATGCAGGGATCGTGACGCTTTCCGCTGCCCTTATCGGGCCAACGGGGGTGAGGCCGAGGCAGCAGGCCAGCGCAAGAGTGAACGGGCCGGGCAAGCCGAATCCGGATTTGCGGCGTCGATGAATGGCGCGGACTGGCATGCGATATTTCCGGTCAAAAGCCCCGGTCGAGACCTGACACGTCAATCTCCGGCTGTCCACACAGCATGCTGGAATGGACGGAAACTATTTCCGGCTAGCACCTGCACACAGCCGGGGTCGTCGCTTAAGGAAGCGGCTGCCGTCAGCCGCCGGACTTGGGCACCAGCAGCGAAACGATGCGCTCGTTTTCGGTGACGGACGGACGGCCGGCGGCGCCGTAGGGGATGCCGAGGGCGTCCCAGGTCTCGACCAGCGCTGCCTGCAGTTCCGCGATCAGCTCGTCCGAATGGAACGGCGTCGGCGTGATACGCAACCGCTCGGTGCCGCGCGGCACGGTCGGGTAGTTGATCGGCTGGATGTAGATGCCATGCACGCCGAGCAGGCGGTCGCTGGCCATCTTGCAGAGTTCCGGGTCGCCGACCAGGACCGGCACGATATGGGTGGCGGAGTTCATTACCGGCAGGCCGGCATCGGCCAGCACCTGCTTGGTGCGTTCGGCCTGACGCTTCTGCGCGTCGCGTTCGGTCTGCGAATTCTTCAGATGGCGGATGGATGTCGTGGTGGCCGCCGCGAGCGCCGGCGGCAGCGCGGTGGTGAAGATGAAACCCGGCGCGTAGGAACGCACGGCATCGATGACCGCCTTGTTGCCGCTGATGTAGCCGCCCAGCGTGCCGAACGCCTTGGCCAACGTGCCCTCGATGATGTCGATGCGGTCGGCCAGGCCCTCGCGCTCGGTGATGCCGCCGCCGCGCGGACCGTACATGCCAACGGCATGGACCTCGTCGATATAGGTCATGGCGTTGTATTTGTCGGCGAGGTCGGCGATCGCCTCGATCGGTGCGATGTCGCCATCCATCGAATAGACGCTTTCGAAGACGATCAGCTTGGCGCGCTCGCGCCCGGCCGCCTGCAGCAGGCTCTCCAGATGCGCGACGTCGTTGTGGCGGAAGATCTTCTTTTCAGCGCCGGAGCGGCGCACGCCCTCGATCATCGAGGCGTGGTTGAGCTCGTCCGAGATGATCAGGCAGTTCGGCAACAGCCGCGCGATGGTCGAGATCGACGCCTCGTTGGACACGAAACCGGAGGTGAAGACCAGCGCCGCCTCCTTGGCGTGCAGGTCGGCGAGTTCAAGCTCGAGCTCGACCAGCGGGTGATTGGTGCCGGAAATGTTGCGGGTGCCGCCGGCGCCCGAGCCCATGCGGCCGGCCGCTTCCTGGAAGGAGGCGATCACGTCAGGATGCTGGCCCATGCCGAGATAATCGTTCGAGCACCAGACGGTGATTTCCTCGGCGCGGCCGTTGGAGCGCCAGATGGCGCGCGGAAATTTGCCGGCGATGCGCTCCAGGTCGGCGAAAACCCGGTAGCGGCGCTCCGCGTGGAGCTGGTCGATCGCTTCCTCGAAGAACCGCTGATAGTTCATCTTTGCTTCCCAATTTGCGTCCGGATCATAGTCATCGGCCCGTCTGACGTCCATGGACCAGCTTTGGTCAAAATGCCACGCCCTGAACCAAGTCCAACGAACACAAAGCGCTGCCTATTCCCTTGATGTGGATCAATATTGCGGTGAGGCGAAACCAAGCATCTACGATCATCCAGATTGCTTTTTAAGGCTTTCCCGTTAGCGTCGGCAACGATGCCGCACATGAGACTGTTTCGCGCAATCTTGAAGGGAGTGGCCGAATGGCGGTGTTGGTGACCGGTGGCGCCGGCTACATCGGCAGCCACATGGTGTGGGAGCTGCTGGATTCCGGCGAGGAAGACGTCGTCGTCATCGACCGCCTGTCCACCGGTTTCGACTGGGCGGTGGCCCCGGAGGCGAAATTTGTCGTCGGCGACGTTGCCGACAAGGAACTGGTCGGCGCGCTGATCCGCGAGCATGGCATTGACGCCATCATCCATTTCGCCGGCTCCATCGTCGTCCCGGAATCGGTCGCCGATCCGCTTGCCTACTACGAGAACAACACCTCCAAGACACGCACGCTGATCGAAACCGCGGTGCGGGCCGGCGTGTCCAACTTCATCTTCTCGTCTACGGCCGCGGTCTATGGCAGCGCCGGGCTGGAGCCGGTTGTCGAGGACGCCAGCACTGCGCCGGAATCGCCCTATGGCCGCTCCAAGCTGATGAGCGAGTGGATGTTGCGCGATGCGGCAGCCGCCCATGGCCTGCGTTACACGGCACTGCGTTATTTTAACGTCGCCGGCGCCGATCCCAAGGGCCGCACCGGCCAGTCGACACCGGGCGCCACCCACCTCATCAAGGTCGCCAGCGAGACGGCGCTGGGCAAACGCGCCGCCATGCAGGTGTTCGGAACCGACTATCCGACACCCGACGGCACCTGTATGCGCGACTATATCCATGTCAGCGATCTGGCCGCCGCGCACCGGCTGGCGCTGCAAAGGCTGCGCGCCGGCGGCGGCAATCTGGTCGCCAATTGTGGTTACGGCCACGGCTATTCCGTGCTCGAGGTGATCGATGCCGTGCGCCGCGCCTGCGGGCACGATTTCGCCGTCAATCTCGGCCCGCGTCGGCCGGGCGACGCCGCCGCGATCGTCGCGAATTCCGACCGGGCCCGCGGCGAGCTCGGTTGGGTGCCACGTCGCGACGATCTCGACCTGATCGTTGGCGATGCGCTGGAGTGGGAACGCATTCTCGCCAGGAAAAACTCCGCGCGCGGCTGAAGTTCGCCATTCTCCGGCCTGGCCCAGCGTCTCGAGGCTCGAAACGCCAGCCGATTGCGGTTATGAGAACGCCGACGCGGCTGGGGCTGGTCGCATTCGTCATCGCGTTGAGGGGGCGGCATTGAAGATTTTGGTTCTCGGCGCAGGCGTCGTCGGCACGGCGGCGGCCTATTCTCTCGCCAAGGATGGGCATGAAGTGACGGTCGTCGAACGCCACGAGATCGCGGCGCGCGGCACCAGCTATTCCAATGCCGGCCTGGTTTCGCCGGGCGATGCCACCGCCTGGGCCTCCCCGACGGCGCTGAAGACATTCCTGCGCGCGCTGTACAACCATGATCTCGGCATCAAGGTCAGGCTGCGCTTCGATCCCTATTTCCTGGCCTGGAGCATGCGTTTCCTCAGGCAGTGCACGCAGGAGCGGCTGCGCGCCAACACGGCGGTCAAGCTCAGGCTCGCGCTCTATTCGCGCGACTGCATCAACGCCATCTCGGACGAGACCGGCATCGGCTACGACGAGCGCCGCAAGGGCATCCTTTATTTCTTCCGCTCGCAGCAGAGCCTCGACACCGGAACCGACAACTACCGCTTCCTCGCCGAGCATGGCTTGCCGATCGAGATCGTCGATCGCAACCGGCTCATCGAGCTTGAGCCCGGGCTTGCCGGCGCCAAGGACAAGATCGCCGGCGGCGTCTATTCGCCGATCGACCAGACCGGCGATTCCAGGCAGTTCGTCGAGCGGCTCGCCGCCTATGCCGCCGAAAAACTCGGCGTGACGTTTCTTTATGGTACCACCGTCGAGGGACTGGACATCGAGGGCGACGCCGTGCGCCGGGTGATGACGTCGGCGGGGCCGCTTTCGGCCGATGCCGTCGTCATCTCGATGGGCCCGGAGAGCGGCCTGCTCGGCCGCCGCTACGGCATCGACCTGCCCGTTTACCCGGTCAAGGGCTATACCGCGACGCTGCCGCTGGAGGACGAAAGCAAGGGGCCGACCATGGGCGGCGCCGACGAAGACCAGTTGATCGCCTATTCGCGCCTCGGCAACCGGCTGCGGCTCGCCTCGACGGCCGAGTTCACCGGTTTCGATCGTTCGTTTCGCCCCAGCGACTACGCCGCCATGTTCAGGACGGCGAAGGACCTGTTCCCCGGCGCCTTCGACGAGAAAAAGGCCGAGCTCTGGGCCGGCCTGCGGCCAATGATGCCGAACTCCGTCCCGGTCATCGGTCGTGCGAAATACCGCAACCTTTATCTCGACACCGGTCATGGCCATGTCGGCTGGACCATGGCCTGCGGCTCGGGCCGCTTCCTGGCCGATCTGGTTGCCGGCCGCAAACCCGAGATCGACCCGCAGGGGCTTGTCTACAAGGGCTAGGCGGGAACGGTGCTGCGAGCGCGGGCATCGCGATGCGGAGCCACCTGGCGGAAGAGTTCGCCATCCAAACCGGTTGAGAACTCATGGATTGCCCAGCCTTCACCTCGACTTCCCGGTTTTGCCGGGAAATGATCGCTGCCTGAGCAGTTTCAGCAAAGGCGCGCGGCGATTTTGCGTCCGGAATTGTGCGAAAACAAAGCGCTCGAGCGCTTCGAGGGAAGCCGAGAGGCTCTGACGGTTGGGGGTATGATGCGGCGCTTCTTGAAGTTCATTCTCCCGGCATTGGTGGTGCTGCTCGCCGTCGGGCTCGGCTTTTTCTTCTTCGTGCTGCCGGCCCGCGTCGAACAGGCGATGAACCGCGTCATCAACCCGCCGCCCTATGCGGCTTCGGACAAGGCCAAGGCGCTGCATGAGACGCTCATCATCGCCGATCTGCACGCGGACCCGCTGCTGTGGGGGCGCGATCTGCTGGCGCGTGGCACACGCGGTCAGGTCGATATACCGAGGCTGGAGGACGGCAACGTTGCCCTGCAGGTGTTCGCCGTGGTCAGCAAGTCGCCGCGTGGCCAGAACATCGAGCACAATGACGGCTCGACCGACAACATCACGCTGCTTGCGATAGGCCAGCGCTGGCCGCTTTCGGCTATCCTCAGCCTCAAGCAGCGCGCGCTTTACCAGGCCGCCAGGCTGAACGACATGGCGGCACGCTCCGACGGCCACTTCGTCGTCATCAGGACGAAGCGCGACCTGCGCCGTTTCCTGGAACGACGCAAGGTCGAGCGCGGTATCGTCGCCGGTCTGCTCGCTATCGAGGGCGCGCAGGTGCTGGAAGGCGATCCGGCCAATGTCGACGCGCTCTTCGATGCCGGGTTCCGCATGATGTCGCCTGCGCATTTCTTCGACAGCGAGATGGGTGGTTCCGCGCATGGCGTCGACAAGGGCGGCCTGACCGACAAGGGTCGCGAGATGGTCCGCCGCATGGAGGAAAAGGGCATGATCCTCGATCTCGCCCACGCCTCGTCCGCCACCATCGACGATGCGCTCGCTGTCTCGACGCGTCCCGTCGTCATCTCGCACACCGGAGTGAAGGGCACCTGCGACAACAACCGCAACCTGTCCGACGACCAACTGAAGGCGCTGGCGGCCAAGGGAGGACTGATCGGCATCGGCTACTGGGAAACCGCCGTCTGCGGCAAGGATGCAGCCGCCGTTGCCAGGGCGATCCAGCATGCAGCCGGTGTCGCCGGCATCGATCATGTCGCGCTCGGCTCGGATTTCGACGGCGCCGTCGCGATGCCGTTCGACACCACCGGACTTGTCCAGATCACCGACGCGCTGCAGTCCGCCGGTTTCAGCGACGCGGATACCGGCAAGGCGATGGGTGGCAACGAAATCCGCTTCCTGCTCGAAAATCTGCCGGACTGAGGTTCACGGCTTTCGCCGCAAACGCCTGATCGTTGTGCCGATTATTTCCCGAATATGGCGCCTTGCATCGCAGCGGTTTTGAGGCGAGTCATTGGCCCCGTCGTGAATCACCACTCTGGGGCGGGGGATCTCTGGAGAACGGTCATGCAACGAATCCGCCACGCGCTGATTTCCGTCAACCTTGTTCTTGCGCTTGCCTGCGCGCCGATAGCGCCGGCGATAGCTGCGTCGCCGGAGCCGGCGAAGGGCGAAAACGGCATGGTCGTCACGGCGCAACGCCTGGCCACCCAGGCCGGCGTGGACGTTCTGAAGAAAGGCGGCAACGCCGTCGATGCCGCGGTTGCCGTCGGCTACGCACTGGCCGTTACCTATCCGACCGCGGGCAATATCGGCGGCGGCGGCTTCATGACCATTCGTTTCAAGGACGGCAAGACGACCTTCCTCGATTTCCGCGAGCGCGCGCCGCTTGCCGCCACCAAGACCATGTATCTCGACAAGGACGGCAACCCGGTCAAGGGCGCCAGCCTCGACGGTTATCTGGCGGTCGGCGTGCCGGGTTCGGTTGCCGGTTTCGAATATGCACGCGAGAAATACGGAACCTTGCAGCGCGCGGACCTGATGGCGCCGGCAATTCGCCTGGCCGGTGACGGTTTCACGCTTGAACAGGGCGATGCCGCCTCGCTCGCCGGTGGCGCGGAAAGGCTGGCCAAGGACCCGGCCGCGGCCGCCATCTTCCTGAAACCGGACGGCAAGCCGTTCGGTGTCGGCGAAAAGCTGGTCCAGCCGAACCTCGCCGCGACCCTTTCGACTATTTCCGACAAGGGCGCCGACGCGTTCTATAAGGGCGGTATCGCCGACGCCATCGTCGCCGCCAGCAGCGGCAAGGGCGGCATCCTCGCCAAGGCCGACTTCGAGCAGTACAAGGTGCGCGAACTCGCCCCGGTGACCTGCAACTACCGTGGCTACGAGATCGTTTCCTCGCCGCCGCCAAGCTCGGGCGGCGTCATCATCTGCGAGATCCTCAACGTTCTCGAGGGCTATCCGCTTTCCTATCTCGGCCCGGGATCGGCGGATACCGCGCATCTGATGATCGAGGCGATGCGCTACGCCTATGTCGACCGCAATTCGGCGTTGGGCGACCCGGACTTTGTCCAGAACCCGGTATCGAAGCTGCTGGACAAGAACTATGCCGCCGAAATCCGCGCCAAGATCGATCCGTTCCGTGCGGGCGTCTCCAAGGACCTGATGCCGAAAGGGTTCGGCGAGAGCAAGGAGACCACGCACTATTCGATCATCGACAAGGACGGCAACGCGGTTGCGGTCACCTATACGCTGAACGGCAGTTTCGGTGCCGGCGTGGTGGCCGACGGCACCGGCATCCTGCTCAACAACGAGATGGACGATTTCACCCAGAAGCCCGGCGTGCCCAACCTCTACGGGTTGGTTCAGGGCGAGGCGAACGCCATCCAGCCGAAGAAGACGCCGCTGTCTTCGATGAGCCCGACCGTGATCGCCAAGGACGGCAAGCCGTTCATGGTCATCGGCAGTCCCGGCGGCTCGCGCATCATCACTATCACGCTCGAGGCCATTATCAACGTCATCGACCACGGCATGAACATCCAGGAGGCGATCGATGCGCCGCGCATCCACCATCAGTGGCTGCCGGACACGGTCTATGTCGAGCAGGACGGCCTGTCGCCGGATACGCTGAAGCTGCTTGCCGGCATGGGTTACAAGCTGGATGTCGCCGAGGAAGGCGAGACTTGGGGCAAAGCTGCCGGTATCCTGATCGGCGGGCGCAGCCTGGGCGAAATCCGGAAGGGTGGCGGTGCACGCTACAACGGCGCCATCGACAGCCGCGCCACGGCTGGCGAGGCGCTGGGGTATTGACGTCCCCCAGCGCCTCCACCGGGCTCAGCTGGGGGTTAAGAGCCCGGCATTTCGGCTTGCCGCCTAGCAAGCAGTTCTCCCTGGAGCCGGTCGGCTTCCGTCACCGAGGTGAGTGGCTTTAGCCTGCGGGCCAGCCAGTTCTTCAGGTCGTCCATGACGGTGAACATCACCGGCACGAAGACGAGCGACAGAAGCGTCGAGGTGATCAGGCCGCCGATGACGGCGATCGCCATCGGGGCGCGGAAGCCGGCGTCAGCACCGACGCCGATCGCGGCGGGCACCATGCCGGCCACCATGGCGATGGTGGTCATGATGATCGGCCGCGCCCGCGTCGTTCCGGCCTTCAACAAGGCGGCGCGTCGGTCGAGGCCTTCGCGCCGCGCCTCGATCGCGTAGTCGACTAGCAGGATCGAGTTCTTGCCGACGATGCCCATCAGCATCAGGATGCCGATGGTCGAAGACAGGTCGAGCGCCGAACCGGCCAGCAGCAATGCCAGTGCCGCGCCGCCAAGCGACAGCGGCAGCGCGATGAGGATGGTCACCGGCTGCAGGAAGTCCTTGAACAGGAGCATCAGCACCGCCGCCACCATCAGCACGCCGCCCAGCACAGCGAGCGCGAAGTTGCGGAACATCTCGGCCATGTATTCGGCGTCGCCATATTCGGCCAGCGTGACGCCCGCCGGTAATTGCTTGTAGGCCGGCAGCTCGGCAATCGCGGCCATCGCGGTGCCCAGCGTCACGCCGTTGAGATTGGCTTCGATGGCCACCAGCCGCTTGCGATTCAGCCTTTCGGCCTGGCCTTCCTCGGCTCCGAACGAGATGTCGGCAACCGAGGTCAAGGGTACCATCTTGCCTCTCGACGTGCTGACGCGCAGCTTGCGCAGCGTCTCCAGATCGGCCCTGGCCGATGTGTCCAGCATCACGCGGATCGGCACCTGGCGGTTGCCGAGATTGAACTGCGCCGAATTGGCGTCGGTCTCGCCCAATGTGGCGATGCGGGCGACGGTGCCGAGCGTTGCCGAGGAGACGCCCAGACGGGCGGCTTCGTCGGGGCGGGGTTTTACTATCAGCTCCGGCGCGAGCGGGGGCTCGGTGGACAGCACGTTCGCCAATTGCGGCAGCCCGCGCATCTCCATTTCCAGTTTCCGCGCCGCGTCGGAAAGTTGCACCGCGTCCTCGCCGACGAGATAGATCGAGACCTCCTTGCCGCCGCCGTCGGACAGGAAGGTGAATTGGATGTCGGGTGTCGCGGCCAAGATCGGCCGCACCTCCATCTCGAACGATTTGCGGTTAAGCTTGCGTTCGCTGCGCGGTGTCAGCCGGATGAGCAGGTTTGCCTCGTTGACGCTTTCCGAGGTGGCGAGAACGGCCTCTACCTCGGGTCGTGTCATGAGTTGCTTGACGATGCCATCGGTCACGCTCTCCGTCTCGGGCAGCCTGGTTCCGGGCGGCAGGGTCACTTTGACCTGCGAGAGATTGCCGTCGCTGGTTGGCAGGAAGCCGGTCGGCAAAAGGGTCAAAAGCCCAAGGGAGCCGGCGAAGATCACCGCGACGATGCCCAGAGCGGTCTTGCGATGGTCGAGCGTCCAGCCGAGCAGCTTGAGATAGCCTGCGGAAAAGGTGGACGGCGCAGCGTCGGCGTGGGTGGGGTGCGCCGCCGGCTGCATCAGGTAGGCGGCCATCAACGGTGTCAGCAAGCGGGCAACGAGCAGCGAGAACAGCACGGCGATAGCGACCGTCAGGCCGAATTGCTTGAAATACTGACCGACCGCACCACCGATGAAACTGACGGGCGCGAAAACAGCAACGATGGTGAGCGTGGTGGCGACCACCGCCAGGCCGATCGCATCGGCCGCCTCGATCGAAGCGATATAGGGCCGCTTGCCCATATGGATGTGGCGTTCGATGTTCTCGATCTCGACGATGGCGTCGTCCACCAGGATGCCGATGACCAGCGTCAGGGCCAGCAGGCTGATCGAGTTCAGCGTGAAGCCGAGCAGCGCCATGATGGCAAAGGTCGGCAGGATGGAAAGCGGCATCGCCAGCGCCGAGATCAGCGTCGCGCGCCAATTGCGCAGGAACAGGAACACCACGACGACGGTCAGGATCGCGCCCTCGACCAGAGCGGTCGAGGCGGCGTCATAACTTTCCATCGTATATTGCACCGTCGAGATCATTTCCTTCATCTCGATGTCGGGGGTGCGCGCCTGAATCTCGGCGATACGCCCTTTCGCGGCCTCGGCGACGGTGGTGTCGCTGTAGCCCTTGGCGCGTGAAACCGAAAAGCCGACTACTTGTTCGCCGTCCAGCCGGGCGAAGCTGCGCGGCTCGGCCGAAGTGTCGGCTACGGTGGCGATGTCTGCCAGTCGCACCCAGCGATTGCCGGGCAGGGGGACGGAAAGCTGCGACAGTTCCTCGACGGTCTTGACGCTGCCCAGCGCCCGGATCGCCTGCTCTCGCCCGCCAATCGTGCCACGTCCGCCGGGAATGTTGGCGTTCATGTCGCGCAAGGTCGAATTGACCTGGTCGGCGGTGACGCCGAGGGCCAGCAGCTTGTCCGGATCGAGCGACACGCGGATTTCGCGGTTGACGCCGCCAAGCCGCTGCACCTTCTGCACGCCCGGGACCGCGAGCAGTTCGCGATTGACGGTATCGTCGACGAACCACGACAGCTCGACGGGCGACAGGCGCGGTGCCCTGATCGTGTAATAGAGGATGGCGCTGCCGTCGACATCGACGCGCGAGATCACCGGTTCCTGGATCGATTGCGGCAGATCCGAGCGGATCTGCGTGACCGCCTCGCGAACGTCGGTGGTGGCGCGGTCGGGATCGGTGCCGATCTTGAACTCGACCGTTGTCGTCGAGACGCCGGTGCTGATCGTCGAACGGATATGATTGACGCCGGGAAGGCCGGAGGCCGCACCCTCGACGCGGCGCGTCACCTGCGTTTCCAGTTCGGCGGGCGCGGCGCTGGCTTGCGTCACCGTCACCGTCACGATCGGGAAGGAGACATTCGGGTTGGCGTTGATCGGCAGCCGCATGAACGCGGCCATGCCAGCAAAGGTCAGGACGACAAACAGGACGATGGTAGGGATCGGCTTGCGGATCGCCCAGGCGGAAATGTTGCGGGTCATCGCTTCACGCTCCCGGCGGCCGGCACCAGGTCGACGACGGTGACGGCGTCGCCTTCGCGCAGGGCGGCCCCTGCCTTGGCGACGATGCGCTCACCTGGTTCAAGCCCGGTCCGGATTTCAACCTTGCCACTCTTGCGCAAGCCGGTCTCGACCGGGCGTCGTTGCACGCGGCCGCTTTCGACAACGAAAACAGCGGAATCGTCGGTACCGCGCCCATAGACCAGCGCGCTGTCGGCGACGACGATGGCTTCGCGCTTGGCAAACACCACTTCGGCCCTGCCAAAAGCGCCGGCGAACAGCGGTTCGTTGGTGTCGAGCGCGATCTGCGCCGCGCCGAGCCGGGTTTCGCGATCGATCTTCGGCGCCACAACGCGCACGGTGCCGCCGATCTCGCTTGTCCGTCCGGCCAGCCTGATCTTGACCGGTTGGCCGACCGCCAGCGACGGCAGGTCTGCTTCCGGGATTTCCGCGGCGAACTCCACCAACCCGTCGCGGATGATGCGCACCAGCGGCTCGGCGCCGGCCTGTGCGCCGGCGCGCGCCTGCCGTTCCGAGACCACGCCGTCTGCCGACGCGCGAATGATGGCGCGTTCCAACTGCCGCGTCGCTTCTGCGCGCTGCGCTTCCGCTTCGGCGTTTTCGGCGCGCTGCACGGCCACGCCCTGCGTTGCAACGGCCACGGTGGAGGTGCGCTCCTCATAGGTCTGTTCGGAAATGATACGGCTCAGCTTCAGCCGCTCCGCACGATCGAGCGCCGCCCGCGCCTGTGCCAGGGTTGCTTCCTGCTGGGCGAGTGACGCCTTGCTGCGGGCGACGCGGCCTTCCGCCTCGCGCAACTTGTTTTCCAGCATCGCCGTTTCCAGCCTGACCAGCACCTGGCCGGCGGTAACCCGCTGGCCGACCTCGACCTCCACGGAGGCGATGCGCTGGTCCTGTTGCGCTGTGCCGACCGCAATCTCGTCGCGGGCCACCAGGACACCGGTGAAGGTCAGCGTCCATTCGGCCGGCTGCCGCTCGGCGATCAGGGTCGAAACGGTGCGCTGCGACAATGTCGGCTGTGCCGACGCGGCTGCGGAAGCGCCGTCGGCCAGCAGCGGGCTTGTGCCCGCCAGCAGAAGGGAAAACGAGGCCGCGGCTGCCCGAACGAAGTGAGGGACGTCACGCATGGATGTTGCTGCCTATGTCTGGGGCGAAGTCGCCACGTCTTCATTATTAGACTAGTCGATCTAATAAATCACCGGAGAGCGTGTCAAGCCATGCAATAACTGGCTTTTTTGCGTTGACACGTCGTCATACGGAATTTATTAGACTGACTAATCTAATAAAACGGCGGCGGAATTGAGGCAAGCATGCGCAAGGTCGACCCCGAGAAGCACGAAGCAAAACGTCGGCAGATTCTTGAGGCTGCGGTCGCTTGTTTCGCGCGCAAGGGCTTCCATCGCACCTCTACGGCCGAGATTTGCGCCGAAGCCGGCATGAGCCCGGGCAATCTCTTCCACTATTTCCCGACCAAGCAGTCGATCATCGCCGCTATCGTCGAGGAGGAACGGCGCCAGACCGCCGACTACTTCGAGGGCATCAATCCCTCTTCGGACCTCTTTGCCGAGTTGCTCGATTTCATGGACATCGTGCTCGAACTGGCATCGGATCCGACCTACCTCAAGCTCGCGCTCGAAATCGCCGCCGAGGCCATTCGTGACGAGGAGATCGGCAACCTCGTCGCCAAAACCGACACTGAACTGCAAACGGCTCTGAACACGCTGTTGCGCAATGCCGCCGCGCGCGGCCTTGTCGATCCGACGCTGGATCCGGCCGACAGCGCGCGCTGGATCGCGGCGCTGGTCGACGGCATTTTCAGCCGCGTCGCCGTCGACCCTGGCTTCAGCCCGCTGGAGCAGCGGCCGATGCTGCGGCTTCTCATCACGCGCTTCCTGCGGCCGGGTGCTGCGCCGGCGACCGCCTGAACGGCCTCGTCGGTTGTGAGGGCCTTTCCCTCAGCCGCGACCGCGACCTTGGAAAGATAAGGCGATGCAGATGCAGAAACGCTGGTGGCTCGGCTTTTTGGGCCTCATTGGCATCTATAAATTTCCCGACGCGATCGCCGCCTACAACGGCCAGGCCAGCGCCTGGGAATATATCTACCTCTCCTGGTTCATCTGGCTGCTCTATCTCGTGCCGGAGAAAGCGCCGAAGGCTGGTGCGGGTAGCCCGGCGGCATTGCGGCGTTTGGAAAAATGACGATCCGTCATGACGGTTGAGCAGCAACCGGTAAAGACGCTTCGTCAGGCCCGCAGCCGTTGGCCTTTTACCGGGCTGCAGCTTGCCAGTGTCACCGTTAATTTCGCCAATGCGATCGGCGCCGTCGTCTATCCCTGGCTGGTCTACGACCTGACGGGCAGTGCCGGCTGGATGGGCATCGTCGCCGCACTGGCGCTGTTGCCTGCCATCGTCGGCACCGCCTTCGGCGGCATAGTTGCGGAACGGGTCGGCATTCGCCGCATGGCGATTGCCTCGGTGACCATGGGGGCGGCGGCGTCCGTTGCCGCGGCGGCTGCTTACGATGCCGACATGCTCACCATCGGCGTGCTGGCGACCCTGACCTTTTTAGGCGCCGTGCTCGACGGGCCGGGCGGCATCGCCATCGAAGCGCGTGTGCCTGAAATCACCAGGCTGGCGCGCATGCCGTTGATCCGTGCCAATGCCATCGATGACCTGATCGACAACAGCGCCGCCGTCGCCGGGCCCGCGGTCGCCGCTTTCCTGGTCGCTGCCGTCTCTACGACGGCCCTGTTGTGGATCGTCGCCGCCATCAACCTGCTGGCGGCGGTGCTCGTGGCGGCAAGCCTGCCACGCTTTCGCCTGCGCCGCGCCGCCGGAACGACATTCGACCAGATGAAGGCCGGGCTCGGTTTCATCTTCGGCCAGCCGGTGCTGCGCGCGGCGTTGATATTGGCCGGTGTCGGCACCAGCATCTTCGTCGCTCTGGAGGCGATCGCGCTGCCGGCGATCCTGCGGACCGAAGGCCGTTCGGCGGCGCTGCTTGGCATGTTCCTCGCCGCGGCCTCGGTCGGCGCCATCGTCGCCAATCTGACGCTCGCTTTTGCCGAACGGGCGCCGTCGCTGCGCGGTGTCTTCACCGCCGCTTTCGCCGGGCTCGCCATTGGCGTCGCCTTGCTCTTGTTGGGCCGGTCGGTGCCGATCCTTGTCGCTTCGGGTGCCATGCTGGGTGTCGCCGCCGGTCCGCTGTCGCCGGTTTTCGCTACCCTGCTTCAATCGAGCGTGCCGAAGGAATTGCGCGCCAATGTCATCGGCATTTCAATGAGCCTGATCCTGATCGGCGCGCCGGTGGCGGCTCTTGGCGCCGGCGCCGCGCTCGACGCCTTCGGTGCGACGGTCGTTCTGGCCACCTGTTCGGCGCTGCTGTTCGCCTGCGCCCTCGCCGCTTTCCTCATGCCCGGCTTGCGCGGGGTTACGGCCAAACTGTCAGGCGAGAAGGAGTGACGATTGTGAGAATCGGCCTAGACGTCTCGGGTCACGACCTGGGAGTGTTGAAGGCGCCGCACCGATTGAGGTCGGTGAAGCGCATCACCGCGTCGTCGAGCTTGCCGATCGACTGCATTCTGACGGGGCGCTCGGACTTTACGAAGGGGCCTGTCCGTAGTTTCGCCAATGAGGTCTCGAGCGCGCCGAGAGCGGATTGGCTGGTCTTCCTGACCGGCAGATAGCGATAGGCGGGCTTGCCGAGCCTTGCCCGCCCCAAGGCATGTTTGAGGACGTTCGCCAGGCGCACATCGCCATCGAAGGCGATGTTGGTCGATATGTCGACCGGTCGGTAGTCTGTGCCGATCGTAGCCGTGAAATCGCGCCACTTCTTCTCCAGCACCTTGCTGGAGAAGATCACCGGCACCCACGGAACGTCGTAGGACTCGGCCACCACCGCGCCATGCAGGGCTTCGGTGATCAGGCACGACGCGCCGGCGATGCGGGACAGCGTCGCCTCGGCGTCGCTCAGCGGTGAAATGTAGGTGATCCCCAACGCACCGCAGAGCCCGGCCAGGATTTCACCCGCCGTGGTGTGCGAGTGATGATGCGGCATGAAGGCCGGCCCGCCGGCCCTCGAATGCGTGAAATGGCGCGATGCCAGAATGGCGGGATCGATGCCGGCATGGGACCGGTCGATGCCGAGGAGCTTGCAGGTCAGCGGCCCGCGCACGCAGAACACCGTCCTGTTTTCCGTGTCGTATCGACCGCGCTTGTAGCCGGCGCCCGCGCCGATGATGATCTCGTGGGCGTCCTGTGGCGCGGAACGCCCGATCACGGTGCCGATGAACAAAACGCGGCTGGAGCGATCGTCGTCGAAAATGTCGCCGAACACGCATCGCGCCAGAAGCGGACTTAGGACGTCCCCGAAATTTGGAAGGTCGCGATAGTAGCCGAGCTGCATTCTTCTCTGCCTGGGCCGAATGCTCGGCCGGGGTATCTGTGCGGTGCCCGTGACGCGAACAACGGGTTGGCGAAATCTGCGGGAGCGGCGCGGATTGCGCCACGGAACCCGTCAGGGGAGGCTTGATCTTCTAGGATGTCAGGGCGGCTGGGGGTGATAGACCACTGTGGCTTTGACTTATTGGATCGCATCGGATGTACGGGGCTTTATAAGCCCCGTCGCGACGCGTCCGTGATCAAAGCGGTGTCACTGTTTTGTGAAGGCGCTATCGGGCTAGAACAGCGGCTACTGGGCACCCTCACAGGTAGGGAAGGATTCGGTTCGGACGTAAACGCGCTCTTATCGTTGCCAGAAGGGCAGCTTGGCGATCTCTTCCTCGGCCTGCCGCCTCGTCAGGCCGATATCGTCGATCAAATGCGGATTGTCCTTCGCCATTTGCTTGAGGTCCCAGCGAAAGCGTATCTGCTCACGCCAGGTCGCGATCCTACGGCGCAGGCTCGCCACGCTGTAGCGCCGCGACATATCCGCCGGCGCAGCGAGCGTTCCCGACTGCGTTGCCCGATGCCGGGCCGGCGCAAGAATATCGTTCATGGCAACCTCCATATCGGTCGAGGGCCTGGAGCCCTCGACCTGAAAGAGGTTGAATTCTGCGGGATGCGGACGGCGGCGTAATTAAGCCGCCCCAAATAGTTCTCAAAACTTCCAAAACCGCCGATCAGGATTGACGGAGGCTGTGCCCCTTTTCGGCGAGCCAGGAATCGTGGAGCCATTTTTCCGTGCCGCGACGGCCGGGGAAACTGATCCAGTGAATGTCGCGCTCGAACACCATGACCTTGCTGTCCGCGCCGACGATGACCCACATCCAGAGGCCATCGGCAGTGTTGCGCATTTTGACCTTCATGCCGGTGAGGGTCAGGTCTTCCATGCGTCCGTTGTGGGTCACCCGCAGCGGCTCGTCATGCGGCTCGATCCAGCTGATATCGAGAACCGGCAAAAGATCGGGTGCCGCATCGCGCAGGAAATCCATGGCGATCGCCTGCGTCTCCTGCCGTGTCGGCAGTCGGCCGCCGACCAGATCGAGATCCATCCGGACGAAACCCTTGAGGCGACCATCGGCGGCGATGATCATACTGAAATGCTCGCCGCCCAGTGCGGCGTTGCGGCCGTCTGTTCGCTCGTGGCGGACAAGTTCAGCGGCTTCGCCGTCCACGGCAACGGTGCGGCGGGCCACCTCTCGGTAGCCGGCCGGCATGAACGTCTTGATGGTGGTGGCCACCGGTTCGCCGGCAAGCGTTGGGGAGGTCATGGTCTTTCCTTTCTGCGTGGAGGCGAAGGCAAGGCTGGCTGTGGTGGCCCCGACGACAAGGCCGAGAACGACGATGAGGGGGCGTATGCGAGGCATGTCGAAAACTCCTTCAGTTCGGTCGGGATTGCAGGTTGATGTGTAACTTGACGTCAAGTGTAGATTTAGAATGCACCTGTCCGTCGCTCCAGTCGCGCCTATTTCCGCTTCGCTTCCGCGATCAGGGCATGCATGCGGGCGATGTTGTTTTCCAGATCCTGTTTGAACGCGGTCAGTTCATGCAGTTGGGCATTCGCCCTCTTCAGCTGCGTTTGCAGGATTTCCAGCACCTTTTCCTTGCCCTTGATGCCGCTGGCATCCTCGAAATAGAGGTCGATGACGGCGGCGATCTCGTCGAGGCTGAGACCGAGGCGCTTCAGTGCCGCGATCTTTTCCAGCCGCTTGACGGCGATCTCGTCATAGTAGCGATAGCCCGCACCCTCGCGCTCGGTCGGCTTCACCAGCCCGAGCCGTTCGTAATAGTGGATCGTGCGGTGGCTGACGCCGGCACGTTCCGACAATTCTCCAATCTGCATGAGCGACGACAAACGACACCTATCTAAACCTGACGTTGGGTGTAGATCTAGGATCGAAGTGCATGTTCGTCAACCGCTGCGATGTTGCGCGCGGTTCCAATGTCCGGAAGCTGAAGCCCAGGGGCGGGCACCCGGTTCCATGCAAGCCTGAAAGGCTCTAAGGATGCGTCCTATGCAGGGATCGCGCTTTGCCTTTGGTTCGTTCGTGCTTGATCCGGATGCGGGAACGCTGCTTCGTGACGACGTTCCCGTTGCCGTGGGCTATCGCGCCCTGAAGCTGCTTGCGGCACTCGCCGGACAGCCCGGTGAAATCCTGGGCAAGGCCGAGTTGATGGACGCGGCCTGGCCGGGCATGGCTGTCGAGGAAGGCAACCTCACCGTCCAGATCGCGCAGCTCAGGAAATTGCTTGGTCCGGCTGACGACGGCGGCGGCGAGTGGATCGCCACGGTTCCGCGTGTCGGCTACCGTTTCACGGGCGCCGTCGAACGGCTCGGCGGCGCCAAGCGAAAACCCTTGCCGCTGCCCGACAAGCCATCGATCGCCGTGCTGCCCTTCGACAACATGAGCAACGATGCCGAACAGGGTGCCTTCGCCGATGGCCTGACCGAAGACCTGATCACCGACCTTTCCAGAAACGCCGACCTGTTCGTCATCGCGCGGAGCTCCGCCTTTGCCTACAAGGGAAAGGCACTGGCCGTGCGCGAGATCGCCGAGGACCTCGGTGTGCGCTACCTGCTCACGGGCAGCGCGAGGCGCGCAGCGGGCCGCGTGCGCATCAACGCACAACTGGTCGATACGGAGAGCGGCAACCAGCTGTGGGCGGAGCGCTTCGATCGCGGGCTGGAGGACATCTTCGCCGTTCAGGACGAGGTGACGGCCAGGATCGTCGAGGCGCTGCTCGGCCGGCTGCGCGCGCAATCGCCACGCAAACGACCCGGGAATCTCGAAGCTTATGATCTTTGCGTGCGGGCGCGCAGGCTGATGGATGATCAGCCGCAGTCGGCGCGGGAAGCGCATCTGATGCTGACGCGCGCGGTTTCTCTCGATCCGGGATATGCCGAAGCCTATCGTTGGCTTGCCATGAACCACTGGATGGGCCGGGTGCATTCGGGTGGACCGACGGAACCCGAGCGTGCCGTCGTCCTCGAACTGGCCCGCAAGGCCGTGGCGCTCGATCCCGACGATGCCGGCTGTCGCTGGGTCCTGGCTTACCTGCTTACGTTCAACGGCGACTTCGCCGAGGCGGACGCGGAATTCGAGCAGGCGATTGCGCTCGACCCGAACGAGGCTGACGCCTGGGCGGCCCTCTCCGACATCACGGTTCTGGCCGGTCGGATCGAGGAAGGCCTCGAGCAGAGCCGCAAGGCATTCCGGCTGAACCCCTACCCGCCGAGTTGGTATTATCTGACGCTCGGTCAGGCATTGTATGCGGCCCGCCAATACGAAGCCGTCATCGAGACCCTGCGCCGGGACGAAACTTACCGCACAACCTCACGCCGCTTCCTGGCGGCGAGCCTTGCCCAACTTGGCCGGCTGGACGAGGCGCGTGCGGAAACCGAACTGTTCCTCGTCGGCAGCCCGCATTTCACGATCAGCCACTGGCGCGCGCAGGAGCCGTTCCGCGACACCGCCACGCTCGCACATTTCGTCGACGGTTTCCGCAAGGCCGGCCTGCCGGAGTGACGAGCCGGCCGGTTTCCACCACCTAGTCCTCGAAGCGGCCGTCGGTCTCTCGATCGCGTTCGTAGCGTTTCGCAAATGGAAACGGCGGCAGCCAGGATTCGCGACGGACGGTCCAGAGTTCGTAGGTCGGCTTGAATTGGTCAGTCGCGTCCAGTGATCCGAGATTGACCTCGATCTCGTCCCCACTACGCCCGAAAACCGGCGAGCCGCAGCGGGGACAAAAGAAACGCCCGGCATAGTCGCGCGTTTCGCCTTCGATCGTCACCGCATCCTGAGGGAAGATCGCCGACGCGTGAAAAAGCGCGCCATGATGCTTGCGGCAGTCGAGGCAGTGACAGATGCCGACCCGGTAAGGTCGTCCCGACGCCACAAGGCGGACGTTCCCGCACGAACAGCCCCCGGTGTACCGTTCCATGTCGTGCCTCCTCCAAAACCGATTGACTGGGATGGCTATAGTGAACCCGGCCGTGATACCCGGAAAAGGTATGTCTGCCTTTTCGGCCGCTCACCTGCGCTGAACAAGAGATGAGCAACATCCCTGAACATGGCAAGTTCAGGATTTCTGCGTCAGAATTCGATGAAATCAAAGGCTGATTGGTTGAGTGGTGCCCAGGGGCGGAATCGAACCACCGACACTGCGATTTTCAGTCGCATGCTCTACCAACTGAGCTACCTGGGCATCTCGGTTCGGCCCATGGTCGGGGCCAACCTGCTTCGCCGGAACGCTGGGCGTCCCCCGGAAGCGCGTGGGTTATAGCACGAGATTTCCGCCTGTCCAGCACCGCGGCGGCGATTTCGCCGGGAAAACAATTGGTGTGCCAAAATGCCGGCAACGCGCCTTGTTGCCAGGGGCGCGGACGATCAATCCCGCGGCGGTTCCGGGGCCTTTTCTTCCGTGTCGGCGTCGTTATCGACGCCCGGAAGCACGTAGACGCCCTTCAGCCAGCGATTGAGGTCGAGTTCCTTGCAGCGGGTCGAGCAGAACGGATAGGTCTCGCGTGCGGAAGGGCGGCCGCATTCCGGACAGGGCCGCTTTGGCCGCAGCGGCGTGACGGTGGCGTCATTGGTGCTCATTGTCAGGTCTTCCCACGCCGGGCTTGGCTGTCGTCAAGACAGCGCGCGTGCCGGCCAGTTGCGGTGGGTGTCGAAGCCTTCGCCGTCCAAAAGCGCCGCTGTCTCGAAAAGCGGCAAGCCGACGATGTTGGAATAGGAACCGGTCATCTTGACGACAAACGCACCGGCCAGTCCCTGCACGCCATAACCGCCGGCCTTGCCGCGCCATTCGCCCGAAGCGACATAGCGGTCGATTTCGATGCGCGGCAGGCGCTTGAAGCGCACGCGCGTCTCCACCAGCCGCTGGCGCTGCTTTCCGGAGGGCGTGATCAGGCAGACGCCGGTGTAGACCCGGTGCGAGCGACCCGACAGCAATTGCAGGCAGAACGCGGCGTCTTCGCTGGTTTCCGCCTTGGGCAGGATACGGCGGCCGACCGCCACTACTGTGTCGGCGGCCAGCACATAGCCGCGCTCGAGCTCGGCTTCGTCCTGCAGCAGGGTGAAAGCCTTTTCCGCCTTTTCCTTCGACAGCCGCTTGGCCAGCGAGCGCGGGTGTTCGGCACGCTGCGGCGTTTCGTCGATATCGGCCGGCAGGATGCGGTCGGGCTCGATGCCGGCCTGTTGCAGGAGCTCGATCCGCCGAGGCGATCCCGAGGCCAGCACGAGCTTGTGCGAACTGCTCATCGCGTATCCAGCCGGAGGCCTGTTACTTGAAGCGATAGGTGATGCGGCCCTTGGTCAGGTCGTATGGCGTCATTTCGACCAGGACCTTGTCGCCCGTCAGAACGCGGATGCGGTTCTTGCGCATGCGGCCGGCGGTGTGGGCAATGATTTCGTGTTCGTTTTCGAGCTTCACGCGGAACATCGCATTGGGCAACAATTCTGTCACCACACCCGGAAACTCGAGGACTTCTTCCTTCGGCATTCGATACCTTTGGTTTGGATGGATTCCCGGCTGCCGGGCCGGAATTGGCGCGGAACCTATATGATTATCGCCCCTTTGTGAACACGCTTAATCGGCTTGCCGCCCGTGAGGCGTAGCAGGCCTATCCGCTTCGTTTCGCAAACGGCAGGGGGCTTGCAAGCTCAAGATGTCCGGTACTCGAAAAGCCGGGCCATTGGCTTGTCGTGGCCCGTGGCTACCGCTCGTCAGCCACGCCAGTGCAACACGCAAACCAGCGTGAACAACCGCCTAGCCGTGTCGAAATCGATCTCGATCTTGCCGGTCAGCCGGTCCATCAGCGTTTGCGAACCCTCATTGTGCAGGCCGCGCCTGCCCATGTCGATCGCCTCGATATGGCTCGGCGTCGAGGAGCGGATGGCGTCGTAGTAGCTTTCGCAGATCAGGTAGTAGTCCTTGACGATGCGCCGGAACGGCGTCAGCGACAGGATATGGGCGACGACATCCGAACCGTCCTGGCGGCTGATGGCGAAGATCAGCCGCGATTCGGCAAGCGACAGCTTGAGCTTGTACGGGCCGCCGCCATCGTCGTTGACCGGGCGGAAACTGTTTTCTTCGATCAGGTCGAAGATCGCCACGGCGCGTTCATGTTCGACGTCGGGGGTCGAGCGGCCGATCGTTTCGTCGAGTTCGACGTCGATCAGCCTCGCATTGGTTGCCTCGGCTCCCGACATGCTCGCCTACATGTTCAACCGGATGGAAACGGAGCGGCCATGCGCGTCGAGCCCTTCCGCCTTGGCCAGCGTAATGGCTGCCGGCGCCAGTTGCCGCAACTGTTCGGGGCCGAGCTTCAGCACCGAGGTGCGCTTGACGAAATCAAGCACCGACAGGCCGGATGAGAAGCGTGCCGAGCGCGCGGTGGGCAGAACATGGTTGGAGCCGCCGACATAGTCGCCGATGACTTCCGGCGTATGGCGGCCGAGGAATACGGCGCCCGCGTTGCGGATCTTTTTGAGGAATGCTTCGGGATCGGCGACCGCCAGTTCGACATGTTCCGCCGCGATGCGGTCGACAAGCGCCGGCGCCTCGTCGAGCGAGCCCACGATGATGACGGCGCCGAAGTCGCGCCAGCTCTCGGCGGCGTTCTGCGGCCTGGGCAAGGTCTTGAGCTGCGCCGCGACCGCCTGCTCCACATCGGCGGCAAGCCCCTCGTCGTCGGTGATCAGGATCGACTGTGCGCCCATGCCGTGTTCGGCCTGGGCCAGCAGGTCCGCGGCCAGCCATTGCGGATCGTTGTCGCGGTCGGCCACCACCAGCACTTCGGAAGGACCGGCGATCGAATCGATGCCGACCTTGCCGAACACCTGTCGCTTGGCAACGGCGACAAAGGCGTTGCCCGGCCCGACGATCTTGACGACGGGGCTGATCGTGTCCGTTCCATAGGCCAGTGCGCCAACGGCCTGCGCGCCGCCGACCCGGTAGATTTCGGTCACGCCGGCAATGTCGGCCGCCACCAGCACCAGCGGGTTGATCTCGCCGCCGGTTGGCGGCACCACCATGACGATGCGCCCGACGCCGGCAACCTTCGCCGGCACGGCATTCATCAGCACCGAGCTCGGATAGCTGGCAAGGCCGCCGGGAACATAGAGCCCGACCGATTCCACCGCGGTCCAGCGCGAGCCGAGCTCGACGCCGATCGCGTCGGTATAGCGGTCATCCTTCGGCATCTGCCGCTGGTGGTGCGAAAAGATGCGGTCGCGCGCCAGCTTCAGCGCATCGATGGTCTCGGGGTCGGCCTGCCGGTAGGCGGCGGCGATATCGTCCGGACCGACGGCGATGCCGATGCGATTGAGATCGGCCCGGTCGAACTTCAGCGTCAGCTCTTTCAGCGCGGCATCGCCGCGTGCCCGCACGTCGGCGATGATCTGGCGAACGACCAGGTCGACCTCGGGCGAATCCTCGCGCTTGGTGGAGAGGAAGGCGGCGAAGCGCTGTTCGAAATCGGCGGCGGAAGAACGCAGGGTCACGGCCATCGGTCAGCCCCTGTGCGCCGGGCGCGAAGAGGCTTGCCAGGCACCGCCGAGGTCGGCCAGCCGGGCCTCGACGCATTCGACTTCCAGCATGATGGTGCCACCACCGGAGAAGATCAGTTCGACGATGCCGGCCGGTGCCGTAATCGGCACGAAGCTGATGGCGAGCAGCGACAGCACTTCCTGCGGCTTGTCGCGCGCGATGCCGCTGGTCTTGGCCGCCAGCACCCGGTCGAAATGCAGCACGCTTTGCCGGCGTTCGTTGTGCTTGCGGAACAGCCCCTTTTTCACCTCCCAGGCGAAACGGTTCATCGGCAGCACGAAACGCTTGGCGGCCGGCAGATATTCGAGGTCGGCGACCTTCATCACGGCGTCCTGTGTATGGGCCGAGATGATGTTGAGGTCTTCGTCGTCGAGCGCGACCAGTTTCAGAGCGTTCATGCGGATTCCGCACCTGCGAAGGTTTTGTCGTTCAACCTTCTGTTAGGCGGTCTTTCCGGCGCGCGCAACCGGGGAGGCAGTCGGCAATCGGCAGTAGGCAGTCGGGATTAAAAGATCGGGGATTTGTCGGTGGCGATAAACAGCAAGTCCCATCGCCACCGTCGGCGGTATAACCGGCTAGACAGCCGATCAGCGTTTGCGACGCAGCTTCGACTGCCGACTGCCGACTGCCGACTGCCGACTGCCGACTGCCGACTGCCGACTGCCGACTGCCGACTGCCGACTGCCGACTGCCGATTCGCTTAGCCGCTGATCCGCTCGATCACCGCGCCGCAGCCGGAGAGCTTGTCTTCAAGCCGCTCGAAGCCGCGGTCGAGATGGTAGATGCGGTTGACCGTCGTTTCGCCTTCGGCGGCGAGCCCCGCGATGACCAGCGACACCGAAGCGCGCAGGTCGGTCGCCATCACCGGCGCGCCCTTGAGCTTGGAAACGCCTTCGACGATCGCCGTCTGGCCGGAGAGGTGGATACGCGCGCCGAGACGGGCCAGCTCCTGCACATGCATGAAGCGGTTCTCGAAGATGGTCTCGGTGATATGCGATTTGCCCTTGGCCTTAGTCATCAGGCCCATGAACTGCGCCTGCAGGTCGGTCGGGAAGCCGGGGAAGGGTTCCGTGGTCACGTCGACCGGCGAGATGCCGGCGCCGTTGCGCTTGACGCGGATGCCTTCGTTGGTCGGCGTGATTTCGGCACCGGTCTGGCTGATCACGTCGAGCGCGGTCTGCAACAGGTCCGGCTGCGCGCCCTGCAGCAGCACGTCGCCGCCGGTCATCGCCACCGCCATCGCATAGGTGCCGGTCTCGATGCGGTCGGGAATGACGCGGATGCTGGCGCCCGAAAGCTGGTCGACGCCATCGATGGTGATCGTGGGCGTGCCGGCACCGTGGATTTTCGCGCCCATGGCGTTCAGGCATTCGGCGAGATTGACCACTTCCGGCTCGCAGGCGGCGTTTTCCAGCACCGTTTCGCCGCGCGCGAGCGAGGCCGCCATCATCAGCACATGGGTGGCGCCCACTGAAACCTTCGGGAAGACGTAGCGGTTGCCTTTCAGCCGGTTGTGGGCCTTGGCCACGACATAGCCGTTGTCGACATCGATATCGGCGCCCAGCGCCTGCAGGCCATCGATGAACAGGTCGACAGGCCTGGTGCCGATGGCGCAGCCGCCGGGCAGCGAGACGCGGGCCACGCCCATGCGCGCCAAAAGCGGGCCGATCACCCAGAACGAGGCGCGCATCTTGGACACCAGCTCATAGGGGGCAACCGTGTCGACGATGTCGCGGGCGGTGAAGTTGATGGTGCGCGAATAGCCGCCGCCATTGCCGTTCTGATGGTCGCGCTTGCCGTTGACCGAATAGTCGACGCCGTGGTTGCCGAGGATGCGGGTCAGCTGCTCGACGTCGGCCAGATGCGGCACGTTCTCGAGCGTCAGCGTTTCGCTGGTCATCAGCGAGGCGATCATCAAGGGCAGCGCGGCGTTCTTGGCGCCCGAGATGGGGATGGTACCGGCGAGCTCGCGGCCGCCGACGATCCTGATGCGATCCATGAAAGAGTGTCCCTCGGCCGATTTGTCGGCTTTTCATCGGTTGCGTGTTGGGCGCCGTCTAAACCATTGGTCGACCCGGTTCAAGAAATAGGATTTCGCTGCAAGCCGGCGCAAGAGCGGCCCGCTCCCCCCGCTTGCCTACTCCCGGTCCTTCTGCGTCTTCGACGCGGACAAGCCCTCCGGCCGCGCATCGGCCTCGCCGGTGCGGCGTGAGCGTGTCTGTGCCTTGCGCTTCTGCAAATTTGCGCGCAATGCATCCGCCAGCCTGGTCTTGCGGTCGCTCGGCTGCTGCTTTGGCTTGGTCGTGTCCGTCATCGTCTCCAGTCCCCGGAATGGATAACCGACATTGTGGCGCGGCCATGTCGGAGCGTCTCTTGGAAATAGCTGTCATACACAACTTGCGCTTGGCGATTCATTGTGGCAGAAGGCGCCGCATTCAAGGCGCTGCCGTAGCTCAGTGGTAGAGCACTCCCTTGGTAAGGGAGAGGTCGAGAGTTCAATCCTCTCTGGCAGCACCATTCCATCTCCTTGATAGACAACAGCTATCTGACTTTCTTGGTCTTTTGCCGCCCTTCCGGTGCACGGGGTGGTACAGCTGAGCTTGAGAATGCCCGGACCTTGGTTGCTCTCGACGACGGGCGCCCATGCAGATTTGGTTGCGTTGGTGCGTATCTCCGACAACGAGTTTCCACAGATCTGAAAGGCGAAGCTCTGCCCGAACGGAGGCTGATACCCGTGAATCGCCCCTCAAGTCTGTGACAGTGAACGAGTTCGTCAAGGTCAGTTTGGAAACGAGGGTCCCCAACGAGACTAAGAGGCGGTTCCGTGAGGCCGATAATCTCACGCCAGACACCCGCAATTCAATCAAAGGGATGATCGTCGAAAATTGAGTGCCCAATCGTGTAGCCGCCGCACCGCATGGTTTTTTCGAATGTCCGGCCAAATTGGGGTGACCGCCCTGCTATTTCAGGGGCGTTGCGAATTGATCGAGAGCCGTGTCACCGATACAGGGCGACGACAGCAAAGACCGCCCCCAGCGGCAGTAGCTGCATCAGCAATTCAATCATCGTCACAAATCCTCGTACCTCATAGGGCGGCAACCTGGCGATCGCGCCCGCGCACCGGTCGAGCATTGAAAAGGCCTCTATGCGAGGAATCGATAGAGAGCCACCAGAACAACCAAAGCGACAATCGGAGCGACAAGGCTCATTTGCGAACCGTCAGTGAACGGTGTCAGCCAGGTCGTCATTGAGTTCTGGAATGCCGGGCAGCGGGCGTGCCTTCTCGAATGCAAGGCGTTTCGACCACGGATCGAACCACTCCACGTTGTTGACTTCAACGTCGCGGCTCTCTTCATCCTCGTCCTTCTTTATTTCTTCCATTGCTTGCATGCCCCTCTGCGCAAAGTCGTCCACATACAAACGCACAAGCCGCAAGTCATCCCCCGTTTGGGGGATCGTCCTGCTTGGGCCGCCGCTACGAAATGGAAGATGCTCTGGTCGAGAGGGTAATGTTTTTAGAACGGAAGCGCACGCGCAACATCTTGTTTCTGCCGCGTAAATTTCCATTCGTATCTCGCCAGTGCCGTCGGTTCGCCGTGCCGTTTGCAAATTTGCGATGCGCCCAGTCCAGCCGGGATATATATTCGAGATCGCGGGAGTTGGGGGCAAGGCATATGCAGTCTGGCAATCTTGATGCGTCGGATCATGAACTGATCGGACGGATTTACGAGGCGGCCGCGATACCGAGCCTTTGGGGTGGCAAAGGTGTCCTGGACCTTCTCGCCCAGGCAGGCGAGTGCACCGATGCCGCGCTGTTTGCGGTAGACAGCAAGGGGCTCAATGGTTGGTCTTCCAATGAGCGCTGTGTCGAAAAGATGCAGATCTACATCCGCGACAATTGGGTGGCGCGCAATCCATATATCGAGTCGGCGGAACGTCGCGCTCGCTTCGATGAGCCTCGTTTCGTGCTGGATACCGAGGTGATGCCGGCTGAAGAAATGGCGCGGCACCCCTATTATCTGAATTTCATGAAACCACACGGCGTCTACTGGCACACCGGCACCAATATCATTTCGCCGACCGGGGATACTCTCAAGATTTCGGTGCACCGGAGCTTCGATTCCGGTCCGCTAAGAAAGGAAGTGGCGATGCGCTTGACTGCGCTTCGCCCGCACATAGCGCGTGCTGCGCTTCTTACGGCTCGTCTCCGTTTTGAGCAGGTCCGCGCCGCCGTCGAGGCCTTTGATGTCATAGGGTTGCCGACCGCGGCTGTCCGTCGCGGCAGGTTGGCAATGGCAAACAGAGGCTTCGAGAAATTATTGCCGCGGGTGGTGCAAGACCGCCATTCCAGGCTGACCTTCTCGCAAGTGGCGGCGGATGCCTGTTGGCGCAAAATCCTGGAGGGACCGAGTGACCGGGGTGGCACCTTCCCGATTGCGGCCATCGACGAACATCCAACGATGGTGGTGCATGTGCTTCCGATTGTCGGAGCCAGTCGAGATATCTTCAATGTGGCTGACATGCTGCTGGTCATAACGTCGGCTGCCGAGGACGTTGGTGTCGACCCCAGGATCATGGAGGGCCTGTTCGATCTGACGGCAGCAGAGGCCGCAATCGCGCGCGATTTAACCCTTGGCAAGACGATCAATGAAATCGCGGACCTACGGGGGGTCGCAAATGGCACCGTGCGTTCGCAGGTCCGTTCGATCTTCGAGAAGACGGGTACGCATCGGCAGGTGGATTTGGTGAGGCTTCTGACCGGTGTGAGGACGGTTCTCGCCTTGAAAGCCGGTCTTGATCACATGTCCGGCCTCAATGATGAGCCCGGTTCGAGAAAAGAAAAGAAGTAAGCACAGAACCTCCAGCAAGCAGCAATTGCAAGCTGAAGGCTGATTGGATTGCGTTTCGCTTATTGCGGTTCGAAAGGCCGCACACGCCGCGCTCAGATCGTTCACGTGCTGTCTCAGGCACTTTCCGGCCTTGGCCTGGGTTGTGCCGGTGAACACAGTCCGTCCTGATCATTGTGGCATGGTGCCCGCGCGGAGCCGCAACGGGTTTCATTGGTGGCTGAAGAGGCCCCCCAACGCGCGCCGAAATCCCACCAGATTCGCGTCGATATCGCCGACGATCGAGCCCCATCACCCGACGAGTGCTCCCATGCTTGGGACGTTGATTACGGATTATGTCACCCGAACGGAGGATGCCAAATGGGTTCATTTAAGGGATAGCTCGAAAGTCATCGTCGCTCGCGGGCACGGCCAGCTGGCGAGAATCTCTTTTGTCGTTGGCTGGAGACGGCTAGGATACAGCAGGCAAGTCGATGTTGAGGGGCTTCGGTTTCAGCCTTCAAAAGTTGGATCGGCACCTGGAGGTTGAGCGACCCGAACGCTGGAAGCGCTGAAAGCCGCGATCAATAGCCTCGTCTCGCCTGGATCGCGGCGCGCTCTAGTCCACCGTGAACGAATACGTCGCGCCGATGCCGAAGGTGAACTGGTTGCGCGAGCCTAGGTCTTTCACGATCGGGCTGTTGGCGGCATCGCCGACCAGATAGTCGAACCGTTCGTAGAGCGTCGTCGTCCATTCCTTCGACCAGACATAGCTCTGCGCCACCGACAGGCCGACGCTGGCGATGCCGCCCTTCGGGTCATAGGCCGCAACCGTGCCGTTGCGGATGGCCGCCTCCGGCGAGACGCCGTATTTGATACCCATCACCTTGTCGTCGGCCAGCACCAGCCGCGGGCCGCCGGAGAGCGTCAGCGCACCGTAGTTTTGCACATAGTCGGCCATCAGGTCGGCGCTGAAGCCGTCATTGTTGCGCAGCCCGTGGCGCAGTTCGCCGCGCAGGCGCAACTGGTCCTCGACCGGCCAGAATTCGGCGAAGGCGCCGACTTCCACGGTCCAGGGATAGGTGTCGAGCCCGTTCAACCGGCCGCCCTCGCTCGAACGGCCGGAACGCAGGCTGGCGACGGGACCAATTGCAAAACGTTTGCCGGTGAAGAAGGTGATGTCGAAATTGTCGTCCGGCGCCGAGAAGCTCTCGCGCTCGGAAGCGCGGCGGAACGAGATCGACGGCATGCCGCCCAGCCCGTAGCGCGAGGAGCCGTCCCATCTCGGGCTGACCGTCGCCATGCCGCCGATGCTGATGATCCAAGGATCGTTGGAAGCGAGCGGTTTTTCGGCCACGCTGTCGGCCGCGCGGGCTGGAAGCGCCAGTACGACAAGCGAGACGGCAACGCCGCCTGCCAGCAAATCAAGGGCAAGCGGACCACGCCCCTTGCGGTCTCGTCGGGAAAAGCAACGCAAAACGAACCTCACTTCGCAGTCTTGGCGATCTTGATACCAAGTTTTTTGATCCGATGCCAAAGGCTCCGTTCGGCGATGCCCAACCTTTCCGCTGCCTTCACTTGGATGCCGTCGGTTTCCTGCAGCGCGGCCAGGATGAAGTCGCGCTCGATGCGTTCCAGTTCGCCGTCGAGATCGGCGGGCAGCGCGGCGCTGGCGGCCGGCTGGCGCCTGGTGCGCGTCACATAGCCCGGCAGGTCTTGCGGGCCAACGACGTTGCGGGCGGCCACGATCGTTGCTCGTTCCACCGCGTTCTGCAGTTCCCTGATGTTGCCGGGCCATTGGTAGGTGGCAAGCGCGGCCTCTGCCTCCGGCGCGAAGCCGGTGATCTTCTTGTTCATCTCGGCGGAGAAATGCGCCAGGAAATGCGTCGCGATCGGCAGGATGTCGCCGGCGCGCTCGCGCAGCGACGGCACGCGGATGGGATAGACCGCCAGCCGGTAATAGAGATCCTCGCGGAAATCGTTGGCCTGCATGGCAGCTTCCAGGTCGCGGTGGGTGGCGGTGATGATGCGCACGTCGACCTTGACGCTGCGGTCGGAACCGACCGGCTCGAACACCTGGTCCTGCAGCACCCTCAAAAGCTTGGGTTGCAGCGAAAGTGGCAGGTCGCCGATTTCGTCCAGGAACAGCGTGCCGCCATTGGCGGTGACGAAGCGACCGTCGCGGGCGGCCACCGCACCGGTGAAGGCGCCCTTGGCATGCCCGAACAGTTCGCTCTCGAGCAGGTTTTCAGGGATGGCCGAGCAGTTCATGGCAATGAACGGGCCGTCGCTGCGCGGGCTGTTGAAATGGATGGCGCGGGCGACCAGTTCCTTGCCGGTGCCGCTTTCGCCCTGGATGAGCACTGTGGCGCGGCTGGCGCACACTTCGGTGATCTGCCGCAGCACCTCGCCGAAGGCCGGGCTGGAGCCGATCAGGTTGCCGAAGGAGTATTTCTCTTCCAGTTCGGCGCGCAGGCGCCGGTTCTCGTTGACGATCTGGGTGAGTTGCAGCGCGCGCCTGGCGGTGGCGATGACGTCGTCGATCTCGAACGGTTTGGAAATATAGTCGAAGGCGCCTTCCTTGACCAAGGCGACGGCATCGCGCAGCGAGGCATAGGCCGTCATCACCACCACCGGCATGTCGGGGCGCCTGCGCCGCAATTCCTGCAACAGGTCGCGGCCGCCGCGACCCGGCATTCTGAGGTCGGTAATGACGAGGCCGAATTCGCCCTGTTCCAGTCGCTGCAGCGCGCTGGTGGCATCGGTCACGAAATCGCTGGAAAGGCCGCCGCCTTCGAGCGCCAGCGCCAGTGTTTCCGCCAGGCGGGGCTCATCGTCAACGACCAGTATCGAGCTCGGCATAGGCGATCTTCTTCTGCTTCAGCGGCAAGCGTATCACGATGCTGGTGCCGTTCTCCAATGCACTGGTGCAGGTGATGGCGCCACCGTGATGTTCGATCACGGAGAGCACCTTGGCGAGGCCGAGGCCCGTGCCTTTCGTCTTGGTGGTGAAGAACGGATCGAACATGCGATGCACCACATCCGGTTCCATGCCGATACCGGTGTCGGCAACGGTCAGCACGGCTTCGGTCGTTTCCTGGTCAGCCTCGACCTTGACGGTCAGCGCGCCGCCCTCGGGCATGGCCTCCATGGCGTTGAGGACCAGGTTGATGATCACTTGGTGGATCTGGTCGGCATCGGCATCCACCGCAATGTGGTCGGCGAGTTCGACATTGGCGGTGATGTTGCGCTTTTCCAGTTCCGGCATCATGAAATCGATCGCCTTGCGCACGATCCCGTCCAGGAGCGCAAGCCGCATGGTCGGGCGGTTCGGCCGCACATAGTCGAGCACTTCGGTGACGAGGCGATCGATACGGCCGACCTCGTCGAGCACGAAGCCGAGCAGCCGCTCGTCCGGCGGAGCCAGATAGGTGCGCTGGGCCACCAGCTGGCTCGACGTCTTGATGATGCCGAGCGGGTTCCTGATTTCATGGGCGATCACCGCGGCCGCTTCACCGAGCGCCGCCAGCTGCTCGCGCCGCCGCATCTCGCCTTCCATCTGCCGCAGCCGCTCCAACTGGCGCGTCATGACGTTGAAGCCGCTCGTCACTTCCTCGATTTCCGGACCGCCGTTTTCCGGCAGCTGCAGGCGATAATTGCCCGAAGCGACCTCGCGCAGGCCGCGCTTCAGCGTCTGCAGCGGGATCGTAAGCCGGCGTGCAAGCACAACGCCGACGGTAATCGACAGGCTGGACGCGATCAACGCCAGGATGGTGAACAGCCGCCAGTCGATCAGCTGTTCGAAGACCGGTCGTTTGGCGGTGAGGCCGAAGGTGACCAGGCCGACCAGCCGGCCGCCATCGTCCCGGATCGGCCCGTAGCCGGTCGCCAGCCCGCCGCCGGTCGTATCCGGCACCACGGTGTAGTTGTCGCCCCGGTTCAGTGGCGCCAGCACTTCGTCCGACACCGTCAGCGGCTGGCCGAGCCCCTGGCGGACCAGCGGCAGCATGGAGTTCCCCTGCAGCCGGTAGGCATGGATGACGATTGCCGTCTTGGCGCGCGGCACAGAGAAGAAGGAGTCGTCGAGCAGATTGGCGACCAGAACATGCAGCACCTGCCCGTCGCGCTCGAGCATGCGCGCGGCACCGACCAGCAGGGCCGGGCGCCCTTCCTTTTGTGCTGTGAAGATCGAGCGCACCGAGGTGCGCGGCAGCGCAATGTCGAGCATCGCGGTGCCGAAGCGATAGAGCGTGTTGCCCTTGTCGTCATAGATCAGCACGAGATCGTAGCCGACCGAGGAGAGCAGGTCGGAATAGATGCGCAGCGGCGTGGAGTTCTCGTTCACCTCGCCGGCGAGCGCGCTGCCATGGGCGGGCAGCGATGCGGCGATGATGGCGGCGGCGCGGTCCGCCTCGTCTTCGCTCGACATCGTTTCGCTGACCAGGAAGTCTGCGGCGCGGCCAAGCAGGCGCTCGACATTGTGCTTGAACGTGGCCGAGATCAGCGCGGCGGCGACATAGGACGCGATCAGCACCGGCGGCACCGACACCGCCAGGAAGGCGACCACAAGGCGCCAGCGCAGGGTGAGCTTGCTCAGCACTGTGCGCTTCTCCGTGGTCGCGGCATCGTCGTCATGGCTGCTGGGCCTTGGTCACGGTGTCGCAACGCTGGTCGGCGGGTAGCTGATGCCGCCGCCATGTGAACTGCTGGCCGAGCGCCTTGACGCCGAGATAGCCGGTAACGATGAGCTTGTCCGGCCCTGTCAGCGAAAGCGCGACATCGTAGGCGCTGCCTTCCTTGGGATCATAGATTTGCCCGTCATCCCAGCCGCCGGAGCCGTCCTGCGCCAGGCCGGTTATCACGCTGAGCCCGCAGATCGGCCGCTGGCGCAGTTTCGGATTGGGATTGTTGCGGTCGGTCAAAGGCGCGCCGTTGTCGTCGATCGGCGTCTTCAGCCACACGATATGACCGCACAATCTGTTGCCGCAGGGTGCGAATTCCACGACACCCTGGCCGTCATGGGTAAGCCATGTGGTGGCGATGGCATCGGCCGGCGCGGCATCGGCGCTTGTCGCCAGAAGGAACAGCCCGGCCGCCCAGCCAAGGGCCTGGAGAGCCGACGCGCGGCGATACGAGAGCTTGCGATCTGGTGCCGTCACGACGGTTTTCCTCTGCCAATCAGCACGACCCCGGAAATGATCAGCGCAATGCCTGCCGCCTGCGGCCAGGAGAGATGCTCGCCAAACAGGAGCATGCCCGCCGCCGGAACGGTGACATAGGTCAAAGCCGAAAGCGGAAACGCGCGCCCGAGATCCATACGCGCCAATATCAGCATCCAGAACACGAAAGTAAGGCCATAGAAGAAGACGGCCAGCCAGAGCGCCGGCGTCTCCAGCGCCGAAACGACCCAGGCTATGTCGAGCGTGCCGGCACCGATGCGCTCGCTCGCCCATTTGAAGGCGATTTGCGTCGCGGTGTCGACGACAATGAAGGCGGCGATGATGCCGCGCAGACTGGATTGGTTGGCCGTCGTCACGCTCATTGTCCGTCTTCCTTGGCCGGCCCCTTGGCGCGGTCGCGCGCTTTCGCATTTGCCTCGCGCAGGTCCGGGTCCCAGCGGTCGAAGGCGAGCCAGGGGGCGATTGCGGCAAGGCCGCGATTGAGCAGGCCGTTGGTGTGCTTCACATAGATCGCCGATGGTTCCAGCCGGCTGCCCATCCTGATCTTGGAGGCATAGGCGGTCTGGCCGGTCTGCAGCAGTGGTCGCCCGATCTCGCGGCAGAAGCTGAGGTTCTCCATCCAGCTCACGACATAAAGATTGTGATCGCGCGCCAGCGGATAGGCCATGCCCAGGAACTTGTCGACGACCCGGTCGACACCGACGAGAAGCAGGTTGAAGGCGGCGAGCCTGTCGCCGATCCAATAGAGCTGGAAAACGGCGTCCTTGCCCAGGCGGCGCGACACCTCCTCGAAATAGCGGCTAGGCAATTCCTCGAAATCGCCATAGCGCAGCTGGCTGTTTTCCTGGGTGGAACGGTAGAGGGCCGCGATTTCGCTTTCCAGGCCGGTAATGTCCGTGCGCCGCTCAACGCGCACCGCATCGCGCGTCTTCAGTTTGCGCTTCACGTCCTTGCGGGTCGCTGCGGAAAGCCGCGCCAGATAGGCGTCTTCGTTCTCACACACCTCGGCAACCGCGACGGGCAGGCTGGTCAGCCGCGCGAAACCCTTGCCGGCAAGCAGGCCGCCGATCAGCGCTTCTTCAGGCGGCGCGACGTCCTTGAAGGCGATCAGCGCAGCCTTGCGCTTGCGCGCCTCTGCCTCCACCGTCTCGATCAGTGTGGCGAGGGCTTCGACGCGCTTGTCCGCCGACAGCCTGTCGGCCAGCAGGAGATGGCAATGGTCGACCATCGGCGAGCCGACACCGAGCAGGCCAAGCGCGAAGATGCCGGGGAACTGGTCGGCCAGCCGTCCGGCCCAGGCGCCGAGCTTGCCCTGGAACGGCGTGTCGAGGCGATAGGACAGCGAAAACAGCGGCGCAGCGGCAAGCAGTTCGCGGTCGTCGCGCTCCACGACGACGGCCTGCGGGGCCGTGCCGTCGACCGCCGCGGCGGTCTCGAATGCCGCGTGATAGTGGACGCCTTCGGCATTGGCGCGGCTGAGCTCGGGCCAAGAGGCCGGATCGAGCGAAGACAGGCCCGCCCGGATCGTGCCGCTCGCCGCGCCAGCGTCAGGCGACGACCTGAAGGCGCTCATGTTCATGCGATCCAGACCGTTGATGCAGTTGCGCCACGCTGTCGACGAAGGCGGCTGCCTTGGCGATGACCAACCGCCTTTGGCGGTCGAGCGTGACCAGGTGGTAGCTGTCGTCGAGTACGAGCGATTCGACCGTGCCGCCGAGATGGCGCTGGAAATACTCCATGTTCGACAGGCTGGCTATGTCGTCCTCGCGGGCATGCACCACGAAGGTCGGCTGGCGCAGGTCCGGCAGTTCCGGCTTCAACGCGTCGACCAGTCGCCACAGTTCGCGCAGCGCCAGCGCCGGCGTCGCCGCCAGGCCCGCCGAAGTCGAGTCGCCGGAGAACATCGACTGCGCCAGCACCATGCGCAGCCGCTCGTCCTTCAGGCCGTAGGGCTCCTGTTCGACGAAACGATATTTGCGGCCGCTCGGCGTGTTGATGAACAGTTTGAGCAAGAAGCGATACCAGGGGATCGACCAGCCATCGTACCAGAGTGTCGGTGCGAACATCACCAGCCCCTGCACGCGCTGCGGCTGGCGCGCGGCGAGCATGGCGGCCAGCACGGCGCCCATCGACAGGCCACCCACCAGCACGACACGGCAGCGCTGCTCCAGGGTCGTGAGTGCGTCCTCGGCGCTGGCATACCAATCCTTCCAGCTCGTCGCGGTCAGGTCCGCCTCCGTGCCGCAATGGCCGGCAAGGGTCGGGCACAGCACCGTCGAGCCGCGCTCGGCGAAGTTGCGCGCCACATTGTTCATTTCTATTGGCGTGCCGCCCAGCCCGTGCAGCAGAAGCACGCCGACGTCCCCGCGCGGCAGGAAGATGCTGCGGTCCTTGGTTCTCAGTTTTGTGGTGGTTTCAACCATCAGATCGTACCTGCGACTAGAATGACGCCTGCCGTGATGAGCAGCGCGCCGAACCATTGAGAGGGACCGGTCTCTTCACCCAGCCACAGCCGCCCGGCGAGCGTGATGGCGAGGATGTTGAGACTGGCGAGGGGAAAGGCGATGCCGAGCGGCGCGAGCGCGAGGATGCGCACCCAGATGATGAACTCGGCGACATAGATGATGAGCCCGAGGCCGACCCAGCGGTCGCTGAACAGCGCGCGGGCAAAGGGCCGCCAGCTCTGGGCGGAGAATTCGGGCAGGGTGTCGGCGCCGAACTTGAAGGCGATCTGGCCCGCCACGTCGCAGACGATCGACAGCACGAAGAGGACGATCAGCTCGGTGCTCAGCATGCCAGCACCTGTTCAAGGCTGTTCACGATGCGCGCGTTGGCGGCATCGTTGACGGCGGCCATCGCCGCGTCGAATTTCGGCTGGCGCGGATGGTCGAGCTTGGCCAGCGTATAACGGAACGGGTCGCGGAAGAGCGGCGGCGAATAATCGCCGCAGACATCGACGCCGAGAACGCGCCGCTTTTCGGCCAGGCGCTCGATCGCGTAGAGGACCTGATCGAGCCGCATCGCGCCCTGGTCCCAATTGGTCACGGCTTCGTCGGTGGCCAGCACGTCCTTGTCGAAGGTGATCCAGATCGCCTCGGGTCCGAGCCGGGCGATCAGGTCTTCGACGAAGGCTTCCCAGTCCTCGTCGGCCAGATTGCGCCAGACAAGCTGCTTGGCGAAGCCGTCGCCGCTAGTGGTGGAGCCGGGGGAATCGACCGCCGCGCCCAGAAGCCTGGTCGACGGCACCCGCCAGGCATACATTTCCAGCCGGCCGTCGCGGATCGCATCGAGATTGGCGGACTTCATCTGCGGCAGCACGAGGTCGGTGCTGGTCGGTCCGATGGTGATGACACGGCGAACATTGCGGCGCTCCAGCGCCCGGTTGACCCAGCCGCCGCAGTTGGAGGTCGCCGGAAAGGTCACCCAGTCGGGATGGTTGTCGAACTGGATCACCGTGACCGGCTTCTCGACGCGAGCGAGAAACAGGTCGGCGACATGATGGAAGTCGCCCGACCCGTAGAAGATCAGTTCCGGCTCGTCGGCCGGGCGCGGGCCGATCCGGTTGCCGAGCTCGCGCAACGCGTCCCTGGCCGCAACGATGCGCAGCCGGGGCGCGAGGTCCCCGGCTGGCACGATGTCGGCTGGTTCCGATCGGGAGGGGGCTCGATGGAAACCCTGGTCCGTCACGGCGCCGTCGAGATCGACGATGCGCACACGCACTCAATCACCCCTTGGTTACGCGGGTGAACAGCTGGTCGAGCAGCGCCAGCGCCAGATCGATTTCGGCGTGGCTGATGGTCAGCGACGGCGCCAGCGTGATGACGTTCTTGTAGTAGCCGCCAATGTCGAGCACGAGGCCATAGCGCTGGCCGTCATGCGTCAGGTCACCCTTCAGCGCCTCGTCCACCATGCGGTCGACCAGCGCCTTCGACGGCGTGTAGCTGTCATGCGGCTCGCAGATTTCGATGCGCAGCGCCAGCCCAAGGCCATCCACTTCGCCGACGATCTTGTGGCGACGCTTCAGCTCCTCCAGACCGCGCAGGAAATAGGCGCCCTTTTCCGGCACCGTCGTCTCGTAGTCGTCCTCGGCCATCATCTTCATGGCTTCCAGCGCGACAGCGGTGCCGAGCGGGTTGGCGTTGAAGGTCGAGTGGGTCGAGCCCGGCGGGAAGGCGGTCGGGTTGATCAGCTCCTCGCGCGCCCAGACGCCCGACAGCGGGTTGAGGCCGTTGGTCAGCGCCTTGCCGAAGACGACGACGTCCGGATTGACGCCGAAATGCTCGATCGACCACAGCTTGCCGGTACGGTAGAAACCCATCTGGATCTCGTCCACCACCATCAGGATGTTGTGGCGGTCGAGCACCTTCTTCAGTTCGATGAAGAAGTTCTGCGGCGGAACGATGTAGCCGCCGGTGCCCTGCAGCGGCTCGATATAGAAGGCCGCATATTCGGCCTCGCCGGCCTTCGGGTCCCAGACGCCCTGATATTCGCTTTCGAACAGGCGCTCGAACTGGCGCACGCAATGCAGCCCGTATTCTTCCTTGTTCATGCCCTTCGGCGCGCGGAAGTGGTAGGGGAACGGCACGAACTGCGCGCGCTCGCCGAAATGGCCGTAGCGGCGCCGATAGCGGTAGGACGAGGTGATGGCCGAAGCGCCCAGCGTGCGGCCGTGGTAGCCGCCTTCGAAGGCGAACATCAGGCTCTTGCCCTTTGAGGCGTTGCGCACCAGCTTCAGCGAGTCCTCGATCGCCTGCGCGCCGCCGACATTGAAGTGGACGCGGCCCTTGAGGCCGAATTTCTGCTCGGCGTCGCGCGCGATCAGCGCGGCCAGCTCGATTTTCTCGCGGTGCAGATATTGGCTGGCCACCTGCGGCAGCCGATCGATCTGGCGCTTCAGCGCATTGTTGAGACGCTGGTTGGCGTAGCCGAAATTGACAGCCGAATACCACATCTGCAGATCGAGGAACGGCGTGCCGGCCGCATCGAACATGTAGGAGCCTTCGCAACGGTCGAAGATCTTCGGAAAGTCGGTGTAGTGCACGGTGTCGCCATGCGAGCAATAGGTGGCCTCGAGGGCCAGCAGCTCGGCCTCGTCGAGGGCAGGTTCGGAATCGTTCCCGGCAGCGAGCCGGAATGCGGCATTGGTAGGCATGAACAGATCCTTGTCAGGTCACAGAAGTTGGGCCGACTGGACGGTCTGGACGTTGGCCAGCCAGTCGGAGAAGAGCACCGGCAGGTCGGCAAACGTGCCGAATGCGCGATGGGTGATGCCGTTGGTACGGCAATGGTCGGCGAGCTTGCCCTTCGCGAACACCATGTCGGAGATGGAGGCGGCGCAGAAATCGGAACGGCCGTCGCCGATCAGCACGCGCAAGGCGCTGTCGGGCGCCCGGTCGAAGGTGGCGCATTTGCAATGCGCGGAGTTGGCGCGGCAATTGTCGGAAGCATGCGGGCAGTCCAGCCGCCAGCGGTCGCCGCCGGTGGCGGCAAGGCCATTGGCCAGGACCGGCAGTTCAAGCCCGTAGCCCTTCAAGGCGTGGGCGATGACACGGTCGAGCCCGTCGGAAACGATGGTGACCTTGATGCCGCTTTCCTGCAGCGCTTCCACGAACGGCACGAAGCCGGGGTCGATCTGGAGACAGTTGGCGAACAGGTCGAGCATCACCGGCTCGACGCGCAGGAGGTCGACCTGCCTGGACATGCATTCGCGCGAGCCGATGGTGCCGCGCTCCCAGGCGGCCTCGACCGTGCGCCACGCCGGTTCGGCGAATTGCGCAAGCAGAAGGTCGGTTGTGTCTTCCAGCGAGATGGTGCCGTCGAAATCGATGAAGCACTCAATGCCGGGGAGGGGAAGAAGATCGATACTGGCCATGCTGCAACGCAGCAAGCAAGGTGCGTGCCAATCTCAAAAACGCTAGTGGAATCAGTGGATGTGCCCGCGTGAGGGTCGGGAATTTCCTCCAAAAATTGGAGGAACCCTTGGCGAAAGAGGATGGTGGGCCTTGTCGGGCGGCGTTTCCACAGGGTATTTGCAGGGGGTATTATGCGGATCGCCCCTAAGGGCGTTTCGCGGAAACCGATAGGGTCCCGGGCCGCGCCGTCATACTCGAAACGAACCGTGGGCAGGCGGTCCGTTCGAAAACATGCTCGAACAATTGTATGTTTGGTGAGCGATTGCGCATTTTCGAAAAGCCTGCGACACTGGCGCCGATACATTTGAAATGAAGTGCCAGCCATGAGCGCCCGCTCGGAAACCAGCAATCCCAGGCTTGACGACGCCGCGCGCGCCGGTTGGCTGTATTATGTGGCCGGCAACACGCAGGACCAGATCGCGACCAAGCTCGGCATTTCGCGCCAGACGGCGCAGCGGCTGGTGTCGCTGGCGATGTCGGAGGGGCTGATCAAGGTCAGGGTGGATCACCCCATCGCCAATTGCCTCGACCTCGCCGCCAGGCTGCAGCAACGCTTTGCGCTGGATCTGGTCGAGGTCACGCCGAGCGATCCCGATTCTACCTCCTCGACCATCGGTGTCGCCCAGGCCGCGGCTGTGGAAATCGAAAAATGGCTGCGCAAGCCGGAGCCGGTGATCATGGCGATCGGCACCGGCCGCACGCTGAAGGCGGCGATCGAGCAACTGCCGCCGATGGAGTGCCCGCAGCACAAGGTGGTCTCTTTGACCGGCAACATCTCGCCGGACGGTTCGGCCGCCTTCTACAACGTCATCTTCACCATGGCCGACACCATCAAGGCGCGCTCCTTCCCGATGCCGCTGCCGGCCATCGCCTCGTCACCGGACGAGCGAAAAATGCTGCACAGTCAACCGCTTATCCAGCCAACGCTGGCGCTTGCGGCGCAGGCCGACGTCACCTTTGTCGGCGTTGGCGACCTTGGCCCGAAGGCGCCGCTGCTGGAGGACGGCTTCATCACCGAGACCGAACTCAAGGCACTGCAGCGGGCGGGCGCCGTCGGCGAGATCGTCGGCTGGGCCTTCGACCGCGACGGCCGGCTGATCGACGGCATCACCAATGACCGCGTGGCTTCCGCCCCGCTGCCGTCGCGCGAGCGGTCGCTGGTGGTGGCGCTGGCCATGGGCGAGCGCAAGCTGCCCGGCATCCTGGCCGCCGTGACGCGACGGCTGGTCAACGGCCTGATCACCGACGAACGCACGGCGGAAGGCCTGCTGACCGCCGGCGGCTAGCGCCGCGCCGGAATGCCGGTGGGCGGGCGTTGCGCCCGTGCCAGACCGCCCAAAGTGGAGAGAAGCGGCGTGCCGCGCTCCCGGGCAAATAATTTCGGACAAGAATAACAACGGCTTGGCGTCCGAGCGCCGCCAAGCCGGCCCGGAATTTATTCACGCCGGGTCGTTTGGCGCCGAAAATGACCCGGTTCCGTTCATTCGACGGCGATTTTCGCGTCTGTTCCGCCATTTCCCTCTAGCTGCCCTCTGGATGCGCCGGGTGTTGCACCGCCCGACACCGACTTGCCGCATGCGCTGGAGCGGCTGCAGCCCCGGCGCCCGCATTCGCGCTTGACATAAATCCTGGAAGATGAATAATTGCCCATAGCTAAAGCAAATGCTCACTTTGGCCTTGGGAGGAAACCAATGAAACTGCGCACCCTCATCGTGGGGCTGTGTTCGGCGAGCGCGTTTGCGTTCGCCGCGCATGCCGAAACCATCACCATTGCGACCGTTAACAATGGCGACATGATCCGCATGCAGAAGCTGACGGACGACTTCACCGCCAAGAACCCGGACATCAAGCTGAACTGGGTGACCCTGGAGGAGAACGTGCTGCGCGAGCGCGTCACCACCGACATCGCCACCAAAGGCGGCCAGTATGACGTGATGACGATCGGCACCTATGAAGTGCCGATCTGGGCGAAGCAGAACTGGCTTCTGCCGCTCGACAAGCTCGGCGCCGATTACGACCAGAAGGACATCATCCCGGCGATCGCCGGCGGTCTCTCCGTCGACGGCAAGCTTTTTGCGGCTCCCTTCTACGGGGAGAGCTCCTTCGTCATGTACCGCAAGGACCTGATGGAGAAGGCGGGCTTGAAGATGCCCGACGCGCCGACCTGGAAATTCATCCGGGAAGCTGCTGACAAGATGACCGACAAGGCGACCGGCGTGAACGGCGTGTGCCTGCGCGGCAAGGCCGGCTGGGGCGAGAACATGGCATTCCTGACTGCCATGTCCAACTCCTTCGGCGCGCGCTGGTTCGACGAGAAGTGGAACCCGCAATTCGACCAGCCCGAATGGAAGCAGACGCTGCAGTTCTATGTCGACCTGATGAAGGCCGACGGGCCGGACGGCGCCTCGTCCAACGGCTTCAACGAGAACCTGGCGCTGTTCCAGCAGGGCAAGTGCGGCATGTGGATCGACGCCACGGTGGCGGCTTCCTTCGTGTCGGACCCCAAGAACTCGAAGGTCGCCGACAAGGTCGGTTATGCGCTGGCTCCCGATAACGGGCTCGGCAAGCGCGGCAACTGGCTGTGGGCGTGGTCGCTGGGCATTCCGGCCGGCACGCAGAAGGCGGCCGCGGCCGAGAAGTTCGTCGCCTGGGCGACCGGCAAGGGTTATCTCGACCTCGTCGCCAAGAAGGAAGGCTGGGCCAACGTGCCTCCCGGCACACGCAGCTCGCTCTACGCCAATGCCGAATATGAGAAGGCCGCGCCCTTCGCCAAGATGACGCTGGACTCGATCAATTCCGCCGATCCGACCAAGCCCACGGTCAAGCCGGTGCCTTATGTCGGCGTGCAGTTCGTGGCGATCCCCGAATTCCAGGGGCTCGGCACCACTGTCGGCCAGCTCTTCTCGGCGGCACTTGCCGGCCAGATGTCCGTGGACGATGCCTTGAAGCAGGCGCAAGATGCCGCCAAGGCGGCGATGACCGAAGGCGGCTACATCCAGTAAGGGCATCCTTCAGGTGCCCCGGGGCATCCTCCCGATGCCTTGGCCGTCCGGGTCTTCCCGGTCCGGACGGCCGCTTACAGGGCTCACCCTCTTGCGTGAGGGTAGGGCCAAAACGGAATCGAGCGGCAGCGAGGGTTTCCGCTGCGGGCTGGGACGACGTGGGGGCACGTCGGGATATCTCTCATCGCCTCGCTGCGCTCGACACTTCTCTCCGCGAAGAAGGGATCGACATCACGCCGCCCCTTCCCGTCGCGGGGAAAAGCGATCGCGCGGCGGCTGGTGATGCGGTGTCGAAAAGGCTGCTTGCCGCCGCAACGATGATCGATCGCGGCTTTTGGGAACCGGTTGGAGGAGGCCATGGCAACCAAACAGACCCGTACGCTTGCACGCTTCATGGCCGCGCCCTCGGTGCTGCTGTTGCTGATCTGGATGGCTGTACCGCTGGCGATCACGCTGTGGTTTTCCTTCCAGCAGTACAATCCGCTGAACCCTATCCGTGACGGCTTCATCGGGCTGTCGAATTACGCGTTGTTCTTCAACAACCCGGCCTTCTTCACCGCGATCCTCAACACGCTGATCCTCGTGATCGCCGTGCTTGCCATCACCATCATCGGCGGCATCCTGCTTGCGCTGCTGCTCGACCAGCCGATGTGGGGCCAGGGTTTTGTCCGCATCCTGGTGATCTCGCCGTTCTTCGTCATGCCGCCGGTGGCAGCACTGGTGTGGAAGAACATGATCATGCATCCGGGCTATGGCGTGTTCGCCGACATCGCCCGCTTCTTCGGCGCGCAGCCGATCGACTGGTTCGCGCAATACCCGCTGTTCTCGATCATCCTGATTGTCGCCTGGCAGTGGCTGCCTTTCGCCACGCTGATCCTGCTCACCTCGCTGCAGTCGCTGGACGGCGAGCAGAAGGAGGCGGCCGAAATGGACGGCGCCGGAGTTCTCTCTCGGTTCTGGTATCTGACGCTGCCGCATCTTTCGCGCGCCATGACGGTGGTGGTGCTGATCCAGACCATCTTCCTGCTCTCGGTCTATGCCGAGATCCTCGTCACAACCAATGGCGGGCCGGGCTATGCGTCGACCAATCTGCCCTTCCTCGTCTACCAGAAGGCCCTGCTCGAATACAAAATCGGCCAGGCGTCCGCCGGCGGCATCATCGCCGTCATCCTTGCCAACATCGTTGCCTTCTTCGCCATGCGCGCCGTCGGCAAGAACCTGGACAAGTGAAATGTTCGGTTTCGTTTCGCGGCTCGACTGCCCCTCACCCTTACCCTCTCCCCGTGAAAAACGGGGAGAGGGGGTCGCCAGCGTTGCGGCAAATCTCTCTTCTCCCCGTCCCTTACGGGGAGAAGAAGCCGGCAGGCAGATGAGGGGCAGCGCAATCGTTTCAGGATTGGAGATCTGACATGGCACGTGCCGTCACCAACCGGCAGAAGACCATCGCGACCATAGTTGCATGGGCCGTCGCGCTCGTGATCTTCTTCCCGATCCTCTACACCATCATCACCTCCTTCAAGTCGGAACAGGAGGCGATCCAGGGCTTCAGCCTGATCCCGTCGGGCACGCTGGAGAGCTATTCGGAAGTCCAGTCGCAGTACAACTACTTCAAGCCGTTCATGAATTCGGTGATCCTGTCGCTGGGCTCCACCGTGCTGGCGCTGCTGGTCGCCATTCCGGCCGCCTGGTCGATGGCCTTTTCGCCGACCAAGCGCACCAAGGACGTCTTGATGTGGATGCTGTCCACCAAGATGATGCCGGCGGTGGCGGTGCTGTTCCCGATCTACCTCATCTTCCGCAATCTCGGCCTGCTCGACTCGCGCATCGGCCTCACCGTCATGCTGATGCTGATCAACCTGCCGATCGTCATCTGGATGCTCTACACTTATTTTCGCGAAATTCCGGGCGAGATCCTGGAAGCCGCCCGCATGGACGGCGCCACGCTGTGGGGCGAGATCCTCTATGTGCTGACCCCGATGGCGGTGCCGGGCATCGCCTCCACCATGCTCTTGAACATCATCCTGGCGTGGAACGAGGCGTTCTGGACCATCCGGCTCACCACCACCAACGCCGCCCCGCTCACCGCCTTCATCTCGTCCTTCTCCAGCCCGCAAGGCCTGTTCTGGGCAAAACTGTCGGCGGCCTCGACGCTGGCGATCGCGCCGATCCTGATCATGGGCTGGTTCAGCCAGAAACAGCTGGTGCGCGGCCTGACCTTCGGCGCGGTGAAATGATGACGGCCACATATCGCACGGTCGGGCAGCCCGGCACGAAAGAGCATAAGGGAGGACAAAATGGGTAAGATCGCTCTCAGAAACGTCTCCAAGTCCTTCGGGGCGACGACGATCATTCCCAATATCGACCTGGACATCGAGGACGGCGAGTTCGTCGTTTTCGTCGGACCGTCCGGCTGCGGCAAGTCCACGCTGCTTCGGCTGATCGCCGGGCTGGAAGACACCAGCGGCGGCACCATCTCGATCGACGGCCGCGACGTCACCGACGAGGCGCCGGGCAAGCGCAAGCTGGCCATGGTGTTCCAGTCCTATGCGCTTTACCCGCACATGACGGTGGGAAAGAACATCGCCTTTCCGCTCAAGATGGCGGGCGAGGACAAGGCGACGATCGACAAGAAGGTGGCGGACGCCGCCCGCGTGCTCAACCTCACCAACTATCTCGAACGTCGCCCCGGCCAGCTCTCCGGCGGCCAGCGCCAGCGCGTCGCCATCGGCCGCGCCATCGTGCGCCAGCCTTCGGCGTTCCTGTTCGACGAGCCGCTGTCCAACCTCGATGCAGCACTTCGCGGCACCATGCGGCTGGAGATTTCCGAGCTGCATAACCAGCTGAAGACGACGATGATCTACGTCACCCACGACCAGGTGGAGGCCATGACCATGGCCGACAAGATCGTGGTGCTGAACGCCGGCAACATCGAACAGGTCGGTTCGCCGCTGGACCTTTACCGCAGCCCGAAGAACCTGTTCGTGGCCGGCTTCATCGGTTCGCCCAAGATGAACCTCATCGACGGGCCGTCCGCCGCCAGGCATGGCGCCGCCACCATCGGCATCCGGCCTGAACATCTCAAGATCGCCTCGAGTGCCGGCGAATGGAAGGGCAAGGTCGGTGTCGCCGAACATCTCGGCGCCGACACCTTCCTGCATGTGCACACCGACGAGGTCGGCACCATCAATGTGCGGGCCGACGGCGAGATCGGCGTGCGCCACGGCGACATCGTCTACCTGACGCCGGACCAGGCCAAGCTGCATCGTTTCGACGCCGCCGGGACGGCGATGTGACCATGCGGCTTCAAGGCAAATCGGCACTGATCACCGGTTCGGCGCGCGGCATCGGCCGTGCCTTCGCCGAGGCCTATGTCGGCGAAGGCGCGATTGTGGCGATCGCCGACATCAACCTCCAAGCCGCCGAGAAGACGGCAGCCGAAATCGGACCGGCCGCCTATGCGGTGCGGCTCGACGTCACCGATCAGGCCTCGATCGATGCGGCGATTGCCGCGGTCGAGAAGAAGGCGGGCGGGCTCGACATCCTGATCAACAACGCCGCTTTGTTCGACATGGGGCCGATCGTCGAGATCAGCCGCGCCAGCTACGACAGGCTGTTCGCGGTCAATGTCGCCGGCACGCTGTTCATGCTGCAGGCGGCCGCCCGCTCGATGATCGCGCGGGGCAAGGGCGGCAGGATCATCAACATGGCGAGCCAGGCGGGAAGGCGTGGCGAGGCGCTGGTCGCGGTCTACTGTGCCACCAAGGCGGCGGTCATTTCGCTCACCCAGTCGGCCGGGCTCGACCTGATCAGGCACGGCATCAACGTCAATGCGATCGCGCCCGGCGTCGTCGATGGCGAGCACTGGGATCATGTCGATTCGCTGTTCGCCCGATACGAGAACCGGCCGAAGGGCGAGAAGAAGAAGCTGGTCGGCGAGAGTGTTCCTTTCGGCCGCATGGGCCGCGCCGAGGACCTCACCGGCATGGCGGTGTTCCTGGCCAGTGCCGAGGCCGAATACATCGTCGCCCAGACCTACAATGTCGATGGCGGCCAGTGGATGAGTTGAGGATAGCGCTCCTCTCCCCGTTCACGGGAAGAGGATGCCGGCAGGCAGGTGAGGGGCAGCACCGTCCCGGCAAAAGCTGGCGCCGCCCCTCATCCGACCCTTCGGGCCACCTTCTCCCCGTGAACGGGAGAAGGAAACGGCCTCTACGAAAGGCGTTTTGACATGACGACAAAACTCTCGCTCGCCAATCTCAGCAAGCTGCCGAAGGGCGTTGCGGTGCCAGCCTACGGTCGCGCGGCGCTGAAGGCCGGCATCGTGCATTTCGGCGTCGGCAATTTCCACCGCGCGCATCAGGCCGTCTATCTCGACGATCTGTTCAATGCCGGCGAGGGTCGCGACTGGGCGCTGGTCGGTGCAGGGGTGTTCGAGGGCGAGAAGGCCGGCCGCGCCAGGCTCGCCGAACAGGACTGGCTGACCACCGTGGTCGAGCAGGACGAGGGCCATATGGCGGCCCGCGTCACCGGCGCGATGATCGACTATCTGGTGCCTGGCGATACGGCGGCGATCATCGACAGGCTGGCCGATCCGGCGATCCGCATCGTCTCCTTGACCATCACCGAAGGCGGCTATTTCATCGACCCGGCCTCGGGCTATTTCAATCCCGAGCATCCCGACATCGTCGCCGACGCCAACGATCCGGAGCATCCAAAAACCGTGTTCGGCCTCATCCTGGCCGGACTGGCGCGCCGGCGCGGGGCGCGCGTGGCGCCCTTCACGGTGATGTCCTGCGACAACATCCCCCACAACGGCCGCGTCACCTCCGACGGCGTCATCGGCCTTGCCCGGCTGTTCGACCGCGATCTCGCGATCTGGGTAGCCGGCAATGTCGCCTTCCCGAACGGCATGGTCGACCGCATCACGCCCGCCACCGGCGACCGCGAACGCGGCATCCTGGCCAAGGACTTCGGCGTGGAAGACGCTTGGCCGGTGTTCTGCGAACCGTTCCGGCAATGGGTGCTGGAGGACAAGTTCCCGACCGGTCGCCCGGCGCTGGAAAAGGTCGGCGTGCAGTTCGTGCCCGACGTCTCGCCCTATGAGCTGATGAAGATCCGCATCCTCAATGGCGGCCATGCCACCATCGCTTATCCGGCCGGGCTGATGGACATCCATTTCGTGCATGAGGCGATGCAGGAACCGCTGGTGCGCGGCTTCCTGGCCAAGCTTGAGCACGAGGAGATCATCCCGACCGTGCCGCCGGTGCCGAACACCGATCTTGAGGATTATTACCGGCTGATCGAGCGCCGTTTCTCCAACCCCAAGATCGGCGACACGGTGCGCCGGCTCTGCCTTGACGGCTCGAACCGGCAGCCGAAATTCATCATCCCGACCATCGCCGACCGGCTGAAGGCAGGCGCCGGTGTGACCGGTCTGGCGCTCGAATCCGCGTTCTGGTGCCGCTACTGTTTCGGCACCACGGACAGCGGCGCGGTGATCGAAGCCAACGACCCGAACTGGGACCGCATGCAGGCCACGGCCCGGGCCGCGAAAACCGACCCGCTGGCCTGGCTCGCCATGGAGGATATCTATGGCGACGTCGGCAAGGCGCCGGCCTTCGCCGGCGCCTTCTCCCATGCGCTGAACACGGTCTGGGGCGTGGGCGCCCGCGAAACGCTGACATGGTACCTGGCCGGCTCGCTCTGAGCCGGCGGCCCGCATAACGCGGACGGTAGCGCGGGGCAAAACGCGCATATAGAGTGCGCCCATGCTCCATGCCGCTGCTCCTTCCTTGCCCCTCTTGCCACAGCCGGAACGGGCCTGGGGAGCGGGAGCTATCCGTCTCGATGCCTCGCCCCTGACAGCCAGTCGGACGCAGCCCCGCTGATGCCGGCCTGTCTCGCAGCCATCGATGTCGGCACCGGCAGCGCCCGCGCCGGTATTTTCGATCGTCATGGCACGCTGCTCGGCCGCGCCGAGCGGCCGATCGCCATGAACCAGGCGACCGCCGGCCATTACGAGCAGGATTCGGAAAACATCTGGGCAGCCGCCTGCGAGGCCATGCGCGCCGCGCGCTCGCTCGCCAATGTGGCGGCAGAAGATGTCGTCGGCATCTCCTTCGACGCCACCTGTTCCACCGTGTTCCGTGGCCGCAACGGCGAACAGGTCGGCGTCTCGCTCAAGGGCGAAGACCAGGTTGGCGCTGCGCCCAAAGGCGAAGACCAGGTTGGCGCCGCGCCCAAAGGCGGCGACCGCTGGGACACGATCGTGTGGATGGACCACCGCGCGCTGGCCGAGGCCGACGAATGCACGGCTACGCGCCATCGGGTGCTCGACCATGTCGGCGGCGTGATGTCGCCCGAGATGACGACGCCGAAGCTGATGTGGGTGAAACGGCATCTGCCGGCGGCGTGGGCCCGCATCGGCCAGATCTTCGACCTCGCCGATTTCCTGACCCACCGGGCCTGCGGCTCGCTCGCCCGCTCGCAATGCACGCTCACCGCGAAATGGACCTATCTGGCGCATGAGCCGTCCGGCTGGCGCCCGGATTTCTTCGAGGCCGTCGGGCTGGGCGATATTTTCGAACACGGCGCGCTGCCGGAGCGGGCGAGCCCGGTCGGCGCCGATCTCGGCCCGCTGACGCCTCAGGCGGCTGAAGCGCTCGGCCTTTCCACAAGCTGCCGCGTCGGCGCCGGGCTGATCGACGCCTTCGCCGGCACGCTCGGCGTCATCGGCGGCCTGTCCGATCTCGACCGGCATCTGGCGCTGGTCGCCGGCACGTCGAGCTGCGTCATGGCGATGTCGGCCGAGCCGCGCGGTTTCGCCGGCGTCTGGGGCCCGTATCTCGCCGTCGCGCTCCCCGCGCTCTGGCTGAGCGAGGGCGGACAATCCGCCACTGGTGCGCTGCTCGACCATCTGATCCGCTGGCGCGGCGGCGAGCCGGACGCGGCAACGCACCGGCGCATCGTCGAGCGGGTGATGGAGCTGAGAGCCGAACACGGCCTCGATCTGGCCGGCCGGCTGCACGTTCTGCCGGATTTCCACGGCAATCGTTCACCATTGGCCGACCCGCATGCGCTGGGTGTCATCAGCGGGCTGACGCTGGACACCTCCTTCGACAGCCTGTGCCAGCTTTATTGGCGGAGTTCCGTCGCCATCGCGCTCGGCATCCGCCATGTGCTGGAGACGCTGAATGCCAATGGCTATGTCATCGACACGCTGCATGTCACCGGCGGCCACACCCGCAACCCGCTCCTGATGGAGCTTTATGCCGACGCCATCGGCTGCGCGGTGGTCGAGCCGCCGGCGGGCGACCCGACGCTGCTCGGCACCGCGATGGTCGCGGCCGCGGCGGCCGGACTGCACCCGACGCTGACCGAGGCCTGCGCCGCCATGCATCAGCCCGGCCGGCAGCGACTGCCGAACCCGGCAGCCCGCGACCGCTTCGACCGCGACTATCGCGTCTTCCTGGAAATGCACCGCCAGCGTCGGGCGCTGGATGCGCTGATCTAGCGCCCGACGCCGGGCTCCGACCCTAGCGGCGGGCGGCAAGGCTCCGGGGCTGCGGCTGGTCGAAATCGAACGGGAACAGCCCGGTGATCGCCTCCTCGATGGCGGCTTCCGTTTCCGGCAGGGCCGGCGTCAGCGGCAGCCGCACCTCGGGGCTCAGGCCCAGCAGGCGGTGCATGGCGTATTTCACCGGAACCGGGTTGGTCTCGCACTCCAGCGCTGCGACCAGCGGTTCCAGCCGGCGCTGGATCGTGCGCGCCGAAAGCTGGTCGCCCTGGCGGCAGGCGCGATGCATGTCGGCGCACAGCCGTGGCGCCATATTGGCCACGACCGAGATCGTGCCCACGCCGCCCGCGCTGTTGAAGGCGAGCGCCGTGGCGTCATGCCCCGAAAACTGCAGGAAATCCTGGCCGGCCAGCTTCGTCGTGCGTTCGACGCGGCTAAGGTCGCCGGTGGCGTCCTTGATGCCGATGATGGCCGGGAAGGCGGCAAGCCTGCGCACTGTGTCGGGCAACAGGTCGACACCGGTGCGGCATGGCACATTGTAGAGAATGATCGGGATGGTCGTCGCCTGCGCGATGGTGGCGAAGTGGCGGTAGAGACCCTCCTGGCTCGGTCTGTTGTAATAGGGCGTGACGATGAGCGCCGCATCCGCGCCGCATTCGGCGGCGGCGAGCGTCGACAGGATCGTTTCCAGCGTGCTGTTCGAGCCGGTACCGGCGATGACCGGTACTTTGCCGGCAACAATTTCCACCGCGCGGCGCGTCACCGCGAGGTGCTCGTCCGGCGTCAGCGTCGGCGCCTCGCCGGTGGTGCCGCAGACCGCGATGCCGTCTATGCCCTGGTCGAGCTGCCAGCGAATGAGGAAATCGAGACCGGCCATGTCGACCGCTCCCTTGCGGAACGGTGTCGGCAGGGCCGAGATGGCGCCCTTGAAGCGCGTTCTGTCGATATCGGCAACCATGGTGGTGAACCTCTTTTCTCAAAGCCCGTTCCGGACTTCGCCGGCGGGTGCCCGCGGGGCACTTGCGCGGCCGGCGGGATGCGTCCGGGAACGTGGCGGCATGTGAACGATGCCGGCCGGCGCGGAGGCCGACCGGTTTTCAGGGTCAGTTGAAAAGCGAAAGCCGCGCATCGTCGGGCGCCAGGCTGACGCAGCCGGCCCTGTGGTCGCTTTCCGTCTCCGCGAAATGGATGGCCGAAGCCTTGTCGGCGAAAACACCGCCGGTGGAGCCGCGTTCGTCGCGGGCGATCCAGCGTCCTTCATGGTCGCGGCCCACCAGGAAACGGTGGCTCGTAGAAGGAGGCTCCGAAATCAGGGAATTGCGCATGGGTGTCTTCCTTGCCGCTAACGATCAGGCGACGAGATGCTGGAAAGTGGTGATGGCGGCGAAGAAGATGCCGACCACCAGGAAAAGCCGGGCAAACATCAGCGGCTCGGTGACTTCGCCTGCGCGCCGGTTGTCGTTCAGCGCGCGCGCCGTGCGGGCCAGCGCCTGCGGATGGTGGCTGCCTCTATAGGTGTGGAACCTGTGCATGTCTTTTTCCTTTCGTGCATCGCCGCAGGCCTGAGCCGGGCGGTTGCAGCCGGAAAATAGGAGCCCCGACATAAGGGTTCGAGTGAGAAGGCCGCGTCAAAAAATAAGGAATTCATAAGGATAGGGCCGGGCGGCGAGCGTCCAATGCCAATCAATTAATTGAGCGCTCGCGCGCAAAATACGGCATTTGCCGTATTTACCGCGGCCGCCACATCGTGAAGTTCGCTGGAATTTGGTGGACGTATCGCGGGGCTTCGATGGGGTGGCGGGGAAACGATCGCGCGCGCGGCGCTATGCCCGCCGGGCTGGCAATCGTGTTCGGCACGGCGCTGTTCGTCCTCGCGGCGCTTGTGTCGTCCACGACGGCCCAGGCCGGAACGCCCACGACAACCACGTTCTTAGTGTCGCCCAATCCAGCCGCGGAGGGAGGTACTGTTAATTTTAGTGTTGCCGTCAGAAACGCGGGTCTTGGTCCAACGCCGACTGGACTGGTGAACGTGAAAGTAAATGGGGGGTCGGCCATCACCGTCGTCCTGGCTTCCGACGGAACGAGTTCGTGGAGTTCGGGCTCAATGGCTGCGGGCGCTTATCTGATCGATGCCCAATATCCCGGCGATGCGAACAACGATCCAAGCACATCGGCTTCGATTACACTGGTCGTCAAGACGCCCATCACCATCAACCCCGCCACCTTGCCGGTCCCCGCCGTCGGCGTGGCCTACAGCACGACATTCACCGCTTCCGGGGGGACAGGATCTTCTACGTTTTCCACAACCGGCGCTATTCCGGCGGGCATGTCCCTTAGCGCCAACGGCGTATTATCCGGCACGCCGACGCAGGCCGGACCCAACAATTTTACCATCAAGGCGACAGACGCCAGCGGTTGGTCTGGCGAACAGGGCTATACGCTGGTCGTGAACTCGACGCTCACGATCACGACTGCCAGCTTGCCGCAAGCCAGGGTAGCGGATACCTACACACAGTCCCTGTCCGCGTCGGGCGGAATCGCGCCCTACAGCTACACGATAACGTCAGGTTCCCTGCCTGCCGGTTTGGGATTGGCTGCGGACGGCACGATTTCCGGCACGCCTACGCAGGCCGGTGCTTTCAACGTCAACGTTATGGTGACGGATTCAGTCGGACAACAGGCATCGGCTTCAGCTCAACTCTCCTTGGCCGTGCAGGCGCCATCCCTTGCCATCACGCCTCCCACCCTGCCAGCCCCCGTCCTCGGATCGGCTTACAGCCAGACCGTGGTCGCATCGGGCGGCACAGCGCCATACTCCTATGCGATAACGTCAGGCGCTTTCCCCGCCGGTTTGAGTCTCAATCCAACGACGGGCGAGATCTCCGGCACGGCGATAGAAGCGGGCGGCTTCAGTTTCACGGTCGCCGCGAGGGACAGTTCCACGGGCGTCGGTGCTCCGTTTATGGCCAGCCAAGGCTACACCTTCACAATTACTGCCCCAACAATCTCGCTCACCCCGAACCGCCTTCTCGATCCGGCAGTGGGGGTGCCTTATGCCCAGAAAGTGACCGCCTCGGGAGGCTCGGGGTCCTATACCTATTCGGTCTTCGGTGCCTGGCCTGGCGGGTTGACGCTTTCGCCCGACGGCAACATCACCGGCACGCCAACGCAAGCGGGCATGTTCCGTTTCACGATCACCGCGACCGATCGCAGCGGCGGTTTCTCCGGCGGCCAGATGTATGAAATCACAATTGGCTCGCCAACGATCACCGTTGCCGGAAATCCATCCGACGCCACCGGCGGGGTGCCTTACACCGGCAAAGTGACCGCTTCCGGAGGGACCGGGCCGTACAGGTTTGAAATCTTGACCGGCGCCCTGCCGTCCGGGCTGACACTGGACCCCGGCGGCACGATCTCAGGTACACCGAGTGTCTCCGGCAGCTTCGACTTCACCGTCAAGGCCACCGACGATTCGACGGGAACGGGCGCCCCCTTCTTCGGCACCAAACAGATGACGCTGAAGGTGGCAGCCCCGGGAATCGCGATCGGGCCAAGCAGCCTGCCGAACGCGACCGGCGGCGTCGTCTACAGCCAGGCGTTGGACGCGTCTGGCGGCGTCGGCCCCTACAGCTTCTCCGTCTTGTCGGGCGCCATGCCCGCCGGCATCAACCTGAGCACCAAAGGTGTGGTTTCCGGTACGCCGACGGTGTCGGGATCGTTCGATCTCACCGTCCGGGCGGCCGACAAGTTCGGCTTCACGGGCGATCAAAAATACACGCTGGTTGTCGCCGCGCCGGAAATCAGGCTCACGCCGGCTTCGCTCCCCGCCGGGGTGGGGGGCGATGCCTATGCGCAGGTGCTGAACGCCACGGGCGGCACCGGCCCCTACAGCTTCGCCGTCAGCGACGGCGCGCTGCCCTCGGGCTTGACGTTGAATACCGACGGCACGCTGTCGGGCACGCCGGCGCAAGCCGGCAGTTTCGCCGTCACGGTGACCGCCACCGACGCGCATGGCTTCGCGGGAACGCAGGCCTATGCACTCGCCATCTCCGCCCCGCTTCCTGTGGCGAAGAATATCAGCGTGGATGTCCTGGCCGGAACCTCGGCGAGGATAAACCTGACGGCCGGCGCGACAGGCGGACCGTTCACGACGGCATCGGTCGTCAGCCCACCTGCCGCTGAGCACGGCAGGGCGTCGATCGAGGGCAATGGCGGCAACTACGAACTGGTCTTCGCTTCCGCCGCCACCGCGTCCGGCAAGGTGGCGATTTCCTACACGGTGTCGAACAAATGGGGCGCTTCGGCGCCCGCGACCATCACCTTCAACGTCGCTGCCCGGCCCGACCCGGCGCGGGACCCGGAAGTGACCGGCCTTATCGCAGCGCAGATAGAATCGGCGAACCGCTTTGCCGCGGCGCAAATCCGCAATTTCAACGGGCGGCTGGAGCAGCTGCACAGCGAAAGCGAGCGGCAGGCCGGTTCGGTCAATATCCAGCTGGGTCTCAGCGAGAAGACCAATGCGCGCAAGCCGCTCTCCTATGCCGAGGACGAGCGCGGCACGGCGCGGTCCGGCACCACGCTCGGCTTTCCGATGGACAGGCTTTCGGGCGAGCCGGCCGCGAACGCTGCGCCGAAGGCCATGGCGTTCTGGGCCGGCGGCTTCGTCAATTTCGGCCAGCGCGACAATGGCGGCATCGACATCAAGAACACGCTGGCTGGCGTCAGCGGCGGCGTCGATTATCGCTTCTCGCCGCGCTTTGTCGGTGGCATCGGTTTCGGTTATGGCCGCGACATCGCCGACATTGGCGAAAACGGCACGAGAAGCCAGGCGCAGGCGATCAGCATCGCCGCCTATGGCAGCTACAATCCCGTCGCCAATGTCTTCGTCGACGGCCTGCTCGGCTACAGCCGGCTCGATTTCGACAGCCGCCGCTTCGTGACGAACGGAGGTGGTTTCGCTGAAGGCGGCCGCGACGGCCAGCAGCTGTTCGGCTCGCTCACCACGGCCTACGAACACCGCCAGGATGGCCGGTTGCTGTCGCCCTATGGCAGGCTCGAAGCGTCATGGTCGCGGTTGGATGCCTACACCGAGACAGGCGCCGGTCCCTACAATCTGACCTATGGCGCGCAATCGCTGTCGACGGTGGCCGGCGTGCTGGGCCTGCGGGCCGAATATGCGATGCCGATGGCCTGGGGCGTGTTCACGCCAAAGGCGCGGCTTGAATACACGCATGATTTCAGCGGCTCCAGCCGCGCCTCGATGGGTTATGCCGACCTCGGCAACGGCTTGCCTTATGGCTTCGACGTCAAGGCCGAAAGCCGCGACTATCTCGGGCTGGGACTGGGCTTCGAGGCCAGTATCGCCAATGGCTGGCTGTTCGGCTTCGACTACAGCACCGCGCGCGGCACCGGCGGCAATGCGCAGGACCACACCATGGCGGTGAAAATCGGCGCGCGGTGGTGAGCCACAGCCGTGGTGGGGTCACGCGCTATGCCGACGCAACGATTGCGGCGAGATTGTCGTTGAGTTTCCTGGCCGCGGCGCGGAAATCGGCCAGCCGGGAGGCCATGGCTTCATCCAAGGTTGCGGCGGCGGATGCGCCCATCGCCCGTTCGAGGCTTTCCTTGTATTCGGGGATCGCCGCCCAGTCGGCCACCGTCGTGTCCATCACCTCGAGATGATACTGGAAACCATAGGCGTGGCGGCCCCAGCGGATGGCCTGCGTGGCGCAGGCGGCGTTGGCGCCGAGGATTTCCGCGCCCTGCGGCGGCTTCGAGATCTCGGCGCCATGCCATTGCAGGCATTCGACGGTCGGTCCCAATCCGGCAAAGATCGGATCGGCCCGCCCGGCATCGGTGAGCCCGACCGTCGTCAGTCCGACTTCCGGCGTCTTCATCGGCCCGACGGTGCCGCCGAGCGCGGCGCCCAGCAATTGGTGGCCGAGGCAGATGCCGAGATAAGGACGCTTGAGCTCCATCACCCAGCGGCGGATCGCGGCCTTCTCCGCCACCAGCCATGGATGGGTCGCTTCCTGCCACACGTCCATCGGCCCGCCGAACACGGCGAGAAGGTCGAACCCGTCGAAGGAGGGGATCGCCTCGCCGGCATCCAGCTCCACCGGCACCCATTCATGCCCCTGTTCCGCCCAGAATTCGCGAAAAATACCGGGATGCTCGACATCGACATGCTGGAAGACGAGAATGCGCATGATCGTTTCCCTATGGCCTGGAGGCCTGTTGAAAAGAAGCCGGGTCGACGGAGCCAATAAACATGGAGGCGCCGGGTTCCCAATGATCCAGATCGGATGTTTTGGCGTAACAACCGCAAGGTGCACCGCGCGGCGCGGCGGCGGTTTTGTTGACAAGCTCCGGCCGTTTCCGGCAAGAGCCGGCAAATCAGCCACTGGACTTCGTTCATGACCAATGTCGCCCTGACCGGACTTGCCCGCGATCTCGCCCGGCGCGCCGCCGACAACAAGCCGGTCCGCATCGGCGTCATCGGCTCCGGCGAAATGGGCACGGATCTGGTCACCCAGGGCATGCTGATGCCGGGCATCGAGATTTGCGCCATCTCGACGCGGCGCCCGCACACCGCGCGCGACGCCATCCGCATCGCTTATGGCGACGAGGCGATGGCGTGCGAGGCTGACACCCAGTCGAAGGTGACCGCCGCCATCGAGGCCGGCAAGATCGCCATCACCTCCAATGAGATGCTGGTCACCAACCCGCTGGTCGACGTGGTGATCGACGCCACCGGCAAGCCCGGCGTCGCCGCAGATTTCTGCTTGTCGGCGATGGAGCACGGCAAGCACCTGGTGATGATGAATGTCGAGGCCGACGTCACCATCGGCTGCCTCTTGAAGCGGGAGGCCGACCGGCTGGGCGTCGTCTATTCGCTGGGCGCCGGCGACGAGCCATCCTCCTGCATGGAACTGATCGAATTCGTCTCGGCGCTCGGCTGCACGGTGGTGGCGGCCGGCAAGGGCAAGAACAATCCACTCAACCACGACGCCGTGCCCGACGACTATCGCGCCGAAGCCGAACGCCGCAACATGAACCCGCGCATGCTGGTCGAGTTCGTCGACGGTTCCAAGACCATGGTCGAGATGTGCGCCATCGCCAATGCCACCGGCCTGGTGCCGGACCGACCCGGCATGCATGGCCCGGCCGCGCATCGCGACGAACTGGCGAAGGTGCTGATCCCGCGCGCCGACGGCGGCGTGCTGTCGAAGAAGGGCGTGGTCGACTACACGATCGGCAAGGGCGTGGCGCCCGGCGTCTTCGTCATCGTTGAGGCGACGCATCCGCGCATCATCGAGCGGCTGGACGATCTGCATGTCGGCAAGGGGCCGTATTACGGACTGTTCAGGCCCTATCACCTGACCTCGCTGGAGGTGCCGCTGACGGCGGCGCGCATCATGCTTTACGGCAAGCCCGACATGGTGCCGCTGCCGAGACCTGTGGCCGAAGTCTGCGCGGTTGCCAAGCGCGACCTCGCCGCCGGCGAGACCTTCGATGCGATCGGCGAAACCTGCTACCGCTCCTGGACGATGACGGTGGAGGACGCCCGGGCGCAGCGCGCGCTTCCCGTCGGGCTGCTTGAGGGCGGCAAGGTGCTGAAGGCCGTGAAGAAGGGCGAATTGATCACCGCCGGCAACGCCGCGCCGGACACCTCGACGCGGCTCTACGCGCTGCGCCAGCGGCAGGACGAGATGCTCTACGGGGCGGGCTAGTTTTTCTACTTGCCGAGTTCGACCGACCTCGCCCGCGCCGCTTCCACGGCCTCGGTGACAAGCGTCTTCAGCCGGTCGCCACCCATCAAAACGCCAAGTGCCGCCGCCGTGGTGCCGTTCGGGCTGGTCACCTGCTGGCGCAAAAGGCCGGGGTCTTCCTTGCTTTCGGCCGCCAGCGAGGCGGCGCCATAGACGGTCTGCATGGCGAGCAGCCGGGCCGTTTCCGCCGGCAGGCCGGCCTGTTCGGCGGCCGCCGTCAGGCACTCGATGAAGTGGAAGATATAGGCCGGGCCGGAACCCGAAACCGCGGTCACCGCATCCATCAGCCCCTCGTCGTCGATGGTGGCGACGGCGCCGCTGGCCGAGAGCAGATCGGCCACAGTGGTGCGTGTCGCTTCGGAAACCAGGCTGTTGGAAAACACCACCATCATGCCCTTGCCGATGGCGGCGGGCGTGTTGGGCATGCAGCGCACGATCGGCGTGCGTTCGCCGAGAATGCCGGCGAAGGTGGCGACCGGCGTGCCGGCAGCAACGCTGACGAAGGTGGTCGCGCCATTGCCCAGCCGCTTGTAGGCTTCCGTCACCTCGCGGATCACTTGCGGTTTCACGGCAAGGACAACAAAGGCGGGGGTGGAAGCGGACGGAATGTCGCCGGCATCGGCGGCCACGGCACAGCCCAGCGCTGCCGCGCGGGCCCGCAAGGCCTCGTTCGGTTCGACCACGAACACATCGGCCGGTTTCAGCTTGGCCGATTTCAGCCAGCCGACCAGCATGGCGTAACCCATATTGCCGCAACCGGCCAGAACGAGCTTGATGGTCATGAAAAGCCTCCCGGAAAGCCTTTCCATAGACGCTCGCGCGGCGCGGGGAAAGACCGGACGCCAGGGCGCAATTTTCCGAAATGTGTGTGCCAGCCGCAGGGCCCGATGGCCGGGTTCGGCCAAAACCCGCGCGTATGGGCGCTGTGAAGGGGCATCGGCACCGGCGGCGATTCTTAATTATCGCTTCACCGTCCCTTGTTAATGCTGGGTCCAGGAAAGTAGTGATGCGGCCCTGTTTGTGTCATCGTCCGGCTCTGGCGGTGCCCATGCCGAAGGCAGGGGCCTAGGATGCCTGCGCGAACCATTGCGAAGGCGGGGGTATAGAGTGTCTGCGCGAACCATGGCGAAGGCCTCGATAAAGGGGACGGCAGCGGAGATGCCGGCCGGCGGGAATAGCGGCGTGGGTGAAACAAAATCGATCTTGGGCATTCCGGTCGCGAGTCTCGGTTGGGAAGAGGCGCTGTCGCTTCTGACCGGGCTGGTGCGCGAGAAGCGTTTCACCAAGATCACCTTCCTCAACGCCCACAATGCCAACACCGCCTGCGTCGATCCGGTCTTCGCCCATGCGCTGGACGATTTCATGATCCTTCCGGACGGCGTCGGCGTCGATATCGCTTCCAAGCTGCTTTATGGCGCGCCGTTTCCGGCCAATCTCAACGGCACCGACCTGGTGCCCGGACTTTTGCGGGCAATCGACGAACCGCTGACCGTCGGCTTGCTGGGCGCCACGCGCGAGAATGCCGAAGGCGCCTGCGAGCGGCTGCAGGAGATGGCGCCGCAACACCGCATCGTCGTCGTGCAGGACGGGTTTTTCTCGCCGGCGCAGGAGCCGGAAATCGTCCGCCACCTTGCCGAATTGCGCCCGGACATCCTGCTTGTCGCCATGGGCGTGCCGCGCCAGGAATTGTGGATTTCCCGCAATCTCGACGGGCGCCATTGCACCCTGCCATTCGCCGTCGGCGCGTTGCTCGATTTCATGAGCGGCTCGATGCCGCGCGCGCCGCTATGGGTGCGTCGGGCGCGGCTCGAATGGGTCTACCGGTTGATGCTCGAACCGGGCCGGCTCTGGCGCCGCTACGTCGTCGGCAATCCGCTGTTCCTGTGGCGTGTCATGCGCCAGAAGCTGACCGGCAAGGAAATGCTGGCCAGGCGGCAGCGGCTAGCCGACTGACGGCCGCGGTAACCAATCGACGCGGCCGTCGACGCCGAAGCTTATGGAAAATGAGCGGCGCGTGTCGCCCTCGCAACCGTCGTCGCGCGGCGCGATGGTTGCTCGCCTGTCCGGCGCCGGCATGGGACAGGATTGCGACATCGGTTTCGAGTTTACGGCATTTGACGGCGCTGGCACGGGATTGCGCCAACGATTTTTCGTGAAAATTCCCCTCCGCATACTTTAGCATGGCGAGTGATTTGGATTTCAGGGTGGCTTCATGGCTGACGTGATCGACGGGAAGAAGGTTGCCGAGGAAGTGGTCGGCAAGGTCAAGACTTTGAGCGGCGCGCTGCATGCCAAGGGGGCGAGCAGGCCCGGCCTTGCCGTGGTCATCGTCGGCGAGGATCCGGCCAGCCAGGTCTATGTCTCCTCGAAGTCGCGCACGGCCAAGGAATGCGGATTTCATTCGGTGCAGCACACGCTGCCCGCCGACACCACCGAGGACGAACTGCTCGGCCTGATCCACGACATGAACGCCGATCACGCCATCCACGGCATCCTGGTGCAGCTGCCGCTGCCCAGCCATATCGATGCCGGCAAGGTCATCCAGGCCATCGCGCCGGACAAGGATGTCGACGGTTTCCATTTCGTCAATGTCGGCAAGCTGGGCGCCGGCGAGATGGAAACCGCCTTCGTGCCCTGCACGCCGGCCGGCTCCATGCTCCTGATCGAGCGCGTGCGCGGCAAGGACCTGTCCGGTCTCAACGCCGTGGTCGTCGGCCGCTCCAACATCGTCGGCAAGCCGATGGCCAATCTGCTGCTCGCCGCCAATTGCACGGTCACCGTCGCGCACAGCCGCACCAAGGACCTGCCGGCGCTGGCGCGCACCGCCGACATTCTGGTCGCCGCCGTCGGTCGGCCGGAAATGGTCAAGGGCGATTGGGTCAAGCCGGGCGCCACCGTCATCGATGTCGGCATCAACCGCATCCCCGCGCCCGACAAGGGGCCGGGCAAGTCGCGGCTGGTCGGCGATGTCGCCTATGAGGGTGCGGCCCAGGTCGCCGGTGCCATCACCCCGGTTCCCGGCGGCGTCGGGCCGATGACCATTGCGATGCTGATGGCCAACACGGTCACTTCAGCCTATCTTGCCGCCGGCCTCGACCGGCCATCCTTCTGACCGCCCGCATCGAAAGAGCTCAGCTTTGCCGACGCCTTCAGTTCCTGTAGAACGGCCCATCATGGCGGACGCCGTTCAAGGCGGCAGGCGGTTTGCCTTCCTGCTGGTCGACAAATTTCCAATGTTTTCCGTGGCGGCGGCGATCGATGTCGTCCGCTCGGCCAACCGTCTGGTTGGCCGCGATTTCTATTCCTGGACCACCGTTTCGCCGGACGGCGATGCCGTCACCGCCTCCAACGACCTGCCGCTGAAGGTCGACTATTCGGTTGCCGACATTCCGGCGGTCGACATTCTGTTCGTCTGCGTGGCACTCAATCTCGAATTCCCCGGCAAGTCGAAGGTGCTCGGCGCCCTGCGCGCCTGGGGCCGGCGCGGCGGCGCGCTCGGCGCGCTGTCGGTGGGCTCCTTCGTGCTGGCCGAGGCCGGCCAGCTGGAAGGCCACCGCTGCACCATCCATTGGGAAAATCGCGCCGGTTTCATGGAGCGTTTCCCTGACATCGAATGCACCGGCAACGTCTTCGAGATCGACCGCAAGCGCTATACGTCGGCCGGCGGCACGACCTCGATCGACCTGATGCTGGAGATCGTGCGCGGCGATTTCGGCACCAACATCGCCAATGCGGTCGCCAACCAGTTCCAGCACGAGCGCATCCGCTCTGCCGGCGACCGCCAGCGTGTCGGCCCCGAACGCGATCTCACCGGCAAGTCGGAGAAGCTGCGCAAGATCGTCGAACTGATGGCCGATCATCTCGACGAACCCCTGTCGGCGGTCCAGCTCGCCAAGTCGGCCGGGCTCTCGGTCAGGCAGGTGGAGCGGCTGTTCCTGCGGCATCTCACCATGACGCCGGGGCGCTATTACATGCGGCTGAGACTCGAGCGGGCGCGCGAATTGCTGCGCCAGACCAACATGCCGATCCTCGACGTGGCGATCGCCACCGGCTTCACCTCGCATTCCTATTTCGCCCAGAGCTACCGGCTGCAGTTCGGCCGCCCGCCGAGCGAGGAACGCCGCACCGCCTATTGAAGCCAGTCCGTCGCTTGCCACGATGGCGCGGGTCACATAGCTTCCGCGCATCCATGCCTGTCGATTGGTCCCGAATCTTCCTGGAGTTTGCCTGATGCCTGTTCTTGCGCGGGTCGCCGTCGCGGCGATCGTGCTTTCATGGTCGACGGCAATCGCCGCCGCCGCCGATCGCACCATCGTCATCCTTGACGCGTCGGGTTCGATGTGGGGGCAGATCGACGGCAAGCCCAAGCAGGAGATCGCCCGCCAGTCGCTGCGCGGCGTCCTGCAATCCTTGCCCGCCGACAAGGAAATCGGCTTCATGGCCTATGGCCACCGCGACAAGGCGAGCTGCAAGGACATCGAGCTGATCGTACCGCCGGCGGCGGGCACGGCGAACGCCATCCTGAGCGCGGCCGATAATCTGAAATTCCTCGGCAAGACGCCGCTCGCCGCCGCCGTCAAGCAGGCGGCCGAGGCGTTGCGCTACACCGAAGGCACGTCCAAGGTGGTGGTCATCACCGACGGGCTGGAGAGCTGCGGCGGCGATCCCTGCGCGCTCGGCAAGGAGTTGAAGGCGGCCGGCACCGGTTTCGTCGCTGATGTCGTCGGTTTCGGCCTCAATGCCAATGAGGGCCGGGAGGTCGCCTGTCTGGCCGAGGCCACCGGCGGCAAATACATCCAGGCTTCCGACGAGAAGGGATTGCGCGAGGCGCTGACGGCAACGGTCGCGGCACCCGCTCCCGCTCCGGCGTCGACCTCTGCCCCAGCCCCGGCCGTTGCCGAGACGACACCCGCGACCACGCCGGCACCTCAGGCGCCGGCGGAGACACAGAAACCCGGGGTCAACTTCCAGCCGACGGTGACGCTCACCCAGGGCGGCGCGCCGGTGAAGGGCAGCAATATCTGGGAGATCTACAAGGCCGGCGCCGACGGCAGCCGCGGCTCCTATCTCGATACGCAATATGGCGACTATGCCGGCACGCTGGCGCCCGGCGCCTATGTCGTCGTGGCGCGGCTTGGCGAAGCGCGGGCCGAGCAGAAGCTGACGGTCGTTGCCGGCGAGACCTACAAACCGGCCTTCGTGCTTAATGCCGGCACGTTGCGCGTCCATCCGCGCCCGAGCGCCGGCGCCGAGGTCGATCCCGTCGCCCATATCGAGGTGAGCTATCCCGGCGATCGCGCCACCACCTATGGCGACGCGACCTTGGTGCTGCCGGCTGGCGAGCAGACGGTGACCGTCTCGATCGGCAGCGGCAAGAAGACGGAGACCGTGCAGCTCGCCGCCGGCCAGACGCTCGACAAGGACATCATCGTCGGCGTCGGCAGGGCGACGCTCAATGCCTATTACGCCGAGGGTGGCGACAAGGTGGACGGCAACGCCGTCTCGTTCCGGATCGTCAAGGCCGAGAAGAAGGCCGACGGTTCGCGCGAGGACATCGAGCGCGCCTATGGCGCCGGCGCGAAATTCGACCTGCCGCCCGCCGACTATGTCGCCATCGCCAACGCCGACCTCGCCAGCGCCGAGCAGCCTTTCACCGTCAAGGTGGGCGAGGCCAACAATATCAAGATCAATCTCAATGCCGGCGTTCTTATCATCAGCGCGCCGGGTGCCGACACGACGGAACTGTTCGCCAGGGATGCGCAGGGCAACCGCAAGTCGTTGGGGCTGGATTACGGCGACAAGCGCCAGGAGGCGGTGCCGGCCGGCGATTACATCGTCGTGCGCAACCTGCCCGACGACGGCGGTTCGAAGGAGATGCCGGTGACGGTGAAGCCCGGCGGCCGCACCGAGATCACTGTGCAGTAGGGACGGGCTTGGCCTCTATCTCCCCGCAAGGGGAGAAAGAGGCGCCGCCTAACTCACCCAAATGCACTGGCGCCATGGTCGGCGCGGGTGGCCATCTGGCGGAAGCCGGCAAACAATTCGCGGCCGAGGCCGAACTCGTGCTCCGACAGGTCGGCTGAAGCGGCCGGCCGCACCGCGAATTCACCGGCCTCCACCAGCACTTCCAGCGTGCCGGCATCGGCGTCGAGACGGACGATGTCGCCATCGTGCACGCGCGCGATCGGACCGTCTTCCAGCGCTTCCGGCGTCACATGGATCGCCGCCGGCACCTTGCCGGAGGCACCCGACATGCGCCCGTCGGTCACCAGCGCCACGCGCTGGCCGCGATCCTGCAGGATGCCCAGCACCGTCGTCAGCTTGTGCAGTTCCGGCATGCCATTGGCCTTCGGCCCCTGGAAGCGGATGACGGCGATGAAATCGCCGGTCAGTTCGCCGGCCTTGAAGGCATCGCTCAGCCCCTGCTGGCTGTGGAACACTTTCGCCGGCGCCTCGATGACGCGCCGCTCCGGCTTCACCGCCGAGGTCTTGATGATGGCGTGGCCGAGATTGCCGCTCAGCACCTTGAGGCCGCCGGTCGGCTGGAAAGCCTGCTTCACCGGCGCAAGCACCTTTGCGTCGCCGCTTGTTGCGGGCGCCGCCTCGCGCACCACCTGGCCGTCGGCGCCAAGCTTGGCCTCGACCGCATAGGGACGCAGGCCCTCGCCCCACACCGTCTGCACGTCCTCGTGCAGCAGGCCGGCGTCGAGCAACTCGCGGATCATGAAGCCAAGACCGCCAGCGGCGTGGAAATGGTTCACGTCGGAGAGCCCGTTCGGATAGACGCGCGCCAAAAGCGGCACGGCTTCCGAGAGATCGGAAATATCCTGCCAGGTCAGCTTGATGCCGGCCGCCGCCGCCATCGCGATCAGATGGATGGTGTGGTTGGTCGAGCCGCCGGTGGCGTGCAGGCCGACGACGCCGTTGACGAAGGAGCGCTCGTCGATCATGCGCCCGACCGGCGTATAGGCATTGCCCATGGCGGTGAGGCTGAGCGCGCGCTTGGCGGCTTCGCGGGTCAGCGCGTCGCGCAGCGGCGTGCCGGGATTGACGAAGGAAGCGCCCGGCGTGTGCAGGCCCATGATCTCCATCAGCATCTGGTTGGAGTTGGCGGTGCCGTAGAAGGTGCAGGTGCCGGGGCCGTGATAGGATTTGGATTCGGCTTCGAGCAGTTCGGCGCGGCCGCATTTGCCCTCGGCGTAGAGCTGGCGCACGCGCGCCTTCTCGTCATTGGGAATGCCGGAGGTCATCGGCCCGGCGGGAATGAACACCGCCGGCAGATGGCCGAAGGTGAGTGCCGCGATCACCAGCCCCGGCACGATCTTGTCGCAGACGCCGAGATAGACGGCGGCGTCGAACATGTTGTGCGAAAGCCCGATGGCCGCCGCCATGGCGATGACGTCGCGCGAGAACAGCGACAGTTCCATGCCGGGCTGGCCCTGGGTGACGCCGTCGCACATCGCCGGCACGCCACCCGCCACCTGCGCGATGCCGCCGGCTTCCGCCGCCGCCTGCTTGATCAGCTGCGGGAAGGTCTCGAACGGCTGATGCGCCGACAGCATGTCGTTGTAGGAGGTGATGATGCCGAGGTTCGGCACGCGGTCGGCGCCGAGCGCCACCTTTTCCGAAGGGCTGCAGACGGCAAAGCCGTGGGCAAGGTTGCCGCAGGACAGCACGGCCCGGTTGGCGGCGCGGCCGGAGGCTTCGCCGATGCGGCTAAGATAGATGTCGCGGCTGGCGCGCGAGCGCTCGCGAATCCGCTGGGTGATGGCTTCGATGTCTTTCCTGGCGGTCATGGCGTTCAATCCTGTTCGAACGAGGTCCCGGAGCGCGGCCTCCCTCCGGCCGGGACCGACGGCTTGGCTGCTTACGGCGCCCAGTAGATCTCCGCGGGCACGGGGGCGGCGTCGAGCACCGCGCGGATCGGCTTTTTCGGGCCGGGTCCCATCGCCTCGTCGAAGGCAGCGCGCTTTTCGGCGCCCTCGATGTGCACGGCGACGAAATCCGCTTCCAGGATGCGCGCCGCCGAAAGCGTCAGCCTCGGCTCGCCGGCGCTCACCGCATGCACCGGCAGCACGATGCGCGGCGAGGCGGGATCGAGCAGCGTCGGCAGCGTGTCGGCGTCGGGGAAGAAGGATGCGGTATGGCCATCGCCGCCCATGCCGAGAATGGCGACGTCGAGCGGCCAGGGCAGCGCCTTCAGCTCCTCATTGTCGGCACGCGCGGCATCCTCGATGCTGGCCGCCTCATGATAGAGCGGCACGAAACGCGCGGCGGCTGCCGCGTTCTGCAAGAGGTTCGCCGCCACCAGCCCGGCATTCGAGCGCGGCGAGGAGGCCGGCACGAAGCGTTCGTCGATCAGCGTCACGATGACCTTGTTCCAGGCGATCTGTTCCCGCGACAGTGCGGCGAAGAACTTCGCCGGCGTCGTGCCGCCGGAAACGGCCAGCAAGGCGGTGCCACGCCGTTCGACCGACCGGGCGAGCAGGGCGGCAACCTTGCCGGAAAGCGCGAAAGCCAGGGCCGCGCGGTCGTCGAATTCGTTCCAATGGTAAGCCATGGCTATCAGTTGCTCTCGTGCCAGGTGCGGCCGTCGCGCTCGATCAGCGCGATCGAGGCCGACGGTCCCCAGGTGCCGGCGGTATAACCCTGGGCGTCCTGCTTGGCGTTTTCCCAGGCGTTCTGGATCGGGTCGATCCACTTCCATGCCGCCTCGACCTCGTCGCGGCGCATGAACAGCGTCTGGTTGCCGCGGATCACGTCCATGATCAGGCGCTCATAGGCGTCCGGCGCGCGGCTTTGGAACTGCTGCGCGAAGCTCATGTCGAGCGAAATCTGGCGCAGCCGCATGCCGCCCGGGCCCGGGTCCTTGATCATGATGTATTGTTTGACGCCTTCGTCCGGCTGCAGGCGGATGACCAGCTGGTTGGCGAAGATCGGCCCGGCGCTGTCGCCGTTGAAGATCGAGTGCGGGATCGGCTTGAACTCGATGACGATCTCGGAAACGCGCGCCGCCAGCCGTTTGCCGGTGCGCAGGTAGAAAGGCACGCCGGCCCAGCGCCAGTTGGCGATCTCGGCCTTGATGGCGACGAAGGTTTCGGTGTTGCTCTCCGAGCCGAGTTCCTCGACGTAACCCTTGACCGGCCCGCCGGCGGAAGCGCCCGCGCGATACTGGCCGCGCACCGTGTGTTTCGGCGCCTCGGTGCCATTGATGCGCTTCAATGCACGCAGCACCTTGAGTTTCTCGTCGCGCACGGCATCCGCATCCATCGACGACGGCGCTTCCATGGCGACGAGGCACAGCAGCTGCAGCATGTGGTTCTGCACCATGTCGCGCAGGGCGCCGGCCTTGTCGTAATAGGTGACGCGGTCTTCCAGGCCGACGGTTTCGGCGACCGTGATCTGCACATGGTCGATATGCGCCGAATTCCACAACGGCTCGTAGAGCGCGTTGGCAAAGCGCAGCGCCATCAGGTTCTGCACCGTCTCCTTGCCGAGATAATGGTCGATGCGGAAGATCTGGCTTTCGTGGAAATCGTCGCCGACCAGATCGTTCAGCGCCTGCGCCGAAGCGAGGTCGCGGCCGATCGGCTTTTCCACAACGATGCGGGAAGCCGGCGTGATCAACTCATGTTTCTTGAGCTGGTCGGAAATGGAACCGAACAGCGACGGCGACACGGCCATGTAGAAGGCGCGGATCGCCGTGGAGGCGCCGATCGCCTTCTTCAGCGCGTCGAAACCGGTGCCGGTGGTGGCGTCGGCCGGCACATAGGAAAGCCGTGCCAGGAACTTCTCCAGCTCCTTCTCGTCGACATCGGCGGCGGCGACATGGCTGGCGATGGCCTTGCGGGCGAAGGTGCGGAATTCCTCGTCGCTCATCTTGGTGCGCGAGGTGCCGATGATGCGGGTCGGCTCGGAAAACTGATGGTCGCGCTGGCGATAATAGAGCGCCGGCAACAGCTTGCGCTCGGAAAGGTCGCCCGTGCCGCCGAAAATGATGAAGTCGAACGGGTCGACGGGGATGATCTGCCTTGTCATGCTCTATCCGATCTCGCGCGCTGCTTTCGCCATTCAACGGGTGCGTCACCATGCGCTAACAACACTGCCGCAATGCGACGAAAGCCGATATAATCTAATCGATTTAATTTTACCAGTGTAATGGTGACACAGCATCGCCCTTGACACTGGTCCAGCACGGACGATGTTCCTTGCGCGATAGTGTCGCCACGCTTGCGTCCGGCAGAGAATAGGGCGCCTTAGCCAAAAGGCCACAGGAGAAGCCAGGTATGGACGGACATCTTTCGAGCACGGTGGCGGAAGGCCGCAGCTTCCGCCAGATCATCGGCGGCAAGCAGGTGGACGCCGTTTCCGGCCTGCGCATCGATGTCGCCTGCCCCTCGGACGGCCAGGTTTTCGCCTCCATCCCCGCCTCCGGCCAGGCCGATGTCGATCTGGCCGTCGCCAGTGCCCGCCATGCCTTCGAGCACGGCCCTTGGGCGAAAATGCCGGCGGTGGAACGCGGCCGCTGCCTGACCAGGCTGTGCCATCTGGTCGAGAAGCACAGCGCCGAACTCGCCGCGCTGGAATCGCGCGACACCGGCAAGCCGGCGCGGCAGGGCAAGGCCGACGTCGCCGCCACCATGCGTTATTACGAATTCTACGGCGGCGCCGCCGACAAGATCCATGGCGACACCATTCCTTTCCTCGATGGTTACACCGCGCTTACATTGCGCGAGCCGCATGGCGTCGTCGCCGGCATCATCCCCTGGAACTACCCGCTGCAGATCCTGGCGCGGGTGGCCGGCGCAGCGCTCGCCATGGGCAATACGCTGGTGGTGAAACCGGCCGAGGATGCCTCGCTCACCACCATCCGCATGGCGGAACTGGCGCTGGAAGCCGGCATCCCGGCGGGCGTCTTCAACGTCATCACCGGTTATGGCCGCGAGGCCGGCGCGCTGTTGTCGGGCCATCGCGACGTCGACTACGTCACCTTCACCGGCTCGCCGGCCACAGGCACGTCGATCCAGCAGGCGGCGGCCATCAACAATCGCGGCGTCACCATGGAACTCGGCGGCAAGTCGCCGCAGATGGTGTTCGCCGACGCCGATCTGGAAAAGGCGGTGCCGGTGCTGGTCAACGCCATCATCCAGAATGGCGGTCAGACCTGCTCGGCCGGCAGCCGCGTTCTGGTCGAATGGCCCGTCTACGACGAGGTCGCCAAGGCATTGGCCGAGCGTTTCGCCAAACTGGTCGCCGGTCCGCACGATGCCGATCTCGACCTTGGCGCGCTGATCAATCCACGCCAGCAGGCGCGGGTCGCCGGCATGGTGGCCGACGCCGAGAAGGCAGGCATAACCGTTCTGGCGCGCGGTTCGGTGCACAAGGATGCCCCGGCCAGCGGCTATTATTTCGCCCCGGCGCTGTTTGGATCGGTCGACCCCGCTGCAGCAATCGCGCAGGAAGAGGTGTTTGGCCCGGTGCTGACGCTGTTTGCCTTCGACGGCGAGGACGAGGCGGTCAAGCTCGCCAACGGCACCGAATTCGGCCTCGTCGCCGGCATCTGGACAAAGGATGGCGCCCGCCAGCACCGGTTGGCCAAGCGCGTGCGTTCCGGCCAAGTGTTCGTCAACGGTTACGGAGCCGGTGGCGGCATCGAACTGCCCTTCGGCGGCTTCAAGCGTTCCGGCCACGGCCGCGAGAAGGGTTTCGAGGCGCTCTACGACATGTCGGCGACAAAGACGGTCGTCTTCAATCATGGCTGAGCAGCCGACACCCGGCTGGTCTTGGCAGTGCTGCTTACCCTTTCCCCAAGGGAGGGTAATCTGCGCGGGGCTCTCGGCCGAAGTAAACTTCTCACAAGGATGAAAAATGCGCTTGAAGGATAAGGTCGCGATTGTCACGGGCGCCGCGTCGGGGTTCGGCGAGGGCATGGCCAAACGCTTCGCGGAGGAGGGGGCCAGGGTGGTGGTGGCGGACCTCAATGCCAAGGGTGCGGAGCGCGTCGCCGACGAGATCGGTCCGTCGGCGATTGCCGTGGCCAGCGACGTTTCAAGCCGCTCGGAAGTCGAAGAGATGGTCTATGCGGCCAAGAACACTTTCGGCCGCGTCGACATCATGATCAACAATGCCGGCTACACCCATCGCAATGGCGACATGCTGGCGGTGGACGAGGCGACCTTCGACCTGATCACCGCCGTCAACATGAAGGCGATCTATCATTCCGCGCTGGCGGTGGTGCCGATCATGGAGCGGCAGGGCGGCGGCGTCATCTTGAACACCGCCTCGACCGCCGGCCTGCGCCCGCGCCCGGGGTTGACCTGGTACAACGCCTCGAAGGGCTGGGCGATCACCGCCACCAAATCGATGGCGGTGGAACTCGCGCCAAAGAACATCCGCGTCAATTGCCTCTGCCCCGTCGCCGGCGAAACCGGAATGCTTGCCCAGTTCATGGGCGAGGACACGCCCGAGCTGCGCGCGAAATTCCGCGCCTCCATCCCGCTCGGTCGCCTGTCGACCCCGCTCGACATCGCCAATGCGGCGCTGTGGCTGGCCTCCGACGAAGCCGCCTTCATCACCGGCGTGGCGCTGGAGGTGGATGGAGGGCGGTGTATTTGAGGCCGCGCATCCTTCTCCCCTTGTGGGAGAAGGTGGCTCGGCGCGCAGCGCCGAGACGGATGAGGGGTGTTGGACGGAGCGCTGCCTGGGAGATGTGAGGTGATATTGGAGTGAGGCGCTGATCCTGAAACGTCTCGTTTCTTCCATCACCCCTCATCCGCCTTCGCTTCGCTCAGGCACCTTCTCCCACGAGGGGAGAAGGGAAGGGCGCCAAACCCACCGCTTCGCACGACACGAGATGTCCCTAGTCAGAAAACCAAGCACTTGGCTTTTCGTCCGCGACACGGACAGCTTCTCACCCGCGGTTGAGGAAGCCCTGGTAAACCCAGCCGCGCTTGTTCTGGTAGACGATCTCGCACCATTTGGCCTTGGTGCAGGAAATCACCTCGACGGCTGCCTTGCCGGGCACGGTCGCGATGGCGTCGGCGCCCTTTTTCGGGCCCGAACGCATGGTGACGGCGCGCAAGGTGGTGCCGTTGCCGGTTGCCTTGGCTTGCTTGGCATCGGCGGGTGCCGCCTCTTGCGTATCCTGCGTTTCATCCGCTGGCGGAATGCCTGCGGTCAGCGCCTTGTCGGGCTTGGCGTGTGGCACTGGCGGCTTGGCGATGACGGCTTCCGTGGGCGACGGGGCCTTGTTCGTCTCCGCATAGGCGCTCTGCGTCGTGTCGTCCGTAGCTGCCTCGTCGTCCGCGCTGGCATCGTCGGGATTGGCATCGCCCGGCTTGGCGACGACTACCGCCTTGGCGGCTTCCTGGATCGCGGCGGCCGACTGCGGGGCCGACGTGCCGTTGGAATTCACAGCGCTCGGCTCGGTGGAGGCAGGCTGGTTGACCGCGACAAGCGTCTGGGCGGGTTGCGGCTTTGCATCGGCCACGGCAGGCGTGGCGGCGGGCGTCTGTCCGGCGACCTGCACCGTCTTGGCCTGCGGCGCCGGCGCTTCGGTGGCCGGCGGATGCTTGGCTTCGGCGAAAGCCTGGCGCTCGCCGGTCGGCAGCGCCAGCCACAAGGCGATGCCGGCGACGCCGAGCAACGCGGCGGTACCGACCGCGGCGATCACCAGATGCGAATTCGTCTGTAGCTGCTGCCAGAAAGACGGCTTGGTGTTGTAGCCGAACTGCATCGAAATGCGATGCTGCTTGGGCCCGCCGAAACCGAGCGGCCCTTTCAAAACGGCCTCCAGCGGCCGCAACGACCGTTGGCCGGCAAGCCTGGGGCGGCCACCGCTCGGGTTTTGTTGTCCTGGCTGACGGTCCTGCCGTCCACGAAACAGAACTGGACCAATTTTGGCATCTGAGGTTCTGGTTACCCCCGAACACGGCCGACGTTCTTGCGATCGCGGTTGACAACACCTGGATCAGCGTCGGTCCCGAAATCCTGGCTGGCAACGCAAGGTTCGAGGTCTTCCGTTTCCAGCTTGTGGATCATCTTGCAGACGATTGTGGCATCTATGCGCCTTTGGCACCTCAACGGCAACGGGTGTCCACATATTCTGTGCATTTTTTGACTGTCGCGGGCGGGAAAACCTCGTTGTTTCCGCAACGTAAGGTACAGCTTGCCATTGTCGTCTGGCGCCGCCGAATCAGTCTCCGGTGTCGAAGCGGCACCCGTTTCGATTGGAAACCGGCCTTCCGCGGGGCCTGGAGCGGTCCGTGGGATATGCTGAAAGATGGGCTCGGGGATCTGCCCGGAAATGTGCAATGTCCCTGCAATCTTGCCGCGATAGCTGCCGGGTCAGGGACGAAAACCGGATCAGATCATGTCTTTCATCACCTTTCGCGCTGCCTGCGGCGCTGTTGCCGTGGCCTCGGTCGCGCTGCTTGCCGGCTGCGCATCCGACATCATGAAGAATTACATCGGCCAGCCGGTGGAAACGGTCATTCTCGACTACGGTCCGCCCTCTACCATCCTGGACATCGGTCGTGGCGAACGCGCCTATCAATGGCGCAAGGTTTCGACCAATGTTGTGCCCGGCTCGACCAGCGGCGAGATCAAGGACACCAGGCGCGGCACCCGCTATGAGGAAACCGTCAGGCCGGGTTATGTCGAGGAGCAGGAATGTTTCTACACATTCTATGCGCGCTGGTCCGCGGGGCGCTGGTATGTCACCAATTTCCGCAAGCCGAAGCTGGAATGCGAATGAAACGCCGGAAAAGCGCCGCGATGCGTCATTAGAGCGCTGCGCGTCCGTTCGGACGTGCAAAGGACGCTCTAACACTTTGAAGCGCCGGCATCGCCCGGTGTCGCGGGTGAAGGAAAGAAGAAAACCATGCGTATCCTGCTGCTCGAGGACGAGCCGGAGATGGCCTCGGTGCTGAAGACCGCGCTGGAGCGCCGTCACGTCATTGTCGATCACGTTTCGACCATCGCCGATGCCGAGGCGGCGGCCGCTTTCGGCCCCTATGATGCGCTGGTGCTCGACCGCCGTTTGCCTGACGGCGAGGGGCTCGACCTCATTCCGAAGCTACGCGCCAGCCGCATCGAGGCGCCGGTGCTGATGCTGACGGCACTGGGCGGCGTCGACGACCGCGTCGCCGGCCTCGACTCTGGCGCCGACGACTATCTGGCCAAGCCCTTCTCGGTGGAAGAGTTGATGGCGCGCCTGCGTGCCTTGCAACGGCGGCCGGCGGCGCTGCGCTCCGACCTCACGGTGGTCGGCCGGCTCACCTATGATTTCCGCCATCGCGAAGCGCTTGTCGGCGATAAGCCGCTTGACCTTCTGCGCCGCGAGCAACTGGCGCTGGAGGCGCTGATCCGCCGGCCGGGCCGCGCCGTGCTGCGCTCCACGCTGGAGGAATCGGTCTACGCCATGGATGACGAGATCGGCTCCAACGCGTTGGATTCGCACCTGTCCAGGCTGCGGCGCAAGCTCGACGAGGTCGATGCCGGCGTCGAGATCCGGGCGATCCGCAACCTCGGTTATCTGCTGCGCGCCGTCGCATGAGAAAGCCGCGTCCACGTTCGCTGCAATGGGTGCTGGTGCGCCGCCTGATCATACTGCAGGCGGTCATGCTGGTTGTCTTCCTCGGCTTGATCACGCTGGTGTTCTTCGTCGCGCAGCCGCGCCTGGTGGTCGATAATGAGGCAGCCGCCCTTGTCGTGGGAGAAGCGCTGGGCCGCGACGCGGCCGGCCAGCTCGTTCTGCGCGACACGGAAGAACTCACCAATTTCCGCAAGAGCTTTCCGAACATGTGGTTCGTTGCACGCGACGAAAAAGGCGGAGTGCTGAAACAGGGCAATGTGCCTGCCGTCTATGCCAGCGGCGGCGACGGCCTGCTCAAAAGTGTCGACCGTGCGGCCTTGACCTTCGCGCAGCTGGATTTGCGGCCTGCCGCTTCCTACGCCAATCTGGAAACGTCGGCCGGCCGTGTCGGCGTACTCGCCTCCACCATGTCGTCGCGCGAGGAAAACACCGGCGTCGAAGCCAATATCGATCTGCAGATCGATCTCGCCCGCAATCCGGACGGCACCACCAATTGGGTGCGGGTCGGCCCGATCCTGGTCATCCTCACCATCATCATGCTTTTGCCGATCATCATCGTGATGGGCGTCACCACGCTGGTAACGACACCGGCCGTGGTGCGCCGCTCGCTGGCCGGCCTCGTCGCCACCGCCAGGGAAGCCGGCAACATCGACATCGACAACCGCGCCGTGCAATTGCCGACCGAGCGCGTGCCACAGGAGGTGGCGCCGCTGGTGCAGGCCTTCAATCGCGCGCTGGCTCGTCTCGGCGAAGGTTACGATAAGCGTAACCGTTTCCTTACGGATGCCGCGCATGAACTGCGCACGCCGATCGCCATCCTGCGCACGCGTGCCGAATTGCTGCGCGAGGATCCCGAGAGCCGGCGCCTGCAGAAGGACATCGAGCGCCTGTCGCATCTGGCGCAGCAATTGCTCGACCGCCAGGTGCTCGACCACGCCGCCGGTCCGCGCGAGGTGGTCGATCTGGTGGAACTGGCCAGAACGCTGGCCGCCGATTTCGCGCCGCTGGCGCTGGAGGCCGGCTATGACCTCTCTTTCGAGCCGGCCGGGCGCCCGGTGCTGGTCGATATCCGCTCGCAGCAAGTCGAGCGGGCCGTCGCCAATCTGCTGCGCAACGCCATCGAGCATGGCGGCGGCTCGGGCACCATCACCGTGTTGGTCGACGGCGAGGGCGGCCTGGAAATCCACGACGAGGGCCCGGGGATCCCGCTGGAGGAACGCGAGCGCGTGTTCGAGCCGTTCTACCGGCTGCGTCCGCGCTCCAGCGGCGCCGGGCTCGGCCTCAATCTCGCCCGCGAGATCGCACGCCTGCATGGCGGCCGTATCGATATCTTGAACGGACGCTGGAACGGCACGCATATCCGCCTGCAACTGCCGCTGGCGGAGACCCCGGCCAAAAAAATCAGATCCGGTCCCGCAGCGCGAACCAGTTGAGCGCCAGGAACAGCATCGGCGCGCGGAAGCGGCGACCGCCGGGGAAGGGCGGTATCTTCAGCTCCTCGATCAGCTTCAGCCGGTCGCGGTTGCCCGACACCGTCTCGGCGTAAAGCTTGCCGAAGAAGTTGGACAACATCACGCCGTGACCGGAATAGCCGCCGACGGAGATGACATTCGGCATCACCTCGCGCACGAACGGCTTTCGCGGCACGGTGATGCCGACATAACCGCCCCAGCCATGGGTGATCTCGACATCCTTCAGCTGCGGATAGATTTCGCTGATCTGCTTGCGGATATGGATGTGGATGTCCTTGGGGTCGTTGACCGCGTAGATTTCGCGGCCGCCGAACAACAGCCGGCCATCCCTGGATTTGCGGAAATAGCGCACCACGAAGCGGGAATCGTCGACGGATTCGCCGCCGGGCAACACTTTCGACGCATCGCCGAGCGGCACGGTGGCGCCGATGAAGGAGCCGATCGGCATGATATGCGCCGCACTCATCGGTTCCAGCGTGCCGCCATAGGCATTGGTGGCGATCAGGCACTTGTCGGCGGTGATCGTGCCGCGTTGCGTCGTCACCTTGACCTTGCCGCCTTGCGTGGTGAGGCCGGTCGCCGGCGTCTTCTCGAAGATATGCGCGCCCGCCGCGGCCGCCACGCGCGCCGTGCCGATCACCAGCTTCAGCGGATGGATATGGCCGGTGCCGGTGTCGCGGGCGCCGCCGTAATAATGCGTCGAGCCCAGCCGCTCCGCCGTTTCGCGCGCATCCATGAAGGTGATGTGCGGATAGTTGAAGCGCGTCGCCATGATGTCGGCATGCGCCTTGTAGTCGTCGACATAGCGCTGTTTGTGCGCCACCGAGATCTGGCCGGGCATGTAGTCGATGTCGATGCCATTGGCGGCCGAGAAGTCGTGAAGATGTGTTTTCGCCTCCTCGGCCAGGTCGAACAGTGCCTTGGCGCGGGTGAGGCCGTAATCATCCTCGAGTTCCTCGGCCCAGGCGCGCTGGCCGGTGCCCATCTGGCCGCCATTGCGGCCCGAAGCACCGTCGCCAAAACGATGGCTTTCGATCAGGACGACATTGGTGCCGGCCTTGGCCAGGTGCACCGCCGCCGACAGCCCGGTGAAGCCGCCGCCGACGATGACGACATCGGCCTGCCGGTCGCCGTCGAGCGAGGGATATTCTGGCCGCGCGCCGACGGTGTCTTCATACCAGGAACGGCCGGGGGAGATGGGGGATTGGTAGGGCATGGTGGCTTTCGGGTGGTGAGGCAGTCGGGAGTGGGCAGTCGGCAGTCGGGTTTGGCTTCAGCGAATTACAGATCGGAGCACAGTTCGCGGAGTTCCCCGCCTGCTTTCCCGACTGCCGATTGCCTACTCCCGACTGCCTGTTGCTTCAAACATTCAGCAACAAATACTCCCGCTCCCACGGGCTGATCACTTCCATGAAGGTCTCGAACTCCGCCCGCTTGATCGCCGCATAGGTGGAGGTGAAGGCGCGGCCGAGCATGCCCGCCAGCTCCTCGTCGCCCTCGAACAGGTCGACGGCTTCGAGCAGGCCGCGCGGCAGGTCGATCTCGTCCTCGTTGGCCGTCGTCAACACCGGCGGTTCGGCCTGCAACTTGTTGTTGATGCCGATCAGGCCGCAGGCGAGCGAGGCGGCGAGTGCCAGATAAGGGTTGGCATCGGAAGACGGGATGCGGTTTTCGACGCGCCGGGCGTTGGGGTCCGAGCGCGGCACGCGGAAGGCGGTGGTGCGGTTGTCGTAACCCCATTTGTTGTTGACGGGGGCGGACGCCGCCTGGGTCAGGCGCCGGTAGGAGTTCACGTAAGGCGCGAACATCACCAGCGCGTTAGGCACGTGTTTCTGCATGCCGCCGATGAAGTTGAAGAAGGCTTCGGTCTCCGAACCGTCCTCGGCCGAGAAGATGTTGCGGCCGGTCTTCTTGTCGACGATCGACTGGTGGATATGCATGGCTGAGCCTGGCTGGCCCTGGATGGGCTTGGCCATGAAGGTGGCGTAGACGTCGTGCTTCAACGCCGCTTCGCGCAAGGTGCGCTTGAACAGGAAGACCTGGTCGGCCAGTTCGACAGGGTCGCCATGACGCAGGTTGATTTCGAGCTGGCCAGCGCCTTCCTCGTGGATCAGCGTGTCGATCTCGAGGCCCTGGCTTTCCGAGAAATGGTAGATGTCGTCGATCAATTCGTCATATTCGTTGACGCCGGCGATCGAGTAACCCGAGCCGCCGGCAATCGGCCGGCCGGAACGGCCGACCGGCGGGGTCAGCGGATAGTCGGGGTCGGGGTTCTTGCGAACCAGGTAGAATTCGATCTCGGGCGCGACGACGGGTTTCAGCCCGTGCCGGTCATAGGCGGCGACCACGCGCTTCAGCACGTTGCGCGGCGTGAATTCCACGGCGCGACCGTCCTGATGGACGAGGTCGCAGATGACGGCGGCTGTCGGGTCTTCTTCCCACGGCACCGCGGTCAGCGTCGAAAGATCAGGCACGAGCTTCAGGTCGCCATCGTCTTCCGGATATTCAAAACCGTTGCCGTTTTCCGGATACTGGCCGGAAATCGTCATCATGAACGGTGCGGAAGGCAGCGCCAGCGAGGTGTTGGAGGTGAATTTGGAAGACGGCATCATCTTGCCGCGGGCAACGCCGGCCTGGTCGGGGGTGATGCATTCGATGTCTTCGATACCGCGCGATTCCAGCCAGGCGCTCGCCTCCTTCCAGCTCTTCACTCCCCTGAGGTTTTTCAGAAAGGCAGGCGCACGGGTTCGCGTCCCCCGAGTTGACGGACGGACTTCCTTTTTTGCAGGCGGCATCAATCACCAGATATGGTTGCGGATTGCCGAGTATAGCCGTGGCCCCTTGCGGAAGAAAAGGGGGGCTCGCTCTCGTTTTCGTGGGCGCAAGCATCCAAAGTGCTGGTTTTTGGCCGTTTTTCGCCCTAGATGGGCATCATGTCCACGTCTTCCAACAGCTTGACCACCATCGGTTTCGACGCCGACGACACGCTCTGGCAGAACGAGCAGTTCTTCCGTTTGACCGAGGCGCATTTCGTCGAACTGCTCGCCGGCCATGGTGAAAAGGACAGCTTGCTGGCGCGCCTGCTGGAAGCCGAAAAGCGCAATCTCGGCGCCTATGGCTTCGGCATCAAGGGTTTTACGCTTTCGATGATCGAGACGGCGATCGACGTCACCGACGGCAAGGTGCCTGGCGAGGTCATCGGCAAGATCCTGGCCGCTGGCCGCGAAATGCTGAGCCATCCTGTCGAGACGTTGCCGCATGTCCATGACACGCTGGAGGCGTTGGCCAGCCGCTATCGGCTGGTGCTGATCACCAAGGGCGACCTGTTCGACCAGGAGCGCAAGCTAGCGCAGTCGGGCCTCGGCGATTTCTTCAACGCGGTGGAGATCGTCTCCGACAAGTCACGCCCGACCTATGAGCGCATCTTCGCGCGCCATGGCGACGGCCCCGAGCGCGCCATGATGGTCGGCAATTCGCTGAAATCCGACGTGGTGCCGGCGATCGAAGCCGGCAGCTGGGGCATCTTCGTGCCGCATGATCTGACCTGGGTGGTGGAGCATGTCGAGCCGCCCGCCACCGCGCCGCGCTTCCGCGAAATCGCCCATCTCGGTGAATTGCCGGGCCTCGTGCTGGGCATCGACAACGACTGACGGCGCCGTCGCCTGCATTGTTCCTGGCGTTATTTCGCCGGCTCAACAGGCGCGGGCCTTGCCTCGTTCCCCGGCCTTCCCTGGCTCACCGAGCAGGGCGAGCCTCAGCCTGCTTCCGGGGCGGGTATGCTGCGCGAACTGTGCTTCAGGCGTTCGATGATCTGCTGCAGGCGCTCGGGCGTGATCGGCTTGGCCACGACGTAATCCACGGTGCGCGGCAGGCCGAGGCTTTCCTGCGTGCCGGTGCGGTTCGACAGGAAGATGACGGTGGGCGAAGCCTTGCCGGCAACGCCGCGGATCGAAGCGACCCCCGCCAGCACTGCGTCGCAATCGCTGTTTTCCGGTCCGCCGTCCAGCACGACCGTTCCCGGAACCAGCGTGGTCAGCGCTGCCGGGGCCGTTTCTGGCGATTCAGCCACCGGCTTCAACCCGCCCTGCTCGATGATCCTCGACACGACGATGCGATTGATCTGCGATCGGCTGACCACGAGCACTTTCGAAAAATCCAGCAAAGCCCCTCCACGTCCCAGGCCGGTCGCGCCACCGGTCGGCCTGCCGTTGTCGCCACTCAGCGGCGGTTGTCTGTTTCCACCGCGAGTCTTCATTTCAATGCTAGGTTGAAACCATTCGACAATCGGTTGAGACCGCCGTCATGTCAAGCGCATGTAGGCGACTGGCGTTATATTCCAGCATCACAATAAAATCAGTAGCGGTCATGCAACAAAAATTGTAGCCACGGCCGCTTCAAAACAGGATCGAAAACAAAAAACCCGCCGCGTGGCGATGCACGCGGCGGGTTTGTTTGGCTTTGGTAAGTCTTGACTTTCGTCAGCCGTGGCTTTGCTGGGTGACGATGACCGGGATCAGAAGATCGCCCCAGTTGCCGTCGCCGCCATGATGGCGGGCCGAACGGACCAGTTCGACCGAGACGCCGGCCTCGACCGCCTTCATGACCGACTGGTTGAGACGGTGCAAATCGTTAGCGACGATGCGGATGACCGCCTGCTGGTCGGCGCTCATGGTGGTGGCCTGTTCTTCTGCCCTTTCCTTGACACGGGTACGCGGTGCCATTGTCGTTCTCCTCGAATGTTCCTTCGCCTTTCGGGCGGTTCCTCTGTTTTGGACCCCGGCGCGGCCCGCGCCGGGGGAAGCTGTGCGGGCCGGCCTATTCGGCGGCCGGGCGGAACTGTTCGTGTTCGGTCGATTCCTTCATGGCGGTGGTCGACGACTTGCCACCGGAGATCGCCATCGACACGGCATCGAAATAGCCGGTGCCCACTTCGCGCTGGTGCTTGGTCGCGGTGTAGCCGTTCACCTCGGCCGCGAATTCGGCCTCCTGCAGTTCCGAATAGGCCGCCATCTGGCGATCCTTGTAGCCGCGGGCCAGTTCGAACATGCCGAAGTTCAACTGGTGGAAGCCGGCCAGCGTGATGAACTGGAACTTGTAGCCCATGGCGCCGAGTTCGCGCTGGAACTTGGCGATGGTGGCGTCGTCGAGGTTCTTTTTCCAGTTGAACGACGGCGAGCAGTTATAGGCGAGCTTCTTGCCCGGATGCGCCTTCTGCACCGCCTCGGCGAACTTCTTCGCCTGGGCAAGATCCGGCTTGCCGGTCTCCATCCAGATCAGGTCGCAATAGGGCGCGTAGGCGATGGCACGCGCGATGCAAGGCTCGATGCCATTCTTCACCTGGTAGAAGCCTTCCACCGTGCGTCCGGCATCCTTGTCGACGAAGGGCTGGTCGCGCTCGTCGATGTCGGAGGTGAGCAGCTTGGCGGCTTCCGCATCGGTGCGGGCGACGATCAGCGTCGGCACGCCCATGACGTCGGCGGCGAGCCGAGCGGCGGTGAGGTTGCGGATATGGGCCGCGGTCGGGATCAGCACCTTGCCGCCGAGATGGCCGCACTTCTTTTCCGACGCCAACTGGTCCTCGAAATGGACGCCCGCGGCGCCGGCTTCGATGAAGGCCTTCATGATCTCGAAGGCGTTCAACGGTCCGCCGAAGCCGGCTTCCGCGTCGGCGACGATCGGCGCGAACCAGGTGTCGACCGACAGGCCCTTGCCTTCCGACGTCTCGATCTGGTCGGCGCGCTGCAGCGTGCGGTTGATGCGCTTGGCAAGCTCGGGCGCCGCATTGGCCGGGTAGAGCGATTGGTCGGGATACATGGCGGACGCCGTGTTGGCATCGGCCGCCACCTGCCAGCCGGACAGGTAGATCGCCTTCAGGCCGGCGCGCACCATCTGCATGGCCTGGTTGCCGGAGAGCGCGCCGAGCGCGTTGACGAAATCTTCCTCGTGGATGAGCTTCCACAGCCGGTTGGCGCCCATTTCGGCCAGGCTGTGCTTGATCTGCACGGAGCCGCGCAGCCGCTTCACATCCTCCGGCGAATAGGGCCGCTCGATGCCGTCGAAACGGCCTTCGGCGGCCGAGGGGACGAGGTTGTAAAAATCAGTCATGGTCTGCTCCGCTTACTGAAAGACGTTTGTCGAAAACCGCCATTCGTCGTGAATTCGCGGCGGCTTTCCTGTGACTTGATTTACATTGCGGTGCGAAATCGGCCGAATGAATTCGAGGCTTAGGCGATAAAATAAGGGAAAACCTGTGTTGCGTTTGACAGGGAGACGCTGTAAATTTGTAAAAGATGTAAAATGCGACGAGCGGCCAAAATGGCGATTGAGCCTGTCAAGGTTTGTAAAATCCGGCCGGCCTTTCCTTCTCCCCTTGCGGGAGAAGGTGGCCGAGCCCGGCGGCGCGGCTGCCATAGGCGAGGTCGGATGAGGGGTGCTGCGAGGAACGCGACAGAACCAAGGTCGGGGCTCTTCAAGCCCTTCGCCGCCGCCTCGTTTCTTCCAACACCCCTCATCCGCCGCCTATGGCGACACCTTCTCCCACACGGGGAGAAGGGAGAAGCGCATGGCTGAGCAGAAAATCTTCGCCGGACCGCGCATTCGCCGCATCCGCAACCAGAAGGGCCTGACCCAGACGGCGATGGCCGAGGGGCTGGGCATCTCGCCCTCCTATCTCAACCTGATCGAGCGCAATCAGCGTCCGCTGACCGTGCAGCTCATCCTGAAGCTCGCTTCCGTCTACAAGGTCGAGCCCGAAGAACTGCAGGGCGAGGCGCGCGGCTCGATCGCGGCACTGCGCGAGGTCTTCGCCGACCCGCTATTGTCCGGCGAACTGCCGGGCGACCAGGAACTGGTCGAGATCGCCGAGGCCGCGCCCAATGCGGCGGCCGCGGTGATCAAACTGTTCCGCGCCTATCGCGAGCAGGCCGAGCGCCTGTCGGACCTGACCGAGCTGCTCGCCCGCGAGGGGCGCACCACGGCGCTGTCCGGCGCGCGCCTGCCGATCGACGAGGTGCATGAGGTGTTCGAGCGGCGGCCGAACCATTTTGCCGCTCTGGAGGAGGAGGCCGAGGCGTTCACGACGCTGCTCGAGCCCGGCGACGACCTGTTCGGCGCCTTGAAGGCGTGGCTGAAGCGCGAGCACGGCATCGTCGTGAAAGTTCTGCCGGTCGCCACCATGCCCAATTGGCGGCGTCGCTACGACCGCCATTCGCAGCGCCTGTTCCTGTCCGAGCGGCTGTCGCCGTTCGACCAGCTGCGCGAAGTGGCGATGGAGGCAAGCCTCATCCGCATGCAGGTGGCGGTGGCGGCCGAGATCCAGGCATTGAAACTGTCGTCCGACGAGGCCAAGCGGCTGGCCCGGTTCGAGCTCGGCCGTTATGCCGCGCATGCGCTGACGATGCCCTATCAGGCCTTCCATTCCGCCGCCCAGCGCGCCCGCTACGACATCGATGTCCTGCGTTCGCGCTTCGGCGTTTCCTTCGAACAAGCGGCGAACCGGCTGACCATGCTGCAGCGTTCCGGCGCCTCCGGCGTGCCGTTTTTCATGCTGGAGGTCGACAATGCCGGCAACCGCTTCCGCCGCGCCGGCGCCCAGGGCTTTCCGCACAGCCGCTTCGGCGGCGGCTGTCCGAAACTCGCGGTACATGCCGCCTTCACCCAGCCCGGCCAGATCTTCGTCGAAGCGGTGGAAATGCCGGACGGCGCCGAATTCCTCACCGTCGCCCGCACGCTGGAAGGCCCGCAAGGCGCCTTTTCGGAGCGCCCGCGCCGCACCGCCATCCTGATCGGCTGCGATATCGGTTTTCGCGACGAGATCGTCTATGGCGCGGCCCTTCCGGCACTTGGCGTTGGCGCAAAACCCGGCGCGGTGGCGGCAACGCCGGTCGGGCCGGCCTGCCGGCTGTGCGAGCGCTCCGGCTGCCTGTCGCGCGCCGAGCCGCCGGTCACGCGTCCGCTAGGGCTGGACGAGATGGTGACGGGCCTGTCCGCCTTCGACTTCCAGTAAAGCGTGGGTCTTTTACCCCGGCGTCGATGTCTATAGATATATGATCATATTCTAATAGATTCTCCGACATCGAGGCATTCATGGCTGGTTCCGTTCGTCCCGCCCGGCGCTGGCTGAAGCGTATCGCGATTGCCCTGGTCGCGGTTCTGCTCCTCGTCGTGGCACCCGCCGCCTTCATTTTGTATCCGGCGCTGAAATCTTATCCGGCTATGGATTTTCCGCTGGCCGCATCGCCAGCCGAGAAGAATCTGCGGGATCTGGCCTATCTTCGGCTGTTGCCGCAGGTCGAGCGAAGCTTCACCGATCAAACCCGCGCCGCCTTTGAAGCCGCGCTCGACAAACTGGTGGCGCGTGCGCCGGAACTCGATCGCGCCGGCCTGGCGATGGGCGCGGCGCGTGCCGTGGCATTGGCCGACAATGGCCATACCAACATATTGGGCCTGGTCGGCGGAAACGGTTTCAACGCCGTGCCCGTTCGCCTGGGCTGGTTCGCCGACGACCTGTTTGTGGTGAGTGCAGCCGCGGATCAGCGCGATCTGCTCGGCGCGCAGGTGCTGGCGCTGAATGGCCATTCGCCCGAGCAACTGGTCGAGGCGTTACGCCCCTACACCGGTGGTCCGGCCAATCTGGCGCGCGAATTCGTGCCGAATTTCCTCATCTCGCCGGAACTGCTTCACGCGGCGGGTCTCGCCGAAAATGCGGATGCCGCCGAATTCCGCGTCCGGCAGCGCGATGGGGTCGAAGTCGTGCGCCGGCTTGCCGCGGTCGCCGGGACGCCGGAGCCGCTAGCCAGAAGTTCCTGGCCGAAGCGGGATTTGAGCCCGGTCCGGAGGAAGGACAGCGAAGCTTCCTGGGTTCATGTCCTGGATGGTGCAGCACCCCCGTCCTATCTCTCGCGGCCGGACGACAATTTCTGGCACAGCTATCTCGAAAACGACGGCATCCTCTACGTCCAGCTGAACCGTATCGGCGATCAGGAAAAGGCTTCCATCGAGGACTATCTCTCGGGCCTGCTGGCGGAAGTGGCCAAGCGGAAGGTGAAGCATGCGGTGGTCGATCTGCGCTTCAACCCGGGCGGCAACTACCTGCTCGCTGCCGATTTCACGCGGCGGCTGCCGGAGCTCTTGCCGCCGGACGGCAAGGTGTTCATCCTGACCAGCGGCAACACCTTTTCCGCCGGCATCAGCACCGCGGCGCGGCTGAAATATTTTGCCGGCTCGCGCGCCGTCCTGATCGGGGAAGCGATGGGCGACAGGCCGCAATCCTGGGGTGAGGGCGGCACGGCCCGGATGCCGAATTCCAAACTGGCGATCCGCTACACGACCGGCTATCACGATTGGCAAAACGGCTGCGGCTTGGCTCAGATCCGGACATGCTTCGTCCTCAATTATTTCTACGGCACGCCGTCCGGTTCATTGACACCGACGGTGCCGGTTGCGCCGACCTTCGCCAGCTACGCCGCCGGCGACGATGCCGTGCTCGCCGAGGCCTTGAAACTGGCGAAATAGGCGTCGCCACCGGTTTGCGGCGGGCTGACATAGCCGATGCATGTGGCTGGACCATCTCCAGGGCCCGCCTTCGCGCTACGCCAGAAGGCATGGATTTGCCGCGTCTGCGATATCGCGCGGGTGGCAAAACGACGATGATGAGCCGAACCATCAGACAGTAGCGCCATGGCCGACGCCGCTTCCCCATCGCCTGCAACCGCACAGGCCCAGCCGGTGTCGCGGCGCGAGGAGCGCGTGGGTTATCTGCTCGTCTTCCTGTCCGCACTGATGTGGAGCCTCGGCGGTACCATCGCCCGCTTCATCGAGGCCGATGGAAGCTGGACCGTGGTGTTCTGGCGCTCGGTATGGGCGGCCGCCTTCCTGCTCGGCTTCATGGCCTGGCGCGACGGCCTGCGCGGCACCGTGAAACTGTTCCGCGACATGGGCTTGCCCGGGCTGGCGGTGGCCATCTGCTTCGCCACCGCCTCCACCTGTTTCGTCGTCGCGCTGTCCTACACCAAGGTCGCCAACATCTTGCTCATGCAGGCCGGCGTGCCGCTGCTCGCGGCGCTGCTGTCGTGGCTGTTGTTCCGCGAAAAGGTCTCGGCCGCCACCTGGGCGGCGATCGCCGGCGTCATCGCGGGTGTCGCCATCATGGTCTCGGAATCGCTGGGCGGCACCGTCTCGCCGGTCGGCGACGGGCTGGCGCTGTTGATCGCCTTCATGTTTTCGGTTGCCACCGTCATCACGCGCCGCTTCGCAACCGTGCGCATGACGCCGGCCACTTGCCTCGGCACGATCTTCGCCGCCATCTTCGCGGCATCGCAGGTCACGCAATTCGCCGTTTCGCCGCGCGATATGGGTTTTTTGTTCGCTTTTGGTGTCATCAATCTCGGCGTCGGCCTCGCTTTCTTCGCCACCGGCGCGCGCCTCATCCCGGCGGCGGTCGCGGCTCTTCTCGGCACGTTCGAGCCGATCCTGGGGCCGATCTGGGTGTGGCTGGTACATGGCGAAGTGCCGTCGGCGCGCACCATCATCGGCGGTGCGATCGTCTTCGCCGCACTGTTCATCCACATCGGCATGGAAATGTGGCGCCAGTCCAAGCCGCAGCGTCCGGGCGCGGTCGGCATCCCGTCGCCGAACTGATCGCGAAAGCAAAACAGAATGGTTTTGCCCATTGACAAGCAACTAGCCCGGCGGGCAGGCTGTGGGCACGGCAACAACAAAACAGGCGTATCTTGCCACGTGCAACAGCCGGCCAAACCAGGACCGAGCCTTCCAGCCCGCACGAGCCCCCGCAACCTCGCAGGGCGCTCTTTCGTTTAGGCAGCAGCGCTAACTGCTCCCTTTCTTCCAGGCTTGAATACGCCCCGACGGACCGCAACGCGCCGGTTCTCGCAAAAAATCTGCCTTACCAAACCATGCCACGCCGGCTGCAAAAACGATCCGGCGGGCGGGGAACACTCGTCATGACAATAGGAGCAAACCGAAATGACCCGCAAAGCGATCTGGCTGGCGGCAACGGCCGTATTCCTGGCCCTGCCGATAACGAGCGCTCAGACACAGGAACGTGTCGTCAACGTCTACAACTGGTCTGACTATATCGATCAGTCGATCATCCAGGACTTCACCAAGGAAACCGGCATCAAGGTCGTCTACGACGTCTACGATTCCAACGAGATCCTCGAGACCAAGCTGCTCGCCGGCGGCTCGGGCTACGACGTCGTGGTGCCCACCGCCAGCCCGTTCCTGGTGCGCCAGATCGCGGCCGGCGTCTACCAGAAGCTCGACAAGTCGAAGCTGCCCAACCTGAAGAACATGTGGGACGTCGTCGAGCAGCGTGTCGCCGCCTTCGACCCCGGCAACGAACATTCGGTCAACTACATGTGGGGCACCGTCGGCATCGGCTACAACCCCGACAAGGTGAAGGCCGCGATCGGCACCGACAAGATCGAGAGTTGGGATACGCTGTTCAAGCCCGAGAACATCGCCAAGCTGAAGGATTGCGGTGTCTATGTGCTGGATTCGCCGACCGATATCGTCCCGACCGTGCTGAAATATCTCGGTCTCGATCCGACCGACAAGTCGCCGGAAAGCCTGCAGAAGGCCGAAGATCTCTTGATGTCGATCCGGCCGTCGATCCGCAAATTCCATTCGTCCGAATACATCAACGCGCTCGCCAACGGCGACATCTGCGTGGCCATCGGCTGGTCGGGCGACGTCTTCCAGGCACGCAACCGCGCCAAGGATGCCAAGGCCGGCGTCAACGTCGCCTACACCATCCCGAAGGAAGGCGCCGAGATGTGGTTCGACCAGATGGCGATCCCGGCCGATGCCAAGCATGTGCCGGAAGCCCTGGAATTCATCAACTACATGATGAAGCCCGAAGTCATCGCCAAGTCGTCGGACTATGTCTACTACGCCAACGGCAACAAGGCGTCGCAGCAGTTCATCAACAAGGACATCACCAGCGATCCGACCATCTATCCCGACGAGCCGATGCTGAAGAAGCTGTTCACCGTCGCCCCGTACGACCCCAAGACCCAGCGCACCATCACGCGCCTCTGGACCAAGGTCGTCACCGGCCAATAAGCGTCGACAGACGTGAACCCCGGCGGCTGGGTCGCCGGGGTTTTTCCCGGGAAAAGGACGGAGAGGGACATGAAATCGCTGGGCAGCATCCGCAGGGACTTTGCGCCGTGGAACGACCCGAAGGCAAAGCCATACATCCAATTCGAGAATGTCACCAAGCGGTTCGGCGACTTCACCGCCGTCGACAATCTGTCGCTGACCATCTACGAGCGTGAGTTCTTCGCGCTGTTGGGCGCGTCGGGTTGCGGCAAGTCCACGCTTTTGCGCATGCTGGCCGGCTTCGAGCAGCCGACCTCCGGCCGCATCCTTCTGGACGGCGAGAACCTCGCCGGCATCCCGCCCTACAAGCGCCCCGTCAACATGATGTTCCAGTCCTATGCGCTGTTCCCGCATATGACGGTGGAAAAGAACATCGCCTTCGGCCTGAAGCAGGAAGGCATGCCCAGGGCGGACGTTGAAAGGCGCGTCGCTGAGATGCTGAAGCTGGTGAAGCTGGAGAAATTCGCCAAGCGCAAACCGCACCAGCTCTCCGGCGGCCAGCGCCAGCGCGTGGCGCTCGCCCGTTCCGTCGCCAAGCGGCCAAAGGTGCTCTTGCTAGACGAGCCGCTGGGCGCGCTGGACAAGAAGCTGCGCGAGGAGACCCAGTTCGAACTGATGGATCTGCAGCAGGAACTCGGCCTCACCTTCGTCGTCGTCACCCACGACCAGGAAGAGGCCATGACCATGGCTGACCGTATCGCCATCATGGACAAGGGCGAGGTCATGCAGGTGGCAACGCCGGCCGAGGTCTATGAGGCACCGGCTTCGCGTTTCGTCGCCAACTTCGTCGGCAATGTGAACATGTTCGAGGGCAAGGTCGCCGAACGCACGGAAAAGACCGCCAGGATCACCGGCGCCACCGGCGCGCAGATACTGGTCGAGAATGCCGGCGAGGCCCGTGCCGGTGCCGACGTCGCCTTCGCCATCCGCCCCGAAAAGATCCGCATCTCCTCGGCCAAGCCGGACAACAACGTCAACGCGCTGGAAGGCGAGGTCTACGACATCGCCTATCTCGGCGACATGACCGTCTATCACGTCAGGCTGACCGACGGGCAGGTGGTGCGCGCCCAGAGCATGAACGCCGCCCGCATCTCGGACGATCCCCTGACCTGGAACGATCGAGCCTGGGTTTCCTTCCGGCCGGACGCCGGCGTCGTGTTGACGCGGTAGGGGGCGATCATGGCGGGTGCTACACTTTCCGCGACCGGCACGGCGAATGGAGCCGTGTCGGCCCAGCCGGCCACGCAGCTTGCCAGCGGCTTCGTCAGCAAGCTGGTCATCATCGTTCCTTATGTCTTCCTGCTGATCTTCTTCCTCGTTCCCTTCTTCATCGTCTTCAAGATATCGCTGTCGCAGGTGGCGATCGCGATGCCGCCCTATACGCCGGCGCTCGATTTCGGCGGCGGCATCTCCGGCATCCTCGGTCAGCTGAAGAGCCTGAATTTCGACAATTACGTCTTCCTCACCCAGGACCCGCTCTACTTCAACGCCTATGTCACCAGCGTCATCGTCGCCGGTATCTCGACGTTCCTGACGCTTTTGATCGGCTATCCGATCGCCTACGGCATGGCGCGGGCACCGGCGACGCTGCGGCCAACGCTGCTCATGCTGGTCATCCTGCCGTTCTGGACCTCGTTCCTGATCCGCGTCTATGCCTGGATCGGCATCCTCAAGCCGGAAGGCCTGCTCAACCAGCTCCTGTTGTCCACGGGCGTCATCAACGAGCCCTTGATCATCCTCAACACCTATTGGGCGATCTTCATCGGCATCGTCTATTCCTACCTGCCCTTCATGGTGCTGCCGCTCTATTCGGCCCTGGAAAAGATGGATTATTCGCTGGTCGAGGCGGCCGAGGATCTCGGCTGCCCGCCGATCACCGCCTTCTGGAAGATCACCTTCCCGCTGTCGCTGCCAGGCGTTCTGGCCGGCAGCCTTCTGGTGTTCATCCCGGCCGTCGGCGAGTTCGTCATCCCCGACCTGCTCGGCGGTTCGCAGACGCTGATGATCGGCCGCACGCTGTGGACCGAATTCAACGCCAACCGCGACTGGCCGGTATCTTCCGCCGTGGCGGTCATCCTGCTTCTGGTGCTCATCATTCCCATCGTCATCTTCCAGCACGCACAGGCGCGCGCTCAGGAACAGGGGCGCTGACATGAACACGACCTGGAGCCGCTTCAACATCACCTCGATCACGCTAGGCTTTGCGTTCCTCTATCTGCCCATCGTTCTCCTGGTGGTCTTCTCCTTCAACGAATCCAAACTGGTCACCGTCTGGGGCGGGTTCTCGACCAAATGGTATGTGTCGCTGTTCCAAAATCAGGGCCTGATGGACGCCGCCTGGGTGACCATCCGCGTCGGCCTGATCTCGGCGACGGTGGCGACCGTGCTCGGCACGCTGGCGGCGCTGGCGCTCACCCGCTACACGCGCTTCCGTGGCCGCATGCTGTTTTCCGGCATGGTGTTCGCGCCGCTGGTCATGCCCGAGGTCATCACCGGCCTGTCGCTGCTGCTTTTGTTCGTCGCCATCGGCTTCGACCGCGGTTTCTTCACGCTGACGCTGGCGCATATCTCCTTCACCATGTGCTTCGTTGCCGTGGTGGTGCAGTCGCGCCTCGTCTCCTTCGACCGCTCGCTGGAGGAGGCGGCGATGGACCTCGGCGCGTCGCCGGTCGCCACCTTCTTCCAGGTGACGCTGCCGGTCATCCTTCCGGCGATCGTTTCGGGCTGGATGCTGGCCTTCACGCTGTCGCTGGACGATCTGGTGACGTCGTCCTTCACCTCGGGCCCCGGCGCCACCACGCTGCCGATGAAGATCTACAGCCAGGTGCGCCTCGGCGTGACGCCGGAGATCAACGCCGCCTGTACCATTCTGATCGGCATCGTCTCCATCGGTGTCATCACCGCCTCCATCGTCAACAAGCGCCGTGAGGTGCAACGCCAGCGCGACGAGCAGGCGGCGCAGCGCGGCGGTTAGCAAGCTGCGTCTCCGTTGGGGACGCGGGACGGACGCTCCAACGTTTTGAACACACGCACAGGCCCGGAAATCGAGATCGATTTCCGGGCCTGTGCGTTGGTGTTTCCTGATATCCGAGTTGCCCGGCGCGGGCCTTGATAGCCGCTTTATTCGCCGGCGTTGCGGCGGATGATCGGCGACACGAACGGCGTCGTCCAGGTGCCGCCGACAAAGAACGTCGCCTGGTTGCCGTTATTGACGGGCGGGGTTGGCGCCGGCGGCGGCGGGGTAGCCGATGTCGTCGTCTGGCCTGCTGGCGTGGGTGTTACGGAAACCGGTTGACCGTTCTGAGTAGGAGCAGGCTGCGCGCCCGGTATCGGCTGTGTGCCGGTCGCCGGTTGCGCGGGCGCCGGCTGCGGCGCCGGGGTGGCTGCCGGCTTGGGTTGGTTGACGCCGCCGGACAGCGCCAGGCCACGCCCGGCATAAGGCACGATGCCGGACAGCCAGATCTTGGTCTGCGCCGATTTCGCCTCGGCGCGGTCGATGCGCGCCACGCCTTTGGAAATGGTGGCCTTGAGCTCGGCGCCGTCGATCGGCAGGGTGCCGTTGGAGACGTCGTCCAGCGCGAAGAAGCCGCCTTCTTCGTTGCGCTTCAGGAAGGCCGGCAGGTTCAGCCCGGTCAGATTGCCCGGTCCGAAGGTCGCCGATACCGAGCCGTCGGCATTCTGCAGGATCGAGTTCCAGGATTTGCCCGGACCTTTCAGGATCAGCGATACCGTTCCGGTGCCGGTTGGCGTCAGCCGCGTCATGCCGGCGGCGGCGGTGAAATCGGCGCCGTTCACATCGGAGGCGAGAAGTTTCATCTCGACTTGCGTGCCTTCCGGGCGGCGGTCGATGCGCAGGCTGGTCTGTATATTGCCGCCGAAAGCGGTGGCGTCGGAAATGTCGAAGACGGCGAGCCCGTTCTTCACCTGCGCGGTGGCGGCGACATCCGCCAGTTGGATCCGCCCGGCCGTGGCATGCGCGGCCGACAGCCTGAGGTCGAGGTTGAAGCGGTCGGCGAACGACATGTCGATAACGTCGAGATCGGTGCCGGAGGAAGCCGTCGGCGAGGTGAAGGCCGACAGGAAGGCGGCAAGGTCGACCGTGTCGAAGGCCAGCGTGCCGGAAATCATCGGCATCGGGTCGACGAAGGAGAGGTCGAGCGCGCCCATGCCGGGGGTCTTGTCGAGATCGATCTCGGTCTTGTCGAACTTGATGCGGCCGGTGTCGCCGCTGACCTTGCTGGTGATGGAGACGGGACCGCGTGCCGCGCCCGGCGCGATGCCGGCCTCCAGCCATTGCAAGGCCCGGCGCAGCGAAGGGGCGGTGAACTTGGCCTGGCCGTCGAAGAAGGATTGCCCGGAAAGATTGCCGGTGCCGTCGAAGGAGAAATTGGCCGGCGCGGCTTTCAGCGACAGTGTCACCGGTGCCGCCGCACCCGCAAACAGAAGCATTGGCCCCGGCGAGGCCGCCTCGACCGCGACGGTCTCGCCGCGCCACACGCCGCTGGCCGTCAGCGAGCCGGCGGCGTTGAGCGCCGACCAGTCGAGCTGGCCGGACAGATTGGTCAGCATGTCGGTATCGGTGCCGTCGATGGCGGCGATCACCTTGCCGTCCTGGAACTCGACAGTGCCGAAGCCCTCGGAGGCCAGCTTGCCGGTGTCGGGCTTGTCGGGCTTGGCCTTGACCAGTTCGCGCGCCGCGTCGATGGCGCGGGCGACGCGGCCGCCCGAAGGCATCGGCGGCAGGAACAGCCCATGCGCGGCCGGCTCGACCCGGAACACCGGCTTGACCAGCCGCACGCCGGAAAACACCACGTCGCCGCGCAGCGCCGACATCGCCGAAAGGTCGATCTCGACACGGTCGGCCTGCATCACCGGCGGCGCCTTGTCGTCGCTCCAGTTCGACAGGGTGACGCCGGTCAATATGGCGCGGAACTGCGGCCAGATCTCGATTTCCGGCGTGCCGTCGATGGTGACGCGAAAACCGCTCCAGGCGCTCATCTCCCAGGCGATGCGGTCGCGCACGATGCGGTTCGAGGCGAAATAGGGCACTGCCACGAACGCCAGAACGGCGACAATGACGGCAATCGCTACCGCCCATATGGCTCGCCAGATCAGGGGTGAAGGCATCAGATCCCTAGGGGTTCGTGGTGGTTCGTTTTCGATCGCCAGACGGGTGTAAACCCTGGCGGATGCTTTTCAAGCCCTTGTGGCCGGGTGATGGCGATTGCGCACACGCTGTCGCAATTGCATGAGCCTTGCCTTGCTGCAACGCGATATGCTTAACCGGTGTCGCTTCGGGAGGAACATTCATGGCCGCAGACATGCCCCTTTGGACCCCGTCGGAGGCGCAGATCGCCTCGGCGCCGCTGACCGCCTTCACGCGTGCGGCGGAGGAACGGAGCGGCCGCAGCTTTGGCGATTATCCTGCGCTGCATGCCTGGTCGGTGACCGAACGCGAGGCTTTCTGGGACCTGGCCTGGGATTTCTGCGCTGTGGTCGGCGAAAAGGGCGAGCGCGTCCTTGCCGATGGCGATCGCATGCCGGGCGCGCAGTTCTTCCCCGACGCACGGCTGAATTTCGCGGAAAACCTCCTGAAGAAGACCGGTTCCTCCGACGCGCTGGTGTTTCGCGGCGAGGACAAGGTGGAGCGGCGCCTGTCCTGGGATCGCCTGCGCGCCGAGGTCTCGCGCCTGCAGCAACTGTTCGTGAAGCTCGGTGTTACCAGGGGCGATCGCATCGCCGCCATGATGCCCAATATGCCGGAGACCGTCGCCGCCATGCTTGCCGCCGCCTCGATCGGCGCGGTGTGGTCGTCCTGTTCGCCCGACTTCGGCGAGCAGGGCGTGCTCGACCGTTTCGGCCAGATCGAGCCGGTCGTCTTCATCGTTCCGGACGGCTACTGGTATGCCGGCAAGGCCATCGAGGTCGCCGACAAGGTGGCGGCGGTGGCAGGCAAGCTGAAGAGCCTGCGCAAGGTGCTGGTGGTGGACTATCTCGGCACCGCCGAGGATGTCGCCGCCGCCATCGACGGCGCCGAGGCCATGGAAACGGCCCTGCAGCCCTTCGCGGCCAGGGTGGTGACGTTCGAGCGGCTGCCTTTCGCGCACCCGCTCTATATTCTCTTTTCTTCCGGCACCACCGGCATCCCCAAATGCATCGTGCATTCGGCCGGCGGCACGCTGATCCAGCACGTCAAGGAACAGCGCCTGCACGCCGGCCTGCTCGACGGCGACCGCTTCTTTTATTTCACCACCTGCGGCTGGATGATGTGGAACTGGCTGGTCTCCGGCCTCGCTTCCGGCGCCACGCTGCTGCTCTATGACGGCTCCCCGTTCCATCCCTCGGGCAATGTGCTGTTCGATTTCGCCGACGCCGAGAAGATGACCTATTTCGGCACTTCGGCGAAATTCATCGATTCCGTGCGCAAGGCCGAGCTGAAGCCGATCGCCACGCATGATCTGTCCACTGTCAGGACCGTGTCCTCCACCGGCTCGCCATTGTCGCCGGAGGGTTTTCGCTTCGTCTATGAAGGCATCAAGAAGGACATCCACCTGGCCTCGATCTCCGGCGGCACCGACATTGTCTCGTGTTTCGTGCTTGGCGTGCCGACCGCGCCGGTGTGGGAAGGCGAGATCCAGGGGCCGGGGCTGGGACTGGCCGTCGATGTGTGGAACGACAACGGCCAGCCGGTCCGCCAGGAAAAGGGCGAGCTGGTCTGCACCAAGGCGTTTCCGGCCATGCCGATCGGCTTCTGGAACGACGCCGACGGCAGGAAATACCACGGCGCCTATTTCGAACGTTTCGACAATATCTGGTGTCATGGCGACTTCGCCGAATGGACCCGGCATGGCGGCATGATCATCCACGGCCGCTCGGACGCCACGCTGAACCCCGGCGGCGTGCGCATTGGCACGGCCGAGATCTACAATCAGGTCGAGCAGATGCCGGAAATCCTCGAGGCGATCTGCATCGGCCAGGATTTCGACAATGATGTGCGCGTCGTGATGTTCGTGCGGCTGGCTGCCGGTGTCGCGTTGGACGAGGCGCTCGAAAAGCGCATCAAGACAAAAATCCGCACCGGCGCCAGCCCGCGCCATGTGCCGGCCAGGATCGTTGCCGTCACCGACATTCCACGCACCAAATCGGGCAAGATCACCGAGCTGGCGGTGCGCGATGTCGTCCATGGCCGGGCGGTCAAGAACAAGGAGGCGCTGGCGAACCCCGAGGCGCTGGACCAATTCAAGGACAGGGCGGAACTCGCGAATTGAGGCGGCGCCGGACCGGAGGTTTTTCGGGCAACCGCCGAAACAACGCCGCCGGCAGGGTAAACAAAACGTAAAGCTCGAATTTACCTCGTTTTCACGAATGGTACACAATCGTAAACTTTTACCCATCCAGGTAAGGATTTGTTTACGAGACCGCCGCGATAGTCGCGGGTAACTTGAGGGAGAAATCCCAATCCCGCTAGGCGGGACCAGTATCGCTCAAGCCCGTTGTGACAATTCTCAATTCAGGCGCCCTCGGGGCGCCTTTTTTCTTGAGGGCGCCTGCCGTGGCCTCAATCGGCCAGCACGCGGGTCGACGGGAAGGCGACTTCCACCAGCGTGCCTTCGCCGGGCGTCGAATTGATGGTGAATTTGGCGCGGTTCGCCTCCACCATCGCCTTGGTCAGAGGCAGGCCAAGGCCGGTGCCGTCGCCGCGTCCGCGTTTCAGCGCGTTGACCTGCTTGAACGGCTTCAGCGCGTGCTCGATCTCGGCCTGCGTCATGCCGACGCCGGTGTCGCGCACCCGCATCACCACGTCGCCGGATGTCTCATAGGCGGTGGAAACGATGACCTGGCCGCCGGCCTGCGTGTAGCGCACGGCATTGGACAGGATGTTGAGCGCGATCTGGCGGATCGAGCGCAAATCGGCCACCACTTCCGGCAGGCGCGAGGCGAAGGACGAGCGGATGATGACACGCTCGCGGTTGGCCTGCGGCTGCATCATGGCGACGGCCTCTGCCAGTGCGTCGTTGAGCGACACCGCCTCGTAGTCCATCTCCTGCTGGCCGGCTTCGATCTTCGAAATATCGAGCAGGTCGTTGACGAGGTCGAGCACGTGGTTGCCGGAGCGGTTGATGTCGCGCAGATAGTCGCGGTAGCGCTCATTGGCGATCGGCCCGAACTTCTCGTCCACCATCAATTCGGAGAAGCCGATGATGGCATTGAGCGGCGTGCGGATTTCGTGGCTGATGCGGGCAAGGAAATCGGTCTTCTGCGACGACGCCCGCTCGGCCACGGCGCGCGCCTGGGTGAGGTCTTCCTCGGCCCGCTTCCACTGGGTGATGTCGCGCACCACCGCGCAATAGCCGCTGTCGCCGGGCAGGCGGCCGATGGTCATGAACAGCGGAATGAAGCGCCCCTGCGCCTCGCGGCCGATCACCTCGCGTCCGTCATTGAGCACGCTGGCGACACCATGGTCGGAAAGCCCGGCCAGATAGTCGCGCGCCGCGCGCTGGCTCTCGATGGCGAACAACGAAGCGAAGGGTTTGCCGGCAACCTCGTCGCTGTCGACGCCGAACAGCGCCTCGGCCGGCCGGCTGATCGAGCGGATGGCGCCATCGCGGCCGATCAGCACGACGCCGTCGGTGGCGGTGTCGATGATGGTGCGCATTTCGGCGACGCGCGCCTTGAGCTCGGCCGTATCGGGCTGCGCCGCCTCGCCGAGCGTCGCAGCTGTAATCGGCTGGCCGGTCTCGCCGGACCCGTTCAGCACCAGCATCAGCGCCTTGCCTTCGCCCCACGGCACCGAGCGCAGCACGACGTCGACCGGCGTCTCCTCGCCATTGGCCTTCCTCAGCCGCAGCTTGTGGTCGGCATGGTCGGCCGTGCTGTCGCTTGCATAGGGGGCGGCGAACAATGCATCCAGCCCGCCGGCAGCGCCGAGCGCGGCGAGATTTTCATAGCCGGTCAGCGCCAGGAATTCGCCATTGGCATAATGCAGCACGTCGCCCGAATGGATCAGCAACGGCACCGGCAGCCGCGACAGCAGCGAAGTGTCCGGCTCCTTTTCGCCGGTCGCGAAGGCGGCGGGCACGAAGCCGCCCGCCTGCAGCGGTGGCACCAGGCGCGGCGTGGGCAGCGGTGGCGCCGGTTGGGGGGCCACGGCTTCCTCCGCGTCATCGCGCGGATGCGTCAGGTCGCCGTCGTCCTCCAGCCGGGCAAGGTCTTCTTCTTCATCGTCCTTGCTCGCTTCGTCGCGCCGCGCGGCGTGGCGCTGTCCGGCAACCTTCGCGGCGGCGGCCTTGATGTCGCCGATGTCGTTCAGCGCTTGTGTCTGTCCGTTGTCCTCGGCCACCGGATCGCTGTCCTGCGGCGCGAAGGCCAGCAGCGAACGCGGCGCGGCAGGTTCTGCCACCGGTTCCGCGGCCGCCCCGCCCTCGTCCGCCCCGGCGCCGTCGAGCCGGGTTAGATCGGCGATGTCCTCGGCCTCCTGCGCCTCGGTCAGCGCGGCGCTGTCGTCATCCTCGTCGGCGGTTGTCGCTTCGTCTGGCCGGGCAATCGCCTCGGCAACGACAGCGGTCGTTTCTGCCTCGGAAGAGGTGTGTTTGCTTTCAGTTGGCGCGACGGTGATGGCCGCCTCGGCCGTCACCGCAGCCTCCGCCGCTTGTTCGGCCTTGACGGTGTCCACGGCCGTCGCGGGTTCCGCCGTGTTGATGGCTCCTGCGGCCTCGACGATATCCGCCGCGACAGGTCGTGCGCGCTCGACCGGCTTTATGACCTCGCCTTGGCCGGCGGGCGCATCGGCGCCGTCCGCCTGCCGCATGGCGATCGCATTGTCCGCCTGCGCGGTTGCGGGGGCAGGCGGGTCTTTCGCCGGAGCGGCTTCGCCTCGGCCGGCCTCGGAACCCAGCACGCCGTCCTTCTTCAGCCGTTCGCCGATCTCGCGGAAGGCGCTGCGCTCCAGTGTCGAAAGGCCCTTGTCGTTGGCCGCCGGCCGGTGTTCGGCCAGCCGGATCACCTTGTCGCTGAAGCGGCGCTCTGGGGTCGGCGTGATGGTCAGCGCCGGCGCCTCGCCATGGAACGGGTTCTGTCCGCCGGTGGTCATCGGCGCGGCGTGCGGGGGCTCCTGCGGCCTGGCCGTCGCTTCGTGTGTGGTTTTGGCGGGCGCTGGCGGGGTTTCGGATGCCACCCAGCCGGGTGTCAGCGCCAGACCGACCTTCTCGTGATCCTCGGTGGCGTCCGCCGGCCTTGCGACGCCGAAGCCGCGAAAACCTTCGAACGTGCGGTTGCGGTCGTAGACGGGTAGGGCGGCGAGATCCACCGGCACCTTCAGGCTGCTGCCGGCGATCGGCCAGGCGACCGAGCGGCCCGACCATGTGTCGCGTCGTTCCAGCAGGCCGGCGATCTCGCCGGACGGGTCGAAGCCGAATGTGGTGGCGACATCCTTGAAGCGCCGGCCGATGACATCGGCGGCGGCCTCGCCAACGACGGCGGCGAATTCCGGCGAGATGGCGCTGAAGTGGCCGGCGGCGTCGGTGCGCCACACAAAGCGTACCGGTGTGGTGTTGCGTTCGACCGGTTGCGACGCCGGAACTGTCTCATTCTGCACCGGGGCAACCGGCGTCGTACCATCGCCCTGGGCGGCTTCGGCGGCCTTGTTGGCGTCGCTGAAATACCAGCGGTCGTGCTGGTGTTCGCCGGCCGTCGTCGAAACGCTGTCGTCGGCCGCCCGCCAGCCTTCGGCGGTCGTGGCCCTTGGCCGATCGCCCTCGGATGCGGTCTGGCTTGCCGGCGCCGGCTGGGTTGCGCCAGCCTCGGTGCCTTCGTCGATCACCACCAGAAGGTGGCGCGCCGGTTCGTCGGTCAACCGGGCGATGCCGGCCGGATAGGAGCTTTTTGCAGCCGGCACTAGCCGCTTCAGCACGCGATCCTGCTCGCGCGCGACATCGGCGACGAGCGCGCTGAGCGTCTGCTCGGTAATGCCAAGCGCCGAAAATCCTTGCGAGGCGGCCTCGACGCCGCCCTTGCCGTCGATGAAGGCGAGGAACTGGCCGTCCGCCTTGAAACCGCTGATTGCACGCGTGGCGATCTCGGCGGCGTTATGGGAGGCGCCTTGCGTGGCCGGCAGGGCAAGCATGATCGCCGCTTCGCCGTCGGGCATGGTGAGCGCGCTGGCCAGAAAGCCGACCGCATTGCTGGTCATGCCTGCCGCCAGCCGCACCAGCAGCGCGCGGTCGCTGCCGATGGCCGGGAAGCCGGCGGTTGCCATGATCTGGCGTCGCGCCACCGGCGGCAGCCCGGCCGGCGCGCCGATGGCGGCCTCGACATCGGCATGGCCGAACAGGGCGGCTCCGGGCCCGTTTGCCCACAGCACCTGCTCGAGGTCGGCCGACAGGACGACGATCGCGTCGCCGCTGGCAAAACGCGATCGCACGTCATCAAGGACGGCAACATCGAGGAACGAATAGTTCTCGGACGGCATGCGCTCTGGCTATCCTCCAAGGAGATGGCCGCGGTTAATGCTTCGTTAATAAATGGGAGCCGCCGCAACGTCCACAAGCGTAAGGCGAGCCCACTTGAATAATAGGGCTCGTGGTTAACGGCATCCCTATGTTTCGCTTCGATAATGTTGCATTGCAGCAGAAATGTTGCGTTGCACAACAAAATGCGCTATACCCATCTCACACATGAACGAGACGGCACGTCGAATGTGTCCGTCCACCCTATGAGGATGGAAAATGTCCAAGACCAAGACCACCGAGACCGTTGAATTCCCGACCTTCGACGCTTCGCAGGCCACCGACCAGATCCGCGCCTTCGCCGAGAAGGGCGTCGAGCAGTCGAAAGAGACCTTCGCCAAGCTGAAGACCGGCGCCGAAGAAGCCAAGAAGGCCTTCGAGACCAGCTACGAAACCGCCAAGACCGCTTCGAACGACCTGTCGCTGAAGGCGATCGCCACGCTGCGCACCAACGCCGAAGCCAATTTCTCGCATCTCGAGGCCCTCGTCGGCGCCAAGTCGCTGTCGGAAGTCGTCGAGCTGCAGACCTCCTTCCTCCGTTCGCGCGTCGAGACCGCCGTCGAGCAGGCCAAGGATTTCCAGGCCGCCGCCTCGAAGGTCGCCGAAGAAGTCGCCAAGCCGTACAAGACCGCCTTCGAGAAGGCCATCAAGGACGTCAAGGCGGCCTGATTGCCGGAAGATGCGGCGAGGGCTTGCAACGCTGTCGCCGGCTTCCTAGCTGAACAGGACAAGAGTTTCTCCGGGGCGGATCCTCCTCCCTTCTTCCCCGGAGAGCAGCCGGCACCTCCTCCCGCCGGCTCAAATTGGGAAAAAGGCCGGCACCTCCTCCCGCCGCCTTTTTCTTGACCGTTTGCCGGGGAGGAACATGGGTGCGGATGAGCGTCGTTTTGCTTTTGCAAAAGCCTTGAATTACGATCCGATTGCCCGTATGCACGCTTCGCCGAACGATGGAGCACGGCTGACAGAAGTGGGTCACTCGTTTCGATCGTTGACGGGCACGCGTGCCGTTGTAGCTCAGATGGTTAGAGCGCCGGATTGTGGATCCGGAGGTCGCTGGTTCGATCCCAGCCAACGGTACCATTCCTCTCGCCGGGTGGATGCCCCGCACGACAATCGCACAGTTCAGAACTTGTTCTTTGGTACCGGCCCGGTTGCCGCAAGCGCGCGACTCGGCTTCAATTGGATAGGGAATACCGACTGCCTGGCTGCGGCCACGGCGTGATCGGCACAGACCGAAACGGGTAATTCAGAATGAGCGTACACGCCATCGAGTTTCTGCAGGATTGGATCGGCAAGGAATGCTGCGCCCCATCCGAAGCGGTCAAGCTCGACAAGCATGCCGAGACGCTGGCCAAGCGCTGCGCCGCCAAGGCCGCCGAAGCCGGCATTCCGCTGGAAGACCTCCAGGAAGAAGTCGGCGACATCCAGGACCTGATCGCCTCGCGCCTCGAAGAGGCCGTCGAAGCGGAAACGGCCGCCGACAAGGCGGCGTGAGCCTGCCTCCTTCTCCCGTGGGCGGGGAAGGGCACCACCGTTATCGGGGTTAACGATGCCACTCGGCCGGGTCGTCATCTACGCCAGGGATGTCGAGGAAACCGCCCGCTTCTACGAACGGCATTTTGGCTTCACGGCAACCCGATTGCCCGGAGACAGGATTGTCGAGCTTGTCGCCAGCGATGGCGGCGCCAACATCCTGCTTCATCAGGCCGCAAAAGGTCAGCGCAGCGGTCAGTCGATCGTCAAGCTGGTCTTTGATGTCGAAGACGTCGAACTGTTCTGCAGGCAACGCGCCGCAGACGGCCTCGATTTCGGCACGATCCATAAGGCCGACGGCTATCTGTTCGTGAACGCGAAAGACCCTTGCCAGAACTCCATCTCGGTTTCGAGCCGGGCCTTCCGAAAAGATAGCTGAGAAGTCTGCCTGCCCCGCAGGCTTAAAACAACGATCCCTGGCCGCCAGCGCCCTTGTCCTTGGGCGAGGCTTTGGCCGGCCTGGGCGTTGCAGGGCCGGGTGTCGGACCGGCGCCATCGGCCGTTGCATGCGCCGAACCGTCGGCGAAGCGCAGTTCCAGCGCAATGCCGGGCGTCACCTCCGCAGCGCGCTTGACCAGCGCACCGGCGCTGTCGAGCACCAGCGCATAGCCGCGCTCCAGGATCGCCTGTTCCGACAGTTTCAGCGTCGAAAGCAGCCGGTCGGCCTGGGTGAGGCGGGCGCGCAGCCGGTCCAGCCGCACCGTCATCGCCTGCTCCTGCCGCCGCGCCAGCGCGGTCAGCGTATCGCCCTGCAGCTTCTGCCGCCGCGCGATCGGCGCCGGCGACAGCCGTGCCATCGTCCGCGCGAACCGCGCGCGGCGCTCGCGCACGATGCCAAGGAAGGCGGCCTGCGCCCTGGCGAGGTCGCGCGAAGCCAGCCGCCGTGCCTCGGCCATGCGCCGCGACAGCGTCGCCGGCGTCAGCCGGATCGCGACGAGGCGACCGCGCTTGCGCTCGATCGACACCGCCAGCGCGCGGGCCAGCCGGTTTTCCGCCTCGTCGAAACGGCGTCTCGGCAAGGCCAGCAACTGGTCGGGCGAGGGCAGCGCGCGGGCCGCCGCCCGCGCCGCCTGGCGCCGGCGGTCGATGCCGCGGACCAGCGCCGCCGCAAGCCGTGCCGACAGGCTTGCCAGCGTCGCCTCCAGTTCCGCTCTCACCGGCACGGCGATTTCGGCCGCGCCCGTCGGCGTCGGCGCGCGCACGTCTGCGGCAAGGTCGATCAGTGTCCAGTCGGTCTCATGGCCGACCGCCGAGATGACCGGGATGTCGGAAGCGGCAACCGCCCGCGCCAATCCTTCGTCGTTAAAACCCCAGAGGTCTTCCAGGCTGCCGCCGCCGCGCGCCACGATGATCAGGTCCGGCCGCGGGATCGGCCCGCCCGGCTCCAGCGCGTTGAAGCCGTTGACGGCGGCCGTCGCCTCGGCGCCGGCGGTCTCGCCCTGCACGCGCACCGGCCACACCACGACGGTGAGCGGGAAACGGTCGCGGATGCGGTGCAGGATATCGCGGATCACCGCACCGGTCGGCGAGGTGATCACGCCGATGACCGAGGGCATGTAGGGCAGGAGCTGCTTGCGGGCGGGATCGAACAGGCCTTCGGCGGCGAGGCGGCGCTTGCGCTCCTCCAGCATCGCCATCAGCGCGCCGGCGCCGGCGGGTTCCAGATTGTCGATGACGATCTGGTATTTCGACGAGCCGGGATAGGTGGTGAGCTTGCCCGACGCGATCACCTCCATGCCCTCCTCGGGGCGGAAGCGCAGCTTGTTCATCGTGCCCTTCCACACCACGGCTTCCAGCCGGGAGCGGTCGTCCTTCAGCGCGAAATAGGCATGGCCCGACGAATGCGGGCCGCGATAGCCGGAAATCTCGCCGCGCACCCGCACATTGCCGAACGTATCTTCCACCGTGCGCTTCAGCGCGCCGGAAATCTCGCTCACCGTATATTCGGTGGCGTTGGTGGGTCTCGAATCGTCGTCGAAGAATTCGCTCATGCGCCGATTGGCGCGCTGGATGGGGAGTGGGTCAAGCCCTTACCCGCGTTGGCTGCACGGGTGAGACTGGACCACACGATTGCCATGGACGCCCCAAGGCTCCAAGTCTACCCATGCGTGCCAAGGAGCACACCCCATGAACATCCAGCAATCCAGGCCGGCGGCGGCCGCGCCTGTCGCATCGGGCCGGCCCAGCGAACGGCCCTTCGAGGCGCTCGACTACGGCCTCTATGCGGTGACGGTGGTCGCCTGGAGCCTGTCGTGGTTTGCCATCGAATTCCAGGTCGGCCGCGTCGCCAACGAAGTCACCATCGTCTGGCGCTTCGCCATCGCCACTGTCCTGATGTTCGGCTGGGTGGCGCTGAAGCGGGGCCAATTGCGCTTCGCGCCGGCCGAGCATCTGCGGTTCGCGGCACTTGGCGTGCTGATGTTTTCGTCCAATTTCCTGCTGTTCTATTACGGCGCCAGCTATCTGGTCAGCGGGCTGCTTTCGGTGGTGTTCTCGCTGGCCTCGGTCGTCAACATGCTGTTGGGCGCCGTGGTGATGCGCGAGCGGCCGTCGCCGCGCATCCTGGCCGGCGGGCTCATCGGCTTCGCCGGCATCGCGCTGATGTTTTTGCCGGAGGTCGCCGCCCACGGTCTTTCCGGCGGAACGCTTATAGGCCTCGGTCTTTGCGTGGCCGGCACGCTCTCCTTCTGCGTCGGCAATTTGATTTCGGCGGGAGGCATGCGCAACGGGCTACCGCTGATCTCGATGAATGCCTGGGGCATGCTCTACGGCACGCTGTGGTCGGCCCTTCTGGCGTTCCTGTTCGGCCGCACCTTCACCATAGACCCGAGCGTTACCTATCTCGGCTCGGTGCTGTTCTCGGCGGTGGTGTCCACTGTTCTGGCCTTTGCCGCCTATCTGACGCTGCTCGGCCGCATAGGTGCTGCCCGCGCCGGCTACGCCACGGTGATGTTCCCGATCTTCGCGCTGCTCATCTCCACCACGCTCGAAGGCTATCGCTGGACCGCCTTCGCCATCGCCGGCCTTGTCCTGGTCGCCATCGGCAACGTGCTGGTGGTGCGCGGCGGCAGGCGTTAGCTCGGCCTACCAGCCCGGCATCACCTGGCTCGGCTTGGTGCGCTTCATCTTGGTGAAGGCCAGCGAGGCGAAGTCGAAGCTGCCGGTCTCCTCGGTTATCGGCACGGTGATGTTGTCCAGGCTTTCGGCGATGTGGCGGGCCAGCGCCTCGACGATCTCGGGCCGGCTGGTCTGGCCGCGCATCAGGCCAATGCGGCAGTCGGGCAACTGGCCGAAGCCGTCGGCCTCGCCAAGCACCCGCATGCCGGGCCTGAGCGCGCATTCCGGCAGCACCGAAATCGCCAGCCCCGACAGCACGGCGGCGGCGATGACGGTGGCTGAGAAGGAGGAGAACAGGATGCGATAATCGCGCCCCATCTCGTCCAGCACGTCGCAGGCGGCGCGCCGCCAGATGCAGTTCGGGCGGCCGAAGGCCATCGGCAGGACATCCTGCTCATGCGTGGCGTGATTGGTCGAGGTGACCCACAACAGCGGCTCGCGCCGCACCACTTCCGACTGGCCGCGCGCGTCGTTGTGGGTGACCAGCGCCAGATCGAGATTGCCGCGCTTGATGTGCTCGGCAAGGCTGGGCGTCGGCTCGCAGGTGACAGTCAGTTCGACGCGCGGATTGGAACGGGCGAAACGCGCCATGATCTCGGGCAGGAAGCGGTCGGCATAATCGTCCGGCGTGCCGATACGGATGGTGCCTTCCAGCCGGTTGTCGTCGAAGGCGGCCAACGTCTCGCGGTTCAGGTAGAGCATCCGGCGGGCATAGGACAAAAGCCGGTCGCCTTCCTCGGTCAGCTTGTTGGAGCGCCCGTCCTTCTCGAACAGCGGTTTGCCGATCCGCTCCTCCAGCCGCCGCATCTGCATCGACACCGCCGACTGCGTGCGGTGCACCTCCTCGGCGGCGCGGGTGAAGGAGCCGGTGTCGGCGATCGAGATGAAGGTCTGCAACTGGTCGAGGTCGAGCGGCGCTTTCATCGCTTCCATCCATCATCAGAGTTGATGATAGAGATTAAAAACATTCGTTGGATTAATCAATCGCCGCGTGCGATTCAGTAATCGTCCACATGAAGGCATGTGAATCGGGTCCGTCCCGCCGCGCTCCCGGCGGCGGTGCGACGGTCCGCGCCGTCAAGATTGAGGAGAATGACCATGACCGCATACGACATCGCCCCTGAGAGCGCGCGCATCACCGCGACCCCGGCTGCCGCGACGCGTGTGTACAATCGTGCCGTCGGCTATTACCGCGCCTGGAAAAATCGCCGCGCCTTCTATCGCCTCGGCGAAATGTCGGACGCGGAACTGGCCGATATCGGCCTGACCCGCGCCGATCTCTTCGTCGCCGTCGACCTGCCGTTCGGCAGCGACCCGACGGTGAAGCTGCGCTCCATCGCCGGCCTGCGCGCCGCCTCCGTCGAGGAACTGGCGCGCAAGGTGGCCTGATATCCCGCACGCCCGGGCCTCCAGCCGGGCGATGCAGAGTTGCTGCAGGCTTCCCACACTCCCTGCCGGCACGACCCCGCCGGCCGCCTGCGCATTGCCCGGTCCTCCCACGGACCGGGCTTTTTCTTTTTGGGCCGCACCGTTCCTTCTCCCCTTGTGGGAGAAGGTGGCCGAGCCGGAGGCGAGGTCGGATGAGGGGGTGAGAACCCGGTTCGCCATAGGCGAATTGAAAGGTCCGGTGGACCTTTCAAAGGGTTCGAACGCCCGAGGCTATGCCGAGGGCTGGGACAAAGCTGTGATCCTGCCCCTCGCTGGCTCGGGGGCGTTCGAAACTCGAAAAGCCAAGCAATTGGCTTTTCGTCCGCTACGCGGACCGTTTCTCACCCCCTCATCCGTCTCGGCGCTTTGCGCCGAGCCACCTTCTCCCGCAAGGGGAGAAGGGGAGTTTCGCATCTGGAGTTTCACACCACCGGCGGGTTGAGCCGGGCGAAACCTTCCTGGCGGTGGTAGGGGAAATGCGGGTAGGGCGCCGTCACCGTGCTGGCCGCATCGAGCGTCGCCACCTGTTCGGGCGTCAGCGACCAGCCGACGGCGCCGAGGTTCTGGCGCAGTTGCTCCTCGTTGCGCGCCCCGATGATGACGGACGAAACCGTCGGCCGCTGCAGCAGCCAGTTGATGGCGATCTGCGGCACGCTTTTGCCGGTTTCCCCGGCGACCGCTTCGAGGGCGTCGACGACGCGGTAGAGATGCTCGTCCTCCACCGGCGGCCCGAACTCCGCGGTCTGGTGCAGGCGGCTGCCTGCCGGAATGGGATTGCCGCGGCCGATCTTGCCGGTCAGCCGGCCCCAGCCCAGCGGGCTCCACACCAGCGCGCCGAGGCCCTGGTCCTCGCCCAACGGCATCAGGTCCCATTCATAGTCGCGGCCGAGCAGCGAATAATAGACCTGGTTGGCGACATAACGTGGCCAGCCATGGCGCTCGGCGACAGCCAGCGATTTCATGATCTGCCAGCCGGAGAAGTTGGAGACGCCGACATAACGCAGCTTGCCGGCGCGAACCAAGCCGTCCAGCGTGGCAAGCACCTCCTCGACCGGGGTATGCGCGTCGAAGGCATGCAGCTGGAAGATGTCGATATGGTCGGTGCCCAGCCGGCCAAGGGCCTGGTCCACCGCTTCGATCAGCCGGGAACGCGACGAACCCCATTGATTGGGGCCGTCGCCCAGAGGCAGGCTGGCCTTGGTCGAGATCAGCACCTCGTTGCGCCGTCCCTTGATCGCCTCGCCAAGCACCGTTTCGGAGGCGCCGTCGGAATAGACGTCGGCGGTGTCGAACAGATTGACGCCGGCCTCCAGGCAGATGTCGACCAGCCGGCGGGCTTCCTCGACGCCGGTGTTGCCCCAGGCGCTGAACAGCGGGCCGGCGCCGGCGAAAGTGCCGGCTCCAAAACTCAGGACGGGAACCCTGAGGCCGGATTTGCCGAGATTGCGGTATTCCATGAAATGTCTCTCCATCTGTCGATGATGGCTAGATAGAGGCCCGTCATTTCATGAACCAGCGTGGCGAAAGGCACAGGATTTGTGAGGTGAGTTCACAACACTCTATCTCCCCCCTTGCGGGGGAGAATGGATTTTCACGATCTTAGCCGGAGCAGGCCAAAGGCCGTCGCGAGGCTAAGTCGTAGAAAATCCAAGAGAGGGGATTTTCAGCTGAGGGGCCACTTGCTCCCTCGAATGGCGAAGTCGAAATTCAGCTCGGCGAGGATTGGGCTGAAAATCCCCTCTCTTGCGATTTCTAGCACTTAGCTGCGCCGCCCTGCGGGCGTGCTCGCTAAGATGCTGAAATCGCTTTCTCCCCCACAAGGGGGGAGATAAGGGCGCCGCGCCGCTCGCCTACCGCCGGTTCATCCCTTTCAGGAACTGGTCGAAGATCGTTTCCACGCCCTGCTGGTAGTCGTCGCGTTGCTGGCGGCCGGTGTCGAACATCTTGCCGAAGATGTCGTCATAGGGATTGCGCGGCCGCCCGCTCGGGTTCGGCTCGGGTTCCGGCGCGCGTTGCGGGGCTGGATCGGGGGTCCCAATCGGCTGCCCGCCACCCAGCATGTCCTGCAGGATCTTGCCCCAGGGATTGTTGTCGCCAAACGGGTTCTGCGGTTGCGGCTGCTGCGGCGCCTGCTGCGGCGCGCCGCCGCCGAACATGTCCTGCAGCACCTTGCCGAGCGGATTGTCGCCCAGCGGATTGTTGCCGAACGGATTTTGACTCTGCGGCGCCTGCCGCTGCTGCGGCTGGCCACCCATCATGCCGCCGCCCATTCCGCCACCTTGCCGCATCATCTCCTCGATGATCTGGCCGAGCGGGTTGCCGCTGATGCCGCCACCACCGCTGAAGCCGCCGGCCTGCATCTGGTTGGTGGTCTGCTTGAACAGCCCGCCCATCACCATCGACGCCAGCACGGGAAGCATCTGCTGCAGCACCTGCTGGCCGACGCCGCTGGCCTGCGCCGCCTGCGCCGCCACCGCGCGCGACAGGTCCTTGGAGCCGAACAACTGCCCCAGCACATCGTTGCCTTGCTGCACGCCCTGCGGCGAGAAGGCCTGCGCGGCATTGTCGAAATACTGGCCATATTGGCCGGTGGCCATGGCGCTCATGAAATTGCCGACCCCATACGGGTCCGCCGTGTTGCGCTTCAGCCCCTGGCTGAAAGCCGGCAACAGCGCCTCCACCGCCGCCTGTGTCTGCTGCTGGCTCAGATTGAACTGGCGCGCCAGCGCCTCCATGCCGTTGCCGTTCTGCGACTGGTTGAGCATGTCGAACAGATTGAGCATGGGGTCCTCCGCGGCGGCCATTCGCCGTTGCGGAGCGTAGTTCGTTTTAACCGCCGGTTGAAGTGGACTTTTGCCGCCGCACCGTTATCTCCCCCCTTGCGGGGGAGAAAGCGATTTCAGCATCTTAGCGAGCACGCCCGCAGGGCGGCGCAGTCTAAGTGCTAGAAATCGCAAGAGAGGGGATTTCCACCCCAATCCTCGCCGAACTGGATTTCGGCTTCCCCCATTCGAGAGAGCAAGTGGCCTCTCGGCTGAAAATCCCCTCTCTTGGATTTTCTACGACTTAGCCTCGCGACGGCCTTCGGCCTGCTCCGGCTAAGATCGTGAAAATCCATTCTCCCCCGCAAGGGGGAGATAAGGGCGCCTTGCTTCAGTACGCATACTCCAGGAAAGCCGGCTCGATCGAGCCGCCCCAGCGCGTGTGGTAGGCCGAAAGCATCTCTTCGGCGCTGGTGGTGCCGCGCGCCACCACTTCGTCCAGCGTCGACAGGAACGAGGTTTCGTCGAAGCCGTCGCGATTCAACTTGTTGCGGTTCTTCAGGCCCTGCCGGGAGATCGCCAGCACCTCTCGCGCCACCTCTCGCAGCGTCGTAGAGCGGAACGGCGCGCCGATGCCTTGCTCGGGCACGGCGTCGCGCATCGCCTTGACTTCCGCATAGCTCCAGTCGCGCGTCAGCGCCTCGGCGGCGTCGAGCGCGGCGCCGTCATAGAGCAGGCCGACCCAGAAGGCCGGCAGCGCGCAGATGCGCCGCCATGGCCCACCATCGGCGCCGCGCATTTCCAGGAACCGCTTCAGGCGCACATCCGGGAACAGGGTCGACAGGTGGTTCGCCCAGTCGCCCATGGTCGGCATGCCGTCCGGCACTTCCTTGCGCGCCGCCCCCGCCATGAACTGGCGGAAGGTGATGTGCGTCATGTCGTGGTAGCGGCCGTCGCGGATGACGAAATACATTGGCACGTCGAGCGCCCATTCGACATAGTCGGCAAAGCCGAATTCGGGCGAGAAGCAGAATTCGAGCAGGCCCGAGCGCTGGTTGTCGGTGTCGCGCCAGATGTCGCCGCGCCAGCTCTGCAGCCCGTTCGGCCGTCCTTCGGTGAAGGGCGAATTGGCGAACAGCGCCGTCGACAGCGGCTGCAGCTTCAGCGACACCTGCATCTTGCGGCGCATGTCCGCCTCGCTCTCGAAGTCGAGATTCACCTGGATCGTGCAGGTGCGGTACATCATGTCCAGGCCCTTGGTGCCGACCTTGGGCATGTAGCGGGTCATGATGTCATAGCGCGATTTCGGCATTTTCGGCGTTTCGGCCAGCGTCCATTTCGGACTGCCGCCAAGGCCGAGGAAACGGATGCCCATCGGCTCGGCGATCTCGCGCACTTGCGCCAGATGCGCGTTGCCCTCGCGACAAGTCTGGTGGATCGTCTCCAGCGGCGCGCCGGAAAGCTCGAACTGGCCGCCCGGCTCCAGGCTGATGGCGCCCTGTCCGGTCGGCTCGACCAGGCCGATGATGCGGCCCTCGTCCAGGATCGGATCCCAGCCGAGCTTGGTCTGCATGCCTTCCAGGATGGCGCGGATGCCGCGCTCGCCGCCATAAGGCACAGGCGCGTGGCCATCGACATAGAAGGGGAACTTTTCGTGCTCGGTGCCGATGCGCCAGTCGGCGCGCGGCTTGTTGCCCTTGGCAAGGTAGGCGGCGAGTTCGCCAAGACCCTCGATGGGCTGTGAATCGGTGGTGTCGCGTGCCATGTCGCCCTTTCTGGCTTTGATCGCAGGATCGCCGCGCGGCTTGAATGAACGAAATGTCAGTAGGGGAGCAAGCAAAAAATCCTGAGCCAATCGTCAACAGGATTTGATCGGCCGCGATTCATGGCCCGGCAGGCGCCAGGACCGGCCCTTGCGCAGCCCGCACCAGCGAGGCGGCGGCCATGCCGGCGGTCTCCATATAGGAGGGGTCGCGGTTCAAAAGCACGGTGGCGAAGGAACCGTCGAGTAGCAGCAGCACCTGCCGCGCCGTCTGTTCCGCGGCTTCGATGCCCTCGGCCTCGAAAACCGTCTTCAGCCAGGCTTCGAAGTTCTTCTTGTGGGCAATGCCGATGCGGATCGCCGGGTGGCCCGGCATGTCGGCGAGTTCGGCGGCGGTGCGCAGGAAGCCGCAGCCCTTCCAGGCCGGGCGCCGCGCCGCCGCCGCCAGATGCTGGAAGATCGCGGCGACCTTGTCGGCGAGTTGGCCCTCGCTCTCGGTGAACCAGTGCCTGAACAGCCCGAGATTGGGCTGGTCGCGCCGCTCCAGATAGGCGGCGATGAGGTCGTCCTTGCTGGCGAAATGGTAATAGAGCGTGCGCTTGGTCAGTCCGGCCTTCTCGGCCACGGCATCGACCGAGACGGCGCGAATGCCCTGGCCGTAGAACAGTTTGGATGCGGCGGCGACGATGCGCTCGCGGGTGGTGTTGGCGGTCGGTTTCATGGTCGATGTATACCGACTAGTGAGTGTAACAACAAGCCGCTCCGGTCTATGCAGGATCCACGTATTTCGCGTCCCGAAAGGATCGGCAATGTCCATCATCGCGCCCGTCCAGGAAGCCCGGCCGCTGGAGATCGCCTGCGCCGACGGCGTCGTTCTAGGCGGTCATTTTTGGCAAAGGGTGCGCGGGGCGCCGGCCGGCACCGTCATTGTCAATCCGGCCACCGGCGTGCTCGCCCGTTACTATCATCATTACGCCCGCTTTCTCGCCGCCCACGGCTTCGATGTCGTCACCTACGATTATCGCGGCATCGGCGCCTCGCGTCCGGCGAGCCTCGGCGGCTGTGCCTATCGCTGGCGCGATTGGGGTGAGAAGGATTTCGAGGCGGCGCTGGCCTGGGTGCGGGCGCGGGACGCCTCGGCACCCGTCTTCGTTGTCGGCCACAGCGTCGGCGGCGCCTTGCCGGGGCTGGCGCGCGGCGCCTCGAATATTCGTCGCCTGCTCTCGGTCGGCGGCCAGTTCGGTTGCTGGCGTCACTACGCGCCGGCGCACCGCACGCGACTTTTCCTGAAATGGCATGTCGCCATGCCGGCGCTCACCGTACTGTGCGGCTATTTCCCCGGCCGTCGGCTCGGCTGGCTGGAGGATCTGCCGGCCGGCGTCGCCTATGAATGGAGTTTCCGCCGGTCGCGCCTCGAAGACAATTATCCGGAAGCGGAGCGTGAAATGATCCTCAGGCGCTTCGATGCGGTGACGGCGCCGATCCTTGCGGTCACCCTGTCCGACGACGCGATCGCCACCGTGCCGGCGATCCGCGCCGTGCTCGAGCGTTATCGCGGCGCGCAGCGCACACAGGTGCTGCTTGACCCGGCCGATCTCGGCCAGGATGCGGTCGGCCATTTCAGCCTGTTCCACAGCCGCCACGCCAATGGCTTCTGGCTGGATACGCTGTTGTGGCTGCGCGACGGCATCAATCCCTGGCCGGACAAGGAGGTCGTCGGAGATTGAGGCCTGTTTGCCGCTGCCCTGCACCGTTGCGGGCGAAAAAGAACGGAGTGTCTTCGATGCCTGTTTTCCTGAAGGCCGCGGCAGGATAGATTGCGTTTCGTGGGCACCGTCCTGCTGATCCAGACAACGAAGCGCGCTGCATCGACCGGCACCGTCCGGAGTGTGGAAGCGGCTTCGCAAGCAGAGGTTCCACGATGAACGATATCGCCGATCACGGCGTCCGCTTCGGACGCATTGCTCCCATGGTGCCCGTAAAGGACATCGGCAGGGCGCTCGATTTTTACACCAGGGTCCTCGGGTTCACGAAGACCTTCGAGAACGGCAATCCCGTCGGTTTCATGATCCTGGAGCGCGATCAGGGGGAACTGCATCTGACCCTGCAGCCAACCCACAAGGCTGCTGTTTTCAATGTCGCCCATCTGCTGGTCGACGACGTTGACGCTCTCCACGCCGTTTGCAAGCAGCACGGGGTGAGGATCATCAAGAGCCTGCAGGACAAGGACTACGGCTTGCGGGCTTTCGTGTTCGAGGACCCGGACGGAAACCGCATCGATGTCGGCCAGGTGATCTGAGGCGGGTCGCGCGGGCGATCGGCTCTTTCGGCCTCTCATGGGGCCGTCAACGACTTCGCTTCAGTCGAGGCCGGAAGCCTGAGGCCCCCTTTTCCCTTCTCCCCTTGTGGGAGAAGGTGGATCGGCGCTCTAGCGCCGAGACGGATGAGGGGTGTTGCAAGAAATGAGGCTGAGCAAACGGCTTCCGTGACACCATTCCCGAATGTGGAGCGGCGCACTCCGTCCAGCACCCCTCATCCGACCTCGCCTTCGGCTCGGCCACCTTCTCCCGCAAGGGGAGAAGGAGAAGCTACCAATCCCCTATCGCCGCCTGCATCACCGCAAGGGCCGCAACGGCGGCCGTGTCGGCGCGCAGGATGCGGGGTCCGAGCGGAATGGCGGTGACGAAGGGCAGCGCGCGCAGCAACCGGCGCTCGTCGTCGGAGAAGCCGCCCTCGGGGCCGACCAGCAGCGCCAGCTTTTTTTCCGAAATTTTCTGAAGTGCGGGCAGGGGATTGTTGGTCGAGGCGTCCTCGTCGCAGAACACCAGCCGCCGTTCCTTGTCCCAGTCGCCAAGCAGCCGCTCCAGCTTCTGCGCCTCGCGCACCTCAGGCACCGCCAGGATGCCGCATTGCTCGGCCGCCTCGACGGCATTGGCCTGCATGCGCTCGGCCGTGATCTTGCCTTGCGTGTGCTGGGTCATCACCGGCTGCAGGATGCCGGCGCCCATTTCGACCGCCTTCTGCACCAGATAGTCGAGCCGGCCGACCTTCAGCGGCGCGAAGCAGTAGACGAGGTCCGGCAGTGGCGGTTGCGGCCGCTGCAGTTCCCTGCCGGTCAGCCGCACCGCCTTCTTCGACTTCGCCGTGAGCGCCGCCGTCCATTCGCCGTCGCGACCGTTGAAGACCAGGATTTCCGCGCCTTCGGAAAGCCTCAGCACATGCATGAGATAATGGCTCTGCTGTGGGGTGGGCTCGAATTCGGCACCGGCGGAAAGGTCGTCGGGCACGAACAGCCGTTGCATTTTGTAGTTGGCGCGCATGGCCGAGCAATGCGGCAGCCGGCCCCCAAGGTCAAGCCACCGCCAGCGACGCCGCGACGTCGCTTTCGCCGCTGCCCGGCGGGCGCGGCGGCCATAGTCTCGGACGCTCGAGCACTTTGAATTTGCGCATCGTGCTTGCCGAAAACCGATTCCGGTTTTCGGGCCGATGCACAAGCGGAGGAGAGACGAGCATGACCGGCATATTGCGCGGCGGCTGCCTGTGCGGCGGCACCGCCTACGAATTGCGCGGCGAGCGGCGTCCGGTCGTAGCCTGTCATTGCGTGCAATGCCGCAAGACCTCCGGCCACTATGTGGCGGCAACCCAGGTCGCCGCCGACGAAGCCGTCATCACCGGCGACACACTGACCTGGTTCCGCTCGTCGGACATCGCCGAGCGCGGCTTCTGTTCGGTCTGCGGTTCCAACCTGTTCTGGCGCAAATTCGGCAGCGACCGGCTGTCGGTGTGGGCGGGCACCATCGACGGACCGACCGGCCTCAGGATGGAAAGCCAGCTCTATCCCGAATCCGCCGGCGATTATTACGATCTGCCGGACGTGCCCTCGATCGAGCAGGCGACGTTGAAATAGCGCTCAGTCGCTGATGCGCGTTGCCGGCCCTGGTTCGAACCAGTGGTGCTTGCGGCGGGCGCGGAACAAGGTCGCCGGTGGCGCGAAATCCGGTTCGGCAAAGCAGCCGACCGAAACCGAGACCGCGCCCGGCAGGCCCTCGCCGGTCATGAACACCAGCGCCCCGCAGGTCGGGCAGAAGGTCTGTTCCACCCAGCGCCCCGGACCGCCCGTTCGCCGCCAGCTGCGCCGCTCCCCTTCAATTTGCACCACCGCTTCGTCGACGAACACGGCCCGGTAGGAAAAGGCGGTGCCGGTTGCGCGCTGGCATTCCAGGCAGGCACAGGCGTAGACGCTGCGCGGCTCCCCGGAAACGGTGATGCCGAGCCCGCCGCAGCCGCATTGCGCGGTCCTGGTTTTGGTCTTTGCCGATTGTTCCGCTGGTTTCACACTGTCCATTCCTGCCGCCATCCCGTCAGGAGGTTTCGGGCCGGTCGCTTTCTGCGCCTTGCCGCAACGGGCCTGTGCCCGTACCTCTCGTTGAAGCTGATCGTGGTGATAGGTCGACCCCGGACCGAGGGTAAATTACGCACTTTGAAGTAAGTGCCGCCCCGGCTCGGAAGCGGAGGGAAACATGAAACGTCTCGATACCGACGAATGCGGTTTCGCTACCGCGCTGAATGCCATCGGCGGCAAATGGAAGCTGGAGATCCTGTGGGAGGTCACGCTTGCGCCGCGCCGGTTCGGCGCTTTGCGGCGGCTGTTGCCAGGCGTCAGCGAAAAGGTTCTGGCCCAGCAGCTTCGCGAGATGGAAGCCGATGGCCTGGTCTGGCGCCAGGTGTTTCCCGGTGCGGTGCAGAAGGTCGAATATTCGGTGACGGATGTCGGCCGCACCCTCAACGAGGCGGTCGGCGTGATGTCGGCCTGGGGCAAGGCGCAGGAGCGCCGCATGGTTCTGCACCCGGTCGTCGTCGCGGAAAAACCGCGTCCGCTGATCCGCCTGCGCGCATGAATGGCAGCCGCTTACCGCAAGGTAGGCGCTTACATTCCAGTCAGCGCTAACATCATTGTCAGTAATTGCATGTCGGCGCGGCATGCATAATTTCCGCCCCTCGACGCGATCGGCCAGTCGGCCGCGCACCATTCGAGGAGACAGTCATGTCCGACCAACAGCATCCCGCCGCCGGGCGGCCGGCCACCGCGCCCGACCCGAGGCGCTGGCAAGCGCTGGCGCTGCTCTGCGCAACCTATTTCATGGTCTGCCTGGACGGGCAGATCGTCATTCTGGCGCTGCCGTCGATCGAACGGCAACTGGGCTTCACCGTTGCCGGCGTTCAATGGGTGATGAGCGCCTATATGCTGACGCTGGGTGGCCTGCTTCTGCTCGGTGGCCGCATGGCGGACCTGCTCGGCCGGCGGCGCATGTTCATCGCCGGCACAGCCCTGTTCCTCGCCGCCTCGCTGCTTTGCGGCCTTGCCCGCGCGCCCGAGTTCCTGGTTGCGATGCGCATTCTCCAGGGCATCGCCGCGGCGATCATGACGCCGACTGCGCTGTCGATCCTGATGACCACGTTCGAGGAAGGGCATGAGCGCAACAAGGCGCTCGGCTTCTGGTCGGCAATGGGCGCGAGCGGCGCCACGGCGGCACTTGTCGTCGGCGGTCCGCTCAACGACTGGCTGGGCTGGCAGTGGGTTTTCTTCATCAATGTTCCCGTCTGCCTCGCCCTGCTGGCGTTCAGCCCGTTTCTGCTCAAGGAGAGCCGCGACACCTCGCATGGCCGCGGCTTCGACGTCGCGGGTGCGGTCACCGTCACGGCCGGGCTGATGGCGTTTGTCTATGCCATCGTCGAGGTGCCGCAACTGGGTTGGACCCATGTTAACACCCTTGCCGCCTTCGGCGCTTCGGCCTTGCTGCTTCTGCTGTTTGTGGTCATCGAGGCACGTTCAGCCTCGCCTTTGGTGCCGTTGCGCATCTTCCGTTCGGTGCGCCTGGTCGGCGGCAATCTGGTCGTGCTGCTCGCCGGCATGATCGTCTTCGGCATGATCCTGGTGCTGTCGCTCTATCTGCAGAAAGTGCTGGGTTATTCGGCGTTGCAAGTCGGCGTCAGCACGATGATCTATTCCGCTATCGCGATCGTCATGTCCTACTCTTCGGGACCGATCGCGAGCCGCATCGGCGCCCGCCCGCTCGCCGTCATCGCCATGGCATTGATGGCAGCGGGCTGCCTGTTGCTTGCCAGGGCAGGCGGCAACTACTGGATCGACATATTGCCCGGGCTCGTCATCTTCGGCCCCGGCATCGGCGCGGCGGTCGTGTCGGGTTCCATTGCCGCCCTGTCGGATGTCGCCGAGGGCGATTCCGGCCTGGCATCGGGCATCAACAGCGCGGCCTTCCAGCTCGGCGGTGCATTGGGCGTCGCGGTCGTGGCGACCGTCGCTGTGTCCTGGAGTGGCGGATCGGATACGGTCGCCGCCCTGACCACGGGCTACCAGGCCGGTTTCCTGGCCTGTGCCGTCCTGGCGGGGATCGGCGTGCTCGTTGCGCTGTTCCTGCCTGGCAAGGCACCGGCTGGCGCCGCGACCTCGGTCGTCCACCTGGGTTGAACAATCCCGGAAAAAGGTGAGCGGCCGATTTCCGTCTGGAATTGCGCCGAACAAGCAGAGCGGGTCGTCGTCTCGGCGAGGCGCTGATCCACTCTAAGCCGGCCCCGCGCTCGCGTGCCAGACGGGCGCGAAGCCGGCTTTCAGCACCGCGATCGTCGTTGGCGGCGTGATCAGCGCGAGCGACGTTCCGCCTCTTGTTGCCGTCTCGACGCCGACCGGCTTTTCGTACCCGGCAAAGCTCCAGCGTAGCAATTCGCCGCTGCGTACGGCAAAAGGCACGCCGCCGATGGCGACCATCGCGCCATCGGGCAGCTGTGCGGTTTCTTCGGCCCGGATCGACGGCAGCGGCTTGCGCGACGAGGCGAAACGCTCGTTATGCAGGCGCGCATCCACCTGCGGCGCGCGCGGCTCGGCGATGCCGAACGCCTGGCCGAACCGGCCGAGGAACTCGCTGGCCCGCGCCCGCTGGCAGAAGAAGCAGGGCCGGTGCCCGGCGGCGAGCGCGGTCGGCTCGTCGAGGAAGAACAGCTCGGTCCAGCCCGGTTTGCCACCCGGTCGGTTGCGCCCCATCGGCTCGCGCTTGCGGCCCTGATAGTCGCAGAGGCAAATGATCCAGGCCGGCAGCGCCCAGCGCTTGTTCAAGAGCGTCTTCGTCGCCGGATCGTGGATGATGCCGCGGTTGCCGGTGAACAGTCCGCGCTCGGCCACGGCATGGATGGCGCCGAAGGGATCGACCCGGTTCTGCAGTGGCATAGGCTTTTTCCCTCGCTGTCAGCCGCCGGCGCTTGGCCGGCACGATGCCGCCATGTTACCCCGTCGCGGGGTTCATTCCTGTCAGGATGGTCATGCGGGTCCTTGTCGTCGAGAATTATCAGAACACCGGCCTCGGCAATGTCGGCGCCGCCCTTGCCGAAGCCAAGGCCGAACTCGATGTCCGCCGGCCCTATCTTGGCGAGGAATTGCCCAGCGATGCCAGCCAGCACGACGCGCTGGTCATGTTCGGCGGCGGCCAGAATGCGCTGGCCGACGACACCCATCCCTATTTCCCGGCGTTGCTCGACCTGATCCGCGATTTCGAAGCCAGGGATCGTTCCGTGCTCGGCATCTGCCTCGGCAGCCAGCTTCTGGCGCGCGCCTTCGGCGGCACCAACCAGGTTGGCGGCGCCACCGAATTCGGCTGGTGCGGTGTCACCCTCACCGAAGCGGCGAAATCGGATGCGGTGCTCGGCGCCATGCCGGTGGCTTTCCCGATCTTCCAGTGGCACGACGACACGTTCTCGCTGCCGCCGGGCGCCGTGCGCCTGGCCGGCAGCATGGTTGCCGAAAACCAGGCCTTCCGCCTCGGCCGCGCCGTCTACGCCTTCCAGTTCCATTTCGAGGCGGATCGCGCCGTGGTCAACCACTGGTCGACCGCCTTCGCCGAAACGGTTGCGGCGCGCTGGCCCGACTGGCCGCAACGGTTGGAGGCCGAGACCGCGCGCAACGGCGCGCTGGCCGACCAGTCGGGTCTTGCCATCGCACGCGCCTGGGTCGCCACGATCTAGCTCCAGTCCCGCCCGTCGAAGCGACCTTCCGTTGCGTTCGCGTGGCAAATTTGGCACGCCGGCTGAAAACCGCTGTGGACGGCGCTTTTCGTGCTTGGTCTGTGTCCGGCTCATTTCCTAGAAGGCGGCAGCTGGCTTGCCGGCGCGCTGTGCCACTGTGGCACAAGCGTCACACGGCCCGCAAAGAAGACGCGCAAGGCGTCCGAATTCGACGAGAATTTGAGACGAACTGTGAGTTTCAACACATTCGTAACCAGTCGGTCGCAGGACAATACAGAAGGCTCAACCAGAGATGACGTCCGTGAAAGCAGCGCTTCTGTCCTTTGTAATGCTGTCCGCCATTGTCGTATGCGGCCTGGGCATCTACGCGGCCGACGCCGCCAACAACCACATCGCCGTTGACGGCTATGGCGTGGTCTCCGCCTCGCACTGATCTTTTTGACAGCTGCCGTTCGCACCGGTTTCCAATGGCGCGAAACCGCCGGCATCTGCCGACGAGCGACCTTGTGGCGCTCGCGGATCGATCCGTCCCACCCTCGAAACTCGACGCCGCGCCTGTTCTGGCGCTAGGATGAGCCTGTCATCAGGGCTCGCGGCGACGCTTGCGTCGCCCGGCATGCGTCGACCGACCGGGGGAAAAGGTTGAACGCCGCGCATCTTTTGCAGTTCTCGTCCGAACGGCTGCCCGGACAAAAGCGCCTCGACGCCTGGCGTGAGGTGTTCAGCCGCGCCGTGCTGAAAAGCGACGTCACCCCCGTCAACCAGGACGAGCCATTCCACGCGCGGATGGCGTTGCAGCACTTGCCGGGCCTGTCGATCACCTGGGGCAGCAGCTCCAGCCTGCGCATAGAGCGCCCGCCCGGCCTCGTCGCCGATGGCGACGACGATCTTATCCTGATCCTGTCCCTGGCCGGGCAAGCGACGGGCCAACAATGCGGCAGGGAGTTGCAGCTTGAACCGGGCGGCGCGGTGCTTTGGGCGAACGGTGTCCCCGGCCGTTTCCGCTGCAGCCAGAACTATTCGCTCACCCAGTTGAAGCTGCCGGCGCGGGGGCTGCAGACTATGGTCCGCGATGTCGAGGGCGCCGTCATGCGCCCGTTGGATCGGCGCGGCAAGGCGCTGGCCGTGCTTGCCGGCTATGTCGCCGCCTTGCGCCTCACGCTGGACCGCACGGCGCCCGAGGCGCGGCTCATGTTCGCCACCCATATTCGTGACCTGGTGGCGCTGACCCTGGGCGCCGATGCCGATACCGCCGACCTGGCGCGCCGTCGCGGCCTGCGCGCCGCCCGGCTGGCTGCGGTCCGCGCCTATATCGCCGAAAACCTCACGCGTCCCGATCTCGGCGTGCGCCAGGTCGCGGCCAGGCAATCCATCAGCCCGCGCTACCTGCAGATGCTGTTCGATGCGGAAGGAACCACTTTTTCGGAATTCGTGCTCGAGCAACGCCTGGCGCGTATCCATCGCCTGTTGACCGACCCGCGCCTGGACAAGCTGCCCATCGGCGTCATCGCCCTCGATGCGGGCTTCGGCGATCTTTCCTATTTCAATCGTGTCTTTCGCCGCCGCTACGGCGCCACGCCGTCCGAGATCCGCGCCGCCGCCGCGCGGGAAAATAACGACGGCTAGTAGCACTTCGCCCCAGGCCGGATTTCGCTTCGCGCCAGCCCAAGCGCGCAGTCGGTGCTGCGATTATCGTCCGTCATCGATCGCGATTCAGCGGAGAGACGACTGCCGATGGGGGGATTTGACGCGCGATGGCCGCTGGGCCGGCTGGGCTTTGCCACCTGTGTCCTGTTGGCGGCCTGGCTCGGCCAGGCCGTGGCGCAAGCGGTCTGGAATGGAAGCACGTCCGCGAATTGGTTCGATGGGGCCAATTGGAATGGCGGCGCCGCACCCACCGCTCTCGACCCGGTGACCATCGATGTCGTGGCGCCCAACGGCACCGTCTTCAACGCACCGGGTTCTTCCATCGATATTCAGAGTTTGCTTGTCGGCCGATTGGCACAAGGTTCTCTGGAGATATCGGAGGGCGAACTTAAAGTCGCCGACTATGGGGCGATCGGCAGCCTGCCGGGGGCGAACGGGTCGGTGCGCGTCCGCGGCGCGAATTCGACCTTTGATGTCAACAACGGCCTTTACGTGGGCGAACTGGGTGTCGGCACGCTCACCGTCGAAGGTGGTGCCCGATTGCAAAATGAAGCAGCCGTGCTGGGCTACTTCGCCGGCGGGGTTGGTTTTGCAACGGTCAGCGGCGCCGGATCGATGTGGTTCAACGAAGACAATCTCACGATTGGTCAAAACGGCGAAGGACACCTTACCGTCGCCGATTCCGGTCAAGTCTTGACCAACAACAGTTCGACTATTGGTCGGCAGCTGGGTTCTCTGGGGCAGGTGACTGTGACCGGCGCAGGCTCATCTTGGCTCACAGACAACGAACTGCTCGTCGGTTCGCAAGGAACCGGGCGGCTATCTTTGGAAAATGGTGGCGTTGCTGTCAGTCTGACGGCTGTCGTTGGCGCGCAATCGACGTCGACCGGCTTCGTCAGGGTCGACGGCAGCGGCTCGGCATGGGCGGTCACCGAGGGCATTGGTCTCGGCTTCGCCGGCGCCGGGGAATTGGAGATAACCAATGGCGGCAAGGTCACGGCGGATTACCTTTTTTCGGGGTCGGAGAATGGGGCAAGCGGCCGGATCTTTGTCTCCGGTGCCGGATCGCTGCTGGAAACGGCTCATGGAATTGGCCTCGGTTATGGGGGGGCCGGGAGCCTGACCGTCGCGGACGGCGCCGTCGTCCGCTCAACCGGAGAGGAAACGATCATCGGCGTTGCGGTGGGCAGTGGTGGCGCCGCGATCGTCACGGGAGCCGGCTCGCTTTGGCAAAACAGTGCGTTGCTCGTCGGCAACTTCGGCAATGGTACGGTGACCGTCACCGACGGGGGGCGGATTGCCCTGGCTTCCGTCCTCGACATCGCCGTTAAGCCCGGTTCGAGCGGAGTTCTCAACATCGGTGCGGATAAAGGCGAGACGGCGATGGCACCGGGGTTTGTCGACGCTGCCCTCGGCATCGAGTTCGGCGACGGAACGGGCGAAATCAATTTCAACCACACCGCCTCGAACTATCTGTTTTCCCAATCGATCGTCGGCAATGGCTTGATCAACGTACTCGCCGGGCGAACGGTGCTCACCTCCGACGCAAGCCTTTTCACCGGTGAGACTGTGGTTCTGGGCGGCGCGCTTTCCGTTGACAGCAAGCTTGGCGGCACTCTCCTGGTCGGCACTGCCGGCCGGCTGGAAGGAGGAGGACAGGTCGGCTCCGTCACTGTTGCCGGCACCGTCGCGCCTGGCAATTCGATCGGGACGTTGAACGTGGCGAGCAACATCGCCTTCGATCCGGGCTCGACCTACTTGGTCGAAACCAATGCGGCCGGTCAGTCCGACCGCATCGCGGTGACCGGCACGGCGACGCTTGCCGGCGGTACCGTCTCGGTTTCAGGCCCGCTGCAGCTTGGCCATCGCTACACCATCCTGACCGCCGGTGGCGGCGTTGCCGGCACCTTCGCGGGCCTCTCGGCCGCCGCCGGCTCGCCGTTCCTGGCACCGGCGCTGGCCTACGATCCGAACGCCGCCTATCTCGATGTCGTCCGCAGCGGGCTCGCCTTCGCCTCGGCCGGCCAGACGCCGAACCAGATCGCCACGGCTTCGGCACTCGACGGCATGAGCCTGGACAATCCCCTGATCGGCGCCGTCGCATCGCTGTCTATCGATCAGGCTCGTTCCGCCTTCGATGGCCTGTCGGGTGAGGTGCATGTCTCGACGGTGACGGGGCTGATCGAAG